>Ga0208628_1000002_pt1 | contig 598479 bp, 480 predicted proteins | sample LakWasMet16_LOW5_2_FD_183864 | JGI IMG/M metagenome (GOLD analysis project Ga0208628, IMG submission 183864) | Freshwater sediment methanotrophic microbial communities from Lake Washington under simulated oxygen tension - Sediment Metagenome... | ecosystem: Environmental > Aquatic > Freshwater... | reverse complement strand
GCGTTGCCCGGCCGAACACTCCGCGACTCCACCGCGCGAACTCGTTCGTCTTTCGCATCCAATGGAGTGGGCTCAGAACGCCTGGAATTCAAGGGATCCCGATAAGATGAGACCAACGCTCAGCCCCTGGGGGCTCAGCGTATGGCCCTCAGCCCCCCCCCGCCCGCCTCACCCCAGCACGCGCACCCCGAAGCCCTCCAGCAGCGCCACCACCCTCGTCAGCGGCAGCCCGATCACCGCCGTGAAGTCATCCCCGCGCACCCGCTCGAAGAGCGCGATGCCCAGCGACTCCACCCGGTACGAGCCCGCGCAGTCCAGCGGCGCGTCCCTCGCCACGTAGTCTGCGATCGCCTCGTCCGTCAGCGCCCGCATCACCAGCGCGTGCGTGTCCACCAGCGCCTCGGTGCGCCCGCTCGCCCGGTGGTGTAGCGCCACCGCCGTGTGCAGCCGGTGCTCCCGGCCCGCCATGCGCCGCAGCTGGGCCCGGGCGTTCTCCGCCGTGTGCGGCTTACCCAGCGCCTCTCCGTCGAGCTCGCCCATCTGGTCGGAGCCGATGATCACCGCGTCGGGGTACTGCCCCCCCAGCGCCTCGGCCTTGCCGATGGCCAGCGCCCTCGCCCGCTCGGCGATGGGGAGCGCGCTCAACGCCCCCTTCGCGGCCTCCTCGTCGAAGGGCGACGGCATGCACGTCACCGAGATCCCCAGGCGCCCGATGAGCTCCCTGCGGTAGCGCGACGTCGAGGCGAGGATCACCCCGCTCATGCCAGCGGGTCGTCCACGTCGACCTCGACGGCCCGCTGCCGCCTCGCCTCGAGGCGCGACTGCACATAGCCCACGAGCGGGCCGACGTAGTCCTCGAAGGCGGGGCACTCCACCCCGTGCGCCGCGAGCAGCGCCCGCGTCCCGGAGTTGGCGTAGCGAGCCCGGGTCGCGAGCCGATCGACGAAGGCCCTCGGGCTGCGGGTGAGCCGCTCGAAGCCCGGCGTGTTGAGCAGCGCCCGAGAGAGGTTCACCGGCACCATCCCCCGAGGAACCCTCCGCCCCGCCACCTGCGCGATGCGCTCGAAGGCGTGCTTCGTGGTCGGCGGCGACGGATCCACCACGTGGAAGGTGCGCCCCGCGGCCTCGCGCATCACCCCCAGCGTCACCCCGGCGCGCGCCACGTGGTCGACCGGAACCATGTTCAGCGGCAGGTCGCCGCCCGCCGGCAGCGGCAGCCGCAGGTCGACCGGCGAGCTCAACATCAACATGATGAACAGGTAGGGGCCGTCGAAGAGGTCGATCTCCCCGGTGCGCGAGTCGCCCACGATCATCGACGCCCGCACCACCGTCACCGGCAGCGTGGCCATCGCCTGACGCAAGAGCTTCTCGGCGCCGTGCATCGTCTCCTCGGCGGGGGAGCGCAGCCGCTGCCCCAGGTCGAGGTCCTCCTCGCGCAGGAGGCCCTCCGCGCCGCCGAGGGCGAGCACCGAGCTGTAGGCCACCACCCGGGGCGCGCTGCCCTGCTCCAGGCCCGCGCGGGCGAGCTCCAGCACCTCCTTCGTCCCCTGGATGTTGAGCGCCCTGATGGCAGAGTCCCCCACCTCCAGGCTGGTCGAGTAGGCCGCGTGGTGCACCACGTCGATGCGCCTCGCCAGGTCGAGGAACTCCCTCCCCCCGAGCCCCATGTCGATCGACGTCACCTCGCCTTCGAGCACCTCCACCCGCCCGGCGTCCGAGCCCAGCGTGGCCGCCCAGCGCCGCGCCTCCTCCAGGAAGCGCCCTCGCACCAGCATCACCACGCTCGCGTCCGGGTCGGCGAGCACCTCCGTCGCGATGCGCCGCGCCAGCAGCCGGGGGTAGCCCGTGACCAGCCGCGTGGTCACATCCGCTCCACGACCTCGATGCCCAGCAGGTCGAGGCCCCGCCGCAGCACCGTCGCCACCCGGTCGCAGAGCGTCAGCCGCGCGGCGCGCACCGCGGGCTCGGCGTCCTTCACCGGCAGCTCGTTGTAGAAGCTCGAGAAGGCCCCCGCGAGCGAGAAGAGGTAGTCGCAGAGCGCGTGAGGCCGCGACGACATCGCCACCTCCTCCACCGCCAACGGGTAGCGCAGCAGGGTCATCACCAGCGCCCGCTCGGTGGGCTCAAGCGCCACCAGCGGACCCGGCGCCGCGCCGAGCTCGGCCACCTTGCGCTGGATCGATCGGATGCGCGCATAGGCGTACTGGAGGTAGGGCGCCGTGTTCCCTTGGAGCGACAGGGCCTTGTCCCAGGTGAAGGTGATGAGGGTCTGACGGTCCTTGGAGAGGTCGTTGTACTTCACCGACCCGAGGCCCACGACGCGCGCCACCTCCGCGAGCTCGGCCTCGGCCAGGTCGGCGTTGAGCGAGCGGGCCACGTCCGCCGCGCGCTTCTCCGCCTCGTCGAGCAGCGACTCCAGCGAGATCACGTTGCCGTCGCGGGTCGAGAAGGTCCCTTCGGGGAGGCGCATCAGCCCGAACCACACGTGCTCCAGCCGGGCCGGGACGCCCAGCCGGCGCGCCACCGCGAAGAGCTGACGGAAGTGCAGCTGCTGCCGCTCGTCGGTCACGATCAGGATGCGCGAGGGGCTCCACCGCCCGATGCGATAGCGCATCGCCGCGATGTCGCTGGTGCCGTACAGGAATCCCCCGTCGGCCTTGCGCACCAGCATCGGAGGCATCGCCTCGCCGTCGCGCTCCTTGGTGAAGGTCACGATCACCGCCCCCTGGCTGTGCTCCGCGATGCCCTTCTCCAGCAGCTCGTCGACCGTCGCCGCGAGCTGGTCGTTGTAGAAGCTCTCTCCCAGCACCTCGTCGAAGCTCACCCCCAGGCGCTCGTAGACCCGGTCGAACTCCTTCATCGAGACGTCGACGAACTGCTTCCACAGCGCGACGTTCTCCGGGTCGCCGGCCTGTAGCTTCACCAGCTCGGCGCGAGCCTCCAGCAGCAGCGCCGGGGCCTGCGCCGGGAGCGGGGCGTCGTCGTCGTCGCCCTCCTTCACCGGGGCGCCGAGCGCCTGCTTCTGGGCCTTCTCCTCCTCGGTGTACTTTACATAGATGCGTAACAGCTCGCCCACCGGGTCGCGCTCGTAGGCGGCGCGGTCGAGGTAGCGGCGCCACCCGACGATGAGCTTGCCGAACTGCGTCCCCCAGTCGCCAAGGTGGTTGTCGGCGACGACGGTGTAGCCCACCGCGCGCAGCACCCGCTTCATCGCCTCGCCCAGGATCGTCGAGCGGATGTGCCCGATGTGCATGGGCTTGGCGACGTTGGGAGAGGAGTAGTCGAGCACCACCGTCTGCCCCGCGCCCACCGGGCGGTGCGTGAGGCAGTCGTCGAGGTGCTCGGCGATCCAGGCGTCGCGCAGGGTGACGTTGATGAAGCCCGCGCCCGCCATCTCGGCCTTCTCGACCGCGGGGTGCGAGAGCACCGACGGGAGGATGGCCGCGGCCAGGTCGCGCGGCGGCTTGCGCAGCGCCTTGGCGAGCTGCATCGCGGCGGTGCACTGCACGTCCGCGCGGGGCGACGGCTCGAACACCAGCGTGGGAGGAACGCCCTCCGCCCCGAAGGCCTTTACCAGCGCCGCCGAGGCGGCCGATCCCAACTCTTCCAATAGCGCGTGCATAAGGGCCGCGGAGCCTACACCAGCGGCGCGCCCCTCAGGAGCCGCTCAGCGCGTGGGGAACCACTCGTGCCAGACGGTGCAGAGGTACCAGCCTGCGCCCGGGGCCTGCTCGCAGAAGGCGAAGCGCCCCGCCTCGGGGCCCTCGCTGGCGCTCAGGTCGCGGAGGAAGAGCGTGAGGCAGCGGGAGTCGTCGCTCAGGATGGCGCGCACCCGGCGGAGCTGGCCGTGGTGGACCTTGTCCACCGGGAGGAGCACGTCGTGGCCGTCGACGGAGACGAAGTCCGGGGCCTCGGGGCGCACCTCCCAGTGGGGCAGCACGTCGCCCGAGGAGCCCGGCTGGAGGCGGTCTCTCCAGGAGAGCGGACCCTCGTGCTTACCGACGAAGTGGTCGTAGCGCTGCTCGATGAGCCAGGCGCGCACCGGCTCGTCGAGGTCGGCAACATGCAGCGTGGCAGGCGACAGGAGGATGCTCATGGGCTGACGATGGTGCCGTTGCAGGGCGCTCCGCAAGGGCGCTCACACCCCGCCGCAAGCCGGGCAGCGGCCGAGCTCGCCCGCGTAGACGGCGTGGCAGGAGCCGCAGACCCGGCGACCCAGGGCGGACCCCTCGTCGAGGCGCGCCAGCTCGGGGTAGAGCACCTCCAGCTCGGCGGAGGACATCGGGTCGCCCTCGTCGGCCGGGGACCACACGACCTCCAGCGCCGCGAGCTGCTCGGCCCGAGGGGGGATCATCCCTTCGAGCGCGGCCATCAGGGCCGGGAGGCTCATCCCCGGGGGCAATGGTGGGAGCGCGGCCTTCGAGGCCACCAGCAGGCTCACCACCACGAGCCCGGGGCCCTCCTCGGAGCTCGCCCGGAGCTTCGGCCCCGCCACGCGCCGCGCGTTGTCGATGGTCTCGACGGTGTACCTGCCCCGCAGCGAGTCGGCGACCCTCCCGAACACCTGCTGCCCCTGCGCGGGGTCGAGCGCCCAGCTCTGGAACACCCCGTACCGGGCGCCCCGGTGCGCCGCAGCGAGGGCGTCGCGGGCGAGCGTGGCGGCGGCGTGGAGGCCCTGCGGGGAGTTCGGGTCGATGCCCACCGCGGCCCGGGAGAGGGCGTGCTGGATGGAGGCCCGGGCGGTCCAGTCGAAGGCGATGGAGACGCGGCGCACCTCGACGCCGGGGTGGCGCATCGGGACGGGCGCGCGCATCGGGCCCTGCGGTCGGGGCGCCGAGGCTCCCTCGCGGGTGAGCCAGAAGGTGAGGGCCGCGCCGAGGCCGAAGGCCAACGCCCCCGCGACGGCGCCAGGGAGCGTTCGGGCGGGACCGTAGCGGGCGTTGAAGTCCTGCTGGGGGTGGGTGATCTGGTACTCGGCGTTGTCGAAGCTGCGGGTGCGCGAGCTGGTCGTCAGCGCGATCTCTCGGGCCGGCGGGCGGCGGTAGTCGGTCACCCTCACCCGTGGCGCAGGGGGCGGCGGAGGAGGCGGCGGCGAGGGCATCGCCGGGGTCGGCACGGCCACGGGCACGGGCACGGGCATCGCCGGCATGGGCATCGCCGGCACGGGCATCACGGGCGTGGGCGGAGGAGCGGGCGGCGCAGGCATCGGGGGCGGCGCGTACGACGGAGCCGCCGGGGCAGCGGCCGAGGGAGACCCCCAGTTGGAGCCGCCGAAGCGACCGCCCGTCTGCTGCCCCAGGGACGAGTGGGCCTGGAGCACGAGGCACAGCACGATCCACCGCGAGCTTCGCTTCATGGCGGCTGCGAGGGTACCCCAAAGCCCGCGGTGTCCATCGGGCGGCGACCGTGAGAGATTCGCTCCCCGGGATCGATGAAGACCACGCTGCGGGTGCTGGGGCTCTCGATCTCGTTCGTCGTGGCGCTGTTCGTGTTTCTGTTCGTGGCCTACGGGATGCGGGCGAGGCTGCCGCCGTTGCCGCTGCGGGCGATCGGAAGGGCGGAGGCGCTCTCGGCCTTCGAGGGAGAGCGCCAGCTCGCCACGCAGCTCGGGATGACCCTCGCCGAGGAGGGAGAGGCGCCGGTGACCCTGGTCGACGGCGTGGGCGTGTGGCGACGGCCCATCGCGCTGGGGGCGCGGGAGTGCGTCGCGGTGATCGTGGCGGCCTATGGGTACCAGTCGCCTCGCGCGGTGGCCGTGCAGGACCTCGCCGCCGACTCGTCGCGCATCACCACGTACCCGGTCGCGCCGCTCTCGGTGCACCGAGGCAGCGAAGGGCTCGTCGCGCAGACCCAGTGGTGCAACTGGGACGCGCAGCCGCGCGTCGCCGTCGCCGAGACCCGAGGCACCGACCCGCTGGTGAACTCACCCTTCCATGAAGGCGTGCTGCACTACGCGGTGTACCGGGCGCCCTGGGGTCGCGTGGGCGGCCCGCTCGCCCTCACCCGCGGCGAGCTCTCGGCGCCGGGGCTCGCCTCGCTCGGACCGGAGCCCGCGGTGCTCGCGGCGCAGTCGCAGGTTCCGCCGGGAGCGCGCTCTCTGGGCGCGGCGATCGAGCTCACCATGGCGGGCGCCCGGCTGCTCCCGGCCAACGCGACCACCTACCAGCGGCTCTACGACGCCGTGCGAGGAGACCTCGACGCGGGGGTCAACCCGAGGGTGGATCCCTTCGTCCCTCCGGGCGACCGCTGGGGCCTCGGGCTGCCGGTGAACTTCCGTCAGGTGACCGAGACCGCGCTGCGAGGCGCTCGCCAGCCGCCCCTCCACGACGCCGTGATCGAGGTCGCGGAGAACCGCTTCCGACGGGTGCTGCTGGTGGTCGACCTGGGGCGCCTTGGCGCCTCCTGCGCGACGCTGATGTTCACTCGCCTGGTGGTGGCCCAGGGGGCCTCGCTGATGCGGCACCAGGGAGCGGAGCGCGGCGTGGCGATCCCGGCGCAGGGCAACGTGGTGATCGACCGGCAGTGCCCCGCGGGCGGTGTGGTGATCTACACCGCGAGCGACAGCGACCAGGAGACGTACCGACTCGACGTCTACGCGACGACGAACTGAAGGGGATCGGACGACCACGACGGAGGCTCTGACGCCGATGGCAGCGAATCGCAGCGGGTTGCGGTGGGCGGTGACGGTGACGTGCGCGGCGCTGGGGACGCTGCTGGGGCAAAGGTCGGTGAGGGCGTTCCACCTGGAGGACGGGCTCCGGGGGAGGACGATGGGGAACGCGGTGGGGGGCTCCTTCGCGGACGACGGGTGGCACGTCACCGACCGTCGCGACCGCATCTGGTACGCGCTGCCGAGGCTGGTCTCCGGCTCGGTGGAGTTCACGCTGAGCCACGTCACCATGGCGAGCCTCACGGACACCTCGGACACGGAGGTGTTCGCGATGTACGAGGCCGGCTACGGCATCGCGGAGCCCATCCGCTACTCGCCGGAGTTTCGGGACAACCACTTCAAGTGCATGCTGCGCCTCTACGCCAACGGCGAGGGAACGCGCGCCGGGCAGCAGAAGCTGATGTGGGGCATCTGCCCGAGCGGCGCGCCGGGCTACGGGGCCTGCGGCTGCGGGTCGTTCTTCGAGGAGCCCTTCGGCGGCAACGGGAGCTGGGACGGCACCGCCCAGCGGCTTCGCATCGAGTGGGGCGGCGGCCGCACGCGCTACCTCCGCAACGGCGCGGTGGTGCTCTCCATCGACTGGTCGGGCGCGCGCTTCGCTCCGTCGGAGCTGCACATGTCGCTGGGCACCTCGCGCCCGAGCGCCGTCGACAGCGCGCAGCTCCCGGTGGGCGCGGTGTTCTCCGACCTGGTGGTGGACGGCGTGGAGGGCGAGCTCGCCCGCTGCCCGGGCCCGACGGTCACCGACGCCGGGGCGATGGTCGCCGACTCCGGGACGCCGGTGATGTCGGGCATGGTGCTGGACCTCCCCGCGGTGGAGGACGTGACGGTCGACCCGACGCTGACCTCGTCGGTCTATCCCGACGTGCGCGACCTGGCCGTCGGCGCGGGGGACAGCGAGTTCTATGTGAAGTTCAGGGTCCCTTCGCTGCCTGGGCGGGTGGTGCAGGCGCATCTTCTGCTGCAGAGCGGCACCGGGCCATCGTCCGAGGGCAGCGGCGCGAGCGTCTTCGCGGCGGCGAGCGCGGCCTGGTCGGAGTCCACGCTCACCTGGAACGCGCGCCCCGGGCCGCGCGGTGCGAGGCTGGCTCGCGTCGACGGGGTCTCGGTCGACGAGCCCTACGCGCTCGCCCTGCCGGTGGGCGCGGTGAGCTCGCCGGGTACCTACGCCTTCGCGGTGCTGCCAGAGCCGGGCGACACGAACGCCGCGCACTTCGACTCGAAGGAGGTCTCGGCCGGGCGCGGCCCGGTGCTGCGGCTGGTGATCGATCCGACGATGCCCGCGGTGACCGACGCCGGGACGACGACGAGGCCCGATGTGGCGGTGGCGATCGACGCCGGGACGACGACCAGGCCCGATGTGCTGGTGGCCCTGGACGCTGGCGTGGTGGCGCTCGACGCGGGGGTCGCGGCGCTCGACGCGGGCGCAGCGACGGACCTCGGGGACGACGCCGGGGAGACGCTGCGCGAGGTGACCGAGGGGGGCTGCTCCTGCCGGGCAGGGAGCGCCGGGAGCGCGGGCCGGGGGATGGGCGGGGTCGCGCTGCTGGCGCTGGCGCTGGCCGGGCGACGGCGGCGGAAGTGATGGGCGGCGGCGAGGCGACGCCTCTCCCCTACAGCGCCCCGAGCTCGCTCGACTCCACCCAGCCCGTCGCTCCGGTGAGCGTCCTCACCCGGGTGAACACCCCGTCGCGCGACACCCGCACCACCCGCTCTCCCTCGCGCACCGCCGCGTCGGGGATGCCGTCCACCCTCGCCGTCTGACGCAGCCGCAGCCCCCCGTGTAGCACCACCGCCTCGGGCGGGAGCGCCCTGCGCGCGGCCACCAGACCCAGCGCGCCCGCGGTCAGCGTCAGCGAGAGCACCAGGGCCACGGTGGTGCCCACGCGCTCCAGCTCCGAGGTCACCTTCCTCCGGCGCCACACCGAGAGCACCACTCCGAGCTCCCCCAGCACCCCCAGCAGCACCGCCCACCCGGGCGGAACCAGCTCCCCGATCTGCACCCGCAGCGGCACCGCCTGCTCCACCACCGCCTGCCCGCTGCGACCCGCGTCCCGCCTCGCGAGCCTCATCCTCGTCGACCGGAGGTTGTCCCTCGCCGCCCACATCAACGGCGCCCGCCGGAGCACCCGCTCGAAGCACCAGATGGCCTCGCCGTAGCGCTCCTGCCGCGCGTACACCGTGCCCAGGTCGTAGAGCACCCCGTCGCTGTCCACCCCCGCGGCGACCAGCTCCTCCAGCGAGCGCGCCGCCGTCGGAAGGTCTCCCCTCGCCTCCGCCGTGAACGCCCGGTCGAGCAGCTCGCGAGCGCTCACCGCGCCCGCCGTCGACGCCGCGAGGCTCACCAGCGCCGCCATCAGCAGCGCCCGCAGTCGCCGCCTCATGACCCCGCCTCCATCGCCTCGACCACCGCCCTCAGCTCCCTCAGCGCCGTGGCCACCGCGTCGCGGTCCACCGCCGCGCCCGCGAAGCGCAGCCCGTCGCCGGCCTCCCTCGCCGCGCGCGCCCGCTGCGTCAGCGCCTCGTCCGACGCCTTCGCTCCCCGCTCGGCCCGGTCGAGCGCCCTCGCCCCGAGGCCCAGCGCGCCCGCCGCGTCGCCCGCCGCCAGCGCCGCGTCCGCCTGCGCCAGCAGCGATCGCGGGTCGTTCTTCGCCGTCTCCGCCTTCACCACCCGCCGCGCCCTCGACCACCTCCGCAGCCCGTAGCCGAGGCCCGCCAGCAGCACCGCGCCAGGGACCACCGACAGCGTGCCCCACACCCGCAGCGGCGTCGTGAAGAAGCTCGTCGAGTGCGTCAGGGATACGTCCCTCTGTAATCCTTCGAGCGCGACGGACGGGTCCTGGGGGTCGTCGGCCTCCTCCGCGGGGCGCGCCGCGCCGGTCGCCACGATCACCGGCAGCACCACCTGCGACGACTGGTAGCGCCCGGTGGACGGGTCGAACCACGGCACCGTCAGCGTCGGCAGCGTGAAGCTCCCGGGCCGGTCGGCCACCACGCGGTACTCGTTGACCACGTCGCCCCGCAGCGGCTCGGCGTTGCGGTCGACCGACGAGCGCGAGCTGCCGGGCAGCACCCGGAGGCCCTCCACCCCTCGCGGCGCCGGGAGCGTCACGCTCCCCAGGTAGCCGTTGCCCTGCGCCCTCACGGTCAGCGTCGCCGTCTCTCCCACCGGGACCTCCGGCCGGTCGATGCTGGCGCTGATCGACAGCGGGCCGATGGTGCCCGGCACATAGCCCGGAGGACGGCCCTCCATCGGCGGCTCGCGCGCCTCGATCACGATCGCGGGGGTGCTGAGCTCCTCCCGCCGCCGACGGCCGAAGAAGCCGTCGCCCTCGATGTACTCCACCCCCATGCGAAGCGGACCGATCTCCAGCCGACCCGCGTGCGTGGGGAAGAGCGCGAGGCGGCGCACCATCCCCGCGGTCATGGTCCAGCTGCCGACGCGCTGGGGGATCCATCGCTGGGCGCACACCTGCCGGGGCTCCATCAGCACCTCGGACCAGAAGCCGTCGAGGGTCGCCTCTCGCATGGGCTCGCAGCCCGCCTCGTTGGCCGGGACGTAGATGAACGCGCGGTAGATCACCTGCTGCCCGACGTAGGGCTCGGCGACGTCGACCACCGCGCGCAGGAAGCCCGTGGGCGAGGCCTGTGCGCCGGTGAGGGTGCCGTCCGGAGGGACGTCCGGGCCGGTGGGGAGCGCGGGCTCGGGCGGAGGCTCGACGGGGTCGAAGAAGCCCGGGAAGGGGTTGTTGAAGCCCGGGTCGGGCGCCACCTGCGGCGCGTTGCCCGACGAGCGGCCGACGTTGATGGCGAGCGGCGCGAGCTGGGCCAGGACGCGCCCCTCGGACGAGCGGGCCATGGCGTTGCGGACGACGTAGCGCCCCGGCCGCCGCGCCCTCACCACGTAGGTCACCGACGAGCGGAACATGAACATCCCCCCGCCCATCATCATCCCCGACGGCACCGTCGGAGGATCAGGGCGGGAGAGCACGTCGAGCCCCTCGGGCATCGCGAGCGGCTGCACCACCACCCCAGCGCCGCCCTGCATCGAGACCCCGTAGATGATGTGGAAGGGCTCCCCCGCGACCGGCTGCGGGGGATCGATGGAGAGCTGAAGCGCCACCTGGGCGCGCGCCTCGGAGGCCCACGCCACGGAGAGCGCGAGGGCGTGGGCGGAGCACAGCTGGCGAAGGGATCGTCGGCGAAGCACGGAGGTCAATGGCGCATCGGGGCAGAAGGGGGTCTCGCGAGGGGAGCGCAAGCTAGCGCAGGGGATTTCTGGCGTCACGGGTTCATGCGATGAAGCGCGGCACCTGCGATGAACGACCCTGTTGCCGCACCTCTCCATGTCGACGACCGCGGCGCCGGAGCGCCCGTCGTGCTGCTGCACAGCAGCGGGATGTCCTCTCGCCAGTGGAGGTCGCTCTCGGAGCGCCTCGCCGCGAGCCACCGGGTGCTCGCGCCCGACTTCCTGGGCTCGGGGAAGAACCCTCCGTGGAGCGATGATGTTCCCTTCGGGTACGAGCTCGACGTGGCCCTGGTGGCGAAGGCGCTCGACGGGCTCGACGGGCCGGTGCACCTCGTCGGCCACTCCTACGGCGGCCTCGTCGCGCTCACCCTCGCCCGCACGCTGCCTCACCGGGTCCGCTCGCTCGCCGTGTACGACCCGGTGGCCTTCGGCGTGCTGCACGACCCGCCCGACGCCGTGGGCCTCGCCGACCTGATGAGGGCCGGGGCGCAGCCCATCTTCAGCGACGAGTCCCTCGGCGGGACCGAGGCCTGGCTGGAGACCTTCGTCAACTACTGGAACGGCCCGGACGCCTGGCGCTCGCTCCCTGCCGCGTCGAGGGAGCAGTTTCTCCGGGTGGGGCGGGTGGTGTTTCGCGAGGTGTCGTCGCTGATGGCCGACCGCACCGGCGGGGCGGCCTACGCGACGCTGACGGCGCCGACGCTGCTGATCGCGGGCGAGCTCTCCCCCGCCGCGGCGCGACGGGTGGGCGAGGTGCTCCTCGGGGCGCTGCCCGACGCGCGACGGGAGGTGGTGAAGGGCGCGGGGCACATGGGTCCGCTCACCCACGCGGGCGTGGTGGAGGAGCTGATCGCGAGGCACATCGCGGCGACGACGTAGCGAGCGGCGCTAGAAGCGCCCAGCGAGGCCGAGCGTGAGCCCGCTCGCCAGCGGAGAGACGCCCCAGCGCAGCGTCGCGCGACCTTCGCCCCGGTGGGTCAGGCGATCGACGATGAACCAGGTCGCGCCGCCCAGCACCGCGGCCGCGCCGACGGCGAGCGCGACGTTGGTGGCCGTGAGGTAGCCCTCGTAGCGCCGGTCGTGGGTGAGCGCCTCGGGCGAGCAGTTGAGGCCGTTGACGTCGCACGCCGCGATGCGCTCGCTGCGCTCGCTCGACGCCAGGCCGAAGAACACCCCGCCGAGGGCGAGCGCCACGACCCCGGAGCCAGCGACGATCCACGGGCCGACGCTGGCGCCTCTCGGAGCGGCGACGACCGGAGGGGCCGCGGGGACGGTCGGAGGGAGCACCACCGGAGGGGCCACCACGGGGACCGGCTCCACGACCACGGGCTCCGCCTCGAGGCGCACCTCCACCGGCTCCGTCTGGCTCGCGGCGACCTGCACCTCGCGGCGAAACGGCAGGTGCCCCGGGGCGCTCGCCTCGACGACCACCACCCCAGGCAGCACCGGGTAGGGGACGTCGTGGAGCGTCGCAGGGAGCTCGGTTTGTTGCACCCTCACCACGAGGCCCCGCGGGGGGGCCGAGGGGACGCGCACCGTGACCCGACCGACGCGGGCCTCGGACTCCGTCACGATGGCCCTGCACGCCTGGAGCACGCCGTCGCGGTTGCGGAGCGACACGTCGGCCTCGGCGGCGCGAGCGCAGGCTCCGCTGTAGCCCAGCGCCTCGACCGGGTGGCCGAGCGCCAGGTGCTCCCGAGCGAGGAAGTACTGGATCGTCGGGGTCACGTGGAGCCGCGCCGCGCGCTCGGCGAGCTGGACGGCCTGCGCGTGGTCGCCCGCCGCCGCGGCCGCCTCGGCCTGGACGATGAGGCCCCTGCGCGCCACGTCGGCGGGGCTCTCCTGGGACAGCGCGGACGCGCCCCAGAGGCAGATCGTGGTGAGCAGCGCGCCCGAGGCAATCCCCTGTCGCATCCGACGATGAACTCCCTCTCTACTCGATCACGATGCTGGGGACGGCCGCGGCAGGCCGCGGAGCCGGGCTCGGGGCGGCGTTGCGCTGCGCGGAGGCGACAGTGCCGACGAGGGCCCTCCCCCGTCGCCCCCGGCGAAGGGAGGCCCCGATGTCGTTCGCCTCGGCGCGCGCTCGAAGGGGCGCTGGAGCGGCGGCCACGGCGGGGGGAGCCGCGACCACGGCGGGGGGAGCGGCGAGCACGGCAGGAGGCTCGACCGGCGCTGGAGCGCTGGGGGGCGCCGGGGCGAGCGCGGGGCGGGCGGTGGTCACCGGAGCGGGTGCGTCGGAGCGGGTCGCCGCGCGGACGCCGAGGGCGACGAGCGGGAGAGCGAGGGCCGCGAGGGCAGGGACGATCCAGCGGGCGCGGGGCGGACGGCGCTCCGGCGTGACCTCGACAGGGGAGACGCGCTTCGCACCCGCGGGGACGGTCTCGGCCGCGGGCACCATCGAGGCGCGCGACCGGCCCGATCGCCAGGCCGCATCGGCCAGGCTGAGGGAGGACTCGAGCGCGGACAGGAGCTCGTCGGCGTTGGGGTAGCGATCCATCGGGCGCAGGGCGAGGGCGCGCGCCAGGACGGGCTCCCAGGGGCCGACGTCGACCCCGAAGCGCCCGGGGGTGGGGCGCTCCCGGTCGAGGATGTCGGAGTAGATCTCGACGGAGTCGACGCTGCGGTAGGCCCGCTGGCCCATGAGCATCTCGACGAGTACGAGCGCGAGGGCGTGCACGTCCGTCCACGGTCCGGTGCGGGCGCGGCTGAGCTGTTCGGGCGCCGCGTAGAGGAGCGAGTACGACGATCCCCCGGTCTGCGTGGCGGTCTGCCCGCTGCCAGGCTGCTCGTCGGCCTCCATGACCTTGGCGATGCCGAAGTCGAGCACGCGCATGCCGGGCTCGCCGCGCCGAGCCTTCACCAGCATCATGTTGGCGGGCTTGATGTCACGATGGGCGATGCCCACCTCGTGGGCGCACGACAGGGCATCGAAGACCGGGCGCAGCAGGTCGAGCGCCTCGACGGGGGAGCGACCGACGTCGGCGGGGCGAGCCCCGAGGTCGGCTTCGAGGGTGCGCCCCTCGATCCAGTCGAGGGCCATCCACGGGGTCTCCCCCGAGTCGATGCTCACCGAGCCATAGTCGAGCACGCGCACGATGGCGGGGTGGGCGAGCGCGGCGATGGTGCGCGCCTCGAGCCTGAACCCATCGAGAAACTCCGCGCGGAGCTCGCCCTCGTAGCGATCGGGCACCATCAGCACCTTGATCGCGACGGGCGCGTCGAGCTCGATGTGGCGAGCGTAGTAGACCGAGCCGAAGCCGCCCTTCGCCACGAAGCGCTCGACCTCGTACTTGCCGGCGAGCGTTCGACCCACCAGGCCAAACACGTCGGACTTGTCTACCGTCATGTGGTCCGCCTTGCCAGGAGGCGACTCTAGAAGATCGTCCGCTGAAACTCCAGCCTCGCCCGACACTGGGGAGCGCCGCGGGCCCCTCAGTCGAACCACACACGCGGCCTGATCCGGTACGGCGTGCCGTCCACCAGGACCTCGACGACCGCGCTCCCGGCGCTCGACGGGGCCCGCAGCGTGCGCACCACGGAGCCGTCCGGGCGCTGCTCTTCGGGGCCGGTCCACTCGAAGGGAGAGCCTGCGGAGGCGCGCAGCTCGACCCTCGCTCCGGCGAGCGGCGCACCGGCAGCGTCGGCGGGCCTCACGGTGATGCGCACCGTGCTCATGCCGTCTGCGCGCACGTGCCGAGAGGGCGGGTCGAGCGTCACCAGCGCGGGCTCCTGCACCACGTGAGAGCGCCCCGCGGCGAGGTCGCGCACCTCCTGGACGTAGCCGCTCGGCCAGGTGATGCGCACCGTGTCCGCGGACTGCGCCGCGCCGAGGGCCACGTCGAGCACTCCGTCGTCGGCCACCCGGGGATTGAAGCGCTCGCCGATCCAGCGGGTGCGGCGCATCGACCCAGCGGTGACCTCCACCCGGGCGCCGAAGCCGTGGGGATTGGAGAAGCGACCGCGCAGCGACAGCAGGAGGTGCGAGCCCGATGGGGCGATCTGGTTCTCGTAGACCACCGGACCCTGGCCGAAGCCGCCGAAGATCAGGTCGAGGTCGTGGTCGCCGTCGAGGTCGCCTGGCGCCACGGTCATGAAGTGCCCCGAGGCGTCCAGGCCGACGCTGGCGTGGGTCTCCGCGAACTGGTTGCCCGCGCGCCCCTGGTAGAGCTGGTTCTGCGACTCGCCGCGGTTGGGCTGCTTGCCGTGACCGATGTCGTCGCCTCCGGCCATGAGCAGGTCGAGCCGGCCGTCGTGGTCCACGTCCCAGAACACCGGCGACCAGGGGATCATGGGCTGATGGTTGTTGGTGGTGGGCGTCTGGAGGCCGAAGCTCCAGAGCGCGTCGAGCCAGCGCCCGTCGCCCTGGCGCACCAGCAGCCCGTTGGGCGAGCCGCTCGCCAGGAACATCTCCGGCACCCCGTCGAGGTCGATGTCCCCGAGCGCCACGCCCATCGGCCCTGCGTTGCCTTCGCGGAAGAACCCCTCCCGGTCGCAGCGCTCGGGCATCGGGTACACCCGCTCGTATCGGGCCTCGCCGTCGGCCCCCGGGCCCAGCGCCCGAAACGCCCCGTTCGGCTTGTTGGAGCCGTCGTGCATCATGAACACGTCGAGGCGCCCGTCGGCGTCGAAGTCGAGCGTTCCGATGCACCAGGTGTAGCCCTCCATCGAGAGCCCCCAGCGCGAGGCCATGTCCTCGAAGGTGCGGTCGCCGCGATTGCGCAGCATCGCCTTCGGGGCGTTGAAGTACCCCAGCGCCACGTCGAGCAGCCCGTCCTCGTCGAGGTCCGCGAGGGTCGTGCTCATCTGCGAGTCCGTCGGCCGGAAGATCTCCGTCGCGCCCTCCCAGTCGACCCCTCGGGCGGAGCCCCAGGCCACCCGAGCCCCGCAGAGCACGTCCTCGAAGCCGTCGCCGTCGAGGTCCGCCGCCGCCTGGCAGGCGTTGAGCTGCCTCGGCAGCGCGCCCTCGTTGCGAAACACCCCGGGCATCGGCTGAGAGACCCGCCACGCCGTGTTCGCTCGCGTGCGGCTGTAGATGATCTCCCGCCGCCCGTCGCCGTCCACGTCCGCGAAGAGCGCGCTGGTGTAGTCGTGCTTGTCGCCCTCGTAGGGCATCGCGTCGGCAGAGCGCAGCGCGGCCTCAAGGTCCATGCGCCGCACGAAGCGGCCCGAGAGCGGGCGGTACGGGGCCGCGTAGGGGATGCAGTGGGGCACGCCGTCGCAGGCCGTCGCCGCCGCGTTGCCGCAGAGGCCCGATGGGGCGTCCTGCCCGGAGGGTGTCGCCCCGGCGTCCCCGTAGGCGGAGGCCGGAGCAGGGGCGGGGCGCGACGGAGAGACGCAGGCGCACAGGGCCGCCGCGAGCATCCAAGGGGTCGCAGCGATGGACGGCAAGCGACGCCCTCGGCTCATCACCGCGCGGAGTCTACGCGACCTCCGTGGACTTCGAGTCGCGCGCCGGGAGGGTGGTGACCTGTTCACACAGCGCTAACACGTCGGCCATCATGGGGTGCGAGGCGCTCTGGTAGCGTCGATCGCACCACCTCCATGCGCGTCCACGGGTACGACTCAGGCGGTTTTCATGACGAGATGTTCGACCCCGAGGGGCGCCCGAGGCCCTGGTACGCGCTGCTCGCCGAGCGGCTCGAGGCCCTCCCCCCGGCGGAGGTGAACCGCCGTCAGCAGGCCGCCGAGCGGGCGCTCCTCGCCATGGGGATCACCTTCAACGTCTACGGCGACGCGGCCGGCAGGGAGAAGATCTTCCCCTTCGACCTCATCCCCCGCATCGTGTCGGCGACCGAGTGGGCGGGCATCGAGCGCGGGCTCATCCAGCGCATCACGGCGCTCAACCTCTTCATCGACGACATGCACCACGGGCAGCGAGCGCTGCGCGAGGGTGTGGTCCCTCGCGATCTCATCGAGAGCAGCAAGGGGTTTCTCCGGGCGTGCGTCGGGCTGCGGCCGCCTCGCGGGGTGTGGTGCCACGTCACCGGCACCGACCTGGTGCGTGACCGCGACGGGGCGTTCTACGTGCTGGAGGACAACCTCCGCTGCCCGTCGGGGGTGTCGTACGTGCTCCAGAACCGCGCGGTGATGAAGCGCACCTTCCCGCAGATGTTCGGCGCGTCGCGGGTGCGCCCGGTGGACGAGTACCCCAGCCGGCTGCTCCAGACGCTGCGGGCGATGGCGCCGGCGGGGGTCGGCGAGCCGACGGTGGTGCTGCTCACCCCGGGCGTTCACAACTCGGCCTACTTCGAGCACTCCTTCCTGGCCCAGCAGATGGGCATCGAGCTGGTCGAGGGCGGCGACCTCGTGGTCGACCGCGGCGACGTGAAGATGCGCACCACGCGCGGGCTCCAGCGCGTCGACGTGATCTACCGCCGCATCGACGACACCTTCCTCGACCCGGAGGTGTTTCGCCCCGACTCGATGCTGGGGGTCCCAGGGCTGATGCGGGCCTACGCCGAGGGGCGCGTGGCCATCGCCAACGCCCCGGGGACGGGCATCGCCGACGACAAGGTCATCTATGCCTACGTGCCCAGGCTGATTCGATACTACCTGGGCGAAGAGGCCATCCTCCCCAACGTCCCGACCTACCTCTGCCGCGAGGAGAAGGACCTCTCCTATGTGCTCGACCACCTCGACGGCCTGGTGGTGAAGGCGGCCAACGAGTCGGGCGGGTACGGGATGCTCGTCGGCCCGGCGGCAACCGCGGCCGAGCGGGCGGAGTTCAGGGCGCGCATCCAGGCTGATCCTCGCAACTACGTGGCGCAGCCGACGCTGGGGCTCTCGCGGGTTCCGACGCTGGTGGACGGCGAGCGCCTGGAGGGACGGCACGTCGACCTTCGCCCGTACATCCTCTACGGAGAGAGCGTGTACGTGCTGCCGGGAGGGCTCACCCGGGTGGCGCTCCGGCCGGGCTCGCTGGTGGTGAACTCCTCGCAGGGCGGAGGGAGCAAGGACACCTGGGTGCTGCGCGACGACGGCCCCGGCGGGCGCTCGGAGGTGACCCCGTGCTGATCTCGTGGCCCCCTCACCGCGCTGCCGCGCGCCCTCACCCCCGCGGGGCGGGGGCAAGGGCTCCGCGGGCTGACGGATTGGTTCTCGAACCGTCGACGCTGAAGCGTTGCAGCTCGACCGCAACCTCTCGCTCGTCAGAGCCCTTGCCCCCGCCCCGCGGGGGTGAGGGCGCGCGGCAGCGCGGTGAGGGGGCCCACCAACCCGAGAGGAGCCATGCCCCGTGCTGAGCCGCGTCGCCGACAGCATCTACTGGCTCAACCGCTACACCGAGCGCGCGGAGAACGTCGCCCGCTTCGTGGACGTGCACCTGCACCTTCAGCTCGACGCGGCCTTCGGGGCCGACGAGCAGTGGGCGCCCATCCTCGCCACCACCGGCGACCGCGCGGCCTTCGACGCCCGCTACCCGACGCCCACGCGAGAGCACGTGCTGCGCTTCCTCAGCTTCGACGAGGCGAACCCCAACTCGATCGTGTCGTGCCTGCGCGCGGCCCGGGAGAACGCCCGCGCGGTGAGGGAGATCATCTCCTCGGAGATGTGGGAGCAGGTCAACCGCGCCTACCTGATGGTGCGCGACGCGGCCGCGACGGACGCGCTCGAGAGCCCGCACGAGTTCTACACCGCGGTGAAGAACGCCTCGCAGCTCTTCGTGGGGGTGAGCTACCTCACGATGACCCACAACGAGGCGTGGCACTTCGGGCGCCTCGGGCGGCTCATCGAGCGGGCCGACAAGACCTCGCGCATCCTCGACGTGAAGTACTTCCTGCTGCTGCCGACGGCGCAGGACGTGGGCATGGCCTACGACGACATCCAGTGGGGGGCGCTGCTCAAGAGCGCGAGCGCCTTCGAGATGTACCGCAAGAAGCACGGGCTGCTCGCGCCCGCGAAGGTGGTGGATTTCCTCCTGCTGGAGCGGCAGTTTCCTCGCGCCATCCGGTACTGCGTGGTGAAGGCCGAGCGCTCGGTGCACGCCATCTCGGGGACGCCCCTCGACGCCGCGGCGAGCCCGGCGGAGCGGGCGTTGGGGGGGCTGCGGGCGACGCTCGAGGCCAGCGACACCAGGGACATCATCGGCGGGGGATTGCACGAGTACCTGGACGCGTTCCAGACGAGGCTCAACGCGGCGAGCGACGCCGTGCACGAGACCTTCTTCGCGCTGCGCCCTGCGTCCCCGACGGAGCCCGCGTCGCAGTCGCAGTCACAGGGCTGAGCTCAGCCCTCGATCTCCTCGACGCGCACGTCGACCGAGAGCGTCTCGAAGCCGCCGCCCTTGTAGATGGTTCCGCTGGTGGGCGTGGCGTCGCGGTAGTTGCGGCCGCACGCGACCCTCACGTGGTCGCGGCCCACGAGGCAGCCGTTGGTGGGGTCGAAGCCCTGCCAGCCCGTCCACGGGAGGTACAGCTCCGCCCAGGCGTGCGAGGCCTCGGACTGCATCTGGTTCTCGTACACCCCGCTGGTGAAGATGTACCCGACCCGGTAGCGCGCGGGGATGCCCAGCAGGCGCGCGAGGCAGATGAGCAGGTTGGCGAAGTCCTGGCAGACCCCCTCGCGGTTGCAGTACACGTCGAAGGGGGTGGTCTCGAGGGTGGTCGACCCGGAGCGGTACGCGAAGTCGCGGTAGATCGTCATGTTGAGGTCGAGCAGCGTCTGCACGAGGTCGCTGTCGCGCCGCGCCACGAAGGTCATGGCGAAGTCGTAGAGCTCGGTGAGCTGCGTCTCCGGAAGCTCCGGCGGGAGCAGGTAGGGCAGCATCATCTGGCGCTGCCACGGCATCCACACCAGCGGGATGCTGAAGCGCCGCCGCGGTGACAGGAGCTGGCTGGAGCTGCCGGGCTGGAGCCTCACGACGCTCCGGCTGGTGATGCGCAGCTCGGAGTAGGGCTCCTCGATCTCGGTGCCGGTGACCCGGTTGCCGAAGACGTCCTCGTAGTCGCGGCGCAGCCCGTCGAGGGTGAGCGTGAGCTCGTGCTGGAGCACCTCCTGCTGCACGTCGTGCACGGGCCTCAGTCGGTAGAGGTGCGCGCTGCGCTCGACCGGGCGCTCGTAGCGGTAGCGGGTGTCGTGCACCACCGAGAGGGTGCGCACGTCCGAGGCGAGGGAGCGGCGCGCCAGCACCAGCGGGCTGACGGGCTCGTGCGACGGGCGCGGCGGGGGCATCGAGCGCCCGGGAACCTGCGTGGCCACCTCCTGCATCGGCATCGGCGCGACGTGAGGGCTCGGGGTGAGCGAGCGCTGCCGGGCGCGGGTCACGCCGAGCGCGCGGGCCTCCGGGTCGGCGTTGCTGTCATAGAGCACCGCGCCCCGGCGGAGCACCAGCATCTGGCTGGCGCCGATGGGGGTCCAGGCGCCCACGGACATGGGCTGGGTGGCGACGACGACGAGGGTGCGAGAGCGGTCCTCGGCGTCCTGGAGGTCGATCTCGATGTCGTGGGTCTCGAGGCGCGTGGTGGCGTGCGGCGGCTTCAGCCTCGACCACTGGAGCCCGTTGTAGCCTTCGGAGTCGCTGTACACGACCAGGTCGACGCCGTCGGTGAACATGAAGTTCGAGGTGCCGAGCGCGTCGAGCTGGCGAAACCACCCGAGCAGCCGCGCCCAGCCGACGTCGGCCAGGCGGCGGGCGTGAAGCTCGCGCACGTTGCGCATCAGCCAGCAGAAGGCGTGCTCGCTGTCGGTGTTTCCCACGGGCTCGAAGACGGGCTCGTCGCCCAGCGGGAGTTCTTGCGCGAGGTCGCCGAAGAGGTCGCCGTTGTGGGCGAGCACCCAGTCGCGGCCCGCGTAGCTGCGGGAGAAGGGGTGCGTGTCCTGCTCCTGCAGCGAGCGCGCGGCGCCGCGGAGGTGGCAGAGAAACACCGTCGAGGCGAAGCGCTCCCAGTCACGGAGCAGCTTGGTGAGGGGGTTGTCGCCGATGGAGGTCGGGTCCTTCACCACGAGCGCCGACGAGGTCTGCGCGGGGTACCACGCGAAGCCCCAGCCGTAGGGGTGGTCGCGGTCCTCCCTGGCGTTGACGAGGGCCTTCAGGGTGATCGACGGCGACGCCGCTCCGTCGAAGGACATCGCCAGGAGGCGGGTGAGCTGGTGCTCGGCGCGCTTCACCGCCGCGTCGGGCGGAGGCGCGCTGCGAGAGGACGGCTGGTTGGGCATCAGCGGCCATTGTGGCGAAGCGCTGCGCCAAGGGGAAGCGGCGACCTCCCGCTGCGCCGCGCTGCTTCCCAAACGATCACACGCCGCGCGAGGCGCTCGGGCTATGCATCGTCGCGAGAGGTACCGAGAGCCCCCATGCGCGTACGCATCCGCCACGAGACGCACTACCGCTACCCCCGCCCCACGGCGCTCGGCCCGCAGGTGCTGCGGCTCCGGCCCGCTGGGCACGCCCGCGCGGCCGTGCTCGCGTACAACCTCGCGATCACGCCCGAGGCCGAGGTGCGCTGGCAGCACGACCCCTGGGGCAACCGCGTGGCGCGGCTCACCTTCCCGGCCGACGCGCTCACCAGGGAGTTCAGCCTTCGGGTCGAGTGCACCGTCGACATCCGCCCGGTGAACCCCTTCGACTTCTTCGTCGACGACCGCTGCCAGCGAGTGCCCTTCGACTACCCCGACGGGCTCGACCAGGAGCTCGCTCCCTTCCTCTCCCGCGAGGCCCCCTCGGCGAGGCTCGCGGAGTGGTTGGAGGCGAGCGCTCCCGACGGCTACGTCACCGACCACCTCGTCGCCCTCAACGCCCGCGTCGCCCGGGAGATCCGCTACATCCTGCGGGCCGAGCCGGGGATCCAGTCCAGCGACGAGACCCTCGCGCTGGGCTCCGGGAGCTGCCGCGACTCGGCCCTCCTGCTCGTCGACGCGCTGCGGGCCCAAGGGTTCGCCGCGCGCTTCGTCAGCGGCTACCTGGTGCAGCTCGCCGACGAGGGCGAGCTCCCCGACCAGGCGAAGGGCGTGGACCGCGACGTGGTCGACCTCCACGCCTGGGCCGAGGTCTTCGTCCCCGGCGCCGGATGGATCGGCCTCGACGGCACCAGCGGGCTCCTCTGCGGCGAAGGGCACCTGCCGCTGGCGTGCACGGTCAACCCCGAGCTCGCGGCCCCCATCGACGGCACCTCCAGCGAACCTGCGGAGGCCTTCGAGGTGACCATGGCCGTGACGCGCCTCGGCCACGAGGCGTCGCCCAGGAGGCCGTACACCGACGCGCAGTGGGCGGCGCTGCGCGCGGCGGGCGACGGCATCGACCGGCGCCTCGCGGAGGACGGGCTCGCGCTCACCATGGGCGGCGAGCCCACGTGGACGTCGAGGGAGCACCCCCACGACCCGGAGTGGAACCTCGAAGCGCTCGGCCCGACCAAGTGGGCGCAGGCGCTGAGGCTCACGAGGGAGCTCGCTCCCCGCATCGCGCGCGGCGGCGTGGTGATGCACCGGATGGGGAAGCAGTACCCGGGAGAGAGCCTGCCCCGGTGGGTGGTGCAGCTCGCGTGGCGCGACGACGGCGTGGCGCTGTGGCGCGATCCTCGGTGGCTCGACCTCGACGACGACGCCTCGAGAGCGCCCATCGCCCGGGAGGAGGTGCGGCGCTTCGCCTCGACGCTCGCCGCCCGCCTCGGGGTCTCCGACGCGTGGATGCCCGCCTACGAAGACCCCTGGCACTTCATCGCCCGGGAGCAGGAACTCCCTTCGGACATCGATCCCCTCGCCGCCGACCTGCGCGACCCGGAGGCCCGCCGCACCCTCGCCAGGGCGCTCGGCCGGGGCCTCGGAGAGCCCGTCGGCTTCGTGCTCCCGCTCACCCGAGAGGGCGACGCCTGGGCCACCGCGCCGTGGTCCTTCCGCCGCGGCGCGCTCCATCTCATCCCCGGCGACAGCCCCGTCGGGCTTCGCCTCCCGCTCGACCGCATCGACGGCGCCGCCCGGGGGATCATCGCCCCCGACCTCACCCTCGGCGCTCCTCCGCTCTCCGCCGACCCGTGGCGACCGCTGCCCCAGGGTACCGCTCCGACCGCTCCCCCCACGGCTCCGCTGCCCTCTGGGTCGGTGCGCACCGCGCTCTGCGTCGAGGCCCGCGACGGGGCGCTCTGCGTCTTCCTTCCTCCGGTCGAGCGCTCCGAGGACTTCGTCGCCCTGCTCGCCGCCGTCGAGGACGCGGCCTCCTCGCTACAGCGCCCGGTGCGCCTCGAGGGCTACGGACCGTCGGGCGACCCTCGGGTGCAGAGCTGCCTCATCACGCCAGACCCCGGGGTCATCGAGGTCAACCTCCCGGTGAGCCGCGACTTCCGCGCCTACGTCGACACCCTGGAGTCCGTCGGCCGGGCCGCCCTTCACGCGGGGCTCACCAGCGAGCGCTTCCAGCTCGACGGCCGCGCCGCGGGGACGGGCGGAGGGCACCACCTCACGCTGGGCGGCCCCACGACGGCGGAGAGCCCTTGGCTGCGGCGCCCCGACCTGCTGGCGAGCACCCTTCGCTTCCTCCAGCACCACCCCTCGCTCTCGTACCTGTTCACCGGGCTCTTCGTGGGCCCTACCTCGCAGGCGCCTCGCGTCGACGAGGCCCGCCACGAGGCCCTCTCCGAGCTGGAGATCGCCCTCGACCTCGCCGACCGCGCCGAGGCCCCTCCTCCGTGGCTCACCGACCGGCTCTTCCGCAACCTGCTGGTCGACGTGAGCGGCAGCACGCACCGCACCGAGCTCTCCATCGACAAGCTCTACGACCCGTCGACGCTGCACGGCCGCCAGGGGATCGTGGAGTTTCGCGCCTTCGAGATGCCCCCCAACGAGCGCATGGCCGCCGCGCAGATGCTGCTGGTGCGCGCCATGGTCGCGGCCTTCTCCCGAGAGCGCTACGTCGCCCCGCTGGTGCGCTGGGGCACGCTTCTTCACGACCGCTACATGCTGCCGCACTACCTCTGGGCCGACCTCCAGTGCGTGATCGAGCACCTCGCGGCGGCCGGGGTGGCGCTCGATCCGGCGTGGTTCGAGCCCTTCGTGGAGCTGCGCTTCCCGGTGGCGGGCCGAGTGACCCTCGACGACATCACCCTCGAGCTGCGCCCCGCGCTGGAGCCCTGGCCCGTGCTCGGCGAGGAGCCCACCCGGGCCGGCACCTCCCGCTACGTCGACGCCTCGATGGAGCGCGTCCAGCTCAAGGTCGACGGCCTCGTCGAGGGCCGCCACCGGGTGCTGGTCAACGGCATCGAGCTGCCGCTGCGGCCCACCGGGAGGGCGAGCGAGCACGTCGCGGGCGTTCGCTTCAGGGCGTGGCGCCCCTCGCGGTGCCTCCACCCCACCATCGACGTGCACCACCCGCTGCGCTTCGACCTGGTGGACACCTGGGCGCGGCGCTCCCTCGGGGGCTTCACCCACCACGTGTGGCACCCGGAGGGACGCGCCTACGACGCCCCGCCGCTCACGGCCTTCGAGGCGGCCGCCCGGAGGGCGCAGCGGTTCACCACCGAGGGGCACCTGCCGTGGCCGGTGGACCCGCGCGCTCCGGTGATCGACCCGGAGCGGCCGTTCACGCTCGACCTGCGACGACAGCGGGGGTGAAGAGCGCGGCTACTCGTCGCCCCCGGCGACGTGGTCGACGGTCTTCTCCACCAGCCGCAAGAAGGCCTTGATCGACTTGTCGAGGTGCGGGATCGGCGTGTCCTCGAGGCGGGTGTGGGAGATGCCCGGCGACGACTGGGCGAAGACCATCACCGTGGGCATGATCCCGGCCATCTCCGCGGCGTCGTGGAGCGGCCCGGAGGGCAGCTTCGGCGCCTCGCCCGTCACCTCGCGCACGGACTCCGCGCAGAGGGCGAGGAGGTCGGGGTCGAAGGGGCGGGGGTCGATGGAGAGCAGCGGGCTCCACGCGACGCCGCAGCGGTTCTTCTTCGCGGCGGCGCGCGAGGCCTTCTCCGCGGCGGACTGCATCTTGGCGAGCACCGCGCCGTCGAGGGCGCGCAGGTCGAGGGAGATGTCCGTCGCGCCGGAGACCGCGGTGACGAAGCCGGGCTCGACCTTCACGACGCCGCAGGTCGCGACGACGCGGGTCTTCGGGGTGCGCCCGGAGAACTTCAGCCCGATGTCGCGGCAGGCCAGGGCGAACTCCGCCGCCGCGAGGAAGGCGTCCTGCCGCAGCGGGATGGGCGTCGCGCCCGCGTGCACCGCCTGCCCCGTGAAGCGCACCATATGGCGCTCGACGCCCATGGTCCCGAGCACGACCCCGACGGGCTTCTTCATGGCCTCGAGCACCGGGCCCTGCTCGATGTGGAGCTCGACGTAGGCCCTCGGGTCGCGCGCCTTCAGCCACGCGTGCGCCTCGCCCATGCGGTCGAGCTCGACGCCGTTCTCTCTCAGCGCGTCGGGCAGCTTGACCCCGTTGCGGTCGACGAGGTGCGCGAGCTCCTTCGCGGCGTCGAGGGTGCCCGCGGAGGCCGCGGAGCCGGTGAGGCTGCGGCCGTAGCGGGCGCCCTCCTCGTCGGCCCAGTCCACGAGGTGCATCGTGACGGGCGGCGTCCCTGCGGCGGCGTGGCGACGGAGGGCCTCGATGCCCGCCACGACGCCCAGCACCCCGTCGAGCCACCCTCCCCCAGGCACCGAGTCGAGGTGACTGCCGAACACCACACCGCGCTGCGACGCGCCGGGCAGCGTGACCCACGCGTTGCCCGCAGGATCGGTCTCCACCGGGAGCCCGAGGTCGGCCTTCACCTTCTCGATGAACCACGCGCGGGCCTCGCGCCAGACGGGACCCCAGGCGACGCGCTGCGCTCCGCGCTCGGTGGAGGTGCGCGCGGCGAGCTCTCGGAGGTCGGCGATCACGCGCTTCGAGCTCGGGGCGGAGAGGCGCTTCGTGCGTACGGGCGGCATCGGTTCTCCTCGCGATGGAATAGGGGTCCGGGGGGCCTCCACGCTAACGCGATCGCAGCCCATGGGGAGCATCGGAATGCGTCCCTCCAACGGTGTAGTGGGCGCGCGACCGGCCACCCTCAGGTGAGACACTCCGCGCATGCACCTCGCCGCTCCCCTCGCGCTGCCCTGCGGTCTCGTCCTGGCGAACCGCCTCGCCAAGGCCTCCATGACCGAGCAGCTCGCTCCCGGCGGCGACCCCGGCAAGCGCCTCCGCCGCCTCTACGCCCGCTTCGCCGCGGGTGGCGCCGGGCTCGTGCTCACCGGCAACGTGATGATCCACCGCGACCACCGGGAGCACCCTCGCAACGTCGTCCTCGACGAGCGCAGCTCGACCGCGGACCTCGCCCAGTGGGCGGCCGCGACCGTGGGCGCTCCGCTGGTCGCGCAGCTCAGCCACCCCGGGCGGCAGGCGCTCTACGCGCCGCGGGGCTCCGTGGCTCCCTCGGCGGTCGCGCTCGAGGGCCTCGGGCCGGTGTTCAAGCGCCCGAGGGCCCTCACCCTCGGGGAGATCGGCGAGGTGGTGCGGCGCTTCGCCGACGCGGCGAGGATGTGCGACGAGGCGGGCTTCGCGGGCGTGCAGGTGCATGCAGCGCACGGGTACCTGGTGAGCCAGTTTCTCTCGCCGCGCGCCAACCGCCGCGACGACGGCTACGGGGGGTCGCTGGAGAACCGCGCCCGCTTCCTGCTGGAGGTGATCGCGGCGGTGCGGGCGGCGGTGCGCCCTGGCTTCGCGGTGATGCTCAAGCTCAACAGCGCCGACTTCCAGCGAGGGGGCTTCGACGACTCCGACGCGCTGACCGTGATGGGCCTGCTCGAAGGCCGCGGGGTCGACCTGCTGGAGATCTCCGGCGGCAGCTACGAGTCCCCCGCGATGGTCGGGCTCAAGGCCTCGACGCTCGCCCGAGAGGCCTACTTCCTGGAGTTCGCCGAGCGGGCGAGGGCGGCCACGAAGATCCCGCTGATGCTCACCGGTGGCTTTCGCACCCCGGCCGCGATGGAGTCGGCGGTGGCGAGCGGGGCCGTCGACGTGGTGGGCCTCGCGCGGCCGATGGCCATGGAGCCTGAGCTGCCGAGGCGAGTGCTCGCGGGGGATCCGGCGCCCGCGAGGGGCGCGCGCGACCGCATTGGAGTGAGGCTCATCGACAGCCTGCTCGCCACGCAGACCTACGTGGAGCAGATGCACCGGATGGCCGACGGAGGGGAGCCCGACCCGGGGCTCTCCCGCGCATGGACCGTCGCCCACGCGCTGTGGATGTCGCGCGGCTGAGGCGGGAGCCTTAGGACGCCCACACCACCGCGAGGTCGAGCTCCACCGCGTCGAAGGGCTCTGCCCGCACCGCGACATCCCCGACGAAGGTCGCCGTCAGCAGCCACCCCAGGTCGTGACGGCGGAACACCTCCACCGTCCGCCACACCGGCGACACCAGCCAGACGTGCCCGACGCCCTCGCGGCGGTAGAGGTCCAGCTTGCGGCCCCGGTCGACCTGCTCCGTCGAAGGCGAGAGCACTTCGCACACCCAGTCGGGCGCGAGATCGATGAAGGCTGGGGCCTCCCGGGCCAGGAAGCCGACCGGCAAGCGCTCGCGCCGCCACCCGGCTATGTCGGGCACCACCACGTCGGGGCGAGGCCCGAGGCGCAGCTCCGGCTCCACCATGAGCACCCACCCTCCGGGCCCATCGCGGCCGCGATCGAAGGGTCCGCGCAGCTCGCCGTGCAGCTCGCCAGCGACGCGCACATGCTGGCGGTGCGGACGCGGCAGGAGCGACAGCTGCCCGTCGATGATCTCCGCGACCACGGCCTCCGGCGCGTTGCGGTAGCCCTCGACCACCGCGGGGTCGAGGTTGGGAAGCTCCGGGTCGAGGGTGCGTGCGGAGTCGCCAGACATTCGCGAAGGATAGTCCACCGGTCGCGTCGCCGGGGAGCGCGGCGCGAACGGCGTCCACGCAGCTCCCGCGGCGTCCACGCAGCTCACCCCCTCTGGTCACCCCTCCGCGGGGGCCTTGAGGGTCGTGAGCACCTTCCCCAGCGCCGCAAAGCCCTCCGCCGGAACCTTCGACAGCGTGAACCCGTCCGCCCGCTCGCTCACGCCGATGGCCTTCAGCGACTTCACCTTCGCGAGCGCCACGCGCAGGGCCTTCTCCCTCGCCGACGCGGGCTTCGCCGAGCGCCCCTTCGACAGCGCGCGCCGCGCCCTCCGCAGGTCGTCCTGGGTGCACTCCCGCGCGGGCTTCATCGCCAGCCTTCCCCCGACGCCCGGCACCGGGATCTTCAACCGATCGAGGTCGATGGCCTTCGGCGCGATGCGGGCGCCGGTCTGCGCCATCACGAAGAGGGCGATGTCTTCGAGCACGGTGACGCCGTGGCGCTTCTCGTCGGCCGCGGTGAAGCACCCGGCCACGAGCACGTTGCGCTTCACCGAGCGCTCGCTCTCGCCGGGCAGCACCTTCGCGATGAAGGCCTTCAGCGTGGTGAACTTCGCGCGGTAGAGGGGCACCTCGCCTTCGAGGGCCTGGCCGACCTTCTCCCAGAGGAGATCCCACTGCGAGCGCTCGCGGCCAAGCTGCGCCGCGATGGTGGAGAGGAGGTCGTCGAACTCCTGCCGCCGGGCGCGGCTGAGGTGCACCACGTCGGCGACGCGGGCGACGGGGGTCGGGGAGGGCCTGGTGGGCTTGGGCTGCGCGCGCTTCGGGGTCGCCATGTGGGTCGTCGGAGTGTCGCGGAGGGGCCACGGGCGGGGGAGATTTCTGGCGGCGTATTCCTGCCAGACGCCATCTCAACCCATGGATGCTATCCACCCCGGTGATGCTGCGACGCATCGGCTGAGCTCTTCGTGACAGCGCGAGCGACGAGCGGCGCCACCTCCTCGAGCGTCGCCACGGGCGCCTTCCCCGCGACGTGCAGCTGATACCACTCCTTCCGAAGCTCGATCGCGTACGGCTTGTTGAGCACCTTTTCGATCGTGAAGTCGGCCCGATCTCGTTCCGCCTCCGGGACGCTGTCCGTCCGCCGCAGAAGGCAGCTCGGGATCAGCATCTCGAACCAGCCTTCACCGACCGTGTGCGGGTCGAGGAGCTTGCCCTCCCACTGCTGCTTCTTCGCACTGTTCACTACGCCGGCGAGGTAGCGATAGTTGTCCCATCGGTAGGCGAGCCGACGGTTCGTCTTCAGGCTCGTCCAATGGTCGACGTCGCCCTCGGAGATGAACAGACCCAGCAGGCCACAGCGCTGCTTGTAGGCCGTACGAAGCACGCCACGATAGCGACCCCACAGAGGGTTCTTGTGCGGGTCGCCGTCAGGGTTCTCGTCGAGCCAACTCTCTCCCGGGGTCTGGCAATCCTCGTCGAATCCCGGTGGTTTCTCTGGTCTCGCGACCGGGATCATGACGCCCCCGCACTGGAGGGACTCGGAGCGGGCGCAGTCATCCAACGCGGCCAGAACGGATGGGTGCCGCCGAGAACCTCGTGGAGGCGCGCGTCGATCTGTTCGCGAGTGCGAAGGTTCGGCGGGTTGCGCTCGGCCTGCCCGAGAAGCCACCGATGAGCGGCCTCGATCGCCTGCTCCGCCTCCACCGATCCCGTCTGGCGCAGCTCGAAGATCGGCGACGAGAGCCAGCCGGAGGCGTCGCCAAACTTCGCGAATGGCACCGGATCGATCGTCACGACGGGATCGACCTGCTCGGGTTCTTCACCGACCGGCGCATCATCAGGACCATGCGACAGGTCAAAGTGGAAGAGCGTGTCGCGTGCCTCATCGAAGCGCGTCTCCAACGAGGCGAGCACGAGCGGAGCGTGGGTGCTGGTGAAGAGTTGCACGCTCATGTCCTGCCTGTGCTGGTCGCCCGAGCCGAAGGTCGTCAGCGCCTCAAGGAGCGATGGGAGGATGCGCCGCTGCCACTGCGGATGGAGGTGGGTCTCGGGCTCATCGAAGAGCACGACGATGCGGCGCTCTGGCGCCTGACGGAGGGCCTGCGCCGCGAGCCGATGTCCCTGCCACGCCCATACGAGGAGGTAGGCGACGGCGAGCACCCGCTTGATGCCCGACGAGGCGAGGACGACGGGCGTCCGACCATACGGGAGCATGAGCGTGGGGTGAGCGCGGCGGTCGGAGAGGTCGAGTGCGTAGGGAGCGAGCGGCTCGCCCGCGACGAGCGGTTCAAGGTCGCTGGGGGAGAGCTGGCGAAGGACGCTCGAAAGGAGATCGAACTCCACGCTGTGCGTCTGTTGCCATGTGACCCAGTCCTCCACGAGACCGCGGCACACCGTGTTGCCGTCGACGACGAGTGCGTTCCATACGTCGTCGGAGTCGAGGTGGAGCGCGTCAGGGCGCCTGGGAGCATCGACACCGAGCGCCGCGTTTCGTTTCCAATAGTGCTGGGCAGGATCCCAGAGCGAAAATCGTCCATCGACCCGGAAGTAAAGAACGAGTCCGGGCATTGCGGGGCGACCGCCGGGGTGACTCCAGCGCTGCGTGTCGAAGTCGAAGCGACTCTCGAGGACCACGTCGCTCCCCGTCTTGCCGACAACGACCGCATGGATGTCTGGCGGAGCTTCACGAGTGGCGTCTTCACGGGGCCATGGTGGGCGGCCCGTCCATGTGCCGGTGAGCGCCCACCAGGCGACGTCGAGGAGGAAGGTCTTGCCGAGTCCGTTGTCGCCAGTGATCACGTTGAGACGCTCGGCGAACTCGAGGGGACCGAGGTCGGGGGCGGGTCCGACGCCGCGGAGGGCTAACTTCTTCAGCATGACGCCGCGGATGATGCTCTCCCGCGTCACGCTTCGGAAGGGAACGGCGAGGGGCGACCCGAGAGCTTCGCCCAGGAGCTGTCGAAGCCCTCCCCTCAGCTCAGTCCGTCGTGTGCGCCGGGAACGAAGCCCCCATCACCATCGGCGACACGATGCTCACCCGCCCGTTGCCCCCTGCGCCCGCGGCGTAGTCCTGCATCGTCGCCCCGCAGTACCCGCCGCCCCCGCCGTCCGCCCGCACCCCCGGCCCCGGCATCGCCGTCGCCGTCAGCACCGTCGCGCTCACCAGCGCCGTGATCCTCACCGCGCCGCCTCCCCCGCCGCCGCCGCCGCCCATGCCCGCGCCGACGCCGCCGCAGTCGTTCTGGTGCCCGCTCTCCCCGTCGCCGCCGTTGGCGCGCACCGCCCCGGCGCCCGTCAGCACCACGCTCGACGCGCGCACCATCACGATCCCTCCGCCGTGCCCGCCGCCCCCAGGGAACGACCCGTCCTCATCCGCCCCGCCCTCGCCGCCCGCTCCTCCGAAGAGCACCGCGCTCGACAGCGAGGCCACGCCCGAGGTCCCACCGCCGCCGCCCGGCGGAATCGGGTTCGCCTCCGCGCAGGCCCCGAAGGTGCCCGCCGCGCCGGGCTCTCCCGGGGTCGCGTGTCCTCCGCCGCCCCCGGAGGCGCAGTCCTGACCCGCGCCGCCGCCGCCGCCGCCCGACTGGTTCGCCCGGATGTTGGCCGTCCCCCGACCGCGCTCGCTCTCGCCCGCAATCCCTCGCATGCAGCGGTACGCCGGGGTCACCGCGCAGGTGCGACGGTTGCCGCGGAAGCCCCTCGCCGTCACGTCGATCGCTCCCGCCACGCTCAGCCGGCCGGTCGCGTCGAAGGCGATGATCCCGCCGGAGCTTCCGTCCCACGCGGGGGCCGTCACCGTCGCGGCGGCGTTGATCGTCACCGCGGTGTACTCCAGCACCCGCACCACCTGCGCGTGGCTGGTCGCGTCGCTCAGGTACGCGTTGCGCAGCGGCGCCGTCAGCGTGAGCGTCGCGCCCGCCACCGAGGCCACCCGCGCGTACTCGTAGTGCCCCACGGACCCGACCGCCGACTGCGTCTGGTGCAGCAGCACCGACTGACCCGCGGCGAACACCCCGGCCACGTTGCTCAGCGTCACCGTCATCGACCCGGCGGCGGCCGCGGCGCCCGCGCGCACGGTGCCGATCACCTGGTCGGTCGCGGCCACGAGCGGACCGTCCGACCCGGTTCCGTACTGGCACGCGCCCGCCGCGCAGGTCTGCCCCGCGCCGCACGCCCGACCGCACGCCCCGCAGTGGGCCGCGCTGGTGCGCACGTCGACCTCGCAGCCGTTGGCCACCATCGTGTCGCAGTCCGCAAAGCCGTCGGAGCACATCCCCACGCGGCAGGCCCCCGCCGCGCACGCCGCCGTCGCGTTGGGGACCGCGCACGCCATCCCGCACCCGCCGCAGTGGGCCAGCGTCACTCGGGTGTCGACCTCGCAGCCGTTGGCCGCCATCGTGTCGCAGTCGCCGTAAGCCCCGGTGCAGCTCGCCAGGGCGCACGCTCCCGCCGCGCAGGCCGCCGTCGCGTTGGCGAAGGAGCACGCCGTCGAGCACGTCCCGCAGTGGGTCAGGGTGGTGCGGGTGTCGGTCTCGCAGCCGTTGTCGGCCATGCCGTCGCAGTCGCCGAAGCCCGCCGCGCAGGTGTACCCGCAGGCCCCCGCCGCGCAGGTCGAGGTCGCGTTGGCGCGGGTGGGGCAGGCGTTTCCGCACGCTCCGCAGTGGGCGAGGCTGGTCGCGGTGTCGGTCTCGCAGCCGTTGGCCGCCATCATGTCGCAGCTCGCGCTCGCGCCCGGACAGCCGGTGACCGTGCATCGCCCGGCGACGCAGTCGGCGGTCCCGCTCGCGACGGTGCAGGCCATCCCGCAGCCGCCGCAGTGGGCGAGGCTCGTCTGCGGATCGACGCACATCCCGCTGCAGCACGACTGCCCCGAGGGGCACGCCTGCGTGGCGCTGCACCCGGTGACGCACGCTCCCGCCATGCACACCTGCCCCGCCGGGCAGGCGCTGTCTCCGGTGCAGCCCACGTCCGCGGGCGGAGCGCCGGTGTCGGCGGGTACGCCGGAGTCCTCGGCGGCGACGTCCATCTCCGTCACGTCACCCGGCGTCGCGCCCGTGTCCGAGGCGCTGGCGTCGGTGGCGGTCGAGCTGTCACCGCATCCCGCGGCGAGCATCGCGACCAGCGGGAGAGCACCCCGTACCCATCGCCTCATCCGGATCTTCGTGGACATGGAGCACTCCTCCGCGCAGCGCGCAGCGCGCAGCGAAGACCCTACACGCCCTCGTGGCCCGATCACGGGTCAATCGTTGGCGCTCGCGCGGCAGCGGTGAGGGGGCCACGATCTCCAACGCCCCTCACCCGTAGCGCACCTGCACGTGCTCGATGAGGGCCTTCAGCGCGCGCTTCGCCCCTTCGGTGGTCGCGTGCTTCACGATGGCCCACCCCTCGCCCTCGTAGCCCTCCGCCCGCGCCGCGCCCACCTTCGGGGCGCGCATCTCCACCAGCGCGTCGCCCGCCGCCGCGACGGCGTCCTCCACGCCCTGCACCGACACCACCCGCGTCCCCCGGCCCTGGCCCCGGAAGAACGCCGCCCCCGCGGCCCATCGCCTCGCCTTCGGCACGAAGCGGTCGAAGGCGATGAGCTCCGCCCAGTCGCGCACCATGTCGGTCTCGTGGGCGAGCCCCATCATCGGCATGATGTGAACCCCCGGAGGACGGGCGCCGACCTCGTTCACCAGGGCGGTGCCGTCTTCGCGGAGAAACCACTCCATGTGGGTGAGGGCCGTGCCCGCCGCGCTGCTCGCGTGCTCGCCGAAGAGGGCCGCCAGCGCCGCCGTGTTGGTGGGCGCGAAGCTCGCCCAGGGCTCCTCCCCGGGGTCGCGCGGGAGCACCACGCAGTACTGCACCCACGGGGTCTCCAGCACCTCCAGCGGCGTAGGGAAGTAGCGCGTCCCGGAGCGCCACACGGGCACGCCCCGCACCGTCACCGTCTCGCAGGTGTGCTCCCTCGCCCGGACGAACTCCTCCACCTGAAGGGGCTGCGCGTCGGTGGGCAAGGCCCCCTTGGAGGCGAGCGCCGCGAGGTCCTCCGGGGACTCCACCCGGAAGGTCGCGCGCGACCCGAGGCCCGCCTGGGGCTTCACGATCACGGGGTAGCCCACGTGCCCGACGAAGAGCGCCAGCTCCCGAAGCGAGCGCACCAGCACGCTCCTGGCGACCGGAACACCGTGCGCGCGGAGCACCTCCTTCATCCGGTCCTTGTCGCGGAAGTTGCGGGCGACGGCGGAGTTGATCCCCTCGATGCCGAGCACGTCGCGCGCCTGGGCCATCGGGGTCTGGAGCTGCTCGAGCGCGCCCGCCAGCCGGTCGACCCTCCCTACGCCCCGGCCGATCGCCCTCACCGCGGCGGTGAGCTGCTCCCCGTCGACGACGTTGGGCACGGCGTAGTGGCCCGCGATCCTCGGGCGCAGCGCCTCGGGAATGGCCGACTCGGGATCGGCGCTGACCACCGAGAGGGTCACCCCCTCCAGGGCCGCGAAGGCCCTCACATAGCGGTTGGTGTTCTCCAGGAAGCGCGGCGCGACGAAGACGACGTGGGGCACCCGAGCACTCTACCGAAGGCCTCGCGAAGTCGGGGCGACGATCAGCGCGCCGCCCTACCGTGGCATGATCCGCCGGTGCGCCAGCACGTCTTCCTGATCCCGGGCTTCTTCGGCTTCGCCAACTTCGGCGACCTCCGCTACTTCGCGCACGTCCGGGAGCACCTCGGCGCCTGGGCCCGCTCCCACGGCATCGAGGCCGTCTTCCACTACGCCCCGACCTATCCCACGGCGTCGATCCGCCGCCGCGCCGGGCGCCTCGTCGAGCTCATCGCCGAGCACGCGGGCGGCGACGACGCGCCCATCCACCTCATCGGCCACTCGACCGGCGGCCTCGACGCCCGCCTCGCCGTCGCGCCCCGCGTCTCGCTCCCGTGCTCCGTCGACCCGGAGCCCATCGCCCGCCGGGTGCGCTCGCTGGTCGCCGTCTCCACGCCCCACTACGGGACGCCCACCGCGGCCTTCTTCACCAGCATCCTCGGGCAGCGCGCGCTCTTCCTGATGTCGCTGTTCACCATCTACGCCATACGGCTGGGCACCATCCCCCTGCCGCTGCTGGTGATGCTCGCGAGCGCCCTCGGCTCCGCGGGCGTAGGCAAGCTCGTCCCCGCCGGCATGGTCTCGCAGCTCTATGAGCAGGTGCTGCGGGACTTCAGCCCCGAGCGCCGCGAGCAGATCGAGCGGGTGCTCTCGGAGGTGCGCCGCGACCAGACCCTGCTCCTCCAGATCACCCCCGAGGGCATGGACCTCTTCAACGCCCTCGCCACCGAGCGCGACGGGGTGCGCCGCGGCTGCGTCGTCTCCCAGGCGAAGCCCCCCACCCTCGCCCGGCAGCTCGCCCTCGGCCCGATGCCCTCCCGCCAGACGACCTACAGCATCTTCCGGGCGCTCCACACCGTCGCCTCGACGCTGCCGACGGACCTGCTCCCGCCCCTCGAAGCGGCGCAGTCGAAGGCGCTCGAGCGGGCCTATGGGAGGGTTCCGAGCGTGAGGGGCAATGATGCGATGGTGCCGACGCTCTCGCAGGTCTGGGGCGAGGTGGTGCACGCCGCCTGGGCCGACCACCTCGACGTCATCGGGCACTTCCACGCCCCCGCCCACGCGCCGCTCCACGTCGACTGGATCCGCACCATGAGCGGCTTCGGCCGGGGGGAGTTCGAGTCGATGTGGGACGCCGTCGCCCGCTTCAGCCTGGGCTGAGCGCCAGCGCCGCGAGCTCCGAGAGCACCGACGCCGAGGCGGGCATCCACGCGTCCGCAGGGACCCCGAAGATCGTCCAGAAGTTGAGGTGCCCGGTGGTCAGCCAGAGCCCCCCGTCGGCGCGGAGCACCACCCGAAAGGCCTCCGGGAGGAAGGTTCCGCTCTCCACCAGCGCCTCGATCTGGTCGCCCACGTCGCGCTCGAAGGCGCTCAGCACCCACTCGTCGACCCGGGCCGCCGAGAGCGGCATCGGGGCGCAGGAGCACCAGGCCATCAGTTCGTGTTGTGCCTCGACCGCGTCGTTCGCCTTCATTCCGTTCCCCCCACCCACCCAATCACCCGTGGACCGATCACACGCACGCCAGCCACCAGAGGTGGCCCGGGCACATAAATCGGGAGAATCTCCAGACCCAGCTCGTCCGTGTCAACTTTGCCGCGTCGGACGCATCCGAATGCGGTCGACCTCCCTCGAAGCCTCCAAGGCGGGTTAGCCTCGGCCTTTCGCCCATCCAAGGGAGGCATCCGATGCGACGTGGTGGATGGCGGTGCGTCTCGATGCTTCTGCTCGCGCTCGGCTGCGCGGGCGACGAGGTCGATCCCTTCGCGGGGCCGGTGCCTTCGCAGTGCCCGAGCACCCCGATGGAGCGCTCGCTGGTGGTGACCCGGATGCGCTTCGTGAAGGCCACGATGCCCGGCGTGGTGGACGGCTTCGACCTCGACGGGAGGGTGAGCCGCAACGACGACGCGGCCTCGTGCCGGCGCGTGGACTTCACCTCCCCGGACGGGACCACCGGCGTCGACAACCAGCTCTCGCTGCTCGTCCCGGTGCTGGAGACGCAGACCGCGGGGGCGCTCGACGAGGCGGTGCAGGCGGCGATCAACAGCGGCCAGCTCCTGCTCTCGATGTCCATCGAGGGGCTCGACGACCGGCGCGACGACCCGTGCGTCCAGCTGGTGTTCCGGCAGCTACGGGGGATGCCCTTCGTGGGCAGCGACCAGCGCCTCGACCCGGGTCAGACCTTCGAGACCGCGCGCGACCAGCCCGTGAGCCGCGTCACCGGCCGGATGCGCAACGGCGTCATCGAGGCCGGACCCTTCCCCCTGGCGCTGCCCGTGGCGGTGCTCGACGCGCGCTTCGTGCTCAACCTCCACAACGCCCGCATCCGGCTCCGCTGGCGCCCTGACGACACCTTCGACGGCATGGTGGGCGGCGGCATCCCCGCCGACGAGCTCATCGCCACGGTGCAGACCCTGGGCATCCCCCAGGAGCTTCGCTCCCTGGTCGCTCGCCTGGTGAACGGCATCACCGACCTCGACCCCGACGCCGACGGCAACTGCCGCCGCTTCTCCTCGGCGCTCTCCTTCGAGGGCCGAGGGGCCTTCGTGAACCCGTAGCGCTGAACGCATCCCCCACCGCTCGCAACGCCCCGGTTCACAGGGCTCCGAGGGTCGCGGCGTTCACCGTCTCCTCCCTCCGCTCGGGCTTCTCCGGGGCGCGCGCGACGGCACGCCCGATGGATGCCGCCGACGCTCCATGAGAACCCTCCCCACCCTCCTGCTCTCCCTCGGCGCGCTGCTGCTCTCCTCGTCGGCCTCCGCCGAGGCGCCCACGGTCTCGCTCGGCGCCCGCGCCCTCCTCCGCGGAGGCGACTACGCCATGGCCGGCGCCGGGGGACAGCTACGGCTGCGCCCCTTCCAGCGGGTGGGCGTCGACCTCTACGCCGACAGCCTCTTCGGCCGCTGGCAGACCGTGCGCCGCACCGACGTCGAGGTCGGAGGAACCCTCCAGTACGACCTGCTCCACACCGATCGCTTCTCGCTGCACCCGCTCCTCGGCGCCTGCGCCCTCCTCGCCTTCGCCGACGACCAGGACCGCTCGGGCACCACCGCCAACGACATCTGGTTCGGCGTTCGCGCGGGCGTCGGCGTGGCGGTGCAGCTCGGCGACCGGATCACCCTCCAGGCGCAGGTGCAGGCGCTCCTCTACCTGGGCCACGACTTCAACTCCCAGCGCTGGATCCTCGGCGCCGACGACTCCCTCTCGGTCACCCCGATGGGTCAGGGCGTGCTCGCCATCAACTACGGGCTGTGAGCCGACGCTCACCCGCGGTGATAGCGTGACCGCCCCTATGTCCGACTCGCTCATCACCATCGACTGCGACTACGTGCAGCCCGCCCTGGCCTGCGCCTACCTGCGCATCTCCCACGGGGAGTGCGCCTTCATCGAGACCAACACCGCCCACGCGGTGCCGAAGCTGCTCGCCGCGCTGGCCGCGCAGGGTCGCTCGCCCGCCGACGTCCGCTACGTGATCGTCACCCACGTGCACCTCGACCACGCGGGCGGAGCCTCCGCGCTGATGGAGGCGCTGCCCAACGCCACGCTGCTCGCCCACCCCCGCGCGGCGCGTCACCTCATCGACCCCTCGCGCATCATCGCTGGCGCCACGGCGGTCTACGGCGCCGAGCAGTTCGCCGCCCTCTACGGCACCATCCGAGGCATCGACGCCTCCCGGGTGCGCAGCCTCGAGGACGGCGCGGAGGTCCCCTTCGGCGCCGGGGTGCTCCGATTCATCCACACGCGCGGCCACGCCAACCACCACTTCGTGGTGCACGACCCGGCGCAGGACACGGTCTTCACCGGCGACGCCTTCGGGCTGGTCTACCCGCGGCTGCAGCGCGCCGGGCTGCTGGCCTTCCCCTCGACCAGCCCCACGGACTTCGACGGCCCCGCGGCGCACGCCTCCATCGACCGCATCGTGGCGCTCGGCACCCGCAGCGTGTGCCCCACGCACTTCGGCGAGCAGACCCGGGTGAGGGAGATCGCCGCGCAGCTCCATGGGTGGCTGACCCTCTCCGAGCGGCTGATGGAGGAGTCGAAGGCGCGCCCCGCGGCGGAGCGGGAGGGCTACATCGAAGCCGGGCTCGTCGCGGCCTTCGACGAACTGGCCGCGCGCACCGGGCTCTCGCTCGACGAGGACGACCGCACCCTGGTGGACTTCGATCGCAAGCTCAACGCCCAGGGCCTCGCCCACGCCGCGTCGAAGCCCCCCACGTGAGCGTCGTAGCTCCGGTTGACCGCTCGGCCGCGATACCCCTAATCAGCCATCGCCATGCAGAACCTGTCGCTCACTGGGAAGTACACGCTGGTCACCGGCGCCTCGTCGGGGCTCGGGCTGGAGATGGCCCGCATCGTCGCCCGTGACCACAAGGGCCACCTGGTGCTCGTCGCCCGCCGACTCGACCGGCTCGAGGCGCTGGCCGCCGAGCTCCGCGCGGAGCACGGGGTCGAGGTCGTCTGCATCCAGGCCGACATGACCCGCCGCGAGGACGTCGTCCGCACCTTCGAGGAGGCCACCGCGGGGAGGGCCGTCCACGCGGCGATTCTCAACGCGGGCGTCACCTACTTCGGCCGGGGGCTCGACCACGGCTTCGAGGACTTCGACGCCATGCTCGCGACCAACGTCACCAGCGTCGTGTGGCTCACCCAGCGCTTCGCCCAGCACATCCTCGCCGACAGCCCCGGCGGCGGCGTGATGATCGTCTCCAGCGTCGCGGGCACCACGGCGACGCCTTACCAGGCGGCGTACTCGGGCACCAAGGCCTTCCTCAACAACTTCGGCCTGGCGCTCGGCGAGGAGCTCGTGGGCGAGCCGGTCTCCGTGACGGTCTTCGTCCCCGGAGGCATCGCCACGGAGATGGGAGAGAAGTCCGGGACGGCGAGGAAGTTCAAGAAGGGCGACGTCGGGATGATGGACGCCGACGTCTGCGCCCGCCGCGCCGTGCGGGGCCTCACGCGCCGAGAGCGCTTCGTCATCCCCGGGGCGCTCAACGTGCTCAACGACCTCGTGCTGCGCTTCACCCCGCGAGGGCTCGCCTCGGCCATGGCCGCTCGCCTCTACCGCGACGCCCTGCCCCCGAAGACCTGAGCGCTACCGCCTCGGCGGCCGCTTCGCGCGGAGGTACGCCGCCAGCGCCTCGGGCGTGTCGAGGTTGCTCAGCACCGCCTCCTCCGCCACCGGCACCTCGACCACCTGCGCTCCTGGCGCCCTCAGCACCTCGCGCAGCGGCGGCGCCTCGTCCCCCTCGTAGGCCGCCAGCACCCGCCTTCGCAGCAGCACCGGATGCCCCCGGCGCTCTCCCCGTCGCGGCTTCGCGGCCTCCCGCGCTCCCACCCCGCGCATCAGCAGCCCGACGCAGCCCCACGCCGAGGGGTCGACGTCCACCGGGCAGATCGCCACCCAGGCCGTCCTCGCATCGAGCGCCCTCACCGCCGCGCGGATCGACCCCGCGGGCCCGAGCGCCTCGTCCTCCTCGGACACGCACCACGAGGCCCCGGCCGGCAGCGCCAGCCCCCGCTGCGCGGTCGCCGCGCGCACCACCGCGTGAACCCTCGCGACGCCCGCCCCCAGCGCCTCGACGGCGTGCGCCTGCACCAGCGTCGCCCCGCCCCATGGGAGCAGCGCCTTGGGGCCGCCCATGCGCCGCCCGAGCCCCGCGGCCAGGACGATCGCCTCGAGCATCGGAGCCGATCAGCCCCGGGTCACGAGCACGGCGCCGCCGAAGACCAGCGCCGCGCCCACCACGCGCGCCGCCGAGAGGGCCGCGCCGGTCGAGACGTGATCCCACGCGAGGCCCGCGATGATCTGCACCGCGATCACCACCGTGACCGCCGTGAACACCCCGACCCGGCTGATCGCCAGGGGCATCCCCGCGGTGATCGCCAGGCCGCACAGGCTCGGCACCAGCACGCTCATCGGAACCTGCGAGAGGTCGTGCAACACGCTGCCGCGCCCGCGGGTGGCGAGGTAGGTGCCGAGCGTCCCCATCAGGCACACGACGTTGCCGATGGTGAGCAGCAGCCAGAGGTTCGACGTGCGGAGCAGCTGCGCGTTGACGCTCGACTGCGCGACGATCGAGACCCCGACGAGCGTGGTGAGAATCAGTGCGACGTGCATACGGGGGTGAGTGCTCAACTACCAGACAACGGGGCCGTGGGAGACGCCGACCGGAGGATTCGCCACACCCGCTCGGCGGTCGCGGGCGTCTCGTGCACCGGGAGCCCGATCGCGTCGCTGATGGCCGCCAGGATCGCCGGCACCGCGCCGATGAGCGGGGGCTCGCCGATGCCGCGCGCCCCGTAGGGGCCCTCGAGGTCGGGCCGCTCGACGATCACCGCCTCGATGGTCGGCACGTCGAGGATCGTCGGGATGATGTAGTCGGTGAAGCTCGCGTTGGCGATGCGCCCCTGCCGGGTGACCACCTCTTCCATCAGGGCCATGCCGAGGCCCTGCGCCACGCCGCCCTCGATCTGCCCCGCCACCTCGCGGGGGTTGATCGCCTTGCCCAGGTCGTGCGCCGCCACGATGCGCTGCACCCGCACCTCGCCGGTCTCGATGTCGACCAGCACCTCGGCCACGTGGGAGCCGAACATGTACGTGAGAAACGCCCTCGGCGACCTCCCCGTCTCGTCGGTGGGAGCCACCGTGCGGGGCTTGTAGACGCTGGTCGCGTCGAGCGCGAAGCCTCGCTCGCGGGCGGCGCGCAGCACCGAGGAGAGCGTAGCCGAGACGCCCCCGTCATGGAGGCCCACGACGCGATCGCCCCGGACGGCGAGGTCCTCCCAGTGGAGGCCGAGCATCACCGCCGCGGCGTCGAGCACCTGGCGATGCACCTCGCCCGCGGCCAGCTTCACGGCGTTGCCCGAGAACACCGTCTGCCGCGTGGCCGACGACGAGCCCGACTCCGGGGTGGCGTGCGTGTCCGAGGCGATCACCCTCACCTCGCTCGACGCGATGCCGAAGTCCTCGCCCGCGATCTGCGCCAGCAGCGAGTGCAGCCCCTGCCCCACCTCGACGCCGCCGGAGTACACCTCCAGCACGCCGTCCTCGGCGAAGCGCACCCGCCCCCGGGACGCGTCGGGGTAGCCGTCGCCGTAGCCCACCCCGAAGCAGATGGTGCTCACCCCGTAGCCCCGGCGAAGGTGCGGCGCCGGAGCGTCGGTGCGCCGGCCCTCCCACCCGAAGCGGGTGAGCGCCGCGTCGAGGCAGTCGAGGCCGCTCGCCACCGGGACCACCTGCGTGGTCGTGAGCTGCTCGCCGTCGCGGAGGAGGTTCTTGCGCTTGAGGGCCACCACGTCGACGCCGAGGCGCCTCGCCATGGCGAGCACGGCGCCCTCGTAGGCGATCGCGAGCTGGCACGCGCCGAAGCCGCGCATCGCCCCGGTGGGGCAGTTGTTGGTGAAGAGCGCCACGCCGTCGGCCGTCACGTTGGGCACGCGGTAGGGCCCGGTGCAGTGGCTCACGGCCTTGCGCAGCACCGCAGGGCCCGTGGACGCGTACGCGCCCTCGTCGGAGCGGATGAGCACCTTCGCCGCGGTGAAGGTCCCGTCGGCCATGGCGCCGAGGGTGTACTCGACCTCCATGGGGTGGCGCTTGTGGCGCGCGACCATCGACTCCTCGCGGGTGTACTGCATCCGCACCGGCCGGCCGAGCTTGAGCGCCGCGAGCCCGAGGTAGATCTGGATCGAGATGTCCTCTCGCCCTCCGAAGGCTCCGCCGGTGGGCGGCTGCACCAGTCGGACGCGCTCCAGCGGGACGCCCAGCGCCAGCGCGATGAGCCGCTGCTCCTCGTGCACCCACTGCCCCGAGGCGTGGATGGTGATCACGTCGTCGACCATCTCCGCGTAGCCCGCCTCGATGTCGAGGAAGGCGTGGTCGACGCCCTGCATCTTGAACACGCAGGTGACCACCGCGTCGGCCTCGGAGAGCGCCCGCTCGGCGTCGCCCTTGCGGATGAGCTGCGTCGCCAGCACGTTGCCGAACTCGTGCAGCGAGGGCGCCCCCTCGGCCACCGCGTCGGCCATCGTCGCCACGATGGGCAGCGGCTCGTGCAGCACCACCACGGCGTCGCGAGCGGCCCTCGCGGCCTCGATGGACGTCGCGACCACCACGCCCACCGCGTCGCCGAGGTAGCGCACCCGGTCGTCGCAGAACACCGGGTGGTCGCGCTTGATGAGGCCGTGGCGGTTGCTGCCGCCGATGTCCTCGCGGCCGAGGATGGCCACCACGCCGGGGACGGCCCTGGCCGCATCGAGGTCCAGTCCCAGGACCCGAGCGTGCGGGTGCGGCGCGCGGATGACCGTCGCCGTGAGCACCTCCGGCCCCATGAGGTCGCCGCCGTAGCGCGTCTCTCCGGTGACCTTCCCCTGCACGTCGCCGCGGGTGACCGATCGCCCGATGTTGATCACGCCTTCTCCTCCGCGGTGACGCGCGCGGCGTCGAGCACGGCGTCGATGATCTTCGTGTAGCCCGTGCAGCGGCAGAGGTTGCCCGCGAGCCCCCGGCGCACCTCGTCGACGGTGGGCCTCGGGTTGTCCCGAAGGAGCGCGGTCGCCGCCACCAGGAGCCCCGGGGTGCAGTAGCCGCACTGCACGGCGCCCGCGCGCACGAAGGCGGCCTGCAGCGCGGAGAGCCGAGCGCCCTCCGCGAGGCCCTCGACGGTCACCACGCTGCGCCCGTCGACCTGTGGGGCCATCACGAGACACGAGGTCACCGGCGCCCCGTCGAGGAGCACCGTGCAGCTCCCGCACTCGCCTTCGAGGCAGGCCCCCTTGGTGCCCGTGAGGCGCAGCCGCTCTCGCAGCGTGTCGAAGAGCGTCTCGCGAGGATCGACCTCCACCGAGGTCGCGCTGCCATTGAGGGTGAAGCGCAGCGCGAAGCCGTGCCCCCGGGTCGGGTTGGGGTCGCTCATCGTGGGTCGCCTGTTCTCTTCGCTCACTCGGAGGGGATCTCGCAGAGGCCGAGCAGGAGGCGCCGCGTCAGCGTGGCGGCCATGGCCCTGCGGTAGTCGGCGCCGCCGCGGTGATCGCTGATGGGCGCCACCTCGGAGGCGACGAGCGCCGCGGCCGCCTCGATGGAGGCCCGGCTGAGCCCGTGCTCCGCGAGGTGCGCCTCGGCCCTGCGCGCCCTCCACGGGACCGGCGCCACGCAGCCCAGCCCGATCGCCACGCGGCCGTCGACGTCCAGCGAGGCCGCCGCCATCACGAGCGAGATGGCCACCGCGTCGCGCTTGCCGATCTTGTAGAACGCGCTCCGCCGGGACAGGGGGATGGTCACCGAGAGGGCCATCTCGTCGGCGCTCATCGCGGTGCGGCCGGGGCCCAGGAAGAGGTCCGCGAGGGCGATGGTCCGGACGCCTCGCACGCTCGCGAGCTCGACCTCGGCGTCGAGGGCGATGAGCGCCACGGAGACGTCGCCCGCGGGAGAGGCGGTGCCGATCTGCCCTCCGACGGTGCCGACGTTGCGAATCTGCGGCCCCCCTACGGTCTCGCACGCGGCCGCGAGCGCCGTGACGCCCGAGCGCTCGAGCTGGGCGTGGGTGCACATCGCTCCGATGCGCAGCCGATCGCCCTCGCGGCGCAGCTCGCGGAGCGACTCGATGAGGCTGAGGTCGACGAGCTCCCGGGCCTGGCGTCGGCCCTTGCGCACGCCGACGACGAGGTCGGTGCCGCCCGCGAGGAAGGTCGCGTCGGCCCCGAGGCGGTGCTTGAGCTCGAGCGCCTCGTCGATCAGCGTGGGGCGGTGAAACATGGGGGGGCCAATGTCGCCTGCGACGCCCCTGCCGGGTCAAGGACCGATTCGGGAATAAGGGGAGCCGTGGTTGCAAAGCGCCACGACCGCCGCGGAGTGTGCACGGACGCCACACCGACGGTGTGTCAGCGGTCGGCCGGGCCGTCCAGGTAGATCACGGCGCGCACGTGGGCCAGGGTGGCGAGGGTCTGCAGGTTGCGGACGTTGTACCCATAGGCCAGCGCCGCGGGGGTGAAGTCCGTGGACTCCGGGGAGCCGCCGGGCGCCCGGTAGACGCTCGGGTGCTCGCCGTCCTCGCTCAGGCCGTTGACCGGGAGCGGCTCCATGGCGGTCCAGTAGTCCTGGAGCGGGACGCCCTGGGCCGCGGCCACCTCGCGGATGGCCGTGACGAAGAAGGGCCACATCATGATCGTCGTGGCGGAGTTCGTCCGCCGGGGGATGGTGCTCAGCACCGGGATGACGTTGGCCCCGAGGATGATCTGCACCACGCGGGTGAGGTTGGCGCGAAACACGGACACCTCGTTGACGTCCACGTCGCCGCTGCCGAGCATCACCAGCGCGACCGACGGGCGCAGCGCGCTCAGCTCCTGCCGCAGCAGCGCCCCGTCGTTCGCGATGGCGCGGGTGGAGGTCCAGCCGGAGTCCGCCGCGAGGCTCTCTCGATCGAAGCTGGAGTGGCGATCATCCACGAGCGTGGCGTTGAAGTAGGCCATCGTCGGCTGGAAGGCCGTGTAGGCGCCGAAGTTCCATCGGGTCATCCCCGAGGTGGGACCGTAGTCGGCGAGGTAGCTCTCCGAGCGGGTGATGCTGTCCCCGACCTTCACGAACACCGCGGGGCGGTTGCCCGCCGCCAGGCCGCGCAGATAGACCGCCCGCATCGAGGCCTTGAGCGCCTCATCGATGCGAGGAACGCCCGTCAGCATCGGAAACACCCCGACATCGACCGGGGGCGGCCCCACGTCCACCCCGAGGTCCGGCACGGCGACGATGTCCGGGCCCGTGTCCCTCGGAGCGACGGGCACATCGACGCCCACGTCCACCGGAGCGACGGGCACGTCCAGCGGAGCGACGGGCACGTCCACCGGAGCGACGGGCACATCGACGCCCACGTCCACCCGCACGACGGGCACGTCGACGCCCACGTCCCTCGGAGCGACGGGCACGTCGACGCCCACGTCCACCCGAGCGACGGGCACATCGACGCCCACGTCTCGCGCTGCGACGGGCACGGGGACATCGACGCCCACGTCCACCCGCACGACGGGCACGTCGACGCCCACGTCTCGCGCGACGACGGGCACGGGCACATCGACGCCCGAGTCCACGGGCACCGGCGCGGCGGGCTCATCGACGCCCAGGTCCACCGGAGCGACGGGCACGTCGGGGGCTTCGGTGCCGACGTCGATCACGCCGGTCTCGGTGGCGAAGCCCGCGTCGGGCGCCGCGCCCTGATCGGGTGTCGGCACCTCGATGGCGTCGACCGCTCCGCTCCGCGAGCCGTCGTGGGTGCCCGAGTCGAGCACCGCCCGCGGGACATCGGCCGCGTTGCCCGGCGGGGCTCCGCTGTCGACGGCCTCCGGCGCGGCCACGTCCGCCGACGGACCTCCCGACGCAGGCTCGCTGCTGCACGCCGCCAGCGCGAGCGCGAAGAACACCGGCCACGTCGCGCCCCTGTCCGTGGGTCTTGCGTTCATGCCCTCACTGCCAAGCAATCGGCGTGCACGAAGGGCGGGGATCGCGTGCGATGCTCGCGAGCATGCGCGGATCGAAGGTGCCCGGCTGTGTCGTGATGCTCCTCGGCGCACCGGGCGCGCTGTACCTCGGCTGGTGTGGCCTCGTGCTCGCGGGCGGCAGCCTGGCGCAGTGGGCGGAGGGGCAGCGCTACCTCGCCGGAGCCGCCGCCTGCCTCGCGGCGGTCGCTGTGGCAGGGTGGCAGGTGCTCCGCCCTAGCGCGGGAGCCGCACCGTAAACGTCGTGCCTCGCCCGGGCTCGCTCTCGACCTGGATCGTCCCTCGCATCTGGTGGACCAGCTCGGCCGCGATCGCCAGCCCGAGGCCTGCGCCGCCCCCGCCCGCCCCCCGGGTGCGCGCCTCGTCCGCGCGGAAGAAGCGCTCGAAGACCTGGGGCAGGTGCTCCGGGGCGATGCCCACCCCGTCGTCGGCGACCCGCAGCACGGCGTGCTGGCTCTCGAGCGCGACGCTCACCGTGACGTGCCCCCCGCGCGGGGTGTGCTTCAGCGCGTTGTCGATCAGCGCCCGCAGCACCTGACGCACCCTCCCCAGGTGCGCCCTCGCGAACGCCGGCTCGGCCTTCGCGACGAGCGTGACGCCCCTCTCCAGGGCCATGGGCCCGAGGTCGGCGACCATCTCCTCGGCCGCGTCGCCGACCGCGACCGGCTCGATCGAGAGCGACTCCACCCCCGCCTCCAGCCGCGCGAGGTCGAGCAGGTCGCCGAGCAGCAGCGAGAGCTCGTCGGCGTCGGCGCTCAGCCTCCGCAGCTCGTCCTTCACGGACGGCTGCAGCCCTTCGCCCTCGCGGAGCATCGCGTCGGCGCGGGCGCGCAGCACCGTGACGGGGGTCCGCAGCTCGTGGCTCGCGTCGGCCAGGAAGCGCTGCTGCCTCGCGAGGGCCGCCGCGATCGGACGCATCGCTCGACCCGCGAGGAAGGCGCTCGCCGCCGCCGCGAGCACCAGGCCCGCGACGCCGGTGACCACCAGCACCAGCACCGAGCGCCACACCGCGCGCTCCGGGGCCGTGAGCGAGCGCACGATCTGGACGGCCCCCGCGACCCGGCCCCCGATGCGCACGGGCACCGTGAGCATCCTCACCCGCGCTCCTGCGACCGTGCCCGACGAGCGCACCGCCGCGCCGTCGGCCTGCGCCGAGGCCAGCGCGCTGGCGTCCGGAAGGCCCGGCGGCATCGCCCGCCCGTCGACCCGCACCGCGGGAGAGAGCCCCCGCGCGGCGATCACGAGCTGATCCGGCGAGGCCTCGGCGAAGTGCACCAGGCGGTCGTGATCGTCCTCCTCGGGCGCGCGGCCGTGCCTCTCGTCGTCGCGCCTCTCGTCGTCTCGCTCGTGTCGGTCGGACTCGGCCCACGCGTGCGCCATGCGGGTCGCGGCGCGGGCTGCGCCGAGCTGCAGCTCTCGATCGATCGCCAGGTCGCTGACCCGCGCGATGCTGAGCGCCGCCGCGCTGATGGTCACCAGGAGGACGAGGCCGAAGACCGCGAGGTTCCAGATGCCGAGGCGGGCCCGGATGCGCGACGGGGTCATCACGACCCCAGCTTGTAGCCGACCCCTCGGACGGTCTTGATGAGGGCGCGGTTGGGCGCCGCGTCGATCTTCTCGCGCAGGTAGTGGACGTAGGTGTCGACCACGTTGGCGCCCCCGTCGAACTCCCTCGGCCACACGGCCTGGATGATCTGGTCCCTCGTGAGCACCCGCCCCGCGTTGCGCATCAGGTACTCCAGCAGCGAGAACTCCCGGGCGGTGAGCTCGGTGCGGCGCCCGCCGCGCACGGCCTCGCGACGCGCCCGGTCGAGCACCAGGTCTTCGACGCGGAGCTCGCGCCCGCCGGGGTCGGCGTTGCGGCGCAGCAGCGCTCGGATGCGGGCCGTGAGCTCGGCGAAGGCGAAGGGCTTCACCAGGTAGTCGTCGGCGCCGGCGTCGAGCCCCGCGACCCGGTCGTCGACGGTGTCCCTCGCGGTGAGCATCAGGATCGGCGATCGCACCCCGCGCCGCCGCAGCCTCATGCTGATCTCCAGCCCGCTCATGGTCGGCAGCATCAGGTCGAGCACGATCACGTCGAAGCCCCCGGCCTCCGCGTGCCCGAGGCCGCGCGCTCCGTCGCCCTCCAGCACGACCTCGTAGCCGTCGGCCTCCAGGGTGCGGCCGATCAGCTCGCGCAGGCGCGCTTCGTCTTCCACCACGAGGATTCGCACCGCGCGGAGGCTACCACCGCGGTCGGGAGGATCCTGTGAAAGCTCTAAGCGAGGCCTCATGCGCGGCTCACACGAGGGCCTGAAGGTTGTGACCGCACCCGATTCCCACGGAGGTCGACCTTGAAGAACGAAGACACGAAGCCATCCCGCCGGACCCTCGCCGCGGTCGCCGCCGCCGCGGGCGCCGTCACCCTCGCCGCGGGCGTCACCCTCGGCTCGCTGCTGGGCGTCGTGAAGATGCCCGCGGGCGCCCACAGCGCCCCGACCAGCAGCAGCGCCCCGACCAGCAGCGCCCCGACCCCGCCTGCCGCCCCGCTGACCGCCGCCCCGGAGCCCGAGGCGCAGCCCGCCGCGGCGCCCGAGCCGGAGCCCGTCGCCGACGAGGCCGAGGCCGAGACCGAGCTGCTCGCGCAGGCCCGGGGTCACGAGCGGCGAGAGCGGCACCACGAGCGCCGCCACGAGCGCCACGACGAGGCGGAGGAGAGCGAAGATGACTGAGCGACCCGACGCCCCGAAGCCGAAGCGCGCGCCCCCGAAGCTCGACCTGACCGACGTCGAGTGGAAGCTCGGGCTCGGCGCCGCGCTCGCGTCCGTGTTCACCGCGGCGTGGTTCGCCGTCGCGCAGCCGCTGCCCGCCGCGACCCCGCCCCCGCCCGTGGTGGCGACGGCTCCGTCCGTGAGCGCCGCTCCGCCCGTGACCGTCGCTCGCGCCCCGGCCTCCGCGACGCCAGCGCGGGTGGCGCCGAGCGCGCCGACTCTTCGCTCGACGAGCGCGGTCACCACCGTGGCCGTGGCGCGGACGAGGCGCGCGGCCCGCGTGCGCACGAGGAGCTCGTGATGGGGAGCTTCCGCGCGATGGGCACGGAGGTCACGGTGCTCGCGCCGCACGAGAGCGAGCGCGACGAGGCGGCCCTCACGGAGCGCGTGGCCGCGGTCTTCGAGGACGCTGAGCGGCGGTTCAGTCGCTTCCGGGTCGACAGCGAGCTGTCGGCCCTGAACCGCGCCGATGGGGCCGTGCGGGTCTCTCGCGCGATGCTCGACACGCTCCTCGCGGCGCGCTCCTTCGTGGCCCGCACCCGAGGTCTCTTCGACCCGGCGGTGGGCGCCTCGCTGATCGCCGCGGGCTACGACCGATCGTTCGCCCCGGGCGCCCTCGACCGCGACGAGGGCCCGGCGTGGCCGGCTCGGGCGCGCTTCGACGAGGTGCAGATCGACGAGGCCGATGGGGTCGTGCTCCGGGCGGCGCACGTGAAGCTCGACCTCGGCGGCTTCGTGAAGGGTCTCACGGCCGATCGGGCCGCCCGGCTGGTGGAAGGGGTCGCGGCGATCGACGCGGGCGGAGACGCCGTCCTGCGAGGCGACGGGCCGGACGGCGACGGCTGGCTCGTCGACGTCGAGGACCCGGCCGACGCGGCGAGGGTGCTGCTCACGCTGCGGCTGCGGGATCGCGCCGTGGCGACGAGCGCCCCGAACCGGCGACGGTGGCACCTTGGGGCGCGCGCGATGCACCACCTGATCGACCCGCGCACGGGGCAGCCCGCGAGCACGGACCTCGCCCAGGCGACGGTGGTCGCCTCGTGCGCGGCGGAGGCGGAGGCGCTGGCGAAGGCGGTGTTCGTGCTGGGCGCGAGCGAGGGCGCACGGTTCCTCGCGGCGCAGCCCGAGTGCGGGGGAGTGCTCGTAGAACGTTCCGGCGCGGTGCGCTGCGTCGGGGAGCTGGAGGTGTGTGATGCGTAGGTCCATCGCTCGCGGCGTGGCCGCGGGAATCGTCGTGCTGCTGCTCGTCGGCGCCCTGGGCGCGCGCCTCGACCTCTGGACGCTCGAGGTCCCTCGCCCGGAGGGCACCTGGGCCTGGACGCTCTCCCGCGCGGCCTCGGTGAGCGCGTACCTCGCCCTCACCCTCGACGTGCTCTTCGGCCTCTTCCTCTCGACCGCCGCCGCCGACCGGTGGATCGCTCGCGCCCGCAGCGTGGAGATCCATCGCTTCCTGTCGCTCGCGGCCATCGGGCTCACGGCCGCGCACGCGGTCGCGATGCTCGGCGACCGCTACGTGCCCTTCGACGTGCTCGACGTCACGGTGCCCTTCCTCGCGGGCTACCGCAGGGTGGGCGTCGGCATGGGCATCGTGGCGATGTGGCTGGCGGTGCTCGTCCACGCGAGCTTCGCCCTCCGCGCGCGCATCGGCCCTCGCGTCTGGCGCGCGGTGCACTACCTCGCCTTCGTGGTCTTCGCGCTCGCCACCCTGCACGGCGTGACGGCGGGCACCGACACCCGCGCGACGTGGATGCAGCTCCTCTACGGCGCGGCCGGCGCGAGCGTCGCAGGGCTCACGCTCGTCCGGGTGGCGCTCGCCCTCGCCCCGCGCCCCCGTCTGGCTCGCTGACCCTCACGGCGCCGGGAACACCCCGCGACCTCCGTGGGCCCCCAGCGAGACGGCGGTGCCGCTCCACTGGAACACCTCGGTCAGGTCGACGCTGAAGCGCAGGTCGAGCCCGCGCGCTGTGTCGATCTCCAGCCGGCGGTAGTCGAGCCTCGGCAGGTCGACGGCGACGCGCAGCGGGCCGAGCAGCACCGAGGCGCCGAGGCGGCCGGTGAGGGTGCAGTCCGCGGTGGCGTCGAACTCCGCCCCGAGGGAGACGGGCACCAGGTCGATCGACAGGAAGGGGCGCGGGCGCACCCGCAGCACCGCGTCCAGGGCGACCGCCGCGCCGTGCCCGCCGCCGGGCCCGCTCGCGTCGACGCGGCCTCCGAGGTCGATGAAGTGCAGCGCCCGCGGAAGGCTGCGCAGAAGCTCGACGCCGCCGCCGACGCCGCCGCCCGTGCGCCCGCCGAAGCCCGCGTAGAGGTAGGTCTGCTCGGGCCACGGGGAGACGTTCGCCCCGGTGAAGGGCGGCGGGTCCCAGGTGCGGACGGCCTCCGCGTCGGCCGCGTCGCGCTGGGGCGAGCGGTGGGCGCGCGCCCGCCGGTCGGGCTGCAGCGACGGGGTCGCGTCGAAGTGCGCGCCCACGGTGAGCGCGGCCTGCCACTGCCACCGCGCGCTGACGAGGTCGAAGTACCCGGGGCCCGCGAGGCGCACCCAGAGCCCGTGGCCGTCGCCGAGGTGGAAGAGGTCGACGCGCGGGGCCATGAAGCCGACGGAGAGGTCCACGCGGGGGTGCTCAGGGTCGACCGTGGTGGAGAGGCGGAAGGGCGCGGCGCCGACCCAGAGCCACGCGGCGAGGGGCAGCGAGAAGCTCAGGTCGGCGGCGGCGTGGAAGCCATCGCCCGGCAGCCAGCCCAGCTCCAGCGAGGCGTTGGGGATGAAGGGCAGGAAGCGGTCGCGCCCCACGAACAGCGGAACCATCACCCCGAGGTGCGCCCCCGCCCTGGGCGTCGCGCCATCGAGGTCGGCGCCGAGACCGAAGGCCACCCGGGGCCAGGCGTCGAGCTCGGCTGGCGCGACCCCGGTGCCGACCGTTCCCACGTGGGAGTGCAGCAGGTGCTGCGCGACGAAGCCCGCCCAGTCGGCGCGGTTCACCGGCGCGGCGAAGGTGGGCGGCGCGAGCCCGGAGCGAGCGCGGCGGCGCATGCGGTAGATGAGCGCCAGGACGTCGGCGAGCGCCGCGGAGGCCTGCGTGGCCTGCGGGGTGAGGCAGTCCGGGGCGATCGCGTAGGGGTGCCGACGCTCGAGGTCGCAGCGCTCGTCGGACGAGCGCTCGGGGCGGAGGTACGCGGCGTCGCGAGGGTCATGGAAGCGATGGCGCCGCCGGGGATCGCCCGCTGGGGTCCAGGGCAGCGGGTTCCAGGCGCGGAGCCACTGGATGCGCCCCGCGCCGTCGCGCTGGACGTGCGCCGGGGAGAACGCGTCGGCGACCGCGTGCAGGAGCGCGTAGACGTCGTTGTCGAGGCCTCGTGCGTCCTCGGCGCTGGAGCCCGCGGCGACCTCCACCAGGGTCCCCAGCAGGCGCATGCAGCGCCGGTAGGGCTGCTCGATCAGGCCGGCGGGGACGCCCGTCGCGCGGTCCTGTCCGGGGCGCGCGTCGTCGTCGGGGTGCGCGAGGAAGTGGTAGCACTGGCCCAGCGCGCTGTGGTGGCGGTCGAGCACGAAGTCCATCCGCCCGCTGCGCAGCGGCGGCCACCACTGCGTCGGGTCCTCGCGGCGGTCTTCACGGCAGCCACGGCCGGTGGCGCTCTCTCCGAAGCACGCGGGCTCCGCCAGCACGCCGTCGGAGATCAGCGCCGCCACCAGGACCTCGCCTCGCACGCTTCCGCCCGCGCCGTCGGGCCAGCTTGCGTCGCCCTCGATCAGCCGGCGGTAGGCCTGCGCCTCGATGAGCTCGTGGCCGATGGGATCGAAGGCCTGCGCCGTAGCGGGCGCGAGCACCAGCGCGCCGAGGAGGCAGACGACCCGTCGCGCGCTCCCGAGCGGGTTCGCCATCCCCCAACGCATAGGGCCCGCGGCCGTTCGCACAAGGAGCGCGACGTCTCCGCACCCTCGCGCCCCGGCGCGGTATGCAACCTGCTGGGCTCTCCGGACATGCGCCCCTTCTACCTCTGCGCCCTGCTCTCCATGGCGGCCACGGCCTCCCTCCCTGGCTGCCTCGACACCCAGACGTGCACGACGGAGTACCGCTTCGGCGTCAACGTCACCCTGCGCAACGCGAGCAGCGGAGCGGCTGTCGCCGGGGCGACGGTGGAGATCGTCGAGGGGTCCTACCGCGAGACGTTGAGCGCCATCGGGCCGCCCGGGTCGTACGCCGGAGCGGGCGAGCGCGAGGGCTCGTACACGCTCAGCGTGGCGGCCCCGGGCTACGTCTCCCCGGCGCCGCGCACCGTCGTGGTCACCGGAAACGAGTGCCACGTGAACGGCGTCAGCGTGACGATCGACCTCACCCCGCTGTGAGCGGGCGGCACACGGGCGCCGCGCTGGCGTTCGGAGTACGACCGCGAGGCCGTCAGCGGGGAGTCCCCGGTACGAGCGAGAGGCTGTCAGCGAGGAGTCCCCGGTACGAGCGAGAGGCCGTCAGCGAGGAGTCCCCGGTACGAGCGAGAGGCCGTCGGTAACCCGAGCCAGACCCTGAGCGTTAGCGAGGGGGAGAGCCCTCTACCGTCGTCAGCGCGGAGCTCTGAACGTTGCGGTTCTCGCGGGAATTACCGGAGATTCCGGACGCGTACTGACAGCGGTAGAGGGCTCTCCCCCTCGCTAACGCTCAGGGTCTGGCTCGGGTTACCGACGGCCTCTCGCTCGTACCGGGGACTCCTCGCCGACGGCCTCGCGGTCGTACCGGGGACTCCTCGCCGACGGCCTCGCGGTCGTACTCCGAACGCCAGCGCCGCTGGGACCATTTGACGCGGAGGCCCGCCTCGGGTCCTGATCCCGGCGCATGAGCATCCCCTACCGGGAGCGCTGGCGCGGTCCTCGTCCCCAGCGGCCTGGCATCACCCTGGCGGCGCTGGTGTTTCTGGGCAGCGCGGCGCTCTGCGCGTTCACCTCGCACAAGCTCGCGGTGATGTCGCGCCTGCGCGGCTGGACCCCGGGCGCCCCGCAGCGGGTGATGACCGTCGAGCACATCCTCCGCCGCTTCAACGCCTCGATGGGCGAGTACCAGCTCGTCGACGCCAGCGGCGGGACCTGGAAGATGCAGCTCACCGCCGAGCAGCTCGACCGCATCGGCTACCACCAGCCCGTGGCGGTGCGCTGCCTGGACGACGAGCGGGAGTGCTTCGTCCCCGACTCGGTCTACATCAGCGACGGTAACTTCGGCTTCGACCACGCGCTGCGCGCGCTGGAGTCCCTCGGGATGCTCGCCAGCGGGCTGCGCGTCGGGTGGCGGCTGCGCGCGTGGCGCCGCGAGGTGCGCTCGTGGGAGAAGCAGGCGCCGTCGCCTGTCGCGCAGATGACCCACTGAAGCGGGCACTGCTCGCGCAAGGCGGAGGCGGCGACCGGAGCCAGACCCCTGCCCGTAAGGGCGCGGTCGGTCGCCCTCGTCGCCCCGCGGCTCCTCGCGTTAGCCTCCCACGATGGACCTCTCTCGCCGCCATGCCCTCGTCGCCCTCGGGGTCGCGCTCGCCGCGCCGCTCGCCTGTCGGCGCAAGCGCCGCGCCCAGGGCCTCGCGGGCGCCCTGGCCACCCGCAACGCCATCGGCCGCTCGGGCGCCTACCACCTGCCTCCCGGCTACGCCGGAACCTCGCTGCCGCTCCTCGTGCTCATCCACGGCACCGGCAGCGACGGCGCCTCGACCATCGCGGGCTTCGCCGAGGACGCCAACGCGCGGCGCTTCCTGGTCGTGGCGCCCGACTCGCGGCGCTCGCCCGACGGCCTGCTCACCTGGCAGCCCGGATCAGAAGCCCGCCAGGTCACCGACGACTTCACCCACGTGAACGCGTGCGTCGACGAGGTGCTCGCCATGCAGGGCGTGGCCGCGCCGACGTCGATCTGCGTCGCGGGCTTCTCCGGCGGCGCCAGCATGGCCCCCTACCTCGCCACCAACGACGAGCGCTACGCCGCCTTCGCGGTGCTCCACGGCGGCGTCTTCCCCGGCGGCCTCGGCTCGCAGCACCCGCGCGGATGGATCTCCACCGGCCGCGACGACGGCCTCCGCACGCCCGATGCGCAGGTGCGCCACGCCGCCGCGCTGCGCTTCGCGGGCCTCGACGTGACCGACCGGGTGTTCCCTGGAGGGCACGGTCTCCCGGAGGTCGAGCGCACCGCGCTCCTCGACTGGTGGCTCGTGGGGTGAGCGCGCGACCGCGGGGAGCGGAGGCCGTGCGCACCCTCGGAGTGGGCTACGCTCGGGGCATGTCTGGCGACGCTGCACGATCCGTCGACCCGGAGTTTCCCAACCTCCCGCCCGACGTCGTGGAGGGCTACCGCAACGCGCCGGAGACGATGATCGCGGAGGTGATCGACGGCGAGCTCTCGCTCATGCCGCGGCCGCGACGCCGTCACCTGCGCGCCGCGGGCGAGCTGCACGGCGAGCTGCGCGGACCCTTCGACCGCGGGCGTGATGGTCCTGGGGGTTGGGTGTTCCTCGACGAGCCGGAGCTGCACCTCGGGCCGCGCCCGGACATCGTCATCCCCGACCTCGCCGGGTGGCGACGGGAGCGCCTCGGGGAGGGCTTCCTCGACGAGAGCGACGCGCTCACCCTCGCGCCGGACTGGTGCTGCGAGGTGCTGTCCCCTTCGACGGAGAAGGTCGACCGGGGCCGCAAGATGGACGTCTACCACCGCGAGAGCGTGGGGCACGTGTGGCTGCTCTCGCCGACCCTGCACACCCTCGAGGTGTACCGCCACGCGGACCTTGGCTGGCTACGGGTCGCGACCTTCGAGGGCGACGCCCTGGTGCGCGCGGAGCCCTTCGACGCCGTGGCGCTCGATCTCGCGGGGCTGTGGGCGCTGTAGGGATCACGGACGCGCCGGTGCGCCGCACTCGCGCTGACAGCGCGGAATGCTTGCGGTGAGGGCGTAGAGGTTGGGGCCACGCGATGACATCGAGGACCGCGATGGGAGTCAGGGGATTCGATTACGAATGGCTCGCCAGTGATGCGTTGAGCCACGTGGGGTTCTTCTCCACCGCCGGCGGGGGCTACGTCCCGGAGGTGTGCCTTGAGGACGTGGAGGCCTACGACGCGGCGGTCGAGGCCATTCTCTCCATGGAGGCCTCCACCCGGTATGCTCCGCAGGTGGAGCGTATCGACACCTGGCAGCGCATGGCCCAACGAGGGGTGTTCGCCTACGACGCCGACTACTTCGGAGGCCCCTATCGTATTGTGGCGACTCCAGAGCATCCGATCCGGCTCGACGCATTGCCCGTGGCCGTGGCGTCGGTGGCCCGACGACTCACCCTTTCGCACCTGCGCTTCTCAGAGATGAGCGAGATAGAGGCCGAGCTCCTGGGACGTCGGTGATGCGAACTCCCTGCTGGCAGGGTCTCCCGTAAGCGGAAGAACCCACCCCCGATACGGGGCCACGCGGGTGCAGGTCCGTCGCGCTCGCCACCGAGTAGCCGAAACCTCTGCCGAACTCTGCGTCATCCGGGCCTGTGAGCGAGGTCGCAGGCGTCGTGGCCAGCCCGCTTGTGCTCCCCACGTAGAAGTATGCCCAACCGGTCTGGGGCCCCTCTCCAGTGGCCCCGACGACGAGGTCGGCGTAGCCATCGCCGTTGACATCCCCCGCGCTCGCCACCGAGTGCCCGAACTCGCGAACAGTGCCCACACCACCGGAGGCAATGGGGGCAGTGAGCGCAGTCGAGGGCGTCATGGGCAGCCCGCTTGCGCTCCCCAGGTAGACGTAGGCCCCGCCCACATGAAGGGCCCCGACGACGAGGTCGGCGTAGCCATCGCCATTGACGTCCCCCGCGCTGGCTACCGACCAGCCGAAGTAGCGACCCACGCCATCTGGGCCAGTGAGCGCAGTTGCGGGCGTCGCGACCAGCCCGCTTGCGCTGCCCAGATAGACGAATACGCGACCGATACTCGACATTGCCTGATAGGCCCCAACGACGAGATCGGCGTAGCCATCGCCATTGACATCGCCTGCGTTTGCTACGGAAAAACCGAAGTTGCCTCCGGCGCCATCCGGGCCAGTGAGCGCAGTCGCGGGCATCGTGGCCAGCCCTCCTGCACTCCCCAGGTAGATATACGCCCGACCGGTGAGCGACATCGCGCTAGAAGCTCCGACGACGAGGTCGGCGTAGCCATCACCGTTGATGTCCCCTGTGCCAGCCACCGAGCGGCCGAAGAGGCCTCCTGGGCCATCGGGACCTGTGAGCACCGTCGTCGGCGTGGTAGCGAGACCGCCCGCGCTCCCCAGGTAGACATACGCCCGGCCGGTGAGCGACATCGCGCCATAAGCGCCGACGACGAGGTCGGCGTAGCCATCTCCATTGACGTCCCCCACGCCCGCCACCGAGGAGACGTTTGCGCCGTCCGGGCATGTGAGCGCAGTCGCGGGTGTAGAGGCGAGCCCGCTTGCGCTCCCCAGATAGACGTACGTCCGGCCCACGCGATAGGCTCCGACAACGAGGTCGGCGTAGCCATCGCCGTTGACATCCCCCGCGCTCGCCACCGAATAGCCGAAGGATCCTTCCGCACCATCCGGGCCTGTGAGCGTAGTCGAGGGCGTCATGGGCAGCCCACCTGCGCTCCCCAGGTACACGTACGCCCGGCCGGTATTCGACAACACGCCAGGAGCCCCGACGACGAGGTCGGCGTAGCCATCGCCATTGAAATCCGCCACGGTCCCCGAGCTCGTGTTCACCGGGGCGGTCCGCGCTCCGACCGTGAACTGCCACGTCGGTGAGTAATGGGTATCGGTCACTCCCGACGTCTGCCCCCGGAGCCGCCAGAAGAGCACCCCCACCGGTAGGTCCATCGCGGGGGCCCCACGGGTGCCGCTCGCCGAGAAGGTCGTCAGCACGCTCGTGCAGGCGCGGTCGCGACAGATCTCGACCGCCGCGCCGTCCATTCCGCTCGCGAGCGACCAGCGCAACGTCGGTCGGCGGGAGCTCACGATGGCCGTGGACAGCGGCGCCATCGGCCGCGGCGTCGTCGCCGTGCAGCCTCCTGCGATGCACGACTGAAGCGAAGGACACGCCCGCCCGCACCCCCCGCAATGAGCCGCAGTGCCGCGCGTGTCGACCTCACAGCCATTGGTCGCGACCGAGTCGCAGTCCGCGAAGTTCGTCGCGCACAGCTCTACGCCGCATGCTCCCGAGGCGCACGTCGCAGCGGTCACCTGGGCCAGCGCGCAGACCGCGCCGCACGCGCCGCAGTTGCCGGGATCGCTGGTGAGGTCACGACACGCGGTGCCGCATCGAGTCCGCCCGACCGGACAGCGGAGGCCTCCGTCGTCCGAGGGAAGCACCACGTCGACCAGCGTCGCATCCATGGCAGCCGGAACATCCAGCATGGTGGCGTCCGCCGGTGTGCTGATGTCACCGCCCGAATCCGTGATCCGCCCGTGGTCCGCCGGTGCATCGAGCACCTCCGCGTCGTTCCCGTTGAACGGCCGCACCGTCTCCTCCGCCCTCGTCGCTGCCTCGCACTGCCCGCTGCCAACGGCACACCGCTGCTCGCTCGTGCACCTCACGCCGACACATGCCGACGCCAGCAGCAGCGTCACCTCCTCGGTCTGCCCACGCGTGAACCTCACCACCGCGCGCTGCGCCACCACCGCCGTCGCCGCGGTGCACCCGTTGGGAGCGCCGCAGCCCAGAGCCTCGATCCACACTGGCGTCGCCGTGTCGTCGTCGCCCGGGATCACACCGACGTACAACGGCAACGGCAGGCGTCCCGCCCCAGCGCCGAGGACCGTGGTGCGCGTGTCGCGCAGTGGGCCCATCGCACCGCCCCGTCGCACCGTGAGCACTACCGACTGCACCGACTGACCGGCGCCCCACGCCACCTCGGAGTCCACCCGAACGACGAGTTCAGAGCGCGGCTGCTCGCAGCCTCCTACGAGCGTCGCCGCCACCCATCCCACCGCTGCGGTCAGGCTTCGCACCCGCCAACGCTACCAGACCATCTCGTGACGGGACGGACTACGGCGCCCGGAGGCGCTATCCGAACCATTGGGGCGGTCGACTGAAACGTGGTCGGTCGCGCCCCTCCGCTTCGCTACGGGTGAGGCCGACGATCGACGACGTGGGCGGGAACTCGCGGCCGGAGCTACGCCTCGCCGCTACCGCTCGTCGTCCGGGTTCCTCGGCGTCTGACCCGCGCGTCGGCGCAGCATCATCTGTTGAAGGTCCTGCGCGTTGCGCTCCAACTGGTCCAACGGGGCCAGCGACTGCGGCGGCGGCGGCGGTTGCGCCCCTCCGTCCTGCTGCTCCGGCGGCGGCGCTCCCCCATCGGGCTCATCCCCGTTCGACCCGCTGTCTCCGTTGGCTCCGCCGTCGTTGCCCTGCGGCCCGCCGTCGCCCTGCTGACCGCCGCCGTCGCCCTGTCCGCCGCCGTCGCCGCCACCGCCGCTGTCACCCGACGGCGCGTCGCTGCTGGCGTCCTGCGACGCATCCTGGCTCGCGTCCTGGCCCGAGTCGGGACCCGCGTCGGGGTGCTCCTCCTCCTCCTTGCGACGGCGCGCCAGGTCGAGGTTCCACGCGGCGTCGACCCAGCCGGGACGCAGCCGCAGGGCTTCCTTGTAGGCGTCGATCGCGTTGCGCCACGAGTGCTCCGCGAAGAACGTGTTGCCCAGGTTGTACTGCGCCCTCGCGCGCACCTGCGTGTCGATGTCCTCCATCGGCGCGCCCGCCATGCCCCGCGCGGCGTTGCGGATCTCGTCCTGCGCCCCCGAGTACCCTTCGGGCACCGCGGCGTCCATCGTCAGCTCCGGCAGCACGCCGCCGTCGCCCGGCGCCAGCAGCACCCTGAACTTCGCGAGTCCGCGGTTGGCGTGCACCCCGGCGTTGCGCGGTCCGCCCCCCGGCGCGGCCTCGTAGTGCCCCAGCGCCTGCGGGTACTCCCGCTGCACGAAGGCCGCGTTGCCCTGCGCCACCCGAGGCTCGAGCTCCTCCCTCGGAGGCCACGCCCACACCGTGAACGCCGTCAGCCCGACGGCCATCACCCCCGCGACGAGGTACGCCCTCACGGCGCACCTCCCTGGCCCGCGCGCCGGCGCACCCGCTCGGGCAGCAGCCCGGAGGCCACCACCAGCAGCGCGAAGGCCGGGAACAGCACCACCCACGCGAGCTCCTCGTACACCGTGCGCTGCGTCTCCGAGACCTCCGAGCGACGCAGCCGAGAGAGCTGCCGTCGCACCGCGTCGATGCCCACCTCGCCGGCGCGGGGGCGGAAGTACGTCCCGTGCCCCTCCGTCGCCACGTTGCGGAGCTGCTGCTCCATCTGCGCCGTGAACTGCGTCTGCTTGATCTCGCCGCGAGAGTCGCGCTCGTAGCCCGCCATCCGGCCGTCCTGCGTGTACGCGGGGATGGGCTCCGGCACCGTGCTCCCGATCGCGTCGATGTAGACCTGCACCCCGTCCGCCGCCGCCTCGCGAGCGGCCGCCACCGGGTCGCCGTCGAGGTCCTCGCCATCGGTGATCAACAAAATCACCCGCGACCGCCGACCCGCCAGCGGGTCTCGCCGCAACAGATCGCGCGCCGCCGAGATGGCCCTGCCGATGGACGTCCCCTGCACGGGAAACTCCCACGGGTGCGCGTCGCGGAAGAAGCGCAGCGCCGCCTCGTGGTCCGTCGTCAGCGGGTACTCCATGGTGTCGCCCGCGAAGAGCACCACCGCCACGCGGTCGCCGGGCTCCTCGGTGAGCAGCCGCTCCAGCTCCGCCTTCGCCCGCTCGATGCGCGAGGGCGCCACGTCGCGCGCCAGCATCGACTTGGACACGTCGAGGCACACCACCACGTCGATGCCTCGCCTCGCGACCACCTCGGTGCGAGACCCGTGCTGTGGCCTCGCCGCCCCGACCGCCAGCAGCGCCACCGCCAGCAGCACCAGCACCGAGCGCGCCGCGCGCCAGCCCGCGGGCGAGCCGTCGCGGAGGCTCGACACCAGCAGCACGTCGCCGAAGCGGACGAGGTCGCGCCGTCGAGCCCACGTCGCATAGGCCATCAGCGCCCCGAGCAACGGCACCAACGCCAGCAGCCACAGCCACGCCACCGCCCCGAACCTCACGGGAACCTCCTCAGACGCGTGGACGAGAGCAGCACCTCCAGCGCCAGCAGCGCGAGCGCCGCCACCACCAGCCACGGATACAGCTCGGCGTAGCGGGCTCCCGCGTCGGCGATCTTGCTGCGCTCCAGGTGGTCGAGAATGGTGTGGAAGCTCTGCGCCAGCCCCGCCCGGTCGACCGCGCGGAAGAACTGGCCCCCGGTCGTGGTCGCGATGTCCTGGAGGAGCTGCGGGTCCACCGGGAAGCGCGCCGTCGCGTACACCGGGCGCCCCGCGAGGTCGACGCCCTGCTGCACCGGCGCCTCCTCCGCGGTGCCTACCAGGATCGTATAGACCTTCACCCGCAGCGCCGTGGCGAGCTGCGCCGCCTCGCGCGGGTCGACGTGACCGGCGTTGTTGGCCCCGTCGGTGAGCAGCACCACCACCTTGCTGCGCGCGTCGCTGTGCCGCAGCCGGTTGAGCGCCGTCCCGAGCCCGTCGCCGATGGCCGTGCCCGAGCCGTCGATGAGGTCGAGGCTGAGCGCGCTCACCATGCGCTGGAGCACCGTGTAGTCGAGCGTCGGCGGCACCACCGTGAAGGCCTCTCGGCCGAAGACCACCAGGCCCATGCGGTCGCTGCGGCGGCGCTGGATGAAGTCACCCACCACCTCCTTGGCGGCTTCGAGCCGGGTGGGCTGAAGGTCCGCCGCGCGCATCGAGCCCGACAGGTCGATGGACATCACGATGTCGATGCCCGACAGCTCCAGCGCGTCGGGCGCGTCGACCCGCTGCGGCCGCCCGAGCGCGAGGCCCACCAGCACGATGGCCGCCACCCGCAGGGCGCCTGGCAGATGGATCAGCCGGGCGCTCAGGGTGCGAGGGGCCGCTCGGAGCGCCGCGCCCTGGGAGACCTTGAGTCGGGTGAGGGCCTCGCCTGGGACGGCCCCGGCGCGCTTCCAGAGCAGCCTGGACAATACATAGACGAGTAAGGTGATGGGGAGCGAGAGCAGCGCCCACGGGGCCTTGAACTGCAGCTCCCAGCCCTGGAAGCGGGCGTAGCCGTAGAGGCCGCCGAGGACGAGCGCGAGGAGGAGCGCGGCCATCCACGCGACGGGCCCGGCGGGCGAGCGGTGGCGGGGGATCGCGACCCGGGTGGGCAAGGGCCTTCCTCGGAGCTTCACGGCTCGCCTCCGCGGGACGCTTCCTGCGCCGTGGCCATGGTGGGTCGGCCGCGCTCGACCAGCGAGACCGCCGAGGCGAGGATGGCGTCGGAGTCCTCGTGGGCGGGCACGTAGCGGGCGAACTTCACGAGGTCGCACTCTCGGAGGAGGTTCTCGACCTCGACCTGGGTCACCCCGGCGAGCGGGTGCTTTCGCAGGTGAGCGAGGATCTCGTCGGTGGTCATCTCGATGGCGTCGAAGCCGCGCACGCCGCCCAGGTAGCGGCGCACGACGTCGGAGACGGCGTCGTAGTAGTCCTTGGTGAGGCCGCGGGCGAGGAGGTCTCCTCGGGAGAGCACCTCCAGCGCCTCTCTTGCGATGAAGTACGGGTGCCTCGGCGGCGGCGGCGGCGGGACCACCTTCGGGCGACGGCGCAGCCACGCCGCGACGGAGAGCGCGGCGACGACGGCGACGAAGAGGGCGTCGAGGCCGAGGGAGATCCAGCGGAGGGTGAGCGCGTCGCGGCGGACGTCCTCCGGGCGGGTGATGTCCCGGGCCTGCGGGTGCGAGGTGTTGCCGAAGACCGAGCGCACCCGGAAGCGCACCTCCGGGGTGCAGACTCGGGCGATCTCGTCGCCGGTGTTCACCCGGGCGTTCATCGGGCGGATCACCACGTCGCCGGAGCGGAAGGGCTGCAGCGCGACGGTCACCTCGGAGCGCAGGCGTCCGTCTCGCTCGCCGTGCACGCTGCGGTCTCGCTCGGGCTGCTCCCTGGCGTACTCGAGCTCGATGGCGGGCTGTTGCAGCGCCACCGCGTCGGGCTCGAACTCCACCCGGTCGTTGGTGCGGTAGCGAAACACCCAGGTGACGCGCACCCGGTCACCGACCTGGGGGTTGGGGGGGTTGACCGTGACCTCGATGGCGGGCGCGTGGTCGGCCGGGAGCGGGTCGGCGACGCACTCCCCCGCGGCGCGAGCGGGGGCCGGGGCCGCGGGGCGCGAGGCGTCGGCGGCGACGGAGGCGTCCTGGGCGAGGGCGAGCGAGGGCGCGAGGAGGAGCGCGGCGAGGGCGGCTGCCGTCGCGAGGCGCTGTGCTCGTGGGCCCCCTTCCCCGCTGCCGCGCGCCCTACCCCCGCGGGGCGGGGGCAGGGCTGGAAGGACTGAGGGGTTGGTGCTGGGACTGGTAGCTCCGGGACCCTTCAGTCCATCACCCACTTCGCAGTCTCCCAAGCCCTGCCCCCGCCCCGCGGGGGTAGGGCGCGCGGCAGCGGGGAAGGGGGCACGCGACCACGCCCGAACCCCAGCGACGCGTCGGCTTGTCACGAGCTGGCTCATCCGGCGTGCATCCTTCGGGCGCGGCGGCGGAAGAACTCCGCGAGGGCGGTGATGTACGGGCGGTGCGTGGCGACGTTGATGGCGTCCAGGCCGAGCCGACGGAAGAGCGTGTCGCGGGTGACCTTCTGCTGCGCCACCGTGCGGCGGTAGTGCTCCCTCACCCTCGGGTCGCGGGTGTCGACCTCGATCCACTCGCCGGTCTCCAGGTCTTCGGCCAGCATGAGGCCGACGTCCGGGAGCTCGTCCTCGCGGGGGTCGCTCACATAGACCGGGACGAGGTCGTGGCGGGCGGCGGCGACGCGCAGCGCGTGGTCGTAGTCGTTGCCGAGGAAGTCGCTCACCACGAAGGACACCGCGCGGCGTCGCGAGAGGTGACCCAGCACCTCCAGGGCCTGCGAGAGGTTGGTGCCCACGGGCTCGTGGTTGGGCCTCGGCGCGGGCTTGAACTGCATGATCTCGCTCACCACGCGCATCACGTGGCGGGCGCCCTTGCGCGGCGGCACCACCTTCTCGACGCGGTCGGTGAAGAGCACCAGGCCCACGCGGTCGTTGTTCTTGACGGCGCTGAAGGCCAGCACGGCGCTCACCTCGGCGACCAGCTCGCGCTTGAACATCGCGCGGGTGCCGAAGTCCTGCGAGCCCGACAGGTCGACCAGGAGCATCACGGTCATCTCGCGCTCCTCGCGGAAGACCTTGATGTGCGGGGCGTTGGTGCGGGCGGTGACGTTCCAGTCGATGAACCGGACGTCGTCGCCCGGCTGGTACATCCGCACCTCGTCGAAGGCCAGGCCGCGGCCCTTGAACACCGACGCGTACGCGCCCACGAGCTGGTCGTTGGCGAGCCGCGCCGTGGTGATCTCGATGCGCCGAAGCTTCTTGAGCAGCTCCTTGGGGATCATCCGAGCGCCTCTACGGCACCTCGACGGCCTCGAAGATGCGGCTCACCACCTGGTCGGCGGTGACCTCCTCGGCCTCGGCCTCGTAGGTGAGCGAGATGCGGTGGCGCAGCACGTCCATGCCGATGGCCTTCACGTCCTCGGGGATGACGTACCCGCGGTGCTGCAAGAACGCCCTCGCCCTCGCGGCCATGTTGAGCGCGATGGAGGCGCGCGGCGAGGCGCCGTAGCGGATCATCGGGGCGAGCTCCTTGAGCCCGGCCTTCTGCGGGTCGCGCGTCGCGAACACCAGCGAGATGATGTAGTCCTTCAGCTTGTCGTCGACGTAGATCTCGGGAATCACCTTGCGGGCCGCGAGAATCTGCTCCGGCGTCACCTTCGGGGAGACCGTGGCGGGGGAGACGGCGGTCTGCCGATCCATGATGGCGCGCTCTTCTTCGCGGGTGGGGTAGCCCACCTTCACCATCAGCATGAAGCGGTCGATCTGCGCCTCGGGCAGGGGGTAGGTGCCCTCCTGCTCCACGGGGTTCTGCGTGGCCATCACGATGAAGGGATCGGGGAGCTTGAAGGTCTGGTCGCCGAGGGTGACCTGGCCCTCCTGCATGGCCTCGAGGAGGGCGCTCTGCACCTTGGCGGGCGCGCGGTTGATCTCGTCGGCGAGCACCAGGTTGGCGAAGATGGGGCCCTTCTTGGGCACGAAGGTGCCGTCCTGGGGGCGGTAGATCACCGTACCGACGAGGTCGGCGGGGAGCAGGTCGGGGGTGAACTGCACCCGCGCGAACTGCGCCTGGAGCACGTCGCAGAGGGTGCGCACCGTGAGGGTCTTGGCCAGGCCGGGGACGCCCTCGAGCAGCACGTGGCCGCGGGCGAGCAGCCCGATGAGCAGGCGCTCGACCATGGTGTTCTGCCCGACGATGACGCGCCCCACCTCCGTCAGGATGTCGTCGATGAACTTCGACTCTTGCTGGACCAGATCGTTGAGAGCTCGGTTGTAGGTCATAGGTCGTCGGGTCTCGGCGATGGGAGCGACAGCGTTGCGACGGGCCGCTGTACCGCAGCGGCGCGGCGGCATGCAACCCGATGCGGTGGGGGATCTATTCCCCCCGCCGCCTCGCTCACCGCCAGCGCGTCGTCGCCTCGTCGATGCGCTCCACCGCCGCCTCGCTCAGCGACCACCCCAGCGCGCCCGCGTTGCGCGCCGCCTGCTCTCCGGTGCGCGCCCCAGCCAGCGGGATCACCCCGGGCTTCGCGCGCAGCCAGTTGAGGGCCACCTGCTCGGGCGGCCGGTCGCCCTCGGCCGCGCCCACCTCCCTCAGGAGCGCCGCCACCGGGGCCGCCGCCGCCAGGTGCTCCTCCGAGAACCACGGCGCCTCCCCCCGCGGTCCGCTCGGGACGCGCCCCGCCCCGTAGCTCCCCAGCAGCACGCCCTGCTCCAGCGGGCTGTACGCCAGGAGCGATGCTCCCAGCTCGCGGCAGGCGTCGAGCACCCCGTCGGTCTCCGGCGCGCGGTGAAGCGCGTTGTAGCGCACCTGGTTGCTCGCCAGCGCCACACCCCGTCGGTCGAGCGCGGCGTGCGCCCGGCGCATCTCCGAGGCGGAGAAGTTGCTCACCCCCACGGCGGTCACCAGCCCCTCCGCGACGGCGTCCGCGAGGGCCCCCATCAGGTCGTCGATGGAGGCCTCCTCGAAGTCCGCCCAGTGGATCTGATAGAGGTCCACGCGGCCGACCCCCATGCGCCGGAGGCTGTTCTTCAGCGCCGGGAGCAGCGCCTTCGCTCCCCCTCTGCCCCTCAGCGGAGCGAACTTCGTCGCCAGCACCACCGGCGCTCCAGAGCGGCGGGCGAGCCAGCCGAGCACCTGCTCCGAGGCGCCGTGGCCGTAGACCTCCGCGGTGTCGAAGAGCGTCGCGCCCGCCTCCACCGAGGCCATGAACGCGTCGAGCACGTCCCTCGACGAGTGCCGCTCGCCATAGCCCCAGTAGCGCACGTCGCCCCAGGACCACGCCCCCACGCCCAGCGAAGGAACCCTCAGCGACGAGGCCCCGATGGCGACCGTCTCGTGGGCCAGGGCGCTCATCGTCCGGAGGCCCCCGCGAGGACGGATCCGAAGCCCGCGCCCGCGGCCTCGGGGCTGGTGATCGTCGAGGAAGGCGTCGCCGTCACTCCGGTCGCCGATCCGGGGAAGAGGTACACGCGCCCCGCCCGGCTCGCGGCCTGCGACGCCGTGGCGACCATGTCGGCGATGCCGTCGCCGTTCACGTCCCCCGCCCCGCAGAGCGGCGCCCCGAAGACCGACATCGCCCCGTCCGGACCGGCGATCAGCGTGGAGCTCGTGGTGACCAGGCCCGCCGCGCTGCCCGCGTAGACCCGCACCCGACCGCCGAGGGTGGCGCTGTACGAGTAGGCCGCGAGCTCGGCGTAGCCGTCGCGGTTCAGGTCCCCGACGCCAGCGACCGAAGCGCCGAGGTTGCCGTCGGTTCCGGTCACGCCCGTGAGGGTCGCCGAGGCCGTGGTCGAGAGCCCCGACGCGCCGCCGAGGTAGAGGTACACGCGGCCTGCGAAGCTCCCCACGCGATCGGCGCCCACCACCACGTCGGCGTAGCCGTCGCCGTTGACGTCCCCAGCGCTCCCGACGGAGACGCCGAAGTTGGAGAGCGTCCCATCGGGTCCGGTGAGCACCGTCGCGGCGGCGGTCGAGAGGCCCGTCGCGGAGCCCAGGTAGAGGTACACGCGCCCGGTCGCGGTGAGGGCGCTCGCGGCGGCCACCAGCACGTCGGCGTAGCCGTCGCCGTTGACGTCCCCGGCCCCGGCGACCGCGTTGCCGAAGAGCCCTCCCGCCCCATCGGGACCGGTCCAGGCGCTGGCGGGCGTGGTGGAGAGCCCCGCCGCGGAGCCCAGGTAGGCGTACGCGCGCCCGGTCAGGCGAGAGGCCGTCGAGGCGCCCGACACCACATCGCCGTAGCCGTCGCCGTTGACGTCGCCGACGCCCGCCACCGCGACGCCGAAGTCCCCGTCGGCGCCGTCGCGTCCGCTGAGCGTGGTCGCCGGCGTCGAGCCCAGGCCGCCCGAGGAGCCCGCGTAGAGGTACACCCTCCCGATGCCCGACGAGGCCCGGTAGGCGCCCACGGCGAGGTCGACGTAGCCGTCGCCGTTGACGTCCCCAGCACTCGCGACCGCGTGGCCGTACACGGCGTTGACGCCGTCGCGGCCGTCGAGGGTGACCGATGGGGTCGCCGCGTAGCCCGCGCCCGTCGAGGGGTAGATCAACACGCGACCCGTGGACATCTCCCGGCTGGGGACGCCCACCGCGAGGTCGCTCCGCCCATCGCCGTCGGGGTCGAAGGCCGTCCCCCAGGAGGTGTCGACCGGGGCGCTGCGAGCGCCGACGAAGAAGCTCCAGACGGGGCTGTGGATGGTCCCTGCGGCGCTTCCCACGCGGCCTCGGGCGCGCCAGAACACGACCCCCGGCGGCAGGTCGACCGTCGGGTTGGTGGATGCTCCGGTGACCTCGTAGGAGCCGAGCACCGTGGCGCAGGCGCGGTCGGCGCAGAGCTCGACGACGGCGCCGTCGGTGCCCGCGGAGAGCGACCAGCGGAGGCGGGGGCGGCGGCTGGTGACCAGGGCGCTGGTGAGCGGCGCGACGAGGCGCGGGGGCTCGATGCGCACGCAGCCGGCGCCGCTGCGGAAGTAGGTGGGCTCACAGGTGAAGTCGCACGCTCCGGCCACGCAGGCGGCGACGCCGTGGAGCGGGGCGGAGCAGCCGCGGTCGCACGATCCACAGTGGACGAGGGAGGAGCCGAGGTCGACGCAGGCGCCCCCGCAGGAGGCGAGGCCCGCGCCGCAGGCGGGGACATCGGGCCCGGTGTCGACGCCGCGATCGACGGGGACATCCACGCCGACATCGGCGCGAACGTCGGCGGCCACATCGACAGCCACGTCGAAGCCAACATCGGCCGTGGCGTCGGCCGTGGCGTCGGCCGTGGCGTCGGCCGTGGCGTCGGCCGTGGCGTCGGCCGTGGCGTCGGCCGCGGGCACCTGGGCAGGAGCGCTGGCGCCGTCACAGCCGGAGAGCCATGCGAGCGGGGCGATCGCGCCGAGGAGGAGGCGGTGGAGCTGCGTCGGTCGGGTCATCGCCCGTCGGTTGACCACCCATCGCCCGGGGACGTCAATTCCCCCGGCGATTGACCGACGCCCTCCGCGCGTGCTTGCCATCGCGCGTTGCCCGCCCCTCCGCCGACCCCCGCGCTCCGCCTCTCGCTCTGGACCTCCCTCGCGCTGGCCTGGTGCCTCCCCGCGCTCCGCCACCTGCGCGACGACGCCTGGGACTACGACGAAGGCCCGCTCCTCCAGGCCGCCGCCCTCGCCCGCGACGGCGCCCGGCTCTACTCCGAGGTCTCGCTCAACAAGCCCCCGGTGTTCATCTGGATCCTCCGCGCGGGCTTCGCCCTGGGGCGCCCCGACGTCGCCTCCGCCCGCCTCGCCGTGCTCGCCGTCACCCTCGCGGGCTTCCTCTCGCTCGGCATCCTCGGCGACGCCCTCTTCGAGTTTCCGTCGGGCCTCTGCGCCCTCGCCCTGCTCCTCTGCGTCGAGGAGCTGCTCCCTCGCGCCGGGGTCGTCATGCCCGACCTCCCGGCCCTCTCCCTCGCGGCCGTGAGCCTCGTCTGCATGCACCGCTACGCCCTCGGACGCCGCGCCCGCTGGGCGGCGCTCTCGGCCCTCGCGTACACCGCCGCCGTCGCGACCCACCCCCTCGTCGCCGCCGCCGCGCTGCCCCTCGCGGCGCTGGTGCTCTCCGCCCGCGATCTCTCCCCCATGCAGAAGGCCCGCACGCTCTCGGGCTACGCGCTGCTGGTGCTCGCGCTCGCGGCCCTGTGCCTGCTGCCCTACGACCGCGAGGGGATGCTCCGCTGGATGCTCCGGTACAACCTCGCGATCCGGCTCACGGGCAACGAGCTCACCGGCTCCGGCGCCTCACTCGTCGGGGACTACCTCCTCGCGCACTGGCCCATCGTCACCCTCGCCCTCGCCTCGGGCGCGTGGCTCTCCCGCGACCCTCGCAGCCGCGTCGGCGTGCTGGTCGCCGCGCTGTGGTTCTCGGCCACGGTGGTGACCTTCACGCTCTGGAAGCCCCTCTGGGACAACTACTTCCTCTGGACCCTCATCGCCCCCGCGCTGCTCGCGGGCGCCGGGGTCGCCCGCTTCCTCTCCCGCCGCGTGCTCGACCCCACCGCCTCCCCGCGCTCTCGCGTGCTCTCGGCCCTCGCGGTGGCGGCGCTCGCGCTCTCGCTGGCCCCTCGATCGATCCCCTGGCGCGGTCGATCGGCCACGATGGAGGCCGTCGTGCGCGACCTGCAGTCGGTGACCGCGCCGGGCGAGTACGTCGTCAGCGATGACCCCTTCATGGTCTTCGTGGCGGGCCGCCGGGCGCCGCCGCCGCTCGCCGACACGTCCAACAAGAGCATCGTCACGGGCTTCTTGAGCAGCGCCGACGCGCTCTCGGCGATGCGGCGCTACCGGGTGCGGGTGGTGGTGCTCGGCACCGGGCGCCTCGCTCGCATGGACGCCTTCCTCCGCGCCGTGCGCTCCGCCAGCGTCGACCGCCGGGTGATCGGCGACCACGAGCGCATGGTCATCGACCCCGCGAGGCTGCGGTGACCCTCCGCGGCGAGACCCGCGTCGCCCTCGTGGCGCTCTCGCTCACCGTCGCGGCCTTCGTCGCGGGGTGCATCTGGCTTCGCGTCCCGCTGGTCGACGACGCGGCCATCTCCATCGCGTACGGGCGCTCGCTCTTCCTGGGCCACGGCCTGCGGCTCACCGCCCGCTCGCAGACCGTCGAGGCCTTCTCCAACCCGCTCTGGACCGCGCTCCTGGGCTTGAGCGTCCCGCTGCGCCTCGACCCCGTCACCCTCGCCTCGCGCCTCGGCTACGCCCTCGCCGCCCTCTCCCTCGCGGCCGCCGCCGCGTGGGGACCATGCGACCGCGGCGACCGCACGCTGCGCCTCGACGACGTGGTCGCGGCGCTGGTCCCGTGCACCGTGACGGCCTTCCCATACTGGTCCTGCGCGGGCCTGGAGACGGGCCTGCTCTCGCTGCTGCTCTCCCTCTCCGGCGCGCTCTGGCTGCGGGAGCGACGCACCGGCCGCGGCGTCGGGAGCGCCTTCACCCTGGGCCTGGTGTGCCTCACCCGCCCCGAAGGGGCCCTCTACGCGCTGGCCATGGTGGCGCTCACCCGGCTGCAGCAGCCGTCGCGCTGGACGCCGCCGTCCTACCGATGGGGCACGGCGCTCGCGGCGATCGTCGGCTGGTGGATCGCCCTTCGCTGGAACCTCTTCGCCTCGCTGGTGGCCAACACCTACTACGCCAAGCGCGACGCCGACTTCGGCGCGTGGAGCTACCTGGGCACCTTCGCCCGCGCCAACCTCCCGCTGGGGATCGCCCTCGGGGCAGCGCTCCCCTTCGCCCTCGCCGCGCACGGCCGCCGGGCGGCGCTCTCCCTCGCCTGGATCCTCGCGGGCGCGACCTTCATCGTCCGCTTCCGCGGCGACTGGATGCCCGAGTGGCGCTTCATCGCTCCGATCGCCCCGTGCATGGGAGCCCTCGCGGCGGCGGGTGTCGCCGGGCTTCGCGATCGCTACGGAGGACGAGTCGCGGCGGCGGTCGCGCTCTCCCTGCTCACCGTGGCGGGCGCCGGCGCCTGGACCCGCGCGCAGCGGCTGCGAGGCACGCAGGAGGTCTCTTACAGGGGAGTGTATCAAGACGCCCGGGTGCTGGGCCGCCACCTGCGCTCGCTCGGACTGCGGCACCCGCTGATCGCGCTGCCGGACGTCGGCGGCCTCGCGCTGGCGCTGCCCGAGGCGGAGCTGATGGACCCTGCGATGCTGGCCGACTGGTCGCTCGCCCGCCACGCGCGCAGCCTCGCTCGGAGGGAGGACTACCTCCTCCACGAGGGTCCTCCCGCGGTGCTGGACGCGCACGGACCGAGCGCGTGGCTGACGCAGCTGCCGCGGCTGATGGAGGCCTACGTCCCGATGGCCTCGGTGGCGCCGGAGCTGCACCTCGGCGCCGGGGTGTACGTGCTGCGAGGGCTCACGGCGACGGACGATCCGCGCTGCCCCGGAGGGCGGCGGAGGGTCGCGGCGATGAGCGCGGGCGAGCTTGCGGCCGCGGTGGAGGCGCGCTCTGTGGCGGGCGACCCGGTGACGGCGCTGAGGCTCTGGCGGTGCGCGTGGAGCGACCGTGACGACGCGCGGCTGCCGTCGCTCGGGTGGCGCGCGGAGGCGGCGCGCGAGGCGAGGGCGGAGAGCAGGCGGAGCGAGGCGGCGGGGCGCTGGGAGGAGGCGCTGCGGTACGCGTCGCTGGCGACGGTGCTGGGCGGACACGATGCCCACGACCGACGGCGCACCGAGGCGCTGAGGGAGCGGGCGATCGGGCGGTGAGCGCTTACCCCTCGCGCACGACCGGCTGGCGGATGGGCGTCATCGCCCCGACGACCATGAGCGCGACGAGCGCCGCGCCCAGGGACGACAGCACCACCGGGACGCCGTAGCGCTCCGCGAGGCGCGCGGTGAGCTCCGCGCCCAGCGCCCCGGGGATGGTGAGCAGCGCCCAGAACGACGCCGTGACCCGCCCGAGCATCCGGTCGGGGGTGATCTCCTGGCGCACGGTCATGGTGTTGATGCCGCGCACGGTCTCTCCGAAGGCGACGGCCACGGCGATGCCCGCCACCACCGCGAGGCTGCCCGCGGCGCCGAAGCAGAGGAGCGATCCCCCCATGAGCACGCCCGCGCCGAGCCAGCAGGCGCCGAAGCCCCATCGGGCGCGCATCCACGGGGTGGCCCACGCGCCGAGCACGGCCCCGAGGGCGGCGAGCGCGAAGACGTGGCCCACCGCGCGGTCGTCGCCGTGGAGGGTGCGCTTCACATGGAAGATGAGGAGGTTCTCCCGGCCTGCCATGAGCAGCGAGCTCAGCCCGAGGAGCACCGTCACGGCCCGCAGCGTGGGCACCGACCAGAGGAAGCGCACCCCTGCGACGAAGCCCTGGGCGAGGCCCACGCGCTCTCGCTCGCCGCTCGCCTCGAAGCGCGCCCGGACGAAGGCGAGCGAGGCCGCCGACACGAGGTACGAGGCGCAGTCGATGGCGATGGCGGTGGTGGCGCCGTAGCGATGGCACACCTCGCCGGCGAGCATCGGCCCGACGAAGAACATCACCGCGTAGGAGCCGTGCATCCGCCCGTTGGCGTCGATGAGCCGCTCCCGCGGAACCAGGTTGGCCACCGCGGTGATGGCCGCGACCTGGAAGGTGTTGCCGAGCAGCGCGCCGACCGACCCCGCGACGACGAGGAGCCAGTAGCTCGGACCGTGGAGCCACCACACGATGGGGACCGCGGAGTAGACGAGCCAGCGGCCGAGGTCGCAGGCGATCATGAGGCGGCGGCGGTCGACGCGGTCGACGAGCGCGCCCGACGCGAGCCCGGCGACCACGTGGGCGACGGCGACCAGCGCCGTGAGCCTGCCCATGCGGTGCAGCGACCCGGTCGACTGGAGCACCAGCAGCGGCAGCGCGATGGCCGCGAAGGCGTCGCCCAGGCCGGAGAGGGTCTGGCCCAGCCAGTAGATGTTGAAGTCGCGATCCCGCCAGAGGGAGGGCGCGGGCGTGGCGGCGTTCATCGCGGGGAGCGGAGTGATGGCACCCGGGCGCAGAGGGCGCCAGTGCCTCCGCGCTTCGCAGCCCTTCCCACGACGGGATATACGCCCATTGCCCATGTTCCCGCCGAAGCCCGTCGCCGCGCTCGCCCTCGCTGCCCTCCTCGCGGGCTGCTCCCCCTATCCCCGCTATGCCCTACGCCTCTCCGCGTCGTCCCCGGCGGCGTGCACCTTCCGCGGGCGCTGGGCCTACGGTGAGCTCCTCGGCGCTCGCAGCCGCGTCCCCTTCGCGGACGTCTCTGACGCCGCGGCCGAGGGCGCCCTGCTCCGCGGTCCCGACGGCCCTGCCCTCCGCCTGCACCTCCGCACCCACGGCTGGAACCTCCTCGGCCTCACCGACCTCGCCCGCGGCCACGCCCTGCGCCCTCGGCGCGCGATCGCCCTCACCGAGCTCCTCACGGCCCACGCGGGCGCCGACATCTCCGTGCGCGACGCCCGCCCCGGCGAGGCGCTTATCGCCCCCGGGCCCTTCGCCTTCGGCTCCGACGAGGGCGAGGTGCGCTTCGTGGTCGACCCTGCGCGCTGGGTCCCGTGCTCGGAGCTGGGCTTCGAGTTCACCTTCCGCGACGAGCACACCGAGGAGCGCGAGCGCGCCGCGATGGGCCTCGCGACGACCCTTCCCCCGAGGGAGATCGCAGGGAGCGCGAGCGTCGACCTGGCCGCCACGCCGGGCGGATCGCCGCAGGTGCACTTCAACCCTCGCGACTACGGCATCACGGCGCGGCCGATCTCCACCGATGGGGCCTTCACCCGGGTGCTCCTCCAGCACTGGACCAGCTTCTCCATCGTCGCATGGCTCCCCACCGCCACGCTCTCCGACGAGGGCCCAGGCGGCAACGGCGGAATCCTGGGCGGCCTCGGCTCCAGCGAGCGCCGCGCGCTCACCGTGTGCCGCTCCCCGGTCGACCTGACCTTCGGCTTCGCCCGCCCGCAGGGCCCCATCGAGTACGCAGGCTCCGTCGCCGCCGGAACACCCTTCATCCGCGGCGCCAGCACCCCTGATGGCGGCTTCGAGATCAGCTCCCATCCCCGCGGTGCATCGCCCCGCCCCGCCAGCGGGGTCCGCTGGGTCGCGCACGCCATCGCGCAGCTCTCCTGCCGCGACGTGGTGGAGTGAGCCCTCGGATGATCGCGGCGATTGAACGACGGAGCCGAGGAGAGCAACCCTGTCCTGCATGACGCGCATGGCGGCGGGGTGCGTGTGGCTGGCGTTGTGGGCGCTGGGTTGCGGGGAATCCCCGCCGGGTCGGGAGGACGTCCCGCCCTCTTCCGACATCCCGGAGGCGTCGACCTCCGAGGAGCCTGACGTGCCGCGCGACATCGCCCCGATCGATCGTCCGCCTGTCATCCGGTGCCGGTCGGGCACGGCGCTCTGCGACGGCAGCTCGTGTGTCGACCTCCTCGGAAACCGCGAGCACTGCGGGTCGTGCGGAAACGTCTGCACTTCGCGCGAGCGCTGCGCCGCAGGGGTATGCCTCGACCGCTGCGCCGCGGGCGTGACGTGGTGCCCGGCCCAGGAGCGGTGCGCCGACCTGCTCAACGACCCGAGCCACTGCGGCGCGTGCGGTCGAGCGTGTTCACCATCCCATGTATGCGAAGCGGGAACCTGCGTGATCCCCTGCGCCGCAGGGCACGTGCGCTGTCCCGGCGCGACGGGCGACGGCTGCGCCGATCTCCAGAGCAGCCTCGACCACTGCGGCGCGTGCAGCTCGCCCTGCGCGTCCGAGCACGCCGGGTCGGCGCGCTGCCAGAGCGGCGCCTGCGTGTTCACCTGCGAGAGCGGATACGCGCCCTGTGGAGGTCCGGGAAGCCCGTGCATCTCGGTGGAGGGCTCCGACGTCGCCAACTGCGGAGGATGCGGGATGCGGTGCGCGTCCGAGCACGCCACGTCGGCGCGCTGCGAGCGCGGCGAGTGCCAGATCGCCTGCGAGAGCGGATACACCCTCTGCGGCGGGCCGCATGGGCAGTGCCTGTCACTTCAGGGCACTGACGTCGCCAACTGCGGCGCCTGCGGCCACGCCTGCGAACTGGACGAGCACTGCGTCTCGGGCGGATGCGTGGGCCTCGGCGTGCGCCCCATCAGCCCGCTGTCCGGAACGCGCATCGCCTCGTGGCGTCCGCGCTTCCGCTGGGAGCCCCCGCGAAGAGGCGGACCGGTCGTGGTGGAGGTGTGTACCAGCCGCGATTGCAGCGCCCTCGTAGGAAGCCAGCGTGTGGAGACGGGCGACGAAGTGCGTTGGCCGACGCCGCTCACGCCCGGGGTCCACTGGTGGCGGGTGCGCGGCGGGCTCGGCGCGGTGCCAGGAGCAGTGTGGGAGTTCTTCATCCCTGATCGCGACGGACCTGTGCCCCTGGTCGGCAGTGTGGTCTCGGACTTCAATGGAGACGGCATTGCCGACACCATCGGGGCGATACCGACGCCGTGTCCGCCCAACCGTGTGTGCACAGGAGTCAGCTACGGCCGCGCGCCTGGCGCCCCGGTCATCGAAGCGACGTTGATCCAATCGCCCAAGAGCTACGACCGGCCCGACGATGCCGGCCGTCCCCACTCTACGGTGTACTCACTGGAGTCTGTCGGCACCATCGGCGACTTCAATGGAGACGGCTTCGTCGACCTGCTCGTCGGCTTCCACGTGGTGTTCGTGGGCGGATCGGTGAGGGAAACTTTTGGGTTGTCGGATATCTACCTCGGCTCACCGACCGGCGTCCATCTCATGGAGATCCCCTTGAGCGAAGAGCTGGTGCACTTCGGCAACATCCGCGACGCGGGCGACCTCGACGGCGACGGGTTCGCCGACATCTTCCTCACAGGAGGGAGGTGGGATGATGATTCGTACTACCATGCGCTCTACGGCGGTCCGACGAGCGGGTCCGTGATCTTGCTTCTCGGCTCGAGAATCACGCATGAGTTGTTGGCGGCGGACTTCAACGACGACGCCATCAACGACATCGCCATCGGCGGGTATCCGTTCGCCTTCAGCCCCGGAACCCTATCGATCTGCATGGGTTCGCGCGGACTGCGAACCAGCGCATTCGTCCCGCTGACCGGCTGCGGCAGCACGAGCGACCCTGAGTTCCGGCTGCGCTCCCCGCTGCCGACGGACACAGCGGACACCAACGGCGACGGCTATCCCGACCTCACCACCTGGGCGCTCTCTCCCCGCGACAGCCGCGACACCTTCACCTGGCTCGGCGGCCCCTCCGGGCTCTCCGCCGAGCGCTGCGTCGTCGGCGTGCGGCCACCGTAGCCCTCCCCGCTACGCCCCCTCACCCCCGCCCATACGCCACCCCCATCGCCCGGACCGCCGCGACCTTCGCCTCCATCCCCGTCCAGTCATCCCTCTCGGCGATGCCATCCCAGAGCGCCTCGATCTCGTCGATCAGCATCCCGCACGGCGCATCCCCCTGAAAATACGCCGTCTCCAGCGCCTCGGCCCGCGTGGGCAGATAGCCCTCCAGGCACCGCCGCACCGCCGCGAAGGACTCCCTCGCATACATCCCCGCGGCCGCTCCCCGCATGGCCCTCTTCTCACTGGCGACTCCCCCATACCAGTCGAAGAAGAAGCGGTCATACCCGACGCCGCTCTCCTTCATGAACGCATAGCAGCCATCGACCAGCGCCTCGTCCTCGTCCACCCCTCGCGAGGCCACGCCCAGCCGATCGAGGAAGCGCCGGTGCACCGCCCCCATCAGCGCGAGCTCGTACTCGTCGAGCGATCGCTGAAGCGCCGACTCCGTGCTGAGCGGCAGCAGCGCCTCGGCGAGGCGGGCGAGGTTCCAGTGAACGGCCTGGGGTTGCCGGCCGAAGGCATAGAGCCCGGAGTGGTCGAAGTACGCCGCCGTGAACCCCGGGTCGTACCTCGGCAGAAAGCGATAGGGACCATAGTCGAAGCTCTCTCCGGTGACGTTCATGTTGTCGGTATTGAGCACGCCATGGACGAAGCCCGCGACCATCCAGCTGGCGCAGAGCTCGGCCGAGCGCAGGGTCACCTCCTTCAACAGCGCCGCGGGCAGGTCGCCCTCTCCCGCCACGCCGGGCGCGTAGTGCTCCACCGCGAACTCCACCAGTCGCTTGAGCCGCGCCGTGTCGCGCCGGTGCGCGTGCCGCTGGAAGCTCCCGAAGCGCACATGGGAGTGGCCCAGCCGCACCAGCACCGCCGACCGCGTCGGCGACGGCTCATCGCCCCGTATGAGCTGCTCGCCCGTCTCATAGACGCTGAAGGTCTTGGATGTGTTGACCCCGAGCGCCTCGAGCATCTCCGTGGCGAGCACCTCGCGCACCGCTCCCTTCAGGGTGAGCCGGCCGTCGCCTCCTCGCGACCACGGGGTTCGCCCGCTGCCCTTGGTGGCGAGGTCGAGCAGCCGCCCGTCCACCGGGTCTCGGAGTTGTGCCAATAGAAACCCTCGCCCGTCCCCGAGCTGTGGGTTGTACGACCCGAACTGGTGCCCGTGGTACCGCAGCGCGAGCGGCTGCGGGAGGTTGTCGGGCAGCGGTTGCAGCCGCGCGAAGTGCCTCTCCCGCTCGACGGCATCGAGGCCGCCGAGGCCTACGCGCGAGGCCCATGGCTCATTGAAGAAGCGCGGGGTGCGCCGTGGAAACTCCGCGGGCTCGACCGGGTCATGGAAGCCCTCGTCGAGCTGCGTAAACACCGGATCAGGTCGATATCGTTCATCGAAGGGCATCGGGCACTTTCTCTCGCTTGTTGGGATCGGTCATGTCGTCAGTGGCTCCCTCTCCCTCACCCTCACCCCGCCTCCACCCGCACCTCGCCCTCGCGCACCCGCTCGTCGAGCGCGCGGCGCATGGCCCTCTCGGCCATCGCGAAGGCCACCATCCCCCGGTGCAGCGCGAAGGGGTTCACCCTCGGCAGCGCCTCGATCGACACGCCCACGAGGCCCGCCTTCCTCGGAACCCTCATCGACATGGAGCCCACCCGCCTCCACGGAGAGCGCGACGCCAGGTGGTGATACAGCACCCTCGCTCCCTCCCTGGTCCCCGCGATACCCGGCCGGTCGGCGATGCCTCCATCGCTGTAGAGCCGCCCCCCGAGGGCCACCGGGTGAAAGAGCACCGGCAGCGCGCACGACGCGTGGATCGCCCCGGCGATGCTCCCCTTCCTCAGCACCGTGGTCTGTCGCGCCCGCAGGTCGAACACGCTCGGCGCATAGGCCACCCTCGCGCGCTCGATCTCCGTCACCGGCAGCAGCGCGTCGAGCATCGCCCGAAAGCGCCTCCCCCGGAGCAGCCCCGCGCCCGGAGCCGGGTCCCAGAAGTCCTCCCGTCGCAGCGTGGCGAGGCGCTCCCTCATGGCGTCGAGCGAGACCCCTCCGGCGTAGAGCCCGGTGACCAGCGCGCCCGCGCTCGACCCGGTGGCGGCCTCCGGAGAGAAGCCCGCGTCGACGAGCGCCGTGAGCGCGCCCGCGTGGACGTAGAAGCCGAAGAAGCCCGACGACATCGCCAGGGTGAAGGGGCCCTCGTGGAGCCACGCGCGCAGGGTGGGGGTGCTCATCGCGCGGGCACTATGGACGAAGCCGGGGCCCCGCGCCCGAAGGTCTATCGAGACAGCCAATGTCACACGCCGCTGGACCATCGGAGCCACGGCGGGTACACGACTCCCCATGGCAGAGCAGGACCCCCGCTTGTGGATCGCCGACGGCTGGACGGCGAAGGTGATCAAGAACAACGACGACGAGGGGTGGGCGGTGGAGATGACCCGCGACGGCGACCCTGAGCCCTCGCTGGTCGGCCCGTGGACCATGGGCCGCGACAAGAAGAACCCGAAGCCCCTCGATCAGAACGCCTTCAACACCCTGGTGAAGACCGCGAGCGAGGTGCTGCAGCGGCACGCCCACCAGGCGAGGGCGCAGCTTCACCGGAGCACCGAGGTGACGACGTCGGAGGGGCGGCGCTACCGGGTCGACCTGGACATCGCGCCGGACGAGGACGACCCCCACGCCATGCTCACGGCGTGGGACGAGTCCAACAGTTGTATCGGGAGGGTGCGGATGCAGGCGAACTACAAGCTCTCGCCGGCAGGCGCGCTGCGGTGGGTCGAGGGCGGCTTCCGCGAGCCCTCGCAGAGCTACTAGAGCCGGGACATCAGGATCTGCCGCTGGAGCACCAGCGCCGGCGGCATGGTGGCCTTGAGCTTCTCGAAGAACTCGCCCTGGAGCTCGAACTCCTGGCGCCACTCGTCGAGGTTGATGGCCGTCGCGGCGGCGACCTTCTCGGTGGTGTTGGCGTCGAGGCCCGACAGGTCGAGGTTGCCCGCCTTGGGCACCCAGCCCAGCAGGGTCTCATGGCCGCCGACCCGGCCGTGGGCGCGGTCGATGACCCACTTCAGCACGCGCATGTTCTCGCCGAAGCCCGGCCACAGGAACTTCCCGTTGGCGTCCTGGCGGAACCAGTTCACCTGGAAGATCTTGGGCGGGTTGTTGAGGTACTTCTGCATCTCCAGCCAGTGGCCGAAGTACTGGCCCATGTCGTAGCCGCAGAACGGCAGCATGGCCATCGGGTCGCGGCGCACGATGCCCACCTGGCCGGTGGCGGCCGCGGTGGTCTCGCTGCCCATGGTGGCGCCGATGAAGACCCCGTGGGTCCAGTTGAAGGACTGGAGCACCAGCGGGACGGTGGTGGCCCGGCGCCCGCCGAAGATGATCGCGGAGATGGGCACGCCCTGCGGGTCGTTGGCCGACTTGGAGAGCACCGGGTTGTTGGCCGCCGGCGCGGTGAAGCGCGAGTTGGGGTGCGCGGCCTTCTCGTTGGAGCCCTTCTTCCAGGGCCTTCCCTGCCAGTCGGTGAGCTCCTCCGGAACCTCCCCGTCGATGCCCTCCCACCACACGTCCCCGTCGGCGGTCATGGCCACGTTGGTGAAGATGGTGTTCTCGCGCACCGACGCCATCGCGTTGGGGTTGCTCTTGGTGTTGGTGCCCGGCGCGACGCCGAAGTACCCCGCCTCGGGGTTGATCGCCCAGAGCCGGCCGTCGGGCCCGACGCGCATCCACGCGATGTCGTCGCCGACGGTCCACACCTTCCAGCCGTCGAAGCGCTTCGGCGGAACCATCATCGCGAAGTTGGTCTTGCCGCACGCGCTCGGGAACGCCGCCGCGACGTAGGTGGTCTCCCCTTCGGGCGACTCGACGCCGAGGATGAGCATGTGCTCCGCGAGCCACTTCTCGTCGCGCCCGAGGCAGCTCCCGATGCGCAGCGCGAGGCACTTCTTGCCGAGCAGCACGTTGCCGCCGTAGCCCGACCCGACGCTCCAGATGGTGTTGTCCTGCGGGAAGTGACAGATGAACCGCCGGTCGGGGTTCACGTCGAGGGTCGAGTGCACCCCGCGGTTGAAGTCATGCCGCCCGTCGAGCATCTCGAGGGCGATGCGACCCATGCGGGTCATGATCTTCATGTTGAGGACGACGTAGATGCTGTCGGTGATCTCGAAGCCGATCTTCGCGTACGGCGACCCGGCGGGGCCCATCACGTACGGGATCACGTACATCGTGCGGCCCTTCATCGCCCCGTCGAGGAGCTTCCCCAGCTTGGAGTAGGCGTCGTCCGGCGCCATCCAGTTGTTGGTGGGGCCGGCCCCCTCCTTGGTGGGCGAGCAGATGAAGGTGCAGTGCTCGACGCGCGCGACGTCGTTGGGGTTGGAGCGGTGCAGGTAGCACCCGGGGCGCTTCTGGGGGTTGAGCGGGATGAGCACCCCGGCGGCCACGGCCTGCTCGGTGAGGAGCTTGTTCTCCTCCTCCGAGCCGTCGACCCACACCACGCGGTCGGGCTTCGTCATGGCCCCGACCTCGTTGACCCACTTCAGAAGCGTCTCGTTGGAGACCTTCATCGTACCGATCGTCGTCGTTACGTTCGTGTGCATCACTGGCTCTCCGTGTCTTTGACCACACCCGCCCCGAAGACAGTCTCCTCGGTCCCTAGGGGGTCGTTCCGCGGCGGAGACTATCACCGCGTTTCGGCGCTCGCACCTGAGCCGAAAATGCCTTGTTCTCCGCGGAGATCCACGGGGCGGGCCCACAGGCTCACGCCAGCACCAGCGCGCTGTCGCCGAACTCGTGCTGGAGGTACCCCCGGCTCGACGCGAAGCGCAGCGAGGCGTGCAGCAGCGCCGCGTCGGCGAAGGCCGTGAGCAGCGCGAAGTGCGAGCTGCCGGGCTCGTGCATCCCCGAGAGCACCCCGTCCACCACGCGAGGGCTGAACCCCTCCCCGATCACCAGCCCGGTCACCGCGCTCCCCGCCTCGAGGAGACCAGCGCCCGTCGAGCGCTCGGCCCGTCCCTCCAGCGCTCGGACCACGCTCGTCCCCACGGCGACGACGCGCCCGCCTCGCGCCCGACACGCCGTGACGGCCTCCACCGTCGCCTGCGGCACCTCCGAGCGCTCGGGCCACGGGAGCCTCGCGTCGAGCGCCTCGTCGCCGATCGAGGAGAGCCCCGCGGCGTGGGTCACCGTCGCCAGCGCGACGCCTCGCGACCGCGCCCGCTCCAGCAGCGCCCAGGAGAGGGGCCTTCCCGCGGAGGGCATCTCCATCGCCCACGGACGCGACGCGACGGGCGTCTGCACGTCCCAGAGCGCGAGCGCCCCCTGGAGGTGGGCGTACTGCACCGGCCGGCCGAGCTGGTAGAGCCGACGCCAGAACGCGTCGCCCGAGAGGGAGAAGCGCACCGTGACGAGGCGTGACGACACCGGCGAGACCGCCTCGACGAGCGCGCGGAGGTCGTCCCCCAGGAGCAGCGCCTCGCCGACGCCCACCGAGGGCGGCGCGGGTCGGTGCTCGGTGCGGGTGCGCCAGTCGCCGTCACCGAAGAGCGCGACGTCCCAGGCGCCGTCGTCACGGGCGTGCGCGAGCCGCAGCTCCATCGGCTCCCCCATCGGACCGGTCGCCCTGAGCGAGGCCGGGAGCGTGGCGGCGTCGTTGAGCACCAGCAGGTCGCCCTCCCGCAGCAGCTCCGGCAGGTCGGCGATGCGCCGGTCGAGGAGCCTCCCGGTCGCGGGGTCGATCACCATCAGCCGCTCGGCGAGCGCGTCGCCCCGACGGCCCGTGGCGGGCGCCAGCACCTCGTCGGCCTGCATGGCCGGGGCGTTCACGAGCAGACCCCCGCGGAGAAGCCCTGCGCCGCGACGCGCTGCCCTGTGGGAATGGACCCGGCGTGGCGGATGATCTCCACGAAGCGCTCGGCCACGTCGGTGGGCGAGGCGAGCGAGGCGCGGTCGGCGTCGGGCATCGCGTCGGCGTGCATGGCGGTGTCCATCTCGCCGGGGTCGACCGTCACGACCCTCACGCCATGGCCGTCGAGCTCCGCCGACCAGATGCGCGCGAGGTGGTCGAGCGCGGCCTTCGAGGCGCCGTACGCGCCCCAGGTCGGGTACGCCTCCACCGCCGCGTCGGAGCTCACCATCAGCACCAGCGCGTCGCCCCCGAGGCGCATCGGCCCGAGCAGCGCCCGAGTCAGCCGGAAGGGCCCCAGCACGTTGACCGCGAGCGCCCGCTCCAGGGCCTCGCACTCGGTGTCCGCGAGCGGCCGCAGCGGCACCAGGCCCAGCGTGCTGGCGTTGTGCACCAGCACGTCGACCCCGCCCAGCGCGGCCATGGCCTGAGCCGCGATGCGGTGGATGGCCTCCTTGTCGCCCACGTCGCCGGGGATCGCGTGCCCTTCGCCCCCCGCCGCCGCGACCTCCGCCGCGACCGCCTCCAGCGCCCCGGCGGTGCGCGCCACCAGCGCCACCCTCGCCCCACGGCGCCCCAGCGCCAGCGCCAGCGCGCGCCCCAACCCTGCCCCGGCCCCGGTGATCACGATGCGAAGTCCCTCGATGTTCATTGGTCCGCGTGCCTCCTTCGGTGGCTGGAGCATGCGTCGCGGGTGACAGCGGGTTGTCCGCGCTGCCAATGAGCTGTCATCCTTCCAACGCATGGACACCCCCGACCAGCTCGCCGAGCGCCTCGCGACGAACATCCGGGCGCTGCGCGAGGCCCGCGGGCTGACGCAGTCGCAGCTCGCTCGACAGTCGGGCCTGCCGCGGGCGACCTGGGCCAACCTGGAGAGCGGCGGCGCCAACCCCACGCTCGCGGTGATGCACAAGGTGGCCGTCGCGCTGCAGGTGTCCTTCGAGGAGCTGGTCGCGGCCCCGCAGGCGGGCGCCCGCTTCTTCGCGAAGGACTCGCTGCCCGTGCAGACCCGCGGTCAGGCGACGGTGCGCAAGCTGCTCCCGGACCGCGTGCCGGGCACGGAGATCGACCGCATCGTGCTGCCGCCAGGAGCGCGGATGACGGGGGTCCCGCACACGCCGGGGACGCGCGAGTACCTGACGGTGGAGACGGGGTCGATCACGCTGACGGCGTCGGGGCGATCGTGGACGCTGGCCGTGGGCGACGTGCTGGCCTTCCGAGGAGACCAGAAGCACTCGTACGCCAACCCGGGCCGGGGCAACGCGGTCGGGTACTCCGTGGTGATGCTGCGGCCGGTGGAGTGAGCGGGGGCGCCTACCCCTCGCGAGGAGCCCGGTACGCGATCATCCCCAGCGCCACCACGGCCAGCGAGAGCAGCGTCGGCCGCGGCGACTCCCTCGCGAAGCTCCCCAGCATCGCCACCGTCACCGCCAGGAAGGCCCACACCGTCCATGGCGATCCCGGCGTGTGAAACGGCCGCGCCAGCCCGGGCTCCCTCCGTCGCAGCCGCAGCGCCGCCCACGCGCCCAGCGCGTAGAAGGGCCACGCCCCCACCACGAAGACCTCCGCCATCTTCCCGAACACCTCGACCCTCGCGTAGGCCAGCGCCAGCCCCACCGTCAGCACCGTCGCCGCCGCCGGAACACCCCGCCGGTCCACCCCCGCGAGCGCCCGTAGCGGCGGCGCGTCGTCGCCCAGCGCGGCCACCACGCGGGTGCCCGACACCAGCCCGATAAGGCACCCGCCGAAGGTAGACAGCGCCACCAGCGCCACCATCACCCGCTCCCCCGCCACGCCGGAGAGCCGCGATCCCAGCAGCGCCGCCGGGGCAGCCGCGGTCGAGAGCACCGCCGTCGAGAGCGCCCGGTGGAAGGCCACCACCACCAGCAGGTAGAGCGCCGTCACCAGGGCCACCCCGGCGATCAACGCGCGGGGGATGGTCCTCCCGGGAGAGCGAACCTCGGCGGCCAGGGAGGTGAGGTCGATCCAGCCGTCGTAGGCCCAGAGCACCGGGACCATCGCGGCAAGCAGCGCCGTCCACGACACCGCCGCGACGGGCGCCGCGCTCACCGGAACTGCGGGAGGCAGCCAGAGCGCCGCGAGGGCCACCGCAGCGAGCGCCACCACCCGCACCAGGGTTACCAGGGACTGTAATCGCGCCGCGGGCTGCAACCCCAGGAGGTTCACCGCGCCCACCGCGACGATCACCAGCGAGGTGAGCGCAGGCACCGACCAGGGGATCACCGCCCCGAGGTGCTCCGCCGTCACCCCCGCGAAGAAGGCCACCGAGGAGGGGACCAGCACCAGGGTCATGGTCCAGCCGAAGGCGAAGGACGCCCGAGGACCGAAGGCCCGCCGAAGGATGGCCGTGAGCCCTCCCCGCTCCGGGAGCGCCGCGCCCGGCTCGGCGATCACGAAGGCCCCGAGCAGCGAGAGCCCGGCGCCGGCGAGCCACACCGCGAGCGCGAGGTCGAGCCGGTGCACCGCGCGGGCGACCAGCGAGGGGGTCGAGAAGATCCCGCTGCCCACCATCGCCCCGACGGTCACCAGGGTGCCATCGAAGGCCCCGAGCACGCGACGCTCCGTGGTCGGCGCCCCGGTGCTCATCGTCGCCGACGGTCTTGAGAGCCCCTTACGCCCGGATGCGCCGCACGGCGTCGCCGACGTCCTTGCCCTGCACCGCCGCGCCGGTGGTCTTGAGGTGCTTCATCGCCACCCCCGTCGCCTGCCCGTCGTTGGCCGCCGCCCGGATGGCGTCGCGCACCGGATCGAGCAGCGCCACGATGCCGTCGGCGTCCAGGGTTTTGGGCAGCAGCTCCTCCAGCACGGCGATCTCCTTGCGGAGGGTCTCCTGCTGCGCCGGGTCGGCGGTGAGCGCCAGCGTGTCCTGGTTGGACTTCACCAGCTTGCGAAGGATGCCCTGCACCGGCTCGTCGGCCAGGGTGCCGCCCGCCCGCTCGGCGGCCATCGACAGCTCCCCGAGGGCCACCCGAAGGATCTCCTTGCGGACCGTGTCGTGGGCCTTCATCGCGGCCATCATCTGTCGCTTGATCTCGTCGAGCAGCATAGGGGTTGGGATGACCGCTACGCCCCGATGCCCCGGCGCGTCAAGACGCTCGACCAGCACCCCCGCGGTCTGCACACCGCGTCACGGGACTTGATCGTTGACATCCTGCGTCACGCAAATGTGCACGCATCGTTGCATTCGCGAAAGGCCGTGATACTCACTGCCTCCGTTGATCTGGCGGGCGCCGTTCACGGTCTTTTGATCTCCGACCTGGAGATCATCGAGGGCGCCTCATCCAGTGAACTCCATCGGGGGAGCACCGACCGTTCAAATGTCCACGAATCGCACCAAGAACCTCTTCGCCCAGCGCTTTCGCGTCGTGCTCGTCGGCGACGACGAGCGCTTCACCTACGCCCTCGGCGAGCTTCTCCAGAGCGCCGGCCTCACGGTCGCGGTGGTCAACACCGCCGCCCAGGCCCTCGCCGAGCTCGATCGCCCCGGCCGCCGCGTCCTCCTCTGTGACCTCGCCGCGACCCATATGCAGGGCGTCGAGACCGTCGTCACCCTGCGCAACCGTCGCACCTCGGTCCCCACGGTGGCCATCTCCTCCATGCCCAACATCGCCCAGCACTGCGCCGTGCTCGGCATCCGCCACCACCTGTCCCAGCCCTTCCGCTTCGGCCAGCTGATGGACCTCCTCGAGCTCGCCGCCCGCCCCTCCGTCGCCCCGTCGACCTTCAGCGTCGTCAGCGCCGCGCTCGCCGAGTAACGCCCCCTCCCCTCCGCCCTCCGCTCTCGGCCACGCTCCCTGTGTGGCGCAAAATCCCGTGACTCCCGAACGATCGGTGTAACGTCCGCCAAACACCTTACCCAGGCGGTTGGAACCATCGTGGCTTCGTTCCTCTCCATCCTCGGTCTGCTCGGGATGCCCGTCGGGGTCTACCTGATCACGCTCTGCGCCCGCGGGGCGACCACCCCCTGGGCCTGGGCCTGGATGGTGGTCTACGTCCTCTTCGACCTCGGGTGCTTCTGGCTGGTGGGCAGCCCCCGCCGCGCCCGCATCATGCTGGGCATCGGGGCCGCGCTGCTCGCCGCCATCGTCGGCCTGCGCCACGTGAAGAACTTCCCCACCGCCATGGGCGCCAACGTCCGGCTGCCCGCCAACACCGCCGGGAGCTGGATCGGCAAGCTCGCCGAGGAGGCCGACCTCGGCCCGATGATGGTCACGGCCTTCGGCGACTTCGGCGCCTTCCGCCGGGAGGACGTCTCCCGCGCCCGCCCGTACATGAAGCAGGACTACCGGCGGATGCGGGCCGACCTCGACTTCTCCCCGGTGCCCTCCACCCTCGGCGCCAACATGCTGGGGATGACCTCCCCCTCGGCCATCGAGACCCTGGTCTTCAACCCACCCCCCGAGGGTCGGGCCGCCCGGGCGATCATCTACATGCACGGCGCCGGACCGCTCTACAAGCTGCCCTGCTGGATGCTCGCCCGGCGAATGCCCGACGCCATGATCGTGTGCCCCACCGTAGGGCTGAGGGGAGAGTGGGCCCACCCGGACGCCGCGGCGGCCTTCCAGACCGTGCTGAGCTGGACCCGCGAGCGCTCCTCGGCGGTGTACGCCGTCGGCTGGGGCACCGGAGGCCACGGGCTGCTGCGGCTGCTCAACGGCAACGCCCTCGGGCACGTCTCGGGCATGGTGCTGGTGTCGGGCTACGACGAGAACTACTTCGACGACGTGCGCCGCTCGGGGGTGCCGATCCTGATCCTGCGGGGCGAGCAGGACAACCGCACGCCCGCGTTCAGGGTCGACGGGCTCGCGGGCCTCGACCGGGTGCGCAACCTGGAGATGCCCGGCGACTACTTCGTGTTCTATGAGCAGGAGGACGTCGTGCTGGAGGAGATCGACTCCTTCTGCGGCGCGCATTAGTGATACCCCCTCCTTCAGGGTCCGACGTGGGCGCCTGACCAGCTCCGGAAGGATCTCGATCGATGGGTGCGCGCAGCGAGAGCGGGTTGAATCCAAACGCGGATGCCGCGTCGAAGGCCCAGGATGCCTCCCGCGCCAAGCAGTACGACCGTGACCTCATCGCCCGCGCGGCGGAGGGCGACATCCGCGCCTTCGAGGAGCTCGTGCTGCGGCATCAACGCCGTGCCCACACGGTGGCCTACGGCATCGTACGCAGCGCCGAAGACGCCAGGGAGGTCACCCAGGACGCCTTCCTCCGGGTGCACCGCCACCTCAAGGATTTCGAGGGCGGGGCGAGCTTCAGCACCTGGCTCTACCGCATCGTCTACAACCTCTCCATCGACCTGCTGCGCCGCCGCTCTCCGGGCCGCGCCGTCGAGTTCGAAGACCACACCGACCTCTCCGGGGCGCCCGAGGAGTGGCTCCCCACCCGGGCAGAGCGCGACCCCTTCGCCTCGCTCGACCGCGCCCGCCTCGTCGAGGCCATGCAGCGGTGCCTCGACGAGCTGCCCCCGCACCACCGCACGGCGATCATCCTGCGAGAGGTCGAGGGGATGTCCTACGAGGAGATTGCCGAGGCCATGGAGGTGCCCAAGGGTACCGTCATGTCGAGGCTCTTCCACGCGCGCCGCAAGATGCAGCGGATGCTGCGAGAGCACTTCGGCGACGAGGTCCCGAAGACCGCCGAGGAGCGCGAGGGCGAGGAGGCCACGTGACCGCACCCGATGACCACGACCCGATGCTGACGCGCGCGCTGGGCATCTGGGCCGAGGCCGCCGTGCCCTCGCTGCCCGACGACTTCACCGCCAGCGTCATGGCCGAGGCGATGAGCCAGCGGGCCGCGACGGCGTGGGCCGAGACCGCGGTGCCTGAGCTGCCCGACGACTTCACCGCCAGCGTCATGGCCGGGGTCGCCACCCAGCGGGTCGCGACGGCGTGGGCCGAGACCGCGGTGCCTGAGCTGCCCGACGACTTCGCGGCGAAGGTGGCGGCGAAGGCCGCGGCCAGGCCGAAGCTCAAGGCCCTCGACGGAGGCGCAGGAGGCGCGTCGCCCGCTCCCGCGCAGCGCTGGTGGCGCTGGCCCGCGGTGGCGGTGGCGGCCGCGGCGCTGCTCGCGCTGCTGACCTCGAGGGCGCCCACGACGGTCGACGCTCCCGGGCCGGTGGCGAGGCGCGTCGACGGGGAAGCCCCGAGGGTCCCGACCCCGGAGGCGAGCAACCCGGTGGCGGTCGCCCTCGCGGAGGTCACCCGGGTCGAGGTGCTGGGCGCCCAGAGCGTCGCGGTGCTCTCGATCCAGGGCGAGGGCGGAGCGTCCGGGTCGCCGGTGGTGTGGATCACGGACAAGGCCGAGGACGCCCCCGCGGGCGACCTCGAGACGAGGGTGCAATGAGGGCGCGGTCGTGGTGGTTCTGTGCGGCGTTGGCGATGGCGGTCCCCGCGGTGGTGGGGGCGGTGCCGCGAGGGCCGCGCGGGGTGCAGGCCCACAGGCTGGCGCAGCAGCCCGCCGCCGGCACGCAGATCGAGGTGCTGGTCATCGACGCCACGACGGGCGACGCCGGCATCGACCGCGGGCTCTCGGCGCTGTCGCAGCTCCGGCGGGCGCCCTTCAGCATGTTCACGACGATGCGGCTGCTGAGCCGCTCGACGCTGTCGCTGGCGAGCGAGCCCGCGCGCGCCACGCTGCCCGACGGCACCGCGACGGTGACGCTCATGTCGCGAGGCGCCGACGGCCGCTACACCTTCCAGGTGGCCCTGGCGCAGGGGTCTCGCAGCGGCAACCTCACCTTCGTCGCCAGCGCCGGTGAGCCCGTGTTCACCGTGCGATCGAGCCGCGCCGACCGGGCGATGATCCTCGGGTTCATCGTTCGCTGAGAAGGTCAGCATAAACCTGCTGCGCCCCCCCCGATGCAGCGGTCGGCCGCGCTCGAAATACCCCGCGTATGTCTCGCGCGACCTCCCTCGCCTCGGGGTGCTCGCGACGGTTCATGCTGACCTTCTGAGGGAGGGTGACAGCGCCCCGGTGCTCGGGTGAGCATCGTCCCCCATGGGACATGGCGAGTACGATCTCCAGGCGCATCAGGCGGCAACCCGGGCGAGGGCGGCGCTGCCGAGCGCTCAGGTGTTCGAGTCCAACGGCTGCCACCCGGAGATGAAGCCCTTCGGGGTGACGGTGCGGGAGAGCCGAGACAGCGAGGCGCACCCCGACTCGGTGGGCGTGGTGTTCGCGCTCGACGTCAGCGGATCGATGGGGGAGATCCCGCAGCGCCTCGCCACGGAGACCATGCCGCTCTTCATGGAGAGCGTGCTGACGGTGCTGCCCGACCCGCAGGTGCTCTTCATCGCCTTCGGCAACGCCTGGGCCGACCGCTCGCCGCTCCAGGTGGGGCAGTTCGAGAGCGAGGCGGCGCTCATCGACCGCTGGCTCTCCGCGACGCACCTGGAGGGCGGCGGCGGCGGGCTCGGCGAGTCCTACGACCTCGCGATGTACTTCGCCGCGAGGCACACCTCCATGGACTGCTACGAGAAGCGCCAGCGGAAGGGGTACTTCTTCATGACCGGCGACGAGGTGCCCTTCACCCACCTCACCGCGCCGCAGGTGCAGTCGGTGCTCGGCGAGGCCATCAACGGCCTCATCCCCATCCATGAGGTCGCCACCATGGTGACCGAGGCCTTTCATGCCTTCTTCCTCATTCCCGATGAGGCGAGGGCGAAGCAGTTCGAGTGCGAGGCCACCTGGCGGCTGCTCTGGAGCGACAGGGTCATCGTGCTCGGCGCCCCGGAGGACACCGCCGTCGCCTGCGCGCTGCTCATCGGCATCCAGGAGGGGAAGCTGCGCACCGCGGCGGACATCGAGCGCCAGCTGGAGGAGCACCTTCACCGCACCGGGGCCCAGCGCGACCGGGTGGTGCGCGCGGTGCTGCCCTACGCCGAGGCGCTGGCGAGGGGGCCGCTCAAGCCCCCGGGGCCGCTGTTCGCGAGGGGGCCGACGAGCTTCCAGGGATGATCCGCGAGGCCCACGTCGTCGTCGACCTGGGCTGCGGCGACCAGGGCAAGGGGAGCGTCACCGACTTCCTGGTGAGAGAGCGCGGGGCGAGCGCGGTGGTGCGCTTCAACGGCGGCGCCCAGGCGGGGCACAACGTCGTCACCGACGACGGGAGGCACCACACCTTCGCGCAGTTTGGCGCGGGTAGCTTCGTGCCGGGGGTGGAGACCTGGCTCACCGCGCATGTGGCGGTGCAGCCCTGGGCGATGGTGGTCGAGGCCGAGCACCTCGCGAGGGTGGGAGTGACGGACGCCTTCGCGCGCACCCGCATCGCGGCGGAGGCCCCGGTGATCACACCCTTCCACCGGGCGGCCAACCGGCTGAGGGAGAGGGCGCGGGGAGAGGGCCGTCACGGGAGCTGTGGGATGGGCGTCGGCGAGGCGGTGAGAGACGCGCGGGCCCTGGGCGACGAGGACGTGCTGCGGGTGCGCGACCTGCTCGATGGGGCGAGGGCGAGGGCGAAGCTGCGGCGCGTGCAGGAGCGCAAGCGCGCGGAGGTGGCGGCGCTGCGGGGGTGGGGCGCGGAGGAGGCCGCGACGCTGGAGGACCCGGCGATGGCGGAGGTCTACGCGGGGCTGCTCGAAGGCTTCGCGTCGGCGGCGAGGGTGGTGGAGGGAGCGGCGCTGGGGGAGATGCTGCGACGCCCCGGCGCGGTGGTCTTCGAGGGCGCCCAGGGGGTGCTGCTGGACGAGGGCTGGGGCTTCCACCCGCACACGACGTGGAGCACCTGCACCGCGGAGAACGCGCTGGGAGTGTTGAGCGAGCACGGCTACGAGGGCGCGGTGACGCGCTGGGGCGTGGTTCGCGCCTACGCGACGAGGCACGGAGAGGGTCCGCTGGTGACGGAGGACGCGGGGCTCACCGAGAGGCTGCGGGACGAGCACAACCGCGACGATGGCTGGCAGGGGGCGTTTCGGGTGGGGTGCTTCGACGCGGTGGCCACGCGGTACGCGATCGCGGCGAACGGAGGCGTCGACGCGCTGGCGGTGACCTGCGTCGACCGGCTGCGAGGAGAGCCGGAGTGGAAGCTGGCGACGGCCTACCGGATGGGCGACGGGGCGAGGGTGCGCGCGCTGACGATGGGCGAGCGGGGAGACCTCGGGCACCAGGAGGCGATGACCGCGGCGCTGAGAGGGGCGACGGCGGAGTACCGGGTGACGACGAGAGCGGGCGACGAGGAGGCGCACCTCGAGGCGATGGAGGAGGAGACGGGCGCGAGGGTGGCGCTGGTGTCGACGGGGCCGAGCGCGCGCGACAAGCGGTGGCGATAGGGGGCCGGGGTACGGGTGACGTGGACTGCAGCCCGATGCCCTCGAACATCATCGGGTCGCGGGCCCGGCACGGTCAGGATACGTCCACACCGATGTCATCGTGGGTTGCGTCGTCCCCTCTCGGCGCTACGCCCCGCCGACCCATGCCGAGCGCCGCGCACGAGACGATGGTCGAGTTCATCCGGTCGCACCCGCAGTGGTTCGACGCGCTGCTGCGGGCGATGGGCCATGGGGCGCTGCCTGATGGGGCTCGCGCGGTCGATCCGTCGGCGCGTGTGGTCGATCCGGGCACGGTGCAGGTCGACGTGCTGCTCTCGTCCGGCGACGCGGGGCCCTGGGCGGTGGTCGAACTGCAGCGCGACGACGATCCCACGAAGGGGCGACGGTGGCTCCTGGCGGCGGCCGCGCTGCACGACCGACGCGGGGTGATGGGGGACGTCTTCGTCGTGACGCACGCGCGCTCCGTCGCCCGCTGGGCGAGCACCGCGGCCGTCGTCGAAGGGCCGCACGGCACGCGCCTCGCGCTCATACCGCGGGTGGTCTGTCTCCGCCGCGCGGACGCCGAGGCGCTGCTCGCGACCGGGCGACCGGAGCTGGCGTTGTTCGCCGCGTGGGCGGTGCACGCGCAGCGCAGCGACGCCGCCGCCCGGCTCGTGCGACGGGCGATCGTGACGATGGGCGCGCTGCCCGACGCCGCGTTGCGGGGCGCCCTGGTCCGCGGGATGATCAACATGGTCGGTGACGAGCTTCGCGCGAAGCTCCGGGAGTTGCTCATGGATCTCAGCAAGGTGACCGAAGGACCCCTCATGCGTGACCTGCGCGAGGAGTTCGAACGTCGGGGGATGCTCAAGGGAAAGCTCGAGGGAAAGCTCGAGGGAAAGCTCGAGGGAAAGCTCGAGGGAAAGCTCGAGGGAAAGCTCGAGGGTGAGGCGAGCGCGCTGCTCCGGGTGCTCGCGCGGCGGGGCATCGCCATCGACGACGGGATGCGCGCCCGGGTGCTGGCCTGCTCCGACGCCACGACGCTCGAGGCCTGGCTCGACCGGGCCGCGACCGCCGCCGACGCCACCGAGGTGTTCGGCGACGGCGGGGAGTGACCCTCGCGCTCCTGAACCTGACCCCGTGCCCGCCCCCTACAGCCCGATGCCTTCGAGCATCATCGGGTCGAGGCCCAGCATCGCGAGGTACGACACCGCCAGCACCGCCATCGCGCACACCGCCGCCCTCGCCGCCCTCGCCGCCCCGCCGGGGCCGCCCACCACGTTGAGCGCCACCGCCACGAGGTACACGCCCAGCGCCCCGGCGCCCAGCACCGCGAAGGGCATCACCTCGTGGTCGTCGGCCATCTTCGCCATCGCCCCGCCGCCCGCGGTCAGCACCGCGAGCTGCACCAGCGGCATCGGCCGACGCCACCGACGCCACAGCTCGCCGAGCTGCCCCCGCTGCTTCGCCAGCGCCAGCGCCGCCGCGCCCGCCAGCGCCACCAGCGCCAGCACCGTCAGCGCCGCACGCCGCAGCCGCAGCCGCCGCGACAGCACCGCCGCCTCGGCGCGCACCTCGTCCGGGACCTGCACGCCCGACAGCTCCCGCTCCGCGCGCGCTGGGTCGCCCAGCACCCCGCGCAGCTCCACCAGCCGGGTCGCCGCAAGCTCGCGCAGCCCCGCCGGCGCCCCCTCGTCCTCCGCCAGCCTCAGGAACACCTCCGCCGCCGCCCTCTGCCGCTGCATCCTCCCCGCGAAGGCCTCCGCCACGAGCATCCAGGCCTCGGCGCGGACGGCTCCCGCGGGCCACGAGCGCGACTCCCGGTCGAGCGCCTCGAGCGCCCCAGGGTCGTCGCTCAGCGCCGTCGAGCGCCGCACCCGCTCCAGCGCCACCAGCGGCGCGAAGCCACCCTCCGAGTGCGCCTGCAGGTCGTCGATGCGCGCCAGCGCCCGGGACGCGTACCGCGACCCCGGATCGCGCGCCACGAAGCGCCGATAGCCCGCCAACGCCGCCGGGAAATCGAAGGCCTCGTCGGCCATGTGCGCCAGGTGGTACTCGCCCAGCGCGGCCTCCGTCGGGTCGCCCTGGCCTACCGCCTCGGTAAACGCCGCCCTCGCCCTCGCCAGGTCGCCGGCCTCCAGCGCCGAGCGCCCCGCCTCGATGCGCGCGGGCGACTGAGCCAGCGCCGTCGCGGGCCACGTCAGCGCGAGCGCCAGCACCGCGGCACCGCACCGCATCGACTCAGCCCCGACGCCCGATCGACTGCGCCGCCGAGCGACCCGCGCGAGCCCCGTCGGCCAGCGCGTCGGCCAGGCCGTCGCCGCCGCGCCCGTTGCACACCTCGCCCGCGGCGTAGAGCCACTCCCCCAGCGGCGTCTCTCCGTCGCCGTCCAGCACCCGCCCCGAAGCGTCCACCCGCAGCCCCGCGCCCCGCGCCCGCCCGGTGTGCTCGTCGAACCACTCCACCGGGTCGGCCCCTCGCGCCGCCCCAGCGCGCGCCAGCACCCGCCTCCGGTCGCGCGTCCACACCGGGGCGCCCGCCGCCGCCTCGCGGAGGGTCTCCTCGAAGACCAGGCCACCGCCCACCAGGCCCCCGGTGGCCAGCACCACCGAGCGGGTCTTCACCAGCCGCCCGCTGCGGAATACCAGACCCGGTAACCTCCCGGGCCTCACCGTCGCCCGGTCGTTGAGCACCGCCACCCCTTCGGGCAGCCACCGCCGCAGCGCCCGCATCGCACGCAGCCCCGGCGGATCGCCCGGCGACCCGGCCGCCTCGCCCACGGGGATGCCCAGCACCGCCCCCATGCGCGCCGCCACGTCGAGCCGCGACAGCCCCAGCACCGGCGGCAGCAGCAGCCCCGACAGCCCCTCGCAGCGAGGCGCCAGCGAGCGCGCGAAGGCCTCCGCCGCGCCCTCCGGGTCGAGGGTCACCGCCACCTCCCGGAAGCTCTGCCCCGTCGGGGCGTCGTCGGGCGCGGTCACCACCCGGGCGCCCAGGGTCTGCGCCACAAGCCTCGCCGACCACGAGGGGTGCGTCGCGAGGTCGAGCACCCCGGGCGTCCCTCCGAGGGGGAGCGCGCCGACGTCCAGCAGCGAGCGCAGCGCCCCCGCGGCGCCCTCCAGCAGCCAGCCCGCCACGGTCACGTACCGACCGCCCACCCGCCACAGGTCGCCCGCCGCCCACGCCCCGAAGGGATCGCGCGCCGCGCCCCACACCACCCCGGAGCCCAGCGAGGTCGCGCCGCCGCCGTCGGCCACCACCGCCACCGTCGCGCCCGCCTCGTGCGCCGCGCGCGCCGCCGCGACGCCCGCCGCGCCGCCGCCGATCACCAGCACGTCCGCCGTCACCTCGTGCGCGCTCACGGCAGCGCCGCCCTTCCCAGCGTCCGCAGCGCCGCCATGGTCATCGCCTCGGCCCTCGCCTGCTTGTCGCCGATCGCCGGGAGCCTCGACCGCTGCCTCGACCGCAGCAGCTCCGCCGCCTGGGCGCGCACCTCCCCGGGGCTCCAGCCCAGCTCCTCGCCCGCGATCACCGCGCCCGCCAGCGCGCAGTCGTTGCCGCCGCAGGCGCCCATCGCCAGGTTGGTGCGCCTCGCCACGTCCAGCAGGGTGCGCGCGTACTCGTGCTTCGCCGCCCAGCGCACCTCGCAGGCCAGCACCGGCTCGTGGCTGCACACCACCATCCTCCCCCGGCGGCCGCTGTCCGCGAGGATGGTCTCCGCGCGCGATCCGTGGCGGGTCACCAGGCGCTCGACGGCGAAGCGCGACAGCTCGAAGCGGGCCGCCAGCAGGTCGATGTCCACCGGCCGGTCGCCGCCCGGCAGCGGCGCCGAGTGCGTCGTGCACGGGGCGTGGTTGCCCAGCTTCGGGGCGATGAGGTCCGCGGCCTCCTGGGCGAACATCCGGTAGCTCGCCAGCTTGCCGCCGATGAGGGAGAAGAGGCCCTGCGCGCCGTGCGCCGCGTGGTCGACCACCTCGTGCTCGCGGGAGAGGGCGTCCTCCATCTTGCCCCAGGCGTAGAGCGATGGGCGCGCTCCGACGGTGACGCCGATGATGCGCGCGTCGCGGACCCTCGGCAGCACCTGCTCGATGCCCTCCACCAGGTAGCGCACCTCGTCGGTGGTCACCGGGAGGTCGTCGAGGTCGGCGTAGGTGTCGTCGTCGGTGGTGCCGATGAGGGCCGTGTTGCCCCAGGGCTCGATGAAGATCTGCCGCCCGTCGACGGCGTCGGCCATCACCCCGATGTCCGTGATGGGCCGGTCGAGGATGAGGTGCACGCCCTTGCCGGGGCGCACCCGCACGTGCTCCGAGACGCCCGCCGTGGCCGCGGTGATGGGGCTCCACGCGCCGGTGCAGTTGACCACCGCGCGGGCGCTGAACTCGTAGGCCCTGCCGTCGATGCGGTCGCGCGCGGTGACGCCGGTGGCGCGGCCCTCCTCGACGACGATGCGCTCGACGCTGGTGTGCACGTAGAGCCGGCAGCCGTGCTCGACCGCGTCGATGGCGTTGGCGACGCACAGCCGGTTGCCGTAGATGCCCCACTCGTCGAAGGTGACCGAGCCGTAGAGGTCGTCCGAGCGAAGGCCCGGGACCAGCGTGAGGGTCTCCGACGGGGTGAGCCGGGTGTGGGGCTTGCCTCGCTTGAGCGGCTGGTACTCGTCGTAGAGGGAGAAGAAGGCGTCGAAGGCGTCGAAGCGCACCCTGGCCACCGGCCCGTGGCCGTAGACCGGCATCACGAAGGGGGTGCGGAAGATCATGTGCGGCGCGATGGTCTGGATGTACCCGGAGTCGACGCAGGAAGAGCGGGTGACCGAGGGGTGCGTCGTGAGGTAGCGCGGCCCTCCATGGATCATCCCGGACGAGTTGCCGCTCGCCCCGAAGGCCAGGTCGTTGCGCTCCAGCAGGATCACCCGGAGCCCGCGGAGGGAGAGGTCGCGCGCGAGGCCGGTGCCGTTCACGCCGCCGCCGATGATGAGCACGTCGCAGTCGGGCCGACGATGGGCGAGGTCAGTAGTCATAGGGTTGAGCGAATGGGGGGGGCTCCGAGGCTCTCTCGTAGCGTCGGCGCGGAAGTTACTCCAGACCCCGTCGAGAGCACGAAGCATCGTGCGCATTGGCGCCCCACCTGGGGCACATCTCTGCGTGCGATCAGCGGCGGACGAGGTTGAGGGCGGTGGTCCGCAGCTCGTCGAGCTCGAAGGGCTTGCCCAGCACGCCCGCCGCTCCGACGCGCGCGGCCTCCGCCAGGACGGCGTCGTCGGGGAAGGCCGTGATCACCAGGATGACCGCGCCCGCGAGGGTCTGCTGTAGCTCGTCGAGCGCGCTCAAGCCGTCGCGACCGGGCAGGTGCACGTCGCTCACCACCAGGGCCGGGGGCGAGTTGTCCTCCCGGCGGGTGCAGCACGCGATCTCGATGAGCTCCTCGGCGTTGCGGGCCTCGGAGACGATGAAGCCGTCCCTCGTCAGCGCCTCGACGATGAGGCGCAGCAGCTCGGGGTCGTTCTCTGCGACGAGCGCCCCGGGGTGCCAGTCCGATGCGCCGTTGCCTCGCGGCGGCTGGGCGGCGACCAGGGGACGGGCGAGGGAGACGGGCATCGAACCCTCCTTCGGACGGTGGTTGCGCAGTTGGTGTGGTTGCTCTGGTCCAAGCCGTACTCGGCGAACCGTTCTCTGCACGCTGCGTACGAGGATACCCGATGGAGCTCCAGGGAGTCACGCTGCCTCCCTGAATCCCCCGAGGTGACCCGGTGGCGCGTTGACGAAGCCTCCGCCACTCTCCAACGTGCTCTCCCCGAAGGGACCTACATCGCCGATGACCACCCGCCCCAAGCTCTCCTCCGCTGGCTTCGACGTCTCGCGCCTCGCCGCGGCCACCATCGAGTCGCTCGCGGCCACGCTCAGCCCCGACGAGCGCCACGTGATCCTGGCGCACGGCACCGAGCGGCCCTTCTGCGGGACGCTGCTCGACAACAAGAAGCACGGCACCTACGTGTGCCGCCTCTGCGCGCTGCCGCTCTTCAGCTCGAAGGCGAAGTTCGACTCGGGCACCGGCTGGCCCAGCTTCTTCCAGCCCTACGCGCCGGAGCACATCGAGGAGATCATCGACGAGACCTACGGGATGGTGCGCACGGAGATCCGGTGCCAGCGCTGCGGCGGGCACCTGGGGCACGTGTTCCCGGATGGTCCTGCGCCGACGAGGCAGCGGTACTGCCTCAACTCGGCCTCGCTGGAGTTCGTCGAGGAGGGGCACAGCCTCCCGCAGCGCGTCGACAGCGACCGCGGCGCCCCTCGCACTGGCTGAGTCCCCTCAGCGCAGCGCCGAGACGTCCCCCTCGGCCGCGCACACCTCGGCCTCCAGGGGCTCCGCTCCGCTCGGTCCTCCGAGCACCCGCAGCGGAACCCGGAAGCACCGCGCGCCGTCGACCACCCTGCCCCCATCGGTGAGCCGAGCCGTCGCGCCCGTGCGCCCCGCGGGGCTGCCGTCGGTCCATCGCAGCCGGGCGCCGCGGCGCACCGCCCAGCGCGCCCCCGGCGGATCATCCCCGCGATCGTCGACGTCCAGCTCCAGCGCGGGCAGCACGGCCCCGTCGGCGACCACGGCCTCGAAGCGCACGCAGGGCGTCGCCACCACCACCCGCGCGCCATCGCCGGTCGCGCGACGAGAGAGCACATACACGGTCGGGTCGCGCATCACCTCCGCGGTCGCCCCCTCGGGGAGCGCGACACGGGTCCCTGGGGCGAGCCGCTCGGCGCGGGCGACGGGGCGATCGGGCTGTGGAGGGGAGTGCTCCATCGCCGTGGCGGGGGCGGCGGGGAGGGTGAGACGCAGGCCCGCGTGATCGAGCCCTGACGCTCCGCGCAGCGCGACCCCGGGCTGCACCGAGAGGCTCCCCTGCGGGCCCGAGAGCGAGATCGGCGCGGCGAGCACCGGAGCGATCGACGACGAGCGCGCGAAGAAGCGCAGGCGCATTCCCCCAGGGGGAGCGAGCGACGGGGCGCACTGCCTCTCGGAGGTGGGCATGGTCTCCAGCTCCACCCACTCGCCGCGAGCGCGCACCCGGCGCAGCGTGGCCCCGGCCGCGACGGTGACGCCTGGCGCCTGATCGTCGGGGCGGGTGCGGAGGGTGGTGCCCTCGTGGACGCGCACGAAGCGGTGCGCTGGGCGCGCGGCGGGCGCGGGTCGCTGGGCGGAGGCGCAGGCCAGCGGCAGCGCCGCGAACAGGGAGAGCAGCAGTGGGCGCATCGGTGGAGGGCCGCGAGGGTACTACCAGCGCCCCTAAGGGGGACGTATCAGGAAGCAGGGTCGACCCAGACGGCGACGCGCTCGACGGACGGGGGGACGTCCACCCGGGTCGCGGCGTCGGGCAGGCGCAGCACGCGGTACTGCCAGGCGTTGTCGGTCGAGCCGGCCGCGCGGGCGTCGTTGGTGATGAGCAGCGCGCGGTCGTGGGGGGTGGCCGCGGCGCTGGAGAACACGGCGTCGTCGAGGAGTACCGACTCGGCGCCGCCGCTCGCGGATCGCGCGAAGAGCTTGTGCCCGCCTTCGGGGCGGTTGCGCACCGTGTACACGGCGCTGAGGTCGCGGCTCATGGCGTCGATGCGCCCGGTGAAGAGGGTCTCCAGGGCGGGGCGCGCCCCGGTCGCGGCGTCGACGCGCAGCAGGGTCTGGTGCCAGTCCCAGGGGGCCGAGGTGCCCTGGTCCTCGACGCGGGAGACGAGCACCGCGCTGGCGTCGGGGACGAAGCGCAGCTGCACCGCGAGGCCGCGGAGGTTGGCGCCGGTGGTGACGCGCCGCCAGCGGTGCGCCGTGGCGTCGGTGACGCAGAGCTCGAGCCCGCCGATGCGCGGCAGGGTGCTCATCACATAGGCGATCTGCCGACCGTCGGCGGACCAGTCCAGCGCGGGCATCACGTACTGCCCGTTGGCGCTGACCACCGCGCCGCCGCCCGCATCCACGTCGAGCACCACCACCTCGGACTGATCGGCGGCGGTGGAGAGCACCAGCGCGAGGTGCGCTCCGTCGGGGCTCCAGGCCAGCCGATGCACTCCCCGGATGTGGTCGTCGGTCACCGTCGGGACGTGCGGGTCCTGGTCGGGGACGTCATCGAGGATGCCGGTGAAGTGCACCTGCCGCCGATCGCCTCCGTCGGGCCGCTGCACCCAGAGCCGGGCGCGACCCGCCTCGGTGTAGTCGACATAGGCCACGCGCATCGGCCGCTCCTGATGGGGGCCGGAGTCGGGAGCGCCCGAGTCGGGAGCGCCCGAGTCGGGAGGGCCCGAGTCGACGCCGGTGTCGGGAGCGCCCGAGTCGGGAGGGCCCGCATCGACGCCGGTGTCGGGTGCGCCCGCATCGACGCCGGTGTCGGGAGCGCCCGCATCGACGCCGGTGTCGGGAGCGGAGCCCGCGTCGGCGGCGTTGCTGGATGATCCGCATCCAACGGACATCGCCGCGAGCAGGAGCGAGCCGGTGATCCAGAGAGAGCGTGTGGGTTGGTTCATGAGAGTGCCTCGTCAGGTGCCTTGAAGGACGGGGAACCCCATGAGCAGCGATCGTGCCTCCCGGGCTTTGTCGAGAGAACACCGTCGCGTTGTCGAATGAAGCCTGTGGCCGATCGAGCAGGGTCGGCTCAACTTGCGCCGCGGTGGCGCGATCCGCGTCGGAGGGCGCGTCGGTTGCTACGATGGCTCCCATGCGCAGCTTCCTCCATGGGTTGTCCGTCGTGTCCGTGCTCGTGGCCTGCTCGGGCAGCCAGACCCCGGCGAGCTCACCGGCTCCGCCGCCCCCGAGCGCTCCCGTCGTGGTCGACGCGGGAGTCCCCGCCGTCTCGGCGTGCGCCGCGGTGCTGTGTGCGCCCGACACGCGCTGCGAGGAGACCCACGGGGTCGCGAGCTGCGTCCCCATCATGCGCCCGCGCCGAAGCTTCTGCGGCGGCATCGCGGCCATCCGATGCCCCGATGGAGGCCGGTGCGTCGACGACCCCGACGACGGCTGCGACCCGGCCCGCGGGGGCCGCGACTGCGGCGGCGTCTGCGAGCCCGCGGCGGCGAGCCCGACCCCGCAGCGGTAGGGCGTCGCTTCGCCTGGGCCGAGCGCGACGGCTGGAGGGCTATGGTCAGGGCTCGGCGAAGACGGCTTCGATGGAGGCCGCGTCGAGGGCGCGATCGGCCCAGCGTTCGAGGAGGGCGGTGTCGGTGGTCGCGAGGAGGCGGGCCTCGGTCTCGGGGCTCACCTCGAGGCCGCGACGCCGGAGGATTCTCAGCAGCATCAGCGCCTCGCCGCGGGCCTCGCCGCGGGCCTCGCCGCGGGCCTCGCTCTCGGCCTGCAGCCGGGCTCCGCGCCGCTTCATCACGTCTTCTTCCCAGCGCTCCAGCGCGGGGTTGTAGGGCAGTTGGTCGATGTCGATCATCTCCGTGCTCCTCAGCTTCTCTACGACCGACGGGTGAGAGATGGCCAGAATGCCTCGCTGCATCGACTGTCGCAATCGCTCGTCCCGGATCTCCCCCGCTCGCTCCATGGCACGTCGCACCACGGCCACGGCTCGCGCTCCTCGTCGGCCCTGCATCACCCACGCGGCGAAGACCGCCAGCTCGGGCGGTCCGCGGGTGAGCATCGCGTCGGCCTCGGGGGAGCCCAGTCGCAGCACCGTGGGAGCGACGCCCCAGCGGGTTCCGCCCGTGTGATGAGAGGCGATGGTCGCGGCCCAGCGCGCCACCGCGATCGACGGCGTGATGACCACGAGCTCTCCATCGGGGCCGTGACGGTCGGCCATGGCGGACATCGCCAGCGGCCACCGCCGGGCCTTGTCCTCGTCGGGCTGCCGCTGCACCTCCACCAGCACCCAGCGACGCGAGCCCGGATCGCGCAGCACCAGGTCCGGCGTCACCTCCACCGGGAACGCCACGCGTAGCGCGGAGTCCTCGACGGTGAGCGTCGCGGGACAGGGCTCGTGGCCCAGGAGGCCGAGCAGCGTCGACAGCTGCGACGGGTCATCGCGCAACCACAGGAGCAGGGACTCGTGCACCGCCGACGGAGCCATCGAGCGCCAGCAGAGCAGGCGGAGTGCCGCGCGGATTCATCGGGAGATGCGGGCACTGGCGGAGTGGCGGCGGGTGGCGGCGGGGATGGCGGCGGGTGACGGGTGGGTCTGGTAGCGTCGCGGCCATGCAGCGAGGAGCGATCGCGTTGGGGTGGGCCGCGGTGGTGCTCGCGGCGAGCTGCGAGCAGCCGCGGACGGAGCTGGTGGTGCGCGTGGACTCCGAGCTCGCGTGGGGCCCGGGGCAGCGGGTGCAGTCGGTGGTGCTCAGCGTGCGACGCGAGGGGGCGGCGGGCCCGCTGCGCAGCGCGCGCACCACGGCCCTGGGAGCGGGCGGGGAGCGACGGGCGCTGCCGCTGCTGGTAGGCGTGACCGCGGGCGACGACGTGGAGACGCCGGTGTGGATCGAGGCGCTGGGCTGCGACGATCCCAACGGGTGCACCGCGGCGACGGCGGTGGTGGCGCAGCGCGCGGTGGTGAGGTTCACGCGAGGGGAGACGCAGGAGGTGTCGCTGCTGCTGGCGTCGGCATGCGTGGGAGTGGCGTGCGCGAGTGACCAGCGGTGCGCGGTGGACGGCGGGCGTTGCGAGGCCGCGACGCGCGCGCAGGAGAGCGTGCGGCCCTTCAGCGGGGGCGATGCCTCGACGGTCGCGGTTGTCGACGCCACCGTCGACGCACCCGTCATCATCGACGCACCCGTCATCATCGACGCACCCGTCATCATCGACGCACCCGATGTCATCGACGCACCCGTCGTCATTGACGCACCCGTCGTCATCGACGCACCCGTCATCATCGACGCACCCGTCATCATCGATGCGCCCGATGGGCCCGATACGCCTGACGTGCCCGACGTGCCTGACGTGCCTGACGTGCCCGACGTGCCCGACGTGCCCGACGTGCCCGACGTGCCCGACGTGCCCGACGTGCCCGACGCGGGTCCGCGGCCGCCAACGTGCCCGACGTGCCCGACGTGCCCGACGCGGGTCCGCGGCCGCCAACGTGCCCGACGGGCATGCGCCTCATCCCGGCCGGGATGTTTCTGATGGGTGACACGATGCCTGACAATTCCAGCGCGCGACCCGTTCACGGAGTTCGGTTGACGGCGTTCTGCATGGACGAGACGGAGGTGACGGTGTCGGCCTACACCGCCTGCCCTGCGACCACCTGCACGGCGCCGGCAAGGTCGACTTCATGCAACTGGATGATGTCGGGCCGCACCGAACATCCACTCAACTGTGTTGATTGGAACCAGGCGCGTGCGTACTGCCGGTGGCGTGGGGGAGATCTCCCGACCGAGGCCCAGTGGGAGTTCGCGGCGCGGGGCACCGATGGGAGGATCTACCCATGGGGCAACGACGTGCCGGGTTCACGCCTGTGCTGGAATCGCGCTTCCAGTCCCGGCTACACCTGTGCCGTCCGTTCATACCCCTCGGGCAACTCCTGGCTGGGATTGTTCGACATGGCGGGCGGCGTCGAAGAATGGGTGCTCGACTATGACGGAAGCTATACGGGGGATTCTGGCTCGTATGTCCTGAACCCGACCGGCCCCGCCACGGGTAGCTCTCGCGTGTTTCGCGGTGGGTCGTGGTTTTCGAGCGCCTCCATCGACGTCCGCGCATCGAGTCGCAATGGCTACCCGGCAACGTCTCGCAGCTACATCGTCGGCTTCCGCTGTGCCCGCGCGCCGCTGTAGCCCACGCGACCGCGGCTCCGCCCCTCGCCCCACGGCCCCCGTTGCGATAGCGTCGCGACCGCGATGACCGCCGCGGGCGACATTCTCGGGGGCAAGTACCAGCTCCTTCGCCTGCTGGGCGAAGGCGGCATGGGCCAGGTCTTCGAGGCCATCAACCAGAACACCGAGCGCCGCGTCGCCATCAAGACCCTTCACCCCCAGTGGGTGACCGACCCTTCGGTGGTGCAGCGCTTCCTCCGCGAGGCCCGCGCCGCCACGAGGATCAGCCACCCCAACGTGGTCGACGTGCTCGACCTCGACGTCGATCAGCCCACCGGCGCGCCGTACATCGTGCAGGAGTTTCTCGCGGGAGAGAGCCTCGAGGCCCACCTCGAAGCCCGCCCCGGCCAGCGCCTCCCGGTCGATGAGACCCTTCGCATCCTCGTTCCGGTGATGGAGGCGCTCGTCGCCGCGCACCGGCTCGGCATCGTCCACCGCGACCTCAAGCCCGCCAACATCCTGCTCACCCGCGACCGGGCCGGCGCGCCCACCCCGAAGGTCATCGACTTCGGCATCGCCAAGCTGATGGAGTCGCAGGCCGACAGCCTCCGCCAGACCGCCACCGGAACCCTCGTCGGAACCCCCAGCTACATGTCCCCCGAGCAGGCCGCAGGCGTCAGCGACCTCGACGCCCGCACGGACGTCTGGTCCCTCGGCGTGGTGTTCTATGAGCTCCTCACGGGCGCGCTCCCCTACGAGGCCACGAACTACAACCTCCTCGTCGCCAAGATCGTCTACGAAGAACCCACCCCCATCCTGGCGCGCGACCCTTCGCTCCCCGGTGATGTCGCCGCCTTCGTCGATCGCGCCCTCCAGAAGAACCGCGACGCTCGCTTTCCCACCATGCAGTCCATGCTCGACGCCGCCGTCGCCTGCAGAGCGTGGGTCGCCACCGAGTCCACCCTGCTCTCGACGCCTCCCGCGCGCCCCTCGGTGATCCCCGACGCGCCTCCTCTCCCGGTCGTCGCCCCCGTCGCGCAGCCCACGCTCGCAGGCTGGTCCGCCGAGCCCGCCGCTCCGCCTCGCCGCACGACGACCACCATCGCGGCGCTGTCCGTGCTCGCCGCCGTGCTCGTCTTCACGGCGGGGTTCCTGATGTTCCGACCCGCGCCCGTCGTCACCGTGCTCGCCTCGCCCACGCCGCGCGTCGTCCCTCCAGCGCCCCCGACGCCGACGCCCATTGTCGCGGCGCCCGTCGTCGCGGCGCCCGTCGTCGCGGCACCCGTCGTCGCAGCGCCCGTCGTCGCAGCGCCCGTCGCTGTGCGCCACGCGCCGCCTGCTCCGTCGCAGCGTCCCCGCCGTTCGCATCCCCGCTCCACCCCCAACGACTTCGACCGAGGCTACGAATGAACCTCCGCGCCTCCGTCCTCGCCGCCGCCCTCGCGCTCACGCCCTCGCTCGCCTTCGCGCAGCCCGCGGCTCCCGACGCGCAGGCCCGCGCAGCCTTCGACCGCGGCATCGCCGACGTCGACGCGGGCCGCTTCGCCAACGCCGTCGCGGCCTTCGAGGAGTCCTACCGGCTGCGCCCCGCCGCGGTGGTGCTCTACAACCTCGCCTCGGCGTACACGCGCATGGGCCGCCACCAGCAGGCCATCGCCACCTACGAGCGCTACCTCTCCGAAGGGGGCTCCCGCCTCCCCGCCGACCGTGTTCAGTCGGTGCGCGAGCGCATCACCGTGCTCCGCCGCGAGCTGCCCGTGGTGGTGCTGCGCATCCGCCCGGCGCCCTTCACGCTCACCGTCGACGGCCGCCCGCAGGCCGTGACGGGCGATGAGCTCACGCTCGATCCTGGGAGCCACCTGCTCGTGGCCACGGCGCCCTCCCACGCCCCGCAGCAGCGCGAGGTGCAGCTCGCCCCGGGCGGGCGCGTCACCTGGGACACCGAGCTCACCGCGGAGCGCGCTCCGACCGCGCCGACGGTGACGCCGACGGTGACGCCGACGGTGACGCCGACGGTGGTGAGGACGCCCGCGCGGGTCGCGGTCACGCCGCACCCGTCGCAGCCCGATCGCCCTGCGCCTTCGGCCGAGCCGGCGATCACCTCGCGCTGGTGGTTCTGGACGGGCCTCGGGGTGGTGGTCACCGGCGGGACGCTGGCGGCGCTCGGAGCGGCGGGCGTGTTCGATACGACGCAGCCGCCGGTCGGGGGCACGGCGTACGACGTGTCCGCGATCCGCTGGTAGCCCTCCGCCGCCCCCGTCAGATCGGCACGTCCACCCGCTGCACGATCTCGTGCACGATGCGCTCGGCGTCGTTGCGGCGCGCGTCGCCCGGCAGCAGCCCCGGGTCGGCCCCCTGCACCCGCACCCGATGCGCCAGCACCGGCACCGCCAGCTCGCTCAGGTCGTCGGGGATCACGTAGGTCCTCCCCTTCACGATCGCGCGCGCCTTGGCCGCCCGGATGAACGCCAGCGCCCCGCGCGTCGACACCCCCACCGCCACCTGCTCGTGCGAGCGCGTCGCGCTCACCAGGGCGTACGCGTAGTCCACCACCGACGACTCCAGCGCCACCGCGTCGACCTCGCGCTGCGCCGCCACCAGCTGCGCCAGCGTCAGCACCGCCTCGATGGTGTCCACCGGCTCGGTGCCCCCGCGCGTCGACAGGATCTGCTTCTCCACCGCCGCCGCGGGATAGCCCACCGCCGTGCGCAGCAGGAACCGATCGAGCTGCGACTCCGGCAGCGGGTACGTCCCCGCGGCGTCGTCGGGGTTCTGCGTGGCGATCACCGCGAAGGGCTCCTCCAGCAGGTGCGTCACCCCGTCGATGGACACCTGCCGCTCGCTCATCACCTCGAGCAGCGCGCTCTGCGTCTTCGGCGTCGCCCGGTTGATCTCGTCCGCCACCAGGAAGTGCGTGAACACCGGACCCGGCCTGAACTCGAAGCGCCGCTCGCTGGCGTTGTAGACGTTCACCCCCAGCAGCTCCGAGGGCATCAGGTCGCTCGTGCACTGCACCCGGCGAAACTCCGTACCCAGCGCCCTCGCCAGCGCCCTCGCCAGCGTGGTCTTGCCCACCCCAGGCACGTCCTCGATCAGCAGGTGGCCCCGCGCCAGCAGCGTGATGACCGAGCGCTCGACCACGTCGGGCTTGCCCGAGAGCGCCACCGACACCGCCCGGAAGAGCTTCTGCGCCACCTCGTGGGCGACCGGCGAGATGTTCGCGTTCTGCTTATTTCGTGCGGTCTCAGCCATTGCGTATGTCGTCCCCGGAGGGCTCGACGCTCTACCACGGGATCATCGCCCCGAACCAGCGCCCCTCGAGCTCAGCCGCATGGGAGGCGCGCCCGCAGGGTGATCCGCCCGTCGACCGAGTCGTCGGCCTCCAGCGCGCCGCCGTGGAGCGCGATCACCCGCCGCGCCACGCTCACCGCCAGCCCCAACCCCACCGGCGCCCTCACCCCCGCCGGCGGAACCTCCAGCGGATCCTCCAGCCACGCCCGCAGCTCCCTCGTCCCTGGCACCACCAGCGTGATCGCGCAGCCCCCGTCCGGGTCGGTGCGCACCTCCGCCCTCGCCCCCTCCGTCGACGCCGTCCGGGCGAAGGCCAGCAGCGCCCCCAGCGCCTGCGCCATGCGCCCCCGGTCGACCACCACCGTCGCGTCCAGCGAGCCGTCCACCCGCAGCCCCTCGGCCGACGCCCCCGCCTCCCCCAGGCGCTCCAGCGCGATGGCCCTCGCCGCGTCCAGCAGCTCCCTCAGCGACACCCGGGAGCGGTCGAGCGTCATCCGGCCGGCGTCCAGCCTCGCCGCGTCCAGCAGGTCGTCGACCCGGCGCAGCAGCTCGCGACCGCCGCGCGCCAGCGCCTCGACGCTCTCCACCTGCCCCGCGGTCAACGGCCCGTCGACCTCCGCCCCGAGGATGTCCGTGAACCCGATCAGGCTGTTGAGCGGACCCCGCAGGTCGTGGCTCACCCCCGCCAATACGAAGCTACGTAAGCGCGACCCCTCCAGCCTCGCCGTGATCGCGCGCCGCTGGTCCGCCCGCATCGCCGCCATCGCCGCCTGCGCCGCCGCCCTCGCCGCCCCGAGGGCCTCCCCGCCGGGCTCGCCCGCCCCCGCCGAAGCCATCTGCTCGGCCACCTCGTGCAGGTCCGCCCTGGCCCGTCGCCCGAAGGCCGCCCCCACCAGCGCCCCCACGGTGCCCAGCACCGCCGCGCCCACCAGGGCCGCCGGAGCGCTCGACGCCGTCCACCCCAGCGCCGCGCCCGCCAGGGTCAGCGGCAACCCCAGCGCCAGCGCCGCCCTCCTCGGGAGCCCCTCGACCAGCGACCGCCCGCTCATCGCGCGCCCCCTTCCCCCTCCAGCGGAACCATCCCCGCCGGGAGCGTCACCGTGAAGGTGCTCCCCCGGTCGTCGTTGGCCTGCGCGGAGAGCGTCCCGCCGTGCACCTCGACGAGCCCCAGGGTGATCGCGAGCCCGAGGCCCGCGCCCCGCGCCTCCGCCGTGCGCCCCCGCTCGAAGGGCCGAAACAAGCGCTTCAGCTCCCCCGGCGCGATGCCCGGACCGTTGTCCCTCACCGCCACCGTCAGCGTCGCGGGCTTCACCGCGAGGGTCACCGTCACCGCGCCCCCGGCGTGCTCGATGGCGTTGAGCACCAGGTTGGTGAGCGCCCGACGGATGGCCACCGCGTCGACCCACGCCTCCGCCTCCGACGGACCCTCCCAGCGCAGCGACACCCCCTTGGTGCGCGCCACCCCCTCGGCCTCGCGCACCACGTCCCTCACCACCGCCGCCACGTTGGCCCGCACCCTGGTCACCGGGAAGGTTCCGGTGGTCATCGCCGACAGGTCGAACACGTCCTCCACCAGCGAGCGCAGGTGTCCCCCCGCGTTGGCGATGGTGTCCACGTCCTCCCGCTGCGCCTCCGTGAGCGGCCCGTCGACCTCCGCCGCCAGCAGCTCGGTGAAGCCCACGATCGAGTTGAGCGGCGTGCGCAGCTCATGCCGCAGCGTGGCCAGCCACGCCTCCCTCCTGTGCTCGGTCTCCTCCAGCCTCGTGAGCGCCTCCCGGTGCCTCGCGCGCTCCTCCGCGAAGCGCCGCCCCCACGCGTCCACCGCCCGGTGCAGCGCCCCGTCGCCCGATGGGCCTGGAGCCTCCGTGGCCCCCGCGGCCATCGCGCGCAGCCGCTCCGCCGCCGCCGCCACCTCCGCGCGCACCGCCTCCGCGACGACGCCCGCGAGCCACCACCCGAGGGCCCCCGCGAGCACCGCCAGCGCCAGCGCGCCGCGCGCCCCGATCGCGAGCGCGAGCGCGGCCACGGGCACGCTGGCGATCAGCACCGCCATCCGCAGCGACCGTCGCAGCGCCTCGGGGATCACCATGGAGAGGGACATCATGGCACCACCCCGGTGTCCGCCGGCGAGGAGATCGCCGTAGAGTGCCCGCCACCCACGATGAGCGCCGACCCCGCCGCCGAGTCCCTGACGCAGTACCTCGCCCGCCGGCTCGTCGCGGAGAAGGGCTTCGTCCCCGGCCACGTCGCCGAGGCCGCCGAGCTCGCCGCCGCCGTCGACCACGTGCTCACCCTCGACAACGGCGCCGGCTTCGTGATGCTCGCCCTCATCGACCACGACCGCCGCGACGGCGCCGCGTCCCGCAACTTCACCCTCACCCAGCCAGACCTCGTCCGCATCGGCGCCGCGTGCCTCCGCTACGCGCCGACCTTCAACGGCGCGAAGCTCCCCGTGGGCATCCAGCTCTGGCACATCAACGCCCCCGCCTCGCCCGACCGCCGGGAGCGCCTCGCCGCCCTGCACCGCTCGCCCGGCCTGGAGAAGGTCAGCGTCGCGGGCTTCATCCTCGACCCCTCCGCCACCGATCCCTCGCAGCGCGTCTGGACCACCCTGCCCTGGTACAAGTCCAGCCACCCCGGCGCCCGCTGGCTGCGCTCGATGCTCTCCTCCCCGCGCCTCTCCGCGGAGGAGCTCGCCCGCTCCCTCGGCGTCGCGGCGGGCGACCCCTCGGTGCACCGCCCCGCGCTCACCTGGTCCATCATCGCCGCGCTCACCGCGATCTACGGCGTCGAGCTCGTCGCCCGACCCGCCGGGGCCTCTGGCTTCTCTCCCGACATCACCACCCTCATCTCCCTCGGGGGCCTCGCCCGCGACCTCGTCACCGAGGGGGGCGAGTGGTGGCGCACCCTCACCGCGGCCTGCCTCCACGGCAGCCCCCTGCACCTGCTCATGAACGGCGTGGCCCTGTTCATGGCCGGCGTCGTGCTCGAGCACCTGCTGGGCCGCGCGTGGCTCGCCGCCCTCTTCGTCGTCGGGGCCCTCGGCGGATCGCTCATGGGCCTCGCCATCAACCCCGGCCACCTCGTGAGCGTGGGGGCCTCCGGCGCCATCATGGGCCTGCTCGCCGCCGCCCTGGTCTCCGCCATGCGCCTGCCCGAAGGCCCCGCGCGCAGCGGCGTGCAGGGGATGATGGCGCGCGTGTTGATCCCCTCGCTGCTGCCGCTGGCCTCGGCGAGCGGCGCGCGCATCGACTACGCCGCGCACTTCGGCGGAGCCCTCGCGGGAGCCCTCGCGGGCTTCGCGCTCTGGAAGACCTGGGACGTCGGCAGCCCGACCCCGCGCGGCCGTCGCGTCGCGCTGGGGATTACCCTGGCGGGTATGCTCGGCCTCGCCTGGGGGGTCTACGGCGTGGCGCAGACGCGGGGCGTGGCGACGGCCCTCGCGCCGCAGGAGGAGATCGCCCGCCTGGCGACCGGAGAGGCCCCTCCGGCGGCCCTCGATGCCCTGGTGCGACGCTGGCCTCGGGACCCTCGGGTGCGCTTCGTCCGCGCGGCGGCGCGCATCAACGCCGACAACCCCGCCGGGGCCGAGGAGGACCTGCGCGCGGCGCTGGCCGAGGAACGCGTGCTCCGGACGGGCTTCCGCGACCGGCGGCTGGAGATCGAGGTGCGCACGCTGCTGGCGCAGGTGCTCGCCCAGCGGGGTCAGGACGCCGAGGCCCGCGCGGTGGTCGCGCCGGTCTGCCACGAGGGCCCAGGGGGGCGGGCGCCGACGGGGCTCTCGATGCTGGGGTACTGCGAGCGGCCGTGACGCGGCAGGACTTGCGAGCGCCCGCGGGTTCGTGAGAACCGGTGGGCTACAGACGACATGGAAACCGCTGAAGTCTCCGAGCGAAGGCCGGTGCGTTACTGGGTGGGCCGCGCGGTGCTGACCGCGCTGGGCTGGCGCGAGGAGGGCGTGGTCCCGGACCTCGACAAGTACGTGCTCATCGCGGCGCCGCACACGTCCAACTGGGACCTCCCGATCACCCTGGGCATCGGCTACACCCTGGGCATCGACATCGTGTGGATCGGCAAGCACACGCTGTTCACCGGTCCGCTCGGGCCCTTCTACCGATGGCTGGGCGGCATCCCCGTCGACCGCAGCACCTCGCAGGATCAGGTGCAGGCCCTCGCCTCGCTCTTCGACGTCGAGGGCAAGCGGATCATGGTCGTCGCCCCGGAGGGCACCCGCACGAAGCTCCGCTACTGGAAGTCGGGCTTCTACTGGATCGCCCGCACCGCGAAGGTGCCCATCGGCCTCGGGTACCTCGACTTCCGCCGCAAGCGCGGGGGCGTCGGCCCGGTGATCGAGCCCTCGGACGACGTCGACGCCGACGTGGCGCGCATCCACGAGTTCTACGAGCGCATCACGGCGAAGTTTCCGGAGGAGTTCAGCAACATCGAGTTCCGCCCGCCGGGGGCGAGCGCCGAGCGCCCGAAGCGCCCGAAGAAGGGCGTGCGAGGGAAGATCTCGGGATTGCTCCACGGCATGGGCTGGACGTGAACCTCCCCGCCGTGAACGGCGGGGCTTCTCGAAGGCGCCATCGCCCATCGAGCTACACGGGGGCAGCGCACGCCGCCTCCCGAGCCGGGGTTCCACCGGGACTACCTGCGAGGCCCTGCGGCGTTGCAGGATACTTGCGGAGCGGGCGCACGAACACGATCCGCTGCAACACGGGCTGTTGAGGGCGCATGGCCCCATACAACCCGATGCTGCGGATGTTGACGGCACCCACCGCGTCGCGCGGCGCGGACCATCCGCACGTCGCGCATTGATAGACACGTCGGCATTTCTGCCGACATCCGCAGCCGGGACACGTCTGCGAACTGTAGGGTTCGGGTACCTTCACCGCGCCCGAGAGTTTGTAGTTGAGCATCGCGACGAGCCGGGAGTTCGACGCCGAGGACACCTGTTGGGCCGTGCTTCTTCCAACCTTGCGGGCTGCTTCATTGAAGGGCTCTCCGACGATGACGCGATGCCCGGCGAAGGCATCGGCCACGGCGCGCGTCGCCTTGTGGAGCGTGTCCTTCAGCTTCCTCGCGCTCCGGTCGAGCATCCGATGCTTCGCCCGCACCAGCTTCTTGCGGCGTTTCGACCCGCGCGTCTTCCGGTCGATGCGCGACGAGAGCGCGGCCCCGGCCTTGTTGCGATACCGAACGATGGCCTTGGCCGCGCGCCCGCTCACCAGTACGGCCGCGCGCCCGTCGGTGGCCGCGAGCAGTGTGTTGACGCCGAGGTCCACGCCGATCACGGGCGCCTCGAGCTGGGGCACCGCGTCGGGCACTTCGCAGACGAGGCGCACCACGCCATACGCGAGCGACACCTCCATGAGCCGGCCAGGCAGCGAGCGACCGACCGGCAGCGGGACCGCGAGCGTCCCGCCGCGCTTGCCGTGCGGGAGCCGCAGCATCCCGTGGCGAACCACCGCGGTCTGGTTGCTGTACGGCACGTCTCGGTAGCGGGACACCTTCCACGGGTAGCGCGTCGTCGGTTCCTCGCCCGCCGCTCGCTGGGCCTTGCGGGCCTTGTTGGTCGCGGAGAGGGTATCGCAGAAGTCGCGCACCACCTGCTGGACGCTCTGCGCCGACAGGCCGGGCGCGCGGCCCTTCGCCCACGTCGTCCACCGCGCAAGTGTCGGCCAGGCCCACCCCAGGCGACGGAGCCGGGCGTGGAGAATGACCATCGTGTTCCAGAGGTCTGCCGCCGCGCGACGCGCTGTGGTGAACGTCGCCCAGTCGGCGTCGCTTCGCGGGAGCCAATGAATCTCGACCACGCGGCGCCCCACGAATAGGCCCTACCGCGCGCTCCAAAGCAGCGCCAGATGCCCAACGACGGCGCGAGACATTACCTGTCACTGACGCCTCGCCTCCCTCCGGGTGGAACGCACTCGACCTCGTGGTCGATGGACGGTCGTCACGCGCCGCGCATACCCTTCGGCGCAGTCGGGCCAGGGCCTCACGGGTTCTGATCGACATCGAGGTGAACCCGCCCGCGCGGCAATCGACCCCGTCGACCCTGCGGATGAAAGCCGCGGATTGACGCGCGTGTCCTACTTTGACGGCGCCCCACGATTCGCGGCCCTGGTCCGGACACGACCTGACTTCAGGGACCCTCGCGCCCTGGCTTGCTCTCCGGTAGGCTCCGCGCCCCTATGGCGAACCTCACCCTGGCCCAGATCCGTCTCCAGCTCGATCAGGTCGCGTCGGAGTACGACGCGCGCTTTGCCGGGCAGTCGCGCGTGTCCCGCGACCTCAACGACCTCAACAGCCTGGTGCGTCGCACCCAGCAGCTCCTTCAAGACCTCGAGAAGCTCCCCAAGTCGAAGGACCGCGCGGAGGTCGAGCAGGCCGCCCGCGACGCGATCAACCTCTACGACGCCGAGCGCAAGGAGATCATGAAGGCCCGCAGCCTCGGCCCGGGCTTCGAGGAGTTCTCGACCCTGCGCGGCGAGGCCAACTTCATCTTCTCCAAGTACCACCGGCACTTCTCGGGCAAGGCGCGCAACACCCGCGACCTCGGCCTGCTCGCGGAGATGATCGCCGACCTCGAGACCGTCGGCGAGTCGATGAACGAGCTCGCCCCCGAGCTCAAGGGCCAGCCCGGCGTCCAGGAAGACCTCACCCTGGTGGCCGACAACCTCAAGATGTACCGCGCCGAGCAGTCGGAGATCATCGAGGCCCGCGCCATGGGCACCGACGACGAGCAGGCGAGCGCCCTCGCGGAGGTGGCCAACGCACAGTTCAACCTCTACGAGGCGCACTTCGCCGGGAAGTCGCGCGCGACCCGTCGGCCCGAGCTGCTCCAGCGGATGATCGACAACCTCACGGAGACCCTCGAGCGCATGAAGGCCCTGCGCGCCAAGGGCCTGCGCGCCGAGTACAACGAGCAGAACATCGGCATCGTCGAGCAGAGCCTCGGGACGTACCGCAGCGAGCTCACGGAGATCCGCAAGGCCCGGCAGACGACCAAGATCACCGACCTCCAGGGGATGCTCGGCGGCGCGGCCAACGAGGTCTTCGAGGCCTACCGCAAGGCCTTCGCGGGGCAAGATCGGCGCACCCGCGACCTCGACCTGCTCACCACCATCTGCGACCAGCTCGGCGAGATCGGCAAGCAGATGGCCAGCCTCGGCGCCTTCGAGCCCACCGACCAGAACAGCAAGAACCTCCAGATCGTCACCGACCAGCGCGTCCTCTTCGAGCGCGAGTACACGATGATCGAAGAGGCCAGGGCCCAGGGCATCCACTGATCCCCCGAGCGCGCTGACCGCGCTACGGCGTCGGCAGCGCGCGAGCCTCGTCCCGCAGCGCCTCGAAGCGCGCCATCTGCACCAGCGCCGTCACGTCACCGCCCCGCACCGCGAGGTCCCTCCCCCGCCGGGAGCGCGCCGCCAGCCGCCCCAGCGCCAGCGAGAGCTGCGACGCGACGCGCCCCCGGGTCTCCTCCCCGAGCGCCGCCCCGCTCGCTCTCAGCCGGATGAGCGCCGCGTTGATGTCCGCCACGTCCGCCGCGCCAGCGCGGGAGAGCACCCCGATGGCCACCACGTTGGGCCGCCGCGCCTCGGCCCAGCGCTGCAGCGCCGCCACCGCCGCCGCCTCGTCGCGCGCCGCCGCCAGCGGCCTCGGCGTGGGCGCCACCGTCCCCAGCGGGCTGAACAGCACCCGCTCCCCCGGACGCAGCGCCCGGCTGGCCACCGGCCGCAGCACCGCGTCGAGCTCCTGGATCTCCACGTCGAGCAGCACCGGGTGCTCGGGCGTCCGCTGGCGGAGCGCCGCGACCTGCGCGGGCGTGAGCCTCGTGGCCCGCGCGGGCGGCGCAGGGGGCGAGGGCCACACGGTGACGCCCTCCCCGGCGGCCGTGACGAAGGTGCTTCCGTCGTCGGCCACCGCCACGGTGCAGCCCCCGGCGCTGACGATCACCCGCCCCGCCGGGGTGTCGACGCGCACCGCGTCGGCGCTGAGGGCGGGAACCTCCAGGGTCGCCACGCCCAGGCTCAGCACCAGCGACGCGCCCTCGTGACCGGCGGCCTCGGCCACGCTGTTACCGTGCAGGGTAATCCGCCCCCCGGGCTGCACCGCGAGCGTCGCGCCTCCAGGGCCCGAGACCAGCAGCGAGTCACCCGGCATGATCGACTGCCCCACCGCCGCGGCCCCGACCCCCGCGTCGGCGTCGCGCCCGGAGAGCCGGAGGGAGCTGTCGAGCGTGGCGGCCCCGGTGAGCTGCACCACGGTGAGGCGCCCGGCCACGGGGCGGGCGGAGGGGGCCGGAGGAGCGCCCGCGTCGGGGTCCGGGTCGACGCGCACGACCATGGAGCCCGCGTCCACCGGGGCGGCGACGCTGTGCCTCGGACCGCTGTCCCGGGGCGTGTTGCGAGGCGAGCACCCGAGGGCCAACAGCAACAGGATCCCGCCAGACTGGGTGCCGCGCATGGAGGGTGTCCGTTACCCCAGCGCGCTGGGGTCGGTCGAACAACTGACGGGTTCCGCACCAGCGGGGATGCGTTACGCTGACTACAACTCCGATGCGCCTCGCCATCTGCCTCACGCTGATGCTCGTGACCCCGCTGGCCGCCGCGCAGGAGGGCCCTCCCCCTCCCCCTGGCGACGTCACCGACGTCAACGCCGCCGCCGCGGCCTTCCAGGAGGGGCAGCGCCTCCAGCTGGCGCGCGAGCACGCCCGGGCCGCGGAGTTCTTCGAGATCGCCGACCACTCCGCCCCCTCCCCCGCCGCGCTGCGCAGCGCCATCCGTAGCCACCAGGCCGCCGGCCACGCGGTGCGCGCCGCCACCCTTGCCTTGCGCGCTCGCTCCCGAGACGCGGCCGACCCGCAGAGCGCCCAGCTCGCCGACGCGGTGCTCGCCGAGGCCGCCCCGAGGCTCACCCGGGTGCACGTCACCTGCTCCCCCGGGTGCACCGTCACCGTCGACCGCCTCGCGGTCGGCGACGGCACCGGGGAGTCCCACGCCTTCTTCGTCGAGCCCGGCCCCCGCACGCTGGAGACCCGCTGGGCCAACCGGGGGACGCGCACCCGCTCGCTCGATTGCACCGCCGGGCAGAGCGTCGAGCTCTCCCTCGACGCCCCTCCCCCGGAGCCCGCTCCCCCGCCGGCCCCGACGCCCACGGTGGCCACTCCGCCTCCAGCGCCCGTCCTCGCGGTCCTCCCGCCGCTGCCCACCGCCCCGGTGGTGCGCCCCAGGCAGCGCCCGCTCCCACCGCTGGTCTTCTGGATCGGCCTCGCCGCCACCGCCGCCAGCGCCGGGGTGCTGGTGTGGTCGGGCCTCGACACGCTCTCCGCCCGCGACGCCTATGTGCAGCGCCCCACCGAGGCCGGCTACAACGACGGCGCCTCGCGCGAGGTGCGCACCGACGTGCTCATCGCCAGCACGGCCGTCCTTGGCGTGGCGACCGCGGTGGTGGGCGTCTTCTTCACCGAGTGGTCGGGCCGGGGGGCGGAGCGCTCGGGGCTGCGCACCGCGCCCTCGCTGGGACTGAGAGATGGTGGGCTCCAGGTCGGGGTGGTACGGTCTTTCTAGCGGCCGCGCGGGAGCCGTAGCGAGTACCTCCGATGACCGACGAGACTGCGACACCTGAGCGGGAGATGCTCGACCGTTACGAGCTCATCGCGCCGCTGGCGCGCGGCGGCATGGGGAGCGTGCACCTGGCGAGGCTGCCCGGCGCGGGCGGCTTCCAGCGGCTGTACGCCATCAAGGTGATGCACCCGCACCTCGCGGAGGAGACCGAGTTCGTCGGGATGCTCCTCGACGAGGCCCGCATCGCGGCGCGCATCCACCACCCCAACGCGGTGCCCATCGTCGACGTGTGCCACAGCTCGCGAGGCTTCTACCTCGTGATGGACTACATCGACGGGGTCACCCTGGCGCGGCTGCTCTCCGCCACCGGGGCGCTCCCGTGGAGAGAGCGCACCAGGGCGGCGATCCGGGTGATCCTCGACGCGCTCGCCGGGCTGCACGCCGCGCACGAGCTCACCGACGACGAGGGCAACCCCCTCGGCATCGTGCACCGCGACGTCTCCCCGCAGAACATCATGGTCGGCGCCGACGGCGTCGGCCGCATCACGGATTTCGGCATCGCCCTGGCGGCCTCTCGCATCGTCGCGTCGCGCCCGGGGCTCATCAAGGGCAAGCCCTCGTACATGTCCCCGGAGCAGGTCTCGGCGGCCCCGGCCGACCGGCGCGCCGACGTGTTCGCGATGGGCATCGTGCTCTGGGAGGCGCTCACCCACGCGAGGCTCTTCCACGCGGAGATGGAGGTCGGCTCGCTCATGCAGGTCATGGCCGCGGAGATCAAGCCCCCGAGCAGCATCGTCCCGGAGGTTCCCGCCTCGCTCGACGCGGTGTGCATGAAGGCCCTCGAGCGCCCGCTCGAGCGCCGCTGGGAGAGCGCCCGCGCCATGGCCGACGCGCTGGAGTCCGCGGCCTCCGCGGCGGGCCTGCTCGCGAGCACCCACGAGGTCTCCGACGTGCTGCGCGCCACCTTCAGCGACGAGTTCGCCGCGCGGCGGGCGCTCATCCGCGACCACGCCCGGGGCTCCACCTCCGCCCCTCGCGGCCGCAACGCCCTCGACGCGCTCGGCACCGGGCCGACGGACTTCGTGCGCACCCCCGCGAGGGTGGGCGACAGCCGCAGCATCCCCGCCATCGAGGTGTCCTCGCACGGCCACCGCGCTCCGGCCGTCGCGCCCCAGGCCGCGGTGCAGACCGACCCGGTGGTGTCGCCGCCGCCCCGCCGCAAGACCTGGGTCGTCCCGGTGCTGGGGCTCTCCGCGGGCGCGCTCGCGCTGGCCGTCGGGCTGGCGCTGGGCCGCACGCCCGAGGTCCCCTCCCCCAACGTGCGCCCCGCCGCGCCCGCGCCCGTCCCGACGCCCGTGTCCCTCCCCCTCGCGGCGCCCGTCGAGGCCACCGTTCCGGCGGCCGTCGTCGCCCCCGAGCCGGTCGTGCCCGACGCGTCCGTGGCGGCCCCGCGGGCCGTCGCCGCGCCCACCCCGGCGACCCGCCCCGCGCCCCGGCGACCCGCCCCGCGCCCCGGCACCACCGCGCCGGCGCAGCCCGCGATCGAAGAGAACCCCTACCTCCGGCGGTGAACACCATGAGACGCCCCCACAACGCCCGATGGCCTCGCATCGCGCTCCTCGGGGCGCTCGCGCTCGGCGGCTGCGTGGTCTTCGATCCCGAGCTCTACCAGCAGGGCGCCTCGGGCATCACGCTCGCCGACCGCTGCGAGAACCCCTCCTCCGTCCCGGTGGTGCAGCCCGCGCTGCAGCGCGTGGTGCAGGTCGACACCAACGGCCTCGGCGACCAGTACCGCGAGTTCGCGGCCTGCACGGGCAGCGACCTGCCGGGCAACGAGGGCTTCTTCGCGGTGAACATGCACCCCGGGGAGACCTGGCACTTCCACATCGACCCGGTGACGCCCGACGCCGACCCGGCCATCTACGTGCTGCCCGTCTGCACCACGCTCCAGTGCTCGACCGCCGGCGCGTCCGACCTCTGCGGCGCAGGGCGCAGCGAGCACTTCTCCTTCCGCCCGGTGACCGACGGGGTGCACCTCATCGGCATCGACAGCAAGGTGCGCGGCGGCGCGGCCTACGCCGTCACCGTGGTGCGCCCGGTCTGCGGCAACGGCACCATCGAGCACGGCGAGCCCTGCGACGACGCGAGGCCGCAGTCCGAGGTGGAGTGCGAGCGGTGCCACAAGGTGCTCTCCCGCGCGATGGCGAGCGAGGCCGGCGTCGCCAACGACGACTACGTCAACGCGATGGTGCTGCGACCGGCGGCCGGCGCGCCGCTGCAGATGTTCCCGGTGACGGGGACCGTGGGCGGCTGCGACCTGGACATGTTCAGCTTCGACGCGGCGGAGGGAGACGCCATCACCGCGACGGTGACGCCCCGCAACGGCGCCACCTGCCCCCCGGGGCTCTCGCTCTCGTTGCTCCGCTCGGACATCGCGACGCCGCCCGCGCTGACGGACGTACCGGTGGCGGTGCCCGGAGCGACGGTGACCATGACCGACGGCTGCCCGACGGTCACGCTGCCGAGGGCGGCGAGGGCGTCGACGTGGTTCCTCCAGGTGACGGTGCGGCCCGCGCCGACGGTGGAGTTCCCGTACACGCTCACGGTCGACGCGCGGCAGCCGTAGCGCCGCCCGACCCTCAGCCGGCGCGCCCGTCCGCGATGCGCGCCACCCTCGTCGGATCGGGCGGCGGGAGCGCGACGGTGAGCGCCTCGATCTCCGGCAGCGCGCGGCGCACCAGCGCGCTCACATCAGCCGCCGCGAAGGGCTCGTCGAAGAGCAGCAGCACCATGTAGACCCCCGCGAAGGACTCCGCCGCGGCGAAGGGCGGCTCGACGCTGCGCAGCAGGTGCAGGTGACCGCCCTTGCGCAACGGGCGCTCTCGCGTGGCCTCGATCACCAGCGGAACCGCCGCCTCGGCGAGCGCCTGCCACCCGTCGGGTAGCGGGCTCGACGCGCCGTAGTCCTGCCCGGTGGTGTCGAGCACGAACGCGCAGGACGCGCCGCACCACCCCGCGAGCAGGGTCAGACGTTGATCGAGTTCCTGTCGCTGATGGGCTGTCACGCTGCGATCGTTGCGCCGCCGCGCCGCGCTGGCAAGCGCCTCAGTCGCCTCGCACGATGCGCGCCGCGCCGCGCCCCGCCAGCCACGCGGCGACGCGGTCGGCGATGTCGCCCTGCACCGCGATGGAGGTCTCCTCCCGCTGCGCCGCGGTGCCGAGGCCCTTGCGCAGCTCCCTCGCGAGGGCGTCGAGCGCGGCGGCCTCCGCCCCGTCGGGCCACTGCACCACCGTGACGGTCTTGCCGCCGCGGCCCTTGCGCTCTCGCCTCACCACGACCTTGCGCGAGAGCAGCGCCGCCACCGGGTCGACGGGCTCTACCGGGCTCTGCGCCGCGGGCGCCTTGGGCTCCCCGAGGGGGAGCGACCCACGCAGCCCCGCGAGCTTCGCGAAGGGGTTGTTGCCTGGCTTGGAGGGTGGATCAGCCATTGGAAGGGGTGCTCACATCCCGTTGTCGCAGCGGACGCCTGTCTGCACGCGGAAGTACGCCACGAAGGCCGTCACGCCGGAGAGGGTGTTCGAGCCGCCGACCGCGAGGCCCTCGTGGCAGCCGGGGCGCCACGCGACGTCGTTGAGCTGCGCGCTGGACGGCTGCGCGTACGGCGCCGCCGCGAGGTCGGGCATCCTGACGTCGGTGATGGCGTCGGTCGTGAAGAGCTCATACCGGTACTCGTAAGCGCGCCCGTAGCCCCCGAAGGCCAGGGCCCGCGCTCCGTCCGAAGAGAACGACACCCCGAAGGCGCCGATGACCTGCGGCGAGCTGAAGCCCACCGCCCAGACCCCGTCGCGGTAGCGGTAGAGCCGCTGCCCCGAGTAGCCCACCGTCAGCGCGACGTCGCCCTGCGGGCGCGCGGCGATGCGGGCGACGTTGCCGATCGCTCCGGCGCTCGCCACGGACCGGACGGTCGGCGTCGCCGAGTCGATCGCGGTCACCGAGAGGATCTGCGCCGTGTTGGTTCCGCAGACGATGGAGAGGGCGGGGTCGCCGAAGCCGTCGGTCACCCACGCCACGTCGCTGCAGCCCGTGCTCGGCGCCAGGCCGTAGCCCACCATCACGCCCGCGCGGGTGCCATCGGCGGCGTAGCGCCAGACGATGAGCGAGCTCGTCCCCGAGCCCAGCAGCACCGCGCGGCGGCCGTCGGGAGACCAGCGCAGGGACTGGTACGCACCCGGCGAGTAGGTCTCCGTGCTGCGCTCGGCGAGCATCGAGGTGGCGTGGTCCCAGACGAAGATGCGCCCACGGGCGGTGGCTCCCGACCCTGTGTTGCCGAGAAGCAGCGCGCGCGAGCCATCGGGCGTGAACGACACCCCCCGCCAGGAGACGGTCGAGCCCACGGCCCCGACCTGGACCACCGTCCCCGCCGCGGCGTCGTAGCGGAAGACCGTATTGCTCGCCGACAGGATCAGCGCGTACCCGCCGCCCGGATGCCACGCCGCGGCGACCGGAGCCGCCAGCGTGCCGGGCCGCACCCCCGTGTATTCGTAGACGCCCACCGCCGCCGGTCCGACCGGGGCGTCCGCCCTGCCCGCGTCGAAGCCCACGTCGGTCCCGATGTCTCTTCCGACATCGAAGCCCGCGTCGAAGCCCGCGTCGAAGCCCACGTCCCTTCCGACGTCGAAGCCCACGTCGGTCCCGACATCGAAGCCCACGTCGAAGCCCGCGTCGGTCCCGACATCGAAGCCCACGTCGAAGCCCACGTCGAAGCCCGCGTCGGTCCCTACGTCCAGCGGCTCGCTCCCGCGATCGACCGAGACGGACGTGTCGCTGACCTCCGGGCGGTCATCCGTCGGGCTCCGCTCGATGCAGTACCCGTTGGGGTTGCACGTCGCCCCTCCTTCGCAGTCGCGGTCTTCGAGGCAGTCGCGCATGCAGCGGTTGAGCTCGCAGCGCGCGTGCTCGCCGCAGTCGGAGTTGAACGAGCACTCGACGTTGGCGCACGACGACGCCAGGAGACCCGCGAGCAGCGCGACCGCGACGACCCTCATCCGACCGCTCACTACCGAGGAAAGGTGCCGCCGCGCGGCATGCCGGTGACGGCGGGAATGGCGGGCATGGTGTCCCGGCCGACCACGCCGGGGTACTCGTCGAAGAGCTGCGCGGTGAGGTCGTCGGCCACGAGCTGCTCGCGCGCCTCGCCGAGCTGCGACGAGGTCTCTCGCAGGCGCGCCGCGAGCACCGAGACGATGTTCCAGAGCATCTTCACGGCGGTGTCGCTGGACTCGCGCAGCACGCGGAAGAAGTCCGCCCGGGCGATCTCCAGCAGCCGCGTGTCGTCCTCGGCCACCACCGTCGCGCTGCGCGGCGCCAGCTCCACCAGGGCCATCTCGCCGAAGTGCTCCCCCGGCCCGAGGCGGGCGATCTCCATCTCGCCCTTCTTCACCACGCACCTGCCCTGCACGATCAGGAACATCGCCTCCCCGGGCTCTCCCTCGCGCACCACCTCCAGGCCCGGCTCGACGTCGCGCACCTTCGCCGCGGCCTGCAGCACCAGGATCTCCCTCGGCTCAAGGTGCCGGAAGAACGGCAGCGCCGAGAGCGTCGCGTACGAGCGCGTGAGCTCGGCCACCACCCGCTGCCGGGTGTCCTCGTCGGGCAGCGTGACCACCACGGCGGTGATGTTGTCCGCGCCGCCGCACTCGTTGGCGTAGTCGATGAGCCGCTGCGTGGCGGCCTCCTCGGTGACGCCCTCCAGCAGCGGACGCAGCGCGTCGTCGGTGTCGAGGTAGCGGTGCAGCCCGTCGCTGCACAGCACGAAGCGGTCGCCCGGCGCCGCCAGGATGTGGAAGGTGTCGACCTCCACGTTCTCGAAGACCCCGACCGCGCGGGTGATGGCGTTCTTGTGGGCGACCTTCGAGAGCGCCTCCTGGGTGAGCTTTCCCCGGCGGCGCAGCTCGTTGACCACCGAGTGATCCTCCGTGAGCCGCCGCACCTCGGCGCCGCGGATCAGGTACGCCCGGGAGTCGCCCACGTGCGCGAGGAAGCACCGCCGACCGACCACCAGCATCGCCGTGAGCGTGGTGCCCATGCCCCGTCTGGCGGAGTTGGCCTGCGCGGCGGACCACACCTCCGCGTTGGCCGCGCGCACGGCGTTGGCGAGCATCAGCTTCACGTCGTCGGGGCGCACCCCCGGGTCTTGCCGGGCGAGGGCGTCGATCATGCTCCGGCCGCGCTCGACCTCGGCGGCGACGCGCTGCGAGGCCATCGCGGAGGCCACCTCGCCGGCCGCGTGCCCGCCCATCCCGTCGGCCACGATGTACAGCCCGAGGGCCGTGTCGCAGCGGAAGGTGTCCTCGTTGTGTTCGCGACGTCGACCGACGTCAGTGCGGGCAGAGAGCCGGTGCGCAGCGGTCATGGCGGTGCCTTCGCGGTAACACGCCGGGCGTGTACGCGTCGAGGCAGCGCAATGGGGACGAGGGAGGGGAGAAGAGGAGGCCGGCGGGGTGAGGGACGCTCCCCCGAAGGAGGGGGGAGGGCGCCCGCGGCGACACAAGGCCTAGAAGAGGTTGCTGAGCTCCGGCGCCGCGAGCTTCTTCTGCTCGGCGATGCGGGCCACCGCGCGGAGGACGCGCAGCTTGTACGGGCCGGAGAGCGACTCGCCCTTGAGGGCCTTGGTGAGGCCGGGCAGGGTCACCGGGCGGCCGGTGCGGGCGCGCTTGGCCTTGGCGGCCTTGGCGGCGTCGTCTTCCTTGCCGCGGGTCTGGCGCTTGGCGAGACGGATGGCGCGGTCTTCCGGCTGCAGGGTCTCGATCTGCTTGGAAGCGACGAGAATGCGGGCCGGGTCAATCTTGTTTTCGGTGAGATACCCGGCCAGCTTGGACTGCGAACCGGTCAACAACGATGCGAGCTTGCTCATGGAAACACTCCTCAAAAGGTCGGGCGGGGACGTCTACCTTCGATCGAACGACGGCACAAGCCCCTCCCCGCCGCTCCTTGCGCTGGTGCGGCGCCTCCGCGATCCGGCCGACCCGCTGCGCGCCTCCGCCCTCGACGCCCTCGCGGCCGACGGAGCGCTGCACCCCGCGCACGCCGCCCTCGCGCTCGACCGGGTCACCGCGCGCTACACCCCCGACGCCCTCGCGGCCCTCACCTCCCGCGAGCTGGCGGGCAGGCGGGTGCGGGTCCTCCTCGCCTCCTCGGTGGCCACCGCGCCGCTGCGGGCCCTCGCGCTGCCGCTGCTCCGCGGCGCCGCCTCGGTCACGGTGAAGCCCTCGCGCCATCAGCCGCGCCTCGTCCCGCTGCTCACCGACGGGCTCACGCCCGATGGCGCCTTCGACCACCTCGTCGCCTACGGCTCCGACGAGACCCTCGCGACCCTGCGCGCGTCGCTCCCTCCCGGCGTCACCTTCGAGGGCCGCGGCCACGGCTTCGCGCTCTCGATCGTACGCACCACCGACCATCCCCTCGCCGCCGCCCGCGTCGCCGAGGACATCGCCTGGTACGACCAGCGCGGCTGCCTCTCCCCGCAGGCCGTGATCGTCACCGAGGGCGACCCCATGGCCTTCGCGGAGCACCTCCACCGGGCGCTCACCGAGGTCGCCCGGCGGCTCCCGCCCGGCCGCATGGACGTCGGGCTCGGCGCCGCGGTGATGCAGTGGCGGGGCGTGCACGCCGCGACGGCCCTTCGCTTCTGGCGCGGCCCCGACCACGCGATCGCCCTCCACGACACCGCCTCCATCGGCTCGCCCGGCGCCCGCAACATCACCGTCGCGGGCCTCGACGACGCCGGCTTACACGCCCTGGTAAGACGCCACGGCCCCCACCTCACGGCGCTGGGCGTCGACGGCCCGACCGACGACCTCCTCGCCATCGAGGGCTTCGCGGGCCGCGTGGTCGCCGCCGGAACCCTCCAGGACCCTGCCCTCGACGGACCCGAGGATGTCCGCCCCGCCCTCGGCCTGCTCTCCGCGGAGGCCTGAGGGCGGGCGCGTGTTTTGTTTCAGGGGAAGATGTCGCGCTCGCGGTAGGCCGCCTGCAGGCGCTCCAGCGCCACGGAGTAGGCCGCCAGGCGCAGGTCGACCTCCTTGGCGCGGCTGAAATCCAGCACGTCCTTGTAGGCGCGCTTCATCGCGGTCTCGAGCCGCGCGTCGACCTCCTCGAGGTCCCAGCTCTCCGAGCGCTTGTTCTGGACCCACTCGTAATACGACACGGTCACGCCCCCGGAGTTGGCCAGCACGTCGGGGATGATGGTGATCCCTCGGTCGAGCAGGATCTTCTCCCCCTCCGGCGTCGTCGGCCCGTTGGCGCCCTCGACGATCAGCCGGCAGTCGAGCAGGTTGGCCTCCGACGGGCCGATCTGCCCCTCCAGCGCCGCCGGAATGAAGATGTCGCACTTGGTCGCGAAGAACTCCTCGCGGGTGATCGCCTGCCCGGAGGGGTAGCCCGCCACGCTGCCGTGCGTCTTCACCCACTCCGCCAGCTTGTGTCGATTGAAGCCCTCCGGGGACTTCATATATCCCGAGTGGTCGCCCACCGCGGTGAGCGACGCGCCGTAGCGCCCCAGGATGGCCGAGGCGTGCGACCCGACGTTGCCGTAGCCCTGCACGATGTACGTGCTGCCCTCCAGGTTGAAGCGGTGCTCCCGCGCCCACTCGAGGATGCAGTGCACCACCCCCTGCCCGGTGGCCTTCTCCCGGCCCAGCGTGCCGCCCGACACCACGGGCTTGCCCGTCACCACGCCGCGGTTGGCCTGCTTGTTCACGTGCCCGACGGTGTTCATGTACATGTCCATGATCCACGCCATCATCTGTGACGTGGTGCCGACGTCGGGCGCGGGGATGTCGTAGTCGGGGCCGATGTTGCTGCCCAGCGCGTGGGTGAAGCGCCGGGTGATGCGCTGCAGCTCGCCCGTCGAGTGGCTGCGCGGGTTGAACTTGATCCCCCCTTTGGCGCCGCCGTAGGGGAGGCGCATCAGCGCGCACTTCCAGGTCATCATCGAGGCGAGGGCCTTCACGTCATCGAGGGTGACGCTCTCGTGATAACGGATACCGCCCTTGAAGGGGCCGAGGATGTTGCTGTGCTGGATGCGATATCCCTTGAACAGCTTCACCTCGCCGGTGTCCATCCGCACCGGGAAGTGCACGATGACCTCGTTCTTCGGCTGCGAGAGCATCAGCTCCACCGCCGGGTCGAGCTGCACCACCTTCGAGGCCTTGTTGAGATACTCCTGGATGACCTTGAAGAACTCGTACTTCTCGTTCGACATCACCGCTCGCTTTCTCCGGCGCCCTTCGATGATTCCGCAGAGCGCAGCCCGGCAGCCTCAATGGGGCGGCGTTCTCCCACCGCCAATCCCCACCGGTCAAGATGGCGTACCCGCGGGCTTTTTTCGTCTTCCTGCGTCATCCGCGTCAACGCCCGGGCGCCCCCCGTGGCGCGCCGCTTCGGGGTCGTGGTAGGGGGTTGCGCCCATGAGCAGGATCTACCGTTCGTTGCCGCCCGCGGGCACCCCGATGGGCATCGCGTACTCCGGCGGCCTCGACACCCGCTGCGCCGTCGCCTGGATGTCCCGACACGGCATGAAGGTGCACGCGTACACCGCCGACCTCGCGCAGCCCGACGAGGCCAACCCCGCGGACATCCCCCCGACGGCCATCACCCACGGCGCCGTCGCCGGTCGCCTGGTCGACTGCCGCGACGCGATGGTGCGCGAGGGCCTCACCGCCATCCAGTGCGGGGCCTTCCACCTGTCGTCGGGCGGCCGGAAGTACTTCAACACCACGCCGCTCGGCCGCGCGGTCACCACGCTCGCCATCGTGCGCGCCATGAAGGAAGACGGCGTCAACGTCTTCGGTGACGGCTCGACCCACAAGGGCAACGACATCCAGCGCTTCTACCGCTACGGCATCCTCGCCAACCCCGAGCTGCGCATCTACAAGCCCTGGCTCGACCCGAAGTTCGTGGGCGAGCTCGGCGGCCGCAAGGAGATGTCGGAATACCTCCTGGCGCACGGCCTGCCCTATCGCATGGGAACCGAGAAGGCCTACAGCACCGACGCCAACGTCCTCGGCGCCACCCACGAGGCCAAGGACCTGGAGTTTCTCGACAAGAACATGCGCATCGTCCAGCCGATCATGGGCGTGGCGTTCTGGCGCGCGGACGTCGAGATCGCCCCCGAGACGGTGACCGTTGGCTTCGAGAAGGGCCTGCCCGTGAGCCTCAACGGCGATCGCTTCTCCTCGCAGTTCGACCTCTTCCTGGAGTGCAACCGCGTCGGCGGCCGGCACGGCCTCGGGATGAGCGACCAGATCGAGAACCGGGTCATCGAGGCCAAGAGCCGCGGCATCTACGAGGCCCCCGGCATGGCGCTGCTGCACCTCGCCTACGAGCGCCTGCTCTCGGCGATCCACAACGAGAACACCCTCGACCTCTACGCCACCCTGGGCCGACGGCTCGGGCGGCTCCTGTATGAGGGCAAGTGGTACGACCCCGAGGCCAACCTGCTGAAGGACGCCCTCACCCGCTGGATCGCCCCCTCGGTGACCGGCGAGGTGACCGTCGAGCTTCGCCGCGGCGAGGACTACACCCTGCTCTCGACGCGCGCGGAGTACATGGCCTACGCCCCGGAGAAGCTCTCCATGGAGCGCGTCGAGGCCCCGGCCTTCACCCCCGAAGACCGCATCGGCGCCCTCGAGCTGCAGAACCTCTCGGTGACCGACAACCGCGCGATGCTCATCCACCACCTGCGCAGCCTGCACGGGCTCGGCGGCGGTGAGACCCCCGTCATCGGACAGCTCCTCGCCGGAGAAGTGTCCGAAGGCGACTGAGCGGCTCCCCCCCCTTTCACTCCTTCAATGGATGATCGGGTTGCCCCGCATCATCAGCCCCTGCCCCGCCGAGACCAGCTCGTTGCTCCCGCTGGTGGTCCAGTACATCAGGTAGCGCGAGGCGCCCGCCATCGTGGAGGGTGTGTCGGTGAGGTTGTCCACGCCGCCCCAGAGCGAGCAGTCCGCCTGCCCCGCCGTGGTGCAGGCTGGATTACGCTCCATGGTATGCCAGAGGCCGAGGTAGTGGCCGCACTCGTGCGCGAGCACCTGGGCCAGCAGGTCGGTGCGCCCGAAGGTGTTGTCCCAGCTCGCCACCACGCCCGACGACACGGTGCCGAAGATCCCCGGCGGGCCGTTGATGCCGCCGGCGATGCCGATGGCGTTCTCCAGGCCCGCGGCGGAAGAGATGCCCCGCACCAGGAAGATCGGCAGCACGTCGCCGGTCATCCCCGAGCTGCGCTGGAAGAGCGCGCGAAGCTCCTCCTGGCTGTCGATGGTGGCGAAGCGCGCGGCGTCCGCGGCGTCGAGGTCGGCGTAGCCCTCGACGGCGAGGTTGACCCCCACGCTGGCGTAGATCGCGCGCATCCGGGAGAGCGCGCTCTGGAGGCGCGCGTTGCGCGGGGCGGCGGCGGCGTTGAGGCCCGCGATGCCGCCCATGATCACCCGTAGCCGCAAGGTCCAGCCGTTGGCGGCGATGCCTCCGGGGGCGCGCTTCACCCGCACCATCGCGCGCATCCGGCGGCTGGCGACGGGCGACCCGCTGCGGTCGTTGAGCAGCGCGTGCGACGAGCGAAACACCCCCGGGACCATCGGCTCCATGGTGCGCCCCGGGAAGGTCGCCCCGTTGATCTGCAGCCGCGACGGAATCGTGCGCACCTGCTGCTCCCTCAGGGTGTTCCAGCTACGGAGGTCGACCAGGGTGCGGCCGTCGGGAGCGGTCACGCCGGTGACGCTGGCGAAGAGGTCGGGGCCGGCGAGGTCCTGCGTCACCCAGGTGAGCGACACGGTGTCCGGCGGCGCGACGACCTGGAGCGGCAGGGTCCCCCGGTCGACGCTGGCGAGGCCCTCGAAGAGCACGTAGTCCTCGACGGTGACGCCGCTGATGGGGTTGGCGCGGCACACCTGCACGCTGCGCGCTCCCACCGGCTGCGCCCCGCAGCGCCAGCCCGCGGCGCACACGCTGTCGTCCGCGCAGGGGTTGTGGCAGAGCCCGTCCAGGCAGAAGCCCGAGAAGCACTCGGTGTCCTGGGTGCACGCCCCCGCGGGGTCGACCTCGGCGCTCACCACCTGGCCGCACACCAGGCGACCTCCGCCGGGAGCGCGGTCGAGCACGCACGAGAGCTGGCTGTTGACCGCGAGGCAGGTCTCGTCGTCGACGCAGGGCTGGGCGCACCCTGCGACGACGCCAGGGGTCTGCGCGCACAGGCCCGAGGCGCACTGCTGGTCGCGCGTGCACGTCTCTCCCAGCGGGAGGTCCGTCGGCTCGGGCGGGGGCACGTCCACCGTGGGGAGCGGCACGTCCACCGTCGCAGGCGGGACGTCCACCGCCACGGGCGCAACATCCACCGCGGCGTCCGGGACGTCCGCCAGCCCGGTGGGGTTACGGGTCACCGACGCGCCGCAGCCGAGGCCGGCGAGCGAGAGGAGCAGGCAGATGGACGGCCGCATGGAGATGGCTGTGTGGGCGCGGCGATGAACTCGGCTGCGGCCATGATTGGAGCAGCGATCGCGCGCGACGGCCCGGACTATACTCGCGGGGTGATCCGCGCGGTGACCGGAGCAGGCGCAGATATGACGGAGCCACCCGCGCTGCGGGTGGGCCCGAGCCTGGGGGTGGGGGCGATGGCCGAGACCTTCGTGGCGCACGACGCGGACGGAGTGACGCGGGTGCTCAAGCGCATGCACCGGCACTGCGCGTACGACCCGGCGCTGGTGGCGATGTTCGAGCACGAGGGTCGGCTGCTGGGGCGCCTCGATCACCCGGCGATTCCAGCGATGCGGGCGCAGTACCGGGACGCCTCGGGGGTGCCGCACCTGGTGCTCGACCACGTGAAGGGCCGCGGCCTCGACGCGGTGCTGGCCGAGGGCCGGGTGACGCACGCGACGGCGGTGGCCTGGGGCGCGCAGCTGCTCGACGCGCTCGACCACATCCACACGCGCTCGGATGAAGCGGGTCAGTGCCTGGAGGCGGTGCACCGCGACGTGGCGCCGGGCAACGTGATCGTGCGCGACGACGGGGCGATCTCCCTCATCGACTTCGGCATCGCGACCAGCCGATGGCGCGAGGCCCCCGAGCGCGGAGTGCTCCGCGGGACGCGCGGGTACATGGCCCCGGAGGTGGTGACCGGAGAGGGGATCATCGACGGGCGCAGCGACGTGTTCGTGGCGGCGGTGCTGCTCTACGAGATGCTCACCGGGCGGAGGCTCTACGCGGGCGGAGCGACCGAGGTGATGCTGGCCATCGCCGAGGGGCCGGTGCCGTCCGCGCGCGAGGTCGAAGCGTCGGTCCCGGCCTGGCTCGACGCGCTGCTGGGGCGCTGCCTGGCCAAGGCCCCCGAGGAGCGGCCCACGGCGAGCGAGGCGCGGGCGCTGCTGCTGGCCCGCTGAGCGAAGGCCCTCAGCCGGGCGCGACCGTCGCGATCATCCGGCTGAACCCGAGCGCCACCACGCGGCCGTCGTCGAGCGCCAGCAGCGCCCCGTAGCGGCACTTCTCGATCAGCAGCCCCTCGTCCTCGCCGCCCCCCTCGGTGGCGAAGCGCGCCCTCCTCCCGGCGGGCATCGCCGCGAAGCGCCGCACGTCGCCCGCCATGCGCCGCCGCAGCGGCGAGAGCTCGACGTCGTCCAGGGCGACCACCCGGGAGCGCTCCACCCGCCGCACCACGCCCGCGGAGACCATCACGTCCACCGTCGACGCGTCGGCGTGCAGCACCACGCCCTCGTGGGGCTCGGCGCGCACGAAGCGGCCGATCATCGCGGCGTCGACGTCGTCCGCGTAGGGCCCGCCCAGGCTCCGGCGCGCCTGCTCGAGGTGCGGCGCCGCGGGCCTCGTCGCCCCTCCCCTCAGCCCCGCGAAGAGCGGGAGCGCCCGTCGTCCGTTGCCTTCCACTCAGTTCACTCCATCCATCCGGCGAGCACCGCCATGGCCGCGCGGAGGTCGAGCGCGCTCACCTCCGCCGAGTGCGCCCCGCTCGGCGCCACCGCGGGGTGCGTCTGCCCGGGGCGGGCCACCTGGATGGTGCGCCACCCGAGGGCTCGCGCGGTGATGAAGTCCTTGGCGGGGTTGTCGGCGACGTACACGCAGGCATCGTGCGCCACCCCGAGCGCCTCGGCCACCGCCCGGTACGGCACCTCGCTCGGCTTCCAGTGCTCGCGGCCGAAGCTGTCGCTGTAGACCACGGCGTCGACGCGCGCCGCGAGCCCGAGCGCGGCGACCTTGCTCTGCTGCGCCACCAGCCAGCCGTCCGTGAGCACCCCGATCTTTACCTTACCCCGTAAGTTCTCCAGCGCCTCGTGGGCCTCCGGGAAGAGGGCGATGTCCGGGAGGTGCTCCCGGTAGCGCCGCACGCACCAGGGGACGAGGGCCCGCAGGTCGTCCTCCGCGACGCCCGACCGTCGCAGGGCCTCGTCGAAGACGTCGCCGCGGGCTCCCGCCGCCGCCACCGCCGTTGCCCGCTCGCCGAAGCCCTCGATGCGGTGCTCCCTCGCGAGGGCCTCGCCCACGGCGCGGAAGCCCGAGGCCACGTAGGTCGCCTCGGGGAAGAGCGTGTCGTCGAGGTCGAACACCACCGCGCGGATCGTCACGCCGCACATATACCCCACCGGCGCCGCCCGCACCGGGGGCTGTGGTAGCGTGAGGGGCACATGGCGAAGAGCGAAGCTTCGGGGTCGAAGGGCGCGCGCAATCCGGGCGGAAGCGCGCAGGTCGATGTGGCTGATCCGGCGCTGATGGTGGCGCTGTGCGGCCCGCGCAACGAGCACCTTCGGGTGCTGGAGGTGGAGACCGGGGTCACCATCGGGCAGCGCGGGCATCAGGTGCACATCCAGGGCACCTCGGCGGAGGAGGTGGCCTTCGCCGAGCGCGTGGTGGCCGAGCTGTGCGAGTCGATCCGCGACGGCAACGAGATCAACGGCAACGACGTGGCGCGCGCCGTGCGGCTGCTCAAGGAGCACCCCGAGCTGAAGCTGCGCGACGTGTTCCAGGACGTGGTGCTGGTGAGCGCGCGGCACCGCATCATCGCGCCGAAGGGGCTCGCGCAGAAGCGGTACATCGAGGCGCTGCGGTCACACGACATCGTCTTCGGCATCGGCCCCGCGGGCACGGGCAAGACCTACCTCGCGATGGCGATGGCGGTCGCGGCGCTGATGCAGAAGAAGGTCAAGCGCATCATCCTGACGCGGCCCGCGGTGGAGGCGGGCGAGAAGCTGGGCTTCCTCCCGGGCGACCTCGCGGAGAAGGTGAACCCCTACCTGCGCCCCCTCTACGACGCGATGCACGACATGATGGACCTCGACAAGGCCCAGGCGCTCATCCAGCGCGGGCAGATCGAGGTCGCGCCGCTGGCCTTCATGCGAGGGCGCACGCTCAACGAGGCCTTCGTGATCCTCGACGAGGCGCAGAACACCACGTCCGAGCAGATGAAGATGTTCCTGACGCGCCTGGGCTACGACTCGAAGGCGGTGATCACGGGTGACGTCACGCAGGTCGACCTCCCCGAGGGCCGCAAGTCGGGCCTCTCCGACGCGACCAACCTGCTCACGGGCACCGAGGGCATCGCGTTCTGCACCTTCACCGACGTCGACGTGGTGCGACACCCGCTGGTGGCGCGCATCGTCCGAGCCTACGAGGCGCGCGACAACGCGCTGAGCCGCGGGCGCGCCATGCGCGAAGAGAACCGCGCGGCGGCGCGCGAGACCGAGTAGCGAGCACCGTCCTCTCCAATGACCTCGCGGAAGTCCTTGCTGCGCCTCGCCGCGATGGTCACGACGGCGATGTCGATGGCGGGGACGGCCAGCGCGCAGGTGCGCTTCCGCCGCCCGCTCGGGCCCGCGCCGGTCATCAGCTACGGCTACGACAACAACGGCGGCGCCGCGGGGTGCCGCGACTACAACTGCGGGTCGCGCTGCTACGACGGGCACACCGGGACGGACATCCCCGTCCCCCTGGGGACGACGGTGCTCGCTGGCGCCGCGGGCACCGTGGTCGCGACGAACGACGGCTGCGCCAACTACGGCGGCCTCGGCAACACCTGCGGCGGGCGCTGCGGAAACTACGTGCAGCTCCAGCACTCCGACGGCACCCGCACGATCTATTGCCACATGCAGCAGGGCTCGCTGATGGTGGGCCGCGGGCAGTCCGTGGGCTGCGGTCAGGCCATCGGGCGATCGGCCTCGTCGGGAAGCTCCACAGGGCCGCACCTGCACTTCGGCTGGCAGCGCGGCGGGGTGTCGCTCGACCCCTTCACCGGCGGGTGCAGCAACGGCGGCGGTCGATGGGTCAACCAGGGTGCCTATCCCAACTCCCCGGGTGATAGCTGCGAGGGACCGCCCCCTCCGCCGCCCTGCACCCGCCGCGAGGGCCCCTTCGGGTGGAACTGCAGCGGTCCCATCGCGGGCATGACCTGCACGCTCATCAACGAGCCCGCCGACCCGCACACCTGGGGAGACAACTACCTCTGCTCGGACCTCGACCGGGGACTGCGCTGGTCGTACTCGGGGCCCATCGCGGGGATGCGCTGCATCGCCGTCAACGAGTCCTCGGAGCCCGCGGCGCACACCTGGGGAGACAACTACCTCTGCGCGCCGTCGTGGCTGCCGTACACGTTCCGCTTCAGCAGCGCGGGCCCCATCGCGGGGATGTCGTGCGTGCAGTGGACCGAGCCCGGCGACCCGCACACCTGGGGCGACAACTACCTGTGCTGGACCCGCGACCCCAGCTGCGTGCGCCGCGCGGGGCCCTTCGCGTGGAGCTGCTCGGGGCCGCAGCCGGGGATGACCTGCACGCAGGTCGGCGAGTCGTCCGACCCTCACACCTGGAGCGACAACTACCTCTGCGCCGAGCGCGACCTGGGGCTGCGATGGTCCTCCGCGGGCGCCATCGCGGGGATGACCTGCACGGCGATCACCGAAGGCTCGGAGCCCGCGGCGCACACCTGGGGAGACAACTTCCTCTGCGCCCCGACGGGGTCCGAGTACTCCTTCCGCTGGAGCAGCGCGGGCCCCATCGCGGGCCTTGACTGCCTCGCCTGGTACGAGCCCGGCGACCCGCACACCTGGGAGGACAACTTCCTCTGCTGGCGACACACCCCCGCCGCCCAGGACGCAGGCGCTCCGGTCGACGCCGGGGCTCGCGACGCCGGGACCATCCGAGACATCGGGACCATCCGAGACATCGTCGATGTGTCCGAAGAGCCTCCTCGTGACGCTTCGGTGGATGTTCCGATCGTCGAAGATGTCTCCTCGCCCGTCGACGACCTGCCCGAGGACGACGTGCAGATCGAAGACCCGCTGATCGAGCTCGAAGAGCAGCCCGGGTGCGGCTGCCGCGCTCCCGGCGGAGAAGCTCGCGACGCGTCTCGGAGCCCCGCTGCGCTGCTGCTCGCCGCGGTCGGGCTCGTGCTGCGCGCCCGCCGAAGGCCCTCCCCTCCTCCGCGGCTGAGGCGCTGACGCCGCCCCCCCCCGGGCCGTGGGGAGAAGCGATAGCGTTGCACATCCTCCCATGATCGATCGTCGCCCGCTCCTGCTCTGCTCCGCGCTGCTCGCTGGATGCGTGGTCGACGCGGGGCTCGAGTCCCAGACCTCGGGCATCGCGGTCGCCGGGCCGTGGCAGCCGTCGGCCTCGACGCGCGCGGTCGCGGCCACGCAGCACGTCACCGTCGTGGAGCCGCCCGCGGTGTCTCCGCTGGGTCGGTGCACGTCGACGAACGCCTTCGCGTGCTCGTGCACGCACCCCGCGTGCACGCCCGCGCACCCCGGGACGCGCGACCTCAACACCTTCCTGCTGCGGCGATACGCCTTCCTGCGCGCGGGCGGAACCTACTGCTGCCGACAGAACAGCGCGACGACGCGCGTCCCTACGCTCTCGGTGCACGCCACCGGGCGGGCCATCGACCTGATGGTGCCGATGGTGGGCGGCGACGCGGACAACACGCTCGGCGACCAGGCGGCCAACTGGCTCGTCGAGAACGCGGAGTACATCGGCATCCAGCGCGTGGTCTGGGACCGCGCCTTCTGGAACGGCGAGCGCGGCTTCGGCCTGCTGGGCTCCGCGTCGCTCTCACACACCAACCACATCCACGTCGAGCTCAGCGTGGCGGGCGCCGCGCGTCAGACGCCCTTCTTCACCTCCGGGGCGTCGATGTCGACGACCTGCACCGCGCGCTGCGACGGCGCTCGCCTCATCCGCACGGACTGCACCTCCGTCGACTGCGCGTCCACCGGCGCCCCCTGCCTCGCCGGGCCTCCCCCGAGCTGCGGATCGCCCCCTCCCGCGGAGCCCGCGGAGGCCCGCCTGGTGCCCGGCGCCGCGCTCCCCGCCGTGGCCGCGGCCGCCGCGCCCGGGCGCTTCACCTTCGTGGGGCCGCACCGGCTCTTCGACACGCGCACCCCCGAGGGCAGCGCGCGCCTCCTCCGCTCGGGCGCCGCGGGTCCGCTCACGCCGGGCTCCAGCGCAACCTTCCGCGACTGGTCCTCCCTAGGGCTCCCGCCGGGCGCGACGGGCGTGTGGCTCAACGTCGCCACCATCGGCGTCGACGCCCCCGGCTACGCCACGGCCTACTCCGCGGGGCAGCCTCGCCCCCCGACCTCCACGGTCAACTACGTCGTCGGCGCCGCCAACGCCAACGCCACCCCCGTCGTGCTCGGCGCGAGCGTCGGCGTGACCTTCGAGGCCCTCAACAGCGCCCACATGATCACCGACGCCTACGGGGCCTTCTCCCCATCGGGCGCGGGCCTCGTCCCGTCGGGTCCGACCCGGGTGCTCGACACCCGCTCCGACGTCGCGCTGGCCTCGAACACCCCGCGGGCCATCGACGTCCGGGCGCCCGCAGGCGCGGTCGGGGTCGTCGCGAGCGTCACCGCCATCGCGGGCCCCGGCGGGGGCTTCGTGACGGCGTTTCCGTGCGGCGCACCGACGCCTCCCACCAGCAACATCAACGTCTCCCCCGGGGCCGTCGTGACCAACACGGTCGTCTCGACGCTAGGGCCCGGCGGACAGCTCTGCCTGCTCTCGAACGTCGAGACGCACGCGGTCGTCGACGTGACGGGCTTCTTCGCGCCGTCGAGCGGGCTCACATACACCGCCCTCTCGCCGCAGCGCCTCCTCGACACGCGGCAGCCAACCTCCCTCTTCACCGGCCGGCTCGGCGCGCGTCAGGTCATCGAGCTCCCGATGCAGCGCGTGCCGGGCATGCCCGCGAGCGCGGTCGCGGTGGTCGCCAACCTCACGGCGGTGTCCGCCTCGGGGCCCGGCTTCGTGACGGCCTTCCCCTGCGGCACCCCGGTGCCCGGAACCTCCTCGCTCACCTTCCCGGCCGACACGGCGGTGGGCTCTCTCACCGTGTCGACCCTCGGATCAGGCTCGCTCTGCGTGTTCAGCAACGTGCGCACGCACCTCATCGTCGACGTGCTCGGCGTATGGACCGGCGCCCCGACCACGCCGGTCGCTCCCCCCGACTCGCCCGACGACGGCGACGACGTCGCGCCCGACGCGGGCACCGCCCTCGTGGACGCGGGCCCTCCCCCAACGGACGCAGGCGCGCCCGCGGTCGATGTGGGTGTCGGCGTGACGGTGACGGACGCGGGCGATGCCGTCGCGACCGCCGACGCCTCCGTCGATGTGGCGAGCGAGGACGCCGCGACGCACGACCCGGTGCTGACCGGAGGCTGCGGCTGTCGCGCAGGCGGAGCGGGTCCGCCGGGCGTGTCGCTCTCGCTGGGAGCGATGCTGGCGATCGCATCGCTCGCGCGCCGACGCCGCCCGACGGCCGCGATCAGCCGTCGCTCATCTCTCCCAGGATGATCTGTACGCTGTTCGCCGACGGGCTCCCCGGCGGAACCATCCGCAGGTACTCGATGTAGAGCCGCCTCGCCTCGGCGGGGTTGCTCCCTCGCTCCAGGTCGGCGAGCTGCCGCGTGCCCTGCACGAACCAGCTCGGCGTCGGGTTGAGCCCCGCGCCCAGCGAGCGCACCTGCTGCAGCGCCGCCCTGGCCTCGCCCTCGCGCCCCGCGTCGCCGAGCAGCCGACCCAGGTTGTAGAACCAGTCGCCGTGCCTCGGGTCGTGCGAGATGGCGATCTGGTACAGCCGGATCGCGTCGTCGCGTCGGCCGAGCGCGTCGTCGATGTCCGCCCAGGTCGCGTAGGCGTCCCAGAAGGTCTGGTCGAGCTGCGTCGCGCGGTTGATGTCCACCAGCGCCTGCGCCGCGGCGCCCTGGCGCACCCTGATCTCCGCGCGCACCCAGTACCCGCGCGGAAACGCCGGGTCGAGCTGGATGGACTCCTCCGCGAGCTGCAGCGCCCGCACGATGTCGCCCGATCGCCGGTGCGCCTCCGCCGCGAAGGCCTTGAACTCCGCCCGCTGCGGGTTGAGCTCGATCGCGCGGTCGAGGTAGTGCACCGAGTCGACGTAGTTGCCGGCGCCCAGGCGGGCGCGGCCCATGAGGTACTGCGCCTCGGCGTTGGTCGGCTGGTTGACCACCACCGAGCGGAGCATCTGGTCGGCGTCGCCGAAGTTGCCCAGCGCCACCAGCGTGGCCGCCACGCGGTTGATGAGCTCCGGGTTGGTGGGGTCGCGCGCCAGGGCCTCGCGGAAGGTCGCGAGCGCCTCCGGGAGCTCGCCGCGCGCCTCCGCGAGGCGGCCGCGCGCCAGGGCGAGGCCGGGGTAGTCGGGGTCGATGCGCGCCACCGTGTCGAGCCGCCGCGTGGCGTCGTCGAGGCGCTGCATCCTGCGGTACACGTCGCCCAGGGCGAAGTGCGCTCGCACGTCCTCGGGGTCGCGCTGCAGGGCGACGCGCAGCTCCTCCTCGGCGCCGTTGACGTCGCCGCGGGCGAGCCGGCCGTGCGCGAGCGCGCGGTGGATGGCGGCGTTGTCGGGCACCCTCGCGCGGGCCTCGACCAGCACCTGGTCGGCGGCGTCGTTGCGCTGCATCGCGATGAGCAGCTCGGAGAGCGAGACGTACGCGTCGAGGTTGTCGGGCTGCAGCCGGATGGCCTCGCGAAACGACTGCTGCGCCAGCGAGCGCTGGTCGCTGGTGGCCGCGAGCGCGCGGCCGAGCCAGTAGTGCAGCCGTCCGTCGTTGGGGTGCTCCTGCACCGCGGGCTCGAGCGCGGCCTTGGCCTCCGCGGGCTGGTTGAGCGACAGGGTCGACTGCGCGATGCCGATGATGGCGTCGAGGTTCTGCGGGTCGGCGCTGTGGGCGTTGCGGAAGCGCGCCTGCGCGTCGGTGAAGTTCCCCTGGCGGTACAGGATCGACCCGATGCCCACGAGCGCCGTCGCGCTGCGGGGCTCGAGCTCGAGCGCCCGCTGGAAGCGCGTCTGCGCCACGGAGACCCGGTCGCGCGACATCTCGATCTGCCCGGCCACCACGCACGCGTCGGCGCGCTCGGTCGGCGAGGCGTAGCTCACCGCGGAGCCCCGGGCGGTGGTGCCCACGAGGTCTTGCAGCAGCGAGAGCGCGCGGGCGTGGCCCTCCTCGCGCTGCCCCAGGATGCGCGCCAGCAGCACGCGCGCCCCGGGGTGCCGCGCCTCGTGCTGGAGCGTCTCCTCGGCCAGGCGCCGGGCCGCGGCCACGTCGCCGGTCGCGAAGTGCGCCTGGGCCAGCAGGTAGCGCGAGCGCGAGGTGGGGTGCCGCTGACGGCCCGCGGTGGCGTAGCGCAGCCACTGGGCGTGGTCGTTGAGCTGGGCGGCGGCCATCGTCGCGAGGTCGCGCCCGTTGGGGTCGTTGCGAGCGAGGCGCAGTGCCTCCCGGGGGTTGTTCCTCGCCAGCGCGTCGGACGCCTTCGCCAGCGCCAGGAACTGCATTCCCGGAGGGGCGTCCGCCAGCTCCGCGAGCAGCGTGCGGGCGCGGCCGGTGCGCGACGGATCGGCCCCGAAGCGCAGCACCACCAGGTTGTTCGCATAGACGATGTACGCCTTGAGCTCGCGCTCCTTGGGCACGCGGCCGAGCGCCTGCTCGACGCGCCGCAGCCCCGCGATGGCGCGGTCGTAGGTGTCGTGCTCGATGAGCCGGTCGACGTACTGGATCACCCGCGTCGCCGCGGCGTGCCGCTCGGGCCCGTGGAGCTGCTCGTCGAACCAGTTCTTCCCGAAGGCTCCGTACTCCGTGGTCGCGAGCGCCGCGCCGCCCAGCACGCCGACGCCCAGCACCCCGAGGGCGCCGTAGAGCGCGTACTGCATCCAAGGGCGCCTCGGCCCCTCGCTCTCGGCGGGCGCGCGGCGGGCCTCCTTCTTCGCCGGGGTCTGCTTCGCCGGGGTCTGCCTCTGCGGCTCGGCGACGGGGCGGGTGTACGGCTGGCTCGTGGCCCCGGGGAGCGCGTCGAACTCCTGGCCGATGTCCATCCCACGGCCCTGCGGCGGGAAGGGATTGCCCTGGAAGGTCTCTGCCGCGGGGCTCGGAGGAATCGGCTGACCGATGACGTCGCCCAGGTCGAGCTCGCCGTAGTTCACTCCGCCGTGCCGACCGACGCGCTCTCCGCGGTCGTTCATCGGCACCGCGTACTCCTCACGCACGGAGTGTGACGGGGCGCGCACCGACGGGAGCGCGGCGTCTCCAGCGAGCGACGGGAGGTCATCGGACTCCGTCATGGTGAACGCGCGGCGCTCGACGTTGACGCGCCCGAGCACCACCTGGCGCGGGTTGCTCACCGGCAGCTCCGGCTCGAGCCCGGGCAGCTCGGCCGCGCCCATCGGCAGGCCCGCGGCGTTCATCGGCAGGTTGGCCGCGCCCATCGGAAGGCCCGCGGCGTTCATCGGCAGGTTGGCCGCGCCCATCGGAAGGCCCGCGGGGTTCATCGGAAGGCCCGCGGGGTTCATCGGCAGGCCCGCGGCGTTCATCGGCAGGCCCGCGGCGTTCATCGGAAGGCCCGCGGCGTTCATCGGCAGGCCCGCGGCGTTCATCGGAAGGCCCGCAGCGATCTGCGGGAGACCTGCAGAGACCTGCGGGAGACCTGCAGAGACCTGCGGGAGACCTGCAGAGACCTGCGGGAGACCTGCAGAGACCTGCGGGAGGCCTGCAGAGACCTGCGGGAGGCCCGTATAGCCGTGGTGGAGCGCAGGCAGACCTGCGACCGGGACGGGCAGGGCCGCCGAGATGCCGGGCAGACCCACCTCGTCCGGGGGGATGGGCCGCGGGGACGGTCGGCCCGTCACAGCCTGCATCTCAGGCCGCAGCTCGGGGAGCATCGTCAGCGTGGACTTGACGTTGGCTCCGGTCGGCGGCGCGGCGACAGGGACGCCCGCAGAGGCGGGAGGGGCAGCGCGGCGGCGAGCCTCGGGCTCGGCCGGGGCCGGGAGACCGACCTCGGAAGCGGGAATCGGGAGGTCGACGGAGAGTTCCCAGGTCGAGTCGCTGGAGCTCAAGGAGAGGTCGGGGGGAGGGGGAGGCGTGTGGCCGATGAGCTCGGCGGCGAGGTCGGCGGGCACCTGCGGTCGCGCGCCAGGCCCTCGCCCCGGCAACGGGGGAGCCGCTCCCTGGATCGTCGCCCCGGGCATCGGGATGGGTGGCGGGGCCTTTCCGCCCGCCGAGTGCGGCGCGAAGGGCATCGGGAGCGGGACGGACCGCCCCGTGTCAGAGCTGGGTGGAGCACCCGCGAAGCCGATGGTCTCCGGGCGCTTGACCACGAAGGTGGTCTGGCACTTCGGGCAACGCATGGTCATCCCGTTGCGAGGCACGCGACGCTCGTCGAGCTCGAAGGGATTCTGGCAGCCTGGGCATCGGACCTCGAACATCGCTCACCATCCACCGCCCGACATCGCGGGCTCTCGTTGCGAGACCGGAGTGCGCCGACTAGCGCATCACTCGGTTGCGCCCTCCCTGCTTCGCCCGATACAGCGCCTCATCCGCGCGCTGGAACAACTTCTCTGCATCGTCGGCGTCCCTCGGAAACGCCGCCACGCCGATGGAGATCCCCGGCCGCAGCGTGACGCCCTCCCGGGCGTACGCGTGGGCGTTGACCGCCGCGTGGATCTCCTCCGCCACCGCGAAGCCCTGCTCCAGGTCGTGCTCGGGCAGCAGGGCGCAGAACTCGTCCCCCCCGAAGCGCGACCCGAGGCCCCTCTCCCCGAGCACCTGGCCGATGACCCGCCCGGTCTCGCCGATGGTGTACGCCCCGAAGAGGTGGCCGTGCCGATCGTTGATGGCCTTGATGCCATCCATGTCCATCACCAGCAGCGTGACGCTCTTGCCCTGCGCGGTCGCTGCGGCAATGCTGCGGGCCAGCTCCATGTCGAAGCGCCGCCGCACGAAGAGCCCCGAGAGGTCGTCGATGTGCAGCAGCCGCTCGAGGTGCGCGTCGTAGGCCTGGTCGAGCGGGTCTTGCATCTCGAAGCGGAGGATCGTTCGCCCGAGGGTGATGCGATCGCCATGCACCAGCGGGTGCTCGGAGCAGCGAGAGCCGTTGACCTGCGAGCCGTTGGTGCTCCCCAGGTCGACGAGCACCCACGCGTCGCCGCGGTCTTCGATGCGCGCGTGCCGCCAGGAGACCCCGGCGTCCGGGAGCACCACCTCGCAGGTGGGATCGCGCCCCAGGGTGGCGTTGCCCGAGAGCCGCGCCCGCGCGCCGACCGCCCCGCCGGACATCACCACCACCGACGGGCGCCGGGCGTCCTTGATGGCGTGGTGGAGCTCGTCGCGGAGCGAGCGCCCATCCTCCAGCGGAATGGTTCGCAGCGACTCTGGCGTACCATTGGCCTGGCGATCGACCACTGTGTCGCGAGGCGAGGCAGTTCGGGGTGGGGCACCGGGGCTACGGCGCTCGTCGGGCATCGTCACCTGTTCGAACCGTACCACCCCTCCCCGGAGGGCTGCATCTCCCATCTCACGATCGGCTATCGTGGCCTCGACAATCGATGACCACGACGATTCACGTGCGCACGGCGACCGGCGTCCGCAATACGTCCGACCTCTCGGAGGTCCGCTCCCTGCTGGATAACGAGGAGGTCTTCTGGATCGACACCTCCAGCATCGACGAGCCCCTGCGCCGGATGATGACGGAGGTCCTGAAGCTGCACCCGCTGGCGGTGGAGGACATCCTCCTCGACCGCCCGGGCCCGAAGGCGGAAGACTACGGCGACTACCTCTACCTGGTCATCCACGGGGTGGAGTGCATCAAGGGCGACGTCGAGCACATGCTGACCGTGGAGCTCGACGTGGTGCTCTCGCAGCGCTGGCTGCTGACGCACCACCGCGGACCGCTGAAGGCCCCCGAGGAGGTCGCCGAGGAGTTCGCCCGCAACCACAAGGTGATGGAGCGCGGCCCGGCCTTCGTCGCCCACGCCGTCATCGACCGCATGGTGGACCTCTACCTCCCGGTCACCGAGGCCTTCGACGAGCAGATCGACGCGCTCGAGACCGACGTGGTCGAGCGCACGTCGACCGACATCGTTCCCCGCATCTTCCGGCTGAAGCGCTCGCTGCAACAGCTCCGACGGTCGGCGATGCACCAGCGCGAGGTGCTGCAGCGGCTGTCGCGCGGGGAGTTCGAGCAGATCCCCGAGCGGGCGCTGCCCTTCTACCGCGACATCCACGACCACTTCGTGCGCGTGGTCGACCTCGCGGAGGGCAACCGAGAGCTGCTCTCCGCGGCCCTCGACGCGTACCTGTCGCAGACGTCCAACCGGATGAACGAGGTGATGAAGACCCTCGCGCTGGTGTCGACGATCATGCTGCCGCTCACGTTCATCGCCGGGGTCTACGGGATGAATTTCGACCACATGCCCGAGCTGCACTGGCGCTACGGATACCCCTTCGCGCTGGGGCTGATGGCGCTGGTGGGCACCGGGATGGGGCTGTGGTTCCGCTACAAGAAGTGGCTCTGATGGGGGTATACGTTCGGCGCGGATGAGCGAGAGCGACCGGACGATGACGGTGCCCCTGCGGCGCGCGGCCCCGCCGCCCACGCGCTACGTGGAGGTGGTGTCCCCGGGGGTCCCGTCGCCGTTTCGTGCGCGCGAGGGCGTGGTGCGCGTGGGCCGCGACGTCGGCAACGAGATCGTCATCCACGACCCCTTCGTGTCGCGGGTGCACATCGAGATCCGCATCTACCCCCACGGCGTGGAGGTGGTCGACCTCGACACCAAGAACGGCACCCACTACCAGGGCGCCCGCATCCGCGAGCTCAAGGTCAACGGCGAGGTCACCCTGATGCTCGGCAAGCAGGTGAGCCTCAGCATCCGCGTGGGCGACGACGCGCCCTTCTCGGACGTCACCTCGCCGGCGATCATGGCCCCGCCGCCGACGATCATCCCTCCGGTCGCGAGGGCGGCCGCGCGGGGCGAGCGCACCGAGCTCATCGGCGACTCCGCCGCGATGCAGCGCCTCCGCAGCGGCATCGCGAAGATGGCCCCGTCGCCGCTGACGGTGCTCATCGAGGGCGAGACCGGCACCGGCAAGGAGGTCATCGCCCGGGCGCTGCACCAGCAGTCCCCCCGCGCAGGCCGTCCCCTGGTGGTCTTCGACTGCGCGTCGGTCTCGCCCAACCTCATCGCCTCCGAGCTCTTCGGCCACGTGAAGGGCGCCTTCACCGGCGCCGTCGGGTCCGCCGAGGGGGCCTTCCGACGCGCCGACGGCGGAACCCTCTTCCTCGACGAGATCGGCGAGCTGCCCCTCGACCTGCAGCCCGCCCTCCTGCGAGCGCTCGAGGCCCGGCAGGTGAAGCCCGTCGGGGGCGACGCCTACCGCGCCGTCGACGTGCGCGTGGTGGCCGCGACCAACCGCTCCCTCGAAGCCGAGGTGCAGGCCGGCCGCTTCCGACAGGACCTCCTCTTCCGCCTCGCGGTGGGGCGCATCAAGGTCCCGCCGCTGCGCTCGCGGGTCGAGGACATCCCCGCGCTCGCCCAGCATTTCGCCCGCGCGGTGGGCGGCGCCTCGATCGCCCCCTCGGTGCTCGCCGCGCTCGCGTCGCGCCCGTGGCGGGGCAACGTGCGCGAGCTGCGCAACGTCATCGAGCGCGCGGTGATGCTCAACCCCACCCCAGGCTCGGCGGTGACCAGCCTCGACGACGACGACGACCACGACCTCGTGATGCCCGACACCCTGCGCGTCGGCCTCGGCGCGCCGAACGTCACCCTGGAGGCCGAGGTGCCCTTCCAGGACGCCAAGCAGGCCGCGGTCGAGCGCTTCGAGCGCGACTACCTGCTCAAGCTCTTCGAGCGCTCGGGCTACAACCTGTCCGAGGCGGCGCGGCGGTCAGGGGTAGACCGGCGCTACCTCCGCGAGCTCTTCAAGAAGCACAACCTCGATCCGACCACGCTGCGCGCCCAGCGTCGCCCGTGAGCCGGACGATGCGCAGCGGCAGCGTCGCGTCGGCCGACACCACGCCCTCGCTCAGCCACGGGGGCAGCGCCGCGAGCGCCTCGCGCAGCACCGCGCGCACCGAGGGCAGGTCGTTGGCCCACGCGATCACCGGCCCGTCGCCCCACGCGGCCAGCACGTAGCCGTCGTTGGCGGGCGCTCGCTCCCCTGCGGCGCCGCGCACCTGGCGCGTGCTCACCTGCAGCGCCCAGAGCACCCGCTCCTCGCCGGGGACCTTCCACGACGACCAGATCGCGCGCGACGACCCGCCCCGCACGCCGATGCCCCGCACCTGACGCGGGGCGCCGCGGCGGGCGAGGTCGGGCAGCACCGCCGTGTAGAAGCGCTCGCGCAGCACCGGGCGCCGCGAGGCCAGCGCGACGGCCCGCGGGTGCAGGCCGGCGGAACCTTCGATCCAGCGGTACGAACCAGCGGGCGGGAGGGGCTTCGTCGCGGTGTTCATGAGCACGGAGCCTAAGGGCCTCGCGGCCCGGAGCGCCACGGCACCATGGACATATCCTGTCACATCACGTGACATACTCTGTCTCGTCAAGGGCGAGGCCTCGAAGAAGGCACGGAGCGGTGCTCGATGAGCGCGCTGGGACAGGTTGTTGGTGATGTCTCTTGGCGCGACGTGGGCACAGGTGATACGGTCGGCTTGATCGTGGTGCGCCTGTCATCGACTGATGCCGCGGTTCGCTTCGCAGAAGCGCCCGCGGTCATGAGTGATGAGGGGCCAACGACCGCGATGGTCGTCAGGTGGAAGTCGATCCCAGGAATGGTCCTGAACACGCGAGTGTTTCTGGCGGCGAAACCTGAGCGCGGGCGCATGCGGCGTACCGACGCTCCACTTCACTCGAAGGCTCGGAATGTGGACCGGGATCACTCCCGGCGTCCCTCGGGCTGCGGCATAGCCGCGGGAGGTAAAGGCGCACAATGGGCAATCATCAATCTCGTCTCTCCAATGTAGGTTCAGTGCCCAAGGTCGGCGGGTAAGCCCCCGCTCCCTCCGCGGTGACGCGGTGGGCGTTGGTACCTCCGCAGGGGACGCTCCAAGGCCGACGGCCGGAAGGAGCGTCCCCTGTGTCTATTTTGGGTCCTGGGGTTCCGGAATAGCCCCGCGCGCCCGATGGTTGCGCGACGGTCGACGATCGGTTACTCCGTGCGACTGAAACCACCACCGATGCGCTCCCTCCTCCTCGCACTCTGCGTCGCCTTCGCCGTGATCCTCACGGGCGGGGCCGCGTCTGCGCAGCAGGTGCAGGCCCGTTGCTACGGGGTCCTCGCGAGCCATCTGCCGTTGGCCAACGACCAGGTGAGCTCCCCCGTGAAGGCGGCCAAGCAGCTCATCGCGGCCCTCCCCGCGCTCCCGTCCCACTCCCAGGCCCCGACGCTCTGCAGCGATCCCACGCAGCCCGGCTGTCAGGTCGATCGACCCGACGCCCCCCGATCCAACGGCGGTAGCTGGGACATGCACCACGAGCCCGTCGAGCTCATCAGCCACACCCTCGAAGTCCCCCCGCAGGCGGTCGACGTGTTCGACCCGGCGGCGCAGTTCCATGGCGGTCCGCGCGCAGGTCAGGCGCGGTCTCCGTGGCGCCCGCCCAGCGCCTGAGCGCAGTCGATCCCTCGCAATGGACGCGCGACCATACCCTGTGGTCGGCGATCGTCCGCGAGGCGTCGACTGCGATGGCGGGCGTCGCGACCCACCGGGTGTTACGCCGGTGGGCATCGCTCGCGCCGCGCCATGGAACTCCCACCACTGACGCCAGCGAACGTGCCCGGTGCGTCGTCGTGGAGGGAGCGGGGAGAGCCCGCGCACCGGGCACATGAGTGTCTTCTTCAGCACAGGCTCCGCGCGAGGACGGTCAGCGTCGCGCGTCGCCTCCTTCGGTTACTGACCATGGAACAGAGGATCTTGTGAGCAAGGGAGCATCTGCCATCTCCATCATCATGGCGCTGGTGCTCGGGTTCGTGGTGGGCAACATCACGGGCTCGAAGGCACCTGCAGAGCCCGGCGGCGAAGTCGCCGCCGAGGCCACCGCCAACAACGCCAACGGACCCAACATGGTCGACGCCGAGCGGATCCCCGTCGGCAACTCGCCGTCGCTGGGCCCCGCCAACGCGCTCGTCACCATCGTGGAGTTCTCGGACTTCCAGTGCCCGTTCTGCACGCGCGTGGAGGACACCCTCCACCAGATCCGCCAGCAGTACGGCAACGACGTTCGCATCGTGTGGAAGAACGCGCCGCTGCCGTTCCACAACAACGCCGTCCCCGCGGCCGAGGCCGCCATGGAGGCCTTCGCCCAGGGCGGCAACGCCAAGTTCTGGCAGATGCACGGGCTGCTCTACCAGAACCAGCAGAACCTCGACACCGCCACCCTGGAGCGCCTCGCCCAGCAGGTCGGCCTGAACATGGCGCGCTTCCGCACCGCCATGACCAACCACACCCACGTGGCCTCCATCGACCGCGACAAGGCGCTCGCCCAGGCCGTCGGCGCGCAGGGCACGCCGAACTTCTTCATCAACGGCACCCAGGTCACCGGCGCCCAGCCCTTCGACCGGTTCAAGACCGTCATCGACCAGGTGCTCGCCCGCGCGCGCACCATCCAGCCGCGCAACCGCGTGTACGCCAACATGGTCGCCGACCCCGTCCCGGGTGAGGCCCCCGCGCAGCCGCAGCAGCCGCAGCAGCGCCCGGCCGAGCCCGATCCGGCTCAGGTCCTCCGCGTTCCGGTGGGCAACTCGCCGGTGCAGGGCCCCAACACCGCCCTCGTCACCGTGGTCGTCTTCTCGGACTTCCAGTGCCCCTTCTGCTCGCGCGTGAACCCCACCATGGACGCGCTGCGCACCCGCTACGGCAACGACATCCGCATCGTGTGGAAGAACGAGCCGCTCCCCTTCCACGACAAGGCCCGGCCCGCCGCCGAGCTCGCCATGGAAGCCTTCGCCCAGCGCGGCAACGCCGGCTTCTGGCAGATGCACGGCATCTTGTTCCAGAACCAGACCGCCCTCGACCGGCCGGACCTCGACCGGTACGCCCAGCAGGCCAACCTGAACATGGCCCGCTACAACGCCGCGATGAGCGCCCACACGCACATCCCCGGCATCGACGCCGACCACAACCTCGCGCAGCAGCTCGAGGCCAATGGCACCCCGCACTTCTTCATCAACGGCCGCCGCCTCGTGGGCGCGCAGCCCGAGGACGCCTTCGTCCGCCTCATCGACGAGGTCAAGACCAAGGCCGAGGAGTTCATGCGGTCGCACCCCGGCACCACGCGCGCCAACCTCTATGAGCGCATGATGGCCGAGGCCGACACCACCATCCGCCGCACCGGCGGCGGCGCGGCGGCGGCGGCCCCCACCCCGGCGGCCCCCGCCGAGGACGAGAACCGCGTCTACACCGTGCGTGACAACCCCCGCGCCCCGAGCTTCGGCCCGGCCAACGCCCGCGTCGTCATCCAGCACTTCTCGGACTACCAGTGCCCGTTCTGCTCGCGCGTCGCGTCGCAGATCGCCCAGATCCGCCAGCGCTACCCCACCCAGGTGCGCTTCGTGTGGCGCGACTACCCCCTCCCCTTCCACAACAACGCCATGCTCGCCGCGGAGGCCGCCCAGGAGGCGTTCGCGCAGCGCGGCAACCAGGGGTTCTGGCGCTTCCACGACCACCTGTTCGAGAACCAGCAGCACATCGAGCGCGCCGACCTCGAGCGCTACGCCCAGGAGCAGGGGCTCGACATGGCCCGCTTCCGCGCGGCCCTCGACGGCCACACCCACCAGGCGCGCGTGCGCGACGACATGGCCGCCGCGGACGCCTCGGGCGCCCAGATCGGCACCCCGGCCTTCTTCATCAACGGCAAGTTCTTCGCGGGCGCCCTGCCCTTCGAGGAATTCCAGCGCCGCATCGACGCCGCCCTCGCGGCGCCCGCCGCGCGCTGAGCCGCTCGTAGCCTCCCTCTCCCCTCCCTCTCCAATCCCTCCGACGTAGCTCCTCCGTCCCCCCCGCGGACGGAGGGCTTTACCGTCCATGTAAATCTCCGCCTCCGCGCACGGGCACAGGTGCCTGACATACCCTGTCAAAAACCTGTTGACTTCACAAAAGCCCTTGACTAGACAGGCGCGGAACAGCAGCCGCGGCTCCGGGGAGACGCCTCCCCTGCGGGCTTCGGCAGCGGGGTGCACTGCGCGATGTCCATGCAGATCCAGACGAGCCCACGGTCCGTCATCGAAGAGGTTTCGTATCGACGGGAGGGCATCCACGTCAGCCTCATCGTCAACCGCCGACAGCGCACCGCGCGCCTGGTGGACTTCCTCGCCGGCAACTTCCCCCTGAAGCAGCAGCGCCTCGACGAGCTCGCACGGCGCGAGGGCATCGCCCGCATCTACACCTTCGTCGAGAAGGAGGAGAGCCTCGGCTGGGCCAAGGTCGGGTTCGCCCGCGAGGGCTCCATCCCCGGGTACTACAAGCGCTCCGACGCGTACCTGATGGGCCGCGTGCTCAGCGACCCGCCGCTCGTCGACGAGGACGGCGCGCCCCTCACGCCGCCCGCCGACACCGCCGCCGCCGAGAAGGTGCTCGTCCAGGCGCGCAAGCTGGTGGCCGAGATCACCGCCGTGAAGGGCCTCAAGATCGAGGTGCTCAACGACCTCCAGGCCACCGCCCAGGGCATCGCCCCGGCGCGCAACCGCAAGACCGCGGCGTGGTTCGACGAGCGCTTCCTGCGCTCGGGCGACCGGCTGCACGTCGTCGGCCGCGGGCGCACCACCTCGCAGGTCGTCACCGCCGAGCTCCAGGAGCCCTTCGGCAACGCCTATGTCCAGATCCCGATGGTGCCCACCAAGACCGACGAGGCGCGCGTGCTCTCCGGCGCGATGCACGGGCTCCACGAGGCCCTCAAGGCGCGCGACATCGGCTGCACCTTCGCCATGACCCCGGCGGACAGCCCCCTGCTCGGGGCCGTGTTCCTCGGCGCGGGCTACCGCCGCACCGGCGTGCTCTCGAAGCACCTCGCGCCGGGCGAGCGCCGCGCCGACGCGATGCTCTGGGTCCGCCGCACCGCGGGCGACGGCGACAGCGCCTGAAGCCTCGTCGCCTCCTTCGCCTTTACCCCGTCAGCACCACCGCCATCGACCTCGTCGCCGCGCTCCCTCACCGGGGCGCGAACGCGCCTTCGTCTCCAATGCCGTGCTGGCGGGTGATCTCTTCGTGATAGCGTCGCGAGCTCCCGTGACTGTCAGCATTCCAGCGCAGATCGGGCCGTATCGGGTCCAAGGGGTGATCGGGCAGGGCGGGATGGGGGTGGTGTACCGCGCCGTCCACGAGGAGACGGACGCGGTGGTGGCGCTCAAAACCGTGCGGGTCACGAGCGCCGACCTGCTGGCGTCGATCCGGCGCGAGGTGCTGGCGCTGCGGAAGGTCGCGCACCCCGACGTGGTTCGCATCGAGGAGGTCGGCGTCACCGACGTCGGCCCCTGGTACGCGATGGAACTCCTCGAGGGCGAGACCCTCCGCGATCACCTGTCCAGGCTCTGGGGCCTCGGCGCCGACGCGATGCTCTCCGAGGCCGACGCCCCCACGATGGACCTCTCGCAGAAGGTCTCGGCGGCGACCGAGCGTGCGTCGCCCTCGTCGATGCCCCGCGGGGCCTCGCGCTCGGCGGCGGCGCGCGGCACCCTCGACGAGACCCTCACGCTCTTCCGTCGGCTGTGCGTCCCGCTCGCGTTCGTCCACGGGCAGGGCATCGTGCACCGCGACCTGAAGCCCGCCAACGTGTTCCTTCGGGTCGACGGCACGCCGGTGCTCGTGGACTTCGGCGTCGTCGCCACGGCCCACAGCGCCGCCGGCCGCGAGGTGGTCGACGTCGGCGCGCAGATGGTCGGCACCACCGGCTACATGGCCCCGGAGCAGATCTCCGGCGAGCGCGTCGACGCCCGCTGCGACCTCTACGCCCTCGGCTGCATGCTCTACGAGGCCCTCACCGGGAGCGTCCCCTTCGTAGGGCGCACCGCGATGGAGGTCGTGGGCATGCACCTCATGCAGCCCCCGGAGCCGCCCTCGGCGAGGGTCGACGGCGTTCCCCCCGCGCTCGACCAACTGGTGATGCGCCTCCTCGCGAAGTCGCCGCGGGAGCGCATCGGGCACGCCGACGACGTGGCCAGCGCGCTCTGGGAGATCTCCCGGGGCCGGCACGGCAGCGAGGCCCGGCTGTCGACGCCCATCGTCAAGCCGTCGGCCTACCTCTACCGCCCAGGGATCATCGGGCGCGAGGAGACCATCGCCGCGCTGCAACAGCGGGTGCGCGACCTCGGCGAGGGCCGCGGGGGCATCGTGCTGCTCGGCGGCGAGAGCGGGGTCGGCAAGACCCGCATCGTCGCGGAGATCGCCCAGCAGGCCGGGCGCAGCAACATGCTCGTGGTCGCGGGCGAGTGCGTGTCGCTCCCGCGCGCCTCGGGCCCCGAGTCGGGACGCACGACGACGAGCGGGTCGCGCCCGGGCCAGACGATCGACGCGGGGGTCGAGGGCCGGGGGTCGGCGCTGCACCCGCTCCGGGGGTTGTTCCAGGCGATCGCCGACCGGTGCAGCGACGAGGGCGAGGCGACCTTCGCGAAGTGGCTCGGCACCTGGGCCCGCGTGCTCGCGCACTACGAGCCCTCCATCGCGGCGGTGCCGGGCTTCGCGGCGGTGCCCGAGCTGCCGGAGCTGCCCGCGCCGGCCGCGCGGCGGCGAGCGCTCGAGGCGGTGCGCGACACCCTCGCGGCGGTCTCCAAGGACGAGCCCCTGATGCTGGTCATCGACGACCTGCAGTGGGCCGACGACCTCACCATCACCCTGCTGGCCTCGCTGAGCCCGGCCTTCCTCGCGAAGCACCGCGTGCTGGTGCTCGGAACCTTCCGCGACGACGAGCTCGGCGACACCCTGCCGCGCCTGCTGTCCTCGGAGGCCGTGACGCAGGTGAAGGTGGACAGCCTCGCGGGGCGCTCGGTTTCCGCGCTGGTGTCCGACATGCTCGCGCTCGCCGAGCCGCCGCCCGCGCTCGTGGACTTCCTCGCCGAGCGCTCGCAGGGCAACCCCTTCTACGTCTCCGAGTACCTGCGCATGGCCATCGCCGAGGGGATCCTCAGCCGCGACCTCGGCGGCCGCTGGCTGCTCGACGAGCGCGGGGCCGCGGCGCTGCCCTCGCCGCGCTCCCTGCTCGACCTGGTGGGGCGCCGCCTGCGAGGGCTCGCGCCCGACGAGCGCGCGGTGCTGGAGTCCGCCGCGGTGCTCGGCCGCGAGGCGGAGACCTGGGTGATCATCGCCGTGTCGGGCCTCGGCGAGCACGCGGTGATCGACGCGCTGCGCGAGCTGTCCAACCGACAGATCCTGGAGGAGGCCGGGGGCGATCGCTTCAGGCTGGTGCACGACAAGCTGCGCGAGGCGGCCTGGCGAGACCTCACCCCGGAGCGAAGGAGGGTGCTTCACCTCCGCGCCGCGGAGGCCCTGGAGGCCGCGCTGCAGCGCGACCCCGAGCTGGGGATGCTCCACGGCGACCTGGTGATGCACTGGCGCGAGGCGGGCGAGCCGGAGCGCGAGGCCTTCCACGCGGGCCGAGCGGGGGAGCGCTCGTACCGGGACGGCGCCTTCGCGGACGCGATCCGCTTCCTGAAGGTCGCCATCGCGTGGCACCGGGGCAGGGCTCACGACGACGCGGCCCGGCTCGCCATGGCGCGCTGGTGCTGGCAGGCGGGCGACGCGAGCTTCGTGCTGGGGGACTTCAAGCAGGCCGAGCGCTGGCTCGTCGCGGCGATGGAGCCCTACGAGCCGTGGGTGCCGGAGACCGGCGTCCGGCGCGCGAGGTTTCTGCTGGGGCACGTGCTGGAGCAGGTGCAGCACGGGATGCGAACGCGGCGAGCGAGCGCAGGCGACCGGGAGGGGCTCACCATCGCCGCGCACGCCGCGGGCAAGCTCGCCCACGTGGCCATCTTCCGAGGGGACCGGGCGGGGGTGCTGGCCGGCAGCCTCGCGGCGGCGAACCTGGCCGAGCGCGCGGGCGACGCGCACGTCGACGCCCTCGGGGCGCTGGGCTACGCCGCGGGGACGCTCGGTCTCGACGGGCTGGCGCAGCGCTATTTCAACCGCGCTCGGGCGGCCGCGGCGGCGCCCCTGAGCGAGGAGGGCGTGACGTGGCGAGGGCGCTCGGCGGCCTTGCTGCTGGAGTCGGTGTGGCGCATGGGCCGCGACGAGAGGGCGAGGGCGAGGGCGCTCATCGACGGGGCGATCGCGCAGACGCGCTTCACCGGCGACCGGCTCGACGAGGGGCTCTGCACCTCGGTGCTGGCGATGCTGCACTGGTACGACGGGCGCATCGACGCGATGCGGGACGCCGTCGCGGTGGCCATGGACGCCCTGGGCGACGACATGTTCGGGCAGCGGGCGGCGCTCATCCACACGGAGGCCTTCGCGCACCTCTCGGGCGGCGACCGGCCCGCCGCGAAGGCCGCGCTGGCGACGCTGGGGAGGCACCCCGACCGGGCCGACGCGCTGGTGCGGTCGCTCAACCAGGCGATGCAGGCGGCCGTGCACCTCGGGGAGGGCCGCCTCGAGGAGGCCGTGGCGCTCGCCGACGAGGCGCTGCGGGGCGTCGGCACCGAGCGGGCGATTCCGTCGACGGCGGTGCACCTGTGGGAGGGCACGCTGGAGGTCTTCCTGGCGGCGCATCGCGCGGGGCTCGACCGGGGGAGGTTCGCGGCGGCGGTGGCGCGCACGCAGCGCTGGGCGAAGATGCAGCCCGTGGGGCGAGTGCTGGCGACGCGCTGGGCGGGGCTGCTCGCGTGGTCGAGCGGCGACACGACGACGGCGGGCGCGCGGTGGCGCGAGGCGCTGAGCCTGGCGCGCGAGGACGGGCAGCGCGGCGAGGCGGCGCACGCGGAGGCGCTGCTGGCGATGCACGCCATGCCCGCGGGGCGGGAGCGGGACGAGGCGCTGGCGCGGTCGAGAGCGCTCTGGGAGAAGAACGGGGCGAAGGCGAGGCTGCAGTGGCTCGACGGGTACGCGCGGGGGTGATCAGCCGCGCGGGTTCAAGCGGGGCATTCGCGAGAGCGCGAGGCCGGTGACCGAGGCCGCGCCCGCCGAGCTCGCCGCGGCCATCGCGGCCCTCATGGTCGCCCCGGTGGTGACCACGTCGTCGACGACCACCACGTGCGCCCCCTCGATCGCCCTCGGCCCCGCCGCGCGGAACACCCCCGCCACGTTGGCCTCCCGCTCGCCCCTCGCGAGCGTGGTCTGCGTGGGCGTGTCGCGCACCCTCACGAGGCCCTCCGCCAGGAGGGGGCAGCCCAGCGCGAGGGCGACCGGGCGGGCGAGCTCCATCGACTGGTTGTACCCGCGCTGCCGCAGCCGCCGCGGGTGCAGCGGCACCGGGATCACGCAGCCCACCGGCCGGGCGATGCCCGCGGTCAGCGGGAGCAGCAGCGCGCCGAGCCGGGCGGCGCGGGTCGGGTCGCCGTCATACTTGGCCCGGTAAACCGCCCGCGCGAGGGCGCCGCCGTGCTCGTGGGCGACGAGGATGCCGGGCAGGGGGTCGGGCGCGTCGAGCAGGGACACCGCGCAGAGGTCGCAGAGGGCGCGGGCGACGGGCTCGCCGCACGCGACGCAGCGGCGCGGGGCGATCAGGTCGGCGAGGGCGAGCGCCCGGGCCGCGAGCCAGGAGAGCGGGGCAATGCGCATGGGCGCCTTGTCGGGAGAGCCTGGAACGCACGTTGCGAGCGAGGGCGTGCTACACCGCTGCCTCGCCATGGCCACGCCTCGCCCCGCAGACGGGTTCAAGCTCATCTCCGAGAACCGCCGCGCCTCGATGCGTTACACGGTCGACGAGGTCATCGAGGTGGGCATCGTGCTGACGGGCGCCGAGGTGAAGAGCCTGCGCGCTGGCAAGATGGAGCTCGGCGACACCTACGCGATGGTGCTCAACGGCCAGCTCACGCTCATCAACGCGTACATCGCGCCGTACAAGTACGCGACCGGCCCCAAGCTGGAGGAGAAGCGCGCCCGGCGGCTGCTCGCGCACCGCGCGGAGATCGACCGCATCGACGGCAAGGTCTCGCAGAAGGGCCTCACGCTCATCGCCCTCAGGGCCTACTTCAAGGACAGCAAGGTGAAGATCGAGCTCGGCCTCGCGCACGCCAAGGACGGCGCCGACCGCCGCCAGGAGATCAAGCGCCGCGAAGGCGACCGCGAGGCCCGGGCGGCCATCAAGCGGAGGATGCATTGAGCGGCCTGATCCGGTGGTCCGGCGACGGCGAGGCGACGGTCGTCGCGGTCGACGCCATCCACGTGACGGTGCGCTCGACGCGGCCGTTTCCGCCCGGCGCTCCCGCGCAGGGCACCCTCGACGAGGTCCTGCCCTTCACGCTGAAGGTGGCAGGGTCGCGCAAGGAGGCCGACGCGTTCGTGGTGCGCGGCCGCCTGGTGAGCGCCACCGTCGCCGTGCGCGAGGCCTTCGCCCGCGCCGCGACCGGCGTGAACCCTTCGTGACCGCCCTCCTCGTCGACGCGCACTGCCACCTCGACCTCCCCGCGTTCTCCTCCGACCGTGACGCCGTCTGGGAGCGCGCCCGCGCCCGGCACGTCACCCGCGCGGTCGTCCCCGCGGTGCGCCCCGACACCTGGCGCGCCACCCTCGACTGCGCCCTCCCCCGCGAGCGCGTCGTGGCCCTCGGCATCCACCCCCACGCGCTGCTCACCCTCCCGCGCGCCGCCCTCGACCGCGGCCTCAAGGAGCTCGCGGCCACCGCGCAGGCCCACCGCGACCAGGTGGTCGCCATCGGCGAGTGCGGCCTCGACGCGTCCCTCGACCCCGCCATCGTCGACCCGATGTTACAGCGCCAGGTATTCCTGGCGCAGGTCGCCGTGGCCGCCGCGCTCGACCTCCCGCTGGTGCTCCACGTGGTGCGCTCGCACGCCCTCGCGCTCACGCTGCTCCGGTCGGTTCCGCTGCCGTCGCGGCGCGGCATGGTGCACAGCTACTCCGGCGGCCCCGACCTCGTGCGCGCCTGGACCGAGCTGGGCTTCCACCTCTCCTTCGGCGGCGCCATCACCCGGCCGCGCGCCCGCAGCCCCATCGACAGCGCCAAGGCCGTCCCCGACCACCGGATGCTCGTCGAGACCGACGCGCCCGACCAGCTCCCGACGGGCGTCGACCGCTCCGACCGGCGCTGCGAGCCCTGCGACCTCCCGGTGATCGCCCAGTCCCTCGCCACGCTCCGGGGCCAGACCCTCGAGCACGTCTCCCAGGTCACCACCGACAACGCCTGCGCGCTGTTCGGGTTCCGCTGAGCGGCGATTCACCCCGCGGACATCCCCACGGCCCAGCCCATCGTGTAGCGCGCGTTCACGTCGCAGCACGGCACGAAGCCGCCCGTCCATCGATAGGCGTCCACGCCAAACGGGCCGAAATACCCGACCTCCCGCAGCGCCCTCAGCACCTCGCCCATCGCCTCGTCCAGGCTCCGCGACTCCTCCCCGGTGAGCGTCCCGGGCTCCGCGAGCGCCGTCGACTCCCACGCGCCGAACGCGTCGCAGCGCTGCACCGTGAGCGCCCCGATGCGCGCCTCGCCCTCGCGGCCGAGCTCTCCGTGCAGCCCCAGGTCGAGCGTGCGCGGCACCTCGGGCTCCACCTGCAGTCCCTCCCCCGTCGCCAGCGCGGCGTCGACCCAGCGCGCCACGTGCGGGTCGTCCGCCCCCTCCCTCCAGCGGCACCGCCCCCGCCCGTTGTAGGACCACGCCCGCTTCATGAGCCACGCGCCGGTGGGTGATCCCCTCGCGACGGTCTCTTCATACTCCGCGCGCGTGTGCACATAGCGAGCGCCCGGGAGCGAGGCCAGCCGCCCCTCCATCAACCGTCGGTGGTTGGCCGCGCGCAGCACCTCCGCGGAGGGAGCCTCCGGCAGCCGCGCCCCGGCCCTCGCCAGCGCCCTCAGCGCCCTCGGGGTCGGGCACCACGCCGCGCCCTGCATCCCCCGGCCCGACCGATCGGGCGGGGCGAACTCATCCAGCCGCCGGTCGCCTGGCGCCAGCAGCGTGGTGCGCTGCGCGAGCTGCTCGAAGCGCGCGCGGAGGGTGGGCGAGGGGGTCATCGCCCCGGGGCGGGCGAGCTCGTCCTCGGCGTCGAAGTTGAGCACCCACAGCCGGGGCTCGCGGGTCACGAGCGCGGGGCCTTCGGGTCGAAGCGCACGCTGGCGAGCTGCTCGATGAACGAGGGGTCCATCCCGGCGCGGGCGCGGCGCTCGACGTCGAGGGGCAGGCCCCGGAGCAGCACCGGGGAGAGCGGCGGCGGCAGGTGGGCGCACCAGGTCGCGAAGTCGGTGTCGCCCGCGAAGCGCTTGAACCAGTGGAGGGCGAAGCGCACGTGGGGGAGTTCCTCCTCGCCGATGAGGGTCTGCAGGTCGGCCCCGCGCTCGTCGCCCGCCTCTCGGAGCCACCGGGCGTATCGCATGCTGTGATCGAGGTTGGCGGCCTCCAGCCCGAGGCCCATCACCGCGCAGAACTCCGCCGGCCCCTTCGCCGCCGGAACCCTCTGCCAGAACCAGTCGCGCACCCCGAACTCCCCCAGCGCGCAGCCCAGCGCCTCCAGCGCCTCCCGATACAGCACCATGTGCCGCACCTCTTCCAACAAGATGCTGGCGAGCCCTCTCCGGAAGGCCGCGGGCGTGTCGGCATAGGCCACGATCGCCCAGGCCATGAGCTCGGCGGCCTGCAGCTCGTGGTGCATGAAGGTGTGAAAGAGCCACGCCCGCTTCTTCGGGTCGCGCAGCGCCCCCGCCTTGGGGCTCTTCTCCGCGCGCTCGATGCGGGTGAACTCCCGAGGGCGCCCGGGGCGCAGCTCGGGACACGCCGTGGCGGTCGGGTCGTTGTCGGTAATGGGGGGTGGTGGTGGAGGCGCGAACTTTACCGACAGCTCATCGGACAAGAGATAGGCCCGCGCCCACTCGTGGAGGGCGTTGGTGGTCACGGAGGAGCGCCGATGCAGCGGCCGCCGATGCAGGTCTCGTTGTTGCCGCACATCATCCCCGTGCCGCACTCCTGGCGCTGCAGCGACGGGACCCACTGCGCGATGTGGTTGCCCTGGTCGATGTTCTGGAAGGGGAGCCAGAACGCGGGCGTGCTCGGGTCGCCGCCGCGCGTCGTCGGGCGGAAGGCCGCCATCCAGAGCTGCGAGGTGCGCTCGTCCGGGGAGCGGCCCTGCTGCTGGATGCGGAGCCCGTAGTCGCGGCGGCTGGTGAAGGTGAACCACAGGAGGGGCTCGTCGACCTCGCCGCCGGTGCGCTCGACGAAGGGGGTCCACTTGGGCCAGGAGTTGCCGTTGGCGTCTCCACCGTCGGCGCGCGTGAGGCGGATGGGCTCGCCGCCCGTCGAAGGGGTCACCCAGAGCTGGGCGTTCAGGTTGCTCGAAGACCCCCCGTTGGCGCGATTGAAGATCACCCAGCGGTTGTCGGGAGAGAAGGAGGGATAGTAGTTGTTGATCCCGGTGCTGCGGAGCAGGGTGGTGGCCGCTCCGAAGGCGGTGCCCGACCAGGGGATGAGCATCAGGTCGGAGGCGCCGGAGTGGCCCGTCGGGCCGAAGGGCGGCGTCACCTGAGGGCGGGAGAAGACGGCCTGCGTGCCGTCGGGCGACCAGTCGGGCATCGAGCCGGTGGTGCCGCCCGCGAGCCCTGGGACGGGCATCCCGTTGGCGCCGTCGAGGAGCGCGAGGCGCACGCCGTCCGAGGCGAGGTAGCGCGAGTTGTCGGGAGAGAAGCTGCCGAAGCTGGCGTTGAAGGGAGTGCCGAGGGCGTTGCGCGTCGCCACGTCGATGATCGGGGTCGCCACGAGGCCGGGGATGGGGCCGCGCCCGGCCCACATGCGCGTGCCGTCTCGGGAGAGCGCGTGGCAGCCGACGCAGTTGATCAGGTCGCCACGGAGGAAGAGCTCGGCCCGCGCGCCCGCGGTGCCCATGTCGTAGCGGACGATGCTGCCCGACGAGGCCCACCAGTACACGGCGCCGCGCAGCGAGTCGCGGGTGACGCCGAGGGTGATGGGCGCCGAGCGGCCGACGGGGTTGGCCTCGGTGGAGGCGTCGGGGGAGCGGGTGCCGCGGACGGTGACGACGACGTTGCCCCGGCCGCGGGCGGCGTCGGCCACCTGGGTGAGGTCGGTCTCGTTGAGGGTGAGCGCGCAGCCGCCGCCGACGGAGACGCAGCGGGTGTAGAAGCGGGCGACGGTCACCGCCCCGGCGAAGGAGACCTCGAAGAGGTCATTGCCCGAGCCGGGTCGGAAATGGATCTCGAATGAAGGCAGGTTGGGGGGAATGATGGTCTCGTTGTCGGGATAGACCAGCGACGGGGCCCCGGCTGGGTCTTCGGCGCCGTCGAAGCGCGCCGGAGCGTCGGTGGGGGTGCCGGGGCGCACGAAGTCCCGCGTGGTCTGCACCGGCGGTCGGTCGACCGCGACGCCCGCGTCCACCACCGGCAGCTCGCCGGTGTCCACGGGGGTTGCCCGATCGGCCATCCCGGCGTCGCGAGGCCCCGCGTCGGCGCGGAACACCCTCGGCTCGTCTGCACAGCCGAGCGCCCCTACCGCCGCGATCACCACCGCACTCGCTCGCATGACGCTCATGTCTGGTCGACGCTCCACCGTGGACTTTACCGGGAAGCGACTCTTGCCATATCCCGCGGCGCGCTGGCAATGTCCGCCGCCATGCCCGCCACCCGACTCGCCGCGTCCGCAATCATCCTCGTGCTCGTCGGGTGCGGAGACGATCCCACGCCCGCTCCGACCCTGGACGCCGGCGCGGACGTCAGCGCCGTCGGGATGGACGCCGCCGCGAAGGTCGACGTCCCCTCCGGCGCGGACGTGGTCGACCCCTGCGACCCGCGGCGGCGTCTGCGCGACGGCGGACTGATCGACCCCGACCCGAGCTGTCCCCTGCCCAACCTCATCCCGGTCATCGACCGGGTGCAGATCCAGACGCGGTCGTTTGCTCCGGGGTCGTGCGAGGTGCTGGAGGGCTGCACCATGCCGGGTCGCCGGCGGCTGCTGCGCTTCGACCTCATCACCCCCAACATCGGCGCGGGCGACCTGTACCTCGGGCCTCCGGTGATCAACAACCGCCCCGACGGGCGCTTCGAATTCGGCGCCTGTCATATGCACTATCACTTCCGCGGATATGCCGACTATCGGCTGATGTCCATGTCGGGAGACGCGGAGGTCGCCCGAGGGCACAAGCAGTCGTTCTGCCTGCTCGACAGCGCCCGCTACATGGGAATGGGCCGCGCGGTCTCGTCGCGGGAGGTCTACACCTGCGTCGACCAGGGCATCCACGCCGGGTGGTTCGACCTCTACGACCGGGCGCTCGACTGCCAGTATATCGACATCACGGACGTTCCCCCGGGGCGCTACCGGGTGCGCGCCCGCATCAACGAGCTCCGAGGACTGACCGAGTCCAACTATGACGACAACGAGGTGTTTCGCGAGGTGGAGATCCCCGCGAGCGACCCGCCGGTGTCCAATGACCCCACGGACGCCTGCGCGGCGGACGCCGAGGGCACCGCCCGCGACTGCGGCTGGGTGGTCGACCGGGCGCTCGCCTGCACCCCGGGCACGCGGGTGACCGTCGGCTGCAACGCCGCCTGCGGCTCCGGAACCTGCGCGGGCAATCCCGCGCTGCGGGTGTGCGCGGGCGACGGTCCGTGCACCCACGCCAACGCCGTCGCGGAGAACGACGACGCCTGCGGCACCTCGTGCCCGTCGGTGAGCTTCATGTGCCCGCTCTTCCGCAACCGGTACACGGTGATGACCGGCGGGTCGCGCGCGGGCGCCGCCTACGAGTGCCACCTGGAGGCCGCCGAGGCGCGGCCCTGAGGGCGCTCACATCATCTTGCGAACCAGGTAGAACACCCACGATCGCAGCTTGTCGAAGAGCGGGCGCTTCTTCCACTGCGCGAGGTCGACCTCGCGGGTGGACTCCGCGAGGTCCTTGCGCATGGAGGCCTCGACGGAGGCGACGAAGTCGGCGTCGGTGCTCGCGAGGTTGGCCTCGAGGTTGTAGCGAAACGATCGGTAGTCGAGGTTGTAGCTGCCGGTCGTCGCCCAGTCGTCGACGAGCAGGGTCTTCGCGTGGAGGATGCCGGGCGTCCACTCGTGGATGTGGATGCCCGCCCCGATGAGGTCGGTGTAGAGCCACTCGGTGGCGTACTTCGCGGCGGGCACGTCGCTCTCGCCGGGGACGATCACCCGCACCTCCACGCCCCGCTGCGCGGCGTACTTCAGCGCGCGCTTCACCCGCATGTCGGGGATGAAATACGAGTTGGCGATGAGCACCCGGCGCTCGGCGCTGCGGATGCGCGTGAGGTAGGCCCGGCGGATGGCCCAGCGCGCGCCCCAGGCGTCGTGGCCGAGCACCGCGACGTGCGGCTGCGCCCGGCTCACGGCGGAGACGCCGAGCTCCTCCCTGGCGGCCTCGACGCGCTCTCGCGAGGTGAACACCCGGAGGTTCTTCGGGCACTCGCCGCCCTGCTTCGCCCAGGTCTCGAAGAAGAGCGAGCGCACCCTCCCGGCGGCCGGACCGGCCACCATGGCCACGTCGTCGCGCCAGCCCCCGCCGCCCTCGTCGGCGCACACCCACGGCAGCCCGAGGTTGAGCCCCCCGACGAAGGCCACGCGCTCGTCGACGACCAGCATCTTGCGGTGGTCGCGCTGGGACACCCGGCCCAGCCGAAAGCGCCTGCGCCACGGGGCGATGGGGTTGTACTCCAGCACCCGGGCGCCGGCGGCCAGCAGCTCGTCGTAGAGGGTCGCGCCGACGCCCAGCGATCCGATGGCGTCGTAGAGGAGGTACACCGCGACGCCCGCCTTGGCGCGCGCCGTGAGCTCGGCGACCACCACCCGGCCCACCACGCTGGAGTCGAGCCAGTACATCTCCAGCACCACCTCGCGGCGCGCCGAGCGGATGGCCTTGAGCATCGCCGGAATCGCCTCGACGCCGTCGCGCAGCAGGATGATGCGCTCCCCGGGGGGATGGAGCTCGACGGGGGATTCGGAGGTGGTGCAGCCCATCAGCGGTGATGCGAATAGAGCCGCAGCGCGTAGGCGCCAGCGGGGGTCGCGCGGAAGCGGTCGACCTCGGAGCGCATCGCGGCGGGGAGCTGGTCGCGGGCGCAGAGCCAGCGGTTGTTGCGCTCGGGGAAGAGGGCCGGCGAGGCGAGCGAGGCGAAGGTCACGTCGGCCGCGGAGAGCCGAGTGCCCACGAGAAACTCCCTCCCATCGGACACCGCCGAGGAGACCTCGTCGAAGATCTCCCGGACGCGGGCGAGCGAGCGGGCGCAGCTCTCGGGGTTGATGTTGAGCCCGCGGCGGATGATCTCCCTCGCCACGGGGAAGCCCGCGCGCACCGCGAGGGCCTCGGAGAGCGGGACGTTCTGCTGCATCACCCGCCGGGTGTTCTCGACGTCGGGCAGGAGGTGGCCGTAGGCCCAGCGCCGCACCGCGGGGCCGAGCTTCTCGTCGAAGCGGCGCTCCCAGCGCTCCACCTCGGCGCGCCGCTCGCGGTCTTCGGGGAAGAGGCGCTTCGCCTCCGGGAGGCGGGCGTCGATCCAGTGGAGGATGTCGGTCGAGTCGCCGAGGGTGCGGTCGGGGGTCTTGAGCACCGGGACGGTCTTCGCCCCGCCCGCGAGGCGCGCCGGGAGGTAGTGCGCAATCGGCAGGTGGGCCCTCTCTTCATAGAGCAGCCCCGCGCGGTCGAGGGCCCAGCGGGCCTTCTCGCAATAGTGGCTGAAGGGGATGGTCACGAGCACGAGGTCAGTCACGGTCCATCTCCCAGATGTCGCCCCAGAGCGAGGCGCCGCCGTCGATGTAGAAGGTCGAGCCGGTCACGTAGTCGGCCGCGTCGCTGGCGAGGAAGGTCACCAGGTGGCTCACCTCCGCGGGGCTCCCGAGGCGCCCGGCGGGGGTCTGCTGCTCGGCCTTCACGACGAGCTCCGGGGGGTATCGGTCGGTGCCCGTCGACCGGATGGTGCCGGGCGCCACGGCGTTCACCTGGATGCCGTAGGGGGCCCACTCGACCGCGAGGCTCTTGGTGAGGTTGTCGACCCCGGCGCGCGCCGCGCCGGTGTGGGCCATGCCGGGGAAGCCGCGGGCGACGTTGGCGATGACGTTGATGATCCGCCCCTTGCGCTGCGGGATCATCGCCAGGTTGGCCACGGCGCTGGTGACGTTGAAGGTGCCGAGGAGGTTGTTGCGCACGACGGCCTCGAAGCCCTTCGGGGAGATGAGCTTCGCGGGCGAGGGAAACTGCCCCCCGGCGTTGTTCACCAGCACGTCGACGTGTCCGAAGCGGGCGATGACCTCCTTCACGAAGGCCTCGATGGCCTCCGGGCTGCGGATGTCCACGGAGCCCGCCATGGCCTGGTGGCCCTTCGCGGCGAGGGCCTCGGCGGCGAGGGTGACCGGCTCGATGCGCCGCCCGCAGAGGGCGACGGAGGCGCCGAGGGAGGCGAGCTCTTCGGCGATGGCGAGGCCGATGCCCGTGCCGCCGCCGGTGATGAGCGCGACGCGACCGGAGAAGAGTCCGGGGCGGAAGGGAGAGTCTTCGCGGGTCATGGCGGCGGGCATTCAACCCTATTCCCGCCGGGGGCGCACCTGGAGTAGCGTCCCGACCGCGATGGTGATGGACGCGTCCGATGAGCACGACGACGACGACGTGCTTCCGCCCGGCACCATGGTGGGTGGGCGCTTCAAGGTCGAGGGGCTCGCCACGCGGCTGGGGCAGCTCTCGGTGCACCACGCCCGCGACCAGAAGACCCAGCGTCTCGTGGCGCTCTGGCTCATCCCCGCCGGCGCCCTCCCCGACGCGCACGTCGAGGCCACCCGCAAGTCGGTGCGCGCGGCGGCCTCGGTGCAGCACGCCGGGCTCATCGCCCCCTTCGGCACCTCGGTGCTCCCCGACGGGACCCTCTGCGTGGCCACCGAGCCGCTGGGCGACTCGGCGCTGGCGGACATCATCGCCGCCCGCACCAGCGAGGGTCGGCCGCACTCGCCCATCGAGGCCTACGAGTTCGTGGCCAACGTCACCACCGCGCTCGACGCCGCGCACGGCTGGGTCGCGCACGGGGCCATCGCGCCGGAGATCATCCGCTTCGACGGCGGCAAGGTGCGCCTCGCGGGCCTCGGGCTGCTCACGCCGCTGGTGCTCCTCGACGCCGTGTCCACGCGCTACGTGGCCCCGGAGGTGCGCAACGGCCAGACGCCGACGCCCGCCTCGGACGTGTACTCGGTGGGCGTGGTGCTCTACGAGCTGCTCACCAACAAGCCCTTCGACCGGCGGGTGCGGCTCTCCGAGGCCGCGCCGGGGCTGCCGATCACCATCGAGGTGATCCTCGAGAACTGCGTGTCGCCCGACCCCGCCGACCGCTTCGAGAGCATGGCGGAGGTGCAGAACGCCCTCGGCGCGGTGGTCTCCCCCGACAAGGCCGCGGTGGTGCCGAAGCGCCCGGCGCCCGGGGAGATCCCGGTGGTGTTCGAGTACCCCGAGGCGTCGGAGATCCCGGTGATCTACGACCTGCCCGACCCCTCGCGCGCCTCCGACGCCGACCTCGGATCGCTGTTGCAGGTGGCGACGACGGGCGACGCCGACCGGTGGATGTTCTCCCACGGCGGCCTCGACCACGGGCCGCTGTCGGCGCGCGAGCTCATCGCGGCGATCATCCGTCACGAGGCGCTGGCCGACGACCCGGTCACCAACATGGAGACCGGCGAGCGGCGCAAGCTGCGCGACTGGGCGCAGTACGTGGAGTTCGTCGAGACGGCGACGGACAAGCGCAACATCGACGCGCACCAGGCGGCCACGAAGGACGCGCTGGCCGAGGCGGGTCACGCCAGGCGCGGCAAGGCGATCATCACCGGGGCGGTCGGGGTGGCGCTGCTGATGGTGGGCGGGGTGTTCTGGTTCACGGTGGGTCCGGGCGCGCGGCGCACGCGCTCGGCGGCGGAGATCGACAGCCTCATCGCGCGCGGCGAGCTGCGGGTGCAGACGACCAACATCGTGCTGCTCCCGCCGCCTCCGCCGTCGGCGCGTCGCGCGGGCGGCGGCGGTGGCGGCCACGGCGGGGGTTCGATGAGCTACGAGTCCGCGATGGCGCAGCCCATCGACTTCAACTTCGCGGGCGGCGGCGGCCCCGCGGGAGGCACCCTCTCGGACGCCGAGATCGTTCGCCCGCTCAACGCGTCGCTCTCCCGCTTCGCCGGGTGCCTGGGGGACGGCAGCGCCCGCAACGTGACGCTCCGCATCGCCATCGGCGGCAACGGCCGGGCGATGGGCGTGACGGTCAACAACGGATCGGCGGGCGTGAAGGGCTGCGTGTCGAGCACGGTGCGCTCGCTCTCGTGGCGGGCCTTCGGCGGTCCGCGCATCGGGCTGAGCTGGGGCTTCGGGTTCTGAGATGGCGCGCGCGCGGGCCCCATGGTGCGCCGCAGCGCTGGGGGTGCTTCTCGCGGGCTGCGAGGAGGTGCCGCTGTGGACGGGGGCCGCGGAGGGGGAGGCCAACCGCGCGGTGGCGGCGCTCGACCGGGCGGGTGTTGCGGCGCACAAATCGGGCGCCTCGGGTCAGTGGACCGTGAGCGTGGCGAGGGACGACGTGGCGCGGGCGGTGACCACGCTCGGGGACGAGTCGCTGCCGCGGCGCGAGGCGCAGGGGGTGGCGGAGACCTACGCAGGCGGGGGTCTGCTGCGCGGCGTGGCGGAGGAGGCGCTGCGGGCCGAGCACGCGAGGGCGGGCGAGATCGCCCGGACGCTGATGGCCCTCGACGGGGTGCTCGACGCGCGGGTTCATGTTGCGGCGCCGGAGGGGGACGCGCTCTCGGGCGACGAGGCCCGGGTGCGGCCGCGGGCCTCGGTGTTGTTGCGGTGCAGCGAGGAGGTGGACGCCGCGGCGGTGCAGCGGCTGGTGGCCGGGGCGGTGGCGGGGCTGCGCCCGGACGACGTCGCGGTGGTGCTGACGAGGGCGCGGAGAGCGGGGCCGGGCGCGACGGCGGTGCTGGCGTCGGTGGGGCCCTTCGCGGTGGCGCGGTCGAGCGCGGCGGAGCTGCGGGGCACGCTCGCGGGCCTGGTGGGGCTCATCGTGGCGATGAGCGCGTGGGTGGTGCGCTCGGAGTGGCGCAAGCGGTCGCTGGGGGTGACGTCGGGACGAGGGCGCGTTTGACCGTTGCTGCCCTCGGGGCCGATCCTCCGTACACTTGCCCCACATGTTGTCCCACCGCGCGCGTCGAATCCTGCTGGCAGCCGTCGGCGATTTCATCGCCACGGGAGAGCCTGTCGCCTCCAAGATCCTGGCCCGCCAGCATGACCTCGAGCTCTCCCCGGCGACGGTGCGCTCGGTCTTCGCCGAGCTGGAGGGCGGCGGCTACCTCACCAAGCCGCACGCCTCCGCCGGGCGCGTCCCCACGGAGAAGGGCCTGCGGGTCTTCGCCGAGGCGATGATCGCCGTCGCCGAGGGCAAGAGCATCGAGGACGACACCGCGGCGAGCGCGGCCCTCTGGTCGGCGAGCGACCCGGGCTTCGACGCGGCGCTGCGCCACACCACGCGCGTGCTCGCGATGCTCAGCGGGTCGGCCGCCCTCCTGCGACCGCCGCCGGGGGAGAGCTGGGTGCTGCGCGACCTGAAGTTCATCGCGCTGCGGCCCAAGGAGGTGCTCGCGGTGGTGGTCGCCACCAACGGCGCCGTGGAGAACCGCGTGCTCGCCGTCGAGGAGACCCTGAGCCCCGCGGACCTCGAGCGGGCCAACAACATGATCCACGCGAAGGTGCAGGGGATGACCCTGGCGCAGGTGCGCGCGATGCTGGCCCAGGAGCTCGAAGCGGGCCGTGCGGGGCGCGACCGGCTGGAGCGCGCGGCGCTCTCGCTGGGGCAGCAGGCGCTGGCGTCACTCTCGTCGCCGAGCGAGGTGCTGGTGGAGGGCGCGGCGCAGCTCATCGCGCGGCCGGAGTTCGCGAGCGCGGAGACCACGCGGCAGCTGGTGATCGCGCTCGAAGACCAGGAGCTGCTGCTCGACCTGCTCGACCGCACCATGGCCGCGCGGGGCCTGCAGGTGGTGTTCGGGGGCCTGGACAACGCGATGGGCAGCGACCTCTCGCTGGTGGCGACGAGCTTCGGCGCGGGGGCCATCGGGGTCATCGGGTCGACCCGCATGGACTACGGCCAGGTGGCGCCGCTGGTGCGGCAGGCGGCCACGCAGCTCGCCGACGTGCTGGGCGGGCGCACCACGAAGAACTGACGCCCCGGCGGCTTGCCCGCGGGGGCAGCGCGCATCTACGCTTGCTGGTGAATGGCCATTCAGTGGCCGAGGAGAGCGACGATGGCGACGCCGTACACCGAGTCTCACCAGATGTTTCGCAAGACGGTCCGGGACTTCTGCGAGCGCGAGCTGCGCCCGCACATGGACCAGTGGGAGGAGGACGAGCTCTTCCCGCGCTGGGTGTTCGAGAAGGCCGGCGAGCTCGGCATCTTCGGCGCGCACTACCCCGAGGAGCACGGCGGCAGCGGCGGCGACTACTGGTACTCCATCGCCAAGGGCGAGGAGCTTCCGCGCTGCGGCTCGGCGGGCGTGCCGATGGCGCTCATGGTGCAGAGCGACATGGCGACGCCGGTGCTCTCCGACCTCGGGAGCCCTGAGCAGATCGAGGAGTTTCTCAAGCCCGCGCTGCGCGGCGAGAAGATCGCGGCGCTGGGCGTGAGCGAGCCCGGCTGCGGATCAGACGTGGCCGGCATGCGCACCTGGGCGCGCAAGGACGGCGACGACTACGTCATCAACGGGTCGAAGACCTTCATCACCAACGGCACGCGCGCGGACTTCATCACGCTGATGCTGAAGACGCAGCCCGAGGCGGGGCACGCGGGCATCTCCATCGTGACCTTCCCCACGGACGTGAAGGGCTTCCACGTCAGCAAGAAGCTGAAGAAGATCGGCAACTGGTCGAGCGACACGGCGGAGCTGTTCTTCGAGGACTGCCGCATCCCGCGGCGCTACCTGCTGGGCGAGGAGGGCGAGGGGTTTCGCTACCTGATGCAGAACTTCCAGAGCGAGCGGCTCATCGCGTCGGCCTCGGCCACGGCGGGCTCGAAGCTCATCCTGGAGGAGGGCATCGCCTACGGCCGCGACCGCAGCGCCTTCGGCAAGCCGATCATCAAGCGCGAGGTGTGGCAGCACAAGATCGTCGACCTCGCGACGAAGCTGGAGGCCTGCGAGGCGCTCACCTACCGTGCGGCCGAGGCCTACAACCAGGAGCGCTACGTCGACAAGACCGCGGTCAGCTTCGAGACCACCAAGCTGATCTCGATGGCCAAGGCCTTCGTGGGCGACGTGACCAGCGAGGTGGCGGACTCGATGCTGCAGTTCCACGGGGGCTGGGGTTACATCGAGGAGTATCACGTGGCCCGCGCGTGGCGTGACCAGCGCCTCTTCCGCCTGGGCGGCGGCACCACCGAGACGCTGCGCTACTACATCGCCAAGCTCATGGGGCTGTAGGCTCTCCGTCGACCACGCCCACCCAGCGCGCCTCACCCGGAGCGAAGCGGAGGGGCGCGGTCGACCACGCCGTCGGTCGTCGACGGTCGCGCCCCAGTGGGGTAGCAAGCACAGACAGTGAGCCGAACATGACCGACGCGAGCCCGACGGATGTAAAGCGAGTGTTGTTCGTCGCGCAGGACGACGACAGCTACCACGGCGTTGCCGGACTGCTCACCTTCCGCAGGGATGTTCGCATCAGCGATAAGAAGCACTTCGCCGAACAGGGCGTCGTGGTCGCTGGAGCACGCCCCTACCTGGTCACCGTGTTTCGCAGAAGCCATGACACCCTGGCGATCAAATCGACGTATGACCTCCTTTGTGGCATTAGCTCAATGGGAGACCAGATCGAATTTCCTGAAGAATTGCCTCACTACGTTTGGTTGACGGTGCATGGAGAACGGGGTGGTAATGCCCCCAACCCGCGCCCGGCACTCTTGGAAGAGTACATCGAACGTGTGGCGTTTCGAGGCATCGGCGAGGGTTCGTCGATCCGGCGCAAAGGCGAGGATTTCGGCCTCATCGTGAAGAAACCTAACGGTCTCACAGAGGGTCTCTCTGTCGAGATTAGAGGGACAACCGGATCCGATTCATCGGACCCACCGCCCAAGGAACTTCAATCCCTCGCCGCTCTGATGGCCCAGCTCGTCTTGCACGGATACGACGGCTACCTCACCGAGTTGGAGTCCATCCCGTCGACTCCCCTGCTCCGACCTACGACCCCAATTCCCCATCTTCCGCCCGGCGTCTCTGGACTCTTGTCCAGCATCTCCATCACCAACATCAAGACCCTCCCCCGCCTTCACTGGCAACTCCCTGAGGCCCGCTCGGGCTGGCACGTCCTCCTCGGCCAGAACGCCTCCGGCAAGACCGCCGTCCTCCGCGCCATCGCCGCGGTGCTCCTCCCCGCCAACGAGCTCGGTGCGCTCCGCCAGGACTGGCGCCGCTGGGTCACCCTCGGCGCCACCAGCGCGTCCGCCACGATCACCCTCGGCGCGACCGACGCAGCGCTCGGCTGGCAGATCGACGGCGAGACGCTCACCAAGACCGGCCACACCTACGACGGCTTCTCCGCGGCCTACGGTCCCTTCCGACGCTTCACCGGCGGCGACTCGGAGTACCAGCGCGAGTTCTCCGCCCACGCCCGACTCCTCCGCCACCTCTCGCTCTTCAGCGAGCGCGTCGCCCTCTCCGCCGCGCTCGACTGGCTCAAGGACCTCGAGTTCCGTCTCGCCAAGGGGATGCCCGAGGGCGCGCTGGCAGACCGCATCAAGCGCTTCATCAACGAGACCGGTCTCCTCCCCGGCGGCGCCCGCCTGGAGCGCGTCGACCCCAACGGCGTGTGGTTCCGTGATGCCAACGGCGCGGAGGTGCCCGCCGACGACCTGAGCGACGGCTACCGCGCGGTGCTCAGCCTCGCGCTCGATCTCCTGCGCCACCTCAGCCTCGGCCGCACGCCCGAAACCCTCTTCACAGAACTCGACGACCAGCTCACCGTCGCCGTGGAGGGCGTGGTGATCATCGACGAGATCGACGCACACCTCCACCCGACCTGGCAGCAGAGCGTCGGCCCGTGGTTCGTGAGGCGCTTCCCGCGGGTGCAGTTCATCGTCGCGACGCACAGCGCGATCGTGTGCCAGTCCGCCGACTCGGTGCTGCTCCTCCCCACACCCGGAACCCACGATGAGCCGCGGATGCTCACCGAGACCGAGCTGCTACGCCTGCGCTACGGTGACCTCATCGACGCCTACGGAACAGGGGTCTTCGGCGAGGGCGTCACCCGCTCGCCCGAGTCGCGCGTGATGCTCGCGCGGCTCGCAGCGCTCAACACCCTGGAGCTCGAACGGCCGCTCAGCGACGACGAGCGCGCGGAGCAGCTCGCCCTGCGCGAGATCCTCCCGTCGACCGCGTTCGTCGACGAGATCGCAGGCGACGCCTCGTGATCCGCGTGGTCGACCCCGGCCTCGACGTCGCGACCCTGACCCGGCTCCAGTCCTACCAGAGCGAGGTCGATGGCTCGGGCACCTACCCGATGCAGGTCGAGGCTGCGGCGAGGATGTACGGCGCTCGCGCTCGCAACGATCGGTCACCCTTTCGTGAGGTGCGCACCCTCCTGCGTGGCATGTGCAGCGGCGTGGAGCGCTGCATGTACTGCGAGGACGCGCCCGCCAACGAGGTCGAGCACGTGCGACCGAAGAGCCTCTACCCCGAGCTCGCCTTCCACTGGGAGAACTTCCTCTTCGCGTGCGGCCCTTGCAACGGCCCGAAGGGCAACCGCTTCAAGCTGTTCGTCCCGCCCGGTACGACGTCGGAGTACGAGGCGGCGCGCGTGAGCGGCGCACCGGTCGTCGCTCCCCCCGCGGGGGACTCCCTGCTGCTCGATCCGCGGGTGGATGATCCGCTGGAGTTTTTCAGCCTCGATCTCGTTGGGACGTTCCTCTTCGTCGAGCGTCATCCGCTCGGAAGCCGCGAGCGTCGCCGCGCCGAGTACACGCTCGAGCTCCTCGGCCTCAACCGCCGAGACGTGCTGGTGAGGGCGCGCAGGACCGCCTTCCATCACCTCCGCAACGCCCTCCGTAGCTATGTCGTTGATCGTGACAACAAGGCCGCGCCGTCGGAGCTCGCAGCCCATGCGGAGACGGTTCGCAACACCAGCCATGCGACGGTCTGGGCCGAGATGAAGCGTCAGCATACAAAGATCGGTAAGCTCAACGAGCTCTTCGCCGCGGCGCCCGAGGCCCTCACCTGGCCGTAGCTGAATCGCCCCTCAGTGAACCCTCGGCCGTAGCGCCGAGCCCGCCAGGATCTCCGCCTCGCGCTGCACCAGGAACCCGATGCGCTCCCGGGCGCGCTCCTCCCCGAAGATCTCCTCCGCCAGCGACGCGAACAGCCGGTGGTGCCGCGCCTCCGACGCGAAGAGCTCGCGGTACCACCCGCGCATCGCCTCGGTGGGCGCGTGCGCCGCGAGCAGCCCGAAGCGCTCGCACGACCGCGCCTCGATGACCGACGCCACCGCGAGCCGGTCGAGCAGCGGCTCGCAGCGCTTGTCCGCGAGGGCGCGCTGCAGCGAGCGGGCGTAGACGTCCTCGGGGGGTGGAGTGGCCACGACGCCGCGGCGGGCGAGCTCCTCGAAGACCTGCGCGACGTGGCCGAGCTCCTCGGCGGCGAGGGCCGTGAGCTCGCGCGCGAGGCGCGGGTGCATCGGGTAGCGGGTCACCATGGCGGTGGCGTTGGAGGCCGCCTTGAGCTCGCAGTGCAGGTGGTCGAGGAGCACGGCGTCGAGGTCGGCGAGCGCGACCTCGATCCAGCGAGGGTCGGTGGTGGTGGCGAGTCCCAGCATAGGGACACGGGTGATAGCAGCGATCGTGGCGGGAGGGCGTACCCTGCGGGGTCGCCGGAGAGGAGTCCCGCGTGCCCCATCCCCCCAGCACCTGCACCATCGAGGTCGACCTCACCCGCGTGCTCTGGCTCACCCGCGGCTGGCGCTGGGACTACGTGTTCGTGCTGAAGCCGCTGGTGTCGGTGGGCGACGCGTGGGCCAACATCCAGTGGCGCGTCTTCGCCGGGCTCCTCCCCGCGGCCGTGCCCCACACCGTCGCCGGGAGGATCGACGACTTCCACGTCGAGCGCGCCTTCCTCGCCACCACCTTCCTCGACCCGCAGCGCCGCGACGTCCGCGGCCGCGCCGTGACGCACCACCTCGTGTGGTTTCCTCCGGACGAGAGCAGCCCCCGCTTCGTGGCGCCCGCCGACTGGGGCCCGCAGCTCGTCGCCGCCCTCGCGCCCGCCTTCGACGCCGCCTTCGCGCTCGACGTCTCAACCCGGGACGACGGGCGCGACCTCGACCCCAGCTCCGAGGTCGCGCGCGTCTTCACCCGCGAGCTCGCGCGCGTCCCCCCGCGGCTGCGCCTCACCGGCCCTGCGGTGATGGTCTACGTCCTACGGCCCTTCGAGGCGAAGCGCATCGAGCTCCCCGCGTCACCGCCGAGACATCCGCGCACCCTCGCCCGCGCGCTCCTCGTCTGGGCCGCCACCTTCGCCGCGCTGCTGCTCCTCGCGTTCGTGTTGCGCCGCGGCTCGTAGCGCCCGCGCCGTCTGCTACGGTGCGCCCCTCGTGAAGAAGCTCTGGGCCTCCATTCCCCCGCAGGTTCGCAAGGTGATCGCCGCCGCGGTCCTGGTGCTCGGCGTGGTCGTCGTGGGCAACGAGCTCGGCGGCCACGCCCCGCGCGACGTCACCCTCCACGCCGACCTGCACCCCGTCTCCCGCATGGGCTTCAACGTGCGCGCCCTGCGCATCGAGCTCCTCGGCGACGACGGCGCCATCCACCGGCGCATCGAGCGCCGCGCCGAGCCCGGCGGATCGCTCGCCGTCGTCAACGCCCCCACCACCCTGCCCACCGGCCGGTGGCGGGCGAGGGTCGAGCTCGTCGGCGACACCAGGGTGCTCTCCCGCGAGGTCACCCTCGACGTCGAGGCAGGCCGCGCGGTGGAGGTCCCGCTGCCGGAGCTGTAGGCGCCCTCAGGGAGGAAGCACCGCGAGCGAGAGGAAGTACGCCTGCTCGGAGGGGTTGGACGTGCGCACGCACACGGTATACGCCCCCGCCTCCAGCGCTGATGCGAGCGCGCGAGCGCAGGTCGACCGCGACTCGCCCGTGTACGAAGACTCCACCCGGACGGCGCGCGCCGGGTTGGCGATGGTGATGGTCGCCAGGCTCGCGAAGCACCCGACGCCGAAGGTCGAGGTGGTCTCGGCGATGACCGAGCCCCCGGTCGGCACCATGACCCGAAAGCAGTCCTCGCCGTCGGTGGCGTCGCGCACCACGCCGCTGATCGCCGCGCTACCCGCGAGGAGCTCGGGCGCGGCCTCGGCGTTGGGCTCGCGCTCGGGCCTGGTGGCGGTGCAGGTGCCCCGGGAGAGCTCGCGGTCGTAGGGCACGCACGCGGAGGACCCGGTGCAATACACGGAGCTGAACCGCGGCTCACAGGCGGCGCCGGGCGCTGCCTCTCGCAGGCACCGGTCGATCGCGCAGATCGCCCCAGCCGAGCAGGACCCGCCGCCGAAGCACGGGCCCCCGACGCTGCCGCTGGCGATGCACCGCGGACCATCGGCACCAGGGCCGCACACGGAGCCAGGGGCGCACGGTGCCATGGGGTTGGCGGGGTCGCACCGGGCTCCGATCGGCAACGCCATGAGGCAGCGCTCGGGGTGCTCTCCGCCGACGTTCACGCAGGAGAGAGCCTCGTCGCACCGGCCCAGCGTCCCCGCGCGGCAGGGCGCATCGAGGGCTCCGCGGGTCACGCAGACGCTCGCGCCGGGAGCGCCCACGCACACGCCCTGCGGACCGCAGGTGTCCCCGGTGCACGGCGTGCCGGGAGCGATCGCCCGCAGGCACCGCAGCGTCGAGAGCGAGCAGTACAACCCCTCGTCGCAGACGTACGGCGCCGTGCCGCCCTCGTCGCATACGTACCGGAGGTTGGAGATGCAGTTGCCGCCGAGCGAGCCGCGCACCGTGCAGCGCGCCACGCCGGCGTCGTCGTCGATGCACGACGAGTGCTCCGCGCACAGACCCGGGATGCCCACACCGCACCGGACCCCGGTCGCGAGGCCCGCTGCGCATCTCCCGTCGACGCAGACGAGCCCGGCCTCGCACTCGTACCCGGGATAGCCCGTCAGGCACAGCGGAACCCAGGCCCGACACGACGCACCCGGCGAACCATGAGGCACGTCCGGGCTGACGTCCGCCGCCGCAACGTCCGCCGCGAGAACGTCCTCCGGCAACGCACGCCCGTCGCCCGCATCACCGGTGTCTGCGGTGTGCCCGACATCGTCCGGAGCGCTGGGCGCATCGACCTCGGCCGCCACCGCCGGGCGAGCGTCTCCACCGACATCGGGCAGCGTCGAGCCGGCATCCGACGCGGCCTCCTCTGGGGGAACAACGCAGGCGGACGCCCCGACGCTCACGCCGACCACCATCACCCAGATCACCCGGTGCGCTCGCCCCATACGACTCCCTCCGCGTGGCGGCCGTGGAGGCAGCGCCGCGCCGTAGGGTGCACCGAACCCCTTACCCTGTTCGATGAGATTCTGCGCGCATCAGCGCCGGGGCGGTTGCGCCCAGGGGGCATCGTCCCTTACACGGGCGCTCACCCATGCTGGTCACCTCGTCTCAGTCGGTGCGTTCGCTGGTCGTGCGGCTCAACAAGGGCGAAGACCTCGCCGAGTCCCTCGCCTCCCTCATCACCTCGCAGCGCATCACCGTCGCCACGGTGCAGGGGCACGGCGCCCTCGAGGCCGTCATCCTCGACTCCTACGACGCGCGCGCCCGCACCTACGGCGACGCCCGCACCTTCACCGGTCGCCTGGAGCTGATCTCCCTCCAGGGGCACCTCTCCACCCGCGAGGGCCACCCCGACCTCTACCTGCACGCCGCCGTCGCGCGCGACACCGGCAACGGCGTCGAGGTCCTCGGCGGCCGGCTCATCGAAGCCCAGGTCGTGGCCGTCGAGCTCACGCTGCTGCTCCACGACGACCTCCACCTCGAGCGCACGCCCGAGACCACCGGCATCCCCACCTGGCGCACCGGCTCGGCCGTCCAGAGCGCCCCGGCGCGCCCCGCGCCCGCGCCCGCTCTCGCGACCGCGAGCTCCATCGCGGAGAGCGTCCGCCCGCGGCGCATCACCACCGCCGAGCGCGCCGAGGCAGCCGCCCAGGCGCCCGCGCCCGAGGTGATGGTCGCGAGGCGCCCCGCGCCTGCGCCCGAGGTCGTGACGAAGCCCGCGACGCTGGCCGAGGCGGCCCAGCAGCTCCATGCGATGCCCGCCAAGCACGAGCGCACCGTCGACGAGAACGTCACCCCGGAGGTGGCCATCGGGGACGTGCTGCTGCACCCGACCCTCGGCGACGCCCAGGTGGTCGGCCTCAACGACGACCGCTGCGACATCAAGCTCGACCGCAGCGGCTCGGTGCGCGCCATCATGCTCGACTACTTCGAGGTCACCCCGCAGAGCCCGCGCGACGGCGTGAAGGTCTGGAAGCTGGTCTCGCGCAAGCCGCGCTGAGCGGCCGAAACGCCGGCCGCGCTCACACGATGCGGAAGGCGTCCTTCAGCGTGCAGCGGCGCTCGCGCGTGAAGGTGCGCGCCGTGGTGAGCCCCTCGCCGGTGGGCGACGCGATGGTCCAGGAGGTCCACCCCTCGCCGCCGACGCCGATGCCGTTGTAGTTGGGGCCGTTCTTCACGAAGATCGACGTGTTGATCGCGCGGGCCATGCGCGACAGGTTGTCGAGGTTGGTGCTCCACATCGTGGCGGTGTGGCCGTAGCCGTGCTCGATGCGCTTGGCCGCGGCGATGGCCTCGTCGACGTCCTTCACCCGCACCAAGCCCAGCACCGGCATCAGCAGCTCGTGCTGCACGAAGGGGTGCTTCTCGTCGACCTCGGCCCAGAGCAGCCGCAGGTCGTCCGGCGCGCTCTTCCCGATCGCCCTCAGGATCACGTTGGCGTTGCGCCCCACGAACTCCCGGTTGACGTGCCCGTCGGAGGTCAGGATCACCTTCTCGAGCGCCCGCAGCTCGCCCGGGCTGAGCTCGTGCGTGCCGCTCTCCTTCAGGGCCTTCTTGAACTTGTCGGCCACCGACGCGACGACGACGATCTCCTTCTCACAGGTGCAGATCACGTTGTTGTCGAAGCTCGCTCCCGCGACGATGCCGCGCGCGGCTGCCTCGATGTGGGCGGTCTCGTCGACCACCGCGGGGGGGTTTCCCGGGCCCGCGCTGATGGCCCGCTTGCCCGAGCGCATCGCCTCGGTGACCACCGCGCCGCCGCCGGTGACCACCACGATGCGCACGCCGGGGTGCCGCATCAGGGCCTGGGCGCTCGCGACCGTGGGCTCGGCGATGCACGAGATGAGGTCCTCCGGGCCGCCCGCCGCGACGATGGCGTCGGAGAGCAGCGACACGTACCAGGCCGAGGTCTCGCGGGCGAGCGGGTGCGTGTTGAACACCACCGCGTTGCCGCCGGAGACCATCCCGATGCCGTTGTTGATGATGGTCTCGGTGGGGTTGGTGCAGGGCGTGATCGCCGCGATGACGCCGTAGGGCGCGCGCTCGGTGATCATCAGCCCGTCGTCGCCGCTGGCCGCGATGGCCTCCAGAATCTCCGGCCCCGGGGTCTTGGTGATGGCCGCGCGGTTCTTGATGCGCTTGTCGTCGACGCGCCCGAGGCTGGTCTCCTTGACCGCCCGCTGGCACATCTCCTCCAGCACGCCCATCGCGGCCTGGCGCATCGAGCGCACCACCGCGCGGCGCGTCTCCAGGGGCATCTGCTCGTAGCGCTCGAAGGCCCGCCGCGCGGCCGCGACGGCCGTGTCGACGTCGTCGAACACACCGCGGCGCTTCACGCGCATCGTGGGCGCTGCCCCGATGCCCCCGGCGAGGGCGCGCTCGATGGCGCCGGGCGACGCCGCCACCCCCTGCTTTCGCAGCCGCTCGACCACCATCGCCACGATCTGGTCCACCGTCGGGTCGTTGCTCTTCATCGCAGCCGCGGACCGTAGCCCACCCGCGGAGCCCACCACAACCCTGCACCACGCCTCAGCCGAACACCCGCATCCAATGGTGATACCGTCTGGGCCGCCGCCATGCGCCGTCTCCTCGCGCTCCTCCCGATCGCCCTCCTCGCCCTCCCTGCGTGCCGCTCGCGCAACCCGCAGCCCGCCCTCGGGGTCGTGGTGCCGCTGGTGCCGAACGCCGATCGCGCGCCGGCCCGACCGTCGGCCCCGACCTCCGACCGCCCCGAGGCGACGACCTTCTCGCTCATCCGCGACCGGCCGCCCCCCACCGGCGCCCTCGGGGTGACCTTCGGTCAGACCGTGGCGGAGGTCACCGCCCTGCACCGCGCGGCCAACATCCCCTGCCGCCCCTCCGGCGAGTACCTCTTCTGCGAGGGCGCGCTCCAGCCCCTGCCCGTGCGCGTGCTGGTCACCTACGAGTTCTGCGGCGCGGCGCTCTGCTCCGTGGCCGTCGACGGCGCCCGCTCGGACGACGAAGACCTGCTGATGCGCGAGTACGACGGCCTGCTCGAGTTCGCTCGCCGCTCGCTGGGCGCGCCCATCAGCAGCGCGAGGCGCATCGGCCCCGGCTGCCGCGGCCACCTCCCGCTCTGCCTCACCTCCCGCCAGTCGCAGCTCAACGCCCGCTGGTCGTGGCCCGACGGGCCGCAGGTCGAGCTCTCCGTCGACCAGCTCGAAGACGACGCCCTGCAGGCCCAGGCCGCCATCACCTGGCTCTCCGCCGAGCGGGTGCACCGCCCCGCGCCCGACCCGGTGCGCGACGCCTCCGTCGACGCCGCCGCCCGCCCGGACGCCGCCGCCCTTCCATGACGGGCCGTGGCGCACTCGCGCTGGCTCTCGGCCTCGCCCTCGCCTCGCCCCCGGCGCTCGCCCAGCAGGACCCCCGGCTGCAATGGCGAACCCTGGAGACCCCCCATTTCCGCATCCATTTCTATCAGGCGATGGAGCCCCTCGCCCGCCGCGTCGCGGTGATCGCGGAGCACACCGTCGAGCGCCTCGCGGCGCCGCTCGGGTGGCGCCAGAGCCAGGTCACGCAGATCGTGCTGCGCGACAGCACCGACGACGCCAACGGCAGCGCCACGGCCATTCCCCTCAACACCCTCCAGCTCTTCGTCACCGCCCCCGAAGACCTCTCGGTGCTGGAGCAATACGACGACTGGCTGGAGAACCTCGTCATTCACGAGTACGCGCACATCCTCCACGCCGACCACATCTCGGGTGTGCCCGCGATCGTCAACGCCATCATCGGCAAGCAGTGGGCGCCCAACCAGGTTCAGCCGCGCTTCATCCTCGAAGGCCTCGCGGTCTTCCAGGAGAGCCTCCACACCCGCGGCGGAAGGCTGCGCTCCGCCACCTGGGACTCGTACCTCCGCGCCGACGCGCTCGCTGGAAACTTCCAGACCCTCGACCAGCTCACCGTCGGCCCCAACCGCTGGCCGCACGGCAACCTCTGGTACCTCTACGGCTCCTACCTCATGCGCTACGTGGTCGAGCGCTACGGGGCAGAGACCCTCAGCGCGCTCAGCCGCGAGTACGGATCGATGGCCGCCCCATGGCAGTTGAACCGCGCGATCAGGAGGGTGACCGGCGCCACCTGGGAGGAGATCTATGAAGACTTCCAACGCGACACGGTGGCCCGCTACACCCGACAGCGCGACGCCCTGGTGGCCAACGTCCTCGAAGAGGGAACCGCCCTCACGGCGCAGGGCGAGTATGTCCGCAACCCGCGCTTCCTCCCTGATGGGACGCTCGTCTATGAAAGCTCCGATGGCCAGTCGGTCTCCCGGCTGAGGGCCCTCGACGCCAGCGTCTTCCGATCACCGCCGGGCGCCCTCCCCACCCCGACGGACCTCAACCGCCTGGCCGGCCCATCGGGCTTCTCTCCCTGGGGCGATGACGCGCTGCTGGTCTCCGACTCGGACGTCTACCGCCACCTCTATTTCTATCACGACCTCCGCCGTTGGAGCCTCGCGCGCGACGACGACCGCTCGCTCTCGGTCACCGAAGACGACCGGCTCACCGAAGGCTGGAGGGCGCAGCAGCCCGACGTGCACCCCGACGGCGACCACGCGGTCTTCACGGTCAACCACCGCGGCACCACCCGACTCGCGGAGATGTCCCTCACCGACCGCCGCCCGAGCGCCCTGCTCAACCCGAGGCCCTACGAGCAGGTCTTCGCCCCTCGCTACAGCCCCGACGGGCGCACCGTGGCCTTCTCGTTCTGGCGCCGCGGCGGCTACCGCGACCTATGGACCATCGACCGCGCCACGCGCGCCCTCACGCAGCACACCCACGACCGAGCGCTCGACACATCGCCTTCGTACAGCCCTGACGGGCGCTGGCTCCTGTGGTCCTCCGATCGCACCGGCATCGCCAACATCTATGCGATGGAGGTCGCCACCGGGCGGGTGCGCCAGGTAACCAGCACCGTCCTCGGCGCGTGGCAGCCCAACGTCAGCCCCGACGGCCGCACGCTCGTCTATCTGGGCTACTCCCACCGCGGCTACGACCTCTTCCGACTCCCCTTCGACCCTGCCCGCTGGCGCGATCCAACGGTCGTCACGGAAGACCCCTTCGGCCGCGACCGCGACCGCGACCCGCACCCGGCCGAGGACGCCGCTCCCGACTTCCCCACACGGCTCACGGCCTACGACCCGTGGCCCACGCTGCGCCCCAGAACCTGGTCCGCCGAGCTCACCACCGACGGCTTCGGACCACAGCTCGCGGTGCGGACGGAGTCCGCCGACATCGTCGGGCGCCACGCCTGGAGCGCCCGCGTGGGCGTCGGCCTCGTGCGCGGCGACCCACTGGTAGACCTCGGATACGTCTACCGCGGAGCGCGCCCTACGCTGCGCCTGCGGCTCTATCGATCCGTCGACGCGGGCGGCGGATATCGCATCGGGAGCCGCAACCCCACCTGGGCCGCGGAGCGCCTCGGGGGCGAGAGCGAGGTGTCCATCGGCTTTCCCAGCCGCTTCGACACGCACGTCCTCTCCATGACCTACGACGCCCAGTGGGTGCGCGCCTTCGGCGGCCTCCCGGAGCTCGCCCGCAACAGCGACCCGAGCAGCCCTGCGCCGGTGTTTCCCTTCGAGGGCTGGCTCGCGGGGCTGCGCTTCACCTGGAGCTGGTCGAACGCGCAGCGCTTCGCCTACTCCATCAGCAACCAGCGGGGCGTCTCGGCCTTCGCGTCGGTGCGCGTGCTCGACGACCTCATCGGCAGCAGCGTCGGCGGCATCGAGGCCTCCGCGGCGGTGTCGGGATACATCCCCATGCCCTGGGGACAGGACCGCCGAAGGCACATCCTCGCGCTGCACGCCGGCGCAGGCATTGGCACCAACGACCGCGGCGAGCGGGGCGTCTTCGCCGTCGGGGGCTTTCCCCCCTTCTCAGCCCAGAACTGGATCGACGCCTTCCGCTATGGGGTGCAGGCGGGCGGCGTCGCGCTCCGGGGATATCCCCCCTACGTGCGCGGCGGGAGCCAGTTTCAGCTCGTCAACGCGGAGTACCGCTTCCCCATCTGGCAGACGCAGCGCGGGGTCTCCACGCTGCCGATCTTCCTGCAGCGCATCTCAGGGGACGTCTTCGTCGACGCGGGCAACGCGAACTTCGGCCGCTTCGACCCGAGCGCCGTCCTGGTGGGCGCCGGGGCCGAGCTGCTGGTCGACATCGTGGCGGGCTACATCATCCCGTTCTCCGCGCGCATCGGGTACGCGCGGGGCTTCATGGCCGAAGGGGATGATCAGGTGTACGGGCTGTTCAGCTCGCCCTTCTAGGGAGAGGGCGTGGCGATCTCGAGGTTGCGGAACGCGAACACCGTCGCGCTCTCGCTCTCCGCGCTGCCGCCCTGCGCCTGGAGCGCGATGTGGCCCGCGCCGAAGGTGTCGTCCTTCACGGTGATGAGCCGCACGTCGTTGGCGTAGAGGATGATCTCCGAGCCGGTGGCCACGACGCGCAGCCGGTTCTCCTCGCCGACGCCGGCCTTGAGGGCCTCGTGGCGGGTCCAGTCGATGAGCGCGGTGCTGGTGTTGGCGACGCGGCGGGTGAGCCGGTAGTACCCCTCGCCGTCGATGAAGACCCGGTAGTTGTCCTTGTCGCTCTTCGCCCGGAAGCTGATGCCCGCGTAGCTCTGGGTGGGCTCCTGCGCGCTGAGCAGGGCGACGGTGACGCTCACGGAGAAGTCCGCGAACTGCTGCTTCTCATACCAGTAGGCCGCCACGGAGGTCTCGCCGCCGGGGAGCGTGACCACCAGGCCGGGCGCGTCGAAGCGCAGCGGCGGCGTGCGGGAGGTCGCCGCGAAGGACCACCCCGCGGGCTCGGCCTTGAAGGCCTCTTCCAGCACCGTGGGCCACGCGACCGCGTCGTTCGTCGCCCCGTTCTCCACCGAATCGCTCATGCGTCCGCTTCCTTTCGCGTCTCTGTCGAAGGCCCCGTACGGCTTCCGGCGCCGCAGGCACGCGGGAGGATACCCCAACCCCGTCCCTCGTTGAAGCGCCCAGAGGAGCCCCGAAGAAAAGTTCTCCGGAGCTCCGGGGCTCCCCCGGGGGTCCATGCACCCGGTGGGTCGACGGCGACCTCAGGGGTGCGAGGGCCATCCAACAACGGTGAACATGGACATTCCGTGCATGGAGCGAAGCGCAACGGGTACGGTTGCCGGGTATCGCGGCCATTCAAAGTCGATCAGAACCTGTCAATGCACCTTGACTTGATTGTTGGTTGCGGGGAGTGTCCAGCGTTGAGAGGTGACCCAATGGCCGATATGCAAACCGACATCAATCGCATCCTGAACGACTTCGCCGCGCAGCTCCTGAAGGTGTTCCGCGAGGCCGTGGTGACGAGCCTCGGCGGTGGCGCACCGGCGGGCCGATCGCTCCCGGCCTCCGCCCCGAAGCGCCGCGGGCGCCCCCCGAAGGCCGCCGCGGCCGCCCCCGCCGCAGCCCGCAAGAAGACCAGCAAGCGTGGTCCGAAGAGCACCCCCAAGGAGGTCGAGGCGCTTCAGGTGCAGATCCTCGATGCCCTCAAGGGTGGCGCGAAGATGTCCGCCTCCGAGATGGTCAAGGCGTTGAAGGTTGACCCGGGTCCCTTCCAGTACGCCCTCGGCAAGCTGAAGAGCAGCAACCAGGTGTCGCAGATCGGCGAGCGCCGCATGGCGAAGTACTCCCTCGGCGGCGGCTCGAAGAAGGCCGCCAAGGGCGCCCGCAAGAAGCCGAAGGGCTCGGACGCCGGCGGCGACGACCAGGGCTGATCGAGCGCCCCTTATCCCTTCACGCTCCCCGCGGTGAGCCCGCCTACCAGGTGGCGCTGCACGGCATAGAACACCGCCATCACCGGAACGCTCACGACCATCGCGCCCGCCGCGAAGCGCCCCCATGCGGCGTCGTGCTCGCCCACGTAGCGCTGCAGCGCCACCGGGAGCGTGAAGGCGTCTTCATGGGAGAGGAAGGTCGCCGCGAGGATGAACTCGTTCCACGCGGACATGAAGGCGAAGAGGCAGGTGACGGCGATGGCGGGGCGCGCGGCCGGGAGCACCACCTTGAAGAAGGCCTGCCAGCGCGTGGCGCCATCGACCATGGCGGCCTCCTCGAGCTCCCGCGGAATCGCCTCGAAGGCCCCGCGCAATTGGAACATCGCGAAGGGCAGCGCCGTGGTCGCATAGACCAGCACCAGCCCGGCGCGCGTGTCGAGCAGCCGCAGCCCATCGAGGATCACATAGAGCGGCACCGCGGTCGCCACGCCAGGGAACATCTGTGTGGCCAGGAGCACCCTCATGCCCGCGCGGTCACCCACGAAGCGCATGCGGGCCATGGCATAGGCCGCGGGCGTGGCCAGCGCGACGGAGGTCACCGCGGTGGCGACGGCGACGAACACCGAGTTGAAGAGCTGGCGTCCGAAGAGCCATCGGCCCGCGGCGTCGTGCTGGAGGGTGACCGCGCGGAAGTTGTCGAGTGAGAAGGCCTCGGGCCAGGGGAGCGCGCGGGGCGAGGGCGTGCCGCTGGGGGAGAGCGCGAGGGTGACCACCCAGAGCACGGGGTAGAGCGCGAAGGCCACCGCGGTGAGGAGCGCGGCGTGCACCAGGAGCTCGATCCACCATGGAGTGCGGCGGCTCATGGGAGCGCCTCCGGGGAGCGACGGCGCGTGACCAGCAGCAGGATCAGGAAGATGAGGACGGCGTAGGCCGAGGCGTATCCGTACTGGGCCTGTCGGGTGAAGGCCCAGCGGTAGGCCTCGCTCACCAGGATGTCCGTCTCGCCATCGGGCTCTCCACCCGACACCAGGAACACCACGTTGAACTGGTTGAAGGTCCAGACGGCGCCCATGGCCACGGAGGGCCCCATGGCGGGTCGGAGCATCGGCACCGTGACCTTCCAGAACTGCTGCCACGCGGTCGCGCCGTCGACGGCGGCGGCTTCATAGAGGTCCTTCGGGATACCCGCGAGGGCGCCGATGGTGACCACCATCATGAACGGAAAGCCGAGCCACACGTTGGTGGTGACGTTGGCCGCGAAGGCCGTGGAGAAGCGCGCGAACCAGCTCACGGGCTCTCCCCCGAGGGACGTGAGCAGCGCGTTCACGGCGCCGAACTGCCGATGGAACATCCCCTTCCACGCGAGCGCCGTCACGTAGGAGGGCACCGCCCACGGGATGATCAGCAGCACCCGATAGAGGGCCTTCATCCGAAGCAGCGGGCGGGAGAGCAGCAGCGCGAGCGCCACGCCGATGGAGACGTGGAGGGTGATGTTGGCAACGGTCCAGAGCACCGTGACCAGGAGCACCCGATAGAACGACCCCGTTGCCAGGAGGGGGCCGCCGCGCGCCGTGAGGATGTCGACATAGTTGGCGAGGCCCACGTAGTACGAGTGGCCTTCGCGGGTGGCGTAGAGCGAGGTGACCGCGCCGATGACCAGAGGCACCACCACCAGCAGCGCCAGCGTCACGGCGGCGTGGGTGACCCACGCGTAGGCCGGCAGCGAGCGCCGGAGGTCACGGCGGAATACCGGGTCGCGTAAGCCGCGCAGGGAGTTGAGCACCAGGCCCATGGCAGCGAGGCCCACCGCGAGGAGCGCGAGCGTGGCGTCGCGCCGGCGGGGGAGGGGGCGGGTCACGTCGGTGAAGCGGTGCTCGGCCTCCTCGAGCGCCGTGCGCGGCGAGCGGTCGCCCCGGAGCGCCTTCAGGATCGCCTGCCGCGCGGGCTCGAACACCGCCCTCATGTGCGGGTGCGTGGGCATCGGGCGGGCGTGCGACGCGGCCTCGCGAAACACCGAGAGCACGGGGTCGCGGGCGAGCTCGGGGTCGGCGGTCCATGCGTCGCGGGTGGCGACCACCTGGCGGCCGACGCGGGCGCGGATCACCGCGGCGGGCACCTCCGTGAGGGCCTCGGCGAGGGCGATGGCCGCGGAGGGGTCGTGGCTGCGCGAGGAGACGAAGGCGCCCTCGACGGTGGCGTAGGGCTCCATGAGGCGCCCGCCGGCGTCGGCGAGGGCGGGCAGCGGGGCCACCCGGAAGGGGACGCGCGACCCGAGCTCGGCGGCGAGCCACGGGCCCGAGATGGCCGTCGCGGCGCGGCCGGTGGAGAAGAGCTGCGAGACGAGCGCGCCGGAGGCCTCGTCGGGGATCACCCCCGCGCGGGTCATGGCGATCACGCGGCGGAGGGAGCGCTCGGCCGCGGGGCCGACGAAGGTGTAGCGCCCGGCGTCGTCGAGCATGGCGCCGCCGTAGGCGTGCAGCAGCGGCGCGTGGAAGTAGGCGCCCTGGGACTCATACACGAGCGGGTATGTTCCGGCGGGGAGGCGCGGGCGCAGGGCCTCGATGGACTCGAGCGTGGCGGGGGGCGCGGGGTCGGTCCAGAGGGCGGGGTTGATGAAGAGGGCGACGCACTTCACCGAGAGGGGGAAGGCGTAGAGGTCGCCCGCGGCGGTGAGGGCGCGCACGGCGGTGTCGTCGAAGCGCGCGGTGACGGCGGTGACGGAGGCGCGGGCGACGGGGGCGACGAGGCCGAGGGCGCGGTAGCTGGCGAGGCGCTCGTGGGCGTCGACGAAGACGTCGGGGCCGTGGCCGTGGGGGATCGCCGACTCCAGCTTGGAGGCGTAGGCCTCGAAGGGGACCGCGAGCACGTCGAGGGTGGCGGCGGGGTGCGCCCGGCGCCAGGCGTCGAGCACCTGGTCGAGGGCGGTCTGCTCGGCGCCGCGGTAGGCGTGCCAGAGCGTGAGGTGCTGCGCGGAGGCCGACGGGGCGGCGAGGAGGAGGGAGAGGGCGGCGAGGAGGCGACGGGGGGTCACGAGCGCCCCGCGTCGAGGGAGCGCTCCGTCGTCGGGTCGAAGAGGTGCACCGAGTTGGCGTGGACGCGCAGCGGCAGGCGCTCTCCCGGGCGGGGGAGCGCGGCGTCGCCGTCGAGGCGGGCGACGAAGGCCACGCCGCCGACGGTGCCGTGGGCGTAGGCCTCGAAGCCCATGGGCTCGACCACCTCGACGTGAAGGTCGATGGCCCCGTCGGGGTCGGGGATGACGTCGTGAGGGCGCACCCCGATGAGCACCGGGCGGCCGGGGGGGAGGGTGGCGAAGCGCGCGGGGTCGACGGAGACGCGCAGGCCCGGGGCCTCGGCGAAGCGGCCGGTGGCGTCGATGGAGCCGGTGAAGAAGTTCATCGCGGGCGAGCCCAGGAAGCCGGCGACGAAGCGGGACGCCGGGCGCTGGTAGACCTCGAGGGGAGGGCCCTCCTGCTCGACGGATCCGGCGCGCAGCACCACGAGGCGGTCGGCGAGGGTCATGGCCTCGACCTGGTCGTGGGTCACGTAGAGCATGGTGGCGCCGAGGCTCGCGTGGAGGCGCTTGATCTCGACGCGCACCTGCGCCCGCAGCGCCGCGTCGAGGTTGCTCAGGGGCTCGTCGAAGAGGAAGAGCTGCGGGCGGCGCACCACCGCGCGGCCCATGGCGACGCGCTGCCGCTGGCCGCCGGACATCTCCCTGGGGAAGCGGTCGAGCAAGGCTTCGATGGTCAGCATGCGGGCGACCTCGGAGACCCGCGAGGCGATCTCCCTGGGGTCGACGCCCCGGAGCTTGAGGCCGAAGGCGAGGTTGTCGCGCACCGTGAGGTGCGGATAGAGCGCGTAGCTCTGGAAGACCATCGCGATGTCGCGGTCGCGCGGGGGAGAGCGGGTGACGTCGCGGTCGCCGAGGACGATGGTGCCGGAGTCGGGCTCTTCCAGGCCCGCGACGGTGCGCAGGAGCGTGCTCTTGCCGCAGCCCGACGGGCCGACGAGCACGGCGAACTCCCCCTTGGTCAGCGACAGGTCGATGCCTCGCAGGATGAGGTTTGGACCGAGCGTCTTGCGGATCCCTCGCAGGGTGACAGCGGCCACGGGCGCGGAGTGTTCCAGAAGTGCCCCGTGCTTGGGAATCCCATTCTCCTGCCTCGTGCGTGGCGTTCGGGATACGGTCGGGCGTGCGCCGCCCCGTGCTGCTGCTCCTGCTCTGCGCCGCGGTGCTCCTCTGCGCGTGGCCCGCGCTCACCGGCGACCCCCTCCTCGACGACCTGCGCCTCGTCCCGCTGCGCCGCCCCTTCCCCCGCGCCGACGTCTTCGCCCAGCCCCCACGCTGGCAGCCCGCGGTCGAGCTCTCCTTCCGCGCCGTGGCCGCGCTCTCCCCGCCGCGCTTCGTCGTCGCGGTGCAGCTCCACCACCTCGCCTCCCTGGCGCTGCACCTGCTGACCGTCTGGCTCCTGCTGGGCCTCGTGCTCGCTCGCCACCCCGGCGACCGGGTGCACCCCTGGCACGCCCTGGTGCTCGGCGCCTTCGCGCTGCACCCCTCGCTGCTGGAGTCCTACGGCCACCTCGCGGCCCGCGGCGAGGCCCTCTCCGCCGCCTCCCTCGCGGGCCTCGCGCTCTCGCTCCATCACGGCCGCGCCGCGCCCGCCCTCGCGCTCACCCTCCTGGGCATGGCCGCCTCGCCCGGCTTCGCGCCCGCCGCCGCCGCGCTCGGCCTCGCCGCCGCGCTCGAGCAGCCCTCCGCCCGATCGCGCCGCACGGCCCTCGCCATCGCGCTGACGGCGCTGCTCACCGCGCTGCTCACCTTCGGGGCGCGCCCCTCGCTCGACGACCTCCTCCGATGGTCCATGCGGGTCCCGAGGGCGGTGTCCATCGCCACCCGGGCGCTGGTGGTCCCCACGGAGACGGCCCTGCGGCTGCCCCACTGGGAGCTGAGCCTCCCGATGAGCTCCGCCGAGCGGCTCACCGCGGCGCTCCCTTTACTGGCCAGTGTATTCCTCTGGCGGCGCCAGGCCCGCGGCGCGGCGGTGCTCGTGCTGGGTGCGGCGCTCTCGGCGCTCCCGCTGGTGCGCTTCGCCGACTCGCTCGCCTACGGCTTCGACCGCTACCTCGCCGGCGCGGCGGTGCTGCTGGCCGTGGCGGTGCTGCGCGAGCCCGCGCCACCTTGGATCGCCGTACTCTCCTCCGGGACGCAGCGTCTCGTGGGCGGGTGCGGGGTGGCGCTGCTGGTGCTGCTGGGCTTCATGGCGCGGCAGACGGCCACGGGGTTCACCTCGGACTCCCACCAGCTCGACGCGATGACCCAGATGCGGCCGCGCGACCCGTCGGGGCACCTCCGCAACGCCTGGTTCGCGGCGCGCATGGGCGACGTGGTCACCGCGCGGCGCTCGCTGCGCAACGTCCGCCGCCAGGGCTCGCTCACGCCCACGATGGCCCGCGTGGCCCGCTCGATCTCGGCCGCGGTGGGGGAGGCGGTAGAATCCCGCGCACCATGAAGACCATCCGAGCGGTGCGCATCCGGGAGCCTGGGGACCTCGACGTGCTGGAGCTGGGGGAGGTGTCGCTGCGCGATCCGGGCGTCGGCGAGGTGCGGGTGAAGGTGGCGGCGGCGGGGCTCAACCGCGCCGACCTGATGCAGCGCGCGGGCAGGTACCCGGCGCCGCCCGGGGTGGCGGCGGATGTTCCGGGCCTGGAGTACGCGGGGCTGGTCGAGGCCGTGGGCGCGGAGGTGCGCGGCGTGGCCGTGGGCGACCGGGTGATGGGCCTGGTGGCCGGCGGGGCGATGGCCGAGGCCGTGGTGGTGCATCACCGCGAGCTCATGGCGGTGCCCGAGGCGATGTCGCTGACCGACGCGGCGTCGATCCCCGAGGCCTTCGCGACGGCGTGGGACGCCCTGGTGCAGGCGGGCGCGCGCATGGGCGACGTGGTGCTGGTGCACGCCGCCGCGAGCGGGGTGGGCACCGCCGCGACGCAGCTCGCGAGGGCCATGGGCGCGAGGGTGATCGGCACCGGGCGCAGCGCCGCGAAGCTGGCGCGCTGCGCGGAGTGGGGCCTCGACGAGGCGGTGGTCGCGGTGGAGGGGCGCTTCGCCGACGCGGTGCTGACGCGCACCGGGGGAGCGGGCGTGACGGTGGTGCTCGACCTGGTGGGCGGCGGTTACCTGGAGGAGAGCCTGCGGTGCGCGGCGCCGGGGGCGAGGGTGATGCTGCTGGCGACCACGGGCGGCGGGGCGGCGACGCTGCCGCTCGGGCTCGCGCTCTCCAGGCGGGTGACCGTGAAGGGCACCGTGCTGCGGAGCCGCCCGCTGGAGGAGAAGATCGCCCTGGCGAGGGGCTTCACCGCGGCGGTGGCTCCGGGCTTCGCGAGCGGGGCGCTGCGGCCGGTGGTGGACGCGGTGCTGCCGATGGAGCAGGTGCGCGAGGCCCACCGACGGATGGCGAGCGACGAGACCGTGGGGAAGATCGTGCTGCGCTGGTGAGGGAATACCCGGTCGGGTAATAGGGTCAGAGCAGCCGGTGGAAGTACCGGAGGTTGAGCAGCAGCGTCGTCTGCGAGCCGCCGTGCACCTCCTGGCGCAGGGCGGCCTCGACCGCGAACATCTGGTCGATGTACCCGAGGCCCGCGGTGATGAGGTGCACCGGGTTGTTGAGCCGGATGTCGTCGTAGGTGTAGCCGAGGCGCAGCGGAACCCGGCTGGCCAGCAGCTCGACGCCGCCCGACCAGCGGGCGCGAGGGCCGTCGGCGAAGGAGGTCACGTCCCACACCGTGTCGGCCACGATGTGGAGGGTGTCGATGGGGATGATCCCGATGCCGCCGCCGATGGAGAGGGGCGAGAGCGCCGTGTCGGGGTTGCTGAGGGAGTAGCCGGTGACGCCCAGGGCGAGCCACGACCAGGGCTTGAGCGCGATGCCGACGTCGACGGTGAAGCCCGAGAAGGCGCTGCCCCGCACGCCGTTGGCGGTGGGGGTGCCCACGTAGTCGAGGTAGCGGCCGGTGACGCCGAGGCTCACCCCCTCGGCGAGCGCGGCGCCGAGGGAGATGCGGAAGTCGTGGTTGCGGGTGTCGCCGTCGAGCAGGGAGTAGTGGTAGGCGAGGCCCGCCCCCACCTTGCGCGTGGAGTCGACCACCGCGCCGCCGAAGGACCAGCGGCCCTGCGCCGGGTCCCAGAGCACCGAGCTGTCGACGTGGTAGACGCGCGACTGGCTCATGGCCGCCGGGTTGACGTAGAGCGCCGAGGTGCTCTGCGCGATGGCGTGGGTGCCGCCGCCGAGGGCCATGGTGCGGGCCGTGACCGGGGTCTCCGGGGCCGTCTGCACCTGCCCCAGCGCGACCGACGGGACCAGGGCCAGCGCGGTCGCACAGCACAGCGATCGGGCGAGGACGGTGAGCTCCATGACTGCCGCGGATAGAACGCCGCCGGGGGTGTGTCTACTTCCCGACCGGTTTTCCACAGGTCTCCCCACCAGCCTGTGGACAAACGCCTCCGGGTGCTACCCCCCGGTCTGGTCGATTTCTCGCGCTGGCAGCGTTCTTCCACGATGCTGCGACCCCTCTGGACCTGGTGTGTCCCGGGGCTGTGGAAAACGCTGTGGACAGGATGTTGTACCGCCGTGGGTGACGAGGCCAAGACGCTCTGGGACAAGGTGCTCGAGGCGCTCCGTGGCCGCGTGGGCGAGCAGATGATCGACAAGCTGCTGCGCCCCCTGGAGGCCCTCGACGCCGCCGACGGGGTGCTGCTGCTGCGGGCGCCCAATGACTTCGCGCGCGAGTGGGTGACCAAGGGCTACGTGCCCGTGGTCGAGGAGACCCTGCGCTACCTCACCGGCACCCCGTGGACCATCCACTGGGCCGCGAGCGCGAAGGCCGGCGCCTCGACCGCCCCCCGCGCCGCCCCGAAGCCCCCGCCCCCGCTGCCCCGCCCGGCCCCCGCCCGCCCGGCGCCCCCGGCCCCGGTCGCATCCGCCCCGGCGCCCGCGGCCCCGAAGCCCGCTGCGCCCGCGCGCACCATGGCCCCTCCGGTGTCGACCAGGGCCCCGGCCCCGGCGCACAACCCCGGCGCCGCCAGCGGATCGGCGGGCTGCGGGCTCTCGCCCAAGTACACCTTCGACACCTTCGTGAACGGCCCCTCCAACAACGTGGCGCACGCGATGGCGCAGGCCATGTCCAACCTGGCGGGCCGGCGCGTCAACGTGCTCTTCCTCTGCGGGGGCACCGGGCTCGGCAAGACCCACCTCTCCAACGCCATCGGCCACCGCATCCTCGAGCAGAAGCCCGGCGCCCGCATCGTCTATGTGAGCGCCGAGACCTTCACCAACGAGTACGTGGCGGCGATCCAGCAGAAGCGGATGGAGGAGTTTCGCGGGCGCTACCGCAACGAGTGCGACGGGCTGCTCATCGACGACGTGCAGTTTCTCGCGGGTCGCGAAGGCACCCAGGAGGAGTTCTTCCACACCTTCAACGCGCTCTACCAGAAGGACATCCCGATCGTCCTCACCAGCGACGTGCTGCCGCAGAACCTCCACGGCATGGCCGAGCGGCTCTGCTCGCGCTTCGCCAGCGGGCTCGTCGCGGAGGTCTATCCCCCGGAGCTGGAGACCCGCATCGCGATCCTTCGCAAGAAGGCCGAGCAGGACGGGGTGAAGCTCGACGACGAGACCGCGGCCCTGATCGCCAGCGCCGGGAGCAACGTGCGCGAGCTGGAGGGGATGCTGATGAAGCTGTCGATCCGCGCGAGCCTGAACGGCCGCGGGGTGATCGACGCGGCGCTGGCGAGGGAGACCCTGCGCATCGGGTCGAAGCCCGCGGTGACCACCGTGGAGGACGTCCAGCGGGCGGTCTGCGACCACTACCGCATCAAGCTCAACCAGCTCACCGGGAAGGACCGCCACAAGGAGGTGGCCCTCCCCCGGCAGGTGGCCATGTACCTGGCCCGCACCCACCTGGGGACCTCGTTCCCGCAGATCGGCGCCCGCTTCAACGGGAAGGACCACACCACGGTCATGTCGTCCGTGCGCAAGGTGGCGAAGCTCCGGGTGGACGACCTGGAGGTCGCCGCCGCCCTGGAGGCCATCTCCCTGAAGCTGGGCTTTGCCGCCCCGGTGCTGGACGTCGCGGCCGGGGCCGAGGAGTACTCCTCTCGATGATTTCCCCAGGAAACAGCGCCTTCACCAGCCTGTGGAAAACCCTGTGGGCCCGTAGGGGTGCTTCCCTGGTGACGGGGACTGTGGACGGGGCTGGGGATGGCGTACGGTGCGAACTGTCCCCGGCGGTTCAACAGACGAGCCCCCGGTCGGCGTCCCCAGCGCGTCCCCCTGTAGAACAGCAGGAAACGGTGTTTTCCACCGTCTCCACAGGACTCACTACTAAGATCGTTTAATTGAATTCAATTCTCCCTGAATAGAGAAGAAGACATCCGGAAGCCAAACGGGTCGGGACGCTGAGCCCGACCGAAGGACAGAGTGAGCGATGGAGTTCGTGGTCAACAAGCGGGAGTTCGTGAGGGCGCTGAGCCGGGTGCAGAGCGTGGCGGACAAGAAGTCGGCGATGCCCATCCTGACGAACGTGCTGATCGTGGCGGATGCCTCGGGCGTGCGGCTCGCGGCCACCGACCTGACGCTCGCGGTGACGGCCCACTGCAAGGCCGACGTGCGCAAGGGCGGCACCGTGGCGCTCCCGGCGCGGCACGTCTTCGACGTCGTGAAGGTGCTCCCCGACGGGGACGTCACGGTCTCCGTCGAGAAGAACTTCTCCGCGCGCATCAAGTCCGGCAAGCGCCGCTTCGACCTGAGCGGCATGCCCGGCGAGGACTTCCCCACCCTGCCTGATCCCAGCAAGGTCACGCTCACCCTCATCCCCGCCGACGACGTGGCCGACCTCATCGCGCTCACGCAGTTCTCCATGTCCGCGGACGACACCCGGCCCCACCTCTCGGCGGCGCTCTTCGAGCTCGCGGGCGAGGTGCTGCGCGTGGTCACCACCGACGGCCACCGGCTCTCCAAGGCCGAGCGCAAGATCAGCGGCATGAAGGGCCAGAGCAAGCTGCTCATCCCCGCCAAGGCGGTGCACGAGCTCAAGCGCATGGTCGACGAGCTGCGCGCCGAGAAGAAGGACGCCACCAGCGGCCCGCTCACCGTGGGCATCGGCGCCGCCAGCTCGCAGGGCCCGGTGTTCTTCCAGCGCGACGGGATGACCCTCTCGTCCAAGCTGGTCGACGCGGCCTTCCCCTCGTACGAGCAGGTGATCCCCTCGGCCACCGACCGCACGGTGACCGCCTCGCGCACCGCCCTCCTCGACGCCCTGAAGGCGGTGTCCCTCGTGGCCTCCGACCGCACCAGCGGCGTCAAGCTCCAGGTGAACTCCTCGCGCATGCTCATCACCAGCGAGAACCCCGAGATCGGCGCCGGCAGCGACGAGATCGACGCCTCGCTCCAGGGCCCGGACGTCACCATCGGCTTCAACAGCAAGTACCTCACCGACGCCCTGAGCGCGCTCACCTCCGAGGAGGTCGCCCTCGAGCTCTCCGGCGAGCTCGACCCCGGGATGATCAAGCCCGTCGGCCGCGACGACTACCTCGGCGTCATCATGCCGATGCGCATCTGAGCCGACGTCCCTCACCCTCTTCTTCCGGCCCGTCGTGATCCCGCTCCACATCACCGAGCTCAGCGTCGACGGGTTTCGCAACCTCCACGGCGTGAAGCTCCTCCCCTCGCCCGGCGGCAACGTGCTGCTGGGCGACAACGGGCACGGCAAGACCTCCATCCTCGAGGCCATCGACTACGCCGCCTCGCTGCGGTCGTTTCGCGGCGCCACCCGCACCCAGCTCATCGGCCACGAGGCGAAGTCCGCGGACATCCTGATGCGCGTCGGGGGGCCCTCTCCGTCGCGCGAGTACCGGCTGCGCCTCGGCCGCGCCACCCGGGAGATCACCCTCGACGGCAAGCGCCCCGAGCGCGCCGTGGAGTACTTCTCCGGCGCCGCCTGCGTGGTCTTCCACCCGGGCGACCTCGACCTGGTGCGAGGCCCGCCGGAGCTTCGCCGCCGGCTGCTCGACCGCATCCTGGTGCGCGCCGTCGACGGCTACGGCGAGGCGCTCAAGTCCTACGGCAAGGCCCTCCGCTCCCGCAACGCGCTGCTGCGGGAGAAGCACCCCAACGCCAAGGCCATCCAGGCCTACGACTTCCCCGTCGCCCGCTACGGCAGCGCCCTCGTCCGCGCCCGCGCCGTGCTCGCCCACGACCTCGTGCCCGCCGCGCGCCGCGCCCTCGACGAGGTGGCGCTCAGCCCCGACGCCATCGAGCTCAAGTACCAGCCCCGGGCCTCCGGCGACCAGGTGGCCTTCACCGCCGCGCTCGCCGAGGGCCTCGCCCGCGACCTCGCCCGCCGCAGCACCTCGCTCGGGCCGCACGGCGACGACCTCGCCATCACCTGGTCGGGCCTGCCCGCCCGCGTGGTGGCCAGCCAGGGGCAGACCCGCGCGCTCGCCCTCGCGCTGCGCCTCGCCGAGCTCCACGTGCTCGAGGCCCGCACCCGCGCCATCCCCGTGCTGCTGCTCGACGACGTCTCCAGCGAGCTCGACCGGGAGCGCACCGCCAGGCTCTTCAAGCTGGTCGGGGCCCTCGGCGCGCAGGTCTTCGTGACCACCACCGACCCGGCCATCGCGGCGATGCTCCCGGGCGCCCGGCGCTTCGCCGTGGCCGACGGCGCGGTCACCCCCGCCGGCGCAGGGTGATGGACATAGTCTGACATTGCCTTCAGGGGGGCCATCTGCTAGAGAAAAGCCCTGAAATTACCGAGGAAATCACGACATGACGATCGAACCGACGGCGCAGGAATACGGGGCGGATAGCATCACCAAGCTGGAGGGTCTCCAGGCGGTGCGCGAGGTCCCCGGGATGTACATCGGCGACGTGCACGACGGCTCGGGGCTGCATCACCTGGTGTGGGAGGTCGTCGACAACTCCATCGACGAGTACTTCGCGGGCGTGTGCAACCGCATCGACGTGACGGTGCACGCCGACGGCTCGGTGCGCGTGGCCGACAACGGCCGCGGCATCCCGACGGGTATCAACACCAAGCACGGCATCAGCGCGGCGGAGCTGGCCCTCACCAGCCTGCACGCGGGCGGCAAGTTCAAGAGCGCCAACAACTACGCGATGTCGTCGGGTCTCCACGGCGTCGGGGTGAGCGCGGTCAACGCGGTGAGCGAGTGGCTGCGCCTCGAGATCTGGCGCGAGGGCAAGGTGCACGAGCTGGAGTTCGCCGCGGGGGTCACCAAGGAGCCGCTCAAGGTGGTCGGTGAGAGCCCAAAGACGGGCACCATCGTCACGTTCAAGCCCGACCCGACGATCTTCACGATGACGGAGTTCTCGTACGACATCCTCGAGAACCGGCTGCGCGAGCTCGGCTACCTCAACGCGGGGCTCTCGCTCACGCTCACCGACGAGCGCACCGACAAGCCCACGCAGGAGTTTCACTCCGCGGGCGGCATCGCGGACTACGTGAAGTTTCTCAACGCGGAGAAGAAGACCGACGCCGACCCCATCGCGCTGCGCGGCGAGCACACGCTCGACACCGGCAAGGTGGTCACCGTCGAGATCGCCCTCCAGTGGACCGACAGCCTGTACGAAGCGATCCAGGCGTACACCAACAACGTGCACAACCGCGACGGCGGCACGCACGTCTCCGGCTTCAAGACCGCCATCACCAAGTGCATCAACGCCTACGGCGCGGAGAAGGGCTTCCTCAAGCCCCTGAAGGACCAGGCGCTCATCGGCGACGACGTGCGCGAGGGCCTCACGGGCGTGATCTCCGTGCGCCACCCCAACCCCTCGTACAGCTCGCAGACCAAGCACAAGCTGGTGTCGTCCGAGGTGTCGGGCATCGTGTCGGGCATCCTGCAGGAGCGGCTCTCCCGCTGGCTCGACGAGAACCCGGTGGCCGCCAAGCGCGTGCTGGAGAAGTGCGTGCTGTCGGCGCAGGCCCGCGCGGCGGCGCAGAAGGCCCGCGAGCTGGTGCACCGCAAGGGCGTGCTCGACGCGAGCTCGCTGCCGGGCAAGCTGGCCGACTGCCAGGAGCGCGACCCGTCCAAGTGCGAGCTGTACATCGTCGAGGGTGACTCGGCTGGCGGCTCGGCCAAGCAGGGGCGCGACCGCAAGACGCAGGCGATCCTGCCGCTGCGGGGGAAGATCCTGAACGTCGAGCGGGTGCGCTTCGAGCGCATGCTGGGCAACCAGGAGATCGGCACGCTCATCACGGCGCTCGGGGTGACGGTGCGGCCCGACAGCTTCGGCGATCCGAAGTCCACCGAGGAGGAGAGCGGCTCGACCACCCCGGGGCCCCGGCTCGACCTGGAGAAGCTGCGCTACCACCGGGTGGTGCTGATGACCGACGCCGACGTCGACGGGTCGCACATCCGCACGCTGCTGCTGACCTTCTTCTTCCGGCAGATGCCCGAGCTCGTGGAGAAGGGCTACCTGTACATCGCGCAGCCGCCGCTCTACGGCATCCGCCGCGGCAAGACGATCGACTACGTGAAGGACGACGAGGCGCTCGCGCACAACGTCATCCGGGTCGGCACGAAGAACGTGGCGCTGCGGTCCGACACGAAGACCATCGAGGGCGAGGAGCTGCACGCGCTGGCGATGGAGCTGCACCGGGCGGAGACGCTGCTGCAGCGGATGGAGCTGCGCTGCGAGCCCAAGGTGGTGAGCGCGGTGGTGCGCACGCGGGCCTTCACGCGCGACACGCTCAAGGACGAGGAGAAGATCGCGGAGGGGATGAGGCGGCTGGAGGAGTACATGGGCACGTATTCGCCGGAGCTTCTGCCGCTGCGGTTCACGCTCGACGAGGACGTGGAGCACGGCGGGTCGAAGGTGCTCATCCGGGTGCGCGCGGGCACCGCGGGGCGCACGACGACGGTGAGCTGGTCGTTTCTGGACGGTCCCGAGGTGCGCGAGCTCACGGCCATCGAGGATCACCTCGGGGCGCTGGGCCCGGCGCCGTGGACGCTGGTCGACGGGTCGAAGACCCACACCATCGTGCACGGGGGGCAGCTCCACCAGATCATCGACGAGCGGGGCAAGAAGGGCGCGACCATCCAGCGCTACAAGGGCCTCGGGGAGATGAGCGCCGAGCAGCTCTGGGAGACCACCATGGACCCGGCGAAGCGCATCATGCTGCGGGTGCGGGTCGAAGACGCTGCGGCTACGGACAAGGTCATGACCCTGCTGATGGGCGACGAGGTCGAGCCGCGCCGCGCCTTCATCGAGAAGAACGCCCTCAACGCCCGCAACCTGGACATCTGAACCAACACTCCCGGGCGCCCTGGTGATGCACCGGGCGCCTGGAACTCCACCCGAAACACCCGCCGCCGCCATTTGACAGGGGCGCTGGGGTTCGGGTACCTACCGCCTCCCTCGAATCGCAAAAGGGTTGTCATGCAGAAGCCGAAGTTCCGTACCGCCGACAAGTCCGCCTGGGTGTTCGTGACCACGCAGCTCAACAAGCGCCCGGTCAAGGCGATGAGCCGTCGCGCCGCGCTCCGTTGCGGCTACCTGGCGGGCGCCGCCAACCGCCTCGGGATCGAAGACCAGCGCGCGCTCCCGACGCCGCACATGGACGAGACCATGAGCGCGTTCATCAAGCGCGTGAAGTCCGCCCAGGCCTGAGTCCACCGCGTCGTTGACCCTGCGCTCCGCCGGGGGATAGAACTCCGCCACGGTGCGCCACGACGGCTTCGACGTAACCTTCTGGGGGGTCCGGGGCAGCGTGGCTACCCCGGGGCCGCGCACGGTCCTCGTGGGCGGCAACACCAGCTGCGTCGAGGTGCGCGCGGGTGACGAGCGCATCATCCTCGACGGCGGCACCGGGCTCCGGGAGCTCGGCGAGACCCTCCGCCACGACGGCCCCATCAACGCCCACGTCTTCTTCTCCCACGTCCACTGGGATCACATCCAGGGCGTGCCCTTCTTCGCGCCCGCCTTCGACCCGAGGAGCAGCTTCGTGCTGCACGCGGGCAAGCGCGGCGGGCGCACGGTGCGCGACGCCCTCGGCGGCCAGATGGCCGACCCGTACTTCCCGGTGCACCTCCAGGAGATCGAGGCCGCCCTCTCCTTCCACGACCTCGAGCAGCGCCAGCGGGTGACCGTCGGCGACGGCGTGGTGGTGCACGGCATCGAGGGCAACCACCCCGACGGGGTCTTCGCGTGGCGCGTCGAGTGGAAGGGCCACGCGTTGGTCTACGCGACGGACACGGAGAGCTCGTCGCTCCACGACCAGGCCATCATCGAGCTCGCGCGCGGCGCCGACGTGCTCATCTACGACGCGCAGTTCACCCCCGAGCAGCTCGACGGCGGAGACGGCCGCGGGTCGCGCCGGGGCTGGGGCCACAGCTCCATGATGGATGGGGCGCGCATCGCCCAGGCGGCGCGCGTGGGGACCTACGTGCTCTTCCACCATGATCCCCACCAGGACGACGCCGCGGTGGTGGATAAAGAACGCCGCGCCCAGGGGGCCTTCGAGCGCTCCGTCGCGGCGCGCGAGGGCATGATCCTCGATGTGATCCGCGGTCATCGGGGTGCGTAGAAGCCTTCGCGGGTGCCGCATATCCTGCGCGACGTTTGGATATCGGTTGGGGATCTTTTCCCACGCGAAAATGGGGGCTATAGGTCCGCCCAGCCACCATGGACTCCGCACTCCCCACCTCGATTCCATCGGACATCATTGTCGAGAAGCCCGCTCCCCGTGAGGGGAAGGTGCTCATCGACGCGTCGCGGCCCTTCGCGGTAGAGAGCCCCGCTCGGACGATCTGGGTGGTGGCCAGCACGCTCGCGGCCTGGGCGACGTGCTTCGCGCTCGCCACGGCGCTGCCGGCCCCGTGGTACGCGCGGCTGCCCTTCACGGTGCTCACGGCGCTGCTCGCGACGCGCTCGTTCATCCTCTTCCATGACGTGATGCACGGGGCGATGTGCCGAGGAAACGCGCTCTGGGCGAAGGTCTGCCGGGCCTTCGTGACCGCCTATGGCTTCTGGATCCTCACGCCGCCGCGCATCTGGAAGGAGTCACACAACTACCACCACGCGCACACGGCGAAGCTGGTCGGCTCGCACATCGGCTCGTACATGATGCTCACCCCGGCGATGTACGCGAAGGCGACGCCGTCGCAGCAGCGGATGTACCGGCTCATGCGCTCGCCGCTCAACGTGGCCGTCGGCTACGTCACGGTCTTCCTCTGGGGCATGTGCGTGGGGCCCTTCCTCAAGAACAAGAAGAAGCACCTGGACTCGGCCGTGGCGCTCGTCCTGCACTTCGCCCAGATCGCCCTCACCGTGCACTTCTTCGGCGTGGGCGCGGCCTTCACCGGGGTCATCGGCAGCGTCGCCATCGCCTGCGCCCTGGGCGCGTACCTCTTCTACGCCCAGCACAACTTCCCGGACATCCACGTGCAGCCGCGCGAGACCTGGAGCTACACCCGCGCCGCCACGGAGTCGTCGAGCTTCATGGAGATGTCGCCGGTGATGCACTGGTTCACGGGCAACATCGGGTTCCACCACGTGCACCACCTCAACCCGCAGATTCCGTTCTACCAGCTGCCCAACGCCATGGCGGGCATCCCCGAGCTGCAGCACCCCGGGCGCACCTCGCTGCGCCTGAAGGACATCCGCGCCGCCTTCGCCCTCAAGCTCTGGGACCCGTCCAAGGGACGCATGGTCGGCTACGACGCGGTCGGCGAGCAGCACGCCCCGATGGCGGAGAGCCCCATCCACCGGGAAAACGCCCTGCCGTGATATTCCACGGGTCACCACGATGACCCACCGCGCTCGCATCGCCCCCGTCCTCGCGCTCCTCCTCGCCACCGCCGCCAGCACCGCCCAGCCCAGGCCCGTCGCGCTCAGCGCCGTCGAGCACGCCCTCGGCGCGTCGCCGCTGCACATGGTCGCGGGGCACGGCCGGCTCACCGCGGGCGTCACCCGGGACGGCGACCTCGCCGTGCTCACCTGGCCGTCGCCCTCCTGCTGCGATCAGCTCACGCACCTCTCCTCCAACGCCCTCGACGCCCGCACCCGCCCTCGCACCGGCGTCCACGAGGGCTTCGGCGTCGCCCTCGGGGTCGTCGTCGAAACAGCGACCGCCACCCGCGTCGAGTGGCTCCACGACCCCGCCCGCTGGCGCCCGGTCGCGGCCTACGCCGACGAGCGCTCGCTCCAGCCGAGGGTGACGTACACCCGCGTCGACGGCGGGCTCACCATCACCCTCGACGACGCCGTGCTCCCCTCCCCCGACGTGCTCCAGCGGCGCGTGCGCTACGTGCGATCGAGCGACGCCGCGGGCATGGGCATCCGAAGCGTCGCGCTCATGGTGCACGCCAACCTCGGGCTCACCCAGAACGTCATCCCCCGGCTCCCCTTCGGCGACGTGCTCGCCGACAGCCGCAACGACTTCGGCGTCGTGCACGACAGCGCGCTCGGGGCCTTCATCCATTTCCGCCCCGCCGACCGCGCGCCCATCAACGACATCCCCGCCCTCGTCGGGGCGCCGACGCTCGCGGTCGACCACTTCGGCCCCATGGACGCGCTGCTACGCCGCGACGGAGACCTCACCGCCGAGGCGAACGCCCTCGCCGCGGCGCTCGACACGACCTTCACCCGGGGCGTCTACGCCGTCGTCGGGAGCGAGCCCCGCGCCGACGCCTTCCACGCCGGAAGGGAGGGCGACGACTTCTGCGATGAGCTCGGCCTCATGGTCGACAACGTGCTCGCCCTGCGCACCTCCGGGATCGCGCTGCCCATCGACCCGGGGCTCGCCACGGGCTTTCGCTGCCCCGACGCCGTGCGCCCCTCCCGCGTGGCCGCCGCGCGAGGATGGACCCGAAGCACCCCCTCCGCGTGGTCATTGGCCGACACCAACGCGCTCGCGGGAAACCCCGTCGCGGCCTACCTCAATGACAGCGCCATGAGGGTTCCGTTCGCCAGCAGCGGGATGAGCGGCGAGGCGCGGGTGCTCATCGCCTTCGGGGCGACCGCCGCCGAGGCGCGAGGGGCCTACACGACCGCGAGCGGGCTCATGCCCGACGAGGTGATCCGCCGCGACAGCGCCGAGTGGACCCGCCGCGCGGGCTCCCTGGTGGTGCCCGAGCACCTTCCCGAGAGCATCCCCATGGAGGACCGTGCGCGCATCGTCCGGGCCGCGCGCCGCGCGATGCTCCATGTGCTCAATGGCACCGACGCCGCCACCGGGATGGTCGTCGCCTCCATCGCCCGGCAGGCCCCCTACGGGCTCGACTGGCCTCGCGACGGGGCCTTCTTCGATGACGCCTTCGACATCGGGGGTCTCCCCGGCAACACCACCCGTCGGCTCGACTGGGCGCTCCCGCTCGCCCGGGAGAACCCGCTGGGGCAGTCGGCGATCAATCCCCTCACCGACCCGCGGCCCCCCATCGACCCGCGCACCGGCACCCGGCAGTACCCCGAGGCCGCGTGGGAGATGAACTATTACAACAACGGTGAGATGGGCGGGTTCTACCGCTTCGAGATCGACAACACCGCGCTCATGGTGTGGACGGCCTCTACGCACCTGGCGTTCTTGTCCAATGAAGAGCGGACGACCACCGCGGCCCGCTGGTGGCCTCGCATCCGGCGCAGCGCCGACCTGCTGGCCGACTGGCGCGACGCCGACACGGGGCTCCACGCGCTCGCCAACGAGGACGACAACGCGGCCTTCTCCGCCACCCTCCACGGTGGCACCACCGTCTTCGCCTCGCTGGAGGCCGCCGCCCGGGTGGCCCGCCTGATGGGAGAGACCACCGTCGCCGCGCGCTGGGAGCGACGGGCCTCGGAGCTGCGAGACGCCCTGGTGCGGCGCTTCTACGACCCGACGATGCAGCGCTTCGTCAACGACGTGAGCGGCGCGGCGGCGAGCAACCCTGGGTCGTCGTCCCTCGGGGCGACGGCGTGGATGGTGTGGCCGGCGTCGATGTTTCCGGTGAGCGACCCCCGCGTGGCGAGGCAGATGCGCAGCGACATGGAGCGGGTGCTGGCCGTGCTGCGAGGCGACCCGGGCACCGAGGGGGGCGCGTACCTCACCAAGACCATGCTGTCGGCGGCGGTGTTCGTGGCGCGAGGGGGAGACCCCACGCTGCGGCCGCTGGTGGAGGAGGCGCTGGTGCGCATGGCGAGGGACGTCATCACCGAGGACACGCAGGTGATGGGCGAGGTGTTCATCACGCTGCGCGACGCGGATGGGGGTGTGACGGCGAGGGAGAACCGGGTGTCGATCCCCCACCTGTGGGAGGCGACGCTGTTCTATCTGACCACGATGGCGCTGAGCGAGCCGACGCGCTTCGACTTCGACCGGCGCGCGCTGCCTGCGGCGATGACGCCTCCGCCGGGCACGGTGCCGCTGCCCGAGCCCGTGGCCGACGCGGGGATGGTGGCGATGGACGCCGCCGTGGTGGCCGACGCGGGCGCGGCCATGGACGCCGCGGTGACGGCGCCGCCCGCGGACGACGGCTGCGGGTGCGCGGTGCCCGGGCGCGCTGGAGGAATGCGCGGTGGGATGGCGCTGGGCGCGCTGGGGCTGTGGGTGATGACCCGGCGGCGGCGCCCTCGCGCTTGACCATCCCTGGCGGTTGGTCTTTATCCAACCGCCATGGCGACCTTCGAGTTTCAGGCCCTCCTCGACACCCATCCGCACGACACGCCCTATCGGTTGATCACCACCGACCATGTCTCCACCGTGGAGGCCGCGGGCCGGTCGTTCGTCACCGTGGAGGCCGCCGGGCTCACGCTCCTCGCAGCCGAGGCCATGCGCGACATCGCCCACCTGCTTCGGCCGGGGCACCTCGCGCAGCTACGGAAGATCCTCGACGACCCGGAGTCATCCGACAACGACCGCTTCGTCGCGCTCGACCTGCTCAAGAACGCCAACATCGCCGCCGGGGGCATCCTCCCGATGTGCCAGGACACCGGCACCGCCATCGTCGTCGGCAAGCGCGGCCAGGACGTGCTCACCACCGGCAACGACGAGGAGAGCCTCGCGCGCGGGGTCTTCGACACCTACGCGACCACCAACCTGCGCTACTCGCAGCTCGCCCCGCTGGACATGTACAAGGAGGTCAACACCGGCAACAACCTGCCGGCGCAGATCGAGCTCTACGCCACCAAGGGCGATGAGTATCACTTCCTGTTCATGGCCAAGGGCGGGGGCTCTGCCAACAAGAGCTACCTCTATCAAGAGACCAAGAGCCTGCTCAACCCGCAGAGCCTGATGGCCTTCCTCGAGGCCAAGGTGCGCACCCTCGGCACCGCCGCGTGCCCGCCCTACCACCTCGCCATCGTCATCGGAGGGACCTCCGCGGAGTACGCCCTCAAGACCGCCAAGCTGGCCTCCGCGCGCTACCTCGACGAGCTCCCCGGCGAGGGCAACCCGCTCGGCCGCGCCTTCCGCGACCGCGGCCTCGAGGCCGACGTGCTCGCCATGACACAGCGCATCGGCGTCGGCGCGCAGTTCGGGGGGAAGTACTTCTGCCATGACGTGCGGGTGATCCGGCTGCCGCGCCACGGGGCCTCGTGCCCGGTGGCCATCGCGGTGTCGTGCTCGGCCGACCGGCAGGCGCTCGGCAAGATCACCCGGGAGGGCATCTTCCTCGAGCAGCTCGAGCACGACCCCGCGCACTACCTCCCGGTCCCCACCCCCCAGGACCTCGGCGGCGCCGTGGTGAACATCGACCTCAACCGCCCGATGGCGGAGGTTCGCGCGGAGCTGTCGCGGCACCCGATCAAGACGCGGCTCTCGCTCACCGGCACGCTCATCGTGGCGAGGGACATCGCGCACGCCAAGTTCAAGGAGCGCCTCGACCGCGGAGAGGGTCTCCCCGATTACCTGAAGCAGTATGCCGTGTACTACGCGGGCCCCGCGAAGACGCCCGCGGGCTACGCGTCGGGCTCCTTCGGTCCGACCACGGCGGGGCGCATGGACTCCTACGTCGAGCAGCTCCAGGCCGCGGGAGGGAGCATGGTGATGCTCGCCAAGGGCAACCGCTCGTCGGCGGTGACCTCGGCGTGCAAGAAGCACGGGGGCTTCTACCTCGGGTCCATCGGCGGACCGGCCGCGCGCCTCGCCCAGGACTGCATCAAGAAGGTCGAGGTGCTGGAGTACCCCGAGCTCGGCATGGAGGCCGTGTGGAAGATCGACGTGGTCGACTTCCCGGCCTTCATCGTGGTCGACGACAAGGGCAACGACTTCTTCGCGGGGCTCACCGCGGGGCCGAAGCTCGACGTCGTGGGCTGAGCCTCAGCCCAGCCGCTCTCGCAGAAACGCCACGGTGCGCTCCCACGCCTGCGACGCCGACGGGGCGTCGTACACGGCGTCGTCGGCCTCTCGCATGAACGCGTGGCCCGCGTCGTAGAAGTGCAGCTCGAAGCTGCGCCCTGCGGCGCGCGCCGCGTCGGCCAGGGCCTGCGGGCGCTCGGCCGCGATGATCGGGTCCTTCGCGCCGTAGTGGCCCAGGATCGGGGCCTCGCAGCGGGACCAGTCGACGTACTCGGCCCTGGGGATGCCGTAGAAGGGCACCGCCGCGGCGAGGCCGGGCACCCCGCAGGCCGCCGCGATGGCCATGGCGCCGCCCAGGCAGAAGCCCGTCACCGCGACCTTGCCGTTGCTGCGGGGCAGCGCCCGGAGGGCCTCGGCGGCCGCCGCGATGATGCGCACGGCGTCGGGGGTCTTGAGGGCGCTGGAGAGCTGCATGGCCTCCGGGGCGTCGGTGGCCACGCGGCCGTCGTAGAGGTCGACCGCGAGCGCGATGAAGCCCGCGGCGGCGAAGCGACCGGCCAGGCGGCGCATGTCGTCGTTGAGGCCGTACCACTCGTGCACGAGGATGACGGCGCCGGCGGGGGCGTCGCCCGGGGGGAGCGCGAGGGCGCCCAGCACGGGGCGGTCGTCGGCGGTGAAACTGAGCGCTTGGATCATGCGACCCAGGTAGCAGCCCGGGGGCGGGTCGCGTCAACCGCGCGGCGCAGGTGGTAGGCTCCGCGCCGATGGCAGGACGGACCTTCGCGATCGGTGACATCCACGGCGAGCTGGACCACCTCCGCACGCTGATCTCGCGCCTGCCCGACGTGGGGCGCAGCGACACCGTGGTGTTCATGGGCGACTACGTCGACCGCGGACGGTGCTCGCGCGAGGTCGTCGAGGTGGTGCGGGGGCTCGACCGGGACGTGGGCTGCAACGTGGTGTGCCTGCGAGGCAACCACGAGGACGCCTGGCTCAAGGTGATCGACGAGGGCTGGCCCGGCTTCGTGATGCCCCCGGGCAACGGGTGCCTCGCGACGATGCGCTCGTACACGGGCGCCGACGCCGACGCGCCGCGCACCCGCGAGGAGCTGATCGCGCTGCTCACCGGGCGCTTCTTCCCCGAGGAGACCGTCGCGTGGTTTCGCTCGCTGCCGCTCTGGTACGAGGACGAGCACGCCATCTACGTGCACGCGGGCCTGACCCCCGACGAGGACGGCGAGTACCGGCACCCGAGGTACGCGCTTCAGCCCGCGGCGCTGCTGTGGACGCGCACCGAGGCGTTCTTCCGCAACTACCGCGGCAAGCGCGTGGTGGTCGGCCACACGCACACCCTCGATCTGCCGCAAGAACTCTCCTCGTACAACGTCGATGACCCGACGGACATGTGGGCCGGCCCCGCGGTGGTGGCCATCGACACCGGCTGCGGGCGGGAGGGCTTCCTCACCGCCGTCGAGCTGCCGTCGATGACCGTCTACGAGTCGCGCTGAGCGGCGCTCACCGAGGCGCGAAGGCGACCCCGCGGTAGGTGGTGTTGAGCGGGGCCGTGGCGACGGTGGTCACCGCGCCGGTGAGCGTCGCGGCGTCGACCTCGATGCGCTGCAGCCGCGCCCTGGTCTCCCCGGTGACCGCATAGAGGACGTAGTTGGCGCCGTTGGTGCGACCCGTCAGGCCGCGGATCGGGTTGGTGAGGTTGCTCACGTTGCCCACCGAGGACCAGGTCGAGCCCGAGAGGCGCCAGCACTGCACGCCGCCGCCGGAGAGCAGCGCCCGGTCGTCGCCGAGGAAGAGCACGTCCGCCGCGCCGTTGCCGTCGCGGTCGAAGGCCGCGATGCCGTAGGGGGAGAGCGTCATGGCGAGCGGAAAGCCGGGCAGCGGAGCGATGGTTCCGCCTGCGGAGCGGGGCAGCGAGGCGGTCGCGTAGACGCCCGACGCGGTGGGGTTGGAGCCCGCCGCGAGGAGCTGCTGACCGAAGAGGCTGAGCCCGCGGAACACCTCGCGGTTGGTCACGGCGGTGCCCATGGTCGCGCCGAAGGGCGTGTACACCACGTCGCCGGTGCTGCCGCCCGAGTGGATGGACCAGAACTCGCTCCCGTCGACCGACACCACCGCGCGCATGGCCGAGCGGTCGACCGTCGAGCCGAGCACGGTGCGCGTGTCGACCACGCCCGCGGCGTTGATGCGGGCGATCACCCGCTGGGCCTGGGCGCCGCTCGCGCCGAGCGTACCGACCGCGTGGGTGTACCCGCCGAGGGTGACCCAGCGCCCGTCCAGCGAGCGGAAGAGGGTGCCCTCCGCGCCGGCGGTGCCCGAGAGGGTCAGCGGCTGGTTGCCCGCGGAGCCCGTGGTCGGCAGCGCGATGGGAGATCCCACCGGCGTCCCGGTGCTGCCGTTGTAGGCCTCGATGTTCACCGGAACCGCCGCCCCGGAGAGGGGAGTCACCCCGTCGCCGACGCGCAGCACCCACACCCGGTCGTCGCCCACGGGCGTCCCCGTGTCGGTCCTGCCGGTGTCCGTCCCGGCGTCCACGATGGGCGAAGGGCAGGTCACGCCGGAGACGTCGCGGACGTTCCAGACGCTCGCCTGCGCGGTGACGTCGTAGCGCCACATCGGGGTCGCGTTGATGGTGAAGCGGCACCCGTTGCGCAGCCCGAGCGCGGTGCGCACGTCGATGGGGATGCGCAGCCGCAGCAGCGGGTCGGCCGGGAGCGCCGCGGTGGCGATGGAGGCCTGGAGGAAGCCGACGCCCCCGGCGCCGAAGTCGTTGGTGATGGTCGCGGTCAGCGTGATGAGCTCGTGCTCGTAGTTGAGCAGCCCCGTCACCAGGTCGCTCGCGCCGCTCACGTCCTGGAGGAGGGCCCCGATCGAGGCGCCCGACGCGGTGCGGACGAAGCCGCCGATCTCCGCGGCCCAGTGGGTCGCCGGGGTCGGCGACGAGATGCGGGTGACGGTGAAGTTCACCCGGTCGCCCGGCACCGGCGCAGGAGAGAGCGTCGCCGGGTCGACCGCGACGAAGAGCGCAGGCCCGCTGCGATCGGCCTGCACGAAGAACCCGGCCGGATCGGTGGCCGAGACCATCCCGTCGCCGCGCAGGGTGGCGGGCACCGTGTAGGTGACCACGGCGCCCTCGACGCGCAGCGACGCCGTCCCGATGGGCGTCGCGCGCACCGCGGCGATCTGCTGCGACGTCCCGCTCATCGGCGCGTCCATCGCGACCGGGACATCGACGGGCGCAGGCCGGTCGATCGGCATGGTCGCATCGATCGCCGCCGGGACATCCATCGCGACCGGCGTGTCGGTGGCCGCGGGGACGTCGGTGGCCGCGGGGACGTCGGTGGCCGCGGGGACGTCGGTGCGCGTGGATGCGTCGGTGGGGACGGGCGGGTCGTTGCCCCGGGCCGAGCACGCCACCACGAACGACATCACCCACGCGAGCGAACGAGCACTGCCTTGCATGGCCGTGCTCTCTACAACACCTCCGCCATACCGGGGAATTCGGCGGCGCCCACGGATCATCCCTACCAGTGCGAGGTGTGCTCCTCGACGACGCCGTAGCCCGTCACTCGCACGGCGCGGCCGTCGTCGCGGAAGCTGCCCTCGAAGCGGCCGAAGGGCTGCACGAAGTCGTGGCGCAGGAGCCCGAGGTTCTTGCGGTCCTGGCGGGCGCCCTCGGGGGTGAAGACCAGGGTGAGGTCGATCTCCGCGACCCGGAGCGTCCACGGGGCCTTGTCCGCCGGGCGGCCGATGGAGAACACCGCGCTTCCCAGCGGGATCAGCCTGTCATCGAGCCACAGGGCGTTCTCGAGCTGGTCATTGAAGAGGGCGACCAGGTTGAGCCCGAAGGACCTCCCGTCCTCGGTGGTCCCCTGGAGGCAGGCCCAATTCCAGCGGGTGTCGCGAGGGGGGTAGCCGAGGGTGAAGTCCACCCCGGCGCCGTGCGGCAGCGAGCGCTCGAAGCGCCGGTCGTCGATGCGGAGGCTCAGCTCCGCGGGCAGCGCGACGCGCTTGTACGTGTGGTTGAAGGGCCGGTGAAGGCTCGGCGCGATGGCGGTCATTCCCCCTTCGATGGAGGGCATCCGCAGGTCGCACGACAGGCGCTTGCCTTCATACCGTACGCGCATCCCTTCGCCCTCCGGGTCGACGCGCCACCGCCGCCCCCCGAGCCCGAAGGACCACGCGGCGCGCAGCGAGGGCTCGAAGCCCTCCGCGAAGGCGAAGGGTATCTCCAGCGACTCCTCCACCCGCAGGTCGTGCGCGCGATCGTAGACGTAGAAGAAGCCCGTCCCGAGGTAGCCCGCGTCGGCCACGGCGAAGCCGACGGTGAGGTCTTCATGGAAGGCGCACGCGTAGATCCACGCCTTGCGCTGCGTGCGACGGAGCCAGCGGCTCCCGCGGTCCCAGCGCGCGGTGGACACGTCCGCGATGGCGCCGCGGTAGCGCCCGAAGGGCTGCAGCCTCCCGTTGCTGTCGACCAGCGAACCCGGCGCGGAGAGCAGCGCGCTCCTCGGATCAACCCCCTCAGTCGTCATGGTCGTTCACCTCAATCCTCTCGCGGCCGACGGTACACCGTGGGGGCACCGCTCACTCGCTCGGGCACGGCGGCGCAGGCGCAGGGAGCGGCTGATCGGCCGACGGCACGAAGCCCAGGATGGTCCTCGGCCACTCGTCGGTGACCACGAGGAACCCCCGGTCGTCGAGGCGCGCCAGGCCCTCCCAGTTGCGGGCGCGCTCCTCCCTGAGCAGCCGGATCATCCGCCCCGTGGCGCGCACCGCCGTGCCGTCGTCGCGAAGCTCCAGCAGCCTCTCGACGCTTCGGGTGGAGCCCTCGCGGGGGTCGCAGTCGACGGCCTCCTGGAAGCAGCCCACCGCGCGGATGGAGCGCTCGCACTCGGCGGTGTCGCCCACGTCGCGGTAGCTGTACTGCGTCACCCAGAAGCGGCGCTCGGCGTCGACGGTCGTGGCGTCGGTCACCCGGTAGGGGATGGGCTCCACGGCCACCGCGCTGGGCTCACCCCCGCGGGGGTCGAGGCGCAGCGCGGTAGAGGCGCAGGAGGTGTCCATCCCGTTGAGCTCGAAGAGCGCGAGCCATGATCCGTCGACGCGGGTGAGCGCCTCGTAGGCGTGGTTGTCCGAGCGCAGCGGGACCTCGAGGGCGAGGGCGTCGCGGTCGAGCACGAGGCCGCGCGCGGGGTCGAGCCGGGCGGTGACGAGGAGGCCCGACATGCGGTCGCGGTCGCCGCGCTCGACGATGAGGGCGGCGCGGTCGCCGTCGAAGGCGATGGCCTCGAAGCCCTGGTAATCGGGGTTGTTCGCGAGGTCGAGCGTGTCGAAGGGGAGCCGCTCGGGCGTGATGGGAGACCGGTCGCGGCCGTCGACCCAGGCGCGCAGCCGGGCGCCCGGGATGCGGTAGACCCACGGCCGGGTGAAGCCGGGCTGCGAGCGCGCCCGGGTGAGCCCGCGCGGGCTCCACTGGGGCAGCAGGAAGAGCTCGTCGCCGTGCCACGCGAGGCCGGAGTACTCGCTGCCGCGCGCGGCGGCCTCGCCCGCGAGGCAGATGCCGAGCACCGGGACGAGCGCGTTGGGGTCGCGGGCGCGAGGGCGCTGGGCGCCGCTGCAGGAGAGGGCGAGGAGCGCGACGAGGGGCAGCGTGAGCGGGCGGCGCATGGTGGAAGGGGCGCGAGTGTACCCGTCAACCGTCGACGAGGCGGGCCACCTCCGCGCGGCATCCGTCGAGCACCGCGCCGAGCACCGCCGCGGCCATCGCCTCCGGCACGCCCGCCGCCGCCGCGCGCTCGGCCCACCGGGCCCGCAGGGACGCCTCGCGCGCCGGGTCGACCGCGCCCACGGCGTGCGCCCGCTTCCATTGTCCGATGGCGCGCGCGGCGGCGAGGCGCCGGGCCATCGCGTCCATCAGCGCCGCGTCGGCGGCGTCCACGGCCAGCCGCAGGTCGTCGAGCTCTCCGTCCGTCGTCATGGCGCTACGCTACCCCGTCGCCAGGCCCGATTGGCCTCGCGCGCCAGCCCGTTGTAGTGACCGCCCCATGAACCGCCCCGCGCGCCCCGAGGTGCTCGCTCCCGCAGGTGATCCCGACGCCCTGCGCGCCGCCATCCAGGCCGGCGCCGACGCCGTCTACTTCGGCCTCCAAGGGTTCAACGCCCGCGCGCGCGCCACCAACTTCGACGCCGCCTCCCTCCGCGACACCATGGACCTCCTGCACGCCCACGGCGTGCGCGGCTACGTCACCCTCAACACCCTCGTCTTCGACGCCGAGCTCCCCGCCGTCGAGGCCGCCCTCCGCGCCTGCGCCGCCGCCGGCGTCGACGCCGTCATCGTGCAGGACCTCGCCGTCGTGCGCCTCGCCCGCGCCATCGCCCCCGAGCTCCCGGTGCACGCCTCCACGCAGATGACCTGCACCGACGCGGGCGCGGTGGAGTTCGCCGCCGCCCTCGGCGCCTCGCGCGTCATCCTCGCGCGCGAGCTCTCCCTCGACGACATCGCGAAGATCCGCGCGGCTACCGACATACCCGTCGAGGTATTCGTGCACGGCGCGCTCTGCGTCGCGTACTCCGGCCAGTGCCTCACCAGCGAGGCCATCGGCGGCCGCAGCGCCAACCGCGGCGCCTGCGCGCAGGCCTGCCGCCTGCCGTACTCCCTGGTCGTCGACGGCGAGGCGCGCGACACCGGCGACCGCGCCTTCCTGCTCTCCCCGGAAGACCTCGAGGCCAGCGCGCTCATCCCGCAGCTCTCGGCGCTGGGCGTGGCCTCGGTGAAGATCGAAGGCCGCCTCAAGGCCGACAGCTACGTCGCCGCCACCACTGCCCTCTACCGCCAGTCCGTGGACGCCGCCGCGGGAGACACCGCCGCGCCCGGCGAGGCCACCCGCGCCCGCGCGCTCCAGATGTTCACCCGCGGATCGGGCCCCGGCTTCCTCGCGGGCGTCGACCACCAGCGCCTGGTCGACGGCTCCACCTGCGACCACCGCGGGCTGCGCATCGCCACGCTGCGCGCCGTCGAGCGCATGGGCGGGCGTACCTGGCTGCGCCTCTCCCTCGACGCCGACCTCGCCCGCGGCGACGGCCTGCTGGTGCAGGGCGCGCGCGCCAACGAGGGCGAGGTGGGCGGCCGGGTGTGGGCCATCACCGCCGGCGGCCTCGACGTGGAGCGCGCCGCCGCAGGATCGGACGCGAGGGTGTGGCTGGGCCCCGAGCGCGACGCGAGCGCGGCCATGGTCGGCCACGCCGTGTGGCGCACCAACGCGCCCTCCGAGGAGCGCGCGGTGAGAGACGCCCTGCAGCAGGCGACCGCGGGCGACGTCGTCGACCTGGTGCTGCGCGGCCGGGTGGGCGAGCCCGCCCGCCTCGAGGCGAGCACCCGCAGCGGTCGTCGCGCGGTGGTCGAGGGCGATGCGCCCATCGAGGCCGGGCGCAACGGACGCACGCCCGACGAGGTGGTGCGCGACAAGCTCGGCCGCCTCGGAGGGACCACCCTCCGCGCCGGAACCATCACCAGCGAGCTCGGCCCCGACGCGATGGTCTCTCCCTCGTCGCTCAACCGACTGCGCCGCGCGCTCGTCGACGCCCTCGCCGAGAGGGTCACCGTCCCCTGGGCGACCACCGACGAGGGCGCCGGGACGCTGCTGGCGTCGGCGGTTCCGCCCGATCGTGCGCCCGCGCCGGCGGGGCTCTTCGTGCTGTGCCGCACGCTCCCCCAGGCGCACGCGGCCATCGACGCCGGCGCCGACGGGGTCTACCTCGACTTCCTCGAGCTCACCGGAACCGGCCCCGCGGTGCGCGCCCTCCGCGACCGTGGAGTGCGCCACGTGGCGCTCGCTCCTCCGCGCATCCGCAAGCCCGGCGAGGAGAAGATCGACCGCTACCTGGCCTCGCTCGCCCCCGACGCGCTGCTGGTGCGAGGCCTCGGCGCGCTCCACGAGTCGGGCTCCGACGAGGTCCCCCGCATCGGCGACGCCTCGCTCAACGTCACCAACCGCATCACCGCGGCGACGGTGCTCTCCCGGGGTCTATCCTCGTTCACGCCCTCCTTCGACCTCGACGCGGCGCAGGTGATGGCGCTGCTGGAGAGCCCCTTCGGAGCGTGGTCCGAGCTGGTGGTGCACCACCCGATGCCCCTGTTTCACATGGAGCACTGCGTGATCGCCGCCGAGCTCTCGACCGGCCGCACGCACCTCGACTGCGGCCGCCCCTGCGAGCGCCACCGGGTCTCCCTCCGCGACCGCGCGGGCATGGAGCACCCCGTCGAGGCCGACGTCGGCTGCCGCAACACCGTCTTCCACGCCGCCGCCCAGAGCGCCGCGGGGCTCGTCGCCGGCGCTCGCCGCGCGGGCGTCCGTCGCTACCGCATCGAGCTGGTGCGCGAGACCCCCGAGGAGGTCGCCCGCATCGTCGACGCCTACCGCCGCCTCCTCGCCGACCAGGCCACCGCCGCCGAGGTCTGGAACACCCTCAAGACCGAAGGCCACTACGGCGTCGTGCGAGGCTCGCTCCGGGTCCTCGTCGACTGAGCCGCGGGCGCAGCGGGCGCAGCGGCTGGCGGGTTCACGTTCGATCCCACGCTCTGGTCGTAGGGCGTCAGCGTGCGCTGCAGGATCGCGCGGGTCTCCTCGTCGAGCGCCGCGGGCCGCTGCTCCACGTCCTCGCGCGCCAGGATGAGCCAGTGCCTCGCCTCCTCGCGCTGGCCCAGCCGCTCGCTGGTCATGCCCCGCACGTAGCGGTAGCGAACCTGCTCGTTGGCGTCGAGGTGACCGAAGTCCGACTCCAGGTCTTCGAGGTTGGTCAGCGCCGCCTCGTACCGGGCCGCCCGGTAGTGGGCGTCGGCCCGATCAAGCTGGTCGCGGTAGTTCTGGCAACCCCCGACACACGCCAGCAGCCCCATCCCGATCAAGACAGATCCCGTCCGCACGGCGCGCACCCTATCACGGCCGACCGCCGCAGCGGTGACCGTGCCGACTGGCCAACAGTCCTCCCATGGGCGCGACATGGATGTCAGAGCCTCCACCTTGGGGCACCCTCCCCTCCGCGACGGCTGTCACTTGATTTCACGCGGATCTACCGGGTGAACGCGCTCGCCACCCCCAGTGGCACGGTCACTGCACAAGCTCTCTGCGCTTCGTTCCTTACGCCTTCCTCTTCGATTGCTTCCTTCGGTCGGCGCTTCCTTCTTCGACTTCGCTTCGCTTCGAACTTCAGCTTTCTTCGACTGCTCTTCGCTTCGTCTCCGCGCTTCAACGACGGCCCCTTCTTTCTTCTTCCGTCACTGATCGCAGACCTTCCCGCCTCGTAACACTCCCTACAGACTTGCCGAGCCCGGAGGCGCCCCCCCCACAGCGCCTCCGGGCTTCTTGTTGTTCCCTCACAGCACCATGGAACCTCCGGGTCGCTCGCGCGTCCCAAAGCCCGACCCGGCTCGCGGTGTCTCTCACCCACCGCCTGGAGGTACTTCCGATGCGCCCCATCTTCCCGCTCCTCGCCCTCGCCCTGCTCCCCTCCCTCGCCTCCGCGCAGGACGCCCTCTGCGTCCCGGGTTCGCCCTTCTACGAGCGCGGCGACTACCGCTGCTTCCCCCATCGGCCGCAGCCCACCCGCGCCCGCGCCTCGGTGCGCGCCACCGTCGAGGGCGGCCGCTACCTCTCCGGCGGCGGCCTCGACGCCTCCACCCGCGAGCGCATCGAGGACCACTTCGACGCCCTCGGCGACACCCTCGCCGAGGCGCTCCCCTCGCTGGTCGACGGCCGCGGCGGGCTCCACACCCCCGACGTGCGACTCAGCGTCGTGCTGCTCCCGAGCGGCGACGTCGGCCGGGTGCGGGTGCTCTCCCGCCTGGGCGACCCCTTCGACCGCCGCATCGCGCAGGCCCTGGTCTCCTCGGTCTCCGAGCACGGCGGCCTCTCCGTCGACGGCAGCGAGGTGGAGGTCATCGTGCGCCTCCACCCGCAGCTCCACTTTACCCGCTGGCGTAATCACCGCTCGCCGCCCCCCTGTTGCTACGAGGACGACTGAACTCCGCGGTGACGTGTAACAATGGGCCCGTGGAGCCCATCCTGGTCGACGTCCTCTGCCGACGCGCCTCCTCGGTGATCGACGTCGCCGCGCGCGTGCAGCTCTTCCGAGGCATCCTCGTGATCACCGAGCGGGACGAGCTCCGCGCCACCCTCGACCGCCTCGCCGAGCGCGCCGGCCTTCGAGACACCCACGCGCAGGTCGCGCTGCTCACCGCGGAGATCGCCCTCTGCTGGGAGCCCGACCTTCAGCGCGCCGTCCACGGCGACCGGCTCGATGTTCCCGCGAGCGCGCTCGACCCTGACGACGAGCGGCTCATCCCCGACTACGGCCGCGGCCGGGTGCTCACCCTGGGAGAGCGCAAGTCCCTGGCCCGCAAGCCCGACCGCAAGCTCATCGACCGGGTGCTCCGCGACCCGCACCCCGACGTCATCGAGCTGCTGCTCATGAACCCGCGGCTCACCGAGCCCGACGTGGTGCGCCTGTGCGCCCGCCGCCCCAACGCGCCGGACATCCTCCTGCGGGTGTTCCGCTCGCCGCGCTGGGCCATCCGCCCGAAGGTGCGCACGGCGCTCGCGCTCAACCCGAGCACGCCGCCCGCCATCGCCGAGGCCGTGGTCCCCCTCCTCGCCCCCGAAGACCTGCACATCCTCGCGCAGGACCAGCACGCCGCCCTCGCCGTCCGCCGTCGCTGCCTCGAGGTGCTCTCCCGCTTCGCTCCGCTGCACGACGACCCCGACCGCGCCGTGCACTGACCCTCCAGCTCCAGGTCACACCCGCGGCAGCGCCTTCACCCTCGCCGACCACCGCTCCACCGCCCGAGGAGCGAGCGCCAGGAAGGTCTCGCTCCCGTGCGCCACCTCGGTCAGACCCGCGTCTCGCACGATGGCGCACGACTCCTCCCGCTGCAGCGCGGCCCACTCCTCGCCCGACGCGCGGCGCACGGCGCAGGGCCTCCCCGCGTCGCTCCAGCGAGCGAAGGCCGCGGCCTCCCTCGCCGCGAAGGCGTACACGCACAGCAGCACCGCGTGCCCTATCTGCGCGAGCAGCTTGCCCGCGCGCATGGGCACCGCGTCGTTGAGCACGAACACCATCACCGGCGCATCGCCCGGCAGCGGCAGCGCTCGCGAGGGCAGCTCGGCGAGCTCCGCGGTGTACGCCTGGAGCGTCACCAGTAGCTTCTCCCGATCGCTCTTTCTCCGCGGTGGGAGGGCCCTCACCACGACCGTGCCGTCCACCGCTCCGTCGCCTCCGTCGAGGGCGATCACGGCGGGCCAGTTCTTCTCGTTGGCGCGGAGGCACACCTTGCGAAACGAGCGCGACGACCACTCCGCGAAGGCGTCGCGGTAGCGGGGATCACCCGCGAAGCGGGCGGCGGCGTCGACGGTCGCCTGCGCGGCCGCGACGAGGAGCGCCTCCAGCGGGGCGGAGTGCTCCTTGCGGACGACGAGGTACATCACCCACGGGTCGTCCTGGGCGGCGCGCGCGTCGATGGACTCGGGGTGGTCCTTGTCGTGTTCGTAGACGGGCATCAGCGGTGGGAAGGGGAGGGGCGGGCGACCGGCGAGATCGCCCGCCGGTCGGCGGAGGGATCAGTACGACGCGGACTGCACCTGGAAGTTGATGCCGAGCGTCTCGCGCAGGGAGAAGTACGTCTCGCTCATCGAGAAGAGGATCACGTCCTTGAGCTTCTCGGCGGGCGCGAGGTCACCCGGCAGGCCGGGCTCCATGCCGAGCATCTTGCGGGTGATCTCCAGGTCGCCGCACATCAGGAAGCCCGCGCGGGCGGCCGTGAGCTCGACGGACTGGTACCACTTCTTGATGTTCGACGAGCCGCCCTGCTCGAGGAAGTACTTGACCACCTTGCGCAGGCCCTCGACCGCGATCGGGTCCTGGGCGAGCAGCGGCGCAAGCGTCTGCGCGGCCTGCGCGGCCTCCGCCGGAACATCCTGGTCGGACTTCACCAGCTTGATGGCCGCGAGCAGCATCACCGTGAGCTCCTGCGTCGTCGGCAGCAGCACGCGGATGTAGTGCTCGTTGCGGTAGTAGGTCATGTGCTTCGCCGCGACGAAGGCGAGCTCCTCGGGCCGCAGCCCGGAGAGCAGGCCCGCGCCCGCGAACGACGCGATGGGCTCGCTCGGCACGTACCCGAGGCCGCCCTGCTGCTGCGGCTTCAGGAAGATCGACGGCAGCGGCAGGTTGAGGGCCTGCGACGACTGCGCGAGCGAGCGCACCAGCGCGACGGTGGTGTTCGCCGGGTCCTGCAGCTCCTTCTGGGTGAAGCCGAACTGCTGGAGGGGCTTGACCTTGGCGCGGCGAACCGCGCCGAGGATGGCCGCGAAGATCTTCCCGACGACGGGGTCTTCGTTGGGGTGGAAGAGCTGCTTGACCCAGTTCTCCTCGGTGAGGCGCCCGGTGGGCTGCAGCGGCTTGCGCGGGCGGTACTGCTCGAAGAACGCGCGCAGGTCTTCCCGCGCCCGGTCGCGCAGCAGGAACGACGTCGTCGCCGCCACGCACCACGCCTTGTCGTGCTGGTGCGACTGGTAATAGAGGTCGTAGATCGCGTGCATCGCCTCGGCGTTGCCGACGTCCTGCTGCGCGATGGTCTGCCAGCGCGTGACCGCCTCCGTCGTGTTGCCCATGCGGGCCGCGAGCTCGGCCAGGATCTTGTGCTCCTGGAGGTCTTCGGGCTTGCGCTCGGAGGCCATCTGGAAGGCACGCAGCGCCGCGTCGGGCTGCATCAGCCGGTCGCGGTAGATGAGCCCGAGCGCGTGCAGCAGGCTGAACTCCAGCTCCTTGGAGTCGGGCTTGTTGATGATGCGCTTGAGCATCGCGCGGTAGCCGCGCTCCAGGCTCTTCCAGTCCTTCCGCGCCGTCAGGATCTCGTTGACCTTCGCGAAGGGCTTGAGCTCCGCCGGGTTGAAGTCGAGCGCCTGGTTGTAGAAGGTCAGCGCCTCGTCGGGGTTCTTCAGCTCCTGGTTGTAGATCGACGCGATCGAGTACGCGTAGCGCGCCTTGCGCTCGGTGTTGGTCTCCAGGTCGCTGATGCGCTGCACCACGTCGATGACCTTCGACCACTGCTTGCTCTCCGTGTAGAGCCCGAGCAGCTTGTGCAGCAGCACGTGGTCGCGGGGCTTGAGCTCCGCCGCGCCCGCGAAGGCCTGGATGGCCTTCTGGGTGTTCTTGGCCTTGTCCTGCCAGAGCGCGCCGATCTCCTGGAGCATCGCGAAGCGCTTCTCCTCGTCGTCCTCCATGTCGAGGAGCTGCGTGCGGTACCCGATCGCCTGCTCCCACTCCGAGCTCGCGGAGTGCGTGTCGATGAGCGCCCCGAGCGCCGGCCGGTACCCGGGGTACTCCTCCAGCGCCTTCTCGAGGAAGTTCGCCGCGCGCCGCCGGTCGCCCTGCGAGGACTTCACCACGCCGAGCCGGTAGTACAGGTCGGCCCGCGCCTCGGCGTCGAGCTCGTCCTTGTGGTGCACGAGCAGCACTTGATAGTGCTTGAACGCGTTGTCCCAGTCCTGCTTGTCGAAGTAGGCGAGCGCCAGCGCGGAGATGGCCTCCACGTTGGCCCGGTCGAGCGCGTGCGCCGCGGCGAAGGCCTTGATCGCGCGGTCGCCCTTGCCGAGCGCCACCGCGACGCGGCCCATGGTGAGCTGGATCTGGAGCTGCTCCGCCGGGTCACGCCGCGACGCGCGGCGGGTGAGCATCTCCGCGAGCGGCTCGGCGTCGGCCCAGCGCTGCTCGGCGACGTAGTAGTTGCAGAGCGGCCACGCGGCCTCCTCCTGGTCGGCGTCGCAGCGCAGCGCCTCCTCGTAGCAGCGGATCGACTGCGCCTGGTCGTCCAGGTACTGCGCGTTCACGCGGCCGAGCTCGGTGAGCAGCTTGGCGCGGGTGCGCGGCAGCTCCGTCGCCGCCTGCTCGCGGTCGAGGTAGCGGGCCACCTCGTACCAGTCCTCGCGCCGCGTCGCGATGGCGCGCAGCGCCTCGAGGGCGGGCAGGTGGCTGGGGTCGATGTCGAGCGCGGCCTGGTACTGGTCCACCGCGCGGAGCTCGTCGCCCAGCGAGGTCTCGGCGATCTTGCCCACGCGGACGCGCAGCTCGACGGCCTTGGCCGCGTCGCTGGAGACGTACTGCGCGAGCTGCTCGAGCATGTCGGTGGCGCGGTGCCAGTCACCGCGGGTCTCGTAGATCCGCGAGAGCGCGTCGAGGGCGTCGACGTTCTCCGGGTCGATCTGCAGCACGTTCAGGAACGCGTCCTCCGCGTGCTCCACGTCGCGCTTCTCGTCGGCGTAGACGCGGCCCATCTGGAGGAAGACGGGCACGCGGTCGCGCCGCTCGCCGATGGCCGTGAGGTGGCGCTCCAGCGTGGCGATGAGCTCGTTCCACTGGCCGGTCTGGCGGTAGAGGCGCTCGAGGGCGCGCAGCGACGGGTCGTGCGAGGGGTCGATCTCCAGCACGCGCTCGAAGCGCTCGATGGCCAGCGCGGGCCGGACGAACTCCTCCTCCAGCATCTCGCCGATGCGCGTGAGCAGCTTGATGCGCTCGCGCTCCGTCGACACGACCTCGAGCTGCTGCTCCAGCACCGCGAGCAGCTCCTGGCTGCGGCCGAGGCGCGCGTAGATGCCCTCCAGGCCGCGCATCGCGGCGAGGTTCGTCGGGTCCGCCGAGAGCACCGTGGCGTACTCCGCGGCGGCGCCTTCGAGGTCGCCGATGCGGTCTTCGAGCACCGAGCCCACGCGCATGCGCAGCTCGGCGGCCTCCGTGGGGTCGGTGACCGACGCCACGTGGCGGCGCAGCACCTCGACGAGGGCGGGCCAGTCCTCCGCGGCGGCGTGCACCCGCGCGAGCGCCGCGAGGGCCGCGCCGTCGGTCGCGTCGATCGCCAGCGCCGAGTGGAACTGCTCCACCGCCTGCGCCGGCTGCTTCAGGCTCTTCTCGTAGACCTCGCCGAGCTGCACGTGCGCCGCGCGACGGTCCTCGGGTGAGCGGGCCACCTCCACCGCGCGCTGCAGGGTCTTGGCGAGCGGCTGCCACTGGCCCAGGCGCCGGTAGAGCTCGCCCTGCGACCGGAGCGCGTGCAGGTTGCCCGGCTCCGCCGCCAGGATCTGCGTGTAGATCGGGATCGCCCACTCCGGGTGCCCGAGCTCCAGGCCGTACCACTTGGCGGCGTGCAGCCCGAGCTGCGTCTTGCGCGCCCCCGCGGGCTCCGCCGTGTAGGACTCCATGGTGGTCTTGAGCAGGTCGTTCCACTTGCCCGAGGCGCCGGTGATGGCCTCGAGCGCCGCGATCGCCTCGGGGTTGGTCACGTCCTCCTCGAACGCGATCTGCGCCGCCGCGAAGGCCTGCTCCCGGTCGCCCAGCTCGGCGTCGAACACCTTCGCCGCGCGCACCATGAACGGAACCGCCTCGGCGACGTTGCCGTCCTCCGCCAGCTTGTCGTGCCGCGCCACGTAGAGCGCCGACAGCTCATCCCAGCGCGCGGCCTCGCGGTGCAGCGCCTCGAGCGCCGTGAAGGCCCGCCCGTGCAGCGCGTCGGCCTCCAGCACGGCCTCGTACGAGGCCCGCGCCCCGTCCGGCTCGCCGATGCGCTGCTCCCAGACGTCCGCCGCCTGCAGGTGCAGCGCGACCTTCGTCTCCGGGTCCTCCGCCACCGCGGCCTGACGACCGAGCACGTCGACGACCTCGCGCCACTCCTCGCGCGCCGAGTGGATCACCAGCAGCGCCGACAGCGACGCCGCGTCCGTGGGATCGATCTCGAGCGCGTTGCGCCACGCGTCGATGGACTCCTCGCCGTTGCCGAGGACGGTCCAGTAGATGGTGCCGAGCTCCGACCAGGCGGCCTTGATCTCGTCGTTCTCGAGCGTCGCGGTGCCCAGCGAGATCAGCGTCTGCAGCGTGACGACCAGCTCGTCCCAGCGCTGCCCGTGGCGGTAGATCGCCGCCAGCGCCCGCAGCGCGTCGAAGGACGCCGGCTCGATGTCGAGCACGCGCCGGTAGCCCTCGATGGCCCGCTCGACGTCGCCGAGCTTCTCCAGGTAGACCGCCGCCACGCGCAGCGCGATCTCCACGCGCCGGTCGGAGTCGGACTCGCTCCCGAGCTGCCGCTCGAGCACGTCGATGAGGTCCTGCCAGCGGCCGGCGGCCTCGTGCAGCGCGGCGATGGCGCTGAGCGTCTCCGCCTCCTCGCCGCGGATCACCAGCACCTGCTCGTAGAGCTTCACCGCGTCGTCCGGGCGCCCCAGGTAGGACTCCGCGATGCGGGCCATGTTGGTGTAGGTCTCCGCGCGCTCCTCGTCCGAGTCCGCCGCGTCGAGCTTGCGCTCCTGCACCGCGTAGAGGTCCGCCCAGCGCTCCTGCGCCGTGTAGATCGCCTCCAGCGCGTCAAGGCTCGGGCGGTTGCGCGCGTCGACCCCTTCGATCACCGCGCGGTACTGCACCACCGCCTCGTCCACGCGGCCGAGGTCGTCGCGCAGGATCGCCGCGAGCCGCAGCGTGTGGACGACCTTCTCCTCCGGGTCGGCGACGATCTGCGCGCGCCGCGAGAGCACCACCACGAGCTTCTCCGCCTCGCCGGAGGCGGTGTGCAGGCGGTCGAGGGACTCCAGCGCGTCGGCGTCGAGCGGGGCCACGTCCAGCACGAACTGGTACGCGCCCTCGGCCGAGGCCAGGTCGCCGCGCTCCTCCTCGTGCACGCGCGCCAGGCGCTTGCCGATCGCCACGCGCATCTCGTCGGTCGACGTCTCCGCCTCGACCACGTCGGCGTAGACGTTGGTGAGGTCGTCCCAGGCGCCGGTCGTCGCGGCGAGCCGCTCGACCTCGCTCAGCGAGCGGTCATCGAGCGGCGCCTCCTTCACGGCGCGGCCGAGCCACGCGAAGGCCCCCGCCGCGTCGCCGCGCTTCTCCTCGAGGATCTCCGCGATGCCCCGCATCGCCAGCACCCGGTCGCCCACGTCGGGGATCAGGTCGAGCGTGCGCGCCTGCAGGTCCGCCAGCTTCTCCCAGTCCTCGTTCATCCGGTAGAGCGGGTCGAGCGTCGCCGCGACCTCCGCCCGCAGCACGTCCCGCGCGAACATCCCCTCCAGCGCGGTGACGGTGTCCGCGTGGTCGGCCTGCACGTCGATGATCTCGCGGTACGCCGCGAGCGCCCCGGCGGGGTCCGCGAGCCGGTGCTCCAGCACCTGCCCGAGCCGGTAGCGCAGCGCCACCGCGTCGTCGGGCGAGAGGTCGGACAGGGTCAGCTCGCGGCGCAGCACCTCGGCCACCTGGGGCCACTGCTCCAGCGCCTCGTAGAGCCGGTCGAGGGCCCGCAGCGCGCTCGCGTTGCCGGCGTCCACGTCGAGCACCGCCCGGTACCGCGCGATGGCGGCGTCGGCGTCGGCGCGCTGCACCTCGTGGATCTGCCCCACGCGCAGCAGCAGCTCGACCTGGCGGTAGGGGTCGTCCGCGAGCACGCCGACCGCGGCGTCGTACACGGCGACGACGGTGTCCCAGCGCGAGAGGCCCTCCGCGAGGCGCTCGAAGTTGCCGAGGTTCTCCTCGACGCGCGGGTCGAGCGCGACGGCGCGGGCCATCGCGTCGAACGCGGCCTCCGGGCGGTCGAGCGCCGACTCGTTGACGTCCGCGATGCGCTGGAGCAGCTCCAGCTTCGCGGGCACGTCCTCGGTGTTGCGCACCTGCACCTCGAGCACCTCGACGAGGGGCTCGAAGGAGCCCGCCGCGGAGTACACGGGCTCCAGCACGGCCGCGGCCGCGAGGGGCGCGCCTTCGCCGCGGAGGATGGCCGTGAGCGCGCCGAGGGAGGGCGCGTGGTCGGGGATGGTCTCCAGGATCTCGCGGTAGATCTCCACCGCGCGCGGCACGTCCGCGAGGTTGCCCTCGTGCAGCTTCGCCACGCGGAACCGGTACGACGCGACCTCGTCCGGGTCCGCCGCGAGCTCGGCCTCGCGCTCGAGCACCGAGAGCAGGTCCTGCCAGCGGCCCTGCGCGGTGTAGAGCGCGTCGAGCTTCTGGATCGCGAGCAGGTCCGTCGGGTCGAGCTCGAGGACGTGGTTGTACGCGTCGATGGCGCGGTCGTTGTCGTGCAGCTCGCTCTCGTAGACCGCCGCGACCTCGAAGAAGAGGCGCTTCTTCTCGTCGGCGTCGCTGATGAGCGCGGCCTTCTTCTCATAGGCCGCGAGCAGCTCGGGCCAGCGCTGGCCGGTCACGAAGATGCGGATGAGCGCGTCGAGCGCCGCCACCTCGCTGTCGTCGACCTCGACGATGCGGCGGTAGGTGCCCACCGCCCCCTCGACGTCGTTGAGCACCGTCTCGTAGATCTCCGCCGCGCGCCACAGGTAGGCCTTGCGCTCGTCGAGGTCGTCGAGGATCTCCGCCTTGCGGACCAGGGTCTCGGTGAGCTCCTTCGGCCGGTCGGTGAGCTGGTAGAGCCGCTCCAGGGACGACACGGCGTCGAGGTTGCCGGGCTGCACCGCGAGCGCGGCGACCTCGTGCCCGATGGCGCGGTCGAGGTCCCGGAGGCGCTCCTCGGACACCGCCGAGGCGCGGCGGTGCAGGGCGACGCGCACGTCCGGGTCCCCCTCCTCGAGCGCCCCGATGCGCGCCTCGATCACCTCCACGAAGTCCCCGTCGATCTCCAGCGAGCGGGCGAGCCGGTCGAGCCCGGCGAGCGTGTCCTCGCGCGAAGAGTCCTCCGTCAGCGCCTGTGAGAGCGCCACGAAGGCCCCGGCGCCGTCGTCCAGCGCCGTCTCGCGCAGCTCCGCCACCCGGTGCAGCAGGTCGACCTTCGCCGCCCGCTCGGAGAGCCCCGCCTGCACCTCCAGCGCGTGCACCAGCCGGTCCCACGCGCCGCGCTCGCGGTACACGGGCTCCAGCGTGTCGACCACCGTCGCCGTGTACGTCGCGTCGCCGAGCATCGCCTCCAGCGCCGCCACGGCCCGGTCCGTCGACTCCTCGCGGGTCACCACCTCGCGCAGGATCTCGATCGCCGCCTCGCGGTTGCCCAGCCGCTGGTCCTGCACCTCCGCGAGCCTGAACTGGAGCGCCGCGCGGCTCTCGCCGTCCGGAGCCAGCGACACCTGCTGCGCGAGGTTCTCCGCCAGCGAGGGCCACTTACCCAGTCGGGTAAACATCCGGTCGAGGGCCGTGAGCGCGATGGCGTTCGTCGGGTCGCGCTCGAGCATCGCGTGGTAGGTCGCCACGCTCGCGTCGGCGTCGTTGAGGCGCTCGTCCTGCACCGCGGCGATCTCCGCCTGCACCCGGTCGTACTCCTCCGGGTCGGCGGTCACATCGAGCCGTCGCCGCAGCGTCGCGAGCACCTCGGGCCAGCGCCCCGCGGAGCGCCAGGTGCGCTCCAGGGCCTCGAGCACCGCGACGTCGCCCGGGTTCGACTCCAGCACGCGCTCGAGCGCCGTCACGGCGTTCTGCACGTTGCCGAGGAAGCGCCCCTCGATCTCCGCCACGCGCACGTAGAGGTCGCGCCCGAGGGGCGTCCCGGCCTGCTGCTCGGCGGCCTCGCGGAAGAGCACCACCACCTGCGGCCACCCGTCGACGGCCTCGGACACGCGCATCAGGGTGTCCGTCACCTCGGCGTTCGAGGGGTCCTCCTGGAAGGCCCGCCCGTAGGCCTCGAGCGCCCTCGGCGCCTGGCCCAGCTCCGTCGCGGCCACGGCGCCGATGCGCTGCAGCAGCGCCACGCGCTCGGCCTTGTCGTCGCCCTCCGCCACGAGGATCTCGAGCGCCCGCACCAGCGCCTCCCAGTCCCCGCGCAGCTCGTACACCGGCTGCAGCACCTCCGCCGCCGCGTGCCGCAGCGACGGGTCGCGGAGCAGCCCCTCGAGCGCCTGTCGCGCGCCGTCGTGATCCGGCGCGCTCGCGAGCACCTCGCGGTAGAGCCCCAGCGCCTCGGCGGGCTGGGCCAGCCGCTGCTGCGTCACCGTCGCCAGGTGGAAGCGGATCGCCGTCACCTTCGCCTCGTCGGCGTAGGCCTCGTGCACCTCGAGCTCGCGGCGCAGCACCTCGGCGAGCTGCGGCCACTGCTCCTGCTTCTCGTAGAGCCGCGAGAGCGCGGCGAGCGCCTCGGGGTCGTCGCCGAACTCCGCCACGATCGCCGTCGCGGCCTCGACCGCGCGGGGCAGGTTCTGCAGCCGCTCTTCGGCGACGCGCACCACGTCGAGCAGCAGCGCCTTGCGGGTCTCGCCCTCGGTGACGATCTCCAGGCGCCGGTCGAGCACGTTGAGCAGCTCGGCCCACTGGCCGTGCGCGCGCAGCATCGACTCGAGCGCCGCGAGGGCCTCCGGGTGCGCCGGGTCGCCGGAGAGCACCGCGCGGTACTGGGCCACCGCGCCGTCGACGTCGTCGAGGTGCGCCGCGAGGATGGACCCTGACCGCAGCCGCAGCCCGACCCGCGCGGACTCATCGACCGAGGCGTCCGCGATGGCGGCCTCCAGCGCGTTCTGCGCCTCGCGCCATCGGCCGGTGAGGGCGGCCGCGCGCTCCAGGTCGGCCACCGATCGCTCGTCCGACGGAGCCTGCGCGAGCGCGTCGCGGAAGCGATCGAAGGCCAGGGCACCCTCCCCGAGCGGGCCCTCGTAGAGCTCGCCGAGCTTGCGCAGGGTGTCGACCTGCTCGTCCCCGGGCGCGTCGCCGAGGCGCTTGACCTCGAGCGCCGTCGCGAGGCGCTTCGCGTCGTTGGCCGCGGTGTACATCGGCACCAGGCGCAGCGCCGCGTCGCGGTTCGCCGGGTCGATCTCCAGCACCTTCTCCAGGTAGCGCGCCGCGCGGTCGACCTTCTCCTTCCGAACCTCCCAGAGCTGCGCGACCTTCGCGAAGAGCGACACCTTGGTCGCGTCGTCCGCCGCGGGGTTCTCCGCCTCGCGCTCGAGCAGCCGGATGAGCTCGTCCCACTTCCCGCTCTCGGCGTAGAACTGCTCCAGCTCGTCCCACGCGTGCATCGTGAGGTAGCGCTTCTTCAGGGCCTCCTGAGCGCGCCGGTCGTTGGGGTCGAGCACCAGCACGCCGCGCCAGGCCTCGACGGCGATGGCGTCGTCGTTGAGCCGGTCGCCGGCGATGAGCCCGAGCTTCACCAGGAGCTGGACGCGCTGCGCGACGTCCGCGGTCATGGCGGCCTGCGAGCGCAGCACCTCCGCGAGCTTGGCGTAGTCCTTCGACTTCTCGTAGAAGCCCGCGAGCTGCGTGAGCGCCTCGGGGTGCCCCGGGTCACGCGCGAGGACCTCCTCCCACATCTCCGTGCACACCTCCGGTCGCTTGACCTTCTCGGTGACGAAGCGGGCGAGGCCCAGGTACTGATCGAGCTGCTGCGACGCGGGCGCAGCGGCCACCTCGCGGCGCAGGATGCGCAGGAGCTTGTCCCAGTCCTTGCGCTTCTCGTACATCGACTTGAGGTAGTCGATGGCGCGAGCGTTCTCCGGGTCGATGTCGAGGATGTGCTCGTTGGCCTTGATGGCCTCGGCCTGGTTGGAGAAGCGCTCCAGGTAGATGCCCGCGATGCGCTCGTGCAGGGCGACGCGCTCGTCCCTGTCGTCGAGGATCTCGGACTTGGCCTGGAGGGTCTTGATGAGGTCCTGCCAGCGCTTCTGGCCCTCGAACTTCGCGGCGGTCTCGTCGAGCTCGCGCAGGCGGTCCGGGTCCGGCGGGGGACGCAGCGTCGTGGAGGCTTCGAGTGCGTTCGAACCGTCGATGCCCTGGATGTCGTCGGAGTTGCTCATCGTCGTTCCTTCAAGACCTCAGCGGTGCTGCGCGCTCGCGCTCCGCCCTCTGCGGGACACTGTGCTGCGAATACGGCGTTGGGCGCTCAGTGCGCGCCGGGGCTCTGGAGCTGCGCGAGCCGGTTCTGCGCGATGTCGAGGTACTCGCGCGGGGCGTTGCCGCCGCGGGCCTCGATGAAGCGCTGCAGATACAGGATCGCCTGCTGCCGCCGCTCGGGGATGTCCGCGAGGGTGTACCCCGCGGAGAACATCGCCTCGGACATCTCCGGGTCTTCCCGGTTGGCCGCGACGAACTCCTCCACGGCGGCCTCGCGCTGGCCCTGCTCGAGCAACACGTTGCCGAGCACGTTGTGCATCGACCCGCGCTCGACGGCGCCCTCCGGCGCGATGCGCAGCCCCTCGCGGAGCACCTGCGCGGCGCGGTCGTACTCGTGCACCTGGCGGTAGAGCCGCCCGAGGTGCGCGTACGAGTTGTAGCTGCGCGGCGCCTTGGTGAGCGCGGTGGTGTACGCCTGCAGCGCGGCCTGCGGCTCGTCGAGACGCTCGGCCACCATGCCCTGCCAGAAGTACGCGAGGTAGTAACCCTGGCTGACCTGCGTCGCCTGCTGGAACGCCGCGCGCGCCTGCTCCCAGTGCTCCTGGTTGTAGTGCGCCTTGCCCAGCTGGAAGTGGTACTCGGCGTTGCGGGGGTTGCGCGCGATGGCGCGCGTGAGCGCATCCGCGGCGGGCGCCCACTGTCGCTCGCGCACGTGCACCAGCGACAGGTTGTAGAGCGGCTGATCGAATTTTGGATCGGCGTCCGCGGCGCGCTGGAACTTGTCCCGCGCGTCGGAGAGCCGACCCTGTCGCATCAGGGCCATCCCCGCGTTGTTGTCCTGAACCGCTTCGCGGTTGTACTCGCTGCAGGCTGTCGCCATGGCGACAGCGAAGAAGACACCACACCAGCGCTTCATCACGACCCTCGATGCGGAGCCCGATGCGGACTCCGACGGCGCGCGATGATAGGGGGACGACCGCGAGGTCGACAATCGAAAAGCCGACGCTTCTGTGAGGGCGCGACGACGCGATCGCCGGGCCGCGAGGGCGGCCACCGGGTCGTGGAGGGGAGCGCGGTGAAGAGCGAAGAGAGGGAGAGGGGGGGAGGCGGAGGGGGCTTACTGGTCGGCGGGCTGAAGGTTGAACGGATAGTTCACCGTCACCACGCCGCCGCCCTCGGGGGCCGGGAACTGCCAGCGGCGCACCGCGTTCGCGATGCACTCGCCGACGCTGGGCACCGGGATCGAGCTGTCGGCCACGTTGGAGCCGATGACCGTTCCGGTGCCGCCGATGACGAAGCGGACCACCACGCGACCCGCGATGTTGGGGCTCGTGGCGAGGCCCTGCTCGTAGCAGTGGTTCACCTGACCGAGGTTGCGGAGCACCACGCGCCGGATGGCCTCCGGCGAGAGGAGACCCGACACCGTCGGAGGCGCCGCGCGAACCGTCGGACCGGTGGTGCCGCGGTTGCGCAGCCCGCGACCCGCGCCGGAGCCGTAGCCCTGGCCCGAGCCCGTGCCTGAACCGTGGCCCATCGTCCCGATGTTGCCCATGCCGATGGTGCCCTCACCGGTGCCACCACCGCCCCAGCCGGTGCCCGCGCCGCCGAGGCCGCCGTAGCCGAAGGCGTCGCCGACGGTATCGCCGGTCATGTTGCCGTTGGCGTTCTGGCTGTCGACGCCCGACTCGGTCATCGCGCCGAAGGGCGACACGATGCCCGAGGCGCCGCCCGCCATGCCGCCGCCAGCGGCGCCGAGGGCCGCGAAGATGCCGCGGTTCTGCACCTGGTTGATGGCGGCCTGACGCGTGAGGTGCGGGGGCTCGCCGTTGTTCTTGATGGCGTAGCGGGCGCTGCGGGTGGGCTGGTCGCGCCGACCCATCTTGCCCTCGTCGCCGCGGTGACGGGTCCCGGTGCCGCCCTCCTGCTGGTCGTTCGCCTGCTGCACCGGCGGGGTCTCGGGCTGACGCTCCTGCTGGCGCTGGATGAACGCCGCGAGCTCGCGCAGGCGGTCGTCCTCGTTGCCCGAGGAGAGGAAGCCGGAGTCGTCGCTGATGGCGAAGTGCATCGTGAGCACCGCCGCCGCGACGAACATGAACCCTCCCGCGACCGAGCCGATGAGCGCGTTGTCGCGCTTCACGTGCCCGGCGACGACGCGGCCCGGAGCGACGACCTTCGCCACGAAGGTGAGCCCGCCCACCTCCTGGCGATAGCGGCCGTCGGGCTGGATGTTCACCTCGAAGGCCCCGGGCACCGCGGTCGACGGGCGAGCGTGGCCCTGCGCCTTGAGGTCGTCGAGCGAGCGCTTCACGCCCTGCAGCTCGACCTCGCCGGTCGCGCCCGGCAGGAACACGAAGCGCGTGCCGGAGTTGTTGACCACCACCGGCAGCTCGCTGGCGCCGCCGAGGATCTCCGGACCGACGGTGAAGTGCGTCACGTCGGAGAGGGTGTCTTCGTTCTTGTGGCTGAGCTTGATGCCCACGCCCGAGCCCACCAGCGCGGTGAGCGCCCCGGCGCCGCCGATCATGAGGCCGGTGTTGTCGGCGAGGTGCTGCGGGTCGGCCTTCGAGGCGCCGACCATCATGAGCAGACCACCGACGCCCCAGAGGGCGCCGCTCACCTTGTCGGCCGGGGCCAGCGCAGTGTCCTTGCCGCTGAGCACGAAGTTCTGGCTGTCGCGAAGGTGAGCCACGTGGAGGATCGAGCTCTTCCACATCACCGAGACTTCGACGGCGTGGGTGCCTACCTCCTCGACCTCGTGGGGGTTGATCTCGCCCCGCTTGATGAGCTGGTAGATCTCCTCTCCTTCGCCCGCGAGCGAGCTCGTGGTGATGGGGGAGGAGCCGCCCTCCGCGACCACCAGCGCCGAGGCCGCCGCGCCGAGCGGAGCCGCCAGCGAGGACGGCGGAACGAAGGTGCCCGCCTCGCGCGCCTCTCCGACCTCTACGGTGATCTGCGCCCCGCCCAGGGTGATCACGTCACCCGTGCGAAGCGAGGCCTTGTTGACCGCCTGACCGTTGACCTGCGTCCCCGACCCGAGGTCGATGATCTGGACGTCATCGGGCTTCACCTCGATGACGGCGTGCATCCTCGCGACCCCCTCGTCGTCGATGCGCAGGTGGGACTTCTGGTCTCGCCCGACCTTGATCACGTCCTGGGCGATGGTCTCGGTGCGCACCGATCCGCCCTGAGCGATCCTGAACGTGATTGGAACCACCATCTTCTGCGCCATCGCACTCCCTGTCGCGTGTGCCGTGACCCGAAGTTGTGGTCACGCACCGCTGGTCCTTTCCAGCGAGCACTCTGCCCGCTGGACGCTTCGACAACGGTCTCGCCCTGAAGTTCCACGGGCGGGCGGACTTTACCGACCCGCGCCGTGAACCGTCAACGCATCCTCAGAGGTTCTCGACAGACTTGAGCATCTCGGGGACGAAGTGCTCCCGGATGCGGATGAGGCTGATGCCCGCGCTGCGCCGTCGCACCCGCGAGGTCTCGCCGTCCGGTCGAACGAGCTGACCCTGCACCAGCTCGTCGGTGAAGTTGAACTCCTGCGTGCGCTGGGCGCCCGCCTGCGCGCCGCCCGCCGCCGGAGGGGTCTGCGCCATCGCGCTGCCACCCAGGCTCATGGCCACGCCCATCACCGCCATCGCTACGATCTTCTTCATGCTCGTTGACCTCTGCGCTCGTCGAACCAGTACGTCACTCACTGAGATGCCCCGGGCGCGGGCGTCTGTCCAGCCGCCGGTGCGGGAGCCGCAGCCGGGGCCGGGGCTGCGGCCGGGGCTGCGGCCGGGGTAGCGGCCGGGGTAGCGGCCGCCGGGGTCGCCGGAGCAGGTGCCGCGCCGCCGCCGACCGCCTCGAGCGCGGTGATGGTCTGCTCGATGTTGCGGATGTGCCGCGTGGCGTTGCCCACCGAGGTCACGAAGCGGGCGGTGGAGCCCGCTCGCTGCACGAACTGCTGAAGCAGCTCGCGCGCCGTGCGCAGCACCGGGATCGCGCCGCCCATGTAGTTCATGTTGAGTACGCCCAGGTTGTAGTAGGCGTCCGGGCGGTTGGCGTCGAGGGTGCGCGCCCGCTCGTACTCCTGCTGTGCTCGGGCGAGTGTCTGCGCGCGCTCGGTGTCCGGCTGGGTCAGCGCCAGGCCGCGGAGCGCGACGCCGAGGCCGATGTGCGCGTCGTAGCTGTCGTCCTTGAGCGCGATGGCGTGCTCGAAGGCCTCCTTCGCGTCCTGGTACCCGCGGAACGACAGGTTGATCGTGCCGTAGTTCACCCACGCCTCGAACATGTTCGGGTTGAGCGTGTACGCGCGGCGGAAGTGCTCCAGCGCCTTGATGATCTCGTTGCGCCGGATGTCGATGATCCCCCACGTGTTGTAGAGGTCCGCGGTGAACGACCGGACGTCCGGCGCGAGGTCCGCGTTCTGCGTCTGCGCCACCTGCGCGGCCTGCGCGCACACGAGCCCCGCGAGGAAGATCATGCGTGAGTTGGGGTCGTCGCCCGCCTGCTGCAGGTACGAGAGCGCGAGCTGCGTGCGCGCCGGCAGGTAGCGGTCGTCGAGCGCGAGCGCCGAGCGGATGTTGCGCACGACCGCGCCCCACTCCTGCGGCGTGGTCGGGTTGGCCTCGCGCAGCACCATCGCGAGGTTGGTGTAGCCCTCGACGCAGTGGGTGGCGTCCTGCTGGATCGCCTGCTCGAAGGCCTGCCGCGCGCCCGCGACGTCGCGGCGACGGTAGGCCATCACCCCGAGCTGCACCTTCGCCCGGCAGTAGTTGCCGTTCGCGGCCGTCAGCGCGCGGTTGAGCGCCGTCGTGGCGGGCTCGGCCATCCCGCAGCGGTCGTACACCAGGCCGCGGTTGAACCACGCCTCGGGGAAGTTGCCGTTCTGCTGCGCGTTGGCGGCCTGCTCGAAGAGCCCCGCCACCACGTTGCAGGTCTCCGGGGTCCAGTCGCCCCGGTTGCCGTTGGCCTCGTCGTGCTGCCGCATGGTCGCGGCGGCGCTGTTGAAGCGCGTGTTGGCGGTCTCGTTGACCGCGGTGCCCGCGGCGGTGGTGACGGTCTGGCCGTTGGCGGCGACCGCGGGCGTGGTGGTCGTGGTCTGTCGGCTGCCGCACGCGGAGAGCGTGAGCAGAACGAGCGCGCCGGAAAGTCCTCGGGTCTTCATCGGTCTCTCTCCCACTCTCACTGCGCTGCACCAGGGGCCGCGGCGGCCTGCCCCTGCTCTGCCGGCTCATCCTCGCCCTCGGCGGAGGTCTGGAGCTGGTACACCGGACGGCTGTTCGTCGGGCGCGAGAACACCAGGTTCGGCTCCACGCGCACCTCGTCGGCGAGCGGGAAGCGCACGCGGTCGATCTCGTAGAGCTCACGCTCGCAGAGCTGCGACCACTCGTTGAACCAGTGCACCTGCGTCGCCGTCCGGATGCACCGCTGGAAGCCCTCCGAGGCGGTGTTCATGAAGGGCTGCGTGCGCTGGTCGAGCACCAGGCGGTACGCGTCGAGCAGGTCGGCGTTGCGCTGGATGTCGGGCGGAATCGGCGCGTTACGGATCGTCGTCGCGAACTGGTAGTACATGTCCGCGAGGCGCGAGACGGCGGCGATCTCCCAGTTCGGCACGTGCATGTTCACCACCTCGACGTACTTGGCCGAGGCCGCGTCGAGGAGCTGCTGACGGGTCCGGATGTACGGGGTGAGCTGCCGCTCGGTCCAGAGGTCGAAGGCCCGGCGGTTGGTGCCCGGGTTGCGCGGGAAGCGCTCGTTCTGGAAGCGCTGGTAGAGGATCTCGGCGAGGTAGAAGCGCGCCTCCGCGACGGAGTCCTTGCTGCGCTCGATCGCGTCGCCGGCCTCGTCGCCGAGCTGCTGGCGGATGGTGCCCTGGCCCGGCGAGGTCGCCGCGGCGCCCTCCCCGGTGGTCGGACCCCAGGCGTCCACGGCCTGCTGGTAGAACGCCGTCGCCTGACGGTAGTTCTGGAGGTTCCAGTAGCCGCGCGCGAGAGCGACGGCGCCCTGGATCTTCTGGTCGAGCGTCCCCTGCGCCGCGTAGGTGCGCATGAAGCCCTCGTAGTGACGCACGAGGTCGTTCCACGCCTGGCGGATCTGCTGGTCGCGCGTGTGGCGCTCCTCGGAGCTCGTCGTCGCCGTGCGGCGCAGACGCGCCACGCGGTCGGTGTAGATCTGCCCGATGGAGAACACCACGTTGGCGGCGACGCGGCGGCGGGCCGGGTCGCTGCCGAAGTAGCGCGCGAACTTCTGCGCGTTGGCGAGCGCGCGGTCTTCCTCACCGAGGCCGATGCGGAAGAGCGTCGCCTGCCGGAGCGCGTCCGCGGCCTGCTGGACCGGATCCTCCAGCGGGACGTTGGGCGCGAGCCGATGCGCGGCCTCAGACGCCGCGATGGCGGTCGCCCGGTTGTTGTTCACGTACTCGGCGTACTGCTCGTAGAGCTCGGCCGCGCGGCCGAACACCTGGATCGCGTGGTTGTTGCCCGCGAGGCGGTAGAGCGCGCGCTGGGCCCACGGGCTGTTGCGCGGCAGGAAGATCTGCACCAGGCGCTCGCGCACCCGCATCGCGCGGCCGAGGAGGAAGGCCGCGTCGTACTCGATCGCCGCGTTGTAGAGCATCTCGTCGAGGCGGCCGCACTCGCGGTGCGTGCGCACGATGGAGACGTACTGCGCGGCGGACTCCGCGTAGCGGTTGGCGCCGTGGAGCGACTCCGCCTTCTTGCGGAGCACCTGGCACTGCAGGTCCTCCACGCGGCGGCAGAAGTCGTCGTGCTGAGGGCGCAGCGTCGCGCTGCAGAAGCGCGTCATCAGGTCGGGCAGCGCCGCCGACATCGCGTCGTAGCAGGCGGGGCGCTGCGGGTTCCACATGTCGCCCATGACGTTGAGGCTGTCGAGGTAGAGGTCCGCGGCGATCTCGCGGAGATTCTCCGGATCGGGCGTCCCGGCGTCCATCTCGGCGACGTCCTTGAACAGCGTCGCGGCCTCCTCGAAGTGGTTGGCCACGTAGTACACGTACGCGCGGCGGTACTTGATGGTGAGCATCACCGTGCGCGGGTCTTCACCCTCCGGCGAGCGCTGGGCGCTGTCCGGCGAGACGAAGCACACGTAGCGGGTGAACGCCCGGAGCATCCCCTGCTCGCGCGGGTTGAGCTCGCGAGGCACCACGCGGACGCGGTCGGCCGCGCGTCGCTGCGCGTCGGTCTGCTGCGGGCCGCGGGTGGCCGCGGCGGCGCCCTGGCGACCCTGGTTGCGCTGCACCGCGGTGCGGAAGCTCGCGGAGAACGAGTCGTTGTAGCAGAGCACCGCCTTGTACGCGGCGTCCTCGGTGAACTCGCCGCCGGGGTTCATCTCCACCACGGCGTCGTACGCGGGGCCGCAGCGCTCGTTGTCGCCCATGTCGCGCAGCATGTCCGCGCGGTAGTAGGCGATGCGGTAGCGGTTGGGCCAGTCGCGGCGGTCGTACTCCGTGAACTCGACCTGATCGAAGTCGGGGAACTCGTCCAGGATCTTCTGGTAGAGGTCCGCGGTCATTCGCATCGTCTCGGGGCTGCGCGTCCCGCGCGTCTGCACCGCGCCCTCGGCGCTGCGGCCGACGGCCTCGAGGTGCCAGTGCGAGGCCACGTCGAAGGTCACCCGCGCCGCCTGGTTGCGGCACTCGAGCTTCACCTCGGCGGTGCGGCTGCTCGCGCGGAAGGTGTTGTAGACGTCGACGAGCCGGTTGACCTCGACGATCTGCTCGGGCTTCGGGCGCGACGCGATGATCGCGCGGGCGACCTGCGCCTGCCAGAAGCAGAAGCGGTCGCTGTTGGCGCGGCGCTCCATCATCGCGTGGTACGAGGCGACCGCGTTGGGCCACTGGCCCGCGTCCTGGTACAGCTCCGCGAGCTTCTCGAACATCGAGTACGAGTTCTCTTCGTCCGCGGCGTAGCGCTGAAACGTCGCGAAGGCGTTGGCCACGTTGAGCGGCCTGGCGGCGGTGCCGTACACCGCGCCGTACACGGTCACGAGCTCCATGCGCGCGTTGCGCAGGAGCGCGGTGACGGAGCCCGCGTTGGGGTGCGCGCGCCCGTACTCGATGACCTCGTAGAACTTGTTGAGCGACCCCTCGAAGTCCTGCAGGTTGTAGAGAACCCAGGCCATCTTGTAGAGGGCGTAGCCGTAGACCTGGTTGTTCTCGTCCTGCACCGAGAGCACGCGCTCGTAGAACTGGCGCGCGTTCTCCATCTCCCCTTGGTCGAAGAAGTACTCCGCGAAGGACAGGTAGGCGTTGGGGACGAAGGGCGACTGCGGAAACCGCTGGATCAGCGTGCGGTAGACCGTGCGCGCGTTGTTGAAGTCGTTGCCGTCCTGGTACGCGAAGGCCAGGTAGAACAGCGCCCGGTCCATCTGCGCGTAGTTGGGGTGCGCGTCGACCAGGTTGCGGAAGGCCGCGATGAGCTGCTCGCGGTACTGCGCCGCGGTGGCGCGGAACGCCGCCTGGCGGCGGGTGATGTCCGCGACCTGCGCGTCGTTGTGCGCCTGGCGCGCGGCGAAGAGGTCGTCCTCGAGGTCCTCCGCCTGGCCGTTGGAGAGCTGGGCGAGCTCCTGGTAGTCCTCCGCGAGGCGCATCAGCGTGTCAGGCCGGTGCGTGTCGGTGTTGCTCATGCGGCGCACGAGGATCGCCGTGAGCTGCGCCTCCTGCAGCAGCAGCTCGGCGCTGCGTTGCTGCATGTTCTGGCGCCGCATGATCATGTTGCGGTCGAGCCCCTGGCCCGGCGCTCGTCGCTCCGCCGCGTGCGGGGCCGCGCGCTCCGTCGCGCGGGCGGCCGCGGGCGGCGCGGTGTCCCGGTGCGAGCCGTAGCGCTGCGAGCCCGCCGGGCACTCCAGCGCGCGAGCCCTGGCCTCCGGCGCGATGCAGACGTCCGCTGGGACCGTCGGTACCGTGGGGATCTCCACGGTCGCCGCCGGTGTTGCCTGGGCCGCTGCGGCTGCACCCCGTCTCGGCTGCTGCCCGTAGGCCAGCGAACCGAACAGGGCGCACGTTGCCGCGAGGGCCATCGCCACGCTTCGTTGCCTCACCCGAACCATTGCTCTCTCCGTGGGATCTGTGTGTGGGATTGGGAACGCGGGCCCGGTCAGCGACCGCAGCGCGACACGACCTGCTGACGATAGAATCCGAGCTCGTCGCGCCAGAACTCGCCGTTGAAGGGCCAGAGGTTGTGCTCCTCGTCCGCGGTGACGCGGTTGGCCCGGGCGACGTCGACGCTCACCTGCTGCTGCTGCATCTCCTGCGAGAGCTGGCCGCGGCGGGCGTTGAGGATCTCGATGAGGATCGCCGTCGCCTGGTTCTGCAGGTCGCCGAGCTCCTCCACCGCGCGGGTGTAACGGCCGCGGGCGAGGGTTCCGGCGTTCTCGATGGCGAAGCTCTTGGCGACCGAGATGTCCTGGATGATGCGCGCGCCGACGGAGCTGTTGCGGAAGGCCGCGGGCATCCCGTTGTGCCGACGCTCCTCGCTCTCGAGCTGCGCGACGTACTCCAGGTTGCGGAGCAGCGTGCGGTCGCCGAAGGCGGTCTCCACCACCGGGCGCAGCCGGTTGGGCAGGTTGGCGTGGCCCTCGCGCACGTTCTTGAGGAACTGGAAGAAGCTCGGGTCGTCCTGGTACTGCTGCAGGTAGCGCTCGATCTCCGGGCGGAGGTCGCCGAAGCGCTCGTTGAACTGCGCGACCACCTCCTCGGCCTCGTCGTAGCGGCAGTTGGAGAAGAGGATCACGCTCTTCAGCACCATCGCCTCGGGGTACCAGCCGTTGGAGAAGTACGGCGAGAACAGCGTGTGGATGTTGCCGAGCGCGCGGGGGTAGTCCTGCTGGAGGAAGTACGCCCAGCTCTCCTCGAAGAGCGAGTCGAGCCAGTACTCGGAGTCGACGTCCACGTGGTTCCACGAGTCGATGGCCGACTCGAAGTGGCGCGTGGAGTAGTAGAGCCGCGCGAGCTCGAGCCACGCGAGGTCGCTCATGCGGTCTTCGTCCTCGATGCCCTCGACGCCCTCGTCGATGGCGTGGAGCACCTCGTTGAAGGCGTCGACGCCGGGCTGCGAGCGCCGCGCGTTGACGTGCGAGATGCCCTCGAAGAACTTCGCCTGCACGTAGTACGGCGACTGGCGCTGCACCTGGCGGAAGAGCGCGATGGCCTCGTCGTAGGCGCCGTCGCGGTACTTGCTGCGGCCCATCAAGTAGAGCAGCTGGTTGTAGAGGCCGCGGCTCTCGTTGTTGTTGAACTGCTGCAGCGCCGTGGTCGGGTAGCGGCCCACGCGGCGGACGATGTCAGCGGGCTCCGGAAGCTGCGACGCGAGCTGCGCGAGCCACTGGAGCGTGGCGTTGAAGTAGAGGTGCGACGGGCCGCGCTCGACGATCTCGTCGAAGACCGCCAGCGCCGACTGGTAGAAGCCCAGGTGGTAGAGGCTCTTCCCGAGGTGGAACTGCGCCTTCTGCTGGTTGGCCGGAGCGTCCTGCGTCTCGCCTTCGACGACGCGCTGGAACTGCACCGAAGCCTCCTGGTAGCGCTCCTGCTGGTAGAGCCGCAGCGCGTTGGCGAGCGCCTCGCTCGGCGGACCCTCCGCGGGCGGGGCGTCAGCGCTGGGCTGGGTAAAGTCCATGTTGGGCTGTGCCGGCTGCTGGGCCCACGCCGATCCCGCCATGCACAGGATCATCGCGGTCGTCCCTGCACCCGCGAGCCACTTCGAGATTCGCCTCCGCACCATCGCTGCCTCGCCTCGCTTCACGTCACACGTCATCGCCCGATGGCGTCATCGTCACCGACCGGCTCAGTCGCCGTCGAGGCGCGGAGTGTACCGAAACGTTTCTCGCAAGAGAAGCCATTCGATACAGCCCTCGCTGTGGGAGCGGGTCGGTGGGGCGGGAGTGACCACCCCGTCGCCGCGTCCCCCGCCCGCTGCCGGAGGGTCTTTGCGCTTGACGGGATTCTCCGCGCGACGTTAGCGTTCCACCGCTCGCCGCTGCGGGCGCGAGGAGATCCGTATCCCGTGAAGAGACTGGCATCGTTGGTGGGTGTTGTGGCGATCGGTCTGCTCGGTGTGACCGGCTGTGCGACCGAGGTCGTCGGCGACCCGTGCGCCCCCGGCCGCCCGATGAACCAGCCGTGTTCTCCGGGGCGCGACGGCGGCAGCGCGGGCTGCTTCCTCGGCACCGAGATCTACATCGAGACCCAGTCGCTGGAGTGCCGCTCCCGCATCTGCCTCGTGTACCGCTACCCCGAAGAGACCGACCGCACCGGCGCCGAGCGCCCGAAGCACGTGTACTGCACCTGCCGCTGCGGCGTCCCCCCGTCCCTCGCGGCGACCACCGAGTCGTCGGTGCTCTGCACCTGCCCGGAGAGCTTCTCCTGCGTCTCCATCGCGGGCGAGCAGTACAACGAGGGCGTGCGCGGCTCGTACTGCGTGCGCACCAGCACCGTCCAGACCGCCGCCACTCCCTGATCCTCTCGTGAAGAGCGCCGGCAGCACCACCGCGCGTGGTCGCCTCGCCGAGAAGCTCGTCGCCGATCACCTCACCCGCCAGGGCTTCATCGTCATCGCGCAGGACCTCCGCGTCGGCCGCGAGGAGGTCGACCTGCTCGCCTGGGAGGGCGCCACGCTGGTCGTCGTCGAGGTGCGCTCTCGCCGCGCCGGGGCGATGGTCGACCCGCTCAGCAGCGTGTCCCGCGCCAAGCAGCGGCGGCTGCGCATCGCCCTCGCGCGCTGCATGGTCGAGCGCGGCGCACGCGACGGTCGCATCGACGTGGCCGCGGTGGTCGGCGGCGCGCTGGTGGAGTACATCCCCAACGCCGTCGATTACACTGAGACGTAAGCTTTTATGGGGTGCGACAGCGGCCGGAGCCGAGGACGCACATCTGACCGGTGGGGCAGGGGACGAGCAGCGAGCAGCGGCCGCACTCGCCCGTGATGCGGTTGCAGGCGGTGCCGCCGGTGCACAGCGACGGGTTGGTGACGCAGTTTCCGCAGGTGTGCGTCGCGGGGTTGCACTGCAACGTGCCGCCGCACACCGCTGGGGTGACGGTGCAGTCGGGGATGCACACGCCGTCGTTGGACGCGCGCCCCTCCGGGTCGGGGATGCACACGTAGGATCCCTCTCGCGCGGCGGCGACCTCGGAGGGAGCGGCGCGGCACGCGGTGATCATCCCCTGGCGGTAGGTGCAGCGCCGGACGCAGGCCGCGCGGCCGACGAAGGGGAAGGTGATGCAGGCGCCGAACTCGCCGCACGGGCCGTTGGACGTGCAGTTGAGCGTCGTGGTGTAGCCGCCGGGGAAGGTGGCCGAGGGCGCGCAGCACGCGGAGAGCGCGGAGGTGTTGCTGCACGGGTTGGCCGTGCACGGGGCGCCCACCAGCGGGGTCGATACGGCGGGGCACGTCGACGTCGAGCTGTCGGCGGGGCAGCAGCGCTCCAGGCGGCACTCGAAGCCGCTCGGGCAGAGGCCCGCGCCGCCGTCGTCCGCGGCGCCGCAGCGGATCGCGCCCGCGCGGTCGAGCTCGGGCACGGCGCAGCTCACGAGCAGCGCGGCGGCCAGCATCCAGCGATGCGCGCTCACAGCGTCCCCCCGATCGCGAGGCCGAGCCCGTAGGGCCCGACGGCGATGCGCGGTGCGTCGCGCACCTCCACCCGCTCGCCGGGGCCGCGCAGCGCGAGCCACAGCGCGCCAGCCGCGGCGAGGCCGAGCCCCAGGCCGCCGAACACATACGCCCGGGTCACCTCGCCCGACGCGCTCGAGTGCGCGTCCGCGGCGCTCTGGCTCCACGCCTCGGTGCCGGCGTTGACGTTGTTGAGCGTGTTGACCGATCCGCTCGCGATGACCCCCTGGATGACGCCCGCGACCCCGAGCGCCGCGCCCACGCCGAGGGTCACCCACGGGCCTACGTTCGACACGGCGCTGCGCCGGTACTCCACGCGAAACCACCGCGGCTCGATGACCGAGCGCTCGACGGTGCGCTCCCGCACGATCACCTCCGGGGCCTGGCCCGCCCGGCGCGCGGCCTCTTCGCGCTCGCGCTGCTGGTCGGCGCGGGGGCGAAGCTGCGTCAGCATCTGGTCGAGCGCCGCGCGGTCGAAGCCCGGCGCGCCGGCGCTGGCGAAGTCCTGCAGGGCTTGCACGGCGCCCACGTAGTCGCCCGCGCGCTCGAGGGCGCGGGAGAGGTTGAAGAGCAGCTCCGGCCGGTGCGAGATGGCGTGGGCCTCGCGGAAGGCCCGCGCGGCCTCGTCGTAGCGCTGCGCCGCGAAGGCGCGGTTGCCGTTGTTGAAGTAGGTCTCTGCCAGGTTGGTCTGCGCGGCGGCTGAGCTCGTCGCCAGCAGCGTCGCGAGCGCGGCCGCCGCGGGCCTCACGGCTTCACCGCCGCGCTCTTCAGCAGCGGGAAGCCCATGGCCTCTCGCTGCGCGAGCCACGTCTCGGCGCATCGGTGGGCGATGCCTCGCACGCGCTTGATGTAGTCCTGGCGGGCGGTGACCGAGATGGCGCCGCGCGCGTCGAGCACGTTGAAGTGGTGCGAGGCCTTCACGCAGAAGTCGTAGGCGGGCAGCGCCAGGCGCTCGAGCGGCGGCTTCGCGTAGACCAGCTCGGTGCGCGGGCCCTTCTTGGACTCCACGCGCTGCTCCTCCAGCGAGAGCGCGCGGCGGCACTCGCGCTCGGAGGCGTCGAACTGCGCGCGGTGGTGCTCCACGTCGGCGTGCGTGAAGTTGTACGTCGACCACTCCCACTCCGAGCGCTTCGCCACCTCGCCGTAGCGCACGCCCGGCGCCCACATGGCGTCGTAGATGTTGTCGACGTCCTGGAGGTACATGACGATGCGCTCGAGGCCGTAGGTGAGCTCGCCCGAGACGGGGCGGCAGTCGAAGCCGCCGCACTGCTGGAAGTACGTGAACTGCGACACCTCCAGGCCGTCGAGCCACACCTGCCAGCCGAGGCCCCAGGCGCCCAGCGTGGGGGACTCCCAGTCGTCCTCGACGAAGCGCACGTCGTGCTTCAGGGGGTCGGTGCCGAGGGCGCGGAGCGAGGCGATGTACTGGTCCTGGATGTCGAGCGGCGACGGCTTCAGGATCACCTGGAACTGGTGGAACTGCTGCAGCCGGTTGGGGTTGTCGCCGTAGCGGCCGTCGGTGGGGCGGCGCGAGGGCTCGACGAAGGCGACGTTCCAGGGCTCCGGGCCGAGGGCGCGCAGGAAGGTGTTGGGGTTGAAGGTGCCGGCGCCCACCTCGCTGTTGTAGGGCTGCACCAGGAGGCAGCCGCGCTTGGTCCAGAAATCCTGCAGCGTCAGGATGAGCTCTTGAAAGTACATCGCGTCCTCGGAGGTACCCCACTCCCCCACCGGGGATCAATGGATCACCTCCTCGTCTTGGCGCCCGCCTTCTTCGCGTGCTCGTCGCAGGCGGGCATCTTGCGGGTGAGCTCCGGCGCCGCCTTCGCCCAGGTCACCGCGGCGTCGACGAAGGCCCGCACCGCCGGCGCCACGAATTCCCGCTCGGGGTAGACCACCGCGAGCTGCGTCTCCCCGCCGAGGCGCTCGGGCAGCACCGCCACCAGCTTGCCCGCGGCGACGTCGTCGTACACGAGCGGCAGCGGCAGCAGCGCGACGCCGCGCCCCCCCAGCGCCGCCGTGTGCAGCACCCCCAGGTCGTTGGTGGCCATGAGCGCCTCGACCCGCACCTGCCCGCCGCGCACCAGCGGCCAGTGCGTCGACGGGTGCTCGCCCTGCGCGAAGCCCACGAGGCAGGCGTGCTTCGCGAGCTCCGTCACCCGACGGGGCGTCCCCTGGCGTGCGAGGTACTCCGGCGAGGCGACCGCCACCAGCCGCGAGCGCATCAGGTTGCGCGCGATGAGCCCCGGCGGGAGCTGCGCCGCCGCGCGGATGGCCACGTCGTAGCTCCCCGCGGCCAGGTCGACGTGTCGGGTGGTCAGGTCGAGCTCCAGGCGCACGTCGGGGTAGCGGCCGATGAAGTCCGAGATCATCGCTCCGAAGTGCACGAGGTTCATCGGCGGCGCCGACACCCGCAGCGTGCCGCGCACCGCGTCGTCGCTCCGTCGCACCGACTGCTCCGCCTCGCGCACCGCCGCGATCACCCCGCGCGCCCGCTGGTAGAGCGCCTCGCCCGCGTCGGTGAGCACCATCGTGCGGGTGGTGCGCCGGAGCAGCCGCACGCCGAGCTTCTCCTCCAGCCGCGCGAGGCGCCGCCCGACCGTGGGCCGCGGGACGCCCAGCTCGCGCGCCGCTCGGGAGATCGAGCGCGCCTCCACCGTGCGAACGAAGGTCAGGAACTCCGCGGTCTCGGGCAGTTCGTCCATCTGCATCGATGGATAGCAGATGGTGCTCGCCCGTGCGTAATGGCGTCACCACCGTACCGGGCGGAGAGTGCACCCCGGCGACGCGCTCCCCCCATACGGCGTCGCAGGAGCCTCCGTTCCCATGAAGAACCTCAACCTCGCCTACTGGATCCCCACCGCCCTCTTCTCCCTGGGGCTCACGCTCTCGGGCTTCGGCGCCCTCACCCACCAGGCCTCGATGGTCGCGGGCTACTCGCACCTCGGCTACCCGCTGTACTTCATGACCCTCCTCGGGGCGGCCAAGCTCCTCGGCGTGGCGACGCTCCTCGCGCCCGGCCTCCCCCGCCTGAAGGAGTGGGCCTACGCGGGCTTCGCCATCAACATGGTCAGCGCCGTGGTCTCGCACCTCGCCTCGCACGACCCCGTCGGCAACGCGGTCGCGCCGGTGGTGCTCCTCGGCCTGCTGCTCGCGTCGTGGCACTTCCGCCCGGCGGGCCGCACCCTCGTGGCCCCCGCCGTCGCCACCGCCTGAGCGCCCCGCCTCCCTGGTAGCGTCGCGCCACCCGACGACATGCGCGACCCCATCACCCTCCACACCCACGTCATCGACGACCCGCTGCGCCTCCTCGCCCGGCGCGCCACGCTCCCCGGCGCCTTCGGCTACGACCGCTCGGCCCACGCGCTGCGCGTCGCCGCCGCGAAGGGCGTCCCCCTCGTCGACCGCCTCGCGCTCGCCCTCCACGGGAGCTGGATGGTCAACAGCCGCGCCACCTCGCCGGTCTTCCGGCGGTGGCTCCAGGAGCCCGCGCGCCCGGCCTGGGAATTACTCGACCAGGTATTGCCCGACGGCCCCGACGGGTGGCTCGCCCTCGCCGACGACGAGCGCTCGGCCGCCGCGCAGGCGGTCACCCTCCTCTGCGGCGACGACGTCGGCGTGGCCGCGGTGAGCAAGGTGCTCGCGCTGCTCTACCCGCAGACCATGTGCCTCATGGACGACCACGCGCTCGTCTACCTCGGGCTCTCCCACGACTTCCCTCCCGGCGAGGAGAAGGGCACCGCGGGGCCGTCGTTCTTCGTGCCCGCGCTCGACGCCTTCAGCGCCGCCGTCGTGGCCAACCGCGACGCGCTCACCGCCCTCGCCGCGGCCCACGCCGAGGCCGTCCTCGACGCCACGCAGGCCCTCGACCGGCTGCTCTGGGTCGCCTCCTACGGCGAGCGCTTCTTCCGCGCCGCCGCCGCGCGTTGATCAGCGCCCCACAACCGTGATTGCCTCGCGCGGGCGATGAGCGCCACCACCGAGTCCGAGCCGAAGTCCGCCGCGTTTCCCATCGACCTGTCGCCGCTCACCGACCCGGAGGCCATCGCCGCCCGCGACCGCCTGTGGCTCGAGAAGGTCTACGCCCGCGGGGTGCCGCAGCTCACCGTGCGAGCCGCCCTCACCGGCATGCTCCTCGGGAGCGTCCTCGGCGCCTCCAACCTCTACATCGGCCTCAAGATCGGCTGGAACTTCGGGATGTCCATCACCGCGAGCGTGCTGGCCTTCGCGATCTTCTCCGCGGTGCGCAAGCTCTTCCCCTCGATGGACGAGTTCACCATGCTGGAGAACAACACGTCCCAGACCGCCGCCTCCGCCGCCGCGTACATGTCCTCCGCCGGGCTCGTGAGCTCCATCCCCGCGCTCACCATGCTGCGCCGCGAGCACGTCATCGACGTCCCCGAGCTCACCCACTGGCAGCTCACCGCGTGGCTCCTCGCCATCTCCGTCCTCGGCGTCGTCGTCGCCATCCCCCTCAAGCGCAGCCTCATCAACGCCGAGCAGCTCCGCTTCCCGTCGGGCATCGTGTGCGCGGAGACCATCCGCACCATGCACGCCGCGGGCAAGGAGTCGCTCTCCAAGGCCCGCTCGCTCCTCGTCGCCGGCCTCTTCGCCGCGGTCGTGAAGTTCATCTTCGAGTGCAAGCTCTGGATCTTCCGCCGCCTCCCGGAGTCCGTCGGATTACCCTTCACGGTAAGGGGATACCCCGGCGAGGCGTGGTCCTTCGCGCTCAACACCTCGCTGCTGCTCTACGCCGCCGGGGCCATCATCGGGATGAAGGTCGCCCTGAGCCTCAGCCTCGGCGGCGCCATCAACTACGGCTTCATCGGCCCGTGGCTCCTCGACCAGGGGGTGCTGCGCGTCGCCAGCGCGGCGGACACCGCCACCCCCGCGGCCTGGTCGGCCTTCGTGCACGCCGCCGAGCACGACCACGCGATCCCCGTGCGCTCCGCCGAGGTGCTCCACGCGGTGCTCCGCTCGAAGTGGAGCGTGTGGCCCGGCACCGCCCTCATGGTGAGCTCCAGCCTCGTGGCCTTCGCCTTCCGCTGGCGCACCATCGCCCGCGCGTTCTCGGGCCTCGGCGCGCTGCTCCCCTTCGGCCGCAAGGTGGCGCCCAGGGAGGACCCGCTCGCCGAGGTGGAGGTCCCCTCGCTCTGGTTCGGCGTCGGGCTCGCGGTCTGCTCCGTGGCCTCCATCGCCATGCTCCGCGCCTGGTTCGGCGTGCCGCTGCTCCAGGGCTGCGCGGCCGTCGCGCTGGCCTTCGTGCTGAGCGTGGTCGCCGCGCGCGCCACCGGCGAGACCGACGTGACGCCCATCGGCGCCATGGGCAAGATCGCGCAGCTCCTCTTCGGCGTGCTCGTCCCCGGCAACGCCGCGGCCAACCTGATGACCGCCACGGTCACCGCCGGCGCCGCGAGCCACTCCGCCGACCTGCTCACCGAGGTGAAGACCGGCTACCTCCTCGGCGGAGCGCCGCGCAAGCAGTTCTGGGCGCAGATCCTCGGGGTGATCGCGGGCGCCTTCGTGTGCGTCCCCGCGTACTTCGTCATCGCGAAGCCCGAGCGCCTCGGCAACGAGCTCGCGGCCCCCGCGGCGGTGGCCTGGGCCTCCGTCGCCAAGCTCCTCAAGGACGGCCCGGGCAACCTCCCCAGCCTGGCCGTGTACGCGATCGCCGCGGGCGCGATGTTCGGCGCCCTGCTCGCCATCGCCGAGGAGCTCGTCCCGAGGTCGTGGAAGCCCTACCTGCCCAGCGCGACCGGCCTCGGCATCGCGCTGGTCATCGACTTCAACGACAGCTTCGCGATGCTGGTGGGCGCCACCGTCGCCTGGCTGCTGCACCGCACCCACAAGGACTTCGCCGAGCGGTACATCGTGTCGGCCTCGTCGGGCGTGGTGGCGGGCGAGGGGCTCATGGGCATCGTCGTGATCGTGCTGCGCGACGTCGCGGGCGTGCTGCCGCGCTGAGGGTGCTAACGTCGGGCGGATGAGCAAGGACGAGAGGACACCCGCCGGGCCGCGGTCGGCGCTGGCGGAGAAGCACAACATCGACGCCTTCACGCTCTTCTGCGCGTACCACCTCGGCATCACCGCCAGCGACGGGTACGAGTTCCAGAACGTGCACCAGGTGGCGAAGCGCTTCGGGGTCTCCAGCGGGATCATCAAGCAGATCCTGCAAGACCTGGCGATGGACCCCGACCGGCTGGTCAACAGCGACTTCGACCTCTCCAGCGCGCAGATCGACGTGCTTGAGGTGCCCGATGGGGTCTCCCGCACGGAGGTCGCGCGCCCTCACTGGGAGGCCTTCCGCAACGCGAAGCTGAAGACCCGCGACTGGCAGCGCGAGCTCGCCACGGACGCCCGAGAGAACGAGAAGACCTACGGCCCGCGGCCTGCGCCGCGCGACCGGCGGAGGTAGATACGAAGACCATGGACCCTGCGGCGACGTTACGTGTTCCTGTATGCAGCGACCCGAAGTGGCTGCGCTCCGCGGTGCTCGGCCTGACCGCGGGCGCCTCCGGGCTGTTCATCGCCCTCTTCGCGAGCACCAACGTGTCCGCGGCGCTCGGCCTCGTGCCGGGCATGACCGTCGGCGTCTTCGGCGGCAGCGCGCTCGCCGCGTGGGCCCGGCGCCGCGGCGGCACCATCTCCCTCGTCGCCACCCCCGGCCGCCTCGACGTGAGCGACGAAGAGCGCCGCGTGGAGGTCGTCGACCTCACCAGCCCCTACGGCGCGCTGCTGCTGACCGGCAATGGCCGGCGCGTGCTGATCCTCTCGCAGCGCAACGACCCGGTGGTGCTCATCGAGTCCCTCGCGCCGCCGTCGACCCCGTCGGCCGCGTGGAGCGCTCGCGTCGCCCGGGTCGACCTCGACGCCGTCGCCCTGTCCGCGGCGACCTCCCACGCCTTCGCGCTGCTCCCGGGGCAGTCGCTCGACCCGCTGCTCGCGTACCTCGAGACCACCCTCGACCCCGACGCCCCGTGGATGCTCCAGCCCACCAGCACGGGCACCCTCACGCTCGCTCGCGACACCCTCGCGCTCTCCGACCGGACGCCGCTCCGCGACCCCATCCACCCGCTCAACTACGCGGTGAAGGTGCAGGGCGGCCAGATCGCCGGGCTCGGGCTCGCGTCCACCGCGGACGAGGGCTCGATGCTCCTGCTCGCGTGCGACGAGGCCACCGTGGAGAAGCGCGCGGTGGTGACCGACAACCCCATCGACGCGTTCGTCCCGATGTCGACCTACGAGGTGCTGCGCGCCCTCTATCGCGAGCCCGTCAGGGCGTAGCGACCTCACCCGGTCAGTACACGTTGTCGCGGTAGCCGGTCGGCGTGTGGGGGGTGTTGGCGCGAGGCGTCGCCCGCGGCGTGCGTCGCGCCGGTCGGGCGCCCACCCTCGCGGGCTCGGGCGCGGGCACGACGACGGGCGCGGGCTCGACGACGGGAGCGGGCATCGGAGGAACGTCCGTCACCCTCGGGCGCATGTGCGCCACGTGCGAGAGCTGAGGCCCCGACAGGGTCACCTGCTGGTCTTCGTAGCCCGCCTGACGGAACACCAGCGTATGGGCGGTGTCGGGGTTGCCTCGCGCGCCCGTCCAGGTGCTGCGCAGGGGCGTGCGCCCGAGGGAGACGCCCCCCTCGAGCACCTCGACCCCGGCGGGATCGCTGTCGAGGGAGACCTGCACCGAAGGCGTCGCGGCCGCGGGCGTCGGGGGCGTCGGCACGGCGACGAGGCGGATGGCCACGCCCAGGCCGAGCGCGAGCACGAAGAGGCCGACGCCCAGGAGCAGCGGGCTGCGCCGAGGGTCGCTCGACGGGGCCGTCACCGTGACGCTCATCGGGACGGCCGCGGGGCGCTGGGCGGCGGGCGAGTCGGCAGGCGTGTGGGCGCGGGGCAGCGGCGGAGGGACCGACGAGATGACGGGCGCCACGGGGCCCTCGCCCGAGGTGGGCGCCCTCGCCGAGAGGCTGTGCATGAACTCCCCGGACATCGATCCGAGGGGGCGGCCGAGCGACGCGCTGGCCAGCTTGATGGCGGCGATGAGCTCGTCCATCGAGGCGTAGCGGTCGTCGGGGCGCTTCGCGAGGCAGCGGTAGACGATCTCCTCCACCGCCGAGGGAACCTGCACCAGGGGGTTCACCTCGACGATCGTGGGCACCGGGTCGCTCACGTGGGCCATGAGCAGGTTGACCGAGCTCGACCGCTCGAAGGGCACCTTGCCGGTGAGCATCTCGAAGAGGATCACCCCGAGCGAGTACACGTCCGTCGCGGCGCACACGCGCTCGCCGCGAATCTGCTCGGGGGCCATGTACTTGGGCGACCCCATGAAGAGGCCGGTCTGTGTGAGGGCCTCCTCGGCGGTCTCGTCGGTGCGCTTGAGCAGCCCGAAATCGAGCACCTTCACGAAGTCCGGGTCGTCGTCGTGGCGCACCAGGAAGAGGTTGGCCGGCTTCAGGTCGCGGTGGATCACCCCGTGTCGGTGGGCCTCCCGCAGCGCCCGGCAGGCCTGCACGAGGATGTGCAGCGCGCGCCCCGGGTCGAGCGGAGCGTCTTCGCGGAGCAGCCGGTGGAGGGTGCGGCCCTCCAGGTACTCCATCGCCATGAAGTACACGTTGTCGCTCGACTGCCCGTAGTCGTAGAGCGTGACCGTGTTGGGGTGCGTGAGCTTGGAGACGAGGGAGGCTTCCAGGAAGAAGCGCTTGTGAAACTCCGGGTCGCTGTCGCCGTTGTAGTTCGGCTGCAGCACCTTGAGCGCGACGATGCGCCCGAGCGGCGCCTGCTCGGCCTTGTAGACCTTGCCCATGCCGCCGCGGGCGATGATCGAGAGCACCTTGAAGCGGTCATTGATGACGCGCCCGACGAGCGGATCTCCCGGCGCGGTCGATGTCCCTGTGGTGGTGCTGACGGGCTCAGCCATGCGCTCCGGTGATCGGTCGGGCGACGTCCTGCATTGAAGATCCCCGTCGAACCGATCGGAGCGGGATTGTTCCACCCGCCCTCGGGGCCGTCAACGACGACGCTCGCGAGGCGATGGCGCCCGAAGGCTCCCGCCCCTCGCGCTTGCAGGGGCGCCCTCCGCGTGCTGCCCTTCGCGCATGAGTGCACGCAAGCGACGATGGGGAGCCGGGCTTCTGGGCATGGCGCTGTGGGCGGTACCCGCGATGGCGCTGGCGGTCGATGAGACCGTGCTCGCGGTCGACCTCGACGACGACGTGTCGGAGAGCGACGTGCGCGCCATCGCCGAGCGGCACCACGTCACGCTGACCCCCAACAGCCCGATGGTCGGCGTCGACCGGGTGTACCTGGCGACGGTTCCGTCGAGCGAGGCCGCGAGGGTGCTGCGCGGGCTCTCGGCGGAGTCGGACGTCGACGCGGCCGAGGAGAACCGCGAGATGCGCGCGCTCTTCGTGCCCAACGACCCGATGTACGACCAGCAGTGGGGCATGCAGCGCGTCGGGCTCCCGCGCTCGTCGGAGGTCACCTGCGGGCGCGGCGCGACCGTCGCGGTCATCGACACGGGCGTGGCGTGCGAGAACCACGGCGAGTTCACCCGCATCCCCGACCTCGCCGGCACCCGCTGCCTCCCCGGCTGGAACTTCGTCAACGACACCGCCCACGCCAACGACGACCAGGGCCACGGCACGCACGTCGCGGGCACCATCGCGCAGACCACCAACAACCAGCTCGGCACCGCGGGCGTGGCCTTCTGCGCGACCATCCTCCCCGTAAAGGTGCTCGACGCGCGCGGCAGCGGCTCGCTCGCCGACGTGGCCGAAGGGATCCGCTGGGCGGCCGACCACGGCGCCGACGTCATCAACCTCTCCCTCGGCGGCGACGGCCACTCCAAGCTCATGGACCAGGCGGTCGAGTACGCCCACCGCCGCGGCGTCACCGTGGTGTGCGCCGCGGGCAACAGCGGCCGCTCCGTGGGCTCCCCCGCCAACGCCCCGCTCTCCATCGCCGTGAGCGCCATCGACTCCGGCGACCAGATCGCGTTCTTCAGCTCGCGCGGACCGGAGATCGCCATCGCGGCCCCGGGCGTGGCGATCCTCCAGCAGACCATCTGCGAGCGCGGGCGCAACCGCTGCGAGCAGTTCGCGTCGTGGTCGGGCACCTCCATGGCCTCGCCCCACGTCGCGGGAGTCGCCGCGCTCTTGTACTCGCAGGGCGTCACCGACCCCGACCGGGTGCGCTCGCTGCTCCTCGAGTACAGCACCCCGACGGCCCACGGAGGCAGCGAGCGCGAACTCTACGGCGCCGGCGTTGTGAGCGCCTCGGTCGCGAGCGACGGGGTGCTGCGGTCCGCCGGAGTGACCCGCGCGGTGATGCTGCTCGGCCTCGCGCTGGCCCTCGCCCTCTGGATCCGAAACAAGAAGGGCGAACTCACCTTCGGCTGGATCGTGCCCGCGGTGGTGACCGGCGTCGGGCTCTTCTTCCTGCCGCAGTTCGTCGGCCACTACGTGCCGGGCGTCGAGTTCGCGATGCGCCCGGCGGCCACCTGGGACGTGCCGCTCCTCGGCGCGCACCTGCACCGCTGGCTGCCCTTCGCCAACCTCGGCATCGTGCTGGCGCTGGTGGGCCTCGGCTTCTCCCGCCCGTCGCTCCGCTCCCCCATCGGCGGCGTCGCGCTCGGCACCGCGTCGTTCATGCTGGCCGAGCTCTACATGCGAACGGGTTTCGCCCCGCTGGGCTCGATGCTCTACCTCGGCTGGATCGCGCTCAACGTGACCGTCTGCCTCTGGGTCGCGCGCATCGGCATCGACCGCAAGACCCGCTGATCGCTCCCTCCGCCTTCCTCTTCCTCGTCCTCCCTCCATCCTCCGACAACCACATCGCCAGCCCCTCCCGACAAAGGGGCTGGTGACCGCACGGGCTGTTGGACGACACTCCCGGCGGTGGGAAGGCGGACGAGAGCGATGACAGCAAGAGCGTCTGGCGCGTGGGTGGGGCTCTGCTCCCTGGCGATGTTCGCGGCGTCGGCGGAGGCCGACCCGATCCCGGTGCTGACCGTGTCGGTGCGCGACCGCGGTCCCACCGCGGCGCAGGTCGCGTCGGTGGCGGGGGCGCTCGGCCCCGAGGCGCAGTCGGGCGAGGCCCTGAGCCGCGAGCTGCTCGCCCGCTTCGGCCGCTACGCCCCGCAGGAGGACGTGCTGCGGCCGCAGCGCGAGGCCATCGCCGCGGGAGAGACCGCCCTCTTCGCGCAGGGCCGACCCGCGGGGCGACGGCGGCTGCAGCCCGCGCTCACGGCGATGGAGGCCGCGCCCGACGCGCTCGAACTCCAGGAGAACAACCGCGCGGCGTACCTGAAGGGCCTCTTCCTGATGGCGCGCATCGCCCACGAGGATCGCCGCCCCGAGGAGGCCGAGACGTGGCTGCGCCGGGCCTTCGCCTTCGACCCGTGGTGGATGCCCTCGGACTACGACTGCCCGCTGCGCTTCCGCCCCATCGTCGCTCGGCTGCGCCCGCCATCGGTGGCCAGCGCTCCCGACGCCAGCGGAACCCTCTCGGTGCGCGCCCCCCGCGAAGGCTGCACCGTCTCCGTGGACGACGCGCGCTCGGCCTCTACCGCGCAGACCGTCGAGCAGTCGCTGCCCGCGCGCACCCACCGCGTGTCGCTCCGCTGCGGCGAGGCCTCGCGGGTTCGCACGGTCACCGTCACCGCGGGCCGCTCCACCTCGCTCTCGCTCGACCCGAGGCTCGACGCCCTGCTGCGGGTCGCCGGGCTGCCGGGGCTCAACTACCCCACCGCCCCGGAGTCTCCCGCGGTGGTCATCAGCGACGCCGCCGCGGTGGGATCGGCCCTCGGCGCCACCCGCGTCGTGCTGCTCTCGGGCGACCGGCCGATGGTGGTCGACGTGCGCCGCGGCGAGATGGTCCACGATGAGATGTCCGCGCAGGTCGAGAGGGCCCTCGGCCATGGATTACCTGCCACGGTAAGCCAACCCCCGGCGGTGGACCCTCGCGTGGACGTCCGCCCCGCTCCTCCCTCGCGCGGCCCCGGCGCCGGACCCTGGATCCTCATGGGCGCGGGCGTCGCCTCCCTCGCCGCTGGGGGTGTGCTCTTCTACCTCCGAGGCGCGCCGCTCGACACCTTCGAGCACCTCTGCCCCGGCGGCGACTGCGGCGACAGCGTCTCGCCCGAGGAGCAGGCCGCTCACGACGACGCCGCGCTCTACACCACGCTCTCCTTCGTGGCGGGCGGCGTGGGCGTCGCCGCCATCGCGGGCGGCGCCCTCTGGTACGCGCTCGCCCCTCGCCGCGCCGAGGGCACCGCCCTGCGCGTCACCCCGTGGAGCACCGCCAGCTCCGGGGGCGTCAGCCTCCACGCGCAATTCTGAACAGGGCCCCCGCACGACTCAGGGCTCCCTTGATGCTGCGCGCGGCCCGATGCTAGCTTGGCGAACGTTTCCTGCGACCGGGGCAACCACCTCGCATACCGGGAAGTTCTTCGTACGGAGGTCTCATGCGCACGGCCGTGGTTCTCGTCTCGCTCGCAGGTGTGTTCGGTGCGGTTTCCCTGGGCTCTCCCCGGGAGGCGCAGGCGCAGACGGTCAACGCCGTGACTCCCACGGGCAAGGGCATCGCGGGCTGCGCGCTCCTGGGCGGTGAGGCCGTGATGCTGATCGAAGCCGCCGCGGGCGCTCGGCCGACCTGGGCCTACCTCGTGGGCGGCGGCCTCGGCGCCATCGCGGGCGGCGTCGGCGGCTACTTCCTCGAGCAGGCCGCCGAGGGCGACACCACCCTCACCGGCCTCACCGTCGGCACGCTGGTGGTGGGCCTCGGGCTCATCATCCCGACCACCATCGCGACCATCGGCGCCACGGCCTACAGCCCCGAGCGCGACCAGCCCGCGGAAGACAACGCGCCCTCGACCGGTCCGCTCGACGAGAGCACGACCACCCCCGCGGCCGCTCCGGCGGGCGCTGCTCCGGCCGCAGCCCCCGCGCCCGGCGCCACCTCCGGGACGACCTCCGACATCCTGCCCCCGGCGCGCCGCTCCCCCCGCCAGCTCGCCGCGCGCCCCGCGTTTCGCCCGACGGGCCTGCTCGACATGGGCCCCGGCGGCCTCTCGCTCGCGGTCCCTGCCATCCACGTCGGGGCCAACCTCACCGTCCAGGAGGTGCGTCAGTACGGCCTGACGGCGGTCTCCGAGCTGCGCATCCCGCTGCTCTCCGGCACCTTCTGATCAGCGCCCGCCGCTGAGCCTTCACCGGGGCGCGCGGAAGACCCCGCGACGCCCCGATCCCTCTCTCACTGATGCATCAGGTGCCAGCCCGCGAAGGACAGCAGGGCGAAGAGCACCAGCGCGATCGCGACCCGCGCGAAGAGCGGCAGGCCCGTCGGCGGCTCGACGAAGGCCTGCGGTCGCACCCGGTGCCTCTCCAGCTCGGCCTCCCCGTCTTCCACCTCCGGTGGGACGCTGGGCACCGGCATCGTGAGCGGCAGCTTCGCCCGACCGAGGGCCGGCGTCACCGGGCGCATCTCCGCGTTGCTGTGCTCGCTCCTCGCCCGAACCCCCGCAGGCGTCGGCGCGCGCAGCACCGACGCTCCCGGCTCGACCGCAGCGGACTGCGAGGCATCGGGCTCCCGCCGGACCGGCGCCCGCCCGCGGCCCATGTCGATGGGAGCCTCGTGCTCGTCGATATCCGCCGGGGCCGTAGAGATCAGCGCCTCCAGCTGGTTGAAGTTCTGTGGCACCTGAGGGCGCCCGCCCGGAGGCGTCGGCGCTCTCAGCCCGAGCGGCGCCTGTCGCGGCGTGCCGGGCGGCGTCGGAGCCCTCATCACGCCAGGCTCGTTCAGGGCCTTCGGCAGCTCCTCGATCTGGTCCTTGCGAAGCTCGGTCGGCACCCTCATGCCCGCCATCGTCGGTGGGCGCGGGCGCGCGGTGCGCTCGATCACCGGGGCTGCGGGCGGGGCTGCGGGCATCTCCGGCCTCGGCTGGGCGCGCGGCCGCGACATCGCCGAGTCTTCGGTCGCCGAGATGCGAGACGGCGCGCCGAAGTTCGGCGCCGCGGTGCCCGTGGCCGGGGTAGGCGCGCGGGTGTGCGGCAGGCCACCGCCGGCCATCGTCGAGAAGCGCCGGGAGCCGCCTGCCTTGCGGGGGGCCTCGCTGCGGCTCTCGGTGGAGCTGACCGCCGGGCGCTGGAGGGCCTGGTGCTTCGCCACCGAGGTCGCGGCCTCGAGGTCGGGCAGGTCGGGCAGGCGCATCATCGAGTCCGACTTGGGCATCTCCGGAAGGTCGGAGTACTGGTCCTTCTGGGGAGACGCGCGCCCGGTGGCCGCCAGCGGGGCCTGCTTCACCCTGGTAGGCTGATCGGACAGCTCGTGGTCGCGCGGCTGCAACCGCCTGCGGTCACCCGTGGGCGCCGGGGTGGGCGCACGCATCGGCGGGTTGTTGGGCGGGATCACCGGCCCCATGCCCACGGAGGTCTGCAGCTCGAGGCTGGGCGGGGGCGTGGGCGCGCGCAGCTCGAGCGGCCCGATGGAGTCCGCGCGGTGGCGCAGACCGGTGTTCGCCGGGGCCGGAATGGATTTCACCGCGGAGTCGACCCTGCCGAGCACCGAGTGGGGATCGGGGCTGGGACGGTTTCGGGAGTCCTCGGTGCCGGAGCTGCGCGTGGAGGCGTTGCGCACGGCCTCGCGCTCTCGGCCGATCTTGTCGGCGACCACCGCGGACATGAACTGCCCGACCTGTCGCTGCGTGGCGATGTCAGCCCGGAAGTTGGCCTCGATGGCGTCGGCGAAGGCAGCCGCGGAGGGGTAGCGATCCTCCGGGTCGTACGCGAGGGCCTTCTCACAGAGCCCGTCGAGCACCTCGGGGATCTGGTCGGTGAACATCAGCAGCGAGCGGTACGGCGCCCTCAGCGACTCCTGCAGCAGGTCGGGGCGGGAGCGCGCGGGGAAGCACCGCCGCAGCGCCAGCGTCTCCCAGAGCGTGACGCCCATCGAGAACACGTCGGCGCGCCGGTCGACCGCGCCGCCCTCGAGCTGCTCGGGGGCCATGAAGGGCGCCTTGCCCTTGAGCATCCCGACGCTGGTGAGCGAGAGCCGGCGCTCGGCGCGGGCGATGCCGAAGTCCACGAGGCGCGCGGCGCCGTCGGAGCCGACGAGGATGTTCTGCGGCGAGACGTCGCGGTGGATGAGCTGGAGCGACTCGCCGTCGGGGCCGCGGAGGTTGTGCGCCGCGTCGAGGCCGATGAGCGCGTCGAGGACGATGCGCAGCGAGATGCCGACGGGGATGGTGCGAGCGAGCCCGATGGCGGTGCGCTGGATCGCCGCGAGGGTGTCGCCCTCGATGTAATCCATGACCATGTAGAGCAGGCCGTCGTCGTTTCCCAGGTCGAGGATGGGCACCACGTTGGGGTGGTGGATGCGCGCCGCGAGCCGCGCCTCGTCCAGGAACATCTGCACGAACTCCTCGTCCGCGGCGATGTTGCGGTGCATGACCTTGACCGCCACGAGGCGCTCGAAGCCGCCGCTCCCCATCTTCCGGGCGAGGTAGACGTAGGCCATGCCCCCTTTACCGAGGGGGGTAAGGAGATCGTACTGGCCGACCCGCGACGTGCCGCTTGACGGCAGGAAGCTGTCACGCGGCACGTTCACCGGATCGCTCATCTACAGCTCCCTAAACTCTCTCTCGCCTTAAGCAGGTTACGTCAAAGTACGGCAAGAGCATTTCTCCATAGAAATGTCCCATGGCTCGGGAAAACTCAATCCCCTTCACGGCGCGTCGGGCACCCTGACCGTGAGCACCGGCACCGGGGACTGCCGTAGCACCCGCTCGGCCACGCTGCCCATCACCAGGTGGGCGAGGCCGCTGCGCCCGTGCGTGCCCATCACGATCACGTCGGCGTGACGCAGCCTCGCCTCGGTGATCACCGTCGGGACCACCTCGCCCAGGACGAACACCAGGTCGATCGGAACCTCTCGGGCATGGGCCAGCGCCCGGTCCTGCTCCATCCACGCCATGGTCTGGGACCGGTGGAAGTCCTCCAGGCGCATCGGGGCTCCTCCCTCGGCGTGCACCACCGTGTCGGCGGTGAGCCCCGGGAGCAGCTCGGCCACGTGCAGCACCACCAGCTTTGCGCCGTGCACCTTCGCGAGGTCGGCCGCAAGGCTGAGGGCGGCGCGCGCTCCCGCCGAGAAGTCCGTCGGCACGAGCATCGTCTTCCAGGGGACTCGATTCGTTACGGCGTCGGTCATCGGGTTCTCAGCTCCTCGAGCTCCTCCACCCCCCACTCTGCACGCCGCGAGCGCGGACGTCACGTTTGATGGCGGCTTGTGTAGAGTCGCCGCCGTGATCGACTACGAACCCCATCAGTGGCGCGACCACTTCTTCGCCATCCGGGGCTCCATGGCCCGCACCATCGGGTACCGCGCCCTGGTCTGCGGGCTGGCCGCCGTGGTGGTCGTCCTGCTCAACCACCACTGGCACGAGTTCCAGTCGACGGAGAAGGTGCACGCCCTCATCGGCACCCCCCTCGGCCTGCTGCTGGTGTTTCGCACCAACGCCTCCTACGACCGCTTCTGGGAGGCGCGTAAGCTCTGGGGCTCGATCGTCAACGAGTCGCGCAACCTCGCCCGCTCCACCGCCGCCCTCTTCGCCGCCGACCCGGCCCTGGTCGCCCGCATCGTGCGGCTGGACATGGCGTTCTCCTACGCCTGCATGAGCTCCCTCCGGAACAAGCACGGCCTCGGGCCCATCGCCGAGGAGCTCGGCCCCGCCCAGGCCGAGCGGCTGAGCGGCTCCCAGCACCCCCCGCTCGCCATCGGCATGGCCATCTCGCGAGAGATCGCCGAAGGGCAGCGCCGGGGGCTCATCACCGACGTCCAGCAGGCCATCATCGAGCAGAACGTCCAGGTGCTCATCGACTGCATCGGCGCGTGCGAGCGCATCAAGCGCACCCCGCTGCCCTTCGCGTACGTGGTGCACCTCCGGCGAGCGCTCGCGGTCTACTGCGGCACCCTCCCGATGGCGCTCGTGCTGAGCTTCGGGTGGACCACCGTGCCCGTGACCATGATCGTCGCGTACGTCCTCCTCGGCATCGAGGAGATCGGCGTCGAGATCGAGGAGCCCTTCGGCGTCGACGACAACGACCTCCCCCTCGACCGCTTCTGCACCACCATCGAACAGAACCTCCGGGCCTTTCTGCCCGCCAACGCATCCTAAGGTGACGCCATGACCGACTCCCTCCTCGACGGCCACGGGCTGTTCCAGCGCCGCTACTTCCACGAGCGCGAGTACCTCCGCCGGCTCGCCCGCGAAGACCAGCGCCCCAGCGCCCTCTTCATCGGCTGCTCGGACTCCCGCGTGGTGCCCGAGTACCTGACCAGCGCGGGCTTCGGCGAGCTCTTCGTGCTGCGCAACATCGGCAACTTCGTCCCGACGCTCGACCACTCCGACGCCAGCGTCGGGGCCGCTGTCGACTACGCCGTCGGCACCCTGGAGGTGCCCGACATCATCGTGTGCGGCCACTACGGCTGCGGCGGCGTGAAGGCCGCGCTCGACGACCTCGAGCCCCTGCGCGCCGGCCACCCCTCGCTGCACGAGTGGCTGGAGGGCGTCGCCCCGGCCGCCCGCCGGGGGTTCAGCGCCGGCGACGACCCCGAGGCCGTCTGGCGCCGCGGCGTCGAGGAGAACGTCATCCAGGCCCTCGAGAACCTCATCACCTACGACGTCGTGCGAGAGAAGCTGGAGTCCGGCGCGGTGCATCTCCACGCCTGGATCTACGACCTCTACCAGACCCGCATCCGCGTCCTCGACGTCGAGCAGGGGGGCTTCATCGACGCCAGCGAGATCCAGCGCGGTGGCTGAGGGCAACGCCTTCGAGACCTTCGCCGCGAGCGACGCCGCGCGCTACCGCACCCTCGCCCGGCTCTGGGCCGCCAGCGTCACCGTGGTCACGGTGCGCCCCGGCGACCCCGCGCGGCCGGACGACGGCTTCACCGCGACGGCCTTCCTGACGGTCTCCATCGATCCGCCCATCGTGCTGGTCTCCGCCAGCAACGCGTCGAGCGCCGCCTCCATGATGCGCGACGCCGGGGCCTTCGCGGTCAACCTCCTCGCCCGCGACCAGCGCTCCCTCGCCGACGCCTTCGCGCAGCCGCACGAGCACCGCAACTTCGTCTGGAGCGACCTCCCCATCGTCCGCGACCCGGCCGGCGTGGCGCTGCTCGCGGGCTCCCTCGGGGCCTTCTCGGCCACCGTGCGGGGCTTCGTCGACGCGGGCGACCACACCCTGGTGCTCGGCGACGTCACCGCGCTGCACCTCGGCCACCCGGGCGAGGCGCTCGTCTACCACGACCGCGCGTACGGCTCCGTCGACCCGCTCTAACCGGGCAGCTCGCCCATGCCCGGGGCGCCGCTGCACAGGGTCATCGCGAACTCCTCCAGCACGCGGAAATCCCCCATCGGTCGCGCTCCCATCGCGGAGCCCTTCGAGCCCTTGAGCGCCGCGTCCGTGGCCGCCAGCACCCGCATCGCGCGGTGCACCTGCGGAACCGTCCACCGTCGCGCGGCGCTGGCCAGCCACCCGGGCGGCTTGCCGTGCATGTACACGGCCTTGGAGAGGTTCACCTCGGGGTTGACCGAGAGCATCTGCTTGGCGCGGGCGAGCTGTCGCAGCGAGTAGCCCAGCGACCCGAGGACCATCAGCGCCTCCACCCGCTGGGTCTTGAGCTGCGAGATGTTGGCCAGGGCCATCGGCAGGTCGCGCATCAGGATCGCGTCGGACAGGTCGAAGCTCTCGATCTCCCTCACCGGCGTGACCAGCTCGTCGACCGCGGCGAGGGTGATGGGCGCGCCCGCGGTGTAGAGCGAGAGCCGTTCGAGCGCGTCGGAGAGCATCCCCAGCTCCGGGCCGATCCAGGCCACCAGGCGATCGACCACGCCGGGCTCCGCAGTGATCTTGCGGGCCTTCATCTCCGCGGTGATCCACTGGGTGAGCCAGGCGTCGACCTTCTTGTCGTCGTCGCCAGGGACGCTGCACGTCACCAGCCAGTGGTGCTTCCTGGCCTCGTTGATCCAGGTGCGGCGCCCGTCGAACTTGGTCACCACCAGCATCAGCACCGTCGAGGGCTCCGGCGCCGCCATGTAGCCGAAGAACTCCCGCTGGTCCTTGTCGCTGAGCTTCTGGGCCATCTCCTCGGCGCGGCGCACGATCACCAGCCGACGCTTGGCCATCATGGGGAGCGTGCGGCACGCCCCGATGAGGTTGTTCACGGTGATGTTGTCGCCGTCGAAGACGTCCTCCGAGAGCCCGCGCGGCCCGGTGCCGACGACGGCGGTGCGTACGGCGTTCATGCACCGCGAGACCAGCAGCCACTCGTTGCCGCCCAGCACGTAGACCGGCTTCACCGTCCCCTTGGCCAGCGCCGCGAGGGTCTCGTTCATGTCGTCGCTCACGGCCGCCACCCTAGCGCACCGACACCTGCGCCCGCACAGATCTGTCAGCCGGGGCCGCGCGGCTGCTACAAGCGCCCCCGTGATGTCCCCACAGCTCTCCGCGCGCCTCGTGTTGGTGATGGTCCTCGCCGGGTGCAGCTCCGACCCTCCGATGTATGGCGACGGCGCTCCCGCGGACATCGCGCTCATTCAAGACGCCAGCGATGTCCCGATGGCGTCGGGCGATGTCCCGATGGCGGCTTGTGGGGTATGCGCGACCCCGGCGTCACCCGACACCAGCGGCACCCTCTCCTCATCGGACCTCGATGAGTTGTCGGGTATCGCCGAGAGCCGCGCGCAGCCCGGGGTGTACTTCGTCCATAACGACTCCGGGGACACCGCGCGCTTCTTCTCCATGGACGGCAACGCCACCCTCCGAGGCACCTATGTCCTCGATGGCGCGACCGCCGTCGACTGGGAGGACATCGCCGTCGGACCCTGCCCCACCGGGGAATGCGTGTACCTCGGGGACATCGGCGACAACGACCGGGTGCGATCGGGCTATGCCGTCTATCGGGTATCGCAGCCGGTGGTGGGCGCTGGCCCCGCGACGCAGCACGACGTCACCTGGGAGCGGTTCTCCTTTGTCTATCCGGACGGGGCGCACAACGCAGAGAGCCTCGCGGTGCGACCCGACACGGGTGACGTCTATGTGATCACCAAGGTGAGCACCGGGGCGTCGGAGGTGTACCGCTTTCCGCAGCCGCTGCGGGCTGACGGCGTCGCGACGCTGGTGCGCGTAGGGGCGCTCGCGCTGCCGGGAGGGGGCGACGCGCTGGTGACCGCGGCGGACATCCACCCCTGCGCCCGGCGGCTGCTGGTGCGGACGTACACCCGGCTATGGGAATACAGCGTGGGGGAGGGGGCGCCGTGGGAGGACATCTTCCGGGCGACGGCGCAGCGGATGGCGTTGTCGAATGAGACCCAGGGCGAGTCCGTCGGGTGGCACGCCGACGGCAGAGGCTATGTGACGATATCGGAAGGGCGCGCGCAGGGGCTGCACGACGCGCGGTGTACGGAGTGAAGTGAAGGGGGGCGTCATCAGAATGGCTTTGATCGCCTGTAGCCGTTCAGCGGTGGCGCAAGCCTCGCGTTTGACGCTGGGGTTCGCGCGTTGGCGCTCACCCCAGCGTCAAACGAGCGACTTGCATCCACCTGAACACTTACCTGATTTCCTGATGTGCCGAGGACTCGCGGGTCGCAGTTCATCGGTGGGGCAAGCCGTCCGTTTGACTCAATTGACCTCCGCCCCGGCATCGAAGCCGACGCCCGCGTCGCGGGACTGGTTGCCGGAGTCACGATTGAGCGCCGGAATGTCCCTCATCGAAGGGTCGGCCCCGGCGTCGCCCGCGCACCGCAGTCGTACGGGCACTTGGAAGCTGGTCTGATAGGGTCCGTTGAGGTCGTAGTTCTCATCCCAGGTGAACGACCGCTCGTAGGGCTCGCAGCCCGGCGCCTCGACCCGAACCCGTAGCGGCTCGGAGCAGCGTCGGAGAATCGGGCCGCGTCCGCCGCAGGTGTAGTAGTTGAAGAGCGTGCCGTCGCTGCGGACGACGCGGACGGACCCGTTCTCCAGTACCGCTCCGAAGCCAAACTGCGGTTCATAGGCTGCCTGGCCGAACGCGGCGGTCCCCTGCGTACAGGACACTACGGCGTTGGGCAGTTCGATGGGCTCCCCCGCTTCCGTGAACAGCGCGACCATGCCGAGAGTCGCGATCGGAACGGGATCTTCTCCGGTCGGCTCGCAGCCTGGATCGCGGAACGGGTTGCGCGTGCAACTGAGCAACAACGCCAGCCCGACCGCCGCCCGCTCCGCTCCCCCCATCACACCCTCCGCCTCCTCCTCCCCACCATCGCCCCCATTCCAGCCATCACCATCCACGCCCATCCCGTCTCTGCCCTCTGCCCGCTGCCCACCACGCCGCAGCCGCAGCCCGACGCGCCCGCGTCCGTCGTGCGCCCCCCGCGGATCAGCTCCACCGCGTCCTCCGTCGGCGCCACCCGCGGCCGCTCGTCCGTCAGCGCCACCGCGCCCGCGGCCGGCACCATCTCCACCCGCAGCTCGACCGGCGTCGGGTCCGCGCTCTCCGGCTCACCCACCACGCGCGCCCGCACCTCCACCCGGTGCTCTCCCACCATCGCCAGCGTCGGCGCCGTCACGTCCACCCAGGGTCCAGGCGCCCACCGCGACCAGGTCATCCCATCGACCCGCGTCGCGTACTCGTGCGCCTGCCCGCTCACGACCGACTCGCCCGGCGCCACGCGCACCCGCACCCGCGCCGTGTCGCTCACCGGGTCGGCGCCCAGCACGCTCGCCACCGTCTCCGCCACCGCGATGTCCGGCCTCGCCGCCCGCCGGTACCGCAGGTCCATGAACAAGCCCAGGAACCTCGACCCGCCCTCCTCGACCCCTCGCAGCCCGCCCTCCGGCAGCTCGATGTTCACCGTCCCCACCGGCATCCCCATCGCGCCCGGCACCGGAATCGCCGGGATCCCGATGGTCGGAATGCTCCCCGCCAGCATCCCCACGGCGGTGCCCAGCAGCGCGTCGAAGGACACCGCCAGCCGAGCGCCCGGCTCGCTCACCAGCGCCGACCCCGTGACCACCGTCCCCGTCGTTCGCACCGTGCCCAGCGAGGGCCGCAGCCCCCCCGCGTCGCGCTGCAGGGTCAGCGGCGCCGTCACGTCGGTGGTCACCGTGAGCGCCCTCACGTAGCGCTCCTCGGACCACACCATCACGTCGAGCGCGAGCCGCTCGAAGCGCAGCGTGAGCGTCGGGTTGACGCCCGCCGCGATGGTCACCGTGGGCGGCCGCTGCGGGCGCAGCACCAGCGCGACGGGCCCCGAGGCCGACGGAAACAGCACGTTGCGCAGCGACGGAACGATCACCGAGAAGGTGCCCGACGAGAGCTGCTGCGAGAGCGAGCTGGTCACCCCGAGGCAGAAGGTGCCCGCGTCCCAGAGCTGGAAGAGCGCGTGGTTGAGGTACGTCTCCGACAGGCCCACCGCGAGGTCGGACACCCGCGCGCTCGCCGGCGCCTCGTTCTGCCGCAGCGCCGCCCACTGCGGAACCTCCGCCACCGCGGGCTCCATCAGCCTCGGCACGCAGGTGTTGTGAGCCTGCGACTGCGCCACCCCGAAGACGTTGAGGGTCATCCCCTGGGGGCTCACCTCGGCGTCGTGCACCGCGTCGCCCGCCGCGATCACCAGCGCCGACTGCGCGCGCACCCCGGGGCTTACCGAGGCCAGTAAGCCTCCGACGTTGCCCGCGAGCTCCACGCCCAGCAGCGACGGCACCAGCGACCCGTCGCTGTACCGGCACCGCGCGCCGTCCACTCGCGTCCCCGTGGGGCACCCCGGAGGCGTCGGCATCGAGGTCTGGCTCAGCGCATCCTGGATGGGTCCGAGCGCCCCGCCGAGCGCTCCCCGGAAGGCCCCGCTGATGGTGCCTCGCAGCACCGGGAGCAGCCCGCAGAGCCCGCCTCCAGAGCAGCCCACCCAGGCGTCGTCGAAGCCCTCTCCGGGCGTCTCCTCCACCACCTCGCGCGCCCCCATCGCGGGCACCAGCTCGGCCCGGTAGTAGTTGCGCCGCTCGGGGTGCGTGTCGCGCCGGATCGCGATCGCCGTCCGAAGCCCGATGTACTGCCGCGCCCCCCGCGCCGTGTCGATGGTGAGCCTCGTGTCGATGCCGTCCGCGCAGCCGCCGCACATGCTGTTGCAGAACAGCGTGCACGTGTGCAGCGGGATCACCCCCCGGAACCCGATGCGCGCCCGCACCTCGATGCGATCGGGCGCCACGAAGAACAGCTCCAGCGGAGGCGGCGAGGAGGGCAGCACCAGGTCGAGCCCGCACGAGCCCTCGAGGCACACCACGTATCGCCCCACGCCGAAGTTGCCATTGACCATCGGGATGGGGAGGCGCCCCCCGGTCGCCCCCAGCAGCAGGTCTCCGCCGAGCTGCGACACGTTGCGCAGACCCTGGTCGGTCACCCGGATCTGCAGCGCCCTCGCGACCCGCGTCTCCGGCGTCACCGGATATCCGCCCGGGATGGGTCCGAGCCCGGTGCCCGCGCACGAGGAGCACCCGCCCCCGCTGCACCCGGCGACCACCACGGCCAACGACATCAGCCGGAACATGGCGACCACCTCGGCGAGGCTGCTGCGAATACGCATATCCCAGTGTGGGTATCACGGACGGGGCGCTCCCTGGCGGTGACGTCCCCCCCGGGCATCTGATAGGCGTCTGTACCCTACACACCATGTACCCCACCCGATTCGACTCCCTGAAAGACCTCACGAAGCTCCCGTGGTTCGAGCTGCGCGACGGGCGCGTGGTGGTGAGCGACCCCTCCGTGGGCACGGCCATCGACACGCACACGCACCTGGCCCTGGCCTTCGTCCGCTCCAACCAGGTCGACCTCCAGCGCGGCCACGCGAAGACCGAGCACTACCTGCCCGACGACTGCGCCATCGACCTCGACGTCTACGTCAACAAGAACTTCCGCCCCGCCGACCTCCAGCGCATGGAGCGCGACCTCTCCCTCGGCGCCCTCACCGCCGGCGGAATGCGCGCGACCCACACGGTGCCCAACCTCACCCGAGAGATGGGCGAGCTCCAGGTTGCCCAGTCGGTGCTGCTCCCCATCGACTGGCCCGCGCTCTCGGAGAACGCCACCACCTGGCTCAACGCCATCCGCGGCGACCAGCGCCTCATCGGCTTCGGATCGGTGCACCCCTACACCCGCCACGTCGAGGAGAAGCTCGACCGGCAGATCGCCCTCGGCGCCCGCGGCATCAAGGTGCACCCCGCGGTGCAGCTCGTCCGCCCCGACGACGGCCGCGCCATGAAGCTCTACAAGCTCTGCGGCGAGCGCGACATCCCGGTGTTCTGGCACTGCGGCCCCGTGGAGATCGAGCCCCCGCTCGGGCGCTACCTCTCGCAGGTGCGCCACTACGAGAAGGCCATCGCCGAGAACCCGCGCACCACCTTCGTGCTGGGCCACTCCGGCGCGCTCCAGATGGACACCGCCCTCGGCTACGCGAAGCGCTACCCCAACGTGTGGCTGGAGATCGCCTCGCAGTCCCTCTCCAACGTCCGCCGCCTCGTCGAAGAGGCCCCCGCCGACCGGGTGATGTTCGGCACCGACTGGCCCTTCTATCACCAGGCCATCGGCCTCGCGAAGGTGTTCATCGCCACCGAGGGCAACGACACCGCCCGCCGCGCGCTGCTCCGCGACAACGCCTCCCGCCTGCTCAAGATGTAACGCGCCGCTTGCACCCGCTCGCCCGCTGTGGGCCTCCTACGCAACGGTCCCGATGCGCGCCCTCCCTCTCCCGCTCGCCCTGATGCTCGCCGCGTGCAGCGACCCTGCGCCCGCGGTCATGGCCGCGCGAGACGCCACCGTCGACACCGCCATCGACCTGCCCCCCGCCATCGACGCCACCGCCGACGACGCGGGCGACCCCTGCCTGTCCCGCCCCGCCGACCGCGCCCCCGGCTCCGTCTGCGTGCGCCGCGTCGAGGGCCGCGTCACCGACCTCGACGGAGCCCCCCTCGCCGGTCGCCCCATCACCGTCTGCGGCCCCGCGTGCTTCATCGCCACCACCTCCGCCGACGGCTCGTTCAGCGTCGACGTCGGCGACTGGATCGACGTCGCCATCTACTCCGTGCAGGCCCACGGGCGCCCCGATTACGCGTCGGTGTATGTCCCGCTCTCCGCGCCGCGCGACGGCGTCGCCCGCCTGCCCGAGGCCCTCTCGCTCCCTCGCTACGCCCCCGCGGGCCCCGACCTCCCCGACGGCGCCACCGGCGGAACCATCACCTCCGGCGACGTCACCCTCACCATCGCGCCCGACACCCGGCTCGATCTCGACCTCGAGGACGTCGACCTCGGCCCCCTCGGACGCCGCCTCCGCGTCGCCACGGTGCCCGTCGACCGCGCCCCCTCGGCCCTCGTCGAGGCCTCGCTCTCGGGCCTCTACGCCCTCGCGCCCTTCGCCCTCCTGGCCTCGCGCCCCATCGCGGTGACCCTCCCCAACCGCGCCCGGCTCCCCGCCGCGACCGCCGTGGAGTTCGTCGCCCTGGGCGTCGAGCCCTTCACCCCTCCCATCAACGCCGGCCTCGCCGTGGTGGCCGCCCTGGGCCGCGTGTCCGACGACGGCGCCACCATCAGCACCACCCCCGGCGAAGGTCTCCGCACCCTGAGCTGGATCGGTTACCGTCCAAGGAACCCATGACCCACCCCCGTCGATGGATCCCCGCACTGCTCCTGGCCGCCGCGTGCAGCAGCGACCCCGTGGCGCCTTCGCCCACCCTCGACGCCGCGCTCTCCGACGACGTCTCGTCCGACCGTGGGTCCGTGGCTGATCTTACCGACCTGGGTATGCCCACGGACGCGCCCGTCGCCCTCGACGCGCCCGACGCGCCCGACGCGCCCGACGCGCTCGACGCCCCCGTGGACGTCGCCGCCTCGCCCTACCCCGACGGCCCCTACGGCAACCGCATGGGCAGCGTGCTCGCCAACCTCACCTGGGAGGGCTACGTCAACCCGACCGGCGAGGTGATCTCCAACACGCTCCCGTACACCACCACCTCGCTCCAGGCGCTGCGCGGCAACCGCCGCGGGTATGCGATGGTGCATGTGAGCGAGTTCCTTTGACCCGGCTGTCGTAACGCGGCCCGTGATCTGGCTGCGCAAGGACGGATGGTACTCGACGCGGGCGGGGTGATCGTGGAGGTGCTGGCCTCCAACGCCAACGCACCCCCCACGCGCAACAACCTCAACGCGTGGATCACCACCTTCGGCCTCCCGGTGACCGCGCTCATCGACCCCTCGGGCGTCGGCACCCGCACGCTCAACACCTACGGCATCCGCGAGAGCACCTTCATCGTCGAGCTCTCCACCATGCGCGTGGTCTTCAAGGTCAACGGATCGGTCGCGGGCGTGGGCCCCTCCGGGGTGGCCCAGGCCATCCCCCGCATGCTCGAGCTGCTCGGAGACGCCGGAACGCCCTGAACGGGCCCCCACTCCATCCGACTGTCCCGTTTTTGCACACGGTGCTAGCCTGCCCGGCTGATGGCGACCGATCCGGTGCGAGCGACGTCGAGCGCGGGTGTGCGGCGACTGGGTCGCTACACCCTGCGCTACCGCATCGCCCAGGGCGGCATGGCCTCGGTCTACCTCGCCCAGATCAGCGGCTCGGCGGGCTTCGAGAAGTGGATCGCCGTGAAGACGATCCACCCCCATATCGCCACCAGCGTCCGCTTCGTGAACATGTTCCTCGACGAGGCGCGTCTGGCCTCGAAGCTCGACCACCCGAACCTCTGCTCCGTCTTCGACTTCGGCGAAGACCGCGGCACCTGGTTCATCGCGATGGAGTACCTCCACGGCGAGACCTTCGGCGTGGTGGCCCGCACCGGCTGGAGCAGCCAGCACCCTCCTCCGTACGAGATGGTCGCGCGCATCCTGGCCGACGCCGCGCGAGGCCTTCACGCCGCCCACGAGCTGCGCCTGCCGTCGGGTGAAAACGCCGGCGTGGTGCACCGCGACGTCTCCCCGGAGAACATCTTCGTCACCTACGCCGGGCCCACCAAGATCGTCGACTTCGGCGTCGCCCGCTGGAAGTCCCAGTCGCAAGACCGCACGGTCGCCGGCGAGCTCAAGGGCAAGATCGCGTACATGTGCCCCGAGCAGCTGCGCGAGGAGCCCGTCGACCGCCGCGCAGACATCTGGTCCCTCGGCGTGGTGCTGTGGGAGGTCACCGTCGGCCGCCGGCTCTTCCGCCGCAAGACCGACGCGGGCACCGTCTACGCGGTCCTCCACGACAACGTCCCTCGTCCCCAGCGCTTCCGACCGGACTACCCCCCCGAGCTCGCGGCCATCGTGCTGCGGGCGCTCGACCGCGACCGCGACCGCCGCTTCCCCACCGCCCTCGATTTCGCACGCGCCCTCGAACAGTGGCTGGCCAGCACCCGCAAGCCCACCGGCACCGGCGAGGTCAGCGAGTACATGCACTCGCTCTTCGCCGAGCAGATCGCCTTCCGCGAGCGGCTGCTCCGCACGGCGCGCCTCGAAGCCCCGCTCGAGGAGGTCTCCGAGGTCTGGCGCAGCGCGCCCATCGACCCGTCGGAGCTCGAGTCCTCCGCGGCCGAGCTCGCCCCCGAGGCCCGACGCCCCTCCCAGGTCGACCTCAGCGAGGAGGCCACCCTCCTCAACCCCGACCGCCACCTCGCCCGCCAGTCGCGCCCTCCGTCCTCCGCTCCCTCGCCGACCCGCGCCTCCTCTCCCCCCATCCCGCTGCGTACGCCGCGCATCACCGGCCCCCTCCAGCTCACGCCCCCGTCGCTCACCAGCGCCTCCTACCGCGCCCAGCAGAGCGCGAAGCTCCCCTGGTGGCGCCGCCGCGGCGTGCCCAGCCTGGCCGCTGGAGGATTACTCATCGTGGTAAGCGCCCTGGTGATCGCCTACTGGCTCAACCAGCCTGTCGCCTCCGACGACCCGCTCCCTCCGCCCGTGCGCCCTCGCGCCCCGCTGTCCGTCGTGACGGTGCCGCAGCCCGTCCCTCCGCCGCCGACGGAGCCCGTCGCTCCATCGCCCGTCGCCGCGGCGTCCCGGCCCCTGCGCCCCACGGTGCGCCACGTACGGCGCCCTCGCGCGCAGCCCATCGTCGACGCAGGCCCCCGCCCGGAGGAGGGCGCAACCACCTCGGCTCCGGGCTACCTGACCTTCATCGCCGCGCCCGACGCGCAGGTCTTCGAGGGCTCTCGCCTGATCGGTCGCACCCCGATGACCGACCGCACGATCCCTTCGGGGCATCACACGTTCCGCTTCGTCCCGGGCGACGGCCTCGCCGCGCAGTCGGTGCAGGTCGAGGTGCAGCCGGGCGGCAGCTCCATCGTCGAGATGCGCTGGCAGCCGACCGCCCCGTAGAGCGCCGTCGAGGGGATCAGTGCGCGGCGGCGGAGCGGGGCTTTGGCCGAGCGTTCCAGACCCTCGAGCAGAGGCCCACGCCGATCAGGGCCATGACGATCATCGCGCCGGGCCAGATCTTCCAGGCCGACGGCTGGTGCGCCGCGAGGCTGCGGCTGTCGGGCAGCAGGTGGCCGTACAGGAAGGCCTGCGAGGCGGTGCCGAGGTAGACGAAGCCGTCGATGACGCCGGTGACGAGGCCGGCGCTCTTGGTGCCGCCGAAGTCCATCGAGGCGGTGCCCGAGAGCATGCCGTGCACGCCGATCACGCAGAGGGACATGAAGAGCATGGTCCAGCCGAGGACGGGCGACCCGAGGGCCATGAAGGCCACGAGGGCGCCGAGCAGGAGGCCGCCGTAGAGCACGGCCGCGACCGGGCCTCGGCGCGACTCGAACACGTGGTCGGAGATGAAGCCGGCGAAGACGCCGCCGAGGATGCCGGCCACGCAGAGCACCATGCCCCAGTTGGTGTAGACGAAGCTGTGGTCGTCGCCGGTGGCCTTGGCGAAGAGCCGGTACCACTTCATCACGCCCTGCCGGAGGAAGCCCGAGCAGAACTCGATGGCGATGATGATCAGCACCGCGCGCTGGCTGAACATGCGCTTCACCACCTCGAAGACGGGCGCTGGCTCGGTGTCGCCGCTGGTGGCGTCGCCGGTATCGAAGTCCGCGAAGCCCGCCGCGGAGGGCGTGTCCCGGATCATCGTGAAGGCCACCACCCAGCACGCGGCCAGCACCGCCGCGGGCACCCAGAACGCCGCCGTGAGGCCGTAGGCCTCGGCGAGCAGCTTGGCCCAGTCGTAGGCGAAGTAGAGCCCGAGGGAGATGAGGATGCCGAAGAGGCCGCCCAGGACGCCGCGCTCACGCACGTGAAACCACGGGGCGTTGACCTTCACGATCGAGACGGCGCCGAAGCTCTGGAAGTACATGTTGGCCGCGTTGGCGAACATGAGGGTGGAGTAGAAGCGCTCCGGGTCCTCCGCGGCGCGCCCCACGGCGAGGGCCATGACGACGTTCATGACGGCCGAGCCGCCCGCGGCGATCAGCAGGGTCTTGCGGCCGCCGAAGCGGTCGGTGAGCGGCCCGTTGAGGAGGAAGGCCACGCCGTAGGTGATGGCCCCGACGCCGTCGATGTCACCGAACTGCAGCTTGGTGAGCAGGTGGGCGTGCTCGAACTTGTCGACGATGGCGGAGAGGTTGTACCGGCCGAAGTAGAGGAAGGCGTAGGTCATCCCGAGCGGGACCCAGTTCATCACTCGCCGGCGCTTGAACGCCTCGGAGTGCCCCATGTCGACCTTCGGGAGACGGGCGAGCACCACGCCGATGGCCACGAGCAGCAGGAAGATCGGGAGCGCATTGGAGAGCCACGCCGGGAGGTTCATCGGCGCGGAGATTCTCACGTCGGCGGACGGCCGTGGAGCCTTACGGCGAATGCAGGGGAATGCACCCCACGGCCCCGCGCGGCCGTGTATCTTCGGGCTTAGCCGTATGGGGACCGAGATCGAGCGAAAGTTCCTCGTGGACGTGGCGCGCCTTCCTCGGGAGGCGCTTCGGGAGGGCTCTCGCTTCGTGCAGGGCTACCTCTCGCTCTCGCCGACGGTGCGGGTGCGGGTCAGCGAGCGCCCCGGCCTGCCCACCGAGGCGTGGATCACCGTGAAGGGCCCCGGTGGGTTGATGCGCGCGGAGTACGAGTACGCCATCCCCGTCGAAGACGCGCGCGCCATGGTGCTGCTCTGCGTGGCGTCGCTGCGCAAGACCCGCTTCCGCGTGCTGGTCGGCGACCACGTGTGGGACCTCGACCAGTACCACGACCGCTACGAGGGCCTGTGGATCGCGGAGATCGAGCTCGACGAGCCCGACGAGGACTTCACCCGTCCGCCGTGGATCACCGACGAGGTGACCGACGACCCCGCGTACACCAACGCGGCCATCGCGCTCGGCTCGCTCCCTACGCCCACCCGCTGACCCGGCGTTCGCTGCCGGTAGGTAGAAGCATCCGCCGATCCCGTGTACACCCGCGCGCGTGAATCACCCGCTTCAGACGATCCTCGACGAGATTGACGCCCGCCACCGCGTCGGCGAGCGCCCGGTGGTCATCTTCGACCTCGACGGAACCCTCTACGACAACCGCCCTCGCACGATCCGCATCGTGCATGCGCTCGCGGCCTCGCTGCCCCCCGAGCACGACCGCGACGCGGCGATCATCCGCACGCTCGGGCCCAACGACCTGCGCTACCGCCTGGAGGACACGCTCCGTCCCCTCGGCGTCTCCGAGGAGGTGATCACCATGGCGAAGAAGCGCTGGTTCACCCGCTTCTTCACCGACGCGGCCTGCGCCGACGACGTGCCCGTGCGCGGCGCCGCGCCCTTCGTGCAGCGCTGCTTCCACCGCGGCGCGACGGTGGTCTACCTGACCGGGCGCGACATCCCCGGCATGCTGGTCGGCACCGTGCGCACCCTCCGCGACGACGGCTTCCCCATCGGGCAGCCGCGCGTCGAGCTGGTGCTCAAGCCCACCTTCGAGGAAGACGACACCGGCTTCAAGCGCCGCATGCTCGACCCGATGAACGAGCTCGGCACCATCGTGGCGACCTTCGAGAACGAGCCCGGCAACGCCAACCTCTTCCACCACCGGTGGCCCGAGAGCTTCGCGGTGCTGCTCGACACGCAGTCCGCCCCTGGCGCTCCTCCGCTCGAGCCCGCGTGCATCCGGGTCCCTGATTTCTCCCTCTGAGCGATGACCGCCGCGGTACGCCTCGAATCCCTCCGCAAGGTCTTCCCTGACGGAACCGTCGGCCTCGATGACGTCTCGCTCGAGGTCCCCGCCGGGCAGTTCGTGGCGATCCTCGGCCGCTCTGGCGCGGGCAAGAGCACGCTCCTGCGCTGCGCCAGCCGTCTGGTTGAGCCCACCTCCGGTCGCTCCTTCATCGGCGACATGGAGGTCACCGGCGCTCGCGGCCGCGGGCTGGCGAGGGCTCGCGCCCGGGCGGGCTTCGTCTTCCAGCAGTTCAACCTGATCCGCTCGTACACCTGCCTCGAAAACGTCCTGATCGCCCGCATCTCGCACAACGGTTGGCTGCGCGGGCTCATCGGACTCTGGACGCCCCGCGACCACGAGATCGCCCGCCGTTGCCTGGACGAGGTCGGGTTGTCGGCAAAGATCGACACCCCGGTTCGTTCGTTGTCGGGTGGGCAGCAGCAGCGGGTGGCGGTCGCTCGCGCCTTCGCCCAGGAGCCGACCGCCCTCTTCGCGGATGAGCCCACGGCCTCGCTCGACCCCAACCTGGCCTCGACGGTGCTGTCGATGCTCAAGGACTACGGCAAGTCCCGAGGCGTCCCGGTGCTGGTCAATGTCCACACCATCGAGCACGCCCGCCGTTACGCCGATCGGATCATCGGGCTCTCCGCGGGTCGCCTGGTGCATGACGGCCCCGCGAGCGAGTTGTCCGATGAGGCCGTCGAGGCCATCTACGCCGCCCCCCAGAGCCGCCCCCCAGAGGACCATTGATCCTTCGACGCATCCTCCTGGCCGCGCTGCTGACGGCCGCGCTCCCCCGGGTCGCCCGCGCGCAGGAGACGCTCCCCTCGGAGATCGTCCTGGGCTTCAACCCCGCGGAGAACGCCCAGACCCTCCAGCGCTCGGCCGACGAGCTCGCCCGCGACCTCTCTGATCGCATCCACATCCCGGTTCGCGCCACGGTGACGCTCGACTACACCACCCTGGTCGAGTCGATGCGTTCGGGCCACGTGCACTTCGGCTGGCTCACGCCGTCTCCGCTGGTGCTGGCCGAGCGCCTCTTCGGGGTCCGCGTGCTGCTCACCCAGGTGCGCCGCGGCCAGCCCACCTACTACTCCGCCCTGGTGGTGCGTGAAGACTCCCGCTTCCACTCCCTTGAAGACCTCCAAGGGGGGAGCATCGCCTGGATCGACCCGACCTCCACCAGCGGCTACGTCATCCCCCGCTACCTGCTGCTCCAGCGCGGCTTCAACCCGTCGACCTTCTTTACCCGCCAGGTGTTCGCGGGTCAGCACGACGCCGCGGTGATCGCCGTGCAGCGCGGCCAGGTCGACGCCGCCGCGGTGTGGGCCGACCCTCCCTCCGAGCGCACCGGCGCCTGGACCCGCTATCTGGCCAACCGCCCGGGGCCTCGGCTGCGTCCATTGATGTATTCGCCGCCGGTTCCGAGCGACGCCATTGCCACTACGGAGACCTTCGCCCGAGAGCACCCATTGCTGGTTCGCTCGGTGAGCTCGTCCCTGGTGGCCATCGGTCAATCCGAGGAGGGCCGCGCGATCCTCCGTCGATTGAACAGCACCGACGGCTTCGTCCCATCGGACATCCGACAGTACGACCTGGTTCGTCAGGCCTTCCGGGCGACTCGCGACGAGCAGAGCCGCGCTCGCTCTGGCCGCTTCGAAGACCCGCGCTCGATGCGAATCTTCGGCCTGCTGCTTCTGGGCGCCGCGCTGCTGGGCGGTGGGGCGCTGTCTCGCCGACCCCGGGCTCAGCGCTGGAGCGCCTTCGGGCTCTTCGCGCTCGCCCTGGTCTGGGCGGCCGTGGCGGCTCGCATCCCGATGGCGGATTTCATCAAGGGCTGGCGGGACATCGGCCAGTTTCTCCGGGGGATGTTCCCTCCCGACTGGAGGGTCGTCGCGGAGGTGATGGAGGCGACGGTGCTCACGGTGCGCCTCGCGCTCGTCGGAACGGTCGCCGGCATCCCCCTGGCGCTGCTCCTGGGGTTGTTGTCGGCAGAGAACGTGACCCCCTCCGGGTTGATCCGACGGGCGTCGCGCTTTGCATGCAACCTCAACCGATCGATCGATTTATTGATCATCGGTCTCATCCTGGTGAGCGCCTACGGACCGGGCGCGTTCCCTGGAGTGGGAGCGCTCGCGATTCACACCGTTGGTTCATTGGGCAAGCAGTTCTACGAGACCCTCGAGACGATGGACCCGGGGCCCGTCGAGGCGATGCGCAGCCTCGGGGCCACGAGGCTGCAGGTGCTGCGCTGGGGCATCTGGCCGCAGTTCACGCCGCACTTTGTTTCCCAGGCTTTGTTCCGCTTCGAGCTCAACGTGCGCGGCGCCGTGGTGCTCGGCCTGGTGGGCGCCCAGGGCATCGGCTTCCTGCTCCAGACCTATATGCGTGGAGCGGAGTACGGGAAGGTCACCGTGGTGATCGCCGCGGTGGTGATACTGGTAATGGCCCTGGACGCCGTCTCCTCTCGACTACGAAGAAACACGGCATAGATATCGCATGAGATATCGATTATGTATCGGTAATGAGATCGACGATTTTCATTGACGACATCTCATCGGACATTGTTGTTGATTGAGGATTTTTCATTCGACTTGTGGGCCCCATGATGGGCACCCCCGGCCAGAGCGCGCGAAGCTCGGCGCAATGATCGATGAAAACCGCATCCGGAGCCGCCGGCGCGTTGAGAACCACGCCAAGGACGGGAATTCCCCGTGAGAAGGCCGCCTCGAGGGTGAGCGAGGTGTGATTGATGGTTCCGAGCGCGTTGCGGGCGACGATGAGAATGGGTGAGCCCAGGGTCAGCGCCAGGTCCGCGTAGTTCTTCCCCTCCGCCAGCGGAACCAGCAGTCCTCCGGCTCCCTCTAGGATGACCATCGGGTGGGCGGCCTGAGCGCGACGCACATGGTCGAGCACTCCCTCGAAGGAGTGGGCGCTCCCCTCGAGTCGCGCGGCGGTCGCTGGTGCTGCGGGGGTGCGATAGCGAACGGGACAGACAAGCTCCAGGGGGATACCCCCGGCGGCGGAGCTGAGCGCGAGGGCGTCCTCGGGCTGCTCGAGGTCGGAGCATCCGGTCTCGATCGGCTTGATGGGAACGGGATGCTGCCCCCTCTGGCGCAGCGCTCGAAGGAGGGCGCAGGTCACGACGGTCTTCCCGACGCCCGTGTCGGTTCCGGTCACCAGGACGAGCTTCTTCATGGGAGCAGCCTGGCGAGGGTGGCGACGAAGGCCCTCAGCTCATCAGGATCGTGCGCCGCGCTGACGGTGATCCTCAACCGGGCCGTCCCCGCAGGAACCGTCGGTGGCCTGATGGGGTGGACGAAGTACCCCTGCTCCATGAGCCTCTCTCCAAGCTTCAGTGCAACGCTGTCCTCGCCGATGACCACCGGCAGGATGGGGACCTCCGGGTGGGGCGCCAAGGGGCGGATGCCTTCCGCGGCCATGGCATCCCTCATGACGGCGATGTTGGCTCGAAGCCGCTTCAGGAGGTCAGGGCTCTCGGAGCACAGCTCGGTCGCGCGACGGGCGGCGGCGACGGGGCCGGGGGCGATCCCGGTGGAGAAGATGAAGCTGCGGCTGTGGTTCCAGAGCCAGGGGCGGAGGGAGGGTGCGCCGGCGAGGAGGGCGCCGCTCGCTCCGAGGGCCTTGCCGAATCCGATCATTCGCACCTCGGGTTGATGCGCGAGGTCGTGGCAGGTCCCTCGCCCATCGGGTCCGAGCACCCCGATGGCGTGGGCCTCGTCGATGTAGCGTTGGCAGCCATACTCCAGGGCGATCTGCTCGATCTCGCGCATCGGCCCCAGGTCGCCGTCCATGCTGAAGAGCGACTCGGTGACGATCCACGCTCGTCGTCGGGCTGGCCTCGCCCGAACCGCCTCCCGCAGCGCCTCCGGATCATTGTGCGGGACGACCACCACCTCGGCGCGGGCGAGGCGTATCCCGTCGATGAGGCTGGCGTGGTTCAACGCGTCGGAGAACACCACGTCGTCGCTGGAGAGCAGCGAGGCGAGGGCTCCGACATTGGCTCCGTAGCCCGAGGCGCTGAGCAGGGTCGACCCGGCCCCGAAGTAGCTGGCGAAGTACTCCTCGGCCTCCTGGTGAAACGAGAGGTGACCCGAGACCAGTCGTGACGCTCCCGCCCCGCTGCCGTGCTGGTTCGTGGCATCGTTGGAGGCGCAAAGGAGCGCAGGATGATGGCGCAGACCGAGATAGTCATTTCCGCAGAGCACGGTGACCGGCCGACCGTCGAGGGTGGCGTGGGTCGCGTCACGGTAGCGGAGGATGGAGGGGGTTCGCAGCCGGTCTCGTTGGCGCAGGGCGCCGAGGTCATCATCCATCCAGCTCATGGGTGCACCTGCATAGCGCATCCGCCTCGGGGCCCGCGCAGTGTTGCACGTGAAACACTGCTGGCCCTGGCGGCCCTCGGGCTCGCAGGGGGATGCCGCCCCCAACCAGCGCAGCCGGGCCGGGACGGTGGGGTGCAAGTCACCCGGGTAGACGTCGCGAGACCGGACGCGCCGGCCGTCAACTCACCGCCCCGCCGGGAGGAGCGAACCGAGCGATGGGCCCGCGCCTGGTCCAGCGAGCCGGTCGACGCCGAGACGCTGCGGGCGATGATGACCGAGGCCGCCCAGGTCGACGGCTACAGCGCCGGGCTCGCCCTGGGTCGACGGGCTCCTGCCACGGAGTTGAGCGCGATCGCAGGCACCCTTCCTCCGCAGCAGATCGATCCCTTCCTCCGCGGGCTCAGCGGACGAACGCTCGGCATCGCCATGCTCCCCAGCGCCTGGAGGCTGCGCTGGCAACAGGACCCGCCCTCCGTGGCCCTGGCGACGATCCTCGGCAAGAACGCCATCGCCGTCGATGCAGCCGAGGCACCTCGCTCGGAGTCGCTGATGCTCGATGGCGATCTCGCCCATCAGGTCGCCGGCGCCCGCAGCATCCAGAACGCCAGCGTCCCGCTTCCCTCGGTGGCCGCGCTGAGCGCCCTGCATCCGGTAGTCCTTCCGCTCGCCATGCGCGCCCTCTCCGCGAGGGGGGGAGTGCCGACTAGCGTCTGGCTCAACCTGATCGCAACCGTCGGAGCAAGGGTTCATCCCAACCCACGAAGCTGGAGCGGGGCCTGGCTGAGCCTGATGGACGCCGTGCCCACCACCGACCCGGCGGTCCAGGGGGCGCTTCTGGCACTCGAGCCGGTGGTCACCCAGGTGGACGTCCAGCCGGCAGGAGTCCTGGCGGCCTATCGCTGCGCGGTCGCCCTGCGCCTCGATCGTATCGACCAGGGGCACCGCACCGAGACATGCGCCACTGGCACCGACGGATGGCGCTCGCTCGCCGCGCTGGCGGAGCGGGCGCGCCCACCCATCGCCCCGTCCCTCGTCGCCGAGCAGCTACGCAACGTGCTCGTTCAGGGGAGCAGCGACCCACGGGTGGTAGAGGCTGTGGCCCAGGCTGCCGTACTGATCCCGGTGGGCCAGGCCCGTCCGCTACTCCTCCAGATCGCCGAAAACCGCGATCCCGGTGTGCTGGCGGCGCTGATGGAAGGGTTGATCAGTCACCTCCCTCATGCGCGAGCCCTGCCTCCCCCCGTGCTCGACCGGCAGCTGGGTGCCGCCTTCGAACTGCCTGAGGCGCCCTCCCTGGAGGCGCGGCTCCACGCCACCGAGCTACGTCGCGCGCTCGGTCTCCCAGCCCGAGAGACTCCATCGACCGTCCGTGCGCTCCAGATGGCGGCGCATCCCGACGCGGGGGTCTCGCCCGCGAGCACCCTCATCGCCCCCGAAGCCTCCGCCGGAACCTGGGTGCTCGAAACCACCGCGGGGACCATCCGCATCGCGCTTCGAGCGGACACCGCCCCCGAGGCGCTTCGACTGCTGGCGGCTACAACCCGCGAGGGAACGTACCGACAGACCACCTTTCACCGGGTCGTCCCCGGTTTCGTCGCCCAGGGAGGCGACCCCCGTGGCGACGGCTATGGCGGAACCAGTCGGATCATCCCCACAGAGCTGTCAGGCGAGCGCTTCGAGCGGGGCGCCGTCGGCATCGCCCTGGCCGGCCTGGACACGGGAGGAACCCAGTTCTTCATCACCCTGACCGACTCGCCCCACCTCGACGCCCGATACCCCTACGTCGGCCAGGTGATCTCAGGGATGAACGTCGCCGACCGGCTGATGACCGGAGACCAGATCGTGAGCGCGGCGGTCATCGCCCCGTAGAGAGCCTTAAGCCCTCCGCAAACTCCCCCAATCAGAAACGCAGCTCATCCCTCGGAACCGTCGCTTGCACCGTCTCGAGCACCTTGATCGCCTCGGCAGTCTCAGGGGCATCGGGCAGCGCCGCCACTTCGATGTGAACCATCAGGTCGCTGGCCTCGCGCCGTGCGCTGCCAGGGATGCCCTTCCCTCGTAGCCGGAGCTTCGCCCCGTGAGCCGTATGGGGAGGAACCCGCAAGGTGACCTCCCCCTGAGGCGTCGGGATGGTGATCTTCGTCCCCTTCCACGCCTCCACCAGCGCGATCGGAAGACGGACGTGGAGGTCGTCTTCCTCGATCCAGAACCACGGGTGGGCCTCGACCTTCACCGAGAGCACCAGATCACCGGGCTGTCCCCCGGGGGCGGGCATGCCCTTGCCAGCGATGCGCAACCGGGTGCCCTCCTTGGCACCGGCCGGGATGCGTACCCTCACCGACTCACCGCGGATGCTCAGCGAGACCTCTCCGCCGCGAACAGCGAGCGGTAGATCGATGGTGACCTCGCTCTCAAGATCGCGCCCTCGCATCGGGCGACCACGCCCGGCGGAGCCAAACGGTGATCCACCAGAACCGCGGCCACCCTGAAAATACTGGCCGAAGAGCTCCGAGAAATCGACGGCGCCTCCGCCAGCACCGCCGAAGATGTCTTCGAATCCGCCGCCTCCATGGGGGGCTCCCCCACCACCCGCGGACTGCCACTGACGGTACGCGTCGGGGTTGAAGCCCTCGCGCAATCCCATCTCGCCAAAGTCGTCGTACAACTTGCGCTTCTTGGGATCGCTCAACACCTCGTTGGCGTGGTTGACGCTCTTGAAGGACTCCTCGGCCTTCTTGTCGCCAGGATTACGATCGGGGTGGTACTTCAGCGCCAACACCCGATACGCCTTCTTGATCGCCTCGGCATCGGCGTCTCGAGAGACGCCGAGCACGCTATACAGGTCTTGTTCCGCCATGTTCGCCGACGGAAGCTAAGTCGCGACCGTTCACCCGGCAATCACGACCCTCCATCCCTGTGCGCATTGCGACATCACCGGAGCGCGTAGTAACTCACCGCTGTCTCCCGAGACGTTGCATGAACACCATCGAGCTCACGAACCTTCCCCTCCGCATCGCCATCACCATGGATGGCAACGGCCGCTGGGCCGAACTCCGAGGCAAGCCCCGCATCGTGGGGCACCGCGCCGGGAGCCACACCGTCCGCCGGATCGTCCGCGCCTGTCGCCGACTCGGCGTCCAGGAGCTGACCCTCTACGCCTTCTCCGAACAGAACTGGGGCCGCCCCTCCAACGAGGTCGAAGGGCTCATGACCCTCCTCGAGGAGTTCCTGGTTCAGGAGCGCGACGAGATCCTCCAGAACCGCATCCGGCTCCGCGGCATCGGCAACCTCGACCGGCTACCCCCTCCCGTCCGCGAGGCCCTCGAGCTCCTCTCCGACGCGTCCCGCGAACACAAGGGCATGACCCTCTCCCTGGCCCTGTCCTACGGCGGCCGCGAGGAGATCATCGATGCGACGCGCGCCCTCGCTCGTCAGGTCGCCGCAGGCGAGCTGCAGCCCGACGACGTCACCGAAGAGCGCCTCACGGCCCTGCTCCCCTCCATGCGCTTCGGGGCCCCCGACCTGATGATCCGCACCGGGGGCGAGCTGCGGGTGTCCAACTTCCTTCTTTGGGGAGCGGCCTACAGCGAGCTCTTCTTTTCCGATATCCTCTGGCCCGACTTCCAGGTCGAACACCTCTATCAAGCCATCGCGGCCTATCAACGAAGGCAGCGACGGTTTGGTCTGGTCATCAACCCAAACACCCTCGGGCCATGTCCAACTTCGCTGTCCGGCTCCTGACTGCGCTCGTCGGTATTCCGATCATCCTCGGCATCCTCTACGTCGCCCCACCCATCGGGTGGTTCGCGCTGTGCGCCGCCGCGATGCTCATCGCCACCTGGGAGTTTCTCTCCATGACCCACCACGACGACCCCATGGGTCGCTGGCTGGGCATGGTCCTCTCCCTCGGGGTCTTCTCCCTCTTCGTCTCAACAGGCTTCGGCGCCGTCCATGGCACCTGGCTCGCCTCGGGCCTCGCCGCCCTCGCCCCCATCGCCCTCCTCGGCTCCCTGGCTCGACCGGCCACCATCCCGACTGCCCTCCCTCGCATCAGCGCCATGCTGATGGCTCCCCTCTACCTCAGCCTCCCCATGGCCGCCCTCGCCCTGGTGCGAACCTATGGAACGCCCGTCCAGGGTGGCGGCCTCTGCCTGCTCACCATGATGTTCGCGTGGATGGGCGACACCGGCGGCTACTTCGCCGGCAAGGGCATCGGCGGCCCCAAGCTCTATCCCGCCGTCTCTCCCAACAAGACCTGGAGTGGCGCCGTCGGCGGGCTCCTCGGCTCCGTGCTCGGGAGCGTCATCGCGCACTTCACCTTCCTGCCCGCCCTCTCGCTGGCTCAGGGCATCCTGCTGGCCGTCGCCGCCGGGGCCTTCGGTCAGGTCGGTGATCTGTGTGAGTCGATCCTGAAGAGGAGCGCGGGGGTCAAGGACTCAGGGGCCATCCTGCCGGGGCACGGTGGCATCCTCGATCGTATCGATGCGCTGTTGTTCTGTGGGCTGGCGATGTTCGCCGCGCTGCAGTCAGGCTGGCTGGAAGGCTTCGTTCAGCGCGCGCGCTTGTAGAAGGGCGTCTTCACCACGACGGCGTTGCCGACGCGGCCGCGCTCGGGGTCACGAAGGCGCAGCGTCGAACCCAGCGCCGACGAGGCCGTCGGTACATAGGCCAGCCCGATGTTCTTCCCCAGGGTGGGAGAGGGCGAACCGCTGGTGACGTAACCGACCTGTTCATCGGCCTCGCTGATCACCTGCCAGTGGTCGCGGGCGATGGCCTTGTCGGTCATCTCGAAGCCGACCAGCTTGCGGGAGAGCCCCGCCTCCTTCACCGCCAGGAGCGCCGAGCGACCGATGAAGTCGGCCTTGTCGAAGCGGACCACCCAGCTAAGACCAGCCTCCAGGGGGTTGGTCGTCTCGTCGATGTCGTTGCCGTACAACGCCATCTTGCACTCCAGACGGAGGGTGTTGCGCGCCCCGAGGCCCGCAGGGCGAAGACCCGCCGACTCGCCAGCCGCCAGCAGCGAACGCCAGATGCGAGCCGCCTCGGCCGGGGGACAGAAGATCTCCACGCCGTCTTCACCCGTGTACCCGGTGCGAGACAGCGTGCACGGGACGTTGAACACCGGGATGTCGGCGAAGTGGAAGGCAGGGAGCTCGTCCGCGCGGCCATCACCCACCGCGCTACGGAGAACCTCCATCGCACGCGGACCCTGCAGCGCGATGAGCCCCGTCTCGTCGGAGATGTCGCGGACCTCGTGCGTCGCCTTCAACTGCTGCGTGAAGTGACCGACGATCTTCTCCCGGTTGGAGGCGTTGCACACGATCAACACGTGGTCGGCAGACACCCGGTAGATGATCAGGTCATCCAGGATGGTTCCTCCCTCGTTGCAGCACACCGTGTAGCGGGCCTGGCCGTCGATCAGACCCTGCACGTCGTTGGTCACCAGGCGGTCGACCGCGGCCGTCGCGCCTGGGCCCTTCACCACCAGCTCGCCCATGTGGCACACGTCGAACAGGCCCGCCGCCTTGCGGACCGTGTGGTGCTCATCCACCAGGCCCGTGTACTGGACCGGCATCGAGTACCCGGTAAAAGGGACCATCCGGGCCTTCGCGCGGAGGTGCTCATCGTAGATCGGCGTCTGCTTCAATGATGATTGTTCCATGGCGGGGGGGAGGGTATCAGACAAGCCCAGCGATGGGTGTATCGTCGACTCCCAACACCGCCGTGCGAACCCTCGCTCTTACCCTCGGCGTCATGCTCACTCTCGGGTGTTCCTCGGGCTCGACTGCCTCTTTGGACACCATCGACGCGACCGCCACCGGCGTCGCGCTCCCCGACCTCAGCGTCGCTCCCGACCTGGGCCAGGACGATGTCGCCGTCCTCGACGCCGGCTCCCCTTCCCTCCTCGACGCCGCGCCGTTGCCCGAAGCCGCGACCATCGAGCGCGGGCCCTTTCCCATCGTCCTCGTTCACGGCTTCGCGGGCTTTCGGGGCATCGGCCCGGTGACCTACTTCTTTCGAGTCGCCGATGACCTCCGACGCCGAGGCGAGGTCGTCTATGACCCCGAGCTCCCGCCCTTCGCTCCTCCCGCGACCCGGGCGCCGGTGATCGCCGCGACCATCCGCCGGGCCCTCGCAGAGACCGGGCGCTCCAAGGTCGTGCTCATCGCCCACTCCCAAGGGGGCCTCGATGCACGCTACCTCATCTCCACCCTCGGGATGGGAGACCGCGTCGCCGCCCTCGTCACCGTCTCCACCCCCCACCGTGGAACCCGACTCGGTGACGCCTTCGCGGGGATCATTCCGGGAGTGAACCTCGGCGTCCTCGACGCCATCGCCACCGCCATCGGCTCTGTCTACAACGGAGCCCCAGGGCGCGCCGAGCTGCGAGGCACCCTCGCCGCCCTCTCCGAGCGGGACGCCGTTCACTTCAATGAACAGAACCCCAATGATCCGCGCGTGAGGTACTACTCCGTCGCCGGGCGCTCCAACCGCAGGGACGGCCGAGCCGTCTGCGGTGACGCCCTCGTCGAGAACGATGCGTCGCGGGTCGACGCGCCCTTCCTGCTCCTCGCTCCGCTGATGGCCTTCCTCGAAGGCAATGACCCGACGCGTCTCGTCAACGATGGCCTGGTCACCGTGCAGAGCGCCCGCTGGGGGACCTTCATCGGCTGCTTCCCCGCAGACCACTTCGATGAGGTAGGACAGATCGCCCACCAGGGCCCCGACCGCGACTCGGGCTTCGATCACGTGGTGCTGTATCGAGACCTCGTGCGACGTCTTCGGGACGACGGGTTCTAGAGATCCAATGGACAGCCTCAGGATGAAGTCATGAGTGGGAGCCCCACCGCCCTCGTCATCGCCGGGAGCGACTCCTCCGGCTGCGCCGGGCTCCAGGCCGACCTGCGAGCCCTCGACGCCCTCGGGGTGCACGGGCTGAGCGTCGTCACCCTCGTCACCGCGCGAGGACGCAAGGGCGTGAAGAAGGTCGACCCGCTGCGCAGCGAGCTGGTGCGCGCGCAGCTCGCCGCCGCCACGGACACCACCCTCCCCGGGGCCGTGAAGGTCGGAGCCCTCGGAAACGCCGCCGTGGTCGAGATCGTCGCCGACGCCCTCCGGGGAATGGGAGCCGTGCCCGTGGTGCTCGATCCGGTCATCACCCCGATGCAGGGGAGAACCCTGCTCGATGATTCGGGCTTCGCCGCCCTCGTGCGGGAGCTGCTTCCGCTGGCGGGGCTGCTGGTGCCCAACCGCGAAGAGGCAGGGAAGCTGGTGGGCAAGCCTGTCAGCACCGCGCGCCAGGTGAAGGCCGCGTGCCAGGCCCTCGTCGGCATGGGCGCCAGGGCGGTGCTCCTCAAGGGAGGCCACTTCGACGGAAGCGATTGTATCGATGTGCTTTACGATGGCAGCGACTTCGTAGAGCTGCGCGTTGCACGAAGACCGCTGCCCCCGATGCTCGGGCTCGGGTGCGCCCTGTCAGCCCTCATCACCGGTGAGCTCGCGCTCGGAGCCCCGCTCCTCGAAGCCGTCGCCCGCGCCCACGCCGTCGTGCAACGCGCCGTCACCTGCCCGAGGGTGCTGGCCAATGGCATCGCCGTGCCCGGTGACCTGCGCGTCGCCGTCAGCGCGCTGCGGAGCGAGGCGTCAGGGGATTGAGCGGGATCCGCCGTCGCCGGCGCCAGGACGGATGGCCTCCACCGAGGGGAAGGACAGGTCGATGCGCCAGCGGCCCCCCTCGCGCACCAGGGGGACGTCGGCCACGCCGCCGGTCACGCCGCGCACCGTGACCACCGCGCGGTCGTCGGAGATGCGCGTGTCCATCGAGGAAGGATCGATCTCCAGACGGAGACGGATGCGACCCGGGGCGATCATCTCCCAGGGCTGGAGTTCCCAACCCGAGAGCTGGGAGGCCTGCTGGGCGCGGTCGGTCAGGGCGGCCTGGGCGCGCTGCGAGAGCAGGTCGTACATCCGCTGCCGGGCCGAGCTGTCGGTGCGCGCGGATTGCGCCGCGTGCGCAAAGGCCTCCACCGTGGCCCGAGGGGTCTCCCCCGGCGCGCGGTTGCACGCCACCACCAGGACCGCCGCCGAGGCCAGGAGGCGCAGCGCCCTCATCGCACCCGGGTGAGCCCCGCGCTCACGGTGGTGCGGAAGACCAGGCCCGCCAGCAGCTCGACGGCGCTGTCGTCGCGGCCCGTCCCCTGGGCGTCCCAGGGCTTCGCGGAGATGTACCGGGTCGCCAGACGGAGCGACCACGCGCTCCGGTCGCCGATGTAGATCGGGAGGTCGGCGCCGGCGCCCAGCACGAAGGCCACCCCGGTCGCCTCGCTGGAGCCAGGGCGGAGCCACGCCGCGCCCAGCTCGAGGCCGATGGAGTCCAGGAAGAGGTCGAGCCAGGCCGGGCCGCGCTCCATGTCCAACGACCAGCGGGCGAAGAAGGCCGGGCGGAAATCCACCGCGATGAAGGCGTGGTCGTAGCGAGGCCCCGAGAAGGCCCGGTCGTAGCCGAGCACCACGCCCACCATGTCGAGAGAGCGAGCCCGCACCGCGAAGGAGCCGATGCCCGACCAGGCGCCCGTGTCGATCGCTCCGCCGAGGGCCTCGACGGAGAGCGAGAGGTCGCCGCGGAGGCGGCCGTAGACGCCGTCGCGGGCCTGCGCAGAGGCCGGAGACGCGAGGGCGAGGAATACACCGGTCAGTAAAAAAGCGGGGCGCATCGAAGGGCTTGGGAGGGGGGACCCTAGCATGGGCCGAGATGTGCCGTATCCGCACGGGGGTGACCAGGGAGTCGTGAGGGAAGACCGCGGGAAACAGCGGATACAAGGAATGCGGCGCGTGGCCCGCTTCATGCGAAAGGGGTGCGTACTGTGAAAAAGAAGATCTTGCTTGGAGCGGGGCTGCTCGCGGCCGCCGCGGGGACACTGGACGGCTGCGGGGCTGACTCGGCTACGGGGCTGTCTGGGAATGACGGGCCGAGGTTCTTCACCGACGCCGGGGCCGCGAGCGACGTGGGCGCGTTTCCGGGCGCCGACGCGGGGCTGCCGCCGGAGGTGGAGGAGCAGCGGGCCTTCGAGACGCCGCAGGCGGGGTCGCGCTTCGTCTATGTGGCCAATCCGAGGAGGGACAACGTCGCGGTCATCGACTCTCGCACGCTGGCCATCCAGTCGGTGGAGGCGGGAGACGGGCCGACCTACCTGGTGACCGTTCCGGAGCGGGACGGGACGCCGGTGGACGAGGCGCTGGTCGTGAACGCCAACGCCAACACCGCGACGGTGCTGCGGACCAGCGCGGCGGGAGTGACCACCACGGCGCAGATGCCCGTGGTCGCGGGCGCCAACGCCATCGCGGTCGCCCCCAATGGACATTACGCGGTGGTGTATCTGGACACCTCGCGGCCCAACCAGGGAGTGCCCGCGGGGAGCTTCCAGGAGGTCGCCGTGCTGCGGCTCGACCCGGGCATGGAGCGCGGACTGCTGCTCTCCGTGGGCTTCAGGCCCGTGAGCGTGGTGTTCAGCGCCGACGGGCAGACGGGCTTCGTCATCACCGAGGATGGCGTGTCGATACTGCGCTTCGCCTCGCTCACCGGGCCCGCGCTGGTGCCGACGGTGTCGTTCTACGATGACCGGATCGTCACGCCCGGCGATGCGGGGATGAGCGACGCGGGCGTGTCGATCTCCAGGGACGCCCGCGCCCAGGACGTGTCGGTCACCCGCGATGGGCGCTATGCGATCGCTCGCTTCGCCGGGACCACGGCGATGCGCGTCATCGACCTGATGCGGCGCACCGGGCAGACCGTCGACCTCGGCACGGAGATCACCGACCTGGACGTGTCGCCGGATGGCACCTTCGCCCTCGCGGCGCTGCGGGGCGAGTCGCGGGTGCTGCGGATTCCCATTCCCGCGGGGTTCAGCGATCCGTCGGTGAGGCGTTCGATCGACCTGCCGGGGGAGGTGGTGGGCTCGGTCACCATGAGCCCCGATGGCGCAAGGGCGCTGGTGTACAGCACCGCGGCGATGACCGAGCGGGCGACGCTGCTCGACCTCGCGGGCACCGACGCCCCGGCGGTGCTGCGGCTGCGAAAGACCGTGCGCGCGGTGGCCTTCGCGCCGGGCGGAGGGTCGGCGCTCATCGTTCATGGGAGGAGCGAGGGGAGCGTCACGGAGCCGGGGATCGACCTGGAGACGCAGATCGACCGCTCCTTCGGGTATTCGGTGTTGAATGTGGCCGAGCGCTTCACGCGGCTCCAGTTGACGAGCGCGGACGTGGGGCCCTTCGCGCTGGTTCCGGGCGGATCGCACGCGTTCGTGCTGCTGCGGGACGACGCGCGGCACGTGGCGCTGACGCAGCGGATCACCCTCGCCAGCCTGACCATTCAAGACATCGCGCTGGGGTCGCCGCCGGTGTCCGTAGGGGCGGTGCCCGCCACGGAGCGGGCCTTCATCGGACAGGATCACCCGGAGGGGCGCATCACCTTCGTCGATTGGAACACCGGGACCCAGCAGTCGATCACTGGCTTCGAGCTCAACAGCCGGATCGTGGAGTGATGAACGTGACCACCCATAGCTTCAATCGATATCGCTCCGTCGCGCTCTCGCTCGCCGTCGCCCTCACCGCCTGCGCCGATCGCGACGCTCGATACGAGCTCTCGATGCGCACGCTCGCTCCGGTGGCCGCGGGCAACGCCCTCGTCTATGTGCAGCCCGCGCTGGCCCGCGCCACGGTCGTCGACCTCTCCCAGCCGGCGCCCGCCGTGCGGCAGGTCGCGGTGGGCGACGACCCGGTGCTGGTGCAACCGCGCGTGGCCCACGACGAGGCCCTGGTGCTCTCCCGTGGACAGCGCGGATCCGCCGGGGTGGCCCCCGCGCCCGCGTCGCTCACCGCGGTCACCGCGTCGGGCGCCACGCGGCGGTGGACGCTCGGGTCTCCCTTCAACGCGCTCTCGCAGAACGGCGATGGCCGTTACGTGATGGCGTATTTCAACAACAGCGCGAGCGCCGGGAGGCTGCTGTTCAACCCCAACGAGGTGGCGATCGTAGACCTCGACCGCGCGGCGGCCACGGGCAACCCGGTGGTGCGTACGGTGCGGAGCTTCGGGGGCGTTCCGAACGGGGTGGTGTTCTCGCCGACGATGACGGTGGCGGGCGAGCCGAGGACGCTCGCGGTGGTGCTCTCGGATGCGTACGTCACGCTGCTCGACCTCAACCACCCGGAGCGCAGCGAGATCACCGTGCGCCTCACGCTGCCCGAGGACGCCCGGGCGATCGCCCCGGCGCAGGTGGTCTTCGATACCGACAACGCCACGATGTACCTCCGGGCGGATCAGTCGAATGACCTCTATGTGTTGAGGCTGCTGACGGTGACCCCGGAGTCGGCGACGGCCAATGACTTCCGGCCCACGCTCAACCAGCTCGCCGCGGGGGTGCGCCCGGCGGACCTCGCCCTCTTCGGTGGAGCCACCGCCCGCAAGCTGCTGGTGGTGTCGCCGGGGAGCCGCGACGCCCGGGTGATCGATACGGTGGCCAATACGACCACGGTGGTTCCGCTGGATGCGGTGGCCAGCCGGGTGCTGCTCTTCAATGGACCTTCGCCGAGGAGCGCGACGTCGGAGCTGCGGGCGCTGCTCTATTCGACCCGGGGAGTGGCCAGCGCGGTGAGCTTCGTCGAGCTCACGGATATCGAGTCGAGGCGGTCGCAGAACGTCGAGACGCTGCAGCTCGGGCGGGTCATCAACCAGGCCCTGGCCCTGCCGGAGCGGGGGGTGGTGATGTTCGGTCACCCGAGCAGCGCGACCGGGAGCCTGTCGCTGCTGGACCTCGGGCGTCGCACGGCGGCGCCGATCTTCTCGGAGGTGGCGCTGGAGAGCGCGCGCTTCGACGACGACCGACAGGCGCTCTGGGTGGCTCCGCCGACCGGCGAGCGGCTCGGCTATATCGAGCTCACCAACTTCCGACCCGGGGAGATACGGCTGGATGCGCCCATCACCGATGTGATCCCGGTGTCGGGCGGCACCAGCCGGCGGGTGGTCGCGCTGCACGACGCGGCAGACGGGTGGATCACCGTGGTCGATGGGACGGATGTGACGAGGGAGCGGTCGCGGTCGCTGCGCGGGTTTCTCCTGACGGCATTGCTGGATGAAGGGGAGGCGCAGTGATGAGGTCCCGCGTACTGGCATCGATGGTGTGGATGGGAGTGATGGCCGCGGGAGGGAGCGCCTCCGCGCAGGATCGGCGGGTGGACGCTCCGTGGCGGTTGTCCTTCGACGTAGGCGCCCGGTGGCACCACGACAGCGGGCTGGACGCCTTCGGGGAGACGCGCTCTCCGCCGGTCGCCGGGCTCTCCTTCGGGCGCGACCTCGTGGGCCTCGGCGACCGTGCGACGCTGGCCGTCGACCTCAGCTGGAACGCCGAGAGCTTCGAAGGGCGGCTGAGGGATTCCATGAAGAGCCGGCTGACGGCGCACTCGATGAGCGCGGGGCTCTCGCTGCGGGTGCGCACCCTGTGGTGGCTGGAGCCCTACGCGCGGGTCGCGGCGGGGGCGCTGTATTCGGACATGCTGCTCACCCCGGAGTCAGACACCTCGCAAGGCGGAGCGCTCACCGGGGACGAGTGGACCTTCATGGGCAACGCGGGCCTCGGGGTGCAGGTGACCACGGCGGCGTTTCTAGGGACGCTGCGCGGGGCGTTCGCGCTGGAGGGCGGGTATCAGCTCGCGTTGTCGCAAGAGATGCGGGTGCACCCGCAGGCGTTGTCGGATGAAGCCGCGCAGGCCGATCGGCTGCCGGTGATGGATACCTCGCTCGGTACGCTGAGCCAGAGCGGCGGGTATCTGCGGGTGCTGTTGGGGCTGCGCTTCTGAGCGGAGCCTACGGGTCAGGCGAGGGCCTTCTTGACGGCGTCGAGGTCGGGGAAGACGCCGGGGTTCTCGCCGACCCAGGAGTAGGTGATCACTCCGTTGGGGTCGATGACGAAGACCGCGCGCTCGGAGACGCCCTTCATGCCAAAGGCGAAGTCTTCACGGAAGACGTCGTAGGCGCGCGTGACGGTCTTGTTGAAGTCGGAGAGGAAGGGGAAGGTCGCCTTCGACTCGGCGGCGAACTTCTGGAGCGTCCACGGGGTGTCGACGCTGATCGCGATGGGCTGCGCGTTGAGGGCCTCGTAGGCGCTGTAGTCCTCGGCGATGGTGCACATCTCCTTGGTGCACACGCCGGTGAAGGCCGCGGGGAAGAAGAGCAGGACGACGCTCTTGCCGCGGAGGGAGGAGAGCGTGAGGGTCTCGCCGGGCTTGGAGGGGAGGGTGAAGTCCGGGGCGTGGGTTCCGACCTTGAGTGCCATGAAGCGGGTGCTCCTTTGATGAATGAAGGGGAGAGCCAGGAAGTAGAGGCTCTCCGGCGGGCGGTAGGATGCATCAAGGGGCGGATTTGAACACCCGGAAGAGCCACCAGAGCGAGGGGAGCAGCAGGGCCAGACCGGGGGGGACGGTCCAGAGCACGGCGGTGAGCGTGGCGTCGGGGGCGGCCGAGCCGGCGAGCGTGACGTCGGGGTAGATGAGGTAAGGGGCACTGGCGAGCGCCCAGCCGGAGAGCAGGCAGGTGACCTGGACGACGGTCGCGGAGCGCGCGAGGCGGAAGCGACGGCGGTAGAGGCCGTAGCCGGAGGCCAGCGCGGCGAGGGCGCCGACGAGCAGCACAGGGAGCGCGCGGGCGGACAGGAGGCCCGCGCCGAGCTGCGGCGCCGCGACGAAGACCCAGGGGATCAGCGCGGCGGAGAGGGCGACCACGACGGTTCCGACCTCGAGGGCGTGGCGGCGGAAGTCGTCGCGCACCTCCCCGTCGGTCTCGACGGTGAGGAACACCGCCGCGAGGTAGGCGCAGAGCGAGAGCGCGAAGAGCCCGATGACCAGCGCGAGGGGCGAGTGCCATGCGCCCGCGCCGTCGATGTGCTCCCCGTCGAGCGACACCCGGATGCGCCCCGAGGAGACGGCCCCGAGGCACATGCCGAGCAGCACCGGGGTGACCACCGAGGCGATGCCGAACACGCGGCCCCAGCGGCGGAGGGAGGTCGGCCCGGGCGGGCCGTAGGCGCGGAAGACGAAGGCGCCGCCGCGCAGGGTGATGCCGACGAGCGCGAGGTGCAGCGGCACGAAGAGGGCCTCGACCAGGGCGTAGAAGGCCCGGGGGAAGCCCGTGAAGAGCAGGACGATCACGAAGATGAGCCAGACGTGGTTGGCCTCCCAGACGGGGCCCATGGCGCGGGCGATGGCGTCGCGCTGGGCGTCGCGCCGGGGGCCGCGGGCGAGCGCGTCGAGGATGCCGCCGCCGAAGTCCGCGCCGGCCAGCACGCCGTAGGCGCAGAGGCCCAGCGCGACGAGCGCGGCCATGAGGAGGGCGGGCGTCACGGGTGCGGCTCCGCGGACTTCACGGGGGTGCGCGCGAGGTAGCGGAGCATCCCGACGACGACCGCGCCGAGGAAGAGGTAGAGGGCGCTGAAGGCCGCGAAGGTGACGACCGCGTAGGGCGAGGTCGTGGCGGCGTCGGCGGTGCGAAGGACGCCTTGGATGGTCCAGGGCTGGCGGCCCGCCTCGGTGACGAGCCAGCCGGCCTCGAGGGCGACGAAGCCGAGGGGGGAGGCGAATACCAGGGCACGTAAGAGCCACGGAGGGACGGGCGCGTCGGGGGTGGCGCGGGTGCGAAGGCGCCAGAGCCACCAGGCGGCGGAGAGGGCGACGAGGAAGGTTCCGGCGCCCACCATGACGTCGAAGGCCGTGTGGACGATGGCGACGCGGGGCCAGAGGTCGCGGGGGAAGTCGTTGAGCCCGCGCACGGTGGCGTCGGGGTCGCCATAGGCCAGGACGGAGAGCACCTTCGGGACGGTGATTGCGCCGCGGAGGGTGCCGGCGTCCTGGTCGACGAGGCCGCCGAGGGCGATGGCCGCGCCGCGGGCGGTGTCGAAGTGGGCCTCCATCGCGGCGAGCTTCACCGGCTGGGTGACGGCGACCATCTTGGCGATGCGATCGCCCGAGACGAGCTGTAGCGCCGCGGCGACGGAGGCCATGGTGAGCGAGAGCGAGAGGGCCGGGCGGTGCCAGTCGCCGGGGCGCTTCTTGAGGAGGGACCACGCGGCGGCGCCCGCGACGGCGAAGCCCACGCTGATGTAGCAGGAGAGCGAGGAGTGGACGGCCATGTTGATCCATGGCGCGCTGCGGAAGGTGGCCCAGGGGTCGAGGGTGACGAGGGAGGCGGGCGGCGGGCACTGCATCCAGGCGTTGACCGCGACGACGAAGATGCCGGAGGCGAGGCCGGTGAGCGCGACGCCGGCGCCGGCGAGGAGGTGCGCGCGGGGGGAGAGGCGCTCCCAGCCGTAGAGGTAGAGCCCGAGGAAGATGGCCTCGAGGAAGAAGGCGTATCCCTCGAGCGCGAAGGTGGGGCCGATGACGGGGCCCGCGAGGCGCATGAAGCGCGGCCAGAGGAGGCCGAGCTCGAAGGAGAGCGCGGTGCCCGAGACGGCGCCGATGGCGAAGAGCACGGCGGTGACGCGGGCCTGGCGGCGGGCGAGGGCGATCCAGCGGGGGTCGCCGGTGCGCAGGCCGATGGCCTCGGCGAGCACCATCAGCAGGGGCAGGCCGATGCCGATGGCCGCGAACACCATGTGAAACGCGAGGGAGACCTCCATCTGCGCGCGCGCGGCGAGGAGCGGGTTCATGGCGGCACCGGGCGGGGACGGTAGAGCCGGTGGCGGGCGACGTCACCCGCGAAACGCTTACCTGATGGGGTAAGGGAGGGTCGCGGGTGCTTGCCAAAGGGGCCCCGTAGCGTCTAGAAGGCGCGGCGAAAGGGACCGAAACACCATATGACGACCGAACTGACTCTTGCGATGATCAAGCCCGACGCGGTGGAGAAGAACCTCTCGGGGGCGATTCTCGCGCACATCGAGAAGGCGGGCTTCAAGGTTCGCGGCCTGAAGCGCATCCACCTCACGAAGGCCCAGGCCGAGGGCTTCTACGCGGAGCACAGCGCTCGCGGCTTCTTCGGCGAGCTCACGACCTTCATGTCGCGCGGCCCGGTGTACGTGGTGGCGCTCGAGGCCGAAGGGGCCATCGCCAAGTGGCGCGAGGTCATGGGCGCGACGGACCCGGCGCAGGCCGCGGACGGCACGATCCGCAAGCTCTTCGGCGCCAGCAAGGGCGAGAACGCGACGCACGGGTCGGACTCGGCCGCCAGCGCGGCGCGCGAGATCGGCTTCTACTTCGCGGGCTGCGAGCTGCTCTGATCGTAACGGACAGCGCCTCGACGGCGTAGCGTCGCCACCATGAGCAAGGCCTATGTGGTGGTGGGCAACGGCGTCGCGGGCGTGTCCGCCGCCCTCGCGATTCGCGCTCGCGACGCGCGAGGCGCCATCGCCCTCGTGTCCGATGAGGGCGACCACTTCTTCTCCCGAACCGCCCTGATGTACGCGTTCATGGACCGCCTCCCCCGGCGGGCCATGGAGCCCTACGAGCGCCACACGTGGCGTGAGCGCGGCATCGAGCTCGTGCGCGCCCGCGTCACCGACCTCGACGCCTCACGCCATCAGCTCACGCTCGGCGACGGTCGTACGCTCCCGTACGATCGGCTGCTGCTGGCGACCGGCTCGCGGGGGAGGCGGCTCAGCGTGCCGGGCGTCAACGACGAGCTCGCGGGCCTCGTGCACTTCGTCACGCTCCAGGACCTCGACGCCTGCGAGAAGTACACGCCCACGACGAAGCGCGCGGTGGTGGTGGGCGGAGGGCTCATCGGCATCGAGCTCGTCGAGTGCCTGCGCTTTCACGGGGTGGCGGTGACCTTCCTGGTGAGGGAGCCGTGGTACTGGCCCGCGGCGCTCTGCCGGGAGGAGGGAGCGATGGTCGCGAGGGAGATGCGACGCCACGGGGTCGACGTGCGCGAGGGCGTGGCGCTGGCCTCGGTGGCGCGCGATGCGAGCGGGCGCGTGGCGTCGGTGACCACCACCGCGGGCGAGACCATCGCGTGCGAGCTGCTGGGCGTGTGCATCGGGGTCGAACCGCAGGTGCAGTGGCTGGAGGGCGTGACGACGCCGCCGTCGATCGGGAGAGGGGTGAAGGTCGACGCGACGCTGCGAAGCTCGCTGGAGGACGTGTGGGCCGCGGGCGACTGCGCGGAGCTCGAAGACGGGCGCGTGGAGTCGATCTGGTACAGCGCCAAGCGGCAGGGGACGCTCGCGGGCGAGAACATGAGCGGGCGGCCGAAGGGCTATGCGCCGCCGGTGTTCTTCAACAGCGCGAAGCTCTTCGAGCTGGAGTACACGACCGTGGGCGCGCTCGCGGAGGTCGAGGAGGGCGCCGAGAGCCTGTACGCGGCGCATCCGACGCGGAGCCTCTCGTGGCGGATCGTGCACGCGGGCGATCGGGTGCTGGGGTTCAACGCGCTCGGCTCGCGATGGGACCACACGGTGCTCACCCGCTGGATCGAGGAGGAGCGCCCGGTGGAGTGGGTGCGAGAGAACCTGCGACGGGCGCAGTTCGACGTGGAGCTGGGGCGCGCGCCGTTGCACGAGATGAGCGCGAGGCCGTTGCCCGTCGAGCGCAGAGGGGCGTCGAAGTAGCGGGAGGGCGCGACTATCCGACGAAGCCGCGGAAGGCCCGGAGGTACTCCACGAAGCCCGGGCTGAGCCCCTCGTCGAGGAGCGTCGCAGGGGCCACCGGGGCCCGGTGGAGCGATGGCTCGTCGGCCTTCGAGGGCCAGTCGTGGTTGGCGATGCCGGAGCGCCCGAGGGCCACCACGTCGGCTCCGAGCGAGAGCTGCGCTTCGGCCTCGGCGTGCGTCCAGATGGCCCCCGCGACGACCAGCTTCACGGACGGTCCGACGGCGTCGCGGAAGAGCGGCGTGGCGTGGGACTCGGGGCGCTTGGTGGTGTTGAGGCCGGAGCGCCAGAGCGAGAGGTGCAGCACCTCGGCGCCGTCCTCGACGAGCCAGCGGGCGAGCTGGAGGCTCTCGTCCAGGTCGACGCCGCGGGTCTGGCCGTAGTCCTCGGGGGACATCCGCACCGCCAGCACCAGCGACGGCGCCGCGGCCTTCACCGCGCGCGTCACCTCGCGGATCAACCGTGCGCGGTTCTCCAGCGAGGCCCCCCAGCGGTCCTCGCGGCGGTTGTAGACGGTGCTCAAGAACTGCGACAGCAGGTACCCGTGGGCGCCGTGAAGCTCGACGCTGTCGAAGCCCGCGCGGGCGCAGCGCTCCGCGGCGCGGGCGAAGTCTGCGATGACCCTCGCGATGTCCTCCTCGGTGCCCTCGCGGCTCTCGTTGCCCTTCTCGTCGGTGTGCGGCGAAGGGCTCCAGGGGGGGATCCCGCTGACGGCCTGCGAGGCGCGCAGCCCCCCGTGGAAGAGCTGTGCGCTCGCCAGCGCGCCGCCCTGGTGGATGCGCGCGGCGAGTCGGGTGAGCCCGTCGAGCATCGCGTCGTCGTGGACCCCGAGCTCGCCCTCCCAGGCCTTGCCGTCTTGAGAGACGTGGGCCGCGCAGGTCTCGACGAGGCCGAAGCCGCCGTCGGCCCGCATCCCCAGGAAGCGCAGCTCGGGGTCGCCGAGGGTGCCGTCGAGGTGGCTCTGCCGGTTGGTGAGCGGGGCGAGCCAGATGCGGTTGCGGGAGACGATCCCGGGGCGGAGGACGAGCGGAGCGAACAGTGAGCTGGTCATCGTGGAGTTGGGCGGCGCGGTAGCACGTCTTGCGAGGGGAGATGAAGGGCCGCGCGTAACCGGTGCCATGGTCGATGACGTAGCCTGCGACCATGAGCGAGCGCGCCGCCGTCGAGGGAGCAGGGGTGTCGGCGTGAGGCGCGCGGGCGCGTTGCAGGCCGTCGCCGACGACCTCACCAGCCGGGGAGCGAGCGCGTGGCTGCTCTCGGCGGTGCTGCTGGGCTTCTACTTCGGCCTCTATCTCCCGGCGGAGACGGCGCTGCTGCTGACCACGCTGGGCAAGGGCGTGTGGCTGCTGGGAGCGGTCATCGCGGCGGTGACCGTGGCCGTGCACGCGGGCTACGCGCGGCGCGACGGGACGCTGGTGGCGCTCGACGAGGCGGCGCTGGGCGCCAAGGTGTTCGCGCTGTCGATGGCGACCGCGGGGCTGTCGGCGTGGTTCGCGAAGGTGCTCGATCCCGCGGAGCACCAGGGCCGACACCTGCTGCTCTCACCGGGCGTGAGCTGGTCGACGCCGACGCTGGTCGCGCTGCTGGGCGGGGCGCTGGCCGTGGGGCTCTACGGCGTCGCGAGGGTGCTGCGAGCGCGTGGCGACACGGGCGCGATGCTGCGCGAGGCGACGTGGTCGCTCGTGGCCGCGCAGCTCGCGGGCGTCACCCTCGCCTATGGCACGCACCTCTTCGACCCGGGCCACGCGCCCGCCGCGGGGGATCACTCGCTGCGCGCCTTCGGCTCGCTGCTCTACCTCGCGCTCGACTCCCGGTGGACCCTCTACGGGCTGCTCTACACCTGCGCCGTGAGCGCCGGCGGGCTCTTCGTGCTCGGGCGCTACCTCCACAACCGCTACCAGGTCGCTCGCACCCTGGTGGTGATCGGCGTGCAGGCCAGCTTCGGGTTCTCGGTTCCGGTGCTGCTCAAGCTCTTCGCGCAGCCCGAATACTACCTCTCGTATTTCTGGCCCCTGAAGATCGACGCGTTCTATCCCGACAACATCCTGCGAGACCCCGCTCCCTTCGTGCTCTGGAGCTTCCTCGGCTCGCTGCTGCTCGTGCCGCTGATGGGGATCTTCTTCGGCAAGCGCTGGTACTGCTCCTGGGTGTGCGGCTGCGGGGGCCTCGCCAACACCGCGGGCGAGCCCTTCCGTCACCTCTCGCAGAAGGGAGAGGCCGCGTGGCGCTTCGAGCAGGCGAGCATCTACACGGTGCTGGGCCTCGCGGTGGTCACCACGGTGCTGGTGGGGCTCTCGGCGCTGGTCGGTCCGCACAGCGCGCTCACCGGGGTGTGGTGGTCGGGGCACGGCGACGTCAGCCAGTGGCGCGTCGATGGCGCCCTCCACAGCGGGACCCTCGTTACCGTGGCAGGTAAAGCCCGGTACTACTACGGGCTCGTGGTGGTGGCGGTGCTGTCGGGCGCGATCGGCGTCGGGCTCTACCCATTGGGCGGGACGCGCCAGTGGTGCCGCAACTTCTGCCCGATGGCGGCGCTGCTGGGGCTGATCCAGAAGGTCGGGCGCTACCGCATCCGGGTGAAGGAGGACATGTGCATCTCCTGCGGGCTCTGCACGCAGTACTGCGAGATGGGCATCGACGTGCGCTCCTACGCGCAGTCCAACGAGACCTTCGTGAGGGCGAGCTGCGTGGGCTGCGGGATGTGCGCGGAGGTCTGCCCCCGGGGCGTGCTCTCGCTGGAGCAGCGCTGGCCGGGAGCGACGACGCGGCCGACGGCGCTGGTGCAGCTGCGGCTGCGGAAGTGAAGCGCGGGCGCGAGACCGGCGTCGGAGGAGCGATGATGAGCAGGCGAGCGATGATCGCGGTGGTGTGCGCGATGGCGGTCCCGGCGAGCGCGGGCGCGCAGGACGCGGGCGCGGTGACGGCGGCCAACGTGTGGCGGCGCTACGACGCGCTGCTGCGGGCGGTGGTGCGGAGCAACGGCGTGGACTACGCCGGGCTGAGGGGCAGGCTCGGGGAGCTGCGGGCGATCCACGTGTGGCTGGGGGAGAACGGCCCGACGAGGACGCCGGCGGCCTTCGCGAGCGCTGGGGCGCGCAAGGCCTACTGGCTCAACGCCTACAACGCGACGGTGCTGCGGGGTGTGGCCGAGGCGCCCGCGACGATGCGCAACGTGCTGACGTACCTGCCCGACGGGGGCTTCTTCCGGGCGAGGCGCTGGAGGCTCGATGGTCGGGAGATGACCCTCGACGCGGTGGAGAACCGCGAGGTGCGGCCGGTGTTTCGGGACGCGCGGGTACACGTGGCGCTCAACTGCGCGGCGAGGTCGTGCCCGCCGCTGCGCGCTGGGGCGTACACGGCAGCGGGCGTGGAGGCGCAGCTCGATGCGCAGGCGAGGGCCTACGTGAACGCGGCGGGCAACGTGGAGGTCGACCCGGCGGCGCGCACGGTGAGGGTGGCGCAGATCTTCGAGTGGTTCAGGGAGGACTTCGCGGGAGGCGCTGTGGGGTGGCTGCGGGGCTACGCAGGGGCGCCGCTGAGGCAACGCCTGGAGGCGGCGTGCGGCGCGGACGCGGGGCGCTGCACGGTGGCCTATCGGCCCTACGACTGGGCGCTCAACGCGGCGCGGTGACGGAGGGGGTCGCGCCCGTCGGGGCGGGCGCAGGGCGGGCGGAGACCATGGTCATCGCGGCGTAGGCCAGCACCAGGGCGATGAGCACCAGCGTGGCGATGAGCTCGAGCGGGAGGATGCCCGCCAGCCGCGACCACATATCCCCGTAGAACCTCCCCCCGGAGCGCTTCTGCAGCCTTCGCTGCACGCCCGAGAGCAGGTCCGGGGGGATCGCCTCCTTCGGTGCATCGCTGGCCGCCACACCGGCCAGCGGGGACTCCGCTGCGGCGGCCATGGCCGAGAGGCTGTCGAGCATCCGGCAGAAGGCGCTGTACTCGCCCTTGAGCGAGGGGTTGGCGTCGAGCGCCGCGCGCACGGCCTCGGAGCGCTCGGGAGACAGCTCCCGGTCGTGATAGGCGCTGAACAGGTCGCGCACCTCGTCGTCGGTCAGCATCGCCACCTCACTGCTCCGGGAGCTTGTACCCGAGGCCCCGCTCGATGGCCTCTCGCAGCGCCGCGCGGGCGCGGTGGAGGCGGCTCTTGACGGTCCCTTCGGGAAGGCCGGTGATGGTCATGATCTCCTCGTAGCTCAGGCCCTCCAGGTCGCGCAGCACCACCAGCGCGCGGTGCTCCTCCTCCAGCAGCCCCAGCGCCCGCTCGATGACCTTGTTGAGCTCCGCGCCCTGCATCGCCTCGTCGGGGCGGTCGGGGCGCGACATCACCGGACCTCCCTCGGTGAGCGCCTTGCCGCCCTCCTCGTCGAGCGCGTCGTGGCCACGCGTCACCCGCCGGTCGAGGTACTTGATGCGGTTTTTACAGTGGTTGATCGCCACCCGGTAGAGCCACGTCCCCAGTCGCGCGTCACCCCGGAAGCTGTCGATGCTCCGGAACACCGTGATGAACACCTCCTGCGCCAGGTCTTCGGCCTCGGCGCGGTTGCCCAGCATCCGCTGCACCAGCGAGAACACCCTGGCCTGGTAGGCCCGCACGAAGAGGTTGAACGCCGCCTCGTCGCGGCGTCGCAGCCGCTCGACCAGCGCGCGCTCGGCCTCCAGGTCGAGCGTCACCGAGAACGCCTCGGCGTGGAGCGTCGACCATCCCAGCGGCAGCGCAGCGACACGACCTCGCACATACGCCGAGACAGCGGTCGGGGTCGAGAGGTTCCGCCGGGGTCTTCAGAAGCCAGGATCGCGCGCCAGCTGCGGCTCGTGCCTCGCTGTCCCCGCGTCGGCCCTGCGCGCCACCGCCCTGCGCGTCACCGCCCTGGCCACGGGCGCCTCGACCGCCGGCGCTCCCGCGTCGACCGCCGCGGCCGTCACCGCCGCGGGCGCCACATAGGCCAGCGAGACGTCCGCCGCCGGCCGGGGGACCACCGCCATCCACGCCGACGCCCCGTCGACCTCCACCCTCACCCGATGATCGCCCTCTCCGCGCAGCGCGGTGGGGAGCGTCACCGGCGCGTCGTCGAGCAGCACCCTCGCCCCCACCGGGAGCCCGGTGATCGTCAGCGAGTGCGTCGCCGCGCCGGGCTGCCGGGAGAGCGCCGCCGCGGTGGTCTCGGGGCCTGGCGGCGTCGAGCGCTGCCGCCACGAGACCAGGGCGCCACCGACGGCCAGCGCGCCCACCAGGGCCAGCGCCAGGGGGTAGCGCCGGGGGGGCTCCTTCCGCAGCGTGGAGAGGCTGTCTCCCGGCAGGGTGTCGGCGTCCACCAGCGTGGGCATCGGGCTGCGCGACGAGCGAGCGGGGGGGAGGCTCCCTCGGGGCGTCGCTTCGAGCACCCCCTCCCCCCGGGACCACGCCAGCAGCGCCTCCCGCATCTGCCGCGCGGAGGCGTATCGCTCCCTCGCCGTGCGCGCCATCGCCCGCTCGGCGATGGAGGCCAGCACCGGGTCGATGTCCGGGAGCGCCTCCGTCAGCGGCAGGTGCCCCTCGGTCGCGATGCGGATCATCATCGCGTTGTAGTTGGCGGCCTCGTAGGGGAGCCTGCCCGTGAGCAGCTCGTAGAGGATCACCCCCATGGCCCAGACGTCGCTGCGCAGGTCGATGGCGGTCTCGCCGCGGGCCTGCTCGGGGGACATGTACGCGGGCGTCCCGATGAGGGCGCCGGTGCGGGTCATGCGGACGCGCTCGGCGTCGTCGCCGAGAAACTTCGACACGCCGAAGTCGAGGATCTTCGGGCGCACCACGTCGCCCTCGCGGGCCATGAAGATGTTCTCGGGCTTGAGGTCGCGGTGGAGGATCTCCCGCTGGTGGGCGGCGTCGAGGGCCTCGAGCACGGCGGTGACCACCTCGACGGCCTCGGCGACGGGGAGCGACCGGTCGCGCTCGAGGCGGTCGGCGAGGCTCTCTCCGTGGAGGCGCTCCATGACCATGTAGGGCGATCCGTCGTCGGACTGGCCGTAGTCGAAGACGCGCACGATGCTGGGGTGGCCGATGCGCACGGTGGCCTCGGCCTCGGCGCGGAAGCGTCGCACCGCGTCGGGGTCGCGAGCGAAGTTGGCGTGGAGCACCTTCACGGCCACCTCGGCGCCTCGGATGGAGAGGTTCTCGGCGATCCAGACGGCGCCCATGCCGCCCTCGCCGAGGGGGTCGATGAGCTTGTATTTCCCGCCAATGACGTCGCCCCTGGTGAGCATCTTAGGGGGCGACCGTAGCACGGCGGCCGCGGCCCTTCGCTGACGCGCGCCTGTCCCCGCCCCTTCGATGGCGTACCCTTCCCCCTCCTCCGGACGAGCCCGCCGATGCCCATCGACCTCTACGCCGCGCCCGGCGTCTACGACCTCCTCTTCGACGACCGCACCGACGACGTGCGCTTCTACGCCGGCCTCGCCCGCGGCCACGCCCGCGCCCTCGAGTACGGCGCCGGAACCGGCCGCATCACCCTCCCCCTCGCCCGCACCGGCTGCTCCGTGCTCGCTGTGGAGCGCGAGCCCGCCATGCTCGACGGCCTCCGGGAGCGCCTCACCCACGAGCCCGACTCCCTCCGCCGACGCGTGGCCACGGTGCTCGCCGACGCCACCACCCTCGCCCTCGACGCCCGCTTCGAGCGCATCTTCTTCCCCTTCAACGGCCTCGCGCACCTTCACACGGCCGAGCAGCAGGAGGCCTTCTTCGCCCGAGTCCGAGCGCACCTCGCCCCCGGCGGCCTCTTCGCCTTCGACCTGTGGATCCCAGAGCCCAGGCTCCTCCAGGGCGACGTGCTGGAGACCGGGCGCTTCCTCGATCCCACCACGAGGGAGCCCGTCACGCTGCGCGAGGAGTTCTCCTACGACGCCCTCTCCCAGGTGCTCACCACCCGGCTCACCCTGACCCCGGTGCTCGAGCCCGAGGCCGCGCAGCGCTGGACCATCTCTCAGCGGCAGTTCTTCCCCGAGGAGACCCGGGCGCTGCTCGTCGCCCACGGCTTCGACCTCCGCTGGCGCACCACCCGCTGGAAGCTCCCCACGGACCTCTCCCAGCGCCACCTCGACGTCGAGGCCCCCGACGAGCGCGGCGCCATGATCGCCTACGTCTGCGCCCTGCGCTGAAGCCTACCGCCCGTCGCCCGCGTCCATCGCGGCGGTCGCCACGCCGGCGTCGACGGGCCCTTCGCCCACCACGCCCGTCGTAGGCTCCACGGCCGGTCCCACGTCCGCTCCGGCGTCGCGGGAGCGCCCACGGTTGCTGCTGTTCACCAGCGCGTCGGCGGCCTGGATCTGCGGCAGCCGGGCGCGGGCGCCCTCCAGGTAGCGCGCCGGGTCGAGCACCACGTAGGGGGCGCGGCCGGACTGCTCGCGGTCGCTGTTCTCGCGGTCGAGCCAGCGGATGATCTTGGCCATCGCGGCCACGCTCCAGGGGTGCGTGTCGTGCAGGAGCACCGTGCCCCCCGCGTGGTTGCCCAGGTTGGTGATGACCCGCTGCGCGACGCTCTCGGCGTTGTTCACCAGCAGGTAGTCGTGCGGGTCGATGGACCACATCCAGAGCTCGTTGCCCTTGGACACGAGGTGCCGTCGGACGTCCTCGCTGTACGCTCCGTAGGGCGGGCGGAAGAGGTGCGGGCGCTCGCCGATGACCTCTTCGATGAGGTCGGCGTTGTGCTCGATCTCGTAGCGCACCCGCTCGGGGGTGAGCGTGGGGAGCTGGTAGTGGTGCACCGTGTGGTTGCCCACGACGTGACCCGCCGCGACGATGTCCCGGAGGATCTGCCGGGCGCGGTTGCGCAGCGGCTGCTCGCTGGACTCCAGGCGCCAGCCGCAGACGAAGAACGCGGCGTGGATGTTGGCGCGCGCCAGCATCGGGAGCAGCCGGTCGGTGGTGCCGGGGTTGGGGCCGTCGTCGAAGGTGAAGAGCACCTCGCGGGAGCCGGGGCGGCCCAGGGAGAGGTCCCAGCCCCAGCGGAGGCGGGCCTCGGGGTTGAGCAGCGCCGGGGGCCACGAGGGCGCACGGGAGGCGTCCGGAGGGATCACCATCCCCAGCGGTTCGAGCCGCCCGGCGTCGTCGACCGAGGCGATCAGCCGGGGTGGCACCGGGAAGCGCAGCGCGGTGCTGTCGAGGCGAGGCCGCGGGGCCGTGGAGAGCGCCATCAGCGCGCCCGTGATGACCGCCGCTCCGATGGCCAGCAGGGCCGCCGCGCGGTACGCGAGGGCCTGCGAGCGCTGTCTGGCTTGGTGGCGGCGTCGACCCATCGGGAGTTACAGGCCGAGGGCTCTATCCGATCGCGACCGGCGGCGCCACCTTACGGGCAGCGGGTCACTGGCAGAGGCTGCGGCAGTTCTCGCGTCCGGTGCGGCCGCAGGCGAGGCCGTCGGTGGTGCCTCGGAGGGAGGTCCAGGTGAGCGAGCGCAGGTCGAGGGACCAGAGGTCGCTGGCGGTGCCGCAGTCGGTCTTGCCGCCGTAGACGATCACCCGCTGGCGGGCGGGGTCATCGGCCAGCACGAAGGCGCTGCGTCGCTCCGGGGCGCTCTCGTCGATGAGCGCGAAGTCCGGGGGGAAGTCGCAGAACCCGTTGCCCGGCGTCTGCAGCGTGTCGCCCGCGCTGCGCTGCGAGACCGCCCCCGCGGGGTCGAGGGTGAGCACGTCGTTGCGGTTGCCCAGGGCGCCGTCGTCGTGGCCTCCGACGATCACCAGGTCGTCGGCGCGGGCCGCGAGCGAGTGGCTGATGCGCCCGGCGAGCGCCTCGGTGTCGCCAGAGAGGGCGAGGCGCGACCATCGGGAGGCCGCGAGGTCGAGGCGCCAGGCGTCGGTGAGGAAGGGGCCGGTGAAGGCGTTGGCGTCGCCGCCGCCCAGGACGATCATGGCGCCGTCGCGCACCACCGCGGCGTGAAACTGCCTCGCGGGAGGCGACGACGCGGCCGTGACGCGGGACCACTCCAGCGTGGCGAGGTTGAGCCTCCAGGTGTCGTTGCGGGGCGTGAAGCGGGCGCCGTCGGTGCTGGTGTTGCCGCCGAAGAGGATGGCGCTGTCGGAGGCGGCGTCGACGACCAGGGTGGCGTTGGCGCGCGCGGCGGGGATCTCCCCCTTCGGCCCGAGGAGCTCCCATCGCCCCTCGGCGAGGTCGAGGGACCAGAGCTCGCGGTAGAGGGTGTACGCCCCGGTGGCGCCGGCGCGGGATCGGCCGCCGAAGACCAGCATGCGGCGTCGGCGGGCGTCGAGGGCGTAGGCGGTGCGGGAGCGGGCGCTGGGGCAGACGCTGGGGGTGAGGCGCGTCCAGCGGTTGCAGCGCGGGTCGAAGCGCCAGGTCTCGTCATCGAAGGCCGGGCGGGCCATGCAGCTCACGACCGGGCCCACGTCGCCGCCGAAGAGGTAGAAGGCGCCGGTGACGGGGTCGACCGCGCCGGCGGAGTCGCCTCGGGGGCGGGGCTGCTCGGAGGAGGGCTCGCACGCGGGGACGTCCTCGGAGGGAGCGTCGGCGGCGGAGAGCACATCCGCGGCGGGCGAGGCGTCGGCCGGGGGGGCGTCGACGGAGCTGTTGCCGCAGGCGGCGAGGGAGAACCCGAGGAGGAGCGCGGGGAGGGTACGCATCGGTGGTGAGGGGGTAGTTCGTACCACTGTTGTGCGGAAATTTCCGGGTGCGCGGCCGGTGGGGCTTAGCATCCCGCGCCATGTTCACGATTCGTTCGCGCCGAGACCTCTCGCTGCTGTTGGAGCGGCAGATGACCGCCGCGTCGACGCGCGCCGGTGGCCCCGCGATCGACGAAGACATCGAGGCCCGCACGGCCCTCAAGACCTTCCTGCTCGAAGCCCACGGGCGGATGCGCTCGGAGCCCTACGAGGCGCTGCGAGACCTCTGCGGCCCGCTGGGCATCACGGTGGAGCGCACGGACGACCCCAACCTCATCGCGCTGTGGCTCGGCGAGGAGGTGCAGCTCTGGATGGACACCGCGGGCGGTCGCATCCACCGGCTGTTCACGGTGGGCACCGCGAGGGACGCCGACCGGGTGCACGAGATGCTGGTCTCGGGCTCGGGGTTGCTGGAGTGCGTGTGGCTGCCGCCGCGCGCGCTGGAGACGCTGGCGAAGGACCCGGCCTCGCGGATGGTGCTCTTCTCGCTGCGGCATGACCGAAGGCCGCTGCGGCGGATGCCCGACCCGGAGGGCATCGACTCGGTGACGCTGCGCTTCTGGGGACCGCGCGCCAGGGAGACCCTGGAGAAGCTGCGGCACAGCGATGTGCTGCCGATGGCGACCAGCGTGTACAGCGTGCGGGTGCGCGTCGGGGACGACGAGAAGTACTGCCTGGCGGAGGTGTTCCACACGGGGAAGATCACGGCGATCGGGACGTCGTTCGCGGAGCACGAGCGCATCGTGCAGGCGCTGCTCGAGGAGCACGAGACGCTGGTGACGGCGCTGGAGGCGGCGCAGAAGACCCCGCGCAGGGTGACGATTCCGGTGAAGTGGACCCTCGACGACCTGGCCTACGGGGTGGGTCGGATGTTCTCGGGGACGGACCCCTTCCGCCTGTGGGGCATCCCCGAGCAGACCGGTCCGGAGAGCTTCCAGATGCGCGCGGTGGACCTCGACGTGGGGCGGGTCGCCCTCTTCACCGTCGACCGCGCCGGGCTCTCGCTGGAGCTGGGCGCCCGCACGCCCGCGTCGACGGCCATCCGGGTGGTGTCGGCGCTGCAGTACCACGTCAACGCCGATGTTCGGGACGACCTCATCTCCCCGGAGCCGCTGCTGCAGCTGGCCCTCCCGGTGGCCGCCGAGCGGGGGACCTTCAAGGAGACCTCGAAGCTCCACGACGTGGCGAGGGTGGTGCTCACCGAGGCGTGCGCGTGCCTCACCCGCGGGGCGCAGTCGCTGACCACGGGGATGCTGCTGGAGAACACCCACGGCAACGAGCTGGCGACCCCGGCGCTGCACGACCTGACGCGGCGGGTGATGTCCGAGGCGGCGGCGCACGAGTGGCGGCAGTGGGTGAGGATCGTGGCGCTGCCGGAGGGGAAGACGGCGTGGCGCTTCGCCGACGCGCTGCCGACGGAGCGCAACCTTCGGCTGCGCGAGCTCCAGAAGATGAACCGCGCGGCGCAGCAGCTCGTGGCGAGGATGGAGGGCAAGGGCCTGGCGAAGTGGCTGCAGCTCTCGCTCTTCGGCCCCGAGGAGATGGTCACGACCATCGCCGACGAGTAGCGCTCCGTGGCCGACGAGAGCGTGACGGACACGCGCCCGAAGCTGGCGCGGGCGGTGGTGGCGCTCTCCGCGGTGAGCTTCCTCACGGACGTCGCCGCGGACATGGTGGTGCCGTATCTGCCGTTGTTCCTGACGGTGACGTTGGGGGCGTCTACGCAGTGGGTGGGGCTGGTCGAGGGCGTCGCGGAGGCCACCGCGGCGGTGGTGAAATACATCTCCGGGCGGGTGTCCGACGGGATGCCGAGGAAGAAGCCGCTGGTGCTGCTCGGGTACGGCGTGGCCAACCTGGTGCGGCCGCTGCTCTCGATCGCGGTGGCGCCGTGGCAGGTGCTGGCGGTGCGCTTCGTCGACCGCATCGGCAAGGGCATCCGCACGGCGCCCAGGGACGTGCTCATCGCCCGGGCGACGCCGGAGCGGCACCGGGCGTATGCGTTCGGGTTCCACCGGGGGATGGACAACCTGGGCGCGGTGTTCGGGCCGATCGCGGCGATGGCGGTGCTCGCGGCGACGCACGACGACCTGCGGATGGTGTTCGCGGCGACGATCGTCCCGGGGATGCTCTCGCTCGCGGCGGTGCTGTTCTTCGTGCGCGAGGTTCCGCCGGTGGAGACCGAGGCGACGAAGGCGGCCGCCGCGGAGGAGGCGAAGGCGCCGCTGCCGGTGGGGCTCAAGCGCTTCCTGGCGCTGGTGGCGGTCTTCACCCTGGGCAACGCGAGCGACGGCTTCCTGGTGCTGCGGGCGCACCAGCTCGGGGTGGCGACGCGCTGGCTGCCGCTGCTCTGGGGGGCGCTCTCGCTGCTGCGCGCGCTGGCGGTGACGCCGGGCGGATGGGTGGCCGATCGCATCGGGCGAGAGCGGGCGCTGACCCTGGGCTGGTGGCTGTACGCGCTGTCGTGGATGGGCTTCGGCCTGGCCACGCGGCCGTGGATGGCGGGCTTCGCGCTGCTGGGCTACGGCGCGTACTACGGGCTCACCGAGGGCACCGAGCGGGCCCTGGTGGCGACGCTCGCGGAGCAGCGCTCGCTGGGGCGGGCCTACGGGGCCTTCAACCTGGTGGCGGGCCTGGTGGCGCTGCCGGCGTCGCTGCTGTTCGGCGCGCTGTGGGCCTATGGGCCGAGGGTGGCTTTCGGGGTGGGAGCGGGCTTCGCGGCGACGGCTGCGCTGGGGATGACGCTCCGTTGGGAGCGGCGGGCGTAGCGCTCACGGCTTGCTGAGCGACTCTCGCGGCAACTACTGTCGCGGCGATGGGTGGGACCTCGCCGTTTCTGGAGCTGCCCGCGAGCGCCCACGTCGCGTCGAACGCGCTGGCCTTCGCCATCCGCGAGGGCTTCCCGGTGTCGCCCGGGCATACGCTGATCGTCCCACGTCGACTCGTCGCCACCTGGTTCGACGCCACGCGCGAGGAGCAGAAGGCCATCTTCGACCTCGTCGACGAGGTGAAGCGCCGCCTCGACGAGGAGCGCCAGCCGAACGGATACAACGTGGGCTTCAACGCGGGCGCTGCGGCAGGGCAGACGGTGATGCACCTGCACGTGCACGTGATCCCGCGATTCGATGGCGACATGGACGACCCGCGCGGGGGTGTTCGGTATGTGATCCCGTCGAAGGGCAACTACCTCGCGGGCGGGGGTGATGCCCCCAGAGCGGGGGGCGACTCGGCCTTCGTCGAGAAGCTCATGACGCTGCTCGACCAGGGGCAATTCACGGCGACGTACAAGTTCGCGGTGCTGCTCGGGCTGGTCGACCTCTGCATGGAGCACGCGACCGAGCAGGGGGCCGCGCCCAGCTCGGTCACGACCGCGCAGCTCGCGGAGAAGGTGCTCGCGCTCTACTGGCCGCAGGCGACCGCGTATCGAGCGACCGCCACCGTGCTTCGGCAGAGCGCGGGTAAGCAGCAGGACGCGAAGATCCTCTCGCTGATCAGGGAGTTCCGTTCGCAGCATGCGCCGGACGCCTCGACGACGCTGGCGCGGGCGCGCGCCGCGGCGCCGGGGGCCTTCGCCGCGCTGACGCGAAAGGTCGAGTGGACCCTCATCGACATGCCCCTGCCTCGCGCGCAGATGCTCTCCCGCCGGGGCGACGAGGACCGCTTCCTCTACGAGATCTCGTGGACGGTGCGCGAACCCGTCACGGAGGGCGAGTTCGGCCGAGGGGACTTCGACAACGTGATCCGCTTTCGGGCGGGCGCGGCGGAGCAGCTTGTCGCGCTCGCGTCGGTGGTGCGGCCGGTCGTGCAGCGTCGCTGGGCGGCGAAGGTCGCGCAGCTCAATACCAGCATCGTCGAGGACGCGCAGCTGGAGGAGTTTCTCTTCGGCGCGACGCGGGTGTCGCTCGCTCCGGTGCGGGCGCCGCTCATCGAGCTGCACGACGCGCGCTGCTTCTACTGCGGCGGCAAGCTCGGGCGGGACGTCGACGTCGACCACTTCATCGCGTGGGCCCGGCACCCGGAGAACGCCGTGCAGAACCTCGTCCCCGCGCACCCGGCATGCAACGAGTCCAAGAGCGACCACCTGGCCGCCGCCGAGCACGTCACCCGCTGGGCCGAGCGGCTGCGGGTTCGCGGGAGCGACCTCGACGACATCGCGCGCCGCGCGACCTGGGAGCACGACGCTGGCCGCGCGCTCGCGGTCGCCCGGGTGATCTACCTGCGGCTGCGCCCGGACGTAAGGCTCTGGCAGGCGCGGGACGCGTTCGAGCGCGCGGACCGCGATGCGCTGGTGGGCGCGCTCGCGGGGTGAGCGCCGGCTTCGGGAGCGACTGCTGGCACTGCACGCGTCGCACGGGACGCGAACGCGGCGGCTCTCCAGCACGGACTGTGAGGCGGTCTGGGCAACGGAGGCCGCGCGTCACCCACTCGGAGTACGCTCCGGCACAGAGACCCGTCATGGACCGAGCCGAGAACGTAGACGTGACGGGCAGGAGATGACGGCGGTCGCGACATACACGGCTCCCGGTCCTTCCCTGCTGTCCGCGGTGCGGCGGGTGCTCGGTGACGCGGACGAGGCGCTGGTGTGCGTGGCCTTCGCGCAGGTTCGCGGGGTGGAGCTGTTGCGGAAGGAGTTGAGCGACGTCGCCGCTCGGAAGTCAGCGCGCGTCCTGGTCACGACCTCCTTCGGGGCGACGGACCCGCGAGCCCTCGCCGCAATCGTCGACACGAAGGCCCTCGTCGGCGTCCTCAATCCCGCGGGCGCGACCTTCCATCCGAAGGTCTTCCTCGGCAGGCGAGGGCGCACGATCCGCGCGATCGTCGGGTCGGCGAACCTGACCGGCGGCCTCTTCACGAACGTCGAAGTCGCGATGGGAATCGACGGCAACCATGACGATCCCGCGCTGCATCGACTGTGGTCGTGGGCCGAGGAGACATGGAGCGACCCACGGGTCGAGCGTTGGATGCCACCCCTCGGAGTGGTTGCCGCGGAGGCCATCGAACCCGAGCTGCTCGCGCTGATGCAGCGCGTGGCGATGGAGAGCCCCGAGGTCTACACGCTGGGACCGCGCCCTCGACCAAACTGGCTGCGCGAGGTCGCGACGTCCGGCGCGTGGGTCGAGACGGAGCGAAGCCGCGAGCGAAGCGGCGCGCCGGTGTTCGTACCGTCGTGGATGTTGAACCTGGCGTGGGAGGCCCTCCGCTCCAGGGGAACCCTCTCGAATCGGGAACTCCTCGATGATCTGCGCGTGCATCGTTCGAGCTTCGTGTGCGCGCTACTCGCTCGACTGCCCGAGATCGAGAGGGTGCCGGGGCGTGACATCGTTCTCCGGTGGACGGGCGGTGCCCCCGAGCCCGTCAATGCGGGAGGCGATGGCAAGCGGATGCCTTCCAGCTCGCGATAGACTCCTGGAAGATCCACATGCCGCTCCTCTACTTCTGGCGCGCCGACAACTACCGACGTGACCTCGACGAGGGCGCCGCCTTCCACCTGAACCAGTCCTCACCGCGCCTGCACGACGTCCAGCGTGGCGACAGCGTCTGGGCATTCACCCGCGACGGGGAAAGGTATGTGCTCGCGGCCGAGCTCGTGGTGAGGGCGGCGACGCGCAACCCGCCCGGATACCCCTATGGGCCCTACCGGATCTGGGGTGATCGCGAGCGCTCTCGATACTTCGCGGTCGGCGGAGGCAGCGAAGTGGAGACGCTGATTCGCGGCTTCGACCTCAGCGTCGGTGCGGGGGCTCTCGGGCGATCGTTTCAGGGCAGGGCCGCGGTGCGCCGACTCTCGCCTGCCGATCATCTCGCCCTCGTCGTGTTTGCGCGTGGGTTGCCTCTCGAGCCGCGCGCCCGCCCCATCGACGAAGAACGCCTGGAACTGGCGGTGGCCCGCGCGTCGCCGCAGGTGATCGACGAGACGCTCTACGATCTGCGCGACAGGCTCAGCGACGATCGCCGCAGATGGGTCTTGCGCGAAGCGACACCTCGCAGTCGGGTCCACGTGGAGACGCTGCGGAGGATGTACCGCGGACGTTGCCAGCTCTGCGCGTGGGAATCGCGAACGGTGCATCGGGTGGACGTGTGCGAAGGGCATCATCTCCAGTGGCTCAGCCGCGGAGGCAGTGACGCGCAGGACAACATGGTCCTCCTCTGTCCGAACCACCATCGCCTGGTGCATGCGCTCGACGCGCCGCTCGATTTTCGGGACCTCACGTTCGACCTTGGTGAGCATCGCCTTGCGCTGACTCTGAACGATCATCTGACCGCGGCGTGAGGCGCTGCCCACCAGACCGCCGCGGCAACCGAGAGTTCGACCGGAGCAACAACGAGATGGGAAGGCGTCGGGTTTCTCCTCGGGCTCACCAGCTTGCGCGTGGGTGAGCCCCTGGCCAGCGACCTCATCGTCCCGTCCGCGACAAGGGCGGGCGACCCGCTGTGGAGCCAGGACGTGTACCGCGCGCTGCAGCGCGATCTGACGGCGTGCGGGATCGTCTCGCATCGGGTCCACGATCTGCGGCACACGCTCGCGAGCCTGTGCGCCGACGCGGGCATGGAGGAGAACGTCGCCGCGCGGTGGACCCACGCGCCGACGGGCCAGAGTTCACGACACCTGTACACGCTGCCCTCGTGGGAGCGGCAGTGCACCGAGATGCTGAAGCTGGTGCGGAAGCCCAAGAGGTACTGGTAGGCCCGCGCCCAGGCCGGCTGGGAGGACGTCGTCCATGCCACGTCGCTCCCATGGCCATCGGCATCAGGGTGGTCCTACGCTCGCGGAATGAGCGATGGCCGCGACGACGACATCGAGGACGATATCGAGGACGATATTGAGGACGATGTCGAGGACGAGGAGCCCGAGGACCCCGAGATGGGCCGGGGTCCGATCGCGCGCCGGGTGCGCCTCGTCGCCCAGAGCCGAGAGTTGATGCGGGGCCCGCACGGCTACGGCTTGAGCCAGGTAGAACGAGCGTTCCGCGGCCTCACGCGCAGGGCCGACGCCGAGACCCTGCTGGCTCTTCTCGGACACCAGAGCGCGGTGCTGCGGGGCTACCTGATCGGGCACGTAGCGACCGAGATGCCATCGGCCTTGGAGCAGCTCTATCCGTTGTTCCACGACGACCGTGAGCTGGTGTCCATCCACGGGTGCATGGGCTTTGGTGGCCGGGTCGGGGTCCGCCTCGCCGAGCAGCTCGGTTCCCTCGCCTCGCGCTCCGGCGAGCCCTGTCGGATCACCCCACCGGCGATCCGTCGGCGGGCGTGGTCGATGCTCGATCGCGGTGCCCACGACCTCGCGGTGCCGATCGCCGTCCGAGCCGCCTGCGTCGAGGCGATGGCGGGCGCGGACCTGCGCGCCGCGATGCCTGTGGTGCGGGAGTGCCTGGCGAGCCGAGAGGCACCTCTGCTCATCGCCGCGCTCTCGGGGATGAAGGGTCTCCCGCCGCTCGAGCGCGCCGAGACGGTGCGGGCACTGCGTGACCACCCGGAGAGGGATGTGCGTGCGGAGGCGCTCATGGCGACCGAGCGTCTCGCGCTGCCCGACCTCCAGGCGGCGTGTGAGCACATCGTCGTCCGCGATCCCGACGTGTGGCCTCGCCGGCTCGCCATCTCCTACCTGGCGCGGATGCCTGTGCGCTCGATGGCGGTCGTGCAGGCCGCGGCCCGGGATCCCGACCGCCACGTTCGTGAAAGCGCGCTGCGAGTCCTCACCGCGGAGGACCTCTCCGGCTCAGCGTCCTTTGTCTGCGAGGACATCTCCCGGCCAGACGAGACGCGCGCGATCCACTCCTCGATGCTGGACACGATGTTCGCGACGCAGACCGTCGCCGGCACCGAGGTCGCCCGCTACCTGGTGCACCTGGATGCGGAGCAGGCAGGGCCTCGGTGGACCTTCGTGCGCGACGCGCTCGCCTACGTGGGTGAGCAGGGGCTCACCGAGTGTCTGGACGATGTTCGTCGGCACCTGACGAGCGGGGAGGAGCGGGTCCAGGGAGCGGCTGCAAGGGCGGCGGGGCAGCTCGGAGATCGGGCCGCGATCGCGACGATGGAAGCGCTGCTCGGGAGCGCCGACTGTTACGTCCAGAAGGGGGCCGCCGAGGGCCTGGCAGCGCTGAACGCCTTCGGATCGCTGGAGCGACTCCGGGCGGTGCTCCCGGGCACGGTGCCGACGGCAGGCATGGCGATCGAAGCCGCGATCCAGCATCTGGAAGTCGTGCGTGCCAGGCACCTCGCTACCGAGGTTGGGGCGACCCATCGGGTCGATGAGGTCGATGGCTGAGTCGGTCGGCCCAGGTCGTTCCCGGTCGAGTGGCAGGGGCCCCGGCGCCCGCCCCCCCGACAGCGATATGTCTGCCAAAAATGACGAAGGCCCCGAAACCTTCGCAGTTTCGGGGCCTTCCAGAGTGCGAGGAGGGGGACTTGAACCCCCACGATGTTACTCGCTAGCACCTCAAGCTAGTGCGTCTGCCAATTCCGCCATCCTCGCGACGGGAGGCGGTTTATGCCCGCAGTCCTTCTCCCCGTCAACTTTTCTTTTCGCCCCGATCTCCATTTCTTCTCCCCTGCCTCCGCGGCTTGTGAGTCCACCGCTCCTTCGGGTAGTCTCCGCCGCCTTCGCGCGGGCGCACGCAGCCTGAATCCCTCTTGAGGGAACCCCGACGCGGCGCTGGGAGACGATTGACATGAGCGGGCATTCACGTTGGGCCACGATCAAGCACAAGAAGGGCGCCGCTGACGCCAGGCGCGGGAGGGTCTGGACCAAGCTCATCAAGGAGGTCACCGTCGCCGCGCGCATGGGCGGCGGCGACGTCAACGCCAACCCCCGGCTGCGCACGGCCGTCGACTCGGCCCGCGCCGAGAACATGCCCGCCGACAACATCACCAAGGCCATCAAGCGTGGCACCGGGGAGATGGAGGGCGTGAGCTACGAGGAGATCACCTACGAGGGCGCAGGCCCCGGCGGAACCCTCTTCCTCGTCGACGTCCTCACCGACAACCGCAACCGCTCGGTCGCCGAGCTGCGCAAGATCTTCGAGAAGGCAGGCGCCACCATGGGCGCGGCCGGAACCGCCTCCTGGGCCTATGAGCGCAAGGGGCAGATCAAGCTCGCCAAGAAGGCCGCCTCCGAGGAGCAGCTCTTCGACGTCGCCCTCGGCGCAGGCGCCGAAGACATCTCCGATGAGGGCGAGGAGTGGCTCGTCACCACCCCTGGCGTCGAGGTCGACGTCGTCCGCAAGGCCCTCGAAGAAGCCAAGATCGAGGTCAAGAGCGCCTCGTTGGCGATGATCCCGAAGAACCTCGTTCCGGTCACCGGGCGCGACGCCGACCAGGTCACCCGCCTCGTCGAGAACCTTGACGACCACGACGACGTGCAGAACATCTGGTCGAACTTCGACCTCTCCGACGAAGAGATCGCCCGCCTCTCTGGCGGCTGATCGTCCGCCTCCCTCCACATCAGGGAACCCTCCGCCATGCGACCCACCGCCCGCCTGCTCCGCGCTCTCACCCTCGGCCTCGGCCTCACCCTCGGCTGCACCGCCGACCCCGAGGACTTCGTCCACGAAGACGACGCCGAGGAGGGAGACAGCCAGTACGGCGTCTCCGAAGCCGCCGCCGCGCCGGGCGTCCGCGTGCCCGCCTCCCTCGCCCTCCAGGGGCGCGGCACCTTCTACCTCACCTTCGATGACGGCCCCTCCGCGCGCTACACCCGCCGCATCATGGAGGTGCTCGCCCGCCACGAGGCGCCCGCGACCTTCTTCTTCAGCGGCGCCAACATCGCCGGCAACGAGCCCATCATCCGCGAGGTGCACGCTGCGGGGCACCGCGTCGCCAGCCACCAGTGGAGCCACGTGATCGCCACCAGCACGCAGTTCACGGGCTTCGTCACGCGCGAGCGCGACGCCCTCGACCGCGTCCTCGGAGCGCCCCACCCGCGCCTCTTCCGCTACCCCTACGGCGCCGGCAGCACCGCCAAGGAGACCGTCCTGCGCGCCAGCGGCTACCCCGACGGCGGCATCGGCTGGAACGTCGACACCCTCGACTGGTGCTTCGGCTCCGACGCCTACTGCGACAAGGTCCCCACCGCGTACCGCCGCGACTACGTGGGCTGGGTCGTCTCCGAGGCCCGCCGCCTCGGCGGCGGAGTGATGCTCTTCCACGACATCCAGGGCATCACCGCCTCCAACCTCGACGCCATCCTCACCCGCATGGAAGGCCTCGGCTACCACTTCGGCGCGCTGCCCTCGCGCTGAGTTCCCTGATACAACCCGTCGCATCGCCATGGCGAACGGGGCACCGCCTTCCACACGTCGATCCTTCCTCGCCGGCGCCGCCGGGGCCCTCGCCTCGACCGCCCTCGCGAGCGGCTGTCGCAAGCACCGCGACGCCATCACCTTCGGCCTCTACGCCGCCCTCACCGGCTCCATGGCCGACTTCGGCACCGCCTCCCGCAACGGCGTCACCCTCGCCGCCGAGGAGATCAACGCCGCCGGCGGCCTGCTCGGCAAGCCCCTCTACATCGCCATCGAAGACACCCGCGGAGACAGCGCCGAGGCCGCCAGCGCCGTCACCCGGCTGATCCACATCGAAGGGGCCGTGGGCATCCTCGGCGAGGTCGCCAGCTCGCTCTCCCTCGCGGGAGGGCGCATCTGCCAGCGCTACCGCGTCCCCATGGTGTCGCCGTCGAGCACCAACCCCGCGGTCACCGCCCTCGGCGACTGCGTGTTTCGCGTGTGCTTCATCGACCCCTTCCAGGGCGACGTGATGGCCCGCTTCGCGCGCAACACCCTCGGCTTCTCCCGCGTCGCCATCTTCAAGGAGCAGGGCTCCGCCTACGCCGTCGGCCTCGCCGACGCCTTCCGCCGCGCCTTCCTCCGCCTCGGCGGAACCATCCCCACCGAGCAGGCCTACCGCTCCGGCGACACCCACTTCTCCGCGCAGCTCGGCACCATCCTCGCGCAGAACCCCGAAGGCATCTTCTGCCCCGGCTACTACACCGAGGCCGCGCTCATCGCCCGCGAGGCCCGCGGCCAGGGCTTCCGCGGTCGCTTCATGGGCGGCGACGGATGGAGCTCGCCCTCCCTTGTGCAGAACGACGACAACCAGCTCGTCGGCGACTTCTACTCCGTCGGCTTCGCCCCCGACGGCGCCACCACCGAGGTCGCGCGGAGGTTCGCGCGCAACTTCGAGGCGAAGTTCCACTACGCGCCCAACGACCTCGCGGCGCTCGCCTACGACGCCACGCTCGCGATGTCCCAGGCCGTCACCCGCGCGGGCTCCGCGGTGCCCGAGCGCATCCGCGCCGAGCTCGCCCGCACCCGCAACCTCGACGGCGCCACCGGCCTCATCTCCCTCAACGAACACCGCGACGCCGTAAAGAGCGCGGTCATCCTCGAGGTCCACGAAAACTCCGCGGACTACCGCACCACGGTGAACCCATGACCGCCGCCGCCACCGCCGCGCCCTCCTCCGCCCTCGCGAAGCGCGCGCTCCCGCTCGGCGTCGCCGTCCTCGCCGCGTACCCCACGCTGCTCATCCTCAAGGGCGCGGCGGAGCGCCCGACGGCCTTCCTGCGCAACCTCGTCGAGGGCGTCTCCCTCGGCGGCGTCTACGCCCTCATCGCCCTCGGCTACACCATGGTCTACGGCGTCCTCGGGCTCATCAACTTCGCCCACAGCGACGTCTTCATGATCGGCGCCTACGTCGGCATCTTCACCGCCTCCGCCTTCGGCCTGCTCGCGACCTCCACCCACGGCGCCTCCGCGGGCGTCGCCGCCGCCGTGCTCATCGCCTCCATGGTCACCTCCGCCGTGCTCGGGATGGTCATCGAGCGCTTCGCCTACCGCCCGCTCCGCAACGCCCCGAAGCTCACGCCCCTCGTCACCGCCATCGGCGTCTCGATGCTCCTGCAGAACGTCGCGATCCTGCTCTTCACCGCCACCCCCCGCGGCTTTCCCCCGGTGGTGCGCGCGGTGCCCGTGGCGCTCGGCCCGGTCACCGTCACCAACGTGAAGCTCATCGACCTCGCCGCCGCCGTGCTGCTCATGGTCGGGCTCACGGTGCTGGTCCGTCACACCCGCGTGGGCCGCGCCATGCGCGCCCTCAGCGCCAACCTCGACGCCGCGCGGCTGATGGGCGTCCCCACCAACCGCATCATCGCCGTCACCTTCGGCCTCGGCTCCGCGCTCGCCGGGGCCGGCGGCGTCCTCTTCGGCATCGACCAGCCCGCCATCACCCCCCTCACGGGCGTGCAGCCCGGGCTCAAGGCCTTCGTGGCGGCCGTCCTCGGCGGCATCGGCAACATCCCCGGCGCCATGCTCGGCGGCCTGCTCATCGGCCTCATCGAGCAGCTCTCCTCGGCCTACCTGTCGAGCTCCTTCGCGCCGGCGATCGTGTTCTCCATCCTCGTGGTGGTGCTGCTCGTGCGGCCTCAGGGGCTGCTCGGGAAGGTCACCCGCGAGAAGGTGTAGTTAGAGGGTCTCGGGGTCGGGCGACCAGGCGCGCGAGGGCGGCGGGTCGGGCGTCGCAGGCTGACCGAGCATGTGCCGCAGCCGGATGAGCAGCGGCGCGAGGCTCTTGATGTCCCGAGCGTCGACCGCCACGCCGTGCTCCGCGCGGGCGAGCGCCGCGGCCACGCCGGGGAGCGCGAGGTCGCTCTTGTTGAACACCATGATCCGAGGCAGCCGGTGCAGGTCGAGCGCCTCGAGCAGCGACTCGGTGGTCTCGATCTGGTCCTCGTAGCGGGCGTCGGAGGCGTCGACGATGTGGAGCAGCACGTCGGCCTCGGCGGTCTCCTCGAAGGTCGCGCGGAAGGCCGCCACGAGGTCCTTCGGCAGGTCGCGGATGAAGCCCACGGTGTCCGTGAGGATCATCTCCCCGGGCAGCCCGTCGCCCTCCCTCACCCCGTGCTCGGGGCCGAAGGTGAGCCTCCGGGAGCGCGGGTCGAGCGTCGCGAAGAGCTTGTCCTCCGCGATGACCCCCGCCCCGGTGAGGGTGTTGAGCATCGTGCTCTTGCCCGCGTTGGTGTAGCCCACGAGCGCGGCCACCCGCAGCCCGGACTTCACCCTCCGCTGGCGTCGCTGACGCCGCTGCCCTGACAGCTCCTTCAGCTGCGACTCCAGGTGCGTGATGCGGTCGCGAGCCCGTCGCCCGGCGATCTCCAGCTTGGTCTCTCCAGGGCCGCGGCCCCCGATGCCGCCGGTGAGGCGGGAGAGCGCGTCGTCCTTCTGCCCCAGCCTCGGGAGCATGTACTTCATCTGCGCCAGCTCGACCTGGAGCTTGCCGTCGCGGGTCTCCGCGCGCTGCGCGAAGATGTCCAGGATGAGCTGCGTGCGGTCGATGACCTTCATGTCCGTGGCCGCGGAGATGGACGAGGCCTGCGCGGGCGCGAGGTCGCGGTCGAAGATCAGCACGTCGGCGTCGCGCTGAAGGGCGCGGAGCATCACCTCGTCGAGCTTGCCCTTGCCGAGCACGAAGCGCGGATCGACCTGATCACGCACCTGCGCCACCTCGTCGACCACCATCACCCCGGCGGTGCGGGCGAGCTCTCGCAGCTCGCGGAGCGAGTCCTCGATGAAGTGCGCCCGGCGCTTGTCGGTGACGTGCACCAGCACCGCGCGCCCGTCGCGGCCGACGGTCTTGCGAGAGCGGGAGATGCGGGTGAACTCCTCCTCCACCGCGCGGATCATCGCCAGGAAGTCGATGTCCATCATCCCGTGCAGGGAGATCGGACCCTCCTCGCGCCAGAGCTTGCCAGCGGGGTTCTCCGGGAGCAGGTGCGCCCAGAAGACGTCGCCGATGGACCCGTCGGGCTTCGCGTGGATGGCGGCGATGAGGTCGAGGCGCAGCCGGCTCAGGTCGACGAGGTCGTCGCGGGTGAGGGCCTCGCCGCGGAGGTGGGTGTGCACGAGGCGCAGCGCCCGGAAGCGCCCGTCGGCCGCGCGGAGGCGACCGACGTCGGGGAGCATCAGCTTGTGGGCGTCGCCGACGATCACGTGCTCGACCGCGCCGGTGCGATTGACCATCGCGCCGACCTGCCGCCCGGTGGCGGCGGAGGCCTCGGCGAGGGATTTCGCCAGCTCGGGGGAGACGATGCGATCGGAGGGGACGCGCCGGCGGTAGATGCGCTCGAGAGCGTTCTTGTCACTGGGAGAGAGGCCCGTGGTGTTGCCGTAGAGCTCGATGATGAAATCTCCTTCCCGGACGTATCGGGCTCAGTATGACCGAAGCGGAGCAGAGGCGCCCAGAGAGTGACCGCTCCGACCGGGGGATGGTAGCCATCACAGGTCATGTCCCGCATCCCCGCGCCCGAACTCGAGGACCATCCCTGGTTTCCGGCCCCCTTGCGCGACGCCATGACGGGCTTCCTCCGGGTCGCCTCGGAGGTGATCGGCGCCTCCGAGGCCGCCGCGCCGCTGGTGCTGGAGGCCATGGACGCCGGGAAGACCGGGCGCATCGTCGACCTCTGCTCGGGCGGAGGAGGCCCGGTGGTCTCGCTGGTGCGACGGCTGAGGGAGCGCCACGGCCGCGACGCCTCGGTGGTGCTCACCGACCTCTACCCCAACCGCGACGCCTTCGAGCGCGCCGAGGCCGAGCTCCCAGGGCACGCCATCGGGCGGCGGGAGAGCACCGACGCCACGAGCGTTCCCGACGAGCTCACCGGGGTGAGGACCATCTTCAACGCGCTCCATCACCTCCCTCCCGAGGTGGCGCACGCGGTCTTCGCCGACGCGGCCGAGAAGCGCCAGCCCATCGTCACTGTCGAGTTCGTCGAGCGCAGCCTCCAGGGCGCGGCCATCGTGGCGGGCCTCCCCCTCACCATCTGCGGTCTCATGCCCTTCGTGCGCCCTCGGCGCGCCTCCTCGCTCGCGCTCACCTATGCGCTGCCGGTGCTCCCGGCGGCCATCACCTGGGACGGCTTCGCCTCGTGCCTGCGCGCCTACTCCGTGGCCGAGCTGGAGGCCCTGGTCGCCCCGCTCCAGCGCGAGGGCTACCGCTTCCGCGTCGAGCGCCGTCGCGTCCCGTGGCGGCCGGTGTTCATCACCAGCGTGCTGGGGCTGCCCGAGTAGTCCCCATCGCTGCGGGGGAGCTCGCGTTGCGCTAAAGGCTCGGTCGCAGCCATGCCCGAGCCCACGCTCATCCAGGGCCTCCTCGGGCCCACCAACACCGGCAAGACCCACCGCGCCGTCGAGCGGATGCTCGAGCACGCCACCGGCATGATCGGCCTGCCGCTCCGGCTGCTCGCCCGCGAGGTCTACGACCGGGTGAGCACCCGCGTCGGTGAAGGCCGCGTGGCCCTCATGACCGGCGAGGAGAAGCGCATCCCGCCACGGCCCGACTACTGGGTCTGCACCGTCGAGGCGATGCCCCTCGACCTGGTCGTGGACTTCCTCGCGGTCGACGAGATCCAGCTCGCGGCGCACCCGCAGCGGGGCCACGTCTTCACCGACCGGCTGCTCCACGCGAGAGGCGAGAAGGAGACGTGGTTCCTCGGGTCGGACACGGCGACCTCGGTGCTCTCCGAGCTGGTGCCCACGGCGAAGATCTCCGGGGCGCCCCGCTTCTCGAAGCTCAGCGCGGCGGAGACCGTCCCCCTCGCCAGGGTCCCCCGGCGCAGCGCCGTGGTGGCCTTCTCCATGGAGCAGGTCTACGAGCTCGCCGAGCGCCTCCGGGTGCTGCGCGGAGGCACCGCCGTCGTCCTCGGCGCCCTCTCCCCGAGGGCTCGCAACGCGCAGGTGGCGATGTTCCAGTCGGGCGAGGTCGACTATCTCGTGGCGACCGACGCGATCGGGATGGGGCTCAACCTCGACGTGCGCCACGTGGCCTTCGCGTCGCTGCGCAAGTTCGACGGCCGCGTGGCGCGAGAGCTCGACGCCGCCGAGCTCGGGCAGATCGCCGGCCGCGCCGGGCGCCACCTCCAGGACGGATCGTTCAGCGCCCTCAGCCCCCACGTCATCCCCGGGGAGGTGCGCGCGCAGATCGAGAGCCAGCGCTTCGCCCCGCTGCGCAAGGTCGTGTGGCGATCGAGCGAGCTCGACTTCGGCTCCGTCGCCTCGCTCACCGCGTCGCTGAAGACCCCGGCGCCGAGGAGGATACTCACCCGGGTAAGCCAGGCCGAGGACGAGGCCGCCCTCGCGGCGCTCCTGCAGCGCGCGGACGTGCGAGAGCGGGCCACCTCCGAGTCGCGCGTGGCCCTGCTCTGGGAGGTGTGCACCGTCCCTGACTTCCGCCGCCTCCTCTTCGAGGACCACGTGGGGCAGCTCGCCTCGGTCTTCGTCGAGCTCTGCGACCACGGCCGGCTGCGCGCCGATTTCGTCCGCGCGGGCGTCGCCCCCCTCGAAGACCTCACCGGCGACGTCGACACCCTCGTCGCCCGCATCGCCTCGGTGCGAACCTGGACCTACCTCGCCAACCGCCCCTCCTGGCTCGACGCGGCTACCCGCTGGCAGGAGCACACCCGCTCGCTCGAAGACCAGCTCAGCGACGCCCTCCACGCGCGCCTGGTGCAGCGCTTCGTCGACGAGCCCGCCCCCAAGGCCAACGCCGCGCCCCGCCCACGGCGAAGGCTCACCGAGGCGGAGACGAAGCCCGTCGACCCGAGGCACCCCTTCGCGGCGCTGAAGGGCCTGCGCGCCTCGCTCGCCCCGAAGGAGCCCGAGACCACGGCCTCGCCCACGGCGTGGATGGAGTCGCTCATCGACGCCCCGCACCCTCGCTTTACCCTGAACGGTAAAGGCCAGGTGGTGCTGGCCCCCGAGGGGGAGGTGCTGGCGCGCCTCGTGGCGGGCTCGTCGGTGACCCTCCCCGACGTGCACCTGGAGACCTCCCCCTCGCTGGCGGCGCTGGGCGGCGGAGCGAGGGCGCGGCTGCTGCGGCGGCTGGTCGCCTGGTCGCGCGACGAGGTGAGCGCCCTGCTGGAGCCCGTGGAGGCCGCCGCGGGAGGAGCGGTGGACGCGGCGTGGTGGCGGGGGCTGCGGCACCAGCTGGCGCAGGGCCTGGGCTGCGCGCTGACGGCGGAGGTCGACGGGGTGCTGGCTGATCCTGCGGCAGTGGACCGCGAGGCCCTGGCGGCGAGGGGGCTGGTGCTCGGGGCGAGGGTGGTGTTCGCGAGGGCGCTGCTGAGCCCGGAGGCGGTGGCGCGGCGGGTGACCCTGGTGCGGGTGCGCTACGGGGCGGGCGTGCGGGCGCCGGCGGCGGGCGCGGCGTCGATGGCGGCGGAGCCGGGGGTGTCGCCGAGGGCGTACCTGGCGATGGGCTACCCCGTGGTGGGGGGCAGGGCGGTGCGAGCGGACGTGGTCGAGCGCATCGCGGCGGCCTGCGCGACCGAGGACGGGCGGCGCTCGCCCTTCGCGACCTGGCTGGGCTGCGGCGCGCGAGAGGCCGAGCGGGTGGCGGCGGCCATCGCTCCGCAGGTGAGCGAGCGCGCCCCGGCGGTATAGGCTGCGCCGCGATGAACCTCCGCGGATCTTCCCTCGCAGTGTATTGCGGCTCCTCTCCGGGCCACGATCCGGTCTACCTGGCGCTGGCGACCGCCCTCGGCGCGGCGCTCGCCCTGGAGGGCGTGACGGTGGTCTACGGCGGCGCCTCGGTGGGATTGATGGGCGGAGTGGCCGACGCCGCGCTGGCGCTCGGGGGCCGGGTGGTGGGCGTGCTGCCCGAGAGCCTGCGGGCGAGGGAGCTGGCGCACGACCGGCTGAGCGAGCTCCACATCACCGACGACATGCACGCCCGCAAGCTGATGATGGCCACCCTCGCCGACGGCTTCGTCGCCCTCCCCGGCGGCTACGGAACCTGGGAGGAGCTGCTGGAGGTCGCCACCTGGCGGCAGATCGGGCTGCACACCAAGCCCGTGGTGGTGATCAACCACGGCGGCTACTACGACCCGATGCGAGCGCAGATCGACCGGGCCGTGGAGGCGGGCTTCATGCGCCCGGCGCTGCGGGGATTCATCCACTTCGCGGAGGGCGTCAGCGACGCGGTGGAATACCTGCGAGGGTATGTGGCGCCCCTCGACGAGCGGGCGAAGTTCGCGAAGGGCTGAGCGCGACGGCGTCCGCAGGGAGTGGCGGCAGCGAGGAGTGGGCCAGGGCCGTCTCCACGCGGGCCAGGCGATCGAGCACCTCGGCGAGCACGGCGCGCAGCTCGGTGGCGCTGCCGCTCTGCCTGTGGCGGAGCTCGGCGCCGGCCGCCTCGGCGTGGGCGATGCGGCTCTCCAGCAGCGCGTGCTGCGCGCTCGCCGCCTGGATCGCGCTGGAGAGCTCGTGGGTTCGCTGGTGCACGGCCGCGATGAGGTCGGCCTGCGGCTTGAGCTCCTTCTCGCGCCGCTCCTTGAGCTCCTTGAGCGAGGCCTCGTTCTGGTCGGCGCGCTGGAGAACGCGGCCGAGCTGCACCAGGATGGCCGCGAGCGTGAAGGCCACGCCGATCAGGGAGGTGGTGAGCGATGAGCTCATGGGAGCCTCCCGGGAGGAAGACCCCGACGCGGCGGGGACCGGCGACCTGTTCTGTTATTCTTCAATGTCATCCTCCGCTCCTCTGGATCCGCCGAGGCGCGGGGCCTCTGCGGGCTGAACCTGCGAGCAGTGTCTGGGTAGCACCGTCAGTTAAGACTGTCAATGCTCGCGGCGCGCTACGCCGCCCGCGCCACGGCCCGCGCGGTGAGCCGGCGCAGCGACACGGCCCAGCGCGGCACGTGCCGCGCCTCGTGGTGCAGCCGGAAGCGCCGCCGGGGGATCGCCAGCGCCAGCGTGAGGGCCCACGCGTCGGCGTGGCTGTGCTGGGGGCACCCCTCGTCGAGCAGGGAGTGCGCGAGCTCGTGCAGCACCCGGAGGTTCCAGCGCAGGTCGTCGGCGCTGGAGCGCACCAGCAGCACGCGCGGCAGCAGGCCGCTGACGCCGCACCCGACGTCCGGCCGGGGGATCACCAGGTAGCCCAGGTGCGCCGCCATGATCTGCCCCGAACCCCCCGCGAAGGGGTCGAGCAGGTCGGTGCGCTCGTGCACGTCGTCGGCGATGCCCTCGAGCAGCGCCACGTCTACCAGCCACGGCCGCTCGAGGATCGCGTGTACCTCGGCGTACGCAGGAGACGGGAGCTTGCGTCGGCGGATCGGTGGCACCCCTCCACCATAGCGGCAGCGGCGCTCCGAGGCGCCCCGAGGCGCCCTCCTGCGCTCCGCTGGATACCCAGGACAGACGCGACAGTCACGTGACAGACAATGTCACCGGGCGGAGCGCCCGCCGGGTCATCGCCCGCGGGGGCCGCGCTTCGGGGCGGTGGCCTTCTTCGCCGCGGCGGCCTTCTTCGCCGCGTGCTCGCGCGCCATCTGCGCCTCCAGCTCGCGCACCCGGGCGGTCTGCGCCTCGAGCGCCGCCTCGATGCGCGCGGGGTCGGCGAGCTCCTCGGCGACGCGCGCCAGCTTGATGATGTCCTCTGGGGTGACGATGCCGCGCAGGATGTACCGCGAGCTCCCCGCCACGGCCTCCCAGGCGTGCGCCCGGATCTTCGGCTCTCGCCGCTTCGCCTCGGCCAGCGCGTCGTCGAAGCCGATGGCGTTCATCATGTGCGGGCGGGCGCTCTCCCGCGACGTCGGGCCCCTCGCGGAGTCCTCGTCGCCGGGCGCCCCCTCGCCCAGCAGCAGCCAGCGCTCGGACACCTCGGCGCCCCGGGCGATGCGCTTGAGCGTGGCCCGCTCGACCGCCCCCTCGTCGCGCTCCAGGTTGCGCAGCACGCCGTTGAGCTGCGACGGCGTGGCGAAGCCCGAGCGTCGCCCGAGCTCTCGCTCGCTCCAGCCCCGCTCCTCGAGGATCGTTCGTATCCGGTCTGCGACGCCTGCCACGGGGCGGATCGTAGCACCTTTGACACCCCGCAATGACAAGCGGGAGGACGACAGTCTCGACGGGCGCAGCCGCCCCTCACACGTCGCGGACGGTCACGCCCTTCCAGAAGGCGACGCGCCCGCGGATCTCCTTCGCCGCGTCCTTGGGCTCCGGGTAGAACCACGCGGCGTCGGGGTTGGTCTCTCCCCCGACGGTGACCGAGTGGTAGCTCGCGGTGCCCTTCCACCCGCAGACGGTGTGGGTGTCGCTCGGGCTGAAGTGCTCCGCCCTCAGCGACGCGGCGGGGAAGTACGCGTTGCCCTCCACCGTCACGATGTCGTCGGACTCGGCCAGGACGGCCCCGTTCCACTCGGCTCGCTTGATCGTCATCGGATGTGCTCGTCTCTCGGCAGGTTGATGGTGGGGGAGCGGTCCGCGCCCGAGGGGGGTCAGCGGGCCCGCAGCAGGGTGTGCGCGAAGGGCCACTCGGCGTCGGTCCATTGACCGGCGCAGGCGAAGCCCGACTCGTCGCCCCAGGCGCGCAGCTCGTCGGTGCGGAAGCGGTGGCTCGACTCGGTCCAGATGCCCTCCCCCTCGGCGAAGCGGATGGTCTCGCCGTGGAGGTGCACCTCGCACGCCCGCCTCGCCACGAGGTGCATCTCGATGCGGCGGTCGCGGGCGTTCCACCGGGCCTCGTGGGCGAAGTCCGGGAGGGCGAAGTCTGCCCCGCACTCGCGGTTGATGCGCACCAGCAGGTTGCGGTTGAAGGCCGCCGTCACCCCGAGCGCGTCGTCGTAGGCGGGGAGCAGCCGCTCGGCGGGCTTCTCCAGGTCCGTCGCCAGCAGCAGCGCGTCGCCGGGGGAGAGCGTCGCGCGCACGTCCCGGAGGAAGCCGAGCGCGTCGCGGCGGTCGAAGTTGGAGAGGTTGCTGCCGAGGAAGAGCACCAGCCGACGCGCGCCGGGCACCCTCTCGGCGCGGCGCAGCCCGTCGAGGTAGGTGGCCTCGACGGGGCGCACCTCCACCCCGTCGAGCTGCTCCAGCGCCCGCTGACACTCCTGGAGGGCGGACGCGGAGACGTCCACCGCCGTGAACACCGTGCGGGGCTGGCGCGCGGTGACCGCCCGCAGGAAGAGCGCGGCCTTGCGCCCGCCGCCGGGGCCGAGCTCGACCACGTCGAGGGGGCCGTCGAGGGCGCGCACCACGTCGCCCGCGTGGCGCTCGATCATCCGCAGGTCGGCGCGGGTGAGGCCGTACTCGGGCAGCTCGGTGATGGCCTCGAAGAGCGCCGACCCGAGGGCGTCGTAGAGCAGCGCCGCGGGGAGGGCCTTGGGCGAGGCGCGCAGGCCACGGAGTACGGCCGTCACAATGGGCTCATCGGTCATGCGGCGCTCCCGTCGTCGACGCAGCGGAGCGTCGCATACACGTGCTGGTAATGGGGCTGAAACCAATTGCGAAACGAGCGGCGAAGGAAGCACCCCGCGGTGCGGGCAGAGGCGCCCTTGAGGACGAAGTGCTCGCCGTCGAAGAAGCTGGCGGAGTAGCCCTGGTAGAAGGGCAGCGGGGCGAATCCCTCGAAGGGAGCGAAGGGCGTGCGGGTCCACTCCCAGCCGTTGCCGAGCATCTCGTCGACGCCGAGGGCGCTGCGCCCCGCGGGGTGCGCTCCCACCGGCGTCGGGTCGACCTGGGCGAAGCCGAAGTTGCCGTGAACCCCAGGCACGGGAGCCGTCTCTCCCCAGGGAAAGGGGTTCTCCCGGCCGTCGAGGGTGGCGTAGGCCGCGCGGTGCCACTGGGCCTCGGTGGGGAGCGAGCAGCCCTGCCAGCGGGCGTAGGCGCGGGCCTCGGCCTGGCTCACATACACGGGCGTCGCCATCGGCAGCGGAAGCTCGCCGAACATCGCCCGCCACCACCAGCGGCCATCACGGCGCGACCAGAAGGCCGGGTGCTCGATGCGCTCGCGGTCGCGCCACGCGCGGTCGTCATCGGACCAGAGGGAGTCGTCGCGGTAGCCGCCGGCCTCGACGAAGCGCAGCCACTCGCCGTTGGTGACCTTGTGCGCTCGGATGCGGAACGCGGGCACGTCGACGGCGTGCGCTTCGTACTCGTTGTCCCAGGCGCCGTGAGGGTTCTCCGAGCGAGCGAGCCCGAGGGTGGCCCGACCCGCGGGGACCTCCACCCACGCGGGGGGAGGAGGCGCCACGTCGTCCCAGCGCGCGAGGCCGTGGGGCCTGAGCGAGCCTGGCGGCAGCCGGTGCAGCAGGTAGGAGAGCGTCTCGGCGTGCATCAGCCGGTGCTCCACCGCGAGGCGGGCGGCCCACCCCCCGGCGAGCCATCCCTCGAAGGGGGCGCGCGACAGGGCCTCGTCGACGTCGACGCGGGTGTCGGCGACCCACTGGCGGATGGAGCCCTCCGAGGGCCAGTCGGCCGCCGCGTCGCGGGGCAGCTCGCCGTGGACGGGGTCGATGCCGAAGGCGAAGAGGCGCTCGAAATCCTCGCGGCGAGAGGGAGCGCGGAGGCAGTCGCGGACGAGGAGGTTCCAGTCGAAGGCGTCGAGGTGGCCGAGGTAGAAGATCAGCCGGTGGCGCTCGGCGATGGGGCGGGCGAGCAGGGCCTCGGGGGTGAGCAGTGCGAAGAGGGAGTCGGTCTCGCGCCGGGCCGACTGGAGCTCGGTGATCAGCGCATCGCGGGTCGGGTCACGGGTCACGCCTTTGGGGCTCCTCGGGATCATCTACTCCATCCATCGGAGAGAAGTTACCTCCCCTCCGACTGTGGCCCTCGCATCCGGGTCGCCAGCCCCCGCACGAGCCCATTGGACGCCGCCGGAGCAATGCCTTAGCGATGGCCTCCGAGGAGAAGCACGAGTCATGGAGTACGAGCTGTTCTACTGGCCGGGAATCCAGGGGCGAGGGGAGTTCATCCGGCTCGCGCTCGAGGACGCGGGAGCGCGCTACGTCGACGTGGCCCGAGGGCCCGAAGGGGTGAAGGCCATCGCCCGCGTGCTGCGCGGAGAGGGCTTCGAGGGCCCCGCTCCCTTCGCGCCGCCGGTGCTGAAGCACGGCCCGCTGGTCATCGCCCAGGTGGCCAACATCCTCCACTACCTCGCTCCCCGCCTCGGCCTCGCGCCCGACGGCGAGGCGGCGCAGCACCTCGGGCTGCAGCTACAGCTCACCGTCGTCGACCTCGTGGCGGAGGTTCACGACACGCACCACCCGGTGAGCACCGCGCTCTACTACGAAGACCAGAAGCCCGAGGCGCGGCGGCGCGCGGCGAGCTTCGTCTCCCAGAGGCTGCCGAAGTTTCTCGGGTACTTCGAGAGGGCGCTCGCTCGCAACGGCGCGGGCGAACACCTCCTCGGCGACGCCGTGAGCTACGTCGACCTCTCCCTCTTCCAGGTGGTCGAGGGGCTGCGCTACGCCTTCCCCCGAGCGATGGACCTCGCCGAACCCAAGGTGCCCAGGGTGGTCGCACTGCGCGATCGCGTCGCCGCGAGGCCCAACCTCGCCGCGTACCTGAGCTCGCCCCGGAGGCTCGCCTTCAACGAGAGCGGCATCTTCCGCCGCTACCCCGAGCTCGACCTCGTGCCCGGCGAGGAGTGATCCCTCAGCGCCCGCCGCGCAGAGAGCGGGGGACGGCGACGCGCTCGATGCACGCGAAGAGCGCCTGCGTGAGAAGGGCCAGCGCCGCGGCGGGCAGCGCGCCCTCCATGATGGTCGCCGTCGAGTCGAGGCGGATGCCCCGCAGGATGGGCTGCCCGTAGCCCCCGGCGCCCACCATCGCGCCGAGGGTGGCGGTCCCGACGTTGATCACCGCCGCGGTCTTCACCCCCGCCAGGATCGACGGCAGCGCGAGCGGCAGCTCCACCAGCCGCAGCCTCGCGAAGGGCGGCAGGCCCAGCGCCTCGGCGCTCTCCCGCAGCGCCGTGGGGATGCCTCGAAGGCCCGCGACGGTGTTCTGCACGATGGGCAGGAGCGAGTAGAGGAAGAGCGCCGCCACCGCGGGCGCCGCGCCGATGCCCAGCAGCGGGATCAGCAGCACCAGCAGCGCCAGCGAGGGCACCGTCTGCAGGACGCCCGCGGCGCCCAGCACCAGCGCCCCGAGGCGAGGGCGCTTCGCCGCCGCCACCCCCAGCGGCACCGCGCAGAGCACGGCCGCGAGCAGCGACGACAGCACCATCGCGAGGTGCTCGCGGGTGCGCTGCCAGACGCGCTCGGCGCGGCCCTCGGAGGCGACGGCGGTGCGCAGCCCCCGGTGCGCTTCCAGCCAGGCCGCGGCGACGGAGGACTCCGTGCGGCGGCGGCGCTTCACCTGGTCGTTGAGGTCGATCATGGTGGCGGCGTCGAGGCTGCCTCCGAGCGACTCCAGCGCCCTCGCGCAGCCGGGCGAACGGCGGGGCAGGTCGGCGCGGTAGAGCAGCACCGCGGAGTACTCCGGGAAGTATTCGCGGTCGTCGGAGAGCACCCGGAGGCGGTGCCACGCGATCTCCGCGTCGGTGGTGTAGAGGTCCGTCGCTTGAATCGCTCCGGACGAGAGCGCGCGGTAGGCGAGGTCGTGGTCCATGCCTCGGACGTCGCGCTGGGGCAGGCCGTAGCGCGCCCGCAGCCCCGCCCAACCGTCGGCCCGGTCGAGAAACTCGTGCGACAGCCCCAGCGCGAGGCCGGGCTCCCGCTGGAGGTCGCTGAGGGTGCGAAGCCCCCGGGCGCTGGCGAGGGCCTCCGGGACGCCGATGGCGTAGGTGTTGTTGAAGCCCAGCGGCGCGGTCATCGCCACGCCCTCGCGGGCCAGCGCCCGGCGCATCCCCCGGAGGTCGCGCGCGTCGACGCCGCGGAGCAGCTCGGCCGCGAGGGTTCCGGTGTACTCGGGGTACGCGTCGATCTCGCCCGAGCGCAGGGCCCGCCAGAGCACGGCGGTGCCCCCGAGCTGCCGACGGTGCTCGGTGACCGCGCCCCTCGCCGCGCAGGCCCTCGCCGCCACCTCGCCGAGGATCACCCCCTCGGTGAAGTTCTTGGAGCCCACCCGCACGGCCTTCGGGGCGCACCCGAGGGCGCAGAGCGCGAGCAGCGCAGCCCACCTCATGGCGCCTCCCGCCAGGCGTCGAGGAAGTCCCTCACGAAGCCGTCCGAGGGGGCGCTCTCCAACGCCGAGAGCGGTCCCCGCTGCACCACCCGGCCGTCGCGCAGCAGCACCACCAGGTCGCCGAAGTGCCTCGCCTCTCGCAGGTCGTGCGTCACCAGCACCACCGTCTTCCCCAGCGTCCGAAACACCTCCCTCAGGTCGCGCTGCAGCTCGGCGCGCACCATCGGGTCGAGCGCCCCGAGCGGCTCGTCGAGCAGCAGCATCTCCGGGTCGAGCGCCAGCGCGCGCATCAGCGCCACCCGCTGCCGCTGTCCCCCGGAGAGCTCACCCGGATGCCTGTCGAGCAGCGCCTCGGGGAGCCTCGCCAGCGCCGCGAGCTCGGCCACGCGGGCGTCGATCCTTGGCGTCTCCCAGCGCAGCCAGCGGGGGAGCAGCGCGACGTTCTGCCTCGCGCTGAGGTGAGGGAAGAGCCCGCCCTCCTGGATGACGTAGCCCACCCTTCGGCGCAGCGCCTCCACGCTGGCCGGGGTGACGGGCTCGCCCAGCACCCGGAGCGTCCCCTCGTCGGGGGCGATGAGGCCGTTGATGAGCCGGAGCAGCGTGCTCTTGCCGCAGCCGCTCGGGCCGAGGAGCACCGTGGTGCGCCCGGCGGGGACGTCGAGGTCGATGGGCCCGAGGGCCACCGCGTCGCCGTAGCGCTTCGTCACGCCGACGAGCGACGCCGCCGTCGGGCCGTGGGCGGTCATCGACCCGGCGCGCTGCTACGCCAGGCCCTGCACCATGAGCACGGCGGTGAGCACCGCGGCCACGGTCACCGGGATGCTGAAGTTGTCGTCGAGCCGCTCGGAGTACAGCTCCGTCAGCGCGCCGCTCACGCCCGCGATGGAGCCCAGCAGCGCGGCCTGCGCCCAGGCCATCGGGAAGCCCACCCGCAGCACCAGCGTCGCCGCGAGGCCCGCCACCAGCGCGAAGGCCGCGGTGCCCTCCAGCGAGCGCCCGCTGCGCAGCCGGGTGCGGCCCCAGCGGCGGCCCACCAGCGAGGCCGCCGTGTCGCCCACCGCCAGCGCCATCACCGCCGCCGCGCACGCGGGGCGGGGGAAGGCCATCGCGATGAGCAGCAGGCCCGTCACGAACCACGTCGACGAGTTGACCCGCGTCCGCTCGTGGTCGTGCGCCACCGGGCCAAACAGCGTCATCATCAGCTCGTTGACCCGGGCGCTGCGCACCCGGAGAAACTCCGCCGTCCACGCGAAGACCGCCACCACCAGCGGCAGCCCCACCAGCCACGCGCGCGAAGGGAGCAGCACCGTCAGCGCCGTCGCCCCGGTGCCCATCCCCACGTGCATGATCATCCGAGCGCGGTTCATCGGTCGCGGGGGCCGGGCCGCCGCGGTCATGCGCGCCAGCGCCGCCTCGAGGGCCTCCTGCGCGGGGCGCACCTGCTCGCCGAAGCGCACCCAGGCCGACTCGCCCGCCTCCGCAGGCATCGCCTGCTCCAGCGTCTCCAGGGCCTCTCGCAGCGCCTCTCTCAGCGCCGCCGCCCGGGGCTCCATCTCCGCCTTCAGGGCGGCGCGCATCTGCTCGGTCACCTCCGTCGCCCGCTGCCGCAGCGCCGCGTGCGAGGTGTTGTCCGGCAACGCCCGTTCGACCGCTTCGAGCAGGTCGGAGAGCTCATCGGCGATGCGTTGGCCTTCGAGGCTCGTCGTGAGCGTCATATGAATTGAACAGAGCACTTAAGGGCTCTCTCCCGCAGGGTCAACCATGGCCACGGCGGTGGCCTCCGCGGCGCGCTGCCCATATACGGGCCGTCGAGCCCCAATGCCTGGCCCCGTCCCCAGCACCCCCCGCGCGCCGGGGTTTCCCATCGTCGACCTCGTCCGAGAGGCGCTGCGCTTCGCCCCGGTGGGGGTCAGCGTCGCGGCGGGGCTGCGCGGGGGCGTCGCCATGGGGGTTCCGCTGCTGCTCGCCGGGGCGCTGCACGCTCCGGCCCTGTCGTGGATGGCCCTCTCGGGCTTCCTGGTGAGCATCGTCGACAAGGGCGGCGCCTGGCGCACCCGCGCCTCCGCGATGGCGTGGGCCACCCTCGGGGCCTGCGCCGCCTGCGCCCTCGGACCCATCGCAGGAACCCGCCTCGACGCCTCCCTCGCGCTCGCCTTCGTGGGCGCGACGGCGCTCAGCTTCGTTCGCATCTACGGCGCCGGGGCGGTGGGCGCCGGGATGATCACCCTGGTGCTGCTGCTGGTCTCCCTCGCCCGCCCGGAGCCCTCCCTCGCGCGCTGCCTCGAAGGCGCCGCGGGCGCTGGCGCCGGGGGCGTGTGGGCGATGGTCCTCGCGCTGTCGCTCTGGCCGCTCCGTCCCTACCGGCCCGCGAGGCTCACCGTGGCCCGCGCGCTGCGCGCCGTCGCCGCGCTCGCCACGGAGGTGGCCCGGCTCCCGCTCGACGAGGCCTCCGCGGCGGCCCTGCGCGGGCAACGGGCGGCGGTGCGCCAGGCCATCGAGGAGGCGCGCACCACCCTCGCGGCCACGAGGCGAGGGAGGCGGGGCGACACCGGCCGGGGCGAGCGGCTGCTCATCGTGCTGGAGAGCGCCGACCAGACCTTCGCCGCGGTGGTGGCCCTCCGGGAGCTGCTCGGGGGGATGCGCGCCCAGGGCTCGGACGCCGTGGCCGACGCGGTGGTCCCAGCGATCGAGGCGCTCTCGGCGGACGTGCTGCGCCTCGCGGGGGTGATCGAGGCCGAGGGGCCCGACGCGCCCATCGCGCTGTCCCCTGCGGCGCTCATCGGGGCAGAGGCGACGGGGGACGCGGCGCTCGCGGAGGCGCTGCTCCAGAGGGCGCGCACGCTGATGGAGGAGGCCGCGGGCGCGGCGTCCACGCTGGAGGAGGAGCGCCCGGTGGAGGCGCTCCCCGCGGAGGGCGAGACGGACGAGGGCACCTCCTGGCAGGAGCACTGGACCTGGCGGTCGTCGGTCGCGCGGCACTCGCTGCGGGTCGGGGTGACGGTGGCGCTGGGGGTGTGGCTCACGCATCACTTCGCCCTGGAGCGGGGCTACTGGGTCACCATGTCGGCGGCGGTGATCCTCCAGCCGCAGCTGCCGGCGACGCTGTCGAGGGCCATCCAGCGGGTGCTGGGGACGGTGCTGGGCGGCGTGGTGGCGGCGCTGCTGATGTCGCACGTGCACGACCGGCACGCGATGCTGGCGCTGGTGTTCGCGCTGTCGGTGGTGAGCGTGGCGGTGCAGCCGATCAACTACGCGCTGTACTCCGCGCTGCTCACGCCGACCTTCGTGCTGCTGGCGGAGGCGGGGGTGCACGAGCCGGGGTTGGTGAGGGCGCGCATCGTCAACACGGTGCTGGGCGGGGCGCTGGCGCTCGCGGGCGCCCGGCTGCTGTGGCCGATGTCCGAGCGGGAGCTGTTTCCCAACACGGCGGCGGAGGTGCTGGACGACGTGCGGGCGCTGGCGGGCGCGGCGCTGGCGACGGGCTTCGAGCCGGAGCGCTACCACTCGGCGCGTCGCGCGACGGGCATCGGCCTCATCGACGCGGACGCCTCGCTCCAGCGCTGGATGGCCGAGTCGCCCCGGCGCGCGGCGCACCTGGAGGCCCCGATGGCCTTCGTGGTGTACGTGCGCGGGCTCACGTCGGCGCTGGTGGCGCTCGGGTCCGCCCGGCCGCTGGCGTCGTCGCCCGCGTCGCTCGACGCCTTCGCCGCCGCGGTGGAGGCGGAGCTCGCGGAGCTTCGCGCGGCCATCGTCGAGGCGAGGGCGCCGCGAGAGCCGGCGGACGTCGCCGGTGCCGCGGAGGCGGCGGGCGAGGGGCCTGCGCTGCGCAGCCGCCTGGAGCACGTGGCGCAGCAGGTGACGATGCTGCGAGGGAGCGTCGCGCGGTGGACGACGCCGGAGGGGTGACGGAGGCCGAGACCGTCGCCCGACTCCTCACCCCGACGCGCTGGCCCGGTAGCGCTCCGCCACCTCCGCGGCGACGCGGCGCACGAAGGCGCTCGCGGTCGAGGCCACGTGAAGCTCCAGCCCCGGCATCAGCTCGACCCGCTCCCATGGGCTCGCGCCCGCGATCGCGCCCGCCGTGGGCGCGGCGCTCGACTCCACCGGCTTCGGCGCGAAGCCGTGCCGCTGCGCCAGCGCCTCGTCGCTCGCCTGGAGCTGCACGTGGATCTCGTCGAGGTGCGCGCCCTCCCGCCGCAGCTTCGCGATGATCCTCGCTCGTAGCTGGAAGCTCGCCCCATAGCGCGTCGCCGCGCCCCGGAAGGGGACCGGCGTCAGCAGTCCACGGTCGATCCATGAGTGCAGCGTGTCCCTCGACACCCCGATCTCCGCAGCCAGCTCGCGCGCGCTCAGGGCTCCAGGCTCCTCCACAGGACCTCGTCTGCTCACCGGCGGTCTCCTCTCCTACGATCGAGCCAGAATATGACTCGATGGAGGGCTGTTCATCCTCCGGAGAGCAAAAATATCACTCGTTGGGGACAACGATCATCCTGCCGCGATCAGAAAAATGACTCGTTGGGGAGTACTTACTCCTCCGCGCGAGCAATCCGTCTGCTCGTACGGAGGAGTGGAACCTCCACATCGAGTCAAATCTGAGCGTGCACGGGGCATTTGACACCCTGCCGCGGGATACCTGTACCTTCGCGCCACCATGAAGACCCTCTCCTTCCTGTGCGCTGCGGCCTTCCTCGCGGGCTGCGCCTCCGATGAGGTCGACGCGATCCCTGGCGAGGACGACTGGGCCTCCGACCAGATCGTGGGCGCCAACTCGGTCGGTCGGCGCATGGCCGTCGAGGGCTTCGTCTACGTGCCAGTGGGCTCCCTGCAGTCGACCATCACCAGCGCCGTCACCGCGCAGATGCGCGTGCTCTTCGGCGCCGCGCGCACCAGCGACATCGGCCTCTCCGAGCGGCAGCCGATCATCAACCCGACCTCCTTCCGCCGCGACGAGGTGTCCGTCGTCGACACCGCCCGGCCGACCGCCGCGCCTCGCACCATGTGGCGCGTCCGCTACACCTATCGCTCGCGCGCCGTCGTGCCGCGCAGCCTCGCGACCACCAGCACCATCCCCACGGCGACGCTCTTCCCGGTCTCCCTCGGAACGCGCGCCGACGGGGTCATCGAGCGCTGCCAGGCCGACCGCACCCACGGCCTCTCCGCGGCCACCATCTGGTATCACTTCCAGCCCACGCTCCCGGACTGCGCGGCGGCCATCGAGGCCGAGCGCCAGCAGATCGAGGCCGACCGCCGGAGGCTCACCACCCCCGACCGGCAGGTGACCGCCAGCGAGGTCGGTCGGCTCTACCTCCCGCTCACCATGGCCTTCACGCCCCTCGAGTCCAACGAGGCCGCGTCGCCCGAATACCACCGGCTGTATGAAGACGACCGCCTCGTGGCGTACTCGTTCTTCGGGCTCGACAACGAGGCCGACGCCTACGACTACGGCGCCAAGAACTACTTCACCTGGCTGCGCACCGTCACCCGCGCGCAGCCCACGATGCGCTACAGCGTGCCCGACGGCACCGACCTCCTCGCCGTCACCTGGAACAGCCGCCCCATCGCCAACGTCACCTACGAGCGGGTGATCGGCTGGGTGCTCGACGACGCCAACTACCCCTCGGAGGTCTCCTCGGCCGATCGCCGGGCCTTCCGGCTGCAGGTGCTGCGGCAGTGGCGCGGGCACTACGTGCACCTGGGCATGAACGCGCAGGTGAGCACCGAGGGCCGCTCGCGGCTGGTGCCCATCGAGCTGCGCACCTACTACGGCGACGAGGAGAACGACCAGCGCGCGGCGGCGCGGCGGTACGCGGCGGCGTTCCGCGACGGGGACGTCTTCCAGTACACCGGGCACTCGCACCTGGGCTTCGGCCCGCTCGACCCGGTGAACTATCCGGCCTCGGTCTTCCCCAACAAGTACCAGCTGATGATGGTGAACAGCTGCGTGTCGTTCAACTACTACAACCAGTTCTTCCGGCTGCACCCGGGCGGCAGCGCCAACCTCGACACCATCACCAACGGCATCGAGGTCTACCTCGAAGGCGCCGGAACCTCCTCCGCGCGCTTCATCCTCGCCCTGATGGACGGCCGCTTCCGCAACTACCGCGCGATCCTCACGGACATGCGCGTCGACCTGCCGTGGGAGCCCGCCCATGACCCCAACCGCGTGGCCGACGGCGAGCTCGACAACCAGTTCACGCAGGCCCGCTTCCCGATGACGCTCACGCCCGCGCGCTGAGCGGCGGCCCCCTCACCGCGCTGCCGCGCGCCCTCACCCCCGCGGGGCGGGGGCAAGGGCTCCGACGTCTCAATCCGAGCGCGTACCTGACAGCTACCTGAGCCCTTGCCCCCGCTCCGCGGGGGTGAGGGCGCGCGGCAGCGCGGTGAGGGGGCCGTGAGGCTACCGCCGCGCAGGCGGCGTGCGCTATCACCGGTGGTGCCATGACAACCGCACCCTGGGTCGTTCACAAGTTCGGCGGGACCAGCGTCGCCAGCGCCCAGCGCTACCGCGACGTGGCCGCCATCGTCGCGCGCGAGCCCGGCGCCCGGAAGGCCGTGGTGGTGTCGGCGATGGCGAGGGTCACCGACGCGCTCATCGCCCTGACGGAGCTCGCCCGCGCGAGGGACGAGAGCTACGTCGCCCGGCTGGCGGAGCTGGTCGAGCGGCACGTCGAGGCCGCGAAGGAGCTGCTACCGGAGCCGGCGTACCTGGCGCTGACGGCGGTGCTGCGCGCCGACGCGGCGGACATCGCGGACGTGCTGCGGGCGATCTGGCTGGCCCGCACCTGCTCCGAGGAGCTCACCGAGCTGGTGTCGGGCTACGGGGAGATCTGGTCGGCGCAGATGCTGGGCGCTCACCTCGCGGCCACGGGCAGGAGCGCTCGCTGGCTCGACGCGAGGAAGGTGCTGGTGGTGCGCCCCGGGGAGACCGGCCCGGTGGTGGACTGGTCGGCGTCGAGGGCGCTGCTGATGGCGTGGCTGGCGAGCGAGCCGGCGGACGAGCTGGTCATCACGGGCTTCGTGGCGCAGACGCCGGAGGGGGTTCCCACGACGCTCAAGCGCAACGGGAGCGACTTCTCGGCGTCGATCTTCGGCTCCCTCCTCGACGCCTCCGCCGTCACCATCTGGACCGACGTGGACGGCGTGCTCAGCGCCGACCCGCGGCGCGTCCCGGAGGCGGTGGTGCTCGATGAGATGTCCTACGACGAGGCCATGGAGCTCGCGTATTTCGGCGCCAAGGTGCTGCACCCCCGCACCATGGCCCCGTGCGTGGCGCAGGGCATCCCCATCTGGATCCGCAACACCTTCAACCCGACGCACCCGGGCACTCGCATCCACCGGGCCGAGCCTGCGAAGGCGGGCGTCCCCGCGGTGAAGGGCTTCTCCACCGTCGACGGCATCGCGCTCATCAACGTCGAGGGCACCGGGATGATGGGCGTCCCCGGCGTGGCGCAGCGCATCTTCGGCTCGCTGCGCTCGGTGAGCGTCTCCGTGGTGATGATCTCCCAGGCGAGCTCGGAGCACTCGGTGTGCTTCGCGGTCCCGGAGGCGCAGGCGGCCATGGCGCACGCGACGGTGGAGAAGGCCTTCGCGTCGGAGGTGCACCGCGGGCAGATCGAGCGCGTCGACGTGGTGCTCGGATGCAGCGTGCTGGCCGCCGTGGGAGAGCGCATGGCCGACACGCCCGGCGTGGCCGCGAGGCTCTTCGGGTCGCTCTCCAAGGCGGGCATCAACGTGCGCGCCATCGCGCAGGGATCGTCCGAGCGCAACATCTCCCTGGTGGTCGACCGCGCCGACTCGACGCGCGCGCTGCGGGCCGTGCACGCGGGCTTCTACCTCTCCGACCAGGTGATCTCCGTCGGCGTGGTGGGCCCCGGTCTCGTGGGCCGCGCGCTGCTGGCGCAGCTCGAGGCGCAGGCGCCGCTGCTGCGGGCGCGCTTCAAGCTCGACCTGCGGGTGCGGGCCATCGCCAGCTCGACGCGCATGGTGCTGGGCGACCCATCGCTGGCGGCCGACGCGTGGGAGGGCGGAGGGCCGACGGTTCCGACGGACCTCACGGCGCTGGCCGAGCACATCCGCCCGTCGCACCTGCCGCACGCGGTGATCATCGACTGCTCCGCGAGCGACGCCGTCGCCGAGCGCTACGCGGGTTGGCTCGATCGGGGCATCCACGTGATCACCCCCAACAAGCGAGCGGGAGCCGGTCCGCTGGAGCGCTACCGGGCCATCAAGGAGCGGGCGCAGGCGAGGCGCACGCGCTTCTTCTACGAGGCCACGGTGGGGGCGGGGCTGCCGGTGATCACCACGCTGCGCGACCTCATCCAGACGGGCGACCGGGTGACGCGCATCGAGGGGGTGCTCTCCGGGACGCTGTCGTACGTGTTCAATTCCTACACGGGGGAGCTCGGCTTCTCGGAGGTGGTGCGGCAGGCGAAGGCCCTCGGGTACACCGAGCCCGATCCGCGCGACGACCTCGCGGGGACCGACGTCGCCCGCAAGCTGGTGATCCTCGGGCGGGAGATGGACCTCGCCATGGAGCTCGATGCGGTGGCGGTGCAGAGCCTGGTTCCGGAGGCGCTGCGGGGGGCGGACGTGGAGGCCTTCATGACGGGCCTCGCGGACTTCGACGCGCCGATGGCGGCGGCGCTGGAGGAGGCGAGGGCGGCGGGCGAGGTGCTGCGCTACGTCGGGGTGATCGAGGCCGACGGGCGGGCGAGCGCGTCGCTGCGGCGGTACCCGTTGGCGCACCCCTTCGCGAGGGTGGGAGCGAGCGACAACATACTGGCCTTCACGACGGCGCGGTACCACACGCAGCCGCTGATCGTGCAGGGCCCCGGGGCGGGGCCGGAGGTCACCGCGGGGGGCGTCTTCGCCGACCTGCTGCGGCTGGCCTCTTCGGTGGGGTGAGCGTCGGGCCGCGGGACTCCTCGCAGACGGCCTCTCGGTCGTACTCCGAACTCCAGTCAGGGCTCTTCCTCGCCGTCGCCCTCTCCCGCGGCGCGCAGCAGGGCGTCGAGGTCGACGACCCGGATCGTGCGCCGGTCGATCTCGATGGCGCCCAGCTTCACCAGGCGGGCGAGCGCGCGGGAGAAGGTCTCGGGGAGCATCCCGAGCAGGCCTGCCACGACCTGCCGCGGAATCTGCGGGGCGTTCTGGCTGGGGGCCTCGTCGAGCAGCCAGCTCGCCACGCGGCGCGTCGCGTTGCCGTCGGCGCAGGAGCGTCGCGGCACCTCGTTGCATCGCGTGCGGAGCGCGAGCTGGAGCACGGCGCGCGCCGGGGAGTCTTCGGGGCCGAGCCATGCGTCGACGACGTCGCGCGGGGCCACGCACAGGGTCGCCGCGTTGAGGGCGACCGCCGAGTCCCGGTAGGTGTCGCTGACGAGCCCTTCGGTGCCGAGCATCTCGCCCGGGCGCCGCACGGCCCAGGTGACCCCGCTGCTACGCGCCTCGCTGGTCTCCCGCGAGAGCGCGACGTAGCCGCTCACGATGTACCAGACGCGGTCGGCCGTATCGCCTTCGACGTAGAGGTGCGCGCCCGCCTCGCGCTCCCTCGGCACGAAGGGGCACGCGCGGTGCTCGGCGACGCCCGCGGCGAGCCCTAGCGGACACGAGTAGCAGCGCTCCAGCGCCACGCGCGGCGAGGGCGTCGAAGGCCGCTCTGCGGCGGTCGAATGAGCAACAGGCTTCAACGCGTCCTCAGTGGGTGCATGGAACCATCGCTGGCGCTGTCGGCTCTCCGACGGTGCTGAGCTACCGGGGATGGTTGCCCCTCTCGCGACGCGGCGCAACCCGACGGGGGCGGAGCGTTCCCCACACCGGAGCCCTGGCTGGCATCTCGTGCCGCCCCTAAGGACGCGGCTCTGATGAGCGACACACGAACCACGAGCGCGCTCGTCGCGCTCCTCGCCTCGGCCCTGGCCGGCTGCGGAGACTCCACGCCGGGCGGCGCGCTCGACGCCGCCGTCGACGTCTCCGTGGACTGCTCCACCGACATCCCCACCGGCGACGCTCCCGCCCCGGAGCCCACCTTCGCGGGCGTGCAGGCCTTCTTCCGGCGTCGGTGCGCCGCGGGCTCCGCGTGCCACGGAGACGGCGGGCAGGGGATGCTCACGCTCCAGGGCCCGTCGCTCCACGGCGCCCTGGTGGGCCGGCGCTCCGCGGGCTTTCCGGCGCTGCCTCGCGTCGAGCCGGGCCACCCCGAGCGGAGCTTCCTCTGGCTGAAGATCGACGGGTGCTTCACCCAGCTCCCGGGGTGCAGCGATCCGGCCGGGCCGTGCGGCCGACAGATGCCTACGCCCTCCCCGATCTCCGAGGGCTTCGCGCTGTCCGAGGCCGCCGTGGTCCACGGCTGGATCCTCGCCGGAGCGCCGCCCTGAGGGGTCGCCGGGCTCTACTTGACCGTGGTCAACGTGAAGTACGATTTCTCCGCCTACCCTCCGGGCATGGATCGCTCGCTATTTCCTTTGTTTCTCGGTGTATTTCTCGCGGGCTGCTCGACCTCGCCGACATCGTCGGGCCCCCCTCTCGACGGCTCCGTGCCGGAGCTCGACGCCCCCAGCGCGGACCTCCCGCTCGGCCCGACGTGGTGCTCCGTCGGCAGGACCGTCACTCAAGGCAGGCTCCCCGCGGGCTACTGCGTGAAGCTCTTCGCGGGCTCGCCGGACGGCAACGTCGCGCACTCGCCCGTGATGGAGCCCAGGGTCATGGCCTTCGCGCCCAACGGCGACCTCTTCGTCAGCGCGCCCTCGATGAGCACGGTGGGTGGCGCGTTCGGAGGCCCCGGCGCGATCCTGGTGCTCACCGACGACGACGCCAACGGGACCGCCGAGGTGCACACCTTCCTCTCCGGCGTGGCCGATGTGCACGGCATCGCGTTCGGCCCCGACGCGCTCTACTACACCACCACCAGCGCCCTCTACCGCGTGGCCTACGCGGCCGGTCAGCGGGCCAGCAGCGGCGCCTCCTCGCAGGTGAGCGTCATCCCGAATCCGGGGCGCTGGACCCACGGACTCGCTCGCTCCGTCGGCGGGGTGATGCACGTCTCCAACGGCGTGCTCGCCGCGTCGTGCCCTGCGCGCGACGTCGGCTACGTGGCCACGGTGACCTCCGGGGCGCCGTCGATGATGGCCGTGGGTTTGCGCAACCCGATGTACATGCGCTGCCACCACCGCGACGAGCTCTGCATGGCCGCGGAGATGGGCGACGACGGCGGCGGCTCCTACGGCGCCCGGGAGAAGCTCTTCCGCATCCGCTCGGGGACCGACTACGGCTTCCCCTGCTGCGCGGGCCCCAACCTCCCTGCGCCAGGCGCGAGCGACTGCGCGGGCATCACCCAGGAGGAGGTGGTGATCCCGATCGGCAACTCCCCCTTCGGCTTCGACTGGGAGCGCGGCGTGTGGCCGGGCGCCATGAGCGGCGTGCTCTGCATCGCCCAGCACGGCAGCTTCTACTCCTCGCCGCCGTGGCTCGGGGAGGGCGTGTACTGCACCCCGACCGACCCGACGACCCACGTGCCGACCGCGAACTTCAGCATGTTCCTCGGGGGGTTCAGCCCCGCCAACATGGGCACCGCCCGGATGCTGCGCCCGGCCGACGTGGCCTTCGGCCCGGACGGTCGGATGTTCATCGCCGACGACGTCGCCAACGCCGTCTACTGGGTCGCGCCCCAGAGCCTCGCGAGACCCTGAGAGCCCCCTCCGGTGAGTCACCCGATCATGCAGTATCGATCCGTCCTCCCTGGCGTCGCGCTCTGCCTCGCTGGGCTCCTCGGCTGCTCCAGCGCCTCGACGACGCCCGACGACGCCAGCGCCCCCGCCGATGTGACGGCGTCCTTCTCGGCCATGACCGCGGTGACCACCCTCGGTCAGAACTGCATGCCCGTGGTGGCCTCCGACCCGCTCTCCCTCCGCGGGTCGATCACGCTCACCAACACCGGGACCGTCCCCATCGGCCCGATCACCCTCTCCGCGGGGCTCGTGATCCGCGTGCTCGGGGGCGAGACCATGGCCACCTTCGCGGTCACCCCGGTCACCCTCGCCGCCGTGGCTCCGGGCCAGAGCGGAACCGTCGACTTCACCAAGACCGCAGGCTCGCTGGCGGGCGACGCCGGGGTGAGCGGCTGCGAGATCGTGCCCTGCGACAGCCCCGTCCGCATCGCGCTGCGGCTGACGGGCCCCCACCTGCCTGACGGCGCGCGCGCCTTCTCCGAGCCGATGCCGATGCCCTGCACCCATTAGCGCAGGGCGGCGCTCAGCTCCCCAGTCGCGCGTCGATCGCGCGTCGCACGGCGTCCACGTCCGGGGGCAGCTCGATGGGCCGGTTGGCGTGCCGCGACGTCGCGCCCTCCAGCGAGCCCTCGTGGTACGCGCGCTTGAACTCCGTGAACTTCAGCCCGTGGGCCGTGCTCACCACCACCACGCGCTCGTCGGGGGCGATGGTCTTCGCGCGCACCAGCTTCTCCACCGCGGCCAGCGCCACCGCCGTGTGGGGGCAGTTGTACATCCCCGTCGCGTCGGCCCTCGCCGCCGTGTCCGCCAGCTCGTCCTCGGTCGCCTGCTCCACCACGCCGTCGGTCGCCCGCAGCATCTTCACCGCGCGGTCGATGCTCACCGGCGCGCCGATCTGGATGGCGCTCGCCGCGGTCTTCGCCGCCGTGATGGGCGCGTAGTTCTCATAGCCCGCCACGAAGGCCCGGTAGAGGGGATTGGCCCGCTCGGCCTGCGCCACGCAAAGCCTCGGGAGCCGTGTGATGAGCCCCAGGTCGCGCATCAGCATCAGCCCCTTGCCCAGCGCATACACGTTGCCGAGGTTGCCGCCCGGGACGACGATCCAGTCCGGAACCTCCCAGTCGAACTGCTGCACGATCTCGACGGCGACGGTCTTCTGCCCCTCGATGCGCAGGCTGTTCATCGAGTTGGCGAGATAGATCGACCCGTCTTCGGTGAGCGACTGCACCACCTTCATGCAGCCGTCGAAGTCGGTATCCAGGGAGAACACCATCGCCCCGTTGGCCAATGGCTGTAGCAACTGGGCGATGGACACCTTGTTCTTGGGGAGCAGCACCAGCGAGGGGAGCCCCGCCGCCGCGCAGTAGGCCGCGAGCGCCGCGGAGGTGTCGCCGGTGCTGGCGCAGGCCACCGCCCTCACGCTCCTGCCCCGGCGGATCATCTCTCGCACCGCGGAGACCAGCACGGTCATCCCGAGGTCCTTGAAGGAGCCCGTGTGGCTGTTGCCGCACTGCTTCACCCAGAGGTCGCGCAGCCCGATGGAGCGGCCGTAGCGCTCGGCCCACAGCAGGTTCGACCCGCCCTCGGCGAAGCTCACGATGCTCTCGTCCGCGATGCCCGGGTAGACCCACTCGCGCTTGCCCCAGACGCCCGATCCGAAGGGCCACTCGGTGCGCATCCAGCGGCGCTCGAAGGCGGTCATCCAGGCCGCGGCGCTGCGGTCTCTCAGGGCCTCGACGTCGTGCTCCACGTCGAGGAGCGAGCCGCAGGAGCGGCACCGGTAGATCACCTCGTCGAGGGCGTAGCGCTCTCCACACCCGGCGAAGCAGACGAAGCCCGCGCTGTATTTCATGGCACCGCTACGTCTACCAGAGTCGCTCCGCTCGCGCGCCACGCCGCCGTGATGTGCCCGATGATCTCCTCCACGCCGACCCCGCGGGTCACCTGCGCGAACACCGTCGGACCCTCCTTTCGCATCAGCTTCGCGTCGCGCGCCATCACCCCGAGGTCGGCCCCCACGTAGGGCGCGAGGTCGGTCTTGTTGATCACCAGCAGATCGCTCTGGGTGATGCCCGGACCTCCCTTGCGAGGGACCTTGTCCCCTCCCGCCACGTCGATCACATAGACGGTGTAGTCGACCAGCTCACGGCTGTACTGCGCCGCCAGGTTGTCGCCGCCGCTCTCCACGAAGAGCAGCTCCGGGGAGACGTCTTCCATGAGCTGTTCGAGCGCGGCGAGGTTGGGGGAGATGTCCTCCCGGATGGCCGCGTGGGGGCAGCCGCCGGTCTGCACCGCGCGAATCTGCGCCGACGGGAGCGCCTCGTGTCGGGAGAGAAACTCCGCGTCCTCTTTGGTGAAGATGTCATTGGTGACCACCCCGAGCCGGTGCCGGTCGCGCAGGGCCCGGCAGAGCGCCAGCAGCAGGGCCGTCTTGCCGCTGCCGACAGGGCCGCCGATGCCCACGGTGAAGGCCCTCGCCGAGAAGTCCCTGGGGTGCGGAGCGTCGCGCTCGGCGTAGCGCCCGGGGTGGGCGTGGTGCTCGTGCGCGTGGTCGTGCGGGTGGTCGTGGTCGTCGTGCATCGGTCAACGGTCCTTCTGGTTCATGGGAGATGAACCCTCACGATTGAAACAACCTCGAATAGAGCGCGTCGTGGCCCATGCCCGCGGCCTCCACCAGCGGAGCCGTCTGCGCGGCGTCGTCCACCCCGAGCGCCCCGCAGCGGGCCAGCACCGCCGCCTGCGTCTCCTCCGCCTCCGCCTGCAGCCGCTGCGCCTCGAAGGGGCCGATCAGCCCCAGGCGCACCGCCGCCGACGACACACCCCGCAGCGTCCAATGAAGAACCACCGCCTGCGACTCCTCGCGCCCGAAGCCCAGCGCCCCCAGCGTCACCCCCGCGGAGGGCCCCAGGTGAAGCGCCAGCCGCTCCCTCCGCGCCCGCTCACGGAGGGCGCCGAGGTCACCCGGGAAGATCCTCGCGCCCGCGTCGAGCAGCGCCCGCCCCTGCGCCCGGCTCGCCCGATTGGCCACATGGCTCGCCATGAACACATCGCACAGCCCGTCGAGCTCGCTCAGCGCCCCAGGGGACTCGTGCGCCGCCTTCACGAAGGGCAACACCCCGTAGCCCGCCTGCCAGAGCGCCTCTGCGATCATCCTTCGAACGCCAGCGCTCCCTCCCACCAGGGACAATTGCGCCATCGCCTCCAGCGCCCCGGAGTGCGCGAAGCCCCCGGTCGGAAGCGCCGAGTCGACCAATTGCCACACCCGCCAGCGCGACGCGCCCTCCATCAGAACAACGAATACCGCTGGCCCAGGGCCACCACCGCCGCCGGATCACACCGCAGCAGCACCCCGTCCGCCCTCACGTCATAGGTCTCCGGGTCGACCTCGATATGGGGCAATGCGTCGTTGAGCCTCATGTCCCTCTTGCCCAGTCCGCGACACCCCTTCACCGCGGAGAGCGCCTTGTGAAGCCCGAGCCGCGCGGTGGTGCCTTCGTTCAAGGCGCGCTGGGAGACGAAGGCCAGGCTGGTCGCCCCGACGGCCCTCCCCATCGCCCCGAACATCGGGCGCATGTACGACGGCTGCGGCGTCGGAATCGACGCCCCCGGATCGCCCATCTGCCCCCACGCCACGAATCCCCCCTTCAGGACAAGCTCCGGGCGCACCCCGAAGTACGCAGGCTTCCAGAGCACCAGGTCGGCCAGCTTGCCGACCTCGACCGAGCCGATCTCGTGGGCGAAGCCGTGGGCGATGGCCGGGTTGATCGTGTACTTGGCCACGTAGCGCCGCACCCGCGCGTTGTCGTTGTCGCCGCTCTCTTCCGGCAACCGGCCGCGCTGCTCTCGCATCTTGTGGGCGGTCTGCCAGGTGCGGGTGATGACCTCCCCGACGCGCCCCATCGCCTGCGAGTCGCTCGCGATCATGCTGATGGCGCCGAGGTCGTGGAGGATGTCCTCCGCGGCGATGGTCTCTCCCCGGATGCGGCTCTCGGCGAAGGCCACGTCCTCGGGAATGCGCCGGTCGAGGTGGTGACACACCATCAGCATGTCGAGGTGCTCGTCGAGGGTGTTCACCGTGAAGGGACGGGTCGGGTTGGTCGAGCTCGGCAGCACGTTGGCCTCACCGCACACCCGGAGGATGTCCGGGGCGTGCCCGCCGCCCGCTCCCTCGGAGTGATAGGTGTGGATCGTGCGCCCGCGGAAGGCCGCGATGGAGTCGTCGACGTAGCCCGACTCGTTGAGCGTGTCGGTGTGGATGGTCACCTGCACGTCCTCGCCCTCCGCGAAGTCGAGGCAGCACTCGATGGCCGAGGGGGTGGTGCCCCAGTCTTCATGGAGCTTGAGGCCGATGGCGCCGGCCCTCACCTGATCGTCCAGGCCCTCCGGGCGGGAGCTGTTGCCCTTGCCAGTGAGCCCGATGTTCAAGGGGAGTACGTCGGTGGCCTGGAGCATCAGCCCCAGCTGGTGCGCGCCCGGGGTGCAGGTGGTGGCGTTGGTCCCTGTGACGGGGCCGGTTCCGCCGCCGACGAAGGTGGTCACCCCGCTCGCGAGGGCTTCATCGGCCTGCTGGGGACAGATGAAATGGATGTGCGCGTCGATGGCCCCGGCGGTCACGATGCGCCCCTCCGCGGCGAGCGCCTCGGTGGTCACGCCGACGATCATCCCAGGGGTCACGCCCGCCATCACCGCGGGGTTGCCCGCCTTGCCGATGCCGACGATGCGCCCTCGCTTGATGCCGATGTCGGCCTTGTAGATGCCGGTCCAGTCGACGATGAGGGCGTTGGTGATCACCAGGTCGAGGGCGTCGTCGTCGCGCACCCCGGCGGCCTGCCCCATGCGGTCGCGCAGCACCTTGCCGCCGCCGAACTTGCACTCGTCGCCGTAGGTCGTCGCGTCGCGCTCGACCTCCACCATGAGCCCGGTGTCGCCGAGCCTCACCCTGTCTCCCGTGGTGGGACCGAACATCGCCGCGTAGCTGCTCCTCGGCACCCAGACGCTCATGGCCGCACCCCCACGCGCACCAGGGACACCGAGCGCTCCTCGCCCGGCTCGAAGCGCACCGCCGTCCCCGCGGGGATGTCCAGACGGGTATGGGCCGCGGCGGCGCGGTCAAAGGACAAGGCGCGGTTGGTCTCTTCAAAGGGGAAGTGACTCCCCACTTGAATGGGACGGTCTCCCGTGTTGGTCACCTGCAAGGTCAGCGTATCCCGCCCCGCGTTGAGCTCGATGGAGCCCTCCTTCACCATCAATTCTCCTGGGATCACCGCCTCGGGATCACCCGAGGAGGCACGGCGTTCGGGCACCGGGAGGAAGCTCCCATGGAGGGCCAGCGAGAGGTCGCCGTGCTCCGAGGCGATGGGCCGATGAACGGTCACCAGCTTGGTCCCATCGGGGAAGGTCCCTTCCACCTGGACCTCCTCCAGCATCCCGGCCACCCCCGGCATCACATCGGAGTGGCCCAGTAGCTGGCGCCCCAGGTCCATGAGCTCGGCCACCGTGCGGCCGTCGCGGATGAACTCCAGGAGCTGCGTCGCCAGCAGCGCCGTGGCCTCCGGGACGTTGAGCCTCAGCCCTCGCGCCAGCCGCTTCTGAGCAAGGAAGCCGGCCGAGTGGAGGAGCAGCTTGTCGAGATCGCGTGGGGTGAGGTGCATGACGGCCGGGCGCAGCCTAACGCGCCCTGCCGCGGTGCGTTACCAACGCCGTGTAAACGGGTCGTCGCCGATGAGCTCCGCCACGAAGGCGAGGTGCGAGCGCGCGGCGCCGAGGGCCGCGGCGGCGGTGGAGGCTGCGATGCGGACGAGGGCTCCGCCGTCGAGGGGGGAGGCGGACTCGATACGACCGGGGTGGGCGCCGGGGCTCGTGCGGCCGATGCGGTCGAGCAGCGCCGCGGCGAAGGGGGCGACGCGATCGCCCAGGAGCACCAGGGTGGCGAGGGCGTCGAAGCCGCCGAGGCGAGCGTCGAGGGGGCCGTGCGAGGGGTCGAGGAGCACCCGGTCGGAGAGCGCGAGGCGGCCGTCGCGGCGCACGTCGACGCGGCTGGCGTAGCGGGAGAATTGCCAGCGCTCCCCGCGGGAGACACGGCCTGCGTGGAGGGCGTCGAGGAGCACGAGGGAGGCGCCGGGGGCGAGGTCGACGTCGATGCGCTGCGAGTAGGAGGCGCCCGCGAAGCACACCACCGGGTCGGGGAGCAGCACCGCGAGGGCGCCGTCGTCGAGGCGGAGCGCGGTGCGTTGGGATGATCCTCGGGGGCCGCGGAAGACCTTGGTGCTGGCCTGGGTGGCGAGCATGAGGGAGGCGCCGGGGCCGACGTGGGCGTGGAGGGAGAGGGCGTCGCCGTCGACGAGGCCGCCGCCATACGAGGTGGTGTATGCCCAGAGGGCGTCGCCGCGGTTGTCGGGGAGCAGGAGGCGCAGAGGGCTGTCGGCGCGAGCGCGGGTGGCGACGCTGCGGCCGCGCACGCGGGAGACGGTGAGAGCGCCGTGGCCGGAGGGGGTCACTCCGGCGACGGGCCGAACGATGCGGCGAGCGCCCGCGCCTCGACGATGTTGTCCTCGATGGAGCAGTAGGTCCATCCGCCGTAGCGGCCGATGGAGTGCACGCCGTGGGCGCGCAGGTCGCCCGCGACGCGCGAGTGCTCGGCCATGGAGGCTCGGGTGATGTGCACATAGGCCGGGTCCATCACCACGGAGTGGTGGGCGACCAGCTCGTGCTCATCGATGACGCCTGCCTTCTTCAGGTCGGCGAGCACCCTCTCCCGGGTGGCGTCGACGTCGACCGGGGCGTCTCTGGCGAAGCCCACTTCGACGTAGAGGCTGAGTCGGTCGGTGTCGAAGATGTTGTCGTAATAGCCGATGCGATAGAAGGTGATGTCCCGGGAGGGGTAGTAGACCCAGTGGACGTCCTTCTTCCCCTTGCGGTCGAAGCCCAGGTTGAACACCAGGACCTTGTTCCAGGTGAAGGCGGAGCGGTCGTGGGGGACGGCGGCGATGTCGACCAGCCGGGGAAACGGGGCCGAGGACACCAGTCGCTCATATCGGATGGAGCGCTTCGAGGTGCGCGCCACGCGATTGGGAACATCGATGGAGAGGAGCGCCTCTTCCAGGGCGATGCGCGACGGGTCGACCGCGCTGGCGATAGCCTTCACATACTCGATGGCTCCGCCCGCGGGGTAGGTGAAGGTCGAGTTGTACGAAGCGTTGTCCGCGGCCTTCATGTTGCGGATGATGTCCGTGAGGTCGGCGTGCGGGAAGAACCTCCCCATGGCGTCGCGGTCGAGCGTGGCGAGGTCGCAGGCGTAGAGCTTCTCGTTGTAGGGAATGAGAAACTTCTCCGCGATGGAGCGCCCGAAGCGGCCGTAGAGCATCTCCTTGAAGTTGGTCTCCGGGGCCTGCGCCCCGCCGGCGCGGGCGAAGTACAGGTCGTAGAGGCAGTCGATGAAGTCCTGCTGCGGCAGCTGGTGGATGTTCTTCTGGAAGGGGAAGTCGATGGTGTGGCCGTCGATGTCGATGAAGGTCTTCTTCGCGACGACGCGAATCTCCTGATCGCCCATGCGCGCCCGCAGCCAGGCCTCGATCTCGGGGTGCTTGAAGTGGAAGAAGTGCCCCGAGTAGTCCCAGACGAAGCCGTCGCGCTTGACGGTCTTGCAGTAGCCGCCGATCTCCCGGTCGGCCTCCAGCACGAGGTAGTCGGTGCCTGGGAGCGCGGCCGCGGTGGCGAGCCCGCTGACCCCCGCCCCCACGATGAGCGTCTGAACGGATTCCATGCCCGACTCTATAGGTCAGGAGCGCGCCTGAGCACTACCGGGTTTCAGCCCGCCGGGGAGCCGTCGTCGCCGGTCGGTCCGCCGCGCTCCACGCGGGCCTCGTCGCGCTCTCGGCGCGAGGGGTTCACCCGCACCAGGCCGTGGTCTCCGTCGACCAGGGCTACGTCGCCGTCGCTCGCCCAGTTGTAGATCCCCGCGGCCTCGCAGACCGTCGGCACGCCGATGAGCTCGACGATGGAGCGCACCTTCCCGGGGCCCACCGCGCCGGAGAGCACCAGCGCCGCAGGGTGCGAGCGCGCCGCCAGCAGCAGCTCGAACACCGTCACCGTCTCGCCCACCCACACGGCTCCCTTCGGCACCGCGGGGGCCTCCTCGTGGGAGAGAATCGCCCGCAGCGCGTCGCAGAGCTCGGACATCTCCATCGCCCGCTCGGTGATCAACGGCACGTCGGTGATGCGCGCCGCCCTCGTCGCCTCGCGCGCCACCTGCGCCAGGGCGTGACCGAGCCCCCGGCCCTTCGCCAGCTCGAGCGTGCGCTCGCTCAGCCGTGCGTCGTCGAGGATCGTGCGCGTCAGCGTGAGGAAGCTCGCGTCGATGCCCCGCCGCTCCGCCGCCCGGGCGTGGGAGTCGAGCGTGGCCTCGCAGGAGTGCAGGGCCCGCTCCAGGGCCTTCGCCTGGTCGCGGGCGCTGGCCTTCGCGTCGGCGGTCGAGGCGCGGGGGGAGGGGCGCCCCACCGCCGAGAGGATGCCCAGCGCGCGGCCCGCGACCAGGGAGCGGCCGGGGACGGTGACGCGGCGGGTTCCGGTCGGGCGGGGGTGATTCGTGGGGGTCGGGCCGCTCGCGACGATGCGGGCGCGCTCCAGCAGCGGGGCGATGGCGCCGCCGAGGGCCATGAGGAGCTCGACGTCCGAGGCGGAGTAGGCGCCCTGTCGGCGCTGCACCACGAGGGCGCCGGCCGCCCCGTGGGGGCCCGGAACGGGGATCGCCAGGAAGGCCGGGAAGCGCTCCTCGCCGAGCATGGAGAAGGGGCGGAAGCGGGCGTGGTCGGGCGCGATGTCGGCGGAGACCGGGCGCAGGCACTCGACGGCCATGCCGACCAGGCCCTCGCCGGGGCCCAGGCGCACCTCGCCGAGGGCGCTGGTGGTGAAGCCCACGTTGCCGCGCATCACCAGGCCGTCGCCCTCGCGCAGGTAGAGCGAGCACACGTCGCTGCGGAAGACCGCCGCCACCCGGCGAGGGACCTCGTCGAGCAGGTCGGTGAGCGGGCGAGGCCGGGCGAGGGCGTGCACCAGGTCGACGACGGCGTCGAGGCGCTCGACCCCGCGGCCGTGGATGGTGGGCGTCACGCCCGAGGCGGAGAGGGAGTCGGAGGGAGCGTCGGTGGACATCGGTGGCGCAGGGGGGAGCCAAGCACGGGCGAGCGCGCGGGGGCAATGGGCGTGGCGGCACAGAAGCGGGTGGGCGTCGCTTCAGCGCAGCGGTTGACCCGCGAGACGACGAGCTGAGAGCCTGGTCCGAATGCCAGCGATCGTCCGTAGTCATCCGCGCCACGTGCTCAACGCGCCGACAGGCGGGTGCATGATCGATGCGCTCCGAGCGGCGATGCGCGAGGCCGACGAGGTCGCGATCGCGGTGTCTTTCGTGCGGACCTCCGGGCTCCAGTTGCTGCTTCCCGCGCTCTCGGGGCTGCGCGAGCGCAAGGCGAAGGTGCGCCTCCTGACGTCGACGTACCTCGACGTGACCGAGCCTCAGGCGCTGCTCTCGCTCTCGAAGCAGCCGCCGATCGAGCTCCGCGTGCAGAGCGGCTCGCAAGGCTTTCACGCGAAGAGTCACCTGCTGACGTTGCGCGAAGGGCAGCGGGTTGGATGGATCGGCTCGTCCAACTGGTCGCTCTCCGGGCTGCGAGACAACGTCGAGTGGAACGTTCGTGTCGACGACGGCGACGCCTTCGAGGAAGCCCTGGCGGCCTTCGATGGGCTCTGGCGGCGGGACGACGTGCGCGCCGTCGACGAGGCGTTCATCGCGGCCTATGCGCGTGATCGAAAGGCGCGCAACCTCGCGGGGTCGGGCGAGGGCGCCGGCATCGCGCTGCGGGTCGCCGACGCCGCGGGCCCCACCGGAGGATACCTGCCGACGCCGCAGCCCACGAGCCTGCAGCGAGAGGCGTTGCAGCGGCTGCGCGAGATGCGCGCGACCGGCGTCGAACGCGCGATCGTGGTCGCGGCCACGGGCACCGGGAAGACCCTGCTGGCGGCCTTCGATGTGATCGCCGCGGGGGCGAAGCAGGTCCTGTTCGTGGCGCACCGGAAGGACATCGTCACCCAGGCCGCGAGGGAGTTCGCCCGGGTGTTTGGTGCTTCGCTCCCATGCGAGGTGCTGGTCGAGGGAGAGCGCTCCACGGGCCAACCCTTCGTGTTCGTGACCATCCAGGCGCTGCTCGCGGCCTCAGGCGCGGGGCTCCGAGAGCGCGCCTTCGACTATGTGGTCATCGACGAGTTCCACCACGCCAGCGCGTACGGCTGGCGCGAGATGCTGCGGGCGATTCGCACGAAGTTCCTGCTGGGGCTGACGGCGACCCCGGAGCGGGCCGACGGGCACAACGTGATGGAACTCTGCGACTGGAACGTCGCCTACGAGATCCGCCTGCCCGCGGCGATCCGAGGCGGGTTCCTGCTCCCGTTCCACTACTTCGGCATCGCCGACGACCTCGTGGACTATCAGAAGCTCCTGGGCGCTGGGCGCAGGCGCTTCGACGAGGACGAGCTCGGCGCGGCGTTGAGCCTCACCGAGCGGGTCGACCTGCTGCTCCGGCACGCGGACGAGAAGGGCTACGACGGGCCGAAGCGCGTCGCGGTGGCATTCTGTGCGGGGGTCGCGCACGCGGAGTTCATGCGCCGCGAGGTGGAGCGCAGGGGGCGGCGCGCCGAGGTGGTGCACGGCGGCACAAGCCTCGACGACCGGGCGCGGATCTACGCGGCGCTGCAAGACCCGGCGAACGCTCTGGAGTGGCTGTTCGTGGCGGACGTGTTGAACGAGGGCGTCGATCTGCCCGCGCTCAACACGGTGGTGTTCCTGCGGCCGACGGAGTCGCCGGTGGTGTTTCTCCAGCAGCTCGGGCGAGGGCTACGGCGGCATGAGAGCACCGCGCTGCTGACCGTGCTCGACTTCGTGGGCGTGCACCGCGGGGCCTTCGAGGCGTTGCTGGCGCTGCATGATTCGTCGGCGGTCCCGACGTCGCGGAGCGCCGAGGTCGCGCGCTCGCTCGGGGTGGCGTTCACGCCGCCGGAGGGCTGCGAGGTCGTGCTCGAAGACCAGACGCTGAAGGTGCTGGAGAAGGTCCGGCAGCTCACGACCACGCGGGCCAGTCGGGTGGAGGGCGTGTATCGCGAGCTGCGCGAAGAGCTGGGACGGCCGCCGCGCCCGATCGACTTCTGGGAGCGAAGCGATGTGGATATCAAGGACCTTCCCGACTGGCGGCATCTGCGCATGAAGATGGGCGACGCCGCGCCGTGGGAGCACGCGGTCGAGGAGGGAGGCGCGCTCGATCGGCTGCTGCGGGCAGCGGAGCGGGATTGCCAGCAGCAACGCGTGTGGGGCTATGCGGCGCTGTGGTCCGCAGTCGACCTGGGGCGCGACCTCGTCGAGGAGTACGAGCGGTTCTTCGATGAGCACTCGCAATGGAAGGTCGAGCGCGGAGGCGATGAGGTCGAAATAGGCCGAGATCGGATCATCGAGCACATCAAGGGAGTTCTGAAGAAGGCAGCAGTGCTCGATCTCTTGACGGATGATGGGCGCTGGGTGGGATCGCTCGCGTCCGTGCTTCGAGGGACTGACGTTTGCGAAGCGCTGCGGGAGCGCCTAGCGCCGACCCTCGCGAGCGACTATCGGCTGCGGCACGGGGGCGTGCTCAGGGCGCCCTCCGAGCTACGGCGCTTCGCGAGCTATTCGAGGCCGGAGATCGTCCAGCACTTCGGTGAGCAGTACGACCCGACGCGACACAACCTCGGGGTCATCCACGCCAAGAAGCACGCCGGGCACCATGTGCTCATCGCCCGCGTCGACACGACGCACGCCAAGGAGCAGCACCAGTACGAGAACCGGGTCGTCGACCATATGCGCTTCCAGTGGTCGAGCCAGACGAAGATGCGACCGGACAATCGCGCGGGGGAGCTGGTCACAAGGCAGCGGGAGCTGAAGCTGCGGCTGCACCTGTTCGTCGCTCCGCGGGCTCACGCCGGACACCGCTACCTGGGTGAGGTGACGGTGCTCTCGTACGAGGGGAGCGGTCCGATGCGGGTATGCTTCGAGCTCGCCGAGCCGATGCCCGACGCGGTGTTCGATGAGCTGTCGACGGCAACGGATTGAGCTTCGTTGGAGCGCTCCACCGCTACACGTGTAGCGCCCGACCGCTACACGTGCAGCGGTGGGGCCTACGCCTTCGCCAGCGCCTTCTCGAGCTTCGCGCGGGGCAGCTCGACCCGCACCGAGTCCTTGCCGATGCCCACCGCGGTCACCGGCAACCCCGCCGCGCGCAGCATCGCGCGCACGCCCTTCTCGATCGCCGCGTCGGCCTTCGCCTTCGCCTTCGCCGCGGGGGTCTTCGGGGCCTTCTCTCGCTGCGCCTTCGCCGCGTCCTTGATCGCTCGCACCGGAGCCTTCGCCGCGGGCTGACCGTCCACCTCGCCCTGCGCGATGAGCTCGACCGCGCTGTCGGGCTCCGGCGTCGCGCGGGAGAGGGCGATGAGCGCGTAGGCCCGCTCCTGGCCGACCGCGAGGGCCTGCTCTCGGGGGATGTTCTTGACGATGTCGATGAGCTTCCGGGCCTGCGAGGGAGAGAGCAGCTTCTCGGCGTCGAGGTACGCCTCCAGGCTCGCGTGGCCGTCGGCCCCGTAGAGCTTCGTCTTCGCGATCTCCGTCAGCGCGACGCCGATGTCGTAGAAGCTCTCGACCACCGTCGCGAGCCGACGGCGGATGAGCGCGCTCAGCGAGGTGAGCTTCTTTCGACGCGCGGCGAGGGCGTCGCGCTTCGTGGCCTCGATGAGCTTGCGGGCGCCCGTGGCGGTCCTGGTCGTTGCCATCGTCGGTGTACTCCTCCTGCGGGTGAGCGTACGTCCAGGGAGGGCTACGCCGCGCGTCGAAGTGACGATGCGCCGTGAGCCGGGGGCTGATGACGTGGTCGGTCGCCCCGTCGCTCCGCTCCGGTGAGGCGCGCTGGGAGGGCGTGGTAGGTCGCATCCCCGCCCTCACGGGCTGGGGTCTGGCTCGGGGTACTGACGGCCTCGCGGTCGTACCGGGGACTCTCCACCGACGGCCTCCCGGTCGTACCGGGGATATCCTCGCCGACGGCCTCGCGGTCGTACCGGGGACTCTCCACCGACGGCCTCGCGGTCGTACCGGGGACTCTCCACCGACGGCCTCGCGGTCGTACCGGGGAAGCGCCCTCAGCGCCACCCCTTTCAAGGTCTCAAGGGACACTTGATCGTCGCCCACCCATGCCTGGGGTACGGCGTGCGGCCTCTGCATCGACGTGCAGCGCCTGACCCCAGGCAACATCAGGTGGTCACCTTCGCGCGACGCGAAGGTTGCAATGGGACGGGGAGGCGCGACGTGGGTTCAGGTACGGAGTGAGCGCGGCGACGGTGAGGGCGGGCCGTGCGAGGACGGCGACAGCGCCTGCCCTTGCAACCTTCGCGTCGCGCGAAGGTGACCACCTGATGTTGCCTGGGGTCAGGCGCTGCACGTCGATGCAGAGGCCGCACGCCGTACCCCAGGCATGGGTGGGGCGACGATCAAGTGTCCCTTGAAACCTTGAGAGGGGTGGCCCTCAGCGCCCCTCCGCCGCCGCCCGTGTAGCGCTCCCCCGCGGCGCGGTCCTACACTCGCGCGGCCCAATGACGAACCCGAAGACCGCCCCCGGTCCGTTTCGCACGCACCAGCTCTCGTCGGGCGACCCCTACGAGCTCTCGCGCGGCCACGCCATCTACGCCGCGCCCACAGGCCACGACGGCGCCGGACCCAACCTCCGCGGCGGACTCGTCCTCGACACCGACCCCCTCGCTCCCGCGGTGGGCGTCGACGCGGGCATCGCCCTCAGCCCCGACACCATGCGCGCCCCCGACCTCGCCGTCGGTCTCGGCCCCGAGCGACCCGGCTGGGGCACCACCGCCCCGCCGCTCGCGGTCGAGTACGCCTCCGTCGGTCAGGACGAGGCCGAGCTCCAGCAGAAGATCACCGAGCTCCACGCCGCCGGCACCCGCTGGGTCTGGGTCGTTCGCCTGGTCGGCCCTCGCCGCGTCGAGGTCTACGAGAAGGGCATGGCCGTGAAGGTCGTGGGCTCGGGGCAGTCGCTCACCGCGCCGGGCGTGCTCCGCAACGCCGTCGCCATCGAGGCCCTCTACGACCGCGAGGCGGCCCACGAGGTCGCGCTCCGAAACCTCCTCCAGCGCAGGGGGTACGAGAGCCTCGACGCCGTCCGCTCCGAAGGCCGCGAGGAGGGCCGCGAGGAGGGCCGCGAGGAGGGCCGCGAGGAGGGCGCCCGCTCTGTGCTCCGCGCCGCCATCGGTGCCCGCGCCTGGACCCTCTCCGCCGCGCAGTCGTCGCGCCTCGACGCCTGCCACGACCTCGCCCAGCTCACCGCCTGGACCGTGCGCGCCATCACCGCCGCCACCGTCGACGACGTCTTCGCCTGACGCCCTGGCCCCTCCGGCTACGACGCCGCACCCTCCGTCACCGCGCCTTATCCCCACTCGCGGTTTGCCACGTCGCGTCACCTGACTATCATGCGTCGCGTCAATGGCACTTCCTCCAGCCCAGGGCCTCTACGATCCCAACCACGAGCACGACGCCTGCGGTCTCGGCTTCGTCGCCCGGCTCGACCGCCGCGCCACGCACGACACCGTCACGCAGGCGCTGGAGATCCTCGCGAGGCTCACCCATCGCGGCGCCGCGGGCTGTGACCCGTACACCGGCGACGGCGCCGGGGTGATGCTCCAGATCCCCCACGACCGCTACGCCGACGAGATGGCCCGCCAGGGCGTGCGCCTCCCGGAGCCCGGCAACTACGCCGTCGCGATGTGCTTCCTCTCCGCCGACCCCGCCCGCCGCCGCCGCATGGAGGCCATCCTCGAGGCCGCCGTCGAGCACCACGGGCAGCGGGTGCTCGGCTGGCGCGACGTCCCCACCGACGCGAGCGCCATCGGCCCGATGGCCCGCGACACCATGCCCGCCATCCGGCAGCTCTTCATCGGCCGGGAGGGCCCGCGCGAGGGCTTCGACCGCACGCTCTTCATGGTGCGAAAGCGCGCCGGGCGCACCGCCAGCGTCACCCTCGGCGGCGACGACTTCTACCTCTGCTCCTGCTCGTCTCGCACCGTCGTCTACAAGGGCCTCATGCTCGCCGAGCAGCTCGGGGACTTCTATCCCGACCTGCTCGACCCCCGCACCGTCACCCGCCTCGCGGTGGTGCACTCGCGCTTCAGCACCAACACCTTCCCGAGCTGGGAGCGGGCGCACCCCTTCCGCTACCTGGCCCACAACGGCGAGATCAATACCCTCAACGGTAATCGAGCCTGGATGCGCGCCCGCGAGGCCCTGCTGGAGTCGCCCCACTTCGGCGAGGCCATCGAGGACTTCAAGCCCATCATCCGCTCCAGCGGGTCGGACAGCGCCTCGCTCGACAACGTCGTCGACTTCCTCGTCGCCAGCGGCCGCAGCCTGCCGCACGTGATGATGATGCTCGTGCCCGAGGCGACCGGCGACGAGGCCATGTCGCCCGAGCGCAAGGCCTTCTACGACTACCACGCGTGCCTCATCGAGCCCTGGGACGGCCCCGCCGCGCTCGCCTTCTCCGACGGCGACCTCGTGGGCGCCATGCTCGACCGCAACGGGCTGCGCCCCGCCAAGTGGGCCGTCACCAGCGACGGGCTGGTGGTGCTCGCCAGCGAGCTCGGGGTGCTGCCGCTCGACCCCGCCACCGTGGTGCAGAAGGGGAGGGTGCAGCCGGGGAGGATGTTCCTGGTGGACACGCGCGAGGGGAGGGTGCTGCGCGACGAGGAGGTGAAGCACCGGGTGGCCACGCGCCAGCCGTACCGCGCCTGGCTCGCGGAGAACCGCATCGACCTCGACGACCTCCCCCCCGCCCGCAGCGCGTACACCCTCTCCCCCGACGACCTCCCGCGGCTCCACCAGATCTTCGGCTACACCGAGGAAGACCTCACCCGGGTGCTCCCTCCGATGGCCGCCACCGGCGAGGAGGCCACCGGCTCGATGGGCGTCGACGCGCCGCTCGCCGTGCTCTCCGAGCGCCCGCAGAACCTCTTCCGCTACTTCAAGCAGCAGTTCGCCCAGGTGACCAACCCCCCCATCGACCCCATCCGCGAGGCGGTGGTGATGTCGATGACCAGCTCCGTCGGCGGCGAGGGAAACCTCCTCGACGAGACCCCGAAGCAGTGCCGCATGGTGCAGCTCAAGCACCCGGTGCTCACCAACGACGACGTCGCCCGGCTGCGACGAAGCGTGCCCGCGGACTTCCACGCCTGCACCCTCGCGATGCGCTTCGCCCGCCCTCCCCAGGACGATCCGCGCAGCGCAGGGGCGCGCCTCCGAGAGGCCCTCGACACCCTCTGCCGCGAGGCCCGCGCGGCGGTCCTCTCGGGCGCCTCGCTGCTGATCCTGTCCGACCGCGACGTGGGCCCCGGGCACGTCCCCATCCCCTCGCTGCTCGCCCTCGGGGCGGTGCACCACTACCTCATCCGAACGGGCCTTCGCATGAAGGTCGGCATCGTCGTGGAGTCGGCCGAGCCCCGGGAGGTGAGCCACCTCGCGCTGCTGGTGGGCTACGGCGCGGGCGCGGTGAACCCCTACCTCGCCATGGAGACCGTGGCCGACCTCGCGCGCTCCGGGGTGCTCTCGGGAGAGCCCGACGCGGCCGTGAAGTACTACGTGAAGGCCCTGGTGAAGGGCCTCCAGAAGGTGATGTCCAAGATGGGCATCAGCGCGGTCTCGTCCTACCAGGGAGCGCAGATCTTCGAGGCCGTCGGCGTCGACCAGGCCGTCATCGACCGCTACTTTGCAGGCACCTCGTCGCGCATCCGAGGCGTCGGGCTCGACGAGATCGCCCGAGAGGCCCTCGCCCGCCACGACCGCGCCTATGGGGCGCACCCCGAGGCGCACCTCGACGTGGGGGGATTGATACACCTGCGAACGAAGGGCGAGGGGCACCTCTGGACCGCGAGCACCATCTCCGGGCTGCAGCGCGCGGTGCGCGAAGGCGACGGCGACACCTACGCGGCGTGGGCCAGGGAGATCAACGAGCAGGGAGGGCGGCTGCTCACCCTGCGAGGCGCGTGGGACCTCGTGGCCCCGCCGGGCAACGCCCCGGTGTCGATCGAGGAGGTCGAAGCCTCGGTGGAGATCGTGAGGCGCTTCGCGACCGGGGCGATGAGCTTCGGATCGATCTCCAAGGAGGCCCACGAGACCCTCGCCGTCGCGATGAACCGGATGGGCGCACGCTCCAACACGGGCGAAGGCGGCGAGGACCCGGAGCGCTTCATCCCGCTGCCCAACGGGGACTCCAGGCGGTCGGCCATCAAGCAGGTGGCCTCCGGGCGCTTCGGGGTGACGGCGCACTACCTGGTCAACGCCGACGAGATCCAGATCAAGATGGCCCAGGGGGCCAAGCCGGGCGAGGGCGGCCAGCTCCCGGGACACAAGGTCGACGCGGTGATCGCGAGGGTGCGCCACTCGACGCCGGGCGTGACGCTGATCTCCCCGCCGCCGCACCACGACATCTACTCGATCGAAGACCTGGCGCAGCTCATCTTCGACCTTCGCAACGTGAACCCCACCGCGCGCATCAGCGTGAAGCTGGTCTCCGAGGCGGGCGTGGGGACCGTCGCCGCGGGCGTGGCCAAGGCACTGGCCGACGTGATCCTGATCTCCGGGCACGACGGGGGGACGGGCGCTGCGCCGCTGACCTCCATCCACCACGCCGGAACGCCCTGGGAGCTCGGCCTCGCCGAGGCCCAGCAGGTGCTGGTGCTCAACGGCCTCCGCGGCCGGGTGCGCTTGCAGGTGGACGGCCAGATGCGCACCGGGCGCGACGTGGTGGTGGGCGCTCTGCTGGGCGCCGAGGAGTTCGGGTTCAGCACCGGTCCGCTGGTGGCGATGGGCTGTCTGATGATGCGCAAGTGTCACCTCAACACCTGCCCCGTCGGCATCGCCACGCAGGACCCGGAGCTGCGAAAGCGCTTCTCGGGCGCCCCGGAGCACGTCATCCGGTATCTCTTCTTCGTGGCCGAGGAGGTGCGTGCCCTCCTCGCCTCGCTGGGCTTCCGCTCGCTCGAAGAGGCAGTCGGGAGGGTGGAGTGCATCGCCCCGAAGAAGCCCGAGGGAGCGCCCGTGGGAGCCTGGTGGAAGGCCCGCCGGCTGGACTTCAGCGAGGTGCTCTACCGCCCGAAGGAGGCCGCGACGAGCGCGCTACACTGCGTGGAGCCCGTCGACCACAACCTGAGCGCGGTGCTCGACCGCTCGCTCGCCCCGAAGGCCGCCGCGGCCCTGGATCGAGGGGAGCGGGTGTCCCTGGAGACGCCCATTCGCAACAGCGATCGGGCCTTCGGGGCGATGCTGTCCGGAGAGATCGCCCGGCGCCACGGCGAGGCGGGCCTCGCGGACGACACCCTGGTGATCACCGCCCACGGCAGCGCGGGGCAGTCCTTCGGCGCCTTCGGCGCGCCGGGGCTGACGCTCGCGCTCTGGGGAGACGCCAACGACTATGTCGGCAAGGGGCTCTCGGGCGCGGTGCTGGCGATCTGCCCCCCGGAGGCGTCGCCCTTCGAGCACGAGTCGCAGGTGATCGTCGGCAACACGGTGCTCTACGGGGCGACCCGGGGGAGGGCCTTCTTCAACGGCCGCGCGGGGGAGCGCTTCGCGGTGCGCAACAGCGGCGCGGCGGCGGTGGTGGAGGGCGTCGGCGACCACGGCTGCGAGTACATGACCGGAGGGACGGTCGTGGTGCTGGGCTCGACGGGCCGCAACTTCGCCGCTGGGATGAGCGGCGGAGTGGCCTATGTGTTCAATGAAGACGGCGGCTTCGCGGCGCGCTGCAACCCCGACACGGTGGCGCTGGAGCCCCTGGGCGAGGACGACGTCCAGGCGCTGCGCTCGCTGGTGGAGGAGCACTACCGGCGCACCGGGAGCCCGAAGGCGAAGGCGCTGCTGGGGCGCTGGTCGGAGTCCGTGGGGCGCTTCGTGAAGGTGATGCCCGAGGAGCTTCGTCGGGCGCAGGCGGCGCAGCGGGCGAAGGCCGAGGGCGCGGCGACGGTCGAGGCGAGGGCGTAATGGGACGACCGCGAGGGTTTCTTGAGATCCGTCGATCGAAGGCGGAGTCGCGGCCGGTGGCGGTGCGGGTGCATGACTGGAAGGAGCTCGACCTGTCGCCGCCGGAGCCGGCGGTGAGGGAGCAGGCGGCGCGCTGCATGGACTGCGGGGTGCCCTTCTGCATGGGCGGTGTGGCGCCTGCCGTGAAGACGGGTTGTCCCTTGGGCAACCTGATTCCGGACTTCAATGACCTGGTGATGAAGGGTCGCTGGGAGGAGGCCTCGGCGGAGCTTCACGAGACCAACAACTTCCCCGAGGTGACCGGGCGGGTGTGCCCCGCTCCCTGCGAGGGGAGCTGCGTGCTGGCGCTGGGGAGCATCCCCGCGGAGGGCGGCCGCGAGGCGCCCGGGGCGGTGAGCATCAAGCTGATCGAGAAGGAGATCGCCGACCGGGCGATGGCGCAGGGGAGCGCGCTGGCGCCGAGGCTGTCGGTGGTGCGCAGCGGCAGGCGCGTGGCGGTGGTGGGATCGGGCCCGGCGGGTCTGGCGTGCGCGCAGCAGCTCGCCCGGCTGGGGCACGACGTGACGGTGTACGAGCGCGACGACCGGGTGGGGGGATTGCTGCGCTACGGCATCCCCGACTTCAAGCTGGAGAAGGCGAACCTCGACGCGCGGGTGAAGCAGATGAGCGCCGAGGGCGTGGTGTTTCGCACGGGCGTCCGCGTGGGGGAGGACCTCTCCGGGGAGACCCTGCGCGGGGGCTGCGACGCGGTGGTGCTGTGCGGCGGGGCGATGGTCCCGAGGGCGCTGGAGGTCGAGGGCGCCGGGGCGGAGGGGGTGGTGCAGGCGATGGTCTACCTCACCCAGCAGAACCGCCGGGTGGCGGGGGACATGGTTCCGGACCGCGACGCGGTGCTGGCCACCGGGCGCCGGGTGGTGGTGCTGGGCGGCGGGGACACGGGCTCGGACTGCGTGGGCACGGCGATACGCCAGGGGGCGAGGAGCGTCACCTCCCTGGAGCTGATGCCCCGGCTGCCGGGCGAGCGCGCCCCGGGCAACGCGTGGCCCGAGTGGCCCTGGGTGTTTCGCACGTCGAGCTCCCACGAGGAGGGCGGCGAGCGGGAGTTCGGGGTGCTGACGAAGCGGGTGCGCACCGACGCCCACGGCCGCGTGGAGGCGCTGGAGGTGGTGCGCGTCGAGCGCAAGCGGGGCGTGATGACGGAGGTCGCGGGGAGCGAGCACGACATCGCCTGCGACCTGGTGCTGCTGGCCATGGGCTTCGTCGGATCGTCGAGGGAGGGCCTGCTGACGCAGCTCGGCGTGGCGATGGACGGCCGAGGCAACGTGGTGGCGGACGACCACGCCACCTCGGCGCCGGGGGTCTTCGTGGCGGGTGATATGCGAAGAGGGGCCTCGCTGGTGGTGTGGGCGATCGCCGAGGGTCGCCGCGCGGCCGAGCGGGTGGACGCGTGGCTGGGGAGGACGGCGCGGGGGTGAATCCCTCGACGCGCGGCGTCGACGCGCCGTAGTGTGTCGCCCCTTACGACCATGAGCGACCCAGAGCACACCAAAGGCACGGCCCCTCGGACGGACGACGGCCCCGGCAACTTCGTCGATGACCTCGTGCGCGACGACCTCGCGGCGGGCCTCAACGGCGGTCGGCTGATGACCCGCTTTCCCCCGGAGCCCAACGGCTATCTCCACCTTGGCCACGCCAAGTCGATCACCCTCAACTTCGGGCTCGCGCAGCGCCACGGCGGGGTGTGCAACCTCCGCTTCGACGACACCAACCCGGCCACCGAGGAGGTGGAGTACGTCGAGTCGATCAAGGCCGACGTGCGCTGGCTCGGCTACGAGTTCGGCGAGCGGCTCTACTTCGCCTCGGACTACTTCGAGCAGCTCTACGCCTGGGCCGAGAAGCTCATCGGCGAGGGCCGCGCCTACGTCGACTCGCAGGACCTCGAGGCCATCCGCGCGGGCCGCGGGGACTTCCACCGCCCCGGGGTGAACAGCCCCTTCCGCGACCGCTCGGCGGCGGAGAACCTCGACCTCTTCCGGCGGATGCGCGCGGGGGAATTCCCCGACGGCGCCCACGTGCTGCGCGCGAAGATCGACATGGCCTCGAAGGACCTCAACCTCCGCGACCCGTTGATGTACCGGATCCGCCATGCGACGCACCATCGCACCGGCGACAAGTGGTGCATCTACCCGATGTACGACTGGGCGCACGGGGAGAGCGACGCCATCGAAGGGGTGACGCACTCCATCTGCACGCTGGAGTTCATCAACCACCGGGGGCTGTACGAGTGGTTCCTCGAGGCGATCGGGGTCGAGCAGAGGCCGAAGCAGATCGAGTTCGGCAAGCTCAACCTGTCGTACACGGTGCTCTCCAAGCGGCGCATGAAGGAGCTGGTCGAGGGCGGCCATGTGAGCGGCTGGGATGATCCCCGGATGCCCACGCTGGCGGCGGTTCGACGGCGGGGGTTCACCCCGGAGGCGCTGAGGGCCTTCTGCGAGCGCGTGGGCGTGTCGAAGCGCGACGGCGTGGCGGACGTGACGCTGCTCGAGCACGCGGTGAGAGAGGACCTCAACGCGCGCTCCCCGCGGGTGATGGGGGTGCTCAAGCCGCTGAAGGTGGTGATCGAGAACCTCCCGGAGGGGGAGGTGATCTGGTTCGACGCGGCGGTGCACCCGGAGCACCCGGAGCTGGGGACGAGGAAGGTTCCGTTTGCGAGGGAGTTGTTCATCGAGCGGGAGGACTTCATGGAAGACCCGCCGAAGAAGTTCTTCCGGCTGAGCGTGGGGCGCGAGGTTCGTCTGCGCTACGCGTGCTTCATCACCTGCACCGGGGTCGAGAAGGACCCGGCCACGGGAGAGGTCACCGCGCTGCGCTGCACCTGGGATCCGGCGACGAAGGGCGGCGACTCGCCCGACGGGCGCAAGGTGAAGGGCACCCTCCACTGGGTGAGCGCGGCGCACGCGGTGGACGCCGAGGTGCGGCTCTACGACCGGCTGTTCAAGGTCGAAGACCCGATGGAGGTGCCCGAAGGCGGGAGCTGGAAGGACCACCTCAACACCGAGTCGTTGACCGTGCTGAAGGGCTGCAAGCTGGAGCCGTCGCTCTCGGGCGCGGCGCCGGGCGAGCGCTTCCAGTTCGAGCGCATGGGGTATTTCTGCGCGGACACGCGCGACTCCAGGCCGGGGGCCCTGGTGTTCAACCGCACCATCGGGCTCGCCGACTCGTGGGCCAAGATGCTCGCCGCCAACAAGGTGGGGTGACGCCCTCCGCGTGAACGCCTCCCCCCTTACCGGGCAACGCTTGAAGGGCGCTGCGGGATGGTCTAGTCCGCCCCGTCGGCTTCGATCCCCGCAGAGGAGACGTTCATGCAGCAGGTCGTTCAGGAAGTGCGCACGGGCAAGACCGGCGTCCGTGAGATCCCCGCGCCGGTAGCAAGCTCCGGGCAGGTGGTGGTCGCGACGGCGGCCTCGCTGGTCTCCGCCGGCACCGAGCGCTACGTCGTCGAGCTCGCGCGCAAGAGCCTCATCGGCAAGGCCCGAGAGCGGCCCGACCATGTGCGCCGGGTGCTGCAGAAGCTGAAGTCCGATGGGCTGGTCACCACCGCGCAGCAGGTGATGGCCAAGCTCGATGAGCCCATGCCCCTCGGGTACTCGTCCGCGGGGGTGATCCTGGAGTGCGGTCGCGGGGTGCAGGAGTACAAGCCCGGCGACCGCGTCGCGACCGCGGGGCCGCACGCGGGCGTGGTGAGCGTGGGGCGCAACCTCGTCGCGCTCATCCCCGAGGGGGTGACCTTCGAGCAGGCCGCGTACACCAGCGTCGCCAGCATCGGCCTGGAGGGCGTGCGCCTCGCGAAGGCGACGCTCGGAGAGCGGGTGCTGGTCATCGGCCTCGGGCTCATCGGGCAGATCTGCGTGGCGCTGCTCAAGGCCCAGGGGTGCCGGGTGTTCGGGACGGACATCGACCCGGCCAAGCTGGAGCTCGCCAGGACCTTCGGCGCCGACGCCGTGGGCCTCGGGTCACCCCGGCAGGCGGTGCGCGACTTCGCGGGCGCCCAAGGGGTCGACGCGGTGGTCATCACGGCCGCGACGCAGAGCAACGAGCCCATCGAGTTCGCCGCGGAGGTCACCCGGCAGAAGGGCCGCATCGTGCTGGTCGGCGTGGTGGGCCTCAACCTCCCTCGCGCTCCCTTCTTCCTGAAGGAGCTGGAGTTCACCGTGTCGTCCTCCCTCGGCCCGGGCCGCATGGACCCGTCCTACGAGGAGAAGGGCGTCGACTATCCCTTCGGCCACGTCCGCTGGACGTCGCAGCGCAACATGGGGGCCATCCTCGACCTCATCGCGCAGGGCAAGCTCCCGGTGGAGAAGCTCACCACGCACCGCTTCCCCATCGCGCAGGCCGCCGAGGCCTACGACCTCATCACCAGCGACGCCCCGGTGCTGGGCGCGGTGCTCACCTACCCCGACGCTCCCGCCGCGCCGTCGCGCCGCATCGAGCTGCGCTCTCCCCGCGCGGTGGGCTCGTCCGAGCTGGGCGTCTCGCTCATCGGCGCGGGCAACTACGCGCGCCTGGTGATGATGCCCGCCTTCGCGAAGCTCGGTCCCGTGCGCTGGCGGGGGCTCTCCACCGCGCGAGGGCTCAACGCCGAGCACTCGGGCCGCAAGATGGACTTCGACTTCGCCACCACCGAGGTCGACGAGCTCTTCAATGATCCGGGGACGCGCGCGGTCTTCGTGGCGACGCGCCACGACCTGCACGCCGACCTGGTCATCCGGGCGCTGCGCGCGGGCAAGCACGTCTTCGTGGAGAAGCCCCTGTGCATCTCCGAGGAGGAGCTCGCGCGGGTGAAGGAGGCCGTGGAGTCGCTCGGCCGCGACTGCCCGATGCTGATGGTGGGCTTCAACCGCCGCTTCGCCCCGGCGCTCGACCGGGTGCGGGGCTTCTTCTCCGACGTGGGGGCGCGCACGGTGAGCTTCCGCTTCGCGCCGGGAGCGATCCCCGCCAACGCGTGGCCGCAGGACGAGGACATCGGCGGCGGTCGCATCGTGGGCGAGGCCTGCCACGCCATCGACGCCTGCGTGGCGCTGCAGGGCAGCGGTCCGGTGAAGGTCTACGCGGAGTCCGTCGCGATGAACCCCGGGCTGGAGACCACCGACGACCAGGTGTTCATCACCATCCGCCACGCCAACGGGGGCGTGTCCAACGTGTCGTACCAGGCGGGCGGCGACCGCGCGGGCCCGGTGGAGCGCATCGAGGTCTTCGGCGGCGGTCGCACCGCGGTGATCGACGAGTGGGACGACGTCTCGCTCTGGAAGGGTGAGCGCCGCACCGACGAGAAGGCCCACAAGGACAAGGGCCACGCCGCGGGCTTCAAGGCCTTCGTCGAGGCGGTGCGCCAGGGCGGTCCGTGGCCCATCTCGTGGGAGGAGACCTACGGGACGGCGCGGGCGACGCTGATGGCCGTGCGCAGCCTGCGAGAGGGCCTGCCGGTGACGCTCGACGGGGACGGCGAGTGATGGGCGCCGGGGCGTTCTCGGTGCTGCTCACCAGCGGTGGGCGGCGCGTGGCGCTGGTGCGGGAATTCCAGGCGGCGCTGAAGTCCCTGGGAGTACCGGGTAGGGTACTGGTGGCGGACCTGCGGAGAAACGCCGCGGCCTTCCACGCGGCGGACGCGGGCGTGCTGGTGCCGAGGGTGACCTCGCCGGAGTACGTTCCGCACCTGCTGGCGCTGTGCGAGCGCGAGGGCATCCGGATGGTGGTGCCGCTCATCGACACGGAGCTTCACCTGCTGGCGCCGCACCGAGAGGCCTTCGCGGCGAGGGGCGTCACCCTGGTGGTGTCGTCGCCCGCCACGACGGAGCTTTCGCTCGACAAGCGCACCACGCGCGACTTCTTCCTGGCCCACGGCTTCGACACGCCCGCGGTGCTCGACGCGGCGGCGATCCTGGCCGACCCCGACGCTCGGTACCCGTACTTCCTCAAGCCCTCGGACGGGAGCTGCTCGGTCGGGGCGACGCGCATCGACGACCCCGAGTCGCTGGCCTTCCACGCGAGGCACACGGCCAACGCGATGGTGCAGGAGTTCGTGAAGGGCGAGGAGTACACCCTCGATGTGCTGGCGGACCTTACCGGCAAGGTGAGGTGCGTGGTGCCGCGGCTGCGCATCGAGACGCGCGCGGGCGAGGTCTCCAAGGGCATGACCGTGAAGGACCCGCTGCTGATGGAGGCCGGGCGGAGGGTGGTCGAGGCGCTGCCCGGGGCGATGGGGTGCATGACGGTGCAGCTCTTCCTCACGGCCGAGCGGGCGGTGAAGTTCATCGAGATCAATCCCCGGTTTGGCGGGGGATTTCCGCTCGCGGCGGCGGCCGGGGCGAAGTACCCCGAGTGGCTCATCGCGTGGGCCCTGGGGAGAGAGCCCGAGGTGGCCATGGACGCATGGACCGACGGGCTGGTGATGCTCCGCTACGACGACGCGGTCTTCGTGCAGAAGAGCGAGATCAGCTAAAGGCGATTTCGGGTGTAAGCATGGCGCATCCCCTGGCGTTCCCAGGGCGACCGCGCGCGACGATCGGGTCGTCGCCGCGCGGAGGAGCGAAGTGCCTGCCATGCGAGATCGATCACCGTCTGCGGGTCGTACAGGGTGGAGCGCCTCCGCCCTGCTGGTGATGAGCCTGTGCCTGCCCGCCGCGAGCGGGTGCGCCGCCAGGAGCTCGTACTCCCGCTCGGGGTACAGCCCGCCGTCACAGGCCTACGCGGGCAGCGTCGCGCAGCCGCAGAGCGTGCAGGAGGTGAGCGTCGCCAGCGCCAGCACGGAGAGCACGGAGAGCGAGTCCTCCTCAGGCGACAGCGACGAGTCACCCCCCTCCGAGCCCTCCGCGGATGCGCCCGCCCCACCGCCGCCCGCCGCGGCCCAGGCCCCCGCCCGGCCGCCCGCGTCGCGTGAGGCGCAGGCCGCCCTCGGCAACACCGTCGCTCACGGCGCCACCACGCCCGCGACGACGACCGCGCGCGGCCCTGCGGGGCGCACCACGCCCGCTCCGGGTGGGGCGGCCAACAACGTCACCGCGCCCGCGGTCGCCGAGGCGACGCCGCCCGCGCCGATGCTCATCTACACGGCCGCGGTCGACATCTCGGTGCGACGCGCGGAGATCACCGCCACGCTCGATCGGGTGGTCGACCTCGCCTACTCGATGGGCGGCTACCTGGTGCAGCGCACCGACGCGCAGGTGCAGGTGAGGGTCCCGTCGGCGCGCTTCCGCGAGGGGGTGCGGCGGGTGGAGGAGCTCGCGGAGGTGCTCCATCGGACCATCAACGCCCAGGACGTCTCCGAGGAGTTCAACGACCTGGAGGTGCGGCTCACCAACCTGAGGGCGGTGCGTCGGCGGCTGGAGGAGTTTCTGGCGCGCGCGGCCAACGTCGCCGAGGCGCTGCGCGTCGCGCAGGAGCTCGAGCGGGTGACCCAGGAGATGGACCGCATCGAGGGTCGCATGCGCTTCCTCCGGGCGAGGGCGACCTTCTCGCTGGTGACGGTGACGGCGCACCCGCGCTCCGAGGTGGTGGTGGCGCCCGATCCGCTGCCGGGCTCGGCGGTGCGTCGGCCGCTCGACCTCCCCGTGGTGTGGCTCGAAAGGCTCGGCCTCGGCCGGCTGCTGCAGTTGCGCTGAGATGTTCAACCGACAACCGATGACTGGTGACGCCATGACCACGCTCCGCCGCCTCCCGCTGCTCCTCGCGCTCTCGCTGCTCGCGCCGGCCTGCGCGAGCTTCCATGTGAACACCCCCAACGGCTTCGCCGAGCTCGAGGACGACTCGCGCTACGACTACCGCGCCACCAACGCCGACGGCGTCGTCATCGCGGTGCGCGTGATGCGCAACGAGCCCGAGGCCAGCCTGGAGTTCTGGGGGCGGGTGGTGGACGAGCGGCTGCGACGCCAGGGCTACACGCCCGAGGGAAACCCCGAGCCCGTGCGCAGCGCCAACGGGGTGGCGGGGGTGATGTTCCGCTATGGGGCCACCGTCGGGGGGAGGGCCCACCGCTACCAGGTGGCGGTGTTCGTGCGGGCCAAGAAGGTCTACGTGATGGAGGCGGGCGGAGACACGGAGGTGTTCGACCCGGCGGCGCCTGCGGTGGCGAGGGCGTTCGGGTCGTTTCGGACCTGAGCCTCCGCGCTGGTATCGTCGCGGGTGATGTCCACTCGCACCGCGGCGCTGGCGCTCTCCTCATCGGCCTCGGAGGCCACTCTCAACCCTGCAGAGAAGAAGCTCCTGGCGGAGGCGCTGCGGCGCGCGGAGGAGACCCGCGACGTGATGGAGGACGCCCTGGTCGGCTTCGGCCGCTGGGTGCTGGTGGCGGTGTTCGACGACGACGCCGGCGCGGCCCTCGACGAGCGCGCGGGCAACCCCGTGTGGCGCGAGCTGCTGGCGCGGGCGGGCGGCCCGACGCTGCGGCTCAACCGCCGGCTGCTCTACGTGAGCGTGCACATCGCGGCGAGGGACAAGCGCATCACCGACGAGGCGTGGCGCTCGCTGGAGCCCGGGCGCAAGGAGCTGCTGCTCCCGCTGGGCGACGAGAGGCTGATGCGGAAGGCCGCGCAGCACGTGACGGCGATGAAGCTCACGCAGCGGGACACGCGCGCCTACGTCGACTCGCTGCGGGAGGAGCAGGGCCACGCGCCGAAGGTGCGGCTGACGGCGCCGCGGCTCATCGGGCAGGTGAAGCGCTTCCGCGGGGCGGTGGCGACGGCGGCGGCGCAGCGGCGGGCGGCGACGCTGGCGCGGCAGATGGACGACGAGCAGAAGAGGGCGCTGACGGAGGAGCTCGACGCCATCGCCGCGTGGGTGAAGGAGATGCGCCGGAGCGTGCGAGGGAAGCGCGACGAGGGCTGAAGGCTGTTCGGGTGGGGATGCGGATCGCACGGGAAAAACAGGCGAAAGCGGTGGTGTTACGGCGCCGTAACAGATGAGGCGCTGAGGGTCGGCGGGTGGCGAGAGCCGATGGGGTGTGATAGCCCTCTGGTCGTTGAACAGAGCGAGTGCTGTAACGGGTGAAGCCGACAGTCCCCACCGTGGGCGCTTCTGGGTTGTGACACCAAACAGAGGCTTCGATGACGAACGAGAAGACCCAAGGTCTGTCCGAAATTCTGGAGCGTGGGCAGAGGGCTGCTCAGCGGCTCGCGCCCGCGACCGACAAGCTGACGGAGACCATCGCGCAGATCGAGCGCTCGCTCAGCGAGCAGCGTCTGGGATCGCGGGGGAGCGTCCTGTTGTCATCTCAGGATATTGTCGACGACGACGAGAACTATCGGGGGACCGAGGTCACGAACCTCGCATTCCGAAAGGTGGGCAAGGTCTGGCGCCTGATGATCGATTCGGGGCCCAATGACGATCCGGAGCATTGGTCTTCGATCCCGCTCATCAACGCGAGCCGCGAGCTGCGTGTGTTGGCCGTTGATCGTCTTCCCGAGCTCGTCGAAGAGCTCGTTGCCGATGCAGAGAAGCGGATCGCGGAGGTCGAGGCAAAGCAGGCCACCGCTGATGCGCTGCTCGCCACGCTCAAGCGCCGCGCCGGGGGTACGCCGTGAGCCGTGCTCTCGATCTGCTCAAGCAGGCTGACGATCTCCTGGCACTGGATCCGCGACGTCCGCGACAGGTGAACCTCCAGCGCGCGATCTCGAACGCCTACTACGCGCTCTTCCACCACCTCATCGAGCAGGCCGTCCCGGCATCGCTCGGTCAGGATCGGTCGCCCGAGGCGCGACAGATCGCGCGGTCGATGTCGCGTTGGTACGGCCACGGCCAGATGAAGGACACCGCGAACTGGTTCCGCCGCGCTGGAAAGGTCCCACCCAGGATCATCGCGCTGCTCGGACGTTCCAGCTTGTCGCCGCGGGGAATCGTGCCCGTCGAGCTCGAACGCGTTGCGACGGCATTTGCCAACCTTCAGGAGGCACGCCACATCGCGGACTACGACGTCGGCGCGCGCTTCACCCGCTCCCAGGCGCAGGAGTACGTCCGGGTCGCCCGAAACGCGCTCGCCGATTGGGAGGTCGTGGCGGCGACCGCGGTCGGGCGTCTCTTCCTCCTCCTGCTGCTCACTGGTGAGGCGCCAGTGCTGACCCGCTGAGCGCTGCTGTTCGCACTACTGGCGTGGTAACGTCAGGACATGTCCGCCGCCCGCGACCTCGACGCCGTGTTCCGTGATCAGATCGATGAGATCGTCCGCGCCGTTTGCGCGGCGCACTCCGACCCGAAGCGCGGCCCCGTGCTCGTCGAACTGCGCTACGCCCTCGACCGCGACTGGTCCGGCGACGACGCCATCCACTTCACGGGCATCCTGCGCGACCCCGAGGGGCGGGATTTCTACGAAATCTCCGAGACCAACCCGATTCGCGAGCAGATCTATGAGCTCGTCCGCGAGCAGGGCATCGAGCGGCTTCCGTACCTCTCGTTTCAGCTGGAGTCCGAGCGACGCGCTCTCGACGCCGCGCCCGATGATGCCGACAACGAGGACCCGTCGTAGCCCTCCCGTCATCAAAGCCTTCGCTCACCCCACCACGGGCCAGCGCCGCTCGGCGTAGAGCGCCCGCAGCCGCTCGGACATCGCCGACTCCACCGCGCCTGAGAGCGACGCCGCGTCGGGGTGCGCGGTCGACTCGATCGCCCTGCCGAACTCCACGGTGACCTTGGTGGGCAGCGGGACGTACGGCAGGTACGCCGCGGGCCCCACGCAGAGCCCCCACGGGAAGGCCAGCGTCACCGGAAAGGACTTGAAGCGCAGCCATTTCGTGACGCCCACCGCCCTGGCGAGCGCCGTGCCCTGGCGCAGCACCACGAAGGACTCGTGCGCCCCGGCGGTGACCACCGGGACGATGGGCGCGCCGGTCTCCATCGCCAGCCTCGCGTAGCCCTGGCGGCCCTCGAAGCGCAGCTCTCGGCGGGCGCTCCACGGCCGCAGCGAGTCCGTGTCTCCTCCGGGGAACACCAGCACCTTCGCCCCCGAGCGCAGCACCCGCGCGGCCTCCGTGGGGTTCGCGCGGATGATCCCGAGGCGAGCGAGCAGCGGGGTCAGCCGCAGGTGCTTGAAGAAGAACTCGTGCGCCAGCACGTACACCGGGTCGGTCATTCCCCGGGAGCGGTACCACTCGATCAGGAAGAGCCCGTCCACCGGGTTGGCCCCGCCGTTGTGGTTGCCCACCAGCAGCGCCGCTCCCCGAGGCACCCGCTCCATTCCCCGCAGCTCCAGCCGGTGCCAGGCCGCCTGCGCGGACATCACCCGGCTCGCGACGTCCATCCACCGCGGGTCGTGCCCTCCCGCTGCCACCGGCCTGCGCTGCGTCTGCGTCACCATGGGGAAACCCGACGCTACCACCCGCCGCCGTGTACCATCGCGCACCCCCCCGATGCTCACCTCACGAAGCCTCCGCTGGTCGCTGCTCACCGCTTCGTCGATGCTGCTGGCCGCATGCAGCGGTGACGTCGCGGTCTCCCCCGCCGACGCCGCGGTCTCCGCCGCCACCGCCGATGTCCCGGCCGACACGTCGGCCTTCAGCGACGCCCTCGACGTCGCGAGCGACCTCTCCCCGGTCGACGCCGCCACCAAGGACGCCCCCGACGCGCCCCGCTGCAACCCCCTCGCGATCACCGACGACTGCCTGCTCCCGTGGCCGTCCGACCTGCTCACGCGACCCGATCCGTCGACCCCCACCGGGCGGCGCCTCAACCTCCCGGAGAACGTGCTCCAGGTCGCCCCGGGCCGCGTCAACGTCGACGTCACGCCCTTCAACCGCGCCGACGGAGCGCCCTCCACCGCGCCCATCCTGGTGCACTTCGGCGAGCTCGTGGCCCCGGAGTTTCTCGCCGACTACACCCAGACCGCGCGCTCGCTGGAGGCCACGAGCGCCATCGCCCTCTTCGACCTGACCCACATGCGCCGCGTCCCCTTCCTCGCGGAGATGGACGCCAACCGCATCGACGGCGCCACCAACCGCGCCGCGCTCATCATCCGCCCGCTGGAGCCGCTCCCCTTCGGCGCCCGCGTCGTGGTCGCCATCCGCCGCGCCGTACGCACCCCCGGCGGCACCCCCCTGCGGCCCTCTCCGGGCTTCGTCGCCCTCCGCGACCGCACCCCCTCCACGGACCCGCGCATCGAGGCCGCGCGCCCCGACTACGAGACCCTGTTCGGCTTCCTCGCGACGCAGGGCTACGCGCGCGACGACCTGCACCTCGCCTTCTCGTACACCGTCGCCAGCGAGCGCCACGTGCTCGGCCCCATCGTCGCCATGCGCAGCGAGGTCATCCGCCGCGCGGGCATCGCGGGCCAGATCCCCTTCACCATCGAGCGCGTGCAGGACGCCCCCAACAGCAACGTCGCGCGCATCGTCACCGGCACCTTCACCCCGCCCGGCTGGCTCGACGCGCGCAACACCATCACCTTCGCGGCTGACGGCACCCCCGAGATCCAGCCGATGTCCCCGTCGTACCCCTTCACCATGGTGATCCCCGCGAGGGCGATGCGGGAGCGCCGCCCGCTGCCGCTGGTGATGTTCGGCCACGGCGTCTTCGGCACCGGCCGCGACTACCTCACCGGCGACATCGCGCGGGTGATCCACCCCCTCGCCGAGCAGGCGGGCGCCGTCGTCGTCGCCACCGACTGGATCGGCCTGTCCGGCGGCGACCGCGACCTCATCATTCGCGACGTGGTCACCAACATCAACCGCATCAACCTGGTGACCGACCGGCTGCTGCAGTCCCTCGCCAACAACCTCGCGCTGGAGGAGATCTCCGTCGGGGCGCTCTCCGCCGACCCCCGGGTGCGCTTCGAGGGATCGACCCTCATCGACCCGACGCGCGTCTACTACTACGGCGTCAGCCTCGGCGGCATCCAGGGCTCGTCCTTCGTCTCCGTGTCCCGCCGCGTCTCCCGCGCCGTGCTCGCGGTGCCCGGGGCGTCGTGGTCCAACCTGCTGCCGCGCTCCATCGTGTACGCGCCCATCCGCAGCTTCGTCGACCGCATCTACCCCGACCCCCTGGTGCAGGCGGAGTTCATCTCGCTGCTCCAGTACCGCTTCGACCACGCCGACCCGGCCAACGTCACCCGGCTCTTCCGCGCGCCCCCCGACCCGTCGACCTCGCGCATCGTGATGCTGCAGGAGGCCGTCGGCGACTGCCTCGTCCCCAACATCACCACCGACATCCTCGCGCGAGCCTTCGGCATCCCGCTCATCACCCCCGGCGCCGCGACCCCCTTCGGGCTGCGCACCTCCACCTCGCCCTCCACCGAGAGCGCCATGGTGCAGTACGCCATCACCCCGAGCCTCACGCGCTACACCCCGCCCTTGAGCAACACCGTCCCGGTGATGGACAACAACGTGCACTCGGACCTGGTGTTCCTGCCCAACGCCGAGCGGCAGGTGGTGACCTTCCTGGAGTCCGGGCGCATCGAGCAGACCTGCACCGGGAGCTGCGACCCGGACTGAGACCGTGTCGGCCTCGGAGCAGTTTCGCGAGGCGAGCCGACTCCTCGCCTCCGTTCGTGACATCGTCGACGAGCGCCCCGAGGGCGCCGCCCCTCCCTCGTGGTGCGACGCCCGAGGGTGGACCGCCTTCCTCGACGCGATGCCCGACGACGCCGTGGCGGCGGCCGCGCGCGACGGCCTCGCGGCGCACCTCGATGCCCTCCCCGGAGCGCCCTCGGAGCTCGTCGTCCTCGCCCGCGCGGTGACCCGATGGACCGCCCTCCCCACAATGCCAGCGGCCTCCGCGGAGGCGGTCGACGGCCGCCGCGCGTCGCCGCGCAAGCGCGTCCAGGTAGCAGCCTTCGCGGCGATGGTGGGGCGCGTCGGGGCGAAGGGCTCGCGGGTCGTCGACGTGGGATCGGGCCACGGTCACCTCACGCGCCACCTCGCGAGCGCGCTGGGCGTCGACGCGGAGGGATGGGAGCGCGACCCCGATCGCGTGGCGGTGGCCTCGTCGCTCGCGGGCGAAGGCGGCGCTCGCTTCGTGGCGATGGACGCGCGCGACCCTGCGGCGACGCTGCGCCCCACCGACCTGGTGGTGGGGCTTCACGCCTGCGGGGGACTTGGCGACCACGCGGTGCGCGCGGCGGGCGCCGCGGGCGCGTCGGTGGCCCTCGTCGGGTGCTGCCTGCAGAAGCGGGAGGGCGACCGCGAGGCGCTGGTGGTCCCGGCGGGGATGAGCGCGAGGGAGCTCACCATCGGCCGGGCCGTGCTGGGCCTCGGCAACGCGTGCGACGGAGAGGAAGGCGTCGAGGAGGGCCTCGCGGTGAGGGCGGCGTCGAGGGTCAACCGCATGGCGCTGCGCTCGACGCTCCTCGCGGCGGGGCAGGCGGTGGGGCCCGGGGAGGAGATGCGAGGGGTCAACCGACGCCAGGCGACGGGCCCGCTCGCGGGGCTGGTGGAGCGGGCCTTCGCGACGAGAGGGCTACCCCCGCCGCCCGCGGAGGCGGTGGAGGCGGCCGCCCGGAGCGCCGCGGAGGCGTACGAGCGCGCTCAGCGGTGGGCGCTGCCGAGGGCGATGCTGGCGCGGCTGGTGGAGGTGTGGGTGGCGCTCGACCGCGCGGCGTGGCTGCGGTCGCTGGGCTACGAGGCGGAGGTGCTGGTGGCCTTCGAGGCCAGCGTGAGCCCGCGCAACGTGGCGGTGCTCGGGTGGCGGGACTACGGGCGCGCGAGTCCGCGCTGAACGCTCTGGCCCACCAGGCCGAGCGCCGAGCGCGGCACGGTGAGGTCGGCGCTGACGTGGGTGACGCCCTCGCGCTCGCTCATCTGGAGGCGGCCCACGCTCGCGGCGGTGGCGCCTTCGCCGCCGTGGGCGAGCGCGTCGCGGATCATCCGCAGCAGCGAGGTGTCGTTGCGGAAGGCCTCGGTCAGCATCGACGGGAGGATCGCCACGACGCTGCTGGTCCCCGCCGCGGCGGCGTCGGCGATGGCGGGAGGCGGCGCGTGGGCCCCTGAGGCCGACTGGAACTGCGTGCGCGCGTTGGCACCCAGCACCACCCAGACGTGATCGCCTTCGGGCACCAGCAGCAGCTCGGAGACCAGCGGCCTCGCGGCGGGCGCGGGCCTCGCGGCGGGCGCGGGCCTCGCGGCGGGGGTCGGCCCCGTGCTTCGCACCGCGGCGGCGAGCTCGGTCAGCGAGGGCATCGGGCCGCGCAGCAGCAGGGATCCCGCAGGGAGGCCGGTGACGGGGGCGAGGGTCCAGCCCATCGGGTTGATGTTCAGGTCGGCCCTCATGGCGCGCGCGACGGCCGGGCGGCGCAGCGTGTTGACCAGGGTGCGCACGTTGGCGACGAACTGCGGCGACGGGGTGGAGAGGCGCAGCAGCGCGGTGGAGGTGTAGCGGTCCTGCGGGTCGCGGCTGGTGGTGGAGGCGACCGCGACGCGGTCTTGCGCCACGAGGGCGCCGAGGGCGGTGCGCAGCGCGGTGGCGTCGGCCTCGGGCAGGCGGGTGCGGGGGGTGACCATCCGGGCGGCGGCGCTGGCGCCCAGGTTGAGCGTCGCCCGCAGCGGCTCTGCGTGCAGCGCCCAGGCGCTGTAGGTCCAGCCCCCGGGCGGGAGCCGCTCGTAGAGGTCCATCGGGGCGGAGCTGTCGCGCAGGGCGGTGAGCGCCTGCTGGGCGAGCTGCGCGCTGGGGCTCTGCAGCGCGACGTCGAAGTGGAGGGTCGCGCCCTGGTCTCCGAGGCCGAGGGAGAGCCGCGCGCCCCGGGACTCCGCGATGCTGCTGCGCAGGGCGCCGAAGAAGTCGCGCACCCACGCGCGGGCGGCGTCGGCGAAGAGCGGGTTGTTGGGGTCCTGCCCCGGGGAGACCTCGTTGACGAGCTCGACCATCAGCCGGTCGAGGTCGGCGCGCATGGCGCCTTCGATCACCTGCGGGTGCAGCTCGACCACCGCCGCGCCGTCGCTGTCGCCGAGGGGCTGCGCGGCGAGGGTGCGGGTGAGGTACGCGGCGTAGCGGTTGACGAAGCCCTCGTTGCCCTCGCGGCGGTGCACCATCAGCAGGCGCCCCGCGCCTGCGCTACCCGCCGGGACCAGCAGCAGGTCGTCGCGCGACCGGTCGCTGCCGCTGCGGCGCACCCGCTGGATGCGCATCGACGGGTCGCCGAAGGCCTCGAGGGTGTGGCCGTCGGCGAGCTGCTCCCGCGCGGTGGCGAGCGAGCGGATCGGGAGCGACGCGATGCCCTCGACGTCGTTGTCGTGGAGGGCCACCAGCAGGTCGAGCGGGCCGTCGATGTCGATGGCGCGCGCGGCGCCCTCGTCGCCGAGGATGTCCGGCAGCGCCGAGGTGAGGGCCTCCTCGACGAAGTCCCGCAGGCCGAGCATCTCGCCCAGGCGACGCGCGGCGCCGCGGACGCTGCCGATGCGCACCGAGAGCACGGCGTCGGCGGGGCGGTCGACGGGGGAGGTGTCCACGGCGAGCTCGACCGACGAGGGCGCGGTGACGCTGGGGGCGACGACGGGGGCGGCGATCGGCGCGCTCGCGCACTGCGGGAGCGAAGCGGCGAGGACGAGCGCGAGGGCGGCGCGGAGGGAGCGGTGGGAGGGCGACATGGCGGCGGAGGATACCCGAAGGTCTCCGCCGCGCGATGCGTCAGAACTTGTAGGTGACGCCGAGGCGGAGGTTGATCGGCAGCGCGGCGTCCCAGAACGAGGTGGTGATGGGGCGGCGCGACACGTTGGAGCCCGCGTTGGTGAACGCGTTCAGGCTGTCGTACTGGATGTCTTCGGGGAAGGGCAGGTAGAGCGTGGCGCCCAGCACGAAGGAGAGGTGGCGCATGAGCCCGAGCTCGGCGACGAGGCCGGCGAAGCCGCGCGCGGTGTTGGCGACCTCGCAGGTGCTGCCGGTGAAGCTCGAGGCGTCGGCGTTGCGGTTGTCGCAGAGGGTGTACGCCGCGTCGCGGTTGCCCGAGAGCGTGAGGTTGTACCCGCCGGGGTTGTCGAGGTTGAGCTCGACGCCGCCGTTGAGGGAGATGGTGAAGGCCCCGACGCCGCCGACCGGCGCCTGGCCGGTGGCCGTCTGCGCGTCGCTGCCCATGTTGAAATGGAACGACAGGTTGCCCTGCAGCACCATCCCGAAGCCGCGCGACGAGCGGAAGCCCAGCGCGCCGTAGGCCCGCACCTCGCCGCCGACGGCGATGAGGTCGTTGGCGAAGCGCCAGCCGGCGCGCGAGCGCAGCTCGACCTCGTACCAGTTGAAGGCCGTGCGCACGGCGATGCCGCCGTCGATGGTGAAGTTGCCGAAGGTGGGGAAGCTGTTGTGGGGCACGAAGCCCATGGTGGCGCGCAGCTCGATGGGCATCGCGCCGTAGCTCAGGATGGCGTCGAAGGCCCCGTCGCCGCGGGTGAGGGGCGCCGCGCCGAAGGTGCTGATGCCCGAGCGCCGGCGGGCGATGTCGAGCGGGTCGGGGCCCGTGTGCCGCGGGGTGGCGACGATGGCGTCGGGGTTGTCGCCCTGGCGCACGTTCACTTCGCGCACCCACGGCTCGTAGTTGTCCGCGCGGACGGTCACGCGCACGTTGCCGACCGGCACGTTGCCGATGTCGCCGAGCGGGCGGCCCTGGGTCTCGTCGTTGAGGAAGACCTGCGCGTTGGAGAGGCCCGGCGCCGTGACGTGGATGGTGCCGAACTGCGCGGTGCGGGCGAGCTGCGCGTTGACCTCGCAGGGCTGCGTCGCGGTGACGTTGCAGCGCTGGGTGAAGTCGTCGAAGCCCGGGGCCCGCACGAGCACCACGACCTCGCCGTCGGACACGTTGTCGCGGCTGAACGACCCGCGGCCCACGGTCTGGCTGTTGACGAAGATCTCCGCCTCGGGGTTGTTGGCGACGACCACCCGGAGGCGGCCGCGGCCGGTCGCCGGGGGCAGGTCGCTGTCGGCGAACTCGAGCACGCGCTGCTGGCCCGCGACGATGGCGACCTCGCGCACGACGGGATCGCGACCCGGCGCCGTGACGCGCACGGTGTGCTGCCCCGGGGAGACGCTGGCCTGGTCGACGCGGCCGCCGGTGAGGGAGAGCGCCTCGCCGTCGAGGAAGGCCTGCGCGCCCGCGACGGGGACGATCACCCGGAGGCTGCCGGAGGTGGCGGCGGCGACCTCGAGGTCGACGGCGACGGCCTGGGCCTGGCCCGCGGTGACGGTGACCTCCCGGCGCATGCTGCGGAAGCCGCTGGCCGCCACCTGGATGATGTGCGTGCCGGGCTGGACGGCGTCGCTGGAGGGGGGCGTGCCGGTGAGGGGCGCGCCGTCGAGGCTGACCTGGAGGTCGGCGGGGACGGGGCCGTTGGGGTTGGAGACGATCACCCGCACCGAGCCCGTCGGGGCGACGCGCGGGCGCAGCGTGACGTTGACGGTGGAGAGGGTGCCGGAGGTGACGTTGACGGTCTCGCGCACGGGCTCGCGGCCCTCCATGCGGAGCTCGATGATGTGTGCGCCGGGGGGGACGTTGTTGAGGCGCCCGGGGGTGACGCCCATCTGGGTGCCGTCGAGGAAGATGGGGGCGCCGTCGACGTCGGCGGCGACGTAGACGTTGCCGCCCTGGACGAGGGTGATGGCGAAGGGCCGGGTGTTGCGCGCGGCGACGGTGACGTCGAGCGAGCCCTGCACGTAGCCGGGGAGGTCGAAGAACAGCCGGTGCGGGCCCTGCGGGATCATCGCGCGCGCGAGCGGCGTCTGGCCGAGCGGCGGCGCCGTGGCGTTGTCGAGCCGCACCGTGGCGCCGGGCGGGGTCGACTGGATGCGCACCGCGCGGCGTACCTGCGACCAGGCCGGCGAGGCCGCGATGCAGACAGCGATGGCGCCGACCGACGAGACGAGCTTGGAGCGAAGTTGCATGGGGTCGTGTTTCCTCCCGCAGGGAATATCCGGGCGGCGACGGGAATAACGCCGACGCGAGAGAAACGGAAGGTACGAATGCGCGGCGCGCCCGGGTCGGGATCGACGAGGGCTGCGCTGTGGGGGGGAGGAGCGAGGAGGAGGGAAAGGCGGGGGGGCGATCGAGCGGGGCAGCGGCGCCGTGAGGGCTCCGGCCGCCCCGCGATCAGCGGGGGATCAGCTCAGCGGATCATGCCGTAGCCGAGGATGCGCGAGATGTTACGCGTGGCGTCGATGAGGCCGACGTAGTTGCGGAACGTCGCGAGGCGGCGGGCCTGGCGCTGCGGCGAGGTGCTCGCCGGCTGGAGGGCGCCAGCGGCGCTGCGGATGAGCCGCGGGCGGCCGTCGGCGTCGAGCACCGGGCGGCCCATGTTGGAGGGGTCACGCTCCACGAGGAAGGTGTCCGCCAGCAGGGCGTTGGCGTGCTGGATCATGCGCGACGCGATGCCGCGGTCGACCGTGCGCCCGCCGCCGGCGAGGGCGGTGAGGCCCGGGTCGGCGCCGTAGCGACGCGCGGTGTAGATGATCCCGGTGTCGGGGTTGAAGAAGCGGACGCGCTCGTTCTCGGGGATGTCCACCGCCTCGGCGCCGCCCTCGGTGAAGATCCTCATCTTGTTGATGAGGGTGAGGTCGGTGTTGAGCGAGGAGAACAGCATCGAGTAGATGACCGTCGGGAGCTGCTGCCGGTACCCGATGTTCGGGAAGAGCAGCGACGAGCCCGCGGGCCGGGTCGGGATGTTGTCGCTGTAGAGCGGCAGCATCTGCGGGGTGACCTCGTCGCCCGGCGCGCGGGGCGCGGGGGCGTGCATCGCCACGGTCGCCCAGTCCTCGGAGAGGATGCCGCCGAGGAGGCGGTCGAGCGCGTTGGGGATGTCCGTCGCGAAGTTCACCTGGAACTCGCGGCCGTCGAGGTAGAGGTTGCGCGTCACGCTGGAGAACGTGGGGCGCGTGTCGGTGAGCATGATCGCCGCGAAGTTCTTCTCCATCGAGGAGCCCTCGCGGTTGGCGTACGACTGGTAATCCAGCGAGCCGCCCTGGCCGTTGTCGAAGTCGTCCGCGATGAAGCGGCCGTCGACGATGCCGATGCTGAAGCGCGGCGCGGTCACGCCGTCATCCGCGTCGAAGATCGGCGTGTTCGCCGAGCGGAGCTCGGGGGTGCTGCGGTCGGCGTCGGCGGCCGACGCCTCGTTCGACACGACGAAGGTGCCCGGCTCGGGCATCAGCATCGCGCGGGCGAAGAAGTCGAACATCTCCGTCTGCGCGCCCAGCGTCGGCCCGAGGGCGTTGTCGCTGCGGGCGTAGACCGCGAAGCTCGCGTCGTTGAGGGCGCCGCGGTAGTAGGAGTAGTCGCGCGCGACGTTCCAGTGGTAGCCGCGCACCAGGCGGAACATCCGCGACGAGACCGCCGAGGAGACGTTCCACGAGGCCCACTCGCGGTTGCCGCGGCGGAAGTACATCGCCGGGTAGGTGAGGTCGTACTTCCGGGTGATCGAGCGGGAGACCTCGTAGATGTCCGCGCCCTGGTCGAAGTACTGGATGTGGGGGTAGCCCACGCCGCGGTCCCAGGACACACGGTAGCGCCAGCGGAGAGAGCCCTCGCCGTTGGTGATGGTGCGGCCCGCGTCGGGCGTGCCGTTGCGGACGCGCCACGCGGGCGCGGCCTGGTCCTGGTCGCCGCCGGCCTCGGGCTCGGGGTCGTTGGAGTCGTAGGTCTGCGACGTCTCCATGTCGGTGAGCGCGGCGTGGTCGCGCGGGGCGAAGCGGCAGATCTTGCCGTCGACCAGGCGCCAGCGGTAGCGGGCCTTCTCCTCTTCCGTCGCGTCGCGGCAGAAGCTCGGATCGAACACGTTGAGCTGGCGCGCCATCTCGGTGTAGTGCGCGAGGCCGAGCGGGGCGTCGTTCGCCTCGGGGGGCGTCGAGCCGGGGGCGGAGAACGCCGGGTCGGTGAAGTTCGCGAGGTACTTCTCCGAGAGCTGCGACCGGAGGTTCCAGGCGAAGCGGCGCTGCGACTGCGCGCTCTGCCCGCCGCGGGCGGTGTCGGACTCCATGGTCTCGACGACGCGGCCGTACATCACGCCCATGGCGTAGATGTCATACGCCCCGAGGCCCACGGTCTCGCCGAAGCGCTCCCACTGGTACTCCATCGTGGACGTGTTGCCGAAGTAGGTGAGGCCGGCGTGGTGGTTGCCCGCCTCGAGCGGACGCAGGCCGAGCTCCTCGTCCGTCTCCGGGTCGAGGTAGCGCGGGCCCATGCAGTTGTCCGCGTTGCGGTCCGTGGCGCGGATCGACGGGCACGCCGTCTGGTTGCAGGTCGTCGCGCGGCAGCTCGCGGTGGCGGTGCCGTTGCGCGTACGAAGCTGCCAGTACTGCGGGTTGTAGTTCATCGAGTCGTAGCTCGACACGGGCAGGTGGTAGAGCCCGATGCTGTGCCCGACCTCGTGCAGCGCGATGCCCTTGTAGGCGTCGATGCGGAGGTCCTGCATGATGCGGGCGGCGCGGGCTTCCTTGGTCAGGTTGCGGTAGCGCTGCGCGAACCAGCGGGCGACGCCCTGGATGTCGGTCGAGCCGACGAGGGCCGGCGCGCCGGCGTCCTGGAAGCAGAAGCCGCGGTTCTCGAGGCGAGCCATCAGGCGGCTGCGCATGTCCGTCGCCCACTCCGGATCCATCCGGCGAAGGGGCGAGGCCTGGTTGAGGGAGTTGCTGTCCAGCGAGCTGAGGGCGGCCTGGGGGTTGATGCCCGCGGCGCGCAGCCACTGCTGGTCCATCATGTCGGTCTCGTAGCGGGTGCCACGCAGCAGGGCGGCCTGCTGCTGGAACGCCACCGCGGTCTGCGACACGCCGTTGTTCACCGGCGTGGTGTCCGTCTGCTGGTTGAACTGACGGATGGCGGCCGTCTCGAAGTCGGTGGTCTCGGCCCCGACGTTGTTGAGGGCGGCGGCCGCGTGCGTGGCGTCGTCGCTCAGCGCGCGCTCGTTGATGCGCTCGAGGTTGGTGCGGTCGGAGCCGCTGCCGATGGTGGCGGCCGCGGGGTTGCGGATGTACTGCGCCAGGCTCTGCGCCGACGAGTTGCTCGTGTACGCCTCGACGGTGAGGTCATCGAGCGCCGGGTCGAGGTAGTGCATGATCATCCGGATGTAGTCGCGCTGCTGACCAGCGGCGGCTTCGACCGAGCGACCCATGTTGAACCCGCCGTTGGAGATGACCTCGCCGGTGAGCGGGTCGTAGCCCCAGTGGGCGATGCCGCCGAAGGGCGCGCGGGAGTTGCCCGGCCAGTAGCTCACGTGGTTGTAGCGCACGTCGCCGAGGCGGACCCGGTAGCCGGGCTCGCGGCAGGCGGTGCTGTCATCCGCGCGCACGGGGTTGTGGCAGAGGACCACGCCGCGCGGGGCGGCGGGGGCGCCCGTCGGGGCGACCTTGGGGTCGTCGCCGAGGAAGGCGCCGAGGTGCTGCGAGACCAGCTCGGTGTTGAAGAACCGGTTGTGGCAGGTGTCGCGGTCGCCGCCGATGCCGCCGGGGGCGCTCGGCCCGAGCTTGCGGCACTCGACCTCGCGGGCGCTGGCGATCGCGCGGCGGATGGCGATGTCCCAGGTGTTGATGATCTCCTCGGTCGCGCCGGTGACGAAGGTCGCGCCCGCGCCGGAGGCGGCGCGGTTGCGGGCTTCGTCGGCCGTGGGCAGGCGGTACGTCAGCGTGCCGTCAGCGCCCTCGATCTGGACGTGGTCCTGGAACTCCGCGGGCATCTCGGGGTTCGTGTAGTAGGCGATCGGGCGGACCTCACGGTCGCGGTACGGGATCGTGCAGCGGCCCATGACGGTGTCGCACTGCGAGCCCGGCCGGTTGGCGGCCTCGCACGCGTCGGCGGTGCCGTTGGAGTTCGCGTCGAGGTTGCCGTCGACGATGCCGTCCTGGTTCGCGTCGACCGTCGAGCAGGTGTACTGCCGGTCGAGGTGCGACTGCATCCAGATGTTGTGGAGCATCTGGTAGCGGTGGAAGTTGCGGTCGAGCGTGCCGTAGTTGGGGTCGAAGCCGTTGCGGGTCGCGCGCGGGCCGCCGACGAGGTCGTAGGGCTGACGGGTCAGCTCCAGCGGCTGGAAGTCGCGGTCGACGACGCGCCGGAAGGAGGTGCGGATGGTCGCCTCCTGCGGGTTGCAGTCGTAGACCTCGCTGCCGGTGAAGAAGTTGATGATGAGGCAGGTCGGGAGGGTGCCGCCGAAGGCGTCGCTCGACTCCGGGTTGACCAGCCACTTGGAGCTGACGTCGAAGTAGCCGCCCTCGTGGTTACGGGGGTTGGAGGCGCGGACGCACTGCCCGGTGGTGGTGTCGCGCACCATGCCGGGCTCCATCTCGCAGAAGTTCGGCGCGTTGGGCGACGCGGGGTTCTGCTCGTAGTAGCGCACCGGCTGGAACGAGATCGACCCGAAGAGCGAGCCGTAGAACAGGCCCGACCAGTCGGGGTTGTCGACCATGTTGTTCGACCAGTCGACGCGCATGAACTCGCGCTCGTACCAGGGCCGATCGACGACGTTCTCCTCGACGACGTTGATCTCCTCGCCGGTGGTCGGGTTGTACGCGCGCCGCACATCGAAGTGGCTCTCGATGCGGTAGGCCGCCACGATGATGCCGGTCTCCGTCGGGCCGCGGACGCCGCGGCCGTCGGAGCCGGTCACGTACTCGTACGCCTTGCGGGCGAGGAGCACGTCTTCCTGGATCTCCCACCGGATGCGGTCGACGTCGTCGTAGGTGCCGACCGGCAGCAGCGACTGCGACGCCGGGGCGTCGACGACGAAGTTGTTGATGTAGAACTCGGGATTATCCCGGGCGTCCTGGATGTTCTCGCCCACGAAGAAGGTCTTGCTGACCCTCGCCGGGCGGGTGCGATCGATCGGATCGCGCTCCTGGGCGCAGTCGGCGTTGCCGACCGCGAGACCGCCGAGCAGCAGCGCGCCGAGCGCCCTGCTCCGCCAGAATCGGCGTGCAGGGATCATCCCCCTGCGAGCGCCCGGATTTTCCTGTTCATCAGACATCGTGTCGAACCTCCCAACGTGAACGGAGAGAATTGCACCACCACAGGGCAGCAAGGCCGATGCCATACACGAGCGTGCTGGAATGCAGGCCCTTCGCAGTGGTGGCAGGTCGCGCGTTAGAAACCTGACCGTGCGAGCGCGCGGAACCTACCGGACCGACCGGGGGCTGTCACGTCGAGAGCCCCCACTGATCAGGGGGTCAGCGCCGGGCGCACACCGGGGCGGTCGGGCAGGAGGTGCAGATGCCCTCGGCCAGGGACCAGCTCTCGTGGCAGATGCGAAGCCCCGCCGGGGTGCGACGGAGGCGTAGCAGGTAGCGGCCTTCGAGCCGCGGGCAGCCGATGGAGGAGTGACGGTCGGCGCGGTACTCCTCGCTCCAGGCGCGCACCTTCACCACGTCGCCGGTGGCGCCGGGGACGCTGCGGCAGGCGGCGGGGACGTCGCTGCCCGTCAGGGCCTCGGGCTCCCAGGTGCTGCGGGACCAGTCGAAGGCGTTGGTTCCGCCGGAGAGGGCGGCGCTCTCGAGCTGCGCCGCGATGTGGGCGGCGTCCATGGGCTGGGCGTTCCACCAGACGCGCGGGGCGTAGAAGCGATCGAGCGCGGGGGCGCCGGGCTGGAGCCGCACGGCGGAGTCCCAGCGGCGGAGCAGGTCGATCAGCGCGGGGTCGTTGCCGACGGGGCCCGGGAGCGGGGCTCGATGAACCGCTGTGGGGCCGAGCGCGGGGCTGGTCGAGGGCACCCGCGGGGGAGCAGGGTGCGCGTCGCGCCAGACCAGCAGCGCCACGATGCCGACCGCCAGCAGCGTCGCCACCACGGAGACCAGCGCGAAGAGCCGCCCCCAGCGCACGGGCGGGGCGACGGGCGCGAGCTCCGTGGAGGCGTGGGCCACGCCGATCTGGTCGTCGCGCTCCGTGGGGGTGCGGTCGAATACCGGGGACGGTAAACGGTCGGGGGCCGTGGGCGCGGGGGACAGCGGCGCCGAGGAGCTGTGCCACGGCGGCTGCGACAGGACGCCGGCGCCGAGCAGCCCCGAGGCGACGTCTCTCACGGCGACCCGCAGCGCGCCCGCGTCGACGAAGCGGTCGGCCCCTTCGGTCTGGAGGCACTGGGCGACGACGTCCCAGAGGCCTGCGGGCACGTCGGGTCGGCGGGGCGGGAGCATCGCGCGCAGCTCGTGAGGGCGGCGTACGGCGACGACCCACCAGCTATCGTCCTCGGTGGCCTGGGCGTCGAGGGTGAGCAGCTCGATGAGCACGACGCCGAGGGTGAAGACGTCGGTCCACGGGCCGACGCTGCCGGAGTGCCCGAAGGCCTGCTCGGGGGCCATGTACAGGGGCGTGCCCATGGTGACGCCGGAGCGGGTGGCGGTGCGGCGCCCGAGCTGCGCGATGCCGAAGTCGACGACCTTGACGGTGATCTCTCCGCGGGCCGAGGCGCGCAGGAGGATGTTGTCGGGCTTGAGGTCGCGGTGGACGATGGGCCCCGGGGTGCGCACGGCGTGGGCCGCCTCGAGGCCCGCGCAGAGCTGGTCGAAGACGGAGAGCACGGCGGAGAGGGAGGGGCGCTCGCTCTGGCGGCGGTGGTCCGCGAGCCAGCCGGAGAGGCCGCGCCCCTCGACGAACTCCATGACGATGTAGCGCTGGCCGCTCCAGACGCCGCGGTCGAGGACGCCGACGATGTTGGGGTGGCTGATCTGCGCGAGCGCGTCGGCCTCGGCGTCGAAGCGGCGCACCGCCGACTCGTGCTCCAGGAACTCCGACTTCAGCAGCTTGACGGCGACCGGGCGGTTGGAGAGCCGCTGGTCCTGCGCGCGCCACACCGCGCCGAAGGACCCTTCGCCGAGGAGGCTCCCGAGCACGTAGCGGTGGTCGATGATGGTCCCCGCGCGAGGAACCGCGGCTGCTGCGGGCATTGGCGCGCGCAGTATCTCACACCCCTTTAGCGGGAGCGCGGGTTGCGATAGATCGAGACGATGGGCACGCCGTCGTAGGTCACGACGTGGGCCGTGGCCGGGGACTGGTAGGCGGTCCAGATCTGGTAGTCGACCTCGTTCATGTGCAGCTCGTGGTGCACGATGGCGAAGTGCCCTTCGCCGACCTGCCACACGGGGTGGATGTCAGGGCGGAGGCGGCCGTCGCGCTGGAGCATGTTCCACGACTCGAAGGTGGTGTCGTGGATGTACACGCCCGCGTTGGGCGGCGCGTGCTCGTTGAACCAGGGCACCGCCGAGCCGGTGGTGAAGCCCCAGAACTGTCGGTTGAGCCCGAGGTCCGCGGCGCCCGGCGCGCCGCCCGCGATGGGGGTGTAGTTGCTCAACCCGAAGGGGTGCGAGTGGGCGCTCTGCGCGATGGGGGGCAGCACCACGAGGAGGCCCAGCGCCGCGGTGACGACGCCCTCGCGGCGCACCCGGTCGCCGAGGAGTTCTTCGAGCAGGGCGGCGACGCGGGCGAAGCCGACGCCCGCGAGGAGGGCGAGGAAGGGGTACGCGGGAAACCAGTGCTTGGTTCCGCCGAAGATGGGGGTGTTGCGGGAGAGCCACGGCGCCATCGGCACCATGAAGCCGAGGAAGATCAGCACCCAGGTGCCGCGCGGGTCGTCGCTCTTGTGCTCCTGGGCCCAGGCGCGGAGGCGCTTGATGGGGATCCACTCGAGGAGCCCGGTGGACTCGCGCACCATCGAGGGGACCATGAGCGCGAGGCCGATCACGAAGAGCAGCAGGGTGATGCCCGGCACCGTGAACAGCACCATCCCCCACGAGTAGAGCCTCGGAAACGGCGGGTGGAACCAGTTATATCCCAGCCACTCCATGTTGTAGTACGCGTGGTTGAGGTGGAACCCCGCGTACTCCTGGAAGCGTCCGGGCGCGTGTGTCGCCGTGGACAGGGTGTCGAACCACATCCAGGGCCAGAGCGCGACGAAGACGAGCGGGCCGAGCACGGCCATCGCGATGAGCGCGAGGGGCACCGGGAAGTTGCCGCGCGAGGCGTCGCGCCGGAGGTCGCCCGCGCGGGTGAGCACGAAGTGCGTCACCACCAGGAAGGGGACGAACCACGCGTTGTGCTTGGTCTCGAGCGCGAGTCCCCAGGCGAGGCCCGTGGCGATGGCCCAGCCGAAGCCCCCGGCGAGCGAGCGCCAGTAGGCGTAGAGCACGACGACCCACATGGTCATGACGGGCACGTCGAAGCAGTCGAGGTGCGCGTGGTAGAAGATGCGGGGCATGAAGGCGAGCGACACCGCCGCCACGAGCCCGACGCGGGTCGAGTGCGCGCGGTGCCCGAAGAGGAAGGTCACCCAGAGGCCGAGCGCCCCCATGATCATCCCGGGGAGGCGGAAGCTCAGGCCTTCGGAGGCGATCCAGCGCCACTTCTCATGGAGGAAGAGCCACGAGAGCCCGAAGAGGGACTTCATCAGCGCGGGGTGCTCGTGGTTGGTCGCCCAGGCCGCGTCGACGGCCGCGCGGGTGAGCGCCGCGCGCCGGTCGTGCAGCAGCAGGTCGAACCAGCGCGCGTAGTCCGTCGAGGCGTGGAAGTAGAAGCCCTCGTCGCGCGCGTAGCCCAGCGTCGGTGCGGTGCGGATGAGCACCACCATGTAGACGATGGCGAGCGCCGCGCCGATGGCGTGCGGCTTGAGCGCCGTGGCGACCCGTTGGAGCCGCGTCATCGGACGTCCCCCTCGTAGCAGTAGTGGCGCATCCCGGGCGCCTCGGCGCGCACCTCGATGGTGAGCTGTCGCGTGGTGTTGGCCCACGCTCGGGTGTCGATCTCGAAGCCCTTCCACCCTTCGCCGTCGCGGTGGATCGAGCGGCCCGCCTCGGTGCCGTCGACCAGCACGCGGAGCTCGACGGGCCCGCCCTGGTTGCCGAGGTCGTCGCCTCGCTCGGCCTCGTAGGCGATGCCGTGGTGGCCGTGAAAGATCGTCCCCATCGGCACGTCGCGGAAGCGGGTGACCATCGCCCCGCCTTGGATCGGGTGCGACCAGATGCAGCGCCGCCCGCGGTGCTCCATGTCTTCGATGATGGTGACGCCGACGTAGTTCCAGCCTTCGGGGGAGCAGAAGAAGCGCTCGGGGCCGGGGAGCGCTCCCTGCCCGAGGCCGCCGCCCGCGACGAAGTTTCCGGTGCGCCAGTCGCACGGGGTGAGGGCGTCGCCCACGAGGCGGAAGGCCTCCGCGTCGGGGGGATGGAGGTGCTCGATGAGGTCGTAGCGCACCGTCGCGGGAGCGGGGTTCACCAGGGTGCGCACGGTGATGGGGCCGAAGTCCCGGTGGGCGGTCTCGCGCCACCCGCGGAGGTCGGGGTTCTCCCGGCCGCGGATGGTGGCGACCAGCGCGCGGCGGTAGCGGGTCGCGTCAGGGCGGGCCGCGTCCGCCAGCGGGATCATGTCGGCGAAGTACTGCCGCGCGAGGGGATCGGTCCAGAGCGGGGCGGCGGTCACGAGGTCGCCGGGGTGGCGGGCGCTGCGGAGGTACGCGGCGGCGGCGCGCCAGTGGGACTCCTTCGGCACGCGGGCCTGGATGACGGCCTGCGCGGCGAGCTCGACCAGGGCGACCAGCGGGACCAGCAGCGCCGCGAAGCGCCAGCGGGAGTGAGCGGGAGAGGGCTGTTCCACGGGGGCGGCGGACTCTAGTCGCTACGCCGCGGGTAGCACAACCGCTACACCCCCGGCAGCAAGCCCATCATGCGCGCGGCCCACACGGCCATGAACGCGACGCTGAAGACGGCGAGCGAGGCGCGGACGAAGCGCTCCCAGAGCGGGTGCTGCGGGCGGAGGGTGAGCGCGAGGGAGATCGCGAGGGCCAGCGCGAGGGCGGAGGGCAGGGCGAGCGGGTGCAGCGAGAGGCTGCCGTGCAGGTCACCGTGGAGCAGCCGGAGCGACGCGCGGGTCATGCCGCACGCGGGGCAGGGGCGGCCCGTGGTGATCTTCACCAGGCAGGTGCTGAAGGGGACGAGGGCGAGGGCGGAGCAGATGAGGGCGGGAGGGACGATGGGGCCGAGGCGTTCGCGGATGACCGGCCAGGGCGCCATCGGGGGGGGAGAGTCTACGAGCACATCAGCCGATGTGCTTGGCTTCCCACTCCCACTGATTGGAGATCGCCCACGGCGTGTAGATGAAGCAGGTGCAGACCATCAGCAGGGTGTTGAGCAGCCACATGCCGAAGAAGCCGCCGGGGTCCTTCTGGAAGCGGAAGCCGCGGCCCGAGATGGAGGTGTTGTTCCACTCATATTCGAGCAGGTTGTTGTGATACCAGGGGAAGTAGATCCCGAAGGTGAGGCTGGTGAGGATCGAGCCCAGCAGCCAGATGCCGAGGAGCGATCCGCCGTCGCCGTTGTAGGCGAGCCGCTCGCCGCTGACGTCGACCTGCGAGTAGATCCAGCTCTTCATCTTGCAGATGTACCAGGGCGTGTAGATGCCCATGGTGCACATGGTGATGAGCAGCGGGACGATCATGGTGCTGATGAGGCCGCCCGCCGTGCCGTGATAGGCGCAGCGCTTCCCCTCGATCGTGATGTTGTCCCAGTAGTACTTGAGGAGCTTGTTCATCCCGGCGACGGCGACGAAGAAGATGCCCACGTACATCAACAGCAGGAGCATTCCGCCGAGGACGCCGCCCACGGCGGACGGCTGGTTGGTCGCGCTGTCGCGCGTCGCAGCAATGACCGCGGCCGCCGAGCCGCCGAGCACCAGCTCGACCCCGAGTACCGGCAGGAAGATCCCGAGCAGGTAGACGGAGAAGAGCGATCCGCCGCCGCCGGAGTAGTTCACCCGGCCGCCGCCGCCCATCATCATTCCGCCGCCGGCCGGGGGATAACCACCGCCCGGAGGAGGGCCGTAACCGCCGCCGCCCGGGGGAGGGCCGAAGCCGCCGCCCGGAGGAGCGCCATAACCACCGCCGCCCGGAGGAGCGCCGAAGCCACCGCCCGGAGGAGCGCCGAAGCCGCCGCCCGGAGGAGCGCCATAACCACCACCACCGGGAGGAGCGCCATAGCCGCCACCCGGGGGATAGCCCCCCGCCGCGTGGACCGGACCAAGCCCGTTGCTACCTGGAATCTGCATCATTCCGAGAAACCCTCCGTGTTGTGTGCGGGAGCGCTCACCATCGGTCGACGGTCGCTCGCCCCGGGTTACAGCATGGTACGCCGGGGCATGGAAGCCCCTCCCCGGCGGAGGGACGTTTCCTGTCAGTCCGTGGAAGGGCTGCCGATGCGCCTCGCGACCTGTGGTACCGATCATGCCCCGAATGGCAACGATGGACCGAGAGCGACGGCGCGCGCAGATACTCACCATCGCGGCGGAGGTCTTCGCGGAGAAGGGCTACCACGACGCCAAGATCGAGGACATCGTGGCGCGGGCGAAGGTCGCTCGGGGCACCTTCTACCTGTACTTCGAGGACAAGCGGGCGATCTTCGAGGAGCTGGTCTCGGGCTTCGTGCGCCAGCTCGCGGAGACCATCGAGCCCATCGAGACGGTGCCCGACTCCGATCCCACGCGGGTGATGTTCGAGCTGCGAAGCAACCTGCTGCGGCTGGTGGAGCGCTTCATGGCAGAGCCCGCCATGGCGAAGGTGCTCTTCTCCGCGGCGGTGGGCCTCGACGCCGACTTCGACCGGCGGCTGCTCACCTTCTATGAAGAGGTCGCCGGGCTGATCGAGCGCTCGCTGGAGCAGGGCGAGGAGGCCGGCCTGGTGCGCCCCGGCCACCGTCGCATCCGGGCCTTCTGCCTCACCGGGATCATCAAGGAGCTGCTGTATCAGCTCATCCTGCGGCGCGCGGTGTCCGAGCCCGCGGAGCTCGTCGACACGATGCTCGACCTGGTGACCGACGGGCTGTTTACGGATCCAGCGCGGGCGGCGGTGCGGGCTTCGAGCGCCCCACGCGCCATGCGATGAGGGTGGCGACGAGGGCGAGGATGCCCACCGCGATGCCCGCGCGCCCGTCGTAGAGGGAGACGGCGACGGTGACCGCCGCCGCGACGGCGGTGACCGCGACGCGGTCGAAGAGGCGCACCCGGTCGCGGGTGGCGATGGCGAGCTGCACCTCCGAGAGCTGCTTCTCGAAGGACCTGTTGGACGCGTCGCGCGCCCGGCACTGGGCCAGGAGCTGCGCGGCCTCGTCGAGGGCCCCGCGCTCACGGAGGGCGACCACGAGGTTGGTCATCGCCGACTGGAGCCCCGGGCGGATGCGCAGCGCCTCGCGGCTGGCGGACTCGGCCTCGCGGTAGAGGTGCAGCTCGAGCGCGGCGTAGCCGAGGTTGGCCCACGCGGCGTAGTGGTTGGGGTCGAGGCGGATGGCCTCGCGCGCGGCCTCGGCGGCCTCGGGGAAGCGGCGGCGCTCGGTGAGCAGCCACGCGAGGCGGCCGAAGCCCGCGGCGCTGTCGGGCTCGTGCTTGATGAGCTCGCGGGTGAGGGCCTCGGCGCGGTCGTAGTCCTTGAGGGTGCCGAGCACCCGGGCGGACATCTCCAGCACCACGCCGTCGTTGGGGTCGAGCGCGAGCGCGCGGTCGATGGCCGCGGTGGCCTCCTGCGGACGGGCGACCTCCACCAGGCTGAGGGCGCGGCGCACCTGGTAGCGCGCGTAGTCGGGCTCGTACTTCAAGGCCTGGTCGAGGTGCGAGAGCGCCTCCTCGTAGCGGCCCATACACTGGAGGGTAAAACCGGCCAGGTAGTGGCAGTAGCCGCGGTCGGGCGCGGCGCGCACCGCCGCCTGCACGGCCTCCCAGGCGGGCTCGTAGCGGCCGGCGCCGAGGCGCGCTCGGGTGAGCAGCACCAGCGAGTCGGCGTCCGTCGGCGCGGCGCCGAGGGCGGCGCGGGCTTCCCGTTCGGCGGCGTCGTAGCGGCCCAGGTCGAGGGCGACCCGGGCGCGCTTGCGGTGCCTCTCTGCGACCTCCGCTGGAGTCATGCGACCTTTCGTAGCAGAGACGCTCTCGCGCAACCACTACCTCCGCCCGAGGGCGGAGGATGGTCTCAGCGGTAGCGCAGGCCCACCCGGAGGCGGAGGAGCCCGGCGGGCGACATGGACTGGCCCGCCGCGTCGGTGAAGGCCCCGCCGGGGACGAAGACGCCGCCCTCCACGCCGCCGGACAGCACCAGGTGCTCGGCGAGGGTGCGCTGAAGGAGCACCGCGCCGTCGACCTCCACGCCGAGGTCGCGCGACGACGAGCTGCCGCCGCGCCAGTTCTCGCTGCGGGAGAGGGCGCGCTGCGCGTAGGGGTCGACGACGTCCGAGGTGGCGAAGGCGAGCACGCCGCCGAGGCGCAGCTCGATCCATCGCGCCGGGCGGAAGATGGCGTAGGGGAAGAGGTAGGACGCGCCGGACACGCCGCCGTTGGTCGGCAGCAGCTCGGCGCCGCGCGTCGGTCGGGCGCCCAGCTCGGGCGATTGCGCGATGTGGGCCGAGCGGGCGGTGTGCGCCGCCAGCACCTCGGGGAAGAGGATGAGCCCCACCCGGTGGTCGGGGTCGATGGTGGCGCGCTGCTGGATGGCGTCTTCGCTGTTGGAGTCGCCGGACGCGTAGCCGGCCTCCAGCACCACGTCGAGCTTGGGCGAGGTGCGCCCGACCTGCACGATGGCCATGAGCTGCCGGAGGGTCTGCTCGGGGTTCTCGACGGTGCGGGTGTACGTGGTCGAGCCGCCCGCGTAGGCGGCCTCGATGGCGCCGTAGATGCGGCCGCCGCGGCTGTCGTTGAAGCCCCAGCGGGCGAACACGTCGACGAAGAGGGCGGAGAGGGTGTCGCCGAGGGGGTTCTCCTGCCAGCGGTAGGCCCCGTAGGCGCCGACGCGGTCGGGGCCGTCGCCGTAGTAGGCCGCGAGCACGCCCTGGAAGGCGAGCTCGTCGCGGCGGTGGTAGTCCGCGAGCAGGTCGGAGGCGACCCAGTCGCCGCCGAGGGCGACCACCAGCGGGCGAGAGCGGCCGAGCGGGCGCGTCGCGAGCATCACCCGGCGCACGAGGTCGCCGTAGCGGTAGTCGCCGAACACGGGCGGCGTGTCGCCGTCGTTGGCCACCATGCCGAGGCCCCAGGAGAAGCCCATCTGCCCGACGCGCAGCAGTCCGATGGGGGTCTCCCAGTCGAGGTAGAGGTACCGGAAGCGCAGGCCCGGATAGCCGTACTCATCGGTGCGCAGCGCCTGCGGAGACACGCCGAAGGTGAGGTCGCCGAAGGCCACGCCGTTGACGACGTCCATCTGCCCGACGATGCGGAGGTCGGGGGTGAAGGCGACGTCGCCGCGGAGGCGCACCCACTGCTCGCCCCAGGTGTTTCGGCCGAGGGTCCCGGTGGAGGCGGCGTCGGTGCGCGGGAGCGGGCGCAGGTCGATGGTGCTCATCATGTTGAGCCGGAGGCGGTACTCGCCGCCGAGGTGCACGACGACGCCGCGGGGCCTCGGAGCCGCTGCGGCAGGGCCGGGGGCCGGAGGGCGCGGGGCCTCCTGAGCGGAGGCGGACGAAGCCGCGAAGGTGACGGCGCAGGCGAGGCTCAGAAGCGCCGGCTTGCGCGCGCGGACAGATCCCAACAGCAGTTGCTCGTACATCGGTGCCTCTACGCCCAGTCCGGCGGGCGGCAACGAAACTACACCGCGCTCGGCCTTTGCAATCGGGATTTCAGCCTCTGTAGGATGGGGCCCATGCGAACGAGGATCTTAGTGGCGATCGCGGCCGTCGCGGCGCTCGTCGGATGTGATGGGGGTGGCACGCCCGCGGGAGCGCGGCTCACTCCAGCCGGTACCGGACCGCGCGTGGTGTGGGACCTCAACACCAACACGCTCCCGATGATTCCGCTGCCCAACGACGTGGCCACGTCGCCCGACCCGACCTCGCCGACGGGGCGGCGCATCAACGCCAGCCTGATCGTTCCGACGGGCATCGAGCGCTCGGTGCGCGCCCGCTTCGACGAGCTCGACGGCTGGGGCACCTTCGCGCCCATCTCCCTCTCCTTCGAGGAGCACATCGACGTCGCCGACCTGCTGCGCCGCCAAGGGGGGAGCGACCACTTCCGCCAGTCGGACTTCCCCGGGCACGCGATCTACCTGATCGACCTGGAGACGGGCCTGCCGGTGCCGCTCGACTTCAACTCGGGCAACTACCCCTACGCGGTCACGCACACCGACCAGTACTTCGACAACGACCCGCGCAGCACCGAGTCGAACCTGCTCTTCGAGACCGTCGAGGAGGACGCCAACAACAACGGCGTGCTCGACCCGGGCGAGGACACGGACTTCGACGGCGTGCTCGACCACCCCAACACCCTCGACGGTCGCCTCACCGGCGATCGCCAGGACGGGTACGACCGCATGGCGTGGTTCTACGAGCGCGAGAGCCGCACGCTGATCATGCGCCCGCTGCTCCCGATGCGGCAGCGCAAGACCTACGCGGTGGTGATCACCAACCGCCTCGTGGGCGAGCGCACCGGCACCGCCGTCCGCTCTCCCTTCGACCACGTGAACCACTCCCGTCAGACCGCCGCGCTCGAGCCCCTCGAGCGTCACTTCCGCGCGCACCCCGAGCTCTACGGCAGCCTCGCCACCAACGGCTGGAACGACGTGGCGCTCGCGTGGTCGTTCACCACCCAGTCGGTCACCGACGACCTCGACACCATTCGCAACGGGCTCTACGGCCGCGGCCCGATGGCCCGCCTGGCCACGGAGTTTCCCGCCGACACGGTGCCGATGCCGATGCAGGGCGGCGCCGGCACCTGCCCCGCGCCCGGCTCGCGGGTCTTCGTCGCCTCGGGCGAGGCCTTCCGCGGGGTTCTCAACAGCCTCGGCAGCGTGCTCGGCCTCAACGCCGAGGGCACCGCGGCGCTGCTGCGAAGCTACGGGAGCCTCTCGCACGTCGTGACCGTCCTCTACGACACGCCGTACTTCCTCGGCGACCCGGAGCGGGAGAGCCGCGACGACGCCTTCGAGATCGACTGGCAGACCGGCCGCGCCCGCGTGAACCACGACGTCATGGCGATGACCCTGTTCATCCCGACGGAGGGGGAGGGCCATCGGCAGCCCTTCGCGCCGCTGGTGTTCATGCACGGCCACGGCAGCAACAGCGCGGAGATCCTCGGGTACGGCGGCCTGGTGCTGCAGCACGGCAACGCGCTCGTGACCCTCAACGCCCCGGGGCACGGCCTCGAGCTGAGCCCGGTGATCCTGGCCGCCGTCCGCGCGGCCTTCAGCGGCCGCTGCCTGCAGGGCGCGGCGAACTCCATCACCCTCGGCCGGGCGCGAGACCTCGACGGCGACATGAGCCCCGACAGCGGCGCCAACTACTGGACCGCGTACCTCTTCCACACCCGCGACTCGGTGCGCCAGACCATCATCGACGAGATCCAGGCCATCCGGATGCTGCGCGGCTTCGACGGTCGCAACGCGCGCCCGCGCACGCTGACCACCCGGGACGGCAACGCCTTCGCCTTCGACGGGGACTACAACCGCGACGGCCGACCCGACATCGCCGGCGACTTCGACGGCAACGGCACGCCCGACCTGGGCGGCCCCAACTCCCCCTACGCCGCCGCGGGCGGATCGCTCGGCGGCATCGTGACGGGCCTCCTGGCGGGCGCCGAGCCGGCGCTCACCTCGAGCGTCCCGGTGGTCGGCGGCGGCGGGCTCGCGGACATCGCGATCCGTACCGAGAACGGCGCGGTGCTGGCCGCGCTGATGCTGCGGGTGATGGGGCCGCTGGTGGTCTCGGTGCAGAGCACCGGAGCCGGGCGGGGGACCTCCTGCGCCGCGGGCGAGTACGCGCTCCAGATCGTGGGGCCCTCGCTGAGCTCCAGGGCCCGCGTGGAGTTCGCGTGCCTGCCCGGCGCGGAGCTGAGCGGCGACGACGTGCTGCTGGTGCGCAACCTCACCAACGGCCACGTCTCGTGCAGCGGCTCGTCGGGCGGGATGCCCGGGCGCTTCCGGGTGCCCGTCCCCTCCGACGCGGGCGACCGCTGGGTGGTGGAGCACTACCGCCACGGGCGCGACCGGATGCGCTTCGGAGAGTGCACCTGGATCGGCGCCGCTCCGACGGCCGACCGGGTCATCAGCACCTGGCAGGTCGGCGCTCCGGCGCGCGACGCGGGCTGCACGGAGTGCGCGCGCTTCGAGACCACCCGATGGGAGGTCGGCGCTCCGCTGGTGGCGCCGATGGCGGGCTTCGGTCGGCGCCGGCAGACGCCGGAGTTTCGTCGCCTCGTGATGCTGGCGCAGATGGCCTTGGAGAAGGGCGACCCCATCAACTACGTGCGCCGGGTCTTCCTCGATCCGCTCACCGCGCCCGACGTCCCGGCTCGGCCGCGCAGCATGCTGGTGACCAACACCACGGGCGACCCCAACGTCACCATCGCCACGGGCTACGCCATGGCCCGCGTCGCCGGCATCGTGCCCTTCCTCCCGTCGGACGCTCCGCCGCACCTCGCGGAGTTCAGGGCGCCCGCGAGCTTCGCGGCCGCGCACCCCGGCTTCGCCTCGCCCAACGACGTGCTGCTGGCCAACCACGCCATCGAGGGCCTCTCCCGCCTCGGGCGTCACCCCGCGGGCCCCGGCGCGGAGAACTTCCTCGTCGACGTCGATGACATCTCCGACGGGCGGCAGTTCTTCTCCACCGACGAGCGCACCCAGCGCCCGCAGTCCGACGGCGGCATCGCCCCGGTCACCCTCGGCCGCAACGGCGTGCCCGGCCCGGCGCTGCGCTGGTCGCGTCGCTCGGTGGCGATGTCCGGCCCCAACGACGACACCGTCTGGACCTACGCCAGCGGGGTGCCCACCTCGGGGATGGTCAGCCCCTACGTGCAGCCCCGCGGCATCCACGGCTTCCAGAAGATCTACGACTCGTCGCTGGGCTTCGACATGGCCGTGTACATGTTCAGCATGGTCGGCCGGTACCTGCAGACGGCCGGCACCGTGATCCCCTACCTGGCCGACCCGACGGGGCACCACTGCCTCGAAGACTCGACCTGCGCGTTCATCCGCTGAGCCTCCCTCCCGCCTCACTGACTCACTGACTCACTACCCATCGCGCGGCGTTGCAGGGCCTGCGGGTTCCGTGCGAACACCCTTCGCCATGTTCAAGAAGGTGCTGGTAGCCAACCGCGGTGAGATCGCCGTCCGGGTGATCCGTACGCTGCACGAGATGGGCATCGCCGCGGTGGCGGTGTACTCCGAGGCCGACCGCGCGGCGCTCCATGTGCGCATGGCCGACGAGGCGTGGCCCATCGGCCCGGCGCCCGCGCGCGAGTCGTACCTGGACATGGACCGGGTGCTCGACGCGGCGAGGAGGTCCGGCGCCGAGGCGATCCACCCGGGCTACGGCTTCCTCTCGGAGAACCCCGAGTTCGCCGACGCCTGCACCCGCGCGGGGATCGTGTTCATCGGTCCTCCGGCGAGCGCGATGCGGGCCATGGGGAGCAAGCCCGCGGCGCGCGCCCTGATGAGCGCGGCGGGCGTCCCGGTGGTCCCCGGCGCGCAGCCCGGAACCATCGATGAGCTCCGCGCGGCGGCCGAGCGCGTGGGCTACCCCGTGATGTTGAAGGCCGCGTCGGGCGGCGGCGGCAAGGGCATGCGCTTCGTCGATCGCCCGGAGGACCTCGCGGCCGCCTACGAGCGCGCGCAGAGCGAGGCGCTCAAGAGCTTCGGCGACGCGACGGTGTACCTGGAGAAGGCCGTGGTGCGTCCGCGGCACGTCGAGATCCAGGTGCTGGGCGACCAGCAGGGCAACCTGCTGCACGTGTTCGACCGCGACTGCTCGGTGCAGCGGCGGCACCAGAAGGTGGTGGAGGAGGCGCCGTCGCCCGCGGTGTCCGCCGAGCTGGTGAAGCGCATGGGCGAGGTCGCGGTGCGCGGCGCCAAGGCCGTGGGGTACTTCTCCGCGGGGACCTTCGAGTTCCTGCTCGGCGAGAACGGGGAGTTCTACTTCCTGGAGATGAACACCCGGCTCCAGGTGGAGCACCCGGTGACGGAGCTCATCACGGGCCTCGACCTGGTGCGAGAGATGGTGCGCGTCGCCCACGGCGAGGCCCTCGGCTTCGGCCAGGAGGACATCGTGCGCCGCGGCGCGGCCATCGAGTGCCGCGTGTACGCCGAGGACCCGTCGAGCGGCTTCCTCCCTTCCCCCGGTCGCATCGAGAAGCTGCGCGTCCCGGGCGGACCGGGCGTGCGCGACGACGGCGGCGCGTACCCCGGCTGCGAGATCAGCAGCTTCTACGACCCGCTCATCTCCAAGCTCAGCGTGTGGGCGCCCGACCGTCCTCGCGCAGTCGCCCGGATGGCCCGCGCCCTGCGCGAGTACGTGGTGACGGGCATCCGCACCAACCTGGCCTTCCACCAGCGGCTGATGGCGCACCCGGCCTTCATCAAGGGGGACTACGACACGGGCTTCATCGACCGCTTCCGGGACGAGCTCGTGGACTACCCCGAGGTGGCCGAGGACGACGCCGAGGCGTGGGCCGTCGCCACCGCCCTCGCGGCCTCGAAGCTCGAGGTCGCCGCCGCCGCGCCCGTGGAGCAGGGCGGCTCCCGCGGTCTCTCTCCGTGGGTGACGGCCCAGCGAGGCCGCTGGTCGTGAAGCTCCGGCGGCTCGACGTCGAGGGCTTCCGCTCGATCGAGAGGCTGTCGTGGAGCCCCGGCGACCTCACGGTGCTCACCGGGGCGAGGGCGGGCGACCTCTGCGCCGCGGCGCTGCACATCTCCAACACCGCGCGGGGCTGGAGCAGCTTCCGCGAGGCCTTCTCCGGCGAGCCGCCGCACCCGGCGGAGCGCTTCACCGATGGCTACGCGGAGACCCGGTGGTTCGCGCGGCTCGGGCCTCCGGAGGAGGGCGCGCTCGACCTCGGCTACGAGGCCATCATCGAGCGCGTCGAGCAGGGCCAGGGCTGGGCGATCGTCTACGAGCGCTTCACGCAGGAGGACGACTTCGAGCTGAAGGAGATGCTCGAGCGGCAGGGCTCCCGCGCGGTGTTCACGCCGGCGCACAAGGGCCCGGTGCTCGCGGGCACGCGCCCCCCGAAGGAGCAGGTCGCCACCCTCGCGGACGACCTGACCGCGCTCGGTGCGCTGTCGGCCTTCTACAACGACAAGCGGGTGCAGCCCTACACCGAGCGCCTCGCGGGCTGGCGTCGTCACGGGCGCATCGACCCTTCGGCGGCGGGCGCCCCGAGGCGCTTCGAGGCCGAGCGGGTGTTCCACGACCGGCTGTCGGAGGACGGGCGCAACCTGGTGAACGCGCTCTACAGCCTGTGGGATTTCGAGGCGCTCCGGGCGCCGGTGCTCGCGGGGCTGCGGGCGCTCGACCCGACGGTGACGGGCCTGACCTTCCCGCACGTGGGCGAGCAGGGGCTCACGGTGGCGCTCTCGCACGACGACGGCCGGGCGACGGAGCTCGCGGCGATGAGCGACGAGGCGGTGGCGTGGCTGCTGCGCGGGGCGATGCTCTGCGCGGTGTCGCCCGCTCCGCTGCTGGTCCTCGACGCGGCGGAGGAGGGCATCCCGCAGGGGCTGATCGCTCCGCTCGCGGCGATGCTGCGCGCGGCGTCGGAGCGCGTGCAGGTGGTGCTCACGGGGGTGTCGGAGGCGCTCGACGCGGCGCTGACGGAGGCCTTCGCGGGGGCGCCGGAGGGCCCCCGGCTGGTGCGCCTCGAGGTCTGAGCGGAGGGGAGGGGCGCTCGATCAGAGCGGGCGGGGGCAGAGGCGGTGCGCGATCTCGCACTGCATCGGGTCGCGGTAGAGCGAGCGGCACTCGGCGCCGGAGCACGAGCAGCCGCTCAGTCCGATGCACTCGGCGCCGTTCCAGGCGTAGCCGAGGAAGAGCGCGCAGGCGCCGACGGCGCGAGCGTCTTGCGGGGGGCAGATGGGAGGAGGCTCGGTGCCGCCGTCCATGCCGCAGCCCGGCTCGATGGCGCACGCGACGGTGTCACCGCCGCAGGTGCAGGTGGTGCAGGCGTCGATTCGGCACGGGACCCCGATGCGGCACATCACCCCGCTGATGGTGCAGAAGCCGGGGCCGGCGTCCGGCGGCGGAGGGATGATCCCGCAGGCCCCGCGGCGGAGGTAGGGGCGACCGGGGCAGGTGGAGCTGGCCATGAAGCTGGTGCCGTCGCAGGCGCAGTAGGTCGTCAGGTCGCGGGTGCAGGGGGGAGCGGGCTGGCAGGTCCACGGGATGCCGCAGCCCTCGGGGCCGGTGCACAGATAGCCCGCGGCGCAGTCGACGTTGCCCTGGCAGGTGCGCGGCGGCGGGCCCGCGTCGACGGGAGGCGGCGGGCCGTCGCAGGAGCCGCGGTAGAGGAAGGGCGCCGAGGGGCAGCTCGAGCTGCCGTAGTAGGTGCGGCCGTCGCAGCCGCAGAAGGGCGAGAGGTCGTCGGTGCAGGGGCGCCCGAGGGCGGGCTGGCAGGTCCACGGGATGTCGCAGCCCTCGCCGCCGAGGCAGACCGTTCCGCCGGCGCAGTCGGCGCTGCTGGTGCAGGTGCGGGGCACGTCGATGACCGGCGGGACATCGACCACCAGGGGGCGGTCGACCGGGGGGAGCGGGGCGTCGCCGTTCGTGGGCCGGTCGGTCACCACGGGCGCGTCGCCAGGGAGGCCGCCGTCGGGGTCGGCCTGGATCACCACCGAGCCGCAGCCGACGAGGGCCGTCATCAGGCCAAGGAAGAGAGACGTCGTCAGGATTCTCATCGCGCACCTCCGAGTGTGACTGCCAGGACCGGTGTGGCTCAAGCAGGCACAGAAGCCCGCGTTCTCGCGGGGCATGAGACGGAACAGAACAAGGTTCGCGCCAACCTTTCCTCCTACCGTCGCGCGGGGATGGTGTACGGTCCGCGCCGTCGCGTCCGGTCGCGCGTTGCAGGGTGATTGACACCCCAAAGCGACGCCGCTAGACCCTCGCGCACGGAGCGCCTGTGCAGCAAGGACTCACCCAATCCTACGGTCCCGTCTTCCTGGTCGTCGGGTTCTCACTCTTCATCGCGGTGGCCATGTTCACCCTCGCGACGGTGCTGGGCCCGAAGAACCTCAAGCGCCCGCAGTCGCAGAGCGAGCCCTTCGAGTCGGGCAACCCCAGCTCCGGCACGCAGCACGTCAAGCTGTCGGTGAAGTTCTACCTGACCGCGATCCTCTTCGTGGTCTTCGATATCGAGGCGATCTTCCTCTACCCCTGGGCGGTTCTCTTCCAGCGCCTGGGCTGGGTCGGCCTCGCCGAGATGCTGGTGTTCATCACCGTGCTCTCCGCCGGCCTCGTCTATTGCTGGAAGAAGGGAGCCCTCGAATGGCAGACGTGACCCACCTCGAAACCCGCACGCTCGGCGGCGGCGAGTCCGGCTTCGCCACCACGAAGTTCGAAGCCCTGCTCGGCTGGGCCCGGAAGTATTCGCTGTTTCAGTACCCCTTCGCGACGGCGTGCTGCGGCATGGAGTTCTTCTCCACCGCGTCGCCCCGCTATGACATCGCCCGCTTCGGCGCCGAGGCCCCGCGCTTCTCGCCGCGCCAGAGCGACGTGCTCTGGGTCGTGGGCACCATCTCGCAGCGCCAGGCCCCGGTGCTCCGCCGCGTGTACGAGCAGATGACCGAGCCCAAGTGGGTCATCGCCTTCGGCACCTGCGCTTCCTGCGGCGGCTTCTACGACAACTACGCGACCGTGCCCGGGATCGACAAGATCATCCCCGTGGACGTGTTCATCCCCGGCTGCCCGCCGCGCCCGGAGGCCGTGCTCGACGGCCTCATGCTGCTGCAGGACAAGATCGGCCGCTGCGACCGCACCCCCGAGACGCTGAAGAACACCGCGCTCCCCGACGGGGCCGAAGAGGCCCTCGAGAAGCTCTACCAGATCCGGATGAAGCCCTGAACGATGTCCAAGCTCATTCTCGAGCGCCTCAAGGCGCAGTTCGGCGATGACATCCTCGAGGTCAGCAGCTTCCGCGGCGACGACGTCGCGGTGGTGAAGCCCTCACGCTGGCTCGACGTGGCGCGCTTCGTCCACGACGACCCGCGCTGCGACTGCACCTACTTCGTCGACCTGTCGGCCATCGACAACTGCGACCCGCGCACCGACGAGCTCGACATGGACGACCGCTTCGAGGTGTACGTGATCGCGTACTCCGTCGCGAAGAAGCACCGCGTGCGCCTCAAGACGCGCCTCTCCGGCGACGAGCCGCGCATCGCGTCGGTCATCCCGGTGTGGAGCGGCGCCAACTGGATGGAGCGCGAGGTCTTCGACATGTTCGGCGTGCACTTCGAGGGGCACCCCGACGAGCGGCGCATCCTGACGTACGACGAGTTCAAGGGACACCCGCTCCGCAAGGACTACCCGGCCAACCGCACGCAGCCGCTGGTCGAGTACCGCGATGGGACCTTCAACAAGCTCGGGCCCTTCCTGCAGGACGAGGGCATGCCCCTCAACCGCACCGTGATCCCCGACGAACGCCAGTAAGTCCTTCATTTCTACCCTACGTCCCACCCACCGCTTGGAGCCAACGCTTTCATGGAGCCCGTAGACCTCGACTTCGAAGAGGCTGACCTCGAACTTCCGAGCGAGCCCATGACCCTGCTCATGGGTCCGTCGCACCCTGCGATGCACGGCACCATCCGGATGGTCCTGAAGCTGGACGGCGAGACCGTGCAGGACGTGGACATCCAGCCGGGGTACCTGCACCGGGGCTTCGAGAAGATGTCCGAGCGCGGCACGTGGTCGCAGGTGTTTCCGTACACCGACCGGCTCAACTACGTGTCGCCGCTGCTCAACAACGTCGGGTACGCCCTCGCCGTGGAGAAGCTCCTCGGCATCGAGGTGCCGCGCAAGGGGCAGATCTTCCGGGTGATCCTCGGGGAGCTGTCCCGCATCGCCGACCACCTCACCGGCAACGGCGCCATCGCCATGGAGCTCGGAGCGTTCACCCCCTTCCTGTGGTTCCTCAAGGCCAGGGAGTGGATCTACGAGGCCTGCGAGGAGCAGACCGGCGCGCGGCTCACGCACTCGTTCTTCCGCATCGGCGGCGCGGCCTTCCCCCCCACCGAGAAGCTGCAGTCTCAGATCCGGTCGATCCTCCCGCGCGTGCTGGAGGTGATCGCCGAGGGCGAGTCGCTGCTCCTGAAGAACCGCATCTTCCTCGACCGCACCCAAGGGGTCGGCATCCTCACCAAGGAGCACGCGCTGGGCATGGGGGCCTCCGGGCCGGTGCTGCGCTCCGCGGGCATCGACTACGACGTCCGCAAGGACAAGCCCTACCTCACCTACGGCGAGTGCGACTTCGACGTGCCCGTGGGCGAGGACGGCGACACCTACGACCGCTTCATGGTGCGCTCCGAGGAGATGCGCCAGAGCTGCCGCATCATCGAGCAGTCGCTCGACCTGATGAAGAAGATCGCGCCGGGCTCGCCCGAGGACGCGGTGAGCATCACCGACCCGCGCATCGTGCTGCCCCCGAAGGAGAAGGTCTACTCGACCATCGAGGGCACCATCGCGCACTTCAAGCTCATCATGGAGGGCATCAACGTGCCGCCGGGCGAGGTGTACGGGTACACCGAGGCGGGCAACGGGGAGCTCGGGTTCCTGCTGGTGTCTCGCGGCGGCGGCAACCCGTGGCGCGTGCGGGTGCGCGGGCCGTGCTTCTTCTCCCTCCAGGCGGCGCACGACATGATCCGCGGCAAGATGCTCGCGGACATCATCCCGACCTTCGGCTCGATCAACATGATCGGCGGCGAGTGCGACCGGTAATCGCCCCCAAGACGAACCTCTAGAGAGTCGATCGATGCCTACTTTCAAGCTTGATGACATCGAGATCCCCTTCGAGAAGGGCGAGACCATCATCCAGGCGGCCCACCGCCAGGGGATCGAGATCCCGCACTACTGCTGGCACCCGGGTCTCTCCGTCGCGGCCAACTGCCGCATGTGCCTCGTCGAGATCGAGCCCGGCCCCGGGCAGCGCGCGATGATGCTCGACGTCCTCAAGTGGGACGCCGCCAAGAACGACTACGTCGTCGACCGCAAGCCCAAGCTCCAGCCCGCCTGCCAGCAGATGGCCGCGGAGGGCATGGTGGTGCGCTCGGAGAACTCGCACTTCGTCAAGGACGCCAGGGCGCACGTGCAGGAGTTTCTCCTGGTCAACCACCCGGTCGACTGCCCCATCTGCGACCAGGCCGGCGAGTGCAGGCTCCAGGACTACTACCTCTCCGAGCAGCACACGCCCAAGCGCATGCTCGACGAGCCGGTGCACAAGCCCAAGGCCACCGTGTTCGGCGACACCATCGTCTACGACGCCGAGCGCTGCATCGCCTGCACGCGCTGCATCCGCGTCTGCGACGAGCTCGTCGGCGACCACATGCTCGACCTGCGCGAGCGCGGCAACCGCTTCGAGGTGGTCGTCGCGCCGGGGCGCAAGCTCGAGGGCGACTACACCCTGATGACCGAGCACGTCTGCCCGGTGGGCGCCCTCACCAGCAGCCACTTCCGCTTCAAGGCGCGGGTGTGGACGCTCAAGGAGATCCCGTCGATCTGCCCGGGCTGCGCGACCGGCTGCAACATGTACATCGACGTCGACCTGCGAGAGCTGCGGGCCTACCGCAACCGCCCGCGCGACAACGAGCACGTCAACAAGTTCTGGATGTGCGACGACGGCATGATGACCTACCTGCGCGAGAGCGAGGGGCGGGTGCTCAAGGCCTCGGTGCGCAAGGAGAGCAGCCGCGAGGAGACCACCGTCGAGGCCGCGCTCGAGCGCGCCGCTTCGGGGTTGAAGGGCGTGCAGAAGGGCTGGCTCGCGGTGCTGCTCTCGGCGCAGGCGAGCACCGAGGACAACTTCGTGATGGTGGAGTTCGCCCGGCAGCTCGGCGCGCCGCTCTACCTGTCGGCGAAGGGCCCGTGGAAGGGCGATGAGATCCTCCGCAACGTCGACCAGAACCCCAACCGCGCGGGCGCGGTGGCGGTCGCCAACAACGCCAAGGTGGGCTCGCTCAAGGACCTGCTGCACGCCATCAGCGCGGGCCAGGTGCAGGCCGTGGTGGGCCTCGGCACGGACATCGACGCCGACGCCGAGTCGCTCGCGGTGCTGAGCCGGGTGTCCGAGGTGGTGCTGATCGCGGCGCACGACGGGCCGCTCGCGGCGCGCGCGTCGGTGCTGCTGCCGGCGGCGAGCACCTTCGAGGTGACGGGCAGCTTCATGAACGTGAAGGGCATCGCCCAGGAGTTTCGCAAGGCGCTGCCGCCGAAGGGCGACGCGGTGCCCGCGTGGGACCTCGTCGCGCGGCTCGGCAGGGCGATGGAGCTCGACCTGAAGTACCGGAAGTTCAAGGAGGTGCGCGCGGCGCTGGCGGTGCTCACCCCGGCGGCCAACCCCGAGCGCGTGCCCGCGGCGGACGCGCCCTCCACTCCCCCGGCGGCCCCCACGACCCCGTCCACCGCGACGAACCCGTAGGAACGACGATGCTCTTCTGGATTTCCACGACCCTCAAGGTCCTCGTGGTGGTTGGGTTTCTCGCGCAGGTCGCGGCGCTCCTCCTGTGGGTGGAGCGCAAGCAGTCGGCCATGATGCAGAGCCGCATCGGCCCCAACCGTGCCACCATCAAGATCGGCAGCCTCGAGATCCGCGCGGCGGGCCTCGTCCACTCCATCGCCGACGGCATCAAGATGGTGTGGAAGGCCGACTGGGAGCCCACCGGCGGCGACCACCTCCTCTACCGCCTCGCCCCCATCGTCGCGATCGTCCCGGCGCTCTGCCTCTGCGCGGTGCTCCCCTTCGGTCCGACGGTCTTCCTCGACCACGGGCGCGACCTCTACGACCCCGCGTGGGCCACCGACGCCGCCACCCTCGCGCGCTCGGTGCCGCTCCAGATCGCCAACCTCGACGTGGGCGTGCTCTTCATCTTCGCCATCGCGGGCGCCGGCGTGATCGGCGCCGCCCTCGCCGGCTGGTCGAGCGACAACAAGTTCTCCCTGATGGGCGGCCTCCGCGCCGCGAGCCAGATGGTGTCCTACGAGGTGGCCATGGGCCTCTCGCTGGTGGGCGCCATGATGATCTACCAGACGGTGCGCCTCGACGAGATGGTCACCTGGCAGACCCAGCACTGCTGGGGAATCTTCGTGCAGCCCGTCGCCTTCGTGCTCTTCGTGACGGCCGCCATCGCGGAGACCAAGCGCGTCCCCTTCGATACGCCCGAAGGCGAGAGCGAGCTCGTCGCGGGGTACTTCACCGAGTACGCGGGCCTCAAGATGGCGATGTTCGCCTCCGGCGAGTTCGTCGAGGTGTGCGTCTCCAGCGCGCTCATCACCACCATCTTCCTGGGCGGCTGGCAGTTTCCCTTCATGCAGCTCACGGGGCTCGAGTTCCACTACCTCGGGCTCAACCTCTCGGCGCATATGCCGCACTGGTCCGTGGTGCTGGTCGGCTTCATCACCTTCTGCCTCAAGTGCGCCTTCCTGATCTTCATGCAGCTCCAGGTGCGCTGGACGCTGCCGCGGTTCCGCTACGACCAGATCATGAAGCTGGGCTGGCGGATGCTGCTCCCGGCGGCGCTGCTGAACGTCCTCGTGACGGGCACGGTGCTGCTGTTCCTCAATAGCGGCAACGGCTGATCGAGCGGAGACACGACAGATGCCTGGCAAAACCAAGGTGCTCAAGAAGCCGACCCGGACCCTCGCCGATCAGTCCTACCTGATCGAGGTGGTGAAGGGCCTCGGCACCACGCTCAAGCACTTCTTCCAGGGCACCGGCCAGATGGTGTCCGGCAACGTCCCCAACGCCGTGACCGACCCCCTCGCGGAGGGCATCTCGACGCTCTCCTACCCCGAGGAGAAGCGCGCGTACTCCGAGCGCTGGCGCGGCGTGCACCGGCTCACGCACCGCGACGACGGCTCGCCCCGCTGCGTGGCCTGCCTCTGCTGCTCCACCGCCTGCCCGGCGCAGTGCATCTACATCAAGCCCGGCGAGTACCCCGAAGGGGACAAGCGCCGCGGCTACGAGCGCTACCCCGTGGAGTTCGTCATCGACGAGCTGCGCTGCATCTTCTGCGGGTTCTGCGTCGAGGCGTGCCCCTGCGACGCCATCCGCATGGACACCGGCACGCACATGACGGCCTTCGATGTGAAGTCAGACTTCGTCTACGACAAGGACAAGCTGATGAGCATGGTGTCGCAGCACGGCACCCAGAAGTCCGAGAACCCCCGCCACGAGCCCGGCGACCCGGGCCACCCCGGCATCGACCGCCTCCACGGCGGTCATTGATCCGTTCGGTCTCTCTCCCCTCGAGCACCCTCATCCCGCACCTGTCGCCGCGTGTCGCTTGAAACACGCGGCGACGTCGGCGCGCGGACGGCGTCAGAGGTTGAAGAAGATCCGGCCGTTGAGCGAGGCGGTCCAGAGGCCGGTGTAGATGGCGTCGCCGCCGCTGCTCCTCAGGAAGAACGGGAAGTCGAAGGCCCCGGTGATGTCGGCCAGGGGAGTGCTGCCGTCGCCGCCCGCGATGGTGTAGCCGACGTACGCGCCGAGGGGCATCATGAGGCCGTCGAAGTCCGGAAACAGCAGGCCCGTGCGCGCCCCGATGAAGAGGTTGGGGTTGATGTTGGCGGTGAAGGCCAGCGGGATGTTGAGCGACTTGCCCAGCGGGTCGCTGGTGGTGAGCTGGAGGAAGACGCCCGTGTCGAGGCGCATGGTGTCGCCGAGGTGCAGGAGCACCGGGACGCCGACGTTGATGCCGAAGTCGCCGTTGATGGGCAGGGAGAGGGCGAGCCGGGCGCCCACCTCGACGTCGCCGCGGAGGAAGCGGTACGTGCCGTAGACCGACGGGCGGTTGTACTGAAAGTCAGGGCTCAGGGTGAGCGGGAGCACCGTCGCGCCGACCTCGAGGTCTTCGGTGATGCCGAAGCCCGCGCCCGCGGAGAGGCCCACGCCGGTGGACGAGGACGTCGTGCCGAGGAAGGTCACCTCGGTGTGCGAGATGACGAACTCCGCGTCGACGCGCAACGTGTTGCGGGTGAGTGTCAGCGGGCGCCGGGCGAAGGACAGCGGGAGCTGCTGGGCCGGGGCGACCTGCTGGGCCTGCGCGCTGGAGGCGGCGGACACCGTGGCGAGGGCGGCGAGGGCGATGCTCAGTCGGGTCATTCGCTTCATGGAATTGATCTCCATCGTGGATGGATAGGGCGCGAGTCTGCGACCCACCCGGGCGGACCATAGGAGCGCCCGCGGCCATGGGTACCCCCTCGGCGCGAATGCCCAAAAATACAGGCATTCGAGCGGTGTCGAGGGGGGCCCCGGCGCGAAGGCCGAGTGGCACCCCGGGTGCGCACCCCCGGTGACGCCGAGGAGGGAGCGGGTCTCAGCCCGCCGTCGTCGCCGCTCGCACCGCCGCCACCCCTCGCTGCACCGCCGCGTCGGCGTCGCCGGAGGCCATCGCCAGCGCCTCGGAGAGCAGCTCCACCTCGGCCAGCCGCTCGCCCAGCTTCGCCAGCTCGGTGAGCGCCGCCGCCCTCGCCGCGCTGCCGCCCCAGGCCGCCGCCGCGACCAGCGCCTCGGTCGCCCCCATCGCCGCGAGCGCCTTCGTCGCCATCGCCCCGACGCCCGCCTCGCGGGCCTTCATCGGGGTGCGAGCCACCGCCGAGAGCGCACCCGCCGCGACCTCGCGCCAGCGCCGCTGGAACACCCCGAATACCTTGCCCCGTAAGACCTCCTTGTCGGTGCGCGCCGTCGCCAGGAGGAAGGGCAGCAGCGGAGCGCGGGCGGCGTCGTCGATGGGCGGCAGCAGCCCCGCGAGGAAGCTCCCGTCGTCGGCCACCATCAGCCCCATCACCGGGTGCACGTCGGCCGCCGCGATGGCCCGCTGAAGCTCCTGCTTCTGGAGGGGGTTGCGCCGGCCGTCGCGCACCTGCGCGGCGTAGGAGCGCCACTGCTCGCCCTGGTCGCGGGTGGTGCCCCGGGCCTGCGGGGCCACGTCGGCCAGCACCCGCTCGGCGGAGGCTCGCACCGGGACCTTCGGCCCGGCCACCACCTCGGCCAGCGCCGCGTAGCCCGCGGGCGTCACCGTCGCGCCCGCCATCGCCTCGGCCGCGGCGACCCGGGCGTTCATCGGGGCCCAGGCGCAGAGCATCACCGCCGCGAGCGCGTCGGTGCCGGACGCCCCGGCGACGCGCAGCGAGGCGACGTCCTCCGGCGCCAGGAAGACCGCCGCCCCGAGGACGCCCTGCATCGCCCGGAGGTCGCCGCGACGGAGCAGCGCCGCGCCCGCCGCGAGGGGGTTGGGACCGTAGTTCCATCGGGAGAAGAGCCGGGGGTTGAGCTCCGGGGAGAGCGCGTCGAGCGCGGCTCCGTCGCCCGCCACGTCGCTGAAATCAAGCGCGCCGATCACTCCGCTGGCTCCTTCCGGGGCGCGAAGCGGTCGGCCCGGCTGGTGGGAAACATCGCCTGCCACAGCTCCTCGGGCGGGCGCCCCAGCGTGGCCCCGAGGCGCGAGAACACGAAGACCCCGAGCCTCCCCCGAGGCGGCCTCGCGATGGCCGCGAGGTCGAGCTCGTCGAGGGTGATGCCCGTGGTCGAGCGCAGGGCGTCGACCTCCGCGCGCACCGCCGTCGGGTCGCCGCCCGCCCGCCTGATGCCGAGGGCGGTGCGCATCAGCGCGTGGTAGCCGGCCATCGCGGTCATCCAGGGCTCGACGACGGCGCCGCGGTCTACGGCCTCGAGCGCGCCGGCCCGGGCGTGCATCTCCTCCATGGGCAGCGCGTCGAGCTCGCGGAGCGCGCCAGGGAACTCCGTCGCCAGCGCCCTCAGCCGCGCGCGGTCGGGCGCGGCGCCGTGGTGCTGGTGGGCGACGCGCAGCGAGAGCAGCGAGCGGTACTTCCGCGCGAGCGCGGGCACATGGGCGGACAAGGTCATGGCAATGGGCCGCCACCGTAGCGCAACGCCCGCCAGCGTCGAAGCGGTATAGCCTCCGCCGTAGCACCGTGAACGCACCGGGGTCCCTCTCTCCGTCCCGCTCGCTGACCGTCCGGGTCACGCTGCTGCTGCTGGTGCCGATCGTGCTGCTGCTCACGCTGCACGGCTGGATACGCCTGGAGATGCGCCGCGCGGACCTCCACGCGGGCGCGGTGCGCAGCCTGGACAACCTCGGCCACGTGGTGGCCCTCTCGCTCAACGCCTTCCTCGACGGCCGCAGCCTCGACCAGCTCGGGGAGCTCACCGACGGGCTCTCCGGGGCCGAGCAGCTGCGCGGCGTGCTCGTCTACGACCCCCAAGGGCGGCTGGTGCATCGCTCCCGCTCCGTGGCCTCGCTGGCGCCGCTCGTCGGGCCGCTGGCTCGCGAGGCGCTCGGCGCCCCGAGGCCCTTCACCCGGGTGATCCCGACGCGCGACGACGGCGACCAGCTCGCCTGCGCGGTGGCGCTGCGGCCCGGCCCCGGAGGGCCGCTGCGGGGCGTGGTGGTGCTGGTGCGCGACCTGCGCTCGCTCGACGACCGCCTGGCGCAGTTCACCCGGGAGCTCACCGCGCTCGGGCTCGCGCTGGGGCTGGTCCTCACGGCGCTCACCCTGGTGGGGCTGCAGCGCGCGGTGATACGCCCCATCGGGGTGCTGGCGAGGCACGCCGAGCGGGTGGCCGAAGGGTCCCTCGACGACGTGGTGGACGTCGGGCGCCGCGACGAGGTGGGCCGCCTGGCGATGGCCTTCGACCACATGCTGCGCTCGCTGCGAGCGACCCGCGCCGAGCTCGACGCCGAGCACGAGGCCGCGACCTCGCTGGAGCGCCGGCTCCAGCACGCCCAGCGGCTCGCGCTCATCGGGCAGCTCTCGGCCACGCTGGCCCACCAGGTGGGCTCGCCCCTCAACGTGGTGCTGGGCCGCGCCCGGTACGCGCTCCAGCAGGGGGTTCACGAGCCGAGGGTCGAGCGCCACCTGCGGGAGATCGAGTCCGGCGCCGTGCAGATCTCGCAGGTGATCGAGTCGCTGCTCTCGCACGCCCGCCGGGTGCGGGGGCGCACCGAGCCCGTGGACCTGGGCGCGCTGGCGAGGACGACGGCGAGGTTTCTGGAGGCCGAGTGCGAGGCCCAGGGGGTGCGGATGAGCGTCGAGGCCGAGGAGGGGGTGGTCGTCGAGGGCTCGCGGCCTGAGCTGGAGCAGGTGATGCTCAACCTGATGATCAACGCGATCCAGGCGCAGCCCTCGGGCGGAGCCGTCGAGGTGAAGGTGCGGGCGGCGGTCTCCGACGACCACGGCGGGGCGGAGTTCAGCGTCGACGACGCGGGCCCCGGGGTTCCTGCGGAGGCGAGGGCGAAGGTGTTCGAGGCCTTCTTCACCACCAAGGCCGCGGAGGGGACGGGGCTCGGGCTCTCCATCTCCGACGAGATGGTGCGGCGCCACGGGGGGACCATCCGTGTCGAGGACAGCCCCCTCGGCGGCGCCCGCTTCGTGGTGCGCCTCCCGCAGACGGGCCACGGGGGCGAGGCGTGACGGCCACGGAGGAGCGCGCCAGCCCGGGCGTCGGGCGCGTGCTGGTGGTCGACGACGACGAGGGCCTCGCGCGCTTCATCGTCGAGGTGCTCACCGACGCGGGCCACCACGCCGAGGCCGTGAGCAGCGCCGCGCTCGCCCGGCGGCGCGTCGAGGCGACGGGCTACGACGTGGTGATCACCGACCTGCGCATGCCGGGCGAGTCGGGGCTCGACCTCATCGCGTGGCTGCGGCGCTACGACCCGCGCGTCGCCGTGCTCGCGGTCACCGCCTACGGCTCGCTGGAGACGGCGGTGCAGGCGATGCGCCTCGGGGCGGCGGACTACATCCCCAAGCCCTTCGAGCCGGCGGCGCTGCTGCTCGCGGTGGACAAGTCGCTGCGCGCCGGCGCCATGCGCTCGGAGATCGAGCGGCTGCGCGTCGAGGCCGACGCCCGCTACGGCTTCGACGCGATGGTGGCCCGCAGCGCCGTGATGAGGGAGCTCATCGCGCTGGCCCGCAGGGTGGCCGACAGCGCGAGCGCGGTGCTCATCCAGGGTCCAAGCGGCGCGGGCAAGGAGATGATGGCGAGGGCCATCCACCAGGCGTCGCGGCGGCGGGCGAGGCCCTACGTGGAGGTCGACTGCGGGGCGATCCCCGACGCGCTGCTGGAGGCCGAGCTCTTCGGCGAGGCGCTGGGCGTCCCGGGTACGCCGCAGCACAAGGTCCGCCCGGGCCGGCTCCAGGAGGCCGACGGGGGGACGGTGCTGCTCGACGAGGTCGACGCGCTGCCGCTGCCCGTACAGATCAAGCTGCTGCGGGTGCTGAGGGACCGCGAGGTGACGCCCGTGGGGTCGACGCAGCGGGTCGCGGTCGACCTGCGGGTCATCGCGTGCAGCAACCTCGACCTGCGCAGCGCGGTCGCGGCCGGCGCCTTCCGGGAGGACCTCTACTTCCTCCTCAACGTGATCGAGATGGCGATCCCCCCGCTGGCCGATCGCGTGGATGACATCCCCGCCCTGGCGGAGCGCTTCCTCGAGACCTTCAACGCGCGCACCGGGCGCCGCGTCACGGGCTTCTCCCCGGCCGCCGCGCTGCTGCTCACCTCCTACGGCTGGCCGGGCAACGTGCGCGAGCTCCAGAACGCCGTCGAGCGCGCGGTGGTCGTGGGCGTCGGGCCGGAGGTCGCCCCGGACGACCTGCCGCCCGCGCTGCGCCAGCCGAGGGGGCACGACTTCCTCGACGAGGCCGCGGTGCGGGGAATGACCATCAGCGAGCTGGAGGTCGCCTACGCCCGGCGGGTGCTGATCAAGAACGGCGGCAACAAGAAGAAGACCGCGCGGCTGCTGGGCATCGACCGGCGCACGCTCTACCGCTGGCTGGGAGAGCGGGAGGAGTCCGCGGAGAGCGACGAGGGGTGAGCCGCGCGGAAGGCCACGGCCCCGAGGGCGAGCGCCCCGAGGAAGGCCGCGACCACGGCGGGTGATCCGACGCCCACGCTCACGAAGGCCACCACGGAGAGCGCGATGGCGACGACCGGCAGCCACGGGTGCAGCGGCGCGCGGAAGGGGCGCTCCAGCGCGGGCTCGCTGCGGCGGAGCTTGATGACCGCGAGCATGCTGACCACGTAGACCCCGAGGGCGCCCAGCACGGCGAGGGTGATGAGCGCGTCGGTGCGCCCGGAGAGGGTGGCGACGGCCCCGACGCCGACGGAGAGGCCGATGGCGCGCACGGGGGTCTTCAGCCGGGGGTGGAGCGCCGCGAGGCCGCGCGGGATGAGCCCCTCTCGCGCCAGCGCGAACACCTGGCGAGAGCAGCCCATCACGATGCCGTGAAACGACGCCACGAGCCCGAGCAGCCCGAGGTAGACCATCAGGTGGGTCATCGGGTGGCCGGGGGAGAGCACGTGGGCGAGGACGCGCGGGAGGGGCGAGTCGTCGCGCACCAGCTCGGTCCACGGGAGCACGCCGGAGGTGCACACGAGGGTGCCGAGGGCGAGGGTGACCAGCGTGGCGATGCCCGCGAGGTAGGCCCTGGGGATGGTGCGCTTCGGATCGACGACCTCCTCGGCGCTCATCGCGACGCCCTCAAGGCCCAGGTAGAACCAGATCGCGAAGGGCATCGCCGTGAAGACGCCTCCGACGCCGTGAGGGAGCAGCGGGCGCGCGAGGAGCCGGGCGGCCTCGATGTGCGGCGCCGTGAGGAAGAAGAAGAGCGCGAGCTCGAAGGTGGCGAGCACCGTCACGACGAGCTCGAAGGTGGCCGCGACGGTGACCCCGAGGGCGTTGACGAGGCCGAAGAGGGCGAAGGCTCCGAGCGCGACGGCGTCGACGGGCAGCGAGGGCACGCGGAAGTGCACGTACGAGCCGATGGCCCTCGCGATGGCCGGCGGCGCGAAGAGGAACTCCATCAGCGTGGCCGCCCCCGCGAGGTAGGCGCCCCATGGGCCGAAGGCGCGCTGCGCGAAGGCGAAGGGCCCGCCCGCGTGGGGGATGGCCGTGGAGAGCTCGGTGTACGAGAAGATGAAGCACACGTAGAGCGCGGTGACCGCGAGCGTGGCGACGCCCATGCCGACGGGGCCGCCGTGGGCGAGGCCGTAGTTCCAGCCGAAGTAGTCGCCGGAGATGACCAGGCCGACGGCGATGGCCCAGAGGTGCACCGGGCGCAGCACCCGCTTGAGCGCCACGGCCTCCAGGGCGGGGTTCACGGCCCGGTGGGATGCGCCGCGACGTCGACCACTGCGCCCTCGAAGGCACGCGCCGCGGCCTCCACGGCGTCGAGCGATCCGGTCACCCAGGCGCCCGCGAAGTTGGTCTCCGTGGGCGGGCCGAAGAGCTTCAGCAGCGAGACGTCAGCGGCCTTGAGCGCGGCGTCGACCCCGACGAGGGCCTCGACCGGGGGCGCGATGAGGTACCCGAAGGCCGAGCCCGGAGCGACGCCGGACTGCGCCGCGAGGTAGCGCCCCACGCTGCCGATCACCGTCGGGAAGACCGTCACCCCCGCCGCGTCGACGGCGTAGAACGCGAAGAGGTGCTCCAGCGCGAAGCGCACCGCCGCGACGCCCTGCGCCACGCTCTCCGGGTCGTCGGCCGCGAGCACCCCGAGGATCTCCCCCGACAGCGGCCCCGACGCGTGGCGGCTGCCCGCGTAGAAGGAGCGGGCGTAGATCACCTCCACGTCGGCGATCTTGGTGGCGTGGTCGAGGGCCGCGTAGAGGGTGTCGTCCTGGTCGCAGGTGAGCAGCGCCAGCGAGCGCCCTCCCGCGGTGGACGGCAGCCCGAGGGCCGTGCAGAGCCTCGGGTCGGCGTGAGGCAGCAGCCTGCACGAGAGCAGCGTCGCGGGGAGCCGCTTGAGCGCGCTCACGTTCGCCCCCACCCGATGCCGAGGGACACGCCGCCGCGCCCCGTCACGAAGGCCCGCTTCAGGATCGCCACGCTCTCGCTCCCTGCCTCGTGGGCGGTGATGCCGATGGGTCGCACGTTGGAGATGCAGTTCTTCTCGGCGTTGTCCTGCCCGAGCCTTGGGTTGACCGCGAGGTAGACCGAGAGCGAGTCGCCGGTTCCGAGGCCGGGGCGCTCGCCCACCAGGATGACCGTCGCCCTCGCCCGGGTGAGCACGCCGATCTCGTCGGCGACGGCGATGCGCGCGTACTTCACATAGAACCCGACGCCGGTGCGCCAGCCCGCGCCGGCGAAGGCGCCGCGCAGGGCCGCGAGGGTGGCCGCGCCGTTCTGCACGATGGCGTTGGGGGAGAGCCCGTCCCCGACGATGATCTGCACGTCGGGGGAGGTGTTGGCGTGGGCCTCGACGGCGGCGCGGGACACGTCATCGAGGCGTCGACCCTGCGTTGGGTAGAGCAGGTACTCGTGGCGGTCGCGGCAGCGGGTGAGCAGCGGGATGAGCTCGTTCTGAGAGGGCCAGTCGGCGGGCACCTCGCTGTGCACGGCGTCGCGCGCGTCGGCCTGGCCCTCGCGGGCGCGGAGGTAGTCGTCGGTGCGGAGGCGGTTGCCCGCGCGCCCCATGGCGATCTGCGAGGAGGTGAGCGCCACCAGACGGGGGAGCATCGCCTCGAAGACGGGGCGCTCGACGGCGTGCACGGGTCGGGGGTCGGCGGTGCACGAGTGGCCCTGCGCCCCGCCGCAGGGAGCGGAAGGGGCGGAGGGGCCTAGGGCCTCCCGGGCGAGCTGCTGCACCACGGCGTCGACGATGGACTGCAGCGTGGACTCGTCGAGCTTCACGGCGGTGATTGGTACGCCATCCCGGGGGAGGGCGTCGAGCCATCAGCCCGCCCTGCCATACGCCATATCCCTGGAAAACCTGCGTCCCGTCGGACGTCAGTTTGCCCGGGTTTTGGCGGTGGAGATCGCGACCGCGGTAGCGTTACGGTCGAACCGCGGCCGCCCGACCCTGCTTTTCTCCCCACTCTAGAAGGCCGCTGGAGAACGTTGACGATGAACCTACTCCGATGGATCTGCCGACGCGGCGTGCTGCCAGCCACGCTAGCGCTCACTGCCGCCGCGACCACGGTCGGCGCGGTGCCACTGCTCTCCGGCTTCGGAGGCCCTGCGGGCTACGGCGCGGGTGAGCTGGCCTCCAACGACGACAGCTCCACCGGGGTGATCGACCTCACTCCGGCCTTCCCGCTCGGGCTGAACTTCTTCTCGTTCCGCTTCACGCCGCCGCGGGCCTTCTATCGGTCGCTCTACGTCAACAACAACGGCAACGTCACCTTCAACGGCGCGCTCGGGCAGTTCACCCCGACGGCCTTCCCCATCGCCGATCAGCCCATGATCGCCGCGTGGTGGGGCGACGTCGACACCCGCAACCGCACCATCACCCCCGACACCCGCAACCGCGTCTACTACGCCCTCGAGCGCACCGGCGCGACGAGGCCCGAGGGGGGTATCTCCACCGGCCGCTTCATCGCGACCTGGCACTACGTCGGCTACTACAGCAGCTCCAACGACCGCCTCAACGACTTCCAGATCGTGCTCACCAACCGCAGCGACATCGTCGCCGGCGACTACGACGTCGAGATTCGCTACAACCAGTGCCAGTGGACCACCGGCAGCGCCTCCGGCGGCACCGGCGGCCTCGGGGGTACGCCCGCCCAGGCCGGCTTCGACGCCGGCAACCGGATGGACTTCTTCGCGCTGCCCGGCTCGCAGACCGCCGCGGTGCTCAACCTGTGCACCACGTCCAACGTGGTTCCGCCGACGCCCGGGCTCTGGCGCTTCAACATCCGCTCGGGCGGCGTGACCGTCTGCGGCAACAACGTGCGCGAGACCGGCGAGGAGTGCGACGACGGCAACACCACCGCCGGCGACGGCTGCTCGGCCAGCTGCCGCACGGAGCTCACCCCCGGCTCGGCCTGCACCACCAACGTCCAGTGCCGCTCGCAGTTCTGCGTCGACGGCGTGTGCTGCAACGCCGCCTGCAACGGCCAGTGCGAGGCCTGCAACGCCACCCCCGGCACCTGCACCGCCGTCACCGGCGCGCCCCGCAACGGCCGCGACGCCTGCGCGGGCACCGGCGCCTGCGCCGGTAGCTGCAACGGCACGCTCCGCACCGCCTGCAGCTTCCCCGGCGGCAGCACCGAGTGCTCCGGCGCCCGCTGCGAGGGCACCACCTTCACGCCCGCCGGCGTGTGCAACGGCATGGGCGTCTGCGGCGCCGCCGCGTCGCGCATGTGCGCCCCCTACGTCTGCGGCGCCGGCGCGTGCCGCACGGACTGCCGCACCGACGGCGACTGCACCGACGGCAACTTCTGCAACGCCTCGATGCAGTGCGTGCCGCGCACCCCGCCGGGGTCGATGTGCACCGCCAGCAACCAGTGCGCGACGGGCCAGTGCGTGGACGGCTTCTGCTGCAACACGGCCTGCGCCGGGCAGTGCGAGGCCTGCGACGTGCCCGGGATGCAGGGCACCTGCGCCGGGATCATGGGCGCCCCCCACGGGGCCCGCACCGCGTGCGCCGGGACCGCCCCCTGCGCCGGGAGCTGCGACGGCACCGTGCGCGACCGATGCGCCTTCCCGGGCATGACCGTGAGCTGCCGGACGGCGTCGTGCGCGATGGGCATCGCCACCGCGGCGGCGAGCTGCGACGGCATGGGGTCGTGCCCCGCGCCGACGACCACGACCTGCGCGCCCTTCACCTGCGACACCGCGGCCTGCGCGACCATGTGCATGATGGACTCCGAGTGCGCCGAGGGGAGCTACTGCGCCGCCGGCGTGTGCACCCCGCGGCTGCCCCCGGGCGGCGCGTGCACCATCAACAACGCGTGCGCCAGCGGCTTCTGCGCCGACGGCGTGTGCTGCGACCAGGCCTGCAACGGCCAGTGCGAGGCGTGTGACGTCCCCACGGCGGTGGGCACCTGCACCGCGGTGACCGGCGCTCCCCGCGGCACCCGCTCGGCCTGCAACGGCTCCGGCGCCTGCGGCGGAACCTGCGACGGCACGGCCCGCGTCTCGTGCACCTACCCCCCGACCACGACCTCGTGTCGGACGGCGAGCTGCGCCGAGGGCAGCGCCACCGCGGCGGCGACCTGCGACGGCATGGGCAACTGCCCGGCGGCGATGACGACGGCCTGCGCCCCCTACCGCTGCGTCGACGCGGCCTGCGGCACCATGTGCACCACCGACGCGGAGTGCGACGGCGGCACCCGCTGCATCGGCGGGCGCTGCGAGGGTCCGCGCACCAACGGCACGGGCTGCTCGCGCGACGCCGAGTGCGCCAGCGGCACCTGCGCCCAGGGCGTGTGCTGCAACCGCGCCTGCGACGGGCTCTGCGAGGCCTGCGACTCCGAGGGGACCGGCGGCACCTGCACCCCGCGCCCGGCGGGCCAGCGCCCGGTGATCACCAGCAGCACGACCGTGCGCCCGCCGAAGGGCTGCCTCTGCAACGGCTCGGGGATGTGCGTGGTCCCGGAGCCGGTGGACGCGGGCGCTCCCGACGCCGGGAACATCACCCAGGACGCGGGCACCGACCTCGGCATGGACGGTGGTCCGGCGCCGCAGTACGGGTTCCAGGGCAATGGTTGCGGCTGCCGCGTGGGGGATGCCACGAGCCGCCCCTCCGGCGCCCTCTTCGCGCTGGGCCTCGCGGGCCTGCTGATGGCCTCGCGTCGCCGCCGCCGTAGCGCCTCCGTCGAGGGGACGGTGGGCCGATGATCCGTCGTCGACGCCTCCGCGGAGCGCTCGCGCTCGGCCTGCTCTCGGCGCTCTCGGCGTACGCGCCGTCGGCCTCGGCGCAGTCGCCCGCCTCGGGCTGGGCGCTCAACCGCTACGAGCCGTCGCCGGTGGGCGACTCGTTCTTCCTCGCGGAGCACCCGTGGTACCGCGGCACGCGGCTGGTCGCGGCGGGCATCACGCTCGACTACGCGGCCGACCCGCTCTCGCTCACGGTGACGCGCCCCGGTCAGGCCACCGAGGTGCGGCCCGTGGTGTCGGGGATGCTCACCGGGCACCTCGGCGTGGCGGTGGCTCCGCTGCGCTGGCTGGGCCTTCACCTGTCGCTGCCGGTGGCCCTCTCGTCCTCGGGCGAGGCGTCGCCGGTGGGCGTCGGCCCGGCCTCCGGGGTCGCGGTGGGCGACCTCCGCGCGGGGCTGCGCGTGAGGATCCTTGGCGACGCCGACCGGGACCCGTTCTCCCTGCACCTGGGCGCGGTGGTGTTCATCCCCACCGGGAGCCAGGAGAGCAACACGGGCGACGGCTCGGTGCGCTTCGAGCCGAGGCTGGTGCTCGCGGGCCGGGCCTCGGTGCTGCGCTGGTCCGTGGGGGCGGCCTTCCAGGTGCGGAGCGACATCACGGCGCTCGACCTCGCGGTGGGCAGCGAGCTCCGGCTCTCCGCGGGCATCGGGCTCGCGCTGCTCGACGACCGGCTGCACATCGGCCCCGAGGCCTACATGTTCAGCTCGCTGCGCGACCTGCCCAACGGCACCGGGAGCGCGGCCTTCGCCGACCGCCAGTGGGGCGCCGAGGCCATGCTCGGCGCGCGCTACCTCATCGCCGACGCGGTGCAGGTGGGCCTCGCCGGGGGAGCGGGCCTCCAGCAGGGCTACGGCGTGCCGTCGGCGCGGGGGATCTTCTCCATCGCCTACGCCCCCATCACCCGGGCCCCGGCGGCGGTGGACACCGACCGGGACACGGTGCTCGACGCCGACGACGAGTGCCCGACGGTTCCGATGGGCGACCGCCCCGACCCGGCGCACCGCGGGTGCCCGGTGGCCGACCGCGACTCCGACGGCGTGCTCGACGCCGACGACCAGTGCGTGGACGTCCCCCAGGGCGACCACCCCGACCCCGCGCGGCGGGGCTGCCCCTTCAGCGACCGCGACGGCGACGGCGTGAGCGACGCCGACGACCAGTGCGCGGAGGTCCCCCAGGGCGACCACCCCGACCCCGCGCGGCGAGGCTGCCCGGACGGCGACCGCGACTCCGACGGCGTGCGCGACAGCGCCGACCAGTGCGTGGACGTCCCCGCGGGGACGCATCCCAGCACCGTGCGCGTGGGCTGCCCGGCGCCGGACAACGACCATGACAACATCATCGACCAGCCCGAAGGTCCCGATCGCTGCCCCGATCAGCCCGAGACCTTCAACGGCGTGCAGGACGACGACGGCTGCCCCGATGGCGCGGTGCTGGCGGAGATGTCCGGCGGCGAGGTGCGCATCCTCCAGGCGGTGAACTTCCGCACCGACCGTGACGAGATCGTCGGCGCCCAGAGCTTCCAGGTGCTCGACTCGGTGGTGGCGATCCTCAGGGCCTCGCCGCACCTCCGGGTCGACGTGCAGGGCCACACCGACTACCGCGGGTCGGCCACGTACAACCTCGACCTCTCCAACCGTCGCGCCGCGGCGGTGAGGCGCTACCTGATGGCGCACGACATCGTCGAGGAGCGGCTGGACTCGCACGGCTTCGGCAACACCTGCCCCGCCGTCGCGGGCACCAACGCCGCCGCGCGTCGGGCCAACCGCCGGGTGCAGTTCGTGATCATCACGGGCGACACCCCGGCGGGCCGCTGCCCCGCCGTCGCTCGCTGACCGCTCCCTTCCCTCAACACCCTCCTCCGCTTCCCTCCCCGGGCTCCGACCCGTAGGCTGCGCCTCCCCGCAGCGCACGATGAAGTACGGCGTCCGCCTCCACGACGACCCCCGCGACCTCGCCACGCTCCGCACCCTCGCGGACGCCCTCCCTGCGCTCCGCGCCGCCCCATGGACCGAGCTCCGCCCCGCGGACCCCGCCCTGCGCGGCGCCGTGCTCCACGCCGCCATCGACGTCTCCCAGGCCCAGCAGCTCCGGGCCCGCGGCCTCGACGTCGTGCGCTTCATCGAGGACGACTTCGGCGCCCTCATCGTCCACCCCTACCGCCCCGCCCGCATCGAGGCCCCGCTCCACTGGGACGCCTTCCGCGCCCGCCTCGCGCCCACCCTCTGGGAGGCCGTGCGCCCGCTCCCCCGGCCGGGTGATCCTGTCCCCCACGAGGCCTGCTTTCGGGCGGCCCGCGACGGCGGCGGAGCCCACCGCACCATCGAGCGCCTGCTCGCCCTCGGGCGCGACGACGCCACGGTCACCGAGCTCTCCGGCGACGCGCTGCTCATCCAGCTCACCGCGCCTCCGCTCTACCTCCTGATGCGCGCCAGGGAGGAGCCCGAGGAGGGCGTCCGCGCCTACGTCCGGGTGGGCGAAGGCGACCTCTGGGTGGCCTTCGGGTACGAGCACCCGCTCGCTCCGCTCGGCTCGCGCTCGCTCCGGGCGCAGCGCCGCAGGGCCCTGGTCGACGCCGACGGAACCTGGCACTTCGTCGACCCCGACGCCCAGGAGCGGAGCATCTACGACGTGCTCGAGACCCGCTTCGAGGCGCGCGCCGCGGAGTGGACCCCGGCGCCCGCGGCGGAGCGCTTCCGCGTCACCCTGCGCCTCGCCCCGGCGCCCGTCGTCGACCCCGAGCTGTGGCTGCTCGACCCGGAGCGCTTCCTCGCCCTCGAGCCGCTGGTGGAGTCGATGCCCGACGCCGAGCTGGCGCGCTTTACCGTGTCTCGTAACGCTGGTCCGCAGGGCGCCCGCTACGTGCTCCAGGAGCTGGTGCGCCCCAACGTCTCTCGCCTCGGGGTGAGGGTGAACGACCTGCTGGGCGTGCCCGGGTACGCCCGCGCCCCGGGCGTCGACAACCTCTACCTCCCGGTGGGGCGCCGGCTCATCCCTGCGATGCGCCGCGACGAGCTGCGCGCCCTGCTCGGCACCGACCGGGCGCGCGCGGTGATCGTCACCGAGGACAGCGACGGGCCGTGCCTCGTGTCGCTCACCGACCCGGAGGAGTCGACCCTCCGGAGCTGGGTCGAGTACGCCGCGATCGACCACCGGATGGAGCTCGACCGCCTCGTCGAGCGCAGCGTCTTCGACTGGCCCGAGCTCGCCGTGGAGCGCCCTCCTGCCCCTTCGGTCGACCGCCGCCGCGCCGCGGAGGAGGAGTCCCAGCGCCCGCCCAGGGCCCGCGAGCGCGAGGCGCCGAGGGAGGCTCCGACGGAGGCCGCGCGACCGGGGGCGGGCGACGAGACGGCGCTGACCGCCGCGCTGCGGGAGGCCATGCGGGGCTACGAGACCCGCCTCGCGGAGGGCGGCTGCGAGGACCCGGAGCCGTGGCTCGAGCTCGCCGCGCTGAAGCAGCAGGCGGGCGACGACGACGACGCGTGCGCCTGCCTGGAGGCCACGCTCTTCTACGGGGGCCTGAGCGCCGACCTCGCGGCGAGGCTCTCGTCGCTGCGCGCCCGGATGCACGGCCGCGACGGGTCCGTGGGCGAGCTGCTGCACCTGGCGACCGCCGAGCGGCTCTCCCCCGGCGAGGCGTCGTACCTCGGGGCCCGGGTGCTGGAGCACGTCGCTCGCGGCGACGCGCTGGAGGCGCGGCTCACGGAGGGCTTCTTCCAGGAGGTGGCGCGGTGCTTCGCGTCGCCCGAGACGCCGGTGTCGCGGCGGCTGGCGTGGTCGGTGCTGCGCGCGGTGCACGGCCGCGCCCGCGACGCGCTGGAGCTCACCCGCGCCAAGGAGCGGCTGCTGGGGGGCATCAACGACCGGGGGCTCTCCGAGGCCATCGACCTGCCGCGCTTCGTGCGCTTCGCGCTGGCGCGCACCGAGGAGGGGGCGGAGGGCGAGATGGCGCGCTCCCGGGCCGAGCAGCTCCACGCGATGGAGGACCTCTGGCGCGAGGCCTCGGCGGTGATCGTCCCCGAGCTCGACGCCCGCAGCGCCTACGTGCGGATGGCCTTCGGGGTGGGCTTCACCCGCATCGGGTCGCCGTCGATGGCGAGGGACATCGTCGCGCCGGTGGAGGCGGAGCTGTCGGTGCACGAGGCCCCCAACCGGGTGCTCTTCCAGCTCTACCTCGCGAGGATGGCGCACGAGGCGACGCGCGGAGACGCGGAGGCGTGGCAGCGCGAGGTCGAGACCGCGCTGGCGTCGATCAAGGACAGCACCGTGAAGTACCGCGTGGAGCACCTTCGCAAGCGCAGCGAGTGGCTCCGCTCGGCGGCGCCCTCGAGCGCGTCGGCGTCGCTGCGGCCGGCGCTCGAGCGGGGGGTGGCGGAGGCCGAGGGCTTCGAGCACGGGGCGCTCATCGCCGAGCGCATGGAGGAGCTGCTCAACCAGCGCGTCGACCAGCGCGAGCTCTTCGACTACGAGATCGCCCAGGTGATCGAGCGGCTGCTGCGCGCCGCGCTGCGCAGCGGGAGCGACGAGGGCATCGCGCAGGTGCTGGCGGCGGCGATGCCCAGGGTGACGACCCGGGTGCGCTCGGCGGGGCGGCGCGTGGCGGCGACCGGGGAGTGCATCAAGGTCGCGGCGGCGCTGGGCGACCTCGACGCGGTCGACCGGCTGCTGGAGGGCGTGGCCTCGCTCACCGGCGCGGTGCAGACCCCCAACGAGCTGCTGGTGGGGGTGCACCCCTCCCTCGCGGCGCTGCGTCGGCTCGGCGCGGGAGGCTCCGCGAGGCGCTTCCTGGAGGCGCTGGAGCCGGTGGCGGAGAAGGCCCTGCCGGGGAGCCTGCAGGTGCGCGCGTCGCTGGCCGAGGGCTACCTGCTGCTGAAGGACGAGGCCCGCGCCTCGGCGCTCATCGAGTCGACCGTCGACGCGGCGCTCTCTGGGGAGCTGAACCACACCGAGCGCTACGACGCCGGGGCGGCGGCGCTGTCGGCGCTGCGCCACTGGCCGATGGAGACCCGGCTGGTGCAGGTGCGGCGGCTCTTGCAGGGCCTCGACCGCTTCACCGACGCCTACACGGCGAGCGCGCAGCGGATCTACGAGACCTTCAAGGTGTTGATGCTGGAGCGCATCGTCGACACGGTGGCGGACGACGTGACCTTCGAGAGCGACACGGTGCGTGGCTACCTCGACGAGGACGAGCAGAGCCTGCGCCGGCGCATCATCGCGGACTGGAGATCAGCATGTGGACGTTGAAGGAGCTGGAGCGGGAGATCGACGCGATCCGCGAGCGCATCAACCGGCACCGGCGGGCGCTGGACGAGTACTTCGTGAAGCGCACGGAGGAGATCGACCTCGCGACGGTGTGCGCGTGCGCGCAGGAGCCGCTGCTCTTCGTGGGTCCGCCGGGGACGGCGAAGAGCGACCTGGTGGTGAAGTTCGTCGAGAGCCTCGGGCTCGGGGAGAGCGACTACTTCGAGTACATGCTGACGAAGTTCACCGAGCCCAGCGAGATCCTCGGGCCCATCGACATCGACCTGCTGAAGCAGGGGCGATTCATGCGGCGCACCAAGGGGAAATTGCCCGAGGCGAAGGTGGCCTTCCTCGACGAGATCTTCAAGAGCAACAGCGCCATCCTCAACACGCTGCTCACCATCGTGAACGAGCGGAAGTTCTACCAGGACGGCGAGGCGCTGCCGGTGGCGCTTCGGATGCTCTTCGCGGCGACCAACGACATCCCCGAGCAGAGCGAGCTCGACGCGCTGGCCGACCGGTTCATCGTGAAGGTCGAGACGCGGCCGGTGAAGGACGACCACTTCAGCGAGCTCATCGACGCGGGGATCATGAACGAGGTCTACAAGGCCACCGGGCAGAAGCCCTGGGCGAGGGGCAGCGCGAGCTTCGAGGACTTCCTGAAGTTCAAGCGTTTCATGGACCTCACCCTGGGCGAGGGCGGCAGCGGCGCCGCCGACCGGGAGCGGTGGTTTCCTCGCGAGGTGTTCGCGGAGTTTCGCCGGGTGGTGCGCACGCTGGAGACCGAGGACAAGGTGTTCATCAGCGACCGCAAGCTGGTGAAGCTGTACAAGGTGATCCGCACGAGGGCCTTCCTCTTCCACGGCGGCGCGGTGCGCTCGGACGACCTCTCGCTGCTGGGCTACTCGGGCAACCGACGACAGGAGCTGGGCGTGGTGCAGGACAAGGTGCGGGCGCTGCTGGGGCTGGGATGAGGGCGTCCAGGCACATCGGGTGGATGGCGGCGCTCATGCTCGTCTCGGGCGCGGGCTGCGCGACCTTCATCCGAGGCAACACCACGACGGTGACGGTGCGCTCCGACGCGCCCGGCGCGGAGGTGGTGGTGGACGGCGAGCCCCGCGGCGTCACGCCCTTCGCGATGACCCTGGACCACACCGTCGACCACGACGTGGTGGTGCGCCTCGGCGCGGCCGAGCGGGCCTTCCGCCTGGTGAGCAGCGTCGAGGCCGGCTGGGTGGTGCTCGACTTCTTCGCCACCGGGATCATCGGCATCGCGGTCGACGCGGTCACCGGCGCGTGGCGCGCTCTCTCCCAGGAGAGCATCTACGCGGCCTTCGGCGCGGCCTCGCTGCTGGCGCCGGACTTCGCCGCCCCGAGCTTCAATCCGCCGACCCATGGCGCTCCCGCCGCCTCGACGCCCGTCCCCGTCGCCCCGTGGACCGAGCCTCGGTGACCCCGCCCCCCTCGACCTCCACGCGCCACACCGGGTGCAGCTCCCAGAGGGAGGCCACCACGTCCGCCCGGCGGTCGCACCCGCGGCCCGGGTTCTCCGCGCACCAGCGGGAGCCGTCCCAGAAGAGGTAGCCCGTCAGCCGCACGTGCACCGGCTCGCGCAGCTCGACGCGCCTCGATCGCCGCCCCGCCCTCATCCCCACCGCCGCCTCGATGGCCGAGCGCGCCGCCTCGTAGCCGGGCGCCGCGGGGATCACCGCGATCACGTGCGGCGAGTCGCGCCCCGCCCTCGTGGCGGACAGCTCCAGCAGCAGCGCGCAGCCGTCGCTCCCGCGCTTCACCCGCCAGAGGTCGCCCTCCAGCGTGGCGGCCCTCGCCTCGCGAGGATCGATGGGGCCGTCGCGCCCACGCACCCGCTCGCTCTCCACCCCGTCGGGGGGCGACCACGCCTGGAAGGTCGCCACGGAGATGCCCGCCGCGCTCGCAGGACCAGGGCCCCGACGGGTCATCGCAGGGCGGTAGACCCCCTCGCCGGACGCGGACGGGGGACAGTCCTGGGCCCACGCAGGGAGGGCGGCCAGGGCCAGGGCGAGGGCGGCGGTCGGACGCATCGCGCGCCACCGTACCGCATCACGCTCGCGTTCCATCCCTGTTAGAAAACCCCAACACCGTGAACACCATGAAGCGATCGCTCCTCTCCGTCTGCGTGCTCGCCGCCGCGTGCAGCAGCGAGCCCGCCTCCTTCGACGCGGCGGTCCCCGACCGGCCGCTGGGCTTCGATGTCCCCACTCGGGACATCCCCCAGGTCGACCGGGGCCCTACCCCCGAGGTGGTCGATCTCACGGATGTTGCTCCGCTCACCGACGCGGGCATGCGCGACGGACCCTGCGCCGAGACCCTCCCCGGGAGCCTGCGCTTCGGCGCCGAAGGGGGCCGCGTGCCTTACCGCACCACGTATACCCTGAGCTCCCCGCGGCGCTTCCTGCTGGAGCGCACCTTCAACGACGCGACGCCCGCCCGCTGCGAGACGACCATCCCGGCCTGCGGCGCCACCGACGACGTGACCGTCGACACCCTGGCCGCCGCCCTGGGCCACCCGGACGTCGGGGCGGCCTTCCAGAGCGCGGCGGCCGGCGACGCGGGGACGGTGCTCTACGGGGTCGACGCCCGCCCGGTCGACGGGGCCCTCTTCTTCATCGAGCGCGACGGGCGCTTCGTCTACGTGGGCGCCCCCTGCCGCACCGGCTCCGGGGGCGAGTGCGTCAACGCCCCGGTCGGGGTGCAGCGCCTGGTCGACGTGCTCAACGCCCTGCAGGAGCAGGAGTCCCGGCGGCCGGTGTGCGCCGCGGCGCTGGGCGACGCGGGCGCGTAACGGGGGTGGCGTTGACGGGTTTCGGGGGAGCGGAGTATCCGTCCGCGCCATGACGAGCACGAAGCACGAGGTCGAGGTCAGCTACGACGTCTCCAACGAGTTCTTCCGCCTCTGGCTCGACGAGCGGATGCACTACACCTGCGCGGTCTACGAGCGGGAGAACGAGACGCTGGAGCAGGCGCAGGTCAACAAGTCCCGGGTGCTCTACGAGTACGCGGAGATGAACCCCGACAAGCTCGTGCTCGACATCGGCTGCGGCTGGGGCGCCAACCTGGAGTACCTGAGCGTCGCCCGCGACACCAAGCGCGCGCACGGCATCACCCTCTCGTCGGCGCAGTTCGAGGAGCTCAACGCCCGCAAGCTCCCCGGGGTCGAGGTCTTCCTCACCGACTACCGGGACTACGCGCCGAAGGAGAAGTACGACGCCCTCGTCTCCATCGAGATGATCGACCACCTCTGCTCCCCGGCGCAAGCCAACCAGGGCATGGCCGTGGAGATCTACCGCGAGTACTTCAAGAAGTGCGCGTCGTGGGTGAAGCCCGGCAGCTACTTCGGCTTCCAGGCCATCCTGCGCAACCGCGTCCCCCGCGTGCGGCAAGACATCGCCGACCTGAAGTTCACCGCCGACGTGATCTTCCCCGGCGGCCTCAACCCCCGGCTCGAGGAGCTCATCCAGGCGGTCAACCCCTACTGGGAGGTCGTCGAGCTCAAGACCCGCCGCACCGACTACGGCAAGACCACCGCCGAGTGGCTGCGCCGCATGCGCCTCCAGGAGAAGACCATCCGCGCCAAGTGGGGCGACCAGGTCTTCGACGACTACGACCGCTACCTCTCCACCTGCGTGCGCGGCTTCGCCAACCACTGGTCGAGCGACGTGCAGATGAAGCTCCGCCACATCGACGTCTGAGCGTGTGACCGCCGCCGCCGCCGACCGACCGCTGCTCCGGCGGCTCCCGTGGCTGGCGGTGATCGTCGCGACCCTCGTCGCCACCCTCCTCCGCCTGCGCCTGCTCGACGCAGGACCCGACGTCGACGTCGACGCCTTCGCCCACGCCCTCATCGCCCGCCGGCTGCTGCTGGAGTGGCGAGACATCACCATCCACTGGGTGTGGCTCCCGCTCTGGCACCTCGTCGGCGCCGTCGGCGCGGCCACCGGCCACGACCTCTCGGTGCAGCGCGCGGTCTCGGCGCTCGCCTCGGGCGCCTCGCCGCTGGTGCTCACCGCGCTGCTCCGCGAGCGCGACCGGGAGAGCTACACGCCCTTCCTGGCCGGGGTGATCTGCGCCCTCTGGCCGCTGCACGTGGTCATGGGCGCGACGGCGCAGCCCGAGTCCGCCTTCCAGCTCCTCACCCTGCTCACCTGCCTTACCTGGGAGCGTAAGCAACCCGTCGCGACGGGAGTCCTCCTCGGGCTCGCGGCGCTGCTCCGCTACGAGGCGTGGGTGCTGCCCGGGGTCTTCGCCCTGCTCTGGTGGGCGCAGGGCAGGGAGCGGCGCGGGCTGTGGGCGTGGATGATCCCCGGCGCGGTGATCGTCGGGTGGGTGCTGCTGCACCGGGCGATGACGGGGGAGTGGTTCTGGTTCTTGAGGGAGAACCGGCTCTACATCGCGAGGGCATGGCGGGAGCTGCGCATCCACGAGCGCCAGCCCCCCTCGCTGCGCCTCGCGCCGGTCTGGTACCTCGCCGCGATCCCGTGGCTCTCCATGGGCCCTCCGCTGCTCTTCGCGATCCCGGGCGTACCCCCCGTGGTCCGCCGCGCGCCCCGCTCGCTCGCCCTGATGGGCCTGGTGCTGCTCGCCTTCGTCACCGCGGTCTGGGTCGCCCGCACCAACCTCGGCCTCATGCGCCACTTCGTCGCGCTGATCCCCTTCTACGCGACCCTCGTCGCCTCGGGGATCACCGCCGTCGCCGCCCTCACCGCCCGCGCCCTGGGCCGCCCCTCGATGGCCCGCGCGCTGGCCCTCGGCCTCTGCCTCGCGGTGGTGCAGCACGTCGCCCGGGGCCCGCTGGAGAGGCAGGTGCGCTGGGCGACCCGCGACTCCCGTCGGCTCTATGTGCAGGAGCGCGCGGTGGCCTCGGTGCTGCGCGCCAACCTCGACGAGCGGGCGAGGGTGTTCTGCGACGTGCGCTCGCTGGAGGTCTTCACGCAGCTCCCGCCCTGGCGCTTCATCCGCTGGCGGGTCTCGGACGTCAGCGACTTCACCCTGCTGGTGGAGGCCTCGCAGCGGGGGCGGGTGCTGGTGGTGACCGACCCATCGCGGGCCACGCAGCTCCGCGCCGGGGTGCGGGTGCTCCATCGCGACGCCACCCTGGTGGTGCTGCGCCGCGACGCGCCCGCCGTGCTCGACCCCAGGATCGTCGCGATGCCCGCCGCGGACTGACGCGCGACGGCGCTTCCAGCCCTCCGTGGAACGTGGCATCCACTGGGCCGTGGCGAAGCAACCCCGGAGCCCTCGCTCCCCCGCCGGCTGGCGCACCGTCCCGATCCGGCCGCCCCCTCGTCGAACCGACGCGGACGCAGGCCCGGCGGAGGACAAGCCCGTCGAGGCCCCGCCCAGGGAGCGGCCGCCGCTGCCTCCGCTGGTCGACCGCTGGTCGTTTCCGCTCTTCGCGCTGGTGGCCAGCGTGTACTCGCTGCGGGCCACCAACGAGTTCGTCTACGACGACTTCCCCCTCATCCGCTTTCAGCCGAGGCCCCGCACGCTCGACGCCGTGCTCGACGCCGCCTCGCAGACCCACTGGAACCACCTCCCCTACTACCGCCCGCTCTCCCGCCTGCTGCTCGCGGCCGAGCGCATGGCCTTCGGCGACGAGCCCACGGCCTACCACCTCTTCAACGCCGTGCTCGCGGGCCTCGTGGCGGTGCTCGCCCGCGCGCTCTTCTCGCACCCCGACCTGCGCGTGGCCCCCGCCCTCGCCGCCGTCACGGCGCTGCTCGTGGCCCTGCACCCCGCCGCCTCCGAGGGGGTGTACGGCGCGTCCGCCGGGCCCGAGACCCTCGCCTGCTTCGCCGCCATGCTCGCCTCCATGGCCGCGTGGACCCGCCCCGGAGCCCGCGCTCACGCCGCCGCCGTGGTGCTGCTCGCCGCCGCGCTCCTGCTGAAGGAGCAGGCGCTCGCGCTCCCGCTGCTCTTCTTCTGGAGCGACCTCCGCGACCTCTCCTACGACTCCCCCGGCCGCTCCCCCCGCCGCTGGATCTCCCGCTACCTCCCGGTCGCCATCACCCTGCTGGGCTGGTTCGCGCTTCGCTCCGCGGTGTTCACCACCCCAGAGCCGCTGCGGGTGATCCTCTTCGAGGAGCCCGCGGGCCCGTGGCTCTCGGCGCTCTACACCCTCCAGTCGCTGTTGCTCCCCACCTGGCGGCTCTTCTACGAGCCCCCGCTCGACGGCTGGCTCTCGCTCCCCCGCTTCCTCGCCTGCGCGCTCCTCGTCGGCGCCCTCGGCGCCCTCTGCCGCCGCGCCTGGGACTCCATGCGCGCCCCGGTGATCTTCTGGTCCGGGTGGTTCGTGCTCGCGGTGCTCCCCACCGCCAACATCTTCAAGCAGGAGACCCGCTTCGCCGAGCGCTACGCCCTGCTCGCCCTCCCGGCGCTGGCCGGCGTGCTGGGCGCCCTCGCCTCCACGGTCACCGACCCCCCGCGGCGCCGTCGCATGGCCCTCGCCGCCGTCGCCGCGATCACCGCGCTCGCCGCCCTGGTGACCGTCCACCGCGGGCGCTACTACGCCACCAACCACGCCTTCCTGCAGGAGTGGCGCGCCACCGACCCGGCCCCCTTCCACGCGCTCGCCTCGCTCGGCGAGGAGGCTCACTACGCGATGCGCTGGGCCGACGCGGAGCGCTACTACCGCGCGGCCGCCGCGGTCGACCCGGTCGCGGCGTCCTTCGTGTACGAGCCGCTGGGGCTCACCCTCGAGGCCCAGGGCAAGACCGCCGAGGCCATCGAGATGTACCGCACCGCCCTGCGCTACCGGCCGCAGTCCGCCGCCGCGCGCTCCCACCTCCAGGCGCTCGCCCCGGGGACCCCCGGCCCCGCGGCCGTCGGCGCCCAGGACGCGGCCGCCTTGAGGCGGCAGATCCAGCAGGATCCCAGCAACGCCATCGCCCTGGTCAACCTCGGGGTGCAGCTCACCGACGCGGGGCAGCTCGACGAGGCCGTGCGCAGCTACCGCGAGGCGCTCCGCCGCGACGCCGCCTGGTCGGCCCCGCCCGCCGACCACGTGACCATGCGCGCCAAGGCCCACTACAACCTCGGCCGGGTGCTCGCGCTGCAGGGCCACGGCCCCGAGGCCATCGCGGAGTACCGCGCGGCCCTCGTCGAGGACCCCAACTACGCCTACGCCCACACCAACCTCGCGCTGCTGCTGGAGGGCACCGGGGCGCGCGACGAGGCCATCGCCCACCTGCAGGCCGCGCTGAGGGTGCAGCCCGGCCTCGCCCCCGCCCGCACGGCCCTCGATCGACTTCAGCCGCGGTGATGATCGTGAGGCTCGTCGGGGGGGCCGTCGCCGCGGCCCCGGTACTGAGCTAGGCTGCGCGCTCGCTTCCATGGTGACGGTGTTGCTCGACCTCCGACGCGCCCGACAACGACGCTGGGCCCTGGCGCTGCTCTCCGCGCTGGCCCTGCTCCTGCCGCTGCTCGCCCGCGCGGCGCCGCGCTGGGAGCCGTGGCTCGTGCCCCCGTCGGTGTTCTCCATCCTGCTCGCCGGGCTCTCGCTCGCCTTCGCGGCCTCCGCGTCGGTGTGGTCCCACCGCTCGACCCGCTGGGCCCGCGCCGACACCCTGATGTGGACCATCTCCCTCGGCGCCCTCGGCACCCTCGGCGCCCTCGGCGCGGCGCCCGTGACCGTGGGGATGTTCCTCCACGGCATCGCGCTGCTGCTGCTCGCGCTGCGGGTGCCGCCGCCGCACATGATGGTCCTCGCGGGCGCCTCGGTGATGCTCGGCACGCTGGTGCGCGCGGCCACCGCCCACGACGCCTCCGCGGTGCTCGCCTACGCGCTGGTCTCCGTCCTGATGCTCGTCGCGCACGTCATCCTCGCCCGCGCGACGCACTCGCTGCTGTGGGTGCTCTCCGAGCGCGAGGCCCTCATCAACGACCGCCGCGAGCGCCCCGCCCGGCACCGCGAGCGCACCACCTCGGCCAGCGGCTCCGCCTCCGCGAGCGCCTCCCGCGCCCTGCGCAGCGCCGAGCCCAGGGACGCCGAAGCCTCCGCCGACGACGCGGGCTGGGACGGCCTCGTCGAGCGGCTCCGCACCAGCATCACCTCGCTCTGCGAAGACGCGGGGGTGAGCTCGTCGGTGAAGGCCGAGCTCAAGGGCCTCGCGCCGCCCAGCAGCAAGATGCGCCAGGGGGTGATGAAGGTCGCCCAGGAGGCCGCCAGCCACGCGCTCCGGGAGACCGAGGCGAGGCGCATCGTCGTCACCCTGCGGCGCGCCGACGGGGGCCTCGTGGTGGAGGTCGAGGACGACGGCACCAGCAGCGAGGGAGGCCGCTCCCGCAAAGCGCTGGCGGCGATTCGCGGGCGCGTCGCCTCGCTGGGCGGCAGCGCGGAGGTGAAGCGCGCCGATCTGGGCTGGGTCATGCGGGTGCGCCTTCCCTGCGAGCAGCTCAACTGACTTCGGTATAGCCTCGCCGGCGCCGTGACGAAGCTCCACCCCCTCGGTCTCGCGCTCGCGCTCGCGCTCGGGTGCACCTCCTCCAATCCCCCCGCTCCGACGGTCGACGCCTCCGCGGCCAACGACCTCGGCGCCTCCGACGCCAGCGACGCCGCTCCCTCCATCGACCTCGGCGAGGAGGACGTACCCCCGCCGCCGCCGGCCTGGCCGCGCGAGCTCCTGCCGGCGAGGGTGATGGGCGAGGCGCGCGGGTTTCACGCGGTGCGAGCCATCGTCCACGCCCACTCGGTGCACTCCCACGACGCCTGCGACGGCCGCCCCTACGTCGACGGAGGGCCCAACGAGCCGTGCCTCCAGAGCTTCCGCGCGGCGCTCTGCCGCACGAGGGTCGACGTGATCTTCCTGACCGAGCACGACTCGCTCATGGCCACGGTGCCCTTCCCGACGGTGCTCCAGATGCGCTCCGGCGACGAGCCCGTGATGGAGGCCGGGCAGCTCGTGGGCTCGCGCATCGCCTGCCCCGACGGCCACCGGGTGCTGCTGCTGCCGGGGGCCGAGAACGACCTCATGCCCATCGGGCTGCGGCGCCACCCCGACATGCTCAACGGCAGCCTCGCGGACGCCTACAACGCCAACAACCCCGCGGCGGTGCGGCGCTTCCGCGAGGCCGGCGCGCTCGTGGCCATCCCCCACGTCGAGCAGCGCAGCATCGAGTACCTGCGGGAGATCGAGCCCGACGTGCTCGAGGTCTACAACGTCCACGCCAACCTCGACCCGCGCATCGCGGGCCCGCACCTCGGGTACAACGTCGGCCCGGCGCTGGCGGACATCCTGAGGTTCCAGCGCGCGGGCACCGGGCTCGATCCGGAGATGCTGTTCATGGTGTTCTTCCAGGAGAGCGCCAACGACCTGCGCAAGTGGTCCACGCTGCTGGCCGAGGGCCGGCGCATCCCCGGGGTGGCGGCCAGCGACGCGCATGAGAACGTCCTCCCGGCGCCGCTCACCGACGGCGAGCGCGGGGACAGCTACCGCCGGGTGTTCCGCTGGTTCTCCAACGAGCTCTGGGTGCGCGGAGAGCTCACCCGGGAGAGCGCCGTCGAGGCCCTGCGGGAGAGCCGGATGTTCGTCGCCTTCGAGGCCTTCGGCACCCCGGTGGGCTTCTCGTACACCGCGCAGACCGGAGAGCGCACCCGCGAGATCGGCGAGGAGATCATGCTCTCCGAGGCCCCGGTGCTGCGCGCCACCCGACCGCGGGTCAACGCCCTCGACCCGTCGCTCCCCACCCCCTCGATGCGGCTGCGCCTCCTCCGCGCCGAGCGCTCCGGCGAGTGGACCGAGGTGGCCGCCTCGGACACCGGCGACGTGAGCTTCACCCCGACCGCGGCGGGCGCCTACCGCGCCGAGGTGCGCATCACGCCCCGGCACGTGCAGCCCTATCTCCCCGGCATGGAGCGCCTCATGCGCGAGGTGCCATGGGTCTACAGCAGCGCCATCTACGTCCGATGAACGGCCCCTTCGGCGGCGTCCCGACCTCCGCGGAGGGAGTCTCCCGCGAGGCGCTCCCCGCCGCCCTCGCCTCGGCCCTCGCGGCCGCCCAGACCCATGCCTGGACCCGTCCCTCCCAGACCCCCTCGGACGCCGCGAGCGCGCTCTACTTCTCCTTCGACGCCGTCTCCGGGGTCACCTACGAGGGCGAGCTCGCCTCGCTGCGATCGTGGTCCGCCGCGGCCCTCCCCAGGCCCGCGGCGCTGGCGGCGCTGGCCCGGGTGGGGCGCTGCCTCGCGCACCTCCACGCGCTCTCCGGCGCGGTGCACGGAGACCTCCGCGCGGAGATGATCCTCCTCGGCGAGGGGGGCGCCGTGACGCTGCTGGTGCCCGCCTTCGCGTCGGCTCCGGGGGCGCTGCTCAGGGCGAGGCTCAACCCCGGCGGGGCCCCCGCGTCGGCCGTGGGCTACGCGGCCCCGGAGGCGGTCGCGGCCTACGAGGCGACGCCCGCCACGGATGTCTACGGCCTCGCGGCCCTGGCCTACACCGCGCTCACCGGCTACGCGCCGCTGGGCCAGCTCAACCTCAAGCCCCATCCCCAGGGCGTCGAGGGCGAGCTCGCGCGCTGCGTCGAGGCCTCGCTCAACCAGCTCCCGGCGCTGCGACCCACGATGGCGGCCCTCTCCTCGGCGCTCTCGGCGGCGGCCCTCGCCTCGGAGGGAGCCCCGCAGCCGGCGGCGTACCGATCGGTCCCTCCGGGGCAGTGGTCCGCGGCGCAGGAGTCGGCGGAGCGGGCGCGCGCGACGGAGATGTCGCCGGTGCTGATGCTGGTGCTCATCTTCGGGGGCTTCTGCGCCTTCGTGGGCGCGGTGCTCCTCGTGGTCGCGGGCTGGGACGTGGTCGGCGAGTACGGTCGCGTGGCCATCCTCGCGGGCCTCTCGACGCTCTCCTGGGGCGCCGGATCGCTCGCGGCGAAGCGGGGCCTCGACACCGGCGCGACGGTGGGCCGGGGGCTCGCCTTCGTCTTCGGGGCGGTGGCGCTGGCGTACACCTTCTCGCTGCTTCACGAGCCCGGCCGCCTCGCGCTGCTGGTCGCGCTCACCGCGGCCACGCTGGCGGGAGGCGTCGCCGTCGGTCGTCGCGGCGCCCCGCTGGGAGGCGCGGCGCTGCTCGCGCTGGGCAGCCAGCTCATCTGGGCGGTGGGCGCGCAGTGCATCCACATGAGCGACCGGTACGCGAGCGCAGGGGTCGTCGCGGCGCTGGCGGCGGCGGTCTCGGCCCCGACCTTCGCCCTCGCGCTCTGGCGCCGCTCGGCCTTCTTCGGCGCGCTGGCGGCGCTCGACCTCGCGGTGTTCTTCGTGGCCCTTGGCGAGCACCTCAAGACCGGATCGGTGATGGGCCCGTGCTTCTACGGGCTCGCGGTGGCGGGAGGGTACGCGCTGCTGGCGATGATCGCCGCGTGGCGCGACGCGAAGCCCGCCGCGTGGCCGCTCTCGCTCGGGGCGACGGCCGCCGCGGCGTCGAGCGTGATCGCGGGCCTCGTGGTGCTCGACAGCCACTGGGAGACGCACGGTCTGGCGGGCGCGGCGTGGCCCTTCGCGGTGGCCGCGGCGGCGGCGCTGCTGCTGCGCGCCTCGTCGCCCGTCGGGGGCATGGCGGCCTTCACCGCGGGCTCGATCGTGGTGCTCGCTCCGACGGTCGAGGCGCTGCTGAGGGAGACGGTGCCGTTCACTCTCTGGGCGGTGGCGGTCGGGGCGGTGGCGCTGCTGGCGGCGCTGCTTCGGCCGGAGCTCAGGGCGCGCGACGACGCCCGGGCCGAGGCGGTGCTGGCCGCCCTCTTCGGCGTGCTGGCGGCGCCGTGCGTGAGGGCCCTCCAGGCGATCGACGACTCCCGCGGCCACGCGTGGCTCGAGCATCACGGCGAGGCGTGGGCGATCGTGGGGGCGACCTCCGCGGGGCTGCTGGCGCTCTCCTACGCGGTGACCAGGAGGGTCGGTCGCGCCCGCTACCGTCTGCTGGAGGTCGCCGCGCTGGGGCAGATCTACGGGCTGCTCACGCTGCAGGTGCTCACCACCCGAGACGACCTCGCGCCCGCGATGGTGGCGCTGGCCTCCTCCGGCGCGCTGCTGGCGCTGGGATGGAAGACCCGCCGCGCGGCGCCGCTGGTGCTCTCCGCGGCGGCGCTGATCGTCCACCTCTGGATCCAGTATTTCGTGCGGCTGCTGGGGGTCTTCCCGCTGTCGGTGCGGCTGGTGGGATTCGGGGTGGGGCTGCTGGTGGGGGGCGTGCTCTACGAGCAGCAGGTGCGCCACCGCCTCGCCCGGCTGCGCGACTGGAATTGACGAGTCACTTCACCATTGCGCCGAGCACCTGGCCGGCCACCCCGACGCCCGCGCCCAGGAGCTGAGCGAAGGCGTCGTTGTTGCCGAAGAGCCCTTCGTTCGCCGGGGCAGCCGCCGGGGCGGACGGCATCGGCTGCATCGAAGGCCAGGCGGGGGTCGTCGCCACGTCGCCCGGTCGGCGCGCGGGGCGGCGCCACGGGTCGCGCGAGGCCACCGCGGTGTCCGTCGCGGTCGGGGCCACGGCGTCCCCTCGGCCGCCGAGGGCGAAGGGCTGCGAGCGGTCGGCCACGGCCACGAGGTTCTGCTCCGGCGTGACCCGGTGCTCCGCATACTGGCGGCGCACGTAGGCGATCACGTCGTGGAGGTCGACCGATCCGTCGGGGCGACGCCGCACCCCGCCGCCCACGGCCTCGCGGAAGGAGTACGCGAGCCAGCCGCCCGCGCCGACCTCCGGCGCCGTCGACGAGCTCTCCGTGGCCCTCGACGAGAAGAGCCCCGCGCGGTTGTCACGGCCCTGCACCAGCGGCGCGAAGCCTCCCGCCTCGCAGCTGTCGAGCACCAGGAGCTGGTGGCCCTGCACCCGGTTCATCATCTGGCCGAGCTCGCTGCGGGCGATGTCAGGGCCCACGAGGTCGAGCTCGCGGCGGCTGCCGTGGCCGTCGAAGAAGAACACCAGCGTGTCGTTGGGCCGCACCCGCTGCGACAGCGTCTGGAAGGCCTGGCGCACCCCGCCCGCGGTCGCCTCCGCGTCGGTGAGCACCACGGCGTTGCTGCGGCGCATCCAGCCCGCCTGCTGGAAGGTGCGCGCGAGCTGCACCGCGTCCGCGGCGCTCCCCGCCAGGTCGGCGTTGTCGCCGCCGTAGTGCGAGATGCCCACGAAGATCCCGTAGGTGGTGCCCGCGCCGGTCGCCGCGGTCGCCGCCTCCGCCGGGTCGTCGGCCTCGTCGCCGTCCTGCTCCTGCGCCGCCTGCCGGTCGCGCTCGTTCGCCGCCTGCTCGCCGCTGCCCTCCTCCTCGTCGTCGCCCTGCTCGGCGTCGCCCTGCTCGGCCTCGTCCTCGATCGCCGCGGCGGAGCCGCCCTGGCTCACCCGCGCCTCGGCCTGGTAGGAGCCCGTCTCGCCCGCCTCGTAGCTGGTCACGATGAAGCGGTAGCTCCCGTCGCGAGGGGCGGTGAACACCAGCCGCGCGTCGGTTCCGCCTGCGCCGTCGTCGTCCTCCCAGCGCTGTCCGCCGGGGCCCTCGACCACGGCCATGACGTCCATCGCCTCGGAGGAGACCCCGAAGCGCACCCGGTCGCCGCGGCGGAGGTTCACCACCTGCTCCCGGCGGTGACGGCCCTCGGCGTCGGTCGCGTCGCGACGGCCCAGGCGGCCGTCCAGGGAGATGCGCCCCGCACCGTCCTGGGTCGGGACGTGAGCGCCCGCCGTCGGGCGGTGCTGCGCGCTCGCGGTCACCGTGAATCCGAAGGCGGAGAGAACCGTCGCGAGGCCAATGGTCGAGAGCGACATGCGGTGGGTCATGGAAAACCTCCCTGAGAGCAACAGGAACCCGTCCACAGGGTTCGTGAGCCGTCCATTGAGCAGCCGCCGTACCACCCCCGACGAGCCGTCGACCTCCCTCGGAGCCTCTCAGCAAAGCCCTGCGAATACAGTGAATCCCTTGGCTCGTAGCCGCCACCGTTCACACCTGTGACCCCGCGATCGCAGCCGCGGGCCGACACCGGGCCGCCCCTACGCACGTTGACACCAACTGCCGTTCACGACGCCTCCACGCGACCGGTGCTATCCCTCACCCTCTACCCGGTGCTTCCTTCGCCCGCTCGACCGCACACGCCCCGATGCATCGCCCTCGCGCTCCTCGGACTGGCGCTGGCGGTGCTCCCGGCGACGGCGCTGGCGCAGCCCGCACCCCCGCAGGTCGAGCGCTCGCTCCCGCAGGTGAGGCTCACGGTCGTACGAGGCCGCGTCGACGTGATGCCCGCCGACGGCCGATCCTTCGCTCCGGCCCTCGCGGACACCGCGCTCGCCCGGGGCGCCCGCGTCCGGACGGGCGACGACGGCCGCGCGGAGATCACCCTCTCCGACGGCGTCACCATCGCCCTCGATCCGCAGTCGCTCCTCGTGATCTACAGCAACGCCTCGCCCGTCGCGCCGGGCGTCGCTCCCTCCACGACCACCACGCTCCTGCGAGGGACCCTCCGGATCACCGCTCCCCCCGCGAGCACCGCGGAGTCGATCCCCATCGCCACGCAGGCCCTCACGGTCTTCCCCGGCCGCTCCGACGCGCTGGTCGCCGCGGAGCTCGGAGGGCACGTCACCCGCGTCGCCGTCACCCGCGGCCGGATGCGGGTGCGCTTCGGCACCAACGAGTACGTCCTCCCCTCGGGCCGCGCCGTGCGCGAGGAGGTGGGCCGTCCCCCATCGCTGATGCGCGCGCTGCCTCGTGCTCCGCAGTGGCGCAGAGCCCCCAGCACCCGCGCCCTCTCCTTCGGCGAGCCCGTCGACGTCGAAGGCATCTTCGGCCCGGGCCCCCGGGTCTCCGGGGTCAACGTCACCGGGTACCGGGTCGACATCGCCCGCGACGCGCGCTTCCGCGACCGCCTCGGAGAGCAGCGCCTCGGCCCCCGCGAGACGCAGCTACGCTTCCGCTCGCTCAACCCCGGCACCTGGTACGTCCGGCTCTTCGCGCTCGACCCCGACCGCTTCGAGAGCTCGCCTTCCTCCGTCGCCCGCATCGAGATCGCCGCGCCGAGGGTCGACCCCGGCGAGCTCCCCACCGCGACCGCCGCCGGGCGCCGCGCGTCGCTGGTGATCCCCCAGGGCTTCTATTGCAGCCTCGACGGGTCGCCGTGGATGGTCGCCGACCGGCCGCGCCCGCTCGACCCCGCGCGCTCCTACGCCCTCCGCTGCGGAACCACCGCCGACGGCCACGACGCCCGCGCCACCACCCTCGCCGCCGACCAGGTGGGTCCGCTGGTGCACACCGTCCGTTTCTCTCCGCCTGGCGCCCCGGCGGGCGGCGCCACCGCCGCGAGCACGCTCTCCCTCGACCTGAGCGACGCCGAGGGCCGCCCGGTCTCGCTGGCCTCCGTCGAGGTCTCCGCGACCGAGCCCGAGGTGGTCGTCGAGCCGCTGAGGGAGACCGATCCGCGCGGTCGCTACACCGCCGGGGTGCGCCTCCCGGTGACGGTGCGCGAGCTCCACCTGCGCTTCGTCATCAACCGCGCGCTCACCCTGGAGGAGGCCGTCGAGGTGCCCGCGGTGGCCTTCGCGGCGCCGGTCCCCGCGGTGCGCGTCGCTCCGCCGCCCGTGCAGGTGCAGGTGATCCGCGCGGCGCAGCCCTTCCGTCACCCCGAGGACGAAGAGGTGCCCACCGACGAGGACGAGTGACGCGGTACGCTCTCGCGCGATGAGAACCTCTGCCGTCGTCGCGTCGCTCTGCCTCCTGGGCTGTGAGGCTGCCGAGCCGTCGCCGCCGATCGCCTCGGATGCCTCGGCCGCCGACGCGAGCGACACCGCCGTGGTCGCGGTCGATGCGCCCGAGGAGACCGACAGCGGGCCGCCCTGCCCCTCGGCGCTCGGCACCCCGTCGCCCCGCACCGGCTCTCCTGCGCGCGGCCCGATGGACGACGCGCTGCGGATGAACCACCTCCAGGCCAAGGGGACCCACAACAGCTATCACCTCCGGCCCGCCATCGTCGGTCCCGACTGGGACTACTCGCAGGCGCCGCTCGACGAGCAGCTCCAGTCGCAGGGGGTGCGGGCGCTGGAGCTCGACATCCGCTGGGACGCCCGCTGTGCTCGCTTCCGGGTGTTCCACCTTCCCATCCTCGACCCCCGCTCGACCTGCGACCTGCTCACCGACTGCCTCGGCATTGTGCGCCGCTGGTCCGACGCGCACCCCTCGCACCACCCGCTCTTCCTGCAGATCGAGCCCAAGGACGCCTGGGACGCGCCCACCACCGAGCAGCGGATGACCGCGATGGAGACGGAGATCCTGTCGGTGTTTCCTCGCGAGCTGGTGGTCACCCCCGACGAGGTGCGCGGAGCCTCCGCGTCGCTGCCCGAGGCGATCGCGGCGCGCGGCTGGCCCACGCTCGGAGCCACCCGGGGGAGGGTGCTCTTCTTCATCGACCGCAGCGACTCGCTGCGCGACGTCTACACCCACGGGGGCCGCGACCTCGCGGGCCGTCTGGCCTTCATCGACTCCGAGGTGGGCGACCCCTTCGCGGGGGTGATGGTGCTCAACAACCCCAACGGCGCCGACGTCCCCGCGGCGGTGCGCGCGGGCTACCTGGTGAGGGTCTTCTCCTGGACCGCGGGCGACGCCGTGCTCGACCCGGCGGTCACCCGCGCGGGCCTGGAGTCCGGCGCGCACATCATCAGCACCGACTTCCCGGGCATGGCCCGCGGAGGCGTCGAGGGCGTGCGCATCCCCGAGGGCAACCCCTCGCGCTGCAACCCCCTCACGGCCCCGACGGGCTGCACCCCGCAGGCGATCGAGGACCTCGCCCGGTAGGCACCGCGTCGCGGTAGTAGCACATGAACCCGGTGCCACAGAGCTCGGGCGTGTCGCGCAGGCCCTGGGCGTACTCCGCGGCCGCCTCGCGGGTGCCGCCGCCCGCCACCTGCTCGACGATGGTCTTCACCAGGCGGAGGCTGCGCACCTTGCGGACCGTCGGCGAGTCTCGGCCGACGATCTTCAGGCACGAGACGCCGAGGTCGCAGAGGTCCCAGATCGCGCAGAGGCCGCACGGCCCGTTGGGGAGCCCGCGGTCGGAGAACGTGCTCCCGCAGTTGTTCACGTGCCACTTCCAGCGACGGTAGTCGTCGACGGCCTCGTCGAAGGCCGCGCGCTCGTCGTCGGTGGGCGCCGCGCCGTCGCGTCGATCGAGCGAGTACCTCCACTCCGTGAGGCAGAAGGTCCCGAGCGCGTGCGTCGTCGCGCAGTGGCCCTCCTCGTAGACGCAGCCGTCGTTGAGGACGAACAGCTCCAGCGCCACGTCCGGCAGGTGCGCCCGCAGCGACGCCACCTCCGACATCCGCACGTGCCGCGGCAGCACCATGCGCGTCACCCCGAGGTCGCGGAAGAACCCCGCCGCGCCGGAGTTTCGCATCGCCGCCATGCTGCTGAGGGTGATGTCCGCCGCGACGCCCCGCTCGCGCAGCGCGAGGATCAACCCCACGTCGCTCACGATCAGCCCGTCGGCGCCCGCGGCGGTGATCTCGCCCGCCAGCGCCAGCACGTCGGCCAGCTGCTCGCCCGTGTAGAAGGGCGCGTTGAGCGTCACCCGCACCGGCAGCCCGTGCGCGTGCACCTTCTCCACCAGGTTGGCCACGTGCTCCATCGACGGGAGGTTGGCCCTCCCCCGCGAGCGTCGGTTGAGCCACGACGCCCCGTAGCGCGCGGCCCACGCGCTCGGCGCCACCCCGCAGTAGAACTCCGTCGCGCCGTTGCTCACCAGCAGCTCGACCTCGTCCGGGTCGCTGAGCGGCGACGCGATGCCGATCTGCGGCGCCCTCACTCCGATCGCGTCTTGCATCAGCTCACGTGCTCCTCGATCCAACGGGTGGCGGCCGGGAGGTGCTCGGTGGCCCAGGCGACCTCGCCGAAGGGGGCGTCGCGCACCACCACGCGCGCGTCCCGCGAGGCCAGCGCGTCGAGCACCCGGGTGATCACCGAGCGCTCGTGCCGCTGCATCACCGTGTTGCCGGCGGTGATGAGCGCGGCGTCGGGAGAGGGCGCCGCGTCGGTCATGCGCGCGGCGAAGCGACGGCACTCCTGACGGCACGGCGCGCCGACCTCGAAGCGGTGCTCCTCGGCCTGGCCCATCGCCGCGAAGAGGCAGACCCTCCCGGTGGTGACGTACCCGAAGGGGGCGTGCAGCGTGGGCGCGAGGCCCATCGCGTCGAAGTCCATCGCGAGCCCCTGCACCACGGGGTCGAGCTCCACGCGCCGCACCCCGAAGGAGCGCAGCAGCCCCTGAAACGGGGGCGACGTGACGCTCGACTGCTGCAGGGCGCGCGTGGACGAGGCCTCCGCGTCGAGGCGCTCGGGGGGTAGCCGCGGGTCGCGGAGCATCCGCGTGAGCAGCCGCCCGAGCACGGGCGTGAGCGAGGGGTGCGCCCGGACGAGGCCGAGCACGCCCCAGTCGTTCACGACCACCTCCGTGGCCGCCTCGGGAGCGGTCTCCGCGGAGAGCGAGTCGAGCAGGACGCCCACGCGGTGGAGCCCCGCGTCGTTGACCGGCGGCGTGACGAGCGTGAAGGCCGCGCGGCCGCGCAGCTCGGCGAAGGCCTCGAGCATCGCCGAGGGCGCCGGCAGGAGGGTCTGACAGAAGTCCGAGCCGAGGTACGCCCTCGACCACGCGTCGCCGGGGCGCGCGAACTCGTCGAGGCGCGGCCCGCTCATGGGATGTGCTCGGCCCGCTCGGTCTCGAGGAAGACGTCGCCCTGCTTCACCACGAAGCCGAACATGTGCCAGTAGTCGATCATGTCCTTGTGGGTGCTCGTGGTGCCGTCGGGGAAGCGCCCGTCGGGCCGCGCCCACCGCACCGGCCTCGCCGCGTCCGCCGAGAGGAACACGTCGTCGGGGCGCGCCGAGGGCCACCACCCGTTGGTGCCCTCGCGCCCGCAGTCGTTGAAGTCCGCGTGCCACGGCAGCGCCATCTGCCGGGTGAAGTGCCCCGGGCGCAGGGGCTGGTCGGTCTCCCCGGTGTAGCCGCTCATGCCCGCGAGGTTGAGCCGGAAGGGCTCGATGTAGAGCGCCGGGTTGCGCACCTGCCAGCCCACCTCGATGCCCGGGAAGAACGCTCCGCCGCAGGCGTTCTCGAGCGCCGCGCGGTCGAGGCCGTGGGCCGTGATGCCGGGCTTGGGGCGGGCCGAGGTGCGCGGCGGGGTGAAGTGCCCGCTGGCCCAGCGGCGCATGAGCCCGATCTGGGTGCGCGACAGCGTCTGCATCCGGATGTTGTCGGGCTGCGACGTGGTGTAGGGGTCGCTGCCGAGGAGCAGCGGCATGTTGCGCGGGCCGCTCGCGATGGTGGCCCCGACCGGCGGGCGCATGTAGCGGAACACCAGGGTGCGCGCGGCCTCGCCGGTGGTCGACTCCTCGGTGAGCTCCGGGGCGAGCAGCGACTCGTGGTGGCCCACCGCGAGCGACGTGACCCAGCGGAAGTTGTACCCGGTGACCATGAGCGGCTGGATCTCGTCGGAGAAGTCCGCCGTGATGTTGGGAAACTCCTCTGCGCCCTCGGGCTGGAAGTCTTCATGCAGCCGCCGCATCCGCTCGAGGGGGCCGCCGTCGGCGTAGAGCCCGTTGTCCGCGGGGAGGGGGATGTCGCGCACGCCGAGGTCGAAGAGCAGGTCGTAGAGCGAGGTGCACGCGAGGATGCCCGGCGCGAAGGTCGGCGGGGAGACCACCACCCACGCGCCGCCGGCCGCGTCCACGGGGACCGAGCGCGTCACGCCGTTGTCGTTGATCACCACCGTGGCCGTGACGGGGCCGTCGGAGGCGTCGTCGAACCACCCGTCGTTGTTGACGTACGACGGCAGCGCCGGGGCCCGCTCGGCCTGGTACGCCGCGACGCCGCGGCCGCCGAGCACGATGAGGCGCCCCGCGTTGTCCGTGAGCACCTGGCCGAGGTAGTCGATGACCGGCGAGTCGTCGGCGCGGCGGGGGTAGGTGCTCTGCTCGGGCGCGGCGCCGGTGCCGACGCGAAACTCCTCCGGGGCGTGGGAGCGCCCGGAGACGCTCCGCGGGCCGAAGTCGATCTCGAGCGAGGCGCGGTCGGTCACCGTGGGGTTGCGCAGCGCACGCGGCGTGGTGCGCTCGCCCTGGAGCCCGTTGAACTGGTGAAACGACGCCTTGCGGTTGGCGAGGTGCGCCGTCCAGTCGATGCGCGCCACGCCCGGGGTGTCGAGGTTCACCTCGCGCACCGGCGTCAGCCTGCCGTTGATGCGGCGGTACTCGAAGACCCGGAAGCGCGCGGCCTGCGGCTTGACGAGGCCGTCGACCTTGTAGGGCGGCGCCGCGGTGCCCGGGGCCTCGTTGGACGGCGGCATCCCCGGGATCTCAGGCCCGATGAAGAACTGCGACGGGTCGGCGTTGCCGAGGCGCGCCATGCCGATCGCCGGGTGGATGCGGTAGACCGAGTCGGCTCGCGCGTTGCCGAGCTCGGTGGGGTCGGGCGCGTCGCCCGCGTCGGGCGCGTCGCTGGCGTCGCTGGTGCCGCCGTCGGTCGGCGCTCCGCCCGCCTCGGGGCCGCAGCCCACCAGCGTCGCGACGAAGGCCGTGCTCCCGACCATGAACGCCCTCCGGGTGAACGCCCAGGAGCTCATGTCTCCGTGCATCGGGCACCCGCCGCCCGGGTGCGCCTCACCCGCCTCGTGGCTCGGATGGCTGCGCTGGTCCTTCTTGGATTGGTCTCCCATAGATCCTCGTCTCGGACCCGACTGATGTCCTTCGGGTCGGCTGCAGGGTCGATCGTCGGAGGGGGTCGATGTTGATGATGGTCAAGCCGACGGCGGTCGTCGCACCTCGGCCACGAGGGCCTCGACCGAGCGCCGCGCGTCGCCGAAGAGCATCCGCGTGTTGTCGAGGAGGAAGAGCGGGTTCTCCACCCCCGCGTAGCCCGCCGCCATGCCGCGCTTCAGCACCACGGTCAGGCTCGCCTTCCACACCTCGAGCACCGGCATCCCGTAGATGCTCGACCCGGGGTCGTCGAGGGCGCCCGGGTTCACGATGTCGTTCGCCCCGATCACCAGCACGATGTCGGTGCGCGGCAGCTCCACGTTCATGGGCTCCATCTCGTGGACCATGTCGTAGGGCACGCCCGCCTCGGCCAGCAGCACGTTCATGTGCCCGGGCAGCCGACCCGCCACCGGGTGGATGGCGAAGCGCACCTCGATGCCCCGCTCTCGCAGCGCCGTGGTGAGCTCTCGCACCGCCCCCTGCGCCCTCGACACGGCCATGCCGTAGCCCGGGACGATCACCACCGTGCGGGCCGCCACGAGCTTGTGCGCCACCTCGTCGGCCTTCATCTCGTGCACCTCGCCGACGGCCTCGCGCGCCACGCCCGCCTTGCCCTCGCTGGTGCCGAAGCCGCCGAACACCACGCTCAGGATCGAGCGGTTCATCGCGCGGCACATGATGATCGAGAGGATGGTGCCGCTCGACCCGACGAGCGCCCCCGTCACGATGAGCAGGTCGTTGGCGAGCATGAAGCCCGCGGCGGCGGCCGCCCACCCGGAGTAGCTGTTGAGCAGCGAGACCACCACGGGCATGTCGGCGCCGCCGATGGCCAGCACGAGGTGCGTCCCGAGCACCGCCGCGAGGGCCACCATGGCGAGGAGGTAGCTCAGCCCCTCGCTGCCCGGGGCGTGCACGAAGGGCACCGCCAGGCCCACGATCGCCAGCGCGAGCCCGGCGTTGAGCAGGTGCCTCCCGGGCAGCAGCAGCGGCTTGCCGGTGAGGGTGCCGCGCAGCTTGGCCCAGGCCACGATCGAGCCGGTGAGGGTGATCGCGCCGACCGCCGCGCCGGCCCACACCTCGATGAGGTGCACCATCTGCTCGGTGGCGACCTCGCTGGGCGCGCCCACCGGAGAGAGGTACGACGACACGCCGACGAGCACCGCCGCGAGCCCGACGAAGCTGTGCAGCACCGCGACGAGCTCGGGCATGCCGGTCATCTCGACGCGCCGCGCGAGCGTGCCGCCCAGCACCGTCGCCGCGGCCATGGCGACGAAGAGGGCGCCCGAGGAGGCCCACGCCGCGCCGGTGATGTGCCCCGCCGCGTCGCGCACGACGATGCCCGCGCGGGTCATCCACGACACCCCCGTCACCATGATGGCCAGGGTCATCCCGAGCACGCCGTAGCCGTTGCCGTCCTGCGCGGTCTCCTGCTTGGAGAGCCCGCCCAGCGATCGGATGAAGAGCACGCCCGCCGCGAGGTACGCGACGATCATCTCGCCGCTCATGACCGCACCCCCTTCGGGGCCACCGGCTCGCGGTGGAACATCTTCAGCATCCGGTGCGTCACCAGGAACCCTCCGCTGATGTTGATGGTCGCGAAGAACACCGCGATGACGCCGAGCACCGAGGCCGCGTCGAGCGTGGGGCCCACCTGCAGCAGACCCCCGACGATGATCACGCCGCTGATGGCGTTGGTCACCGCCATGAGGGGCGTGTGCAGCGACGGCTGCACCGACCAGATCACCTGCCAGCCGACGAAGCACGCCAGCACGAACACCGTCGAGTGCCGGAGGAAGTCCGGCGGCGCGAAGCGCCCGAGGAGGAAGAGCGCGCCGATCGCCGCGAAGCCGCCGACGGTGGTGCCCCAGGCGAGCCGCGGGGGAGACGCGAGGTCCTGCTGCCCGGGCTTGGCGTCGGCGGGCGGCGGGCGGGTCTTCGCGCGCGCGGCGGACGGCGCCGGCGCCTTCGGCGGCAGCGGCGGGAGCTCGTCGCCCCGGTAGAGCACCAGCGTCGGGCGCAGCACCTCGCTGTCGACGTCTATGCCGAGCGCGTCGTCGAGCTCGCCCAGCAGGCTCACGACGTTCATCGCGAAGAACCGGCTCGCGGTCGCGGCCATGCGGCTCGTGAGGTCGGTGTACCCGATCACCTTCACCCCGCGGTGCACCACCACCTCGCCCGGCTCGCAGAGCTCGCAGTTGCCCCCCTGCTCGGCGGCCATGTCGACGATGACCGAGCCCGGCTTGAGCTGCTCGACGACGTCGCGCGGCAGCAGCACCGGGGCCCGCGCGCCCGGCACCAGCGCCGTCGTGACGATCACGTCGACCTCCCGGGCCTGCGCGCGAAACAGGGCCATCTCCGCCGCGATGAACGCCGGGCTCATCACCCGCGCGTACCCGCCCGCCCCCTCGCCGCTCTCGTCGAGGTCGACCTCGATGAAGCGCGCCCCGAGGCTCTCGACCTGCTCTCGCGCCGCCGCGCGGGTGTCGAAGGCGCGCACGTCGGCGCCGAGGGCCCGCGCCGCCGCGATGGCCGCGAGGCCCGCGACGCCCGCCCCGATGACGAGCACGCGCGCCGGGGCCGTGGTGCCCGCGGCCGTCACCTGCGGGCTGAAGGGCCCCTGAAACTCGTGCGCCGCCTCGAGCACCGCGCGGTAGCCCGCGAGGTTGGCCATCGACGACAGCACGTCCATCTTCTGCGCGCGGGTGATGCGCGGCACCCGCTCGAGCGCGATGGCCGTCACCCGGCGCGCCTTCAGCGCGTCGGTGAGCCCCGGGTTGCGCTCGGGCTGCAGCAGCGCCACCAGCACGGCGCCCTCCCTCAGCCGCGCGACCTCGTCGAGCGTCGGCGGGCGCACCTTGAGCACCGCGTCGACGTCGCTCCACGGGTCGTCGACGAGCGCCGCCCCAGCGCCGTCGTAGGCCTCGTCGGAGATGCCCGCGAGCACCCCCGCGCCGCGCTCGACGCGCACCTCGAAGCCTCGCTCGATGAGCTTGCGGATCGACTCCGGGGTCGCCGCGACGCGACGCTCACCCGGAAGGATCTCCCTGGGAATTCCTATGATGGATGCAGCCACGGGCAGGGATGTTGCGCCGGTTCGAAGCGCCGGGAAGATGGGAAAATATCGATCGCAAACTGTTCGCCGGATCGACCGTCGAGACGCAATGCCTGCACCGATCGGGGGGGGTACGGCGCCCGGTCTCAGACGTTGTGGTACGGGGGCTTGTTCTCGACGTAGGCCATCCACATCGCGTCGAGCATGGTCCAGAGCACGTCGAGCTTGAACTGGAGGATGCTCACCGCGTGGTTCTGCTCGGCGCGCGTGGTGAAGGTGTCGAGGGTGATCTGGAGGCCGTACACCACGTCCCGTCGCGCCTCCGAGAGTCGCTTGCGGAAGTAGATGTACCCCTCGGGCTCGATCCACGGATAGAACTCCGGCCAGCGGTCGAGGCGGCGCTGGTGGATGGTGGGCGCGAACATCTCCGTCAGGCTGGAGCACGCCGCCTCCTGCCACGACGAGCGGCGCGCGAAGTTGATGTACGCGTCCACGGCGAAGCGCACCCCGGGGAGGACGTGCTGGTGCGACAGGAGCTCGGTGCGCGGCAGCCCGACGGCCTCGCCGAGCTGGAGCCACGCCTCGATGCCGCCCTCCTCGCCGGTCGTCCCGTCGTGGTCGATGATCCGCTGGACCCAGTGGCGGCGAATCTCCCGGTGCGGGCAGTTGGAGAGCACCGCCGCGTCCTTCACCGGAATGGCCACCTGGTAATAGAAGCGATTGGCCACCCAGCCGCGAATGGCAGCCCTGTCGAGCTTGCCGTCATTCATCAACAGATGAAACTCGTGATGGATGTGATAGCGGCTCTCCATCGATCGGAGCCGCGCCTCGAACTCCTCACGAGACCACGCGGGATCCGCCGTCTCCACCGAGGGTTCATAGGCCAGTTGGATGGGGGTTACGAGCGTCATTGGGGGTTTAGGTTCTCCACTCTTCTATCGTTCGCCATCGGAGGGTTCAGGGGGTATCGGGGCCTCGACGATCCGGCTCAGGCGCGCTGGCGCTTGCGGAGGAACTCCGTCTGCTTGTCCTGATAGATCCTCGCGCCCCACGCGCGGGAGTCCCGGTCGTACGCGATGCCGATCTCCCACCGCGCTCCGGCGACGGCGGAGACGTTCACGACCACGCCGGTGACCGAGACGACCTTGCGCGCGCACTCGACGTCCACCACGCAGGGAGCGCCGACCGGGGGCTCGACCCCCGCGGCGATGCGGCAGCCTCCGCTCGACACGTTCACGAAGCGGAGGTCGCGGGTCAGGTTGCGGCGGCGCGTGTCGATGGTGATCTCGAAGCGCTGCACGTCCCCAATGACGCCGAGGCGGAAGAACTCTCGGCGGTTGATCGGGTACACCTCGCCGCGGAATCGCATGAGCAGCGCCACGCGCGCGGCCTGCGTCGGCGCGTCCGTCGGCGGGGCCCGGCGCGGCGTCACGAGCACCACGATGCCCTGCACCGCGTAGCGTCCGCGCGAGCCGGACACCTGCAGCTCGCACCGAAACGGCAGCGTCGTCGGCATCGGCCGGGCGGGCTGCACCTCGAGCTCGACCTCCACCTCGTAGGCGTTCGGGCGGAGCAGCGTCCTGCCCGCGCCGGCCACGACGACGCCGTCATGGGAGAGCGTCACGCTCGTGAAGAGCCCTTGGAGCAGCGAGAGCTGATCGTCGGCGATGGCCTGGTGGCCGAAGCCATCCCCGGGGCCGTGCCAGCTCGGAGACACGACGGCGGCGGTGAGGGCGGCGGCGGTCGAGGCGCAGTCCAGCACGCGGAAGCAGCGCGCCTCGCCGTCGGCGTCGAGACGGAGGAGGCTGGCGTCGGCCTCGTCGACGCGCGCTGTAACGAGCGCGCCGCGCGCGGCGAGCCGCGAGACGGCGGCGTCCGCGGCCTCGAAGACCAGGCCCTCGGGCCGAAGCGCCAGGGCGCCGAAGGTGACCTCGTCGTCGCCCTGCCACGCGGCGTGGGTGCGCCATGCGCCCGCGGGCAGCTCGCCGGCCACGGACTCCAGCCAGCGGCCGACGAGCGCCCTCGCGAAGGTCTCGGCGCCGCGGCCGGTGAGGGGCCACTCCTCGGTGCCGCGGACGACGGCGTGGCCGTTTGCCGTACGAATGGAGCGGAGGGCGTCGAGGCGGTCCCAGAAGGTCACCACGAGGCCGATGGAGAGGCGCCCGGAGTAGCCGAAGCCGCGAGCGCCGAAGCCGTAGAGCCCGTGGACCTCGTCGGCGTGGGTGGGGTCCTCCTCGAACAGCATCGGCGGGAGGGGGAAGCCGGCGGCGCGGTCGAGGCTCACGGTCAGCGCCACCCACGCGCGCTGCGCCCCGACGCCGCGGAACACGTACTCCTCGTCGCCGGTGGAGATCACCAGCCGCCGGTTGCCGTCGCACCGCGCGACGCCGCGAACCTCGGCCATGGGGATCACCAGCGGAGCCCGCCCGAGGAGCCTCGCGTCGGCCCCGGGCTCATAGGCGATCGAAGACTCGCTCACCGAGAGAGACCCGGAGGTCGAGAGCACGGCGTTGACCTCGAACTCCACGGGCCCGCGCACCGTGGGCATCCCGGCCTCGAATGCAGGAGCTAGGTACCGGTTCGACACTCCGCCGCCAGCATACCGCGCGACTCGCTCGTCGATCCAACCGCTCGCCTCCGCTGGCGGTGACAGCCCCATGGCGCGTATGGTGCCGACGCGAACGAACCCTCAGCGGGTACGAGGCATGACGGAGCAACCCAAGACCGCGCCTCGTGGCTTCGCGCTTCGTGGAAGGCACATCGCCCTGTGGCCCCTCGTTCGCAGGGTGCTGCTCGTCGCGTGCATGGCGGCGCTCTGCGCGCTCTTCTTCGGCCTCTGCGTCCCGTTCTTGCTCCTCGCCCTGAAGATCCTGCCGTCACTGGGCGTCGCCGGGGTGATCTACGTCTTCGCGGGCGGGCTCTTCGGGCTGCTCTTCGGCGGCATCACGTCCGCGACCAGCCTCGCGCGGAGCGAGCGCCCAATGACGAGGTACTACGCCGTCCTCTTCGTCACCCTGGCGATCCTCACGGCGGCCTACTACGTCGCGTACCTCCACTTCGACGTGCTCCAGCACGTCTGAGCGCCACGAGGCGCGACGTTGGGGGGGGGATGCGGGGGCGCGCGCTTCATCGCCCGATGGGGTGAAACGTCTGCATCCGCGAACGCAGCTAATTCGCCGCCCGAGGGTCGGCGCCCTCGCCGCAGGGCGGATACAGCGTCAATTCGCGGAGAAATGGGGTTGGAACGTCGTATGTATCCGGCCGGGTTGCGTACGGCTGCGACGTCGAACCAGACCGGCGATCCGGCGAGGGTGAGGAGTGTCCGAGAGCTCGTCCTTCGACGAGCCGATCCGGCCGTAGCCCATCGCAGGAGGTAACGATGTCACTCAGGTTGATACGGAAGCTGCTGACCCTTGCTGCTCTTGCAGCAACGGTCGGGGCATGCGCCGGCCCCGCGGGGCCGGCCGGGAACGGTTGCACGCTTCGATCGGACGACGCCGGCGGCGGCGCGACGATCACGTGCGCGGACGGGACGACCGTCCGACTCACCAACGGCGCCAGCGGCGCCAACGGAGCCAACGGCGCCAACGGTGCCAACGGCACGGACGGCATGCCGTGCACGGTGAGCGTGGGCGACGCCGGGGCGCGAGTCATCCGCTGTGCCGACGGCACCACGGTGACCGTCAACGACGGCCAGAACGCGAGCTGCACGGTCTCGACGGACCTCGACTCCGGCGTGCGCACCATCCGGTGCAGCGACGGTACGGTCACCACGCTCCGCAACGGCACGCCGGGCACCGACGGCCTCGGCGTGCGCGTCGCCCAGCGGCACGGCCTCGCGCACATCCTCTCGACGGGCGAGTACGCCAACGGCGCGAAGGTGCTCGCGCGCGCGGCGATCACCTCCGCGACCGCCGACCCGGCGGGCGTGGTCACGGTGAACTTCACCGTGGCGACCCAGGGCGGCGCCCCCATCACGGACGTGCCGGCCATCAGCGCCAACATCTCCAAGCTCGTTCCAGCGGGCACCACCGAGGCGTCCAACCACTGGGTGCCCTACATCTGGGCGACGGAGACCGTGCCGGCGACCGGCACCTTCCCCAACCCGGCGGGCACCACGGCGCTGCAGGCGACGCGCGAGACCAACGGCCGGCTGACCAACAACCGCGACGGCTCGTACACGTACGTGTTCAGCACGAACCTCACCAGCGCGCGCATGGGCACCACGCCCGTGACCTACGAGCGCAACCGCACGCACCGCATCGTCATCATGATGGGCGGCCACAGCGGCGCGACGGCTGACGCCCACCTCGACTTCGTCCCCGACGGGACGGCGATCACCGAGCGGCGCAACATCATCCAGACGTCGAACTGCCAGTCGTGCCACAACGAGAACGAGTTCCGCGGCCACGGCGGCGACCGGCTCTCCATCGAGGCGTGCTCCAGCTGCCACGTCACCGGGGCCCGCGACGCCAACAGCGGCAACAGCCTCGCGCTCGACGAGATGATCCACAAGATCCACGCCGGCGGCGAGCTGCCGTCCGTGCGCGGCGCCGACGGCATCCGCTACGACAACCCCGCCACCCCGGCCAACGAGGCCGCGGACAACGGCTCGTACGCCATCTACGGCTACCGGGGCACCCGCGCCTCGTGGGAGCACGCGGAGTTCCCGTCGGTGCTCGCGAACTGCACCAAGTGCCACCAGGGCAGCGGCGCCCAGGTCGACAACTGGATGAACAACCCGTCGCGCAATGCGTGTGGCTCGTGCCACGACAACGTGAACTTCGCGACCGGCATCAACCACGTCGGCGGCATGCAGACCAACGACGCGACCTGCCGCACCTGCCACAACGCGAGCGGCCCGCAGGGGCTCATCCAGTCGCCCGTCTCCACGATGCACGACTGGACCAACCGCGACGTGCGCAACAAGCCGGAGTTCAACGCGACGGTCACCGTCTCGACGCCGGCCAACGGGACGTTCTTCGTCCGCGGCGAGTCGCCGGTCGTCACGATCGTGCTGCGCGACGCCATCACCGGGAACCTCATCGACCACACCACCGTGGCCGAGGATCCGACCGCCGAGGGCTGCCCCGCCCCCAGCGCCACCAACCCGCGCGGCGGACCCTGCCCGGCGCGTGACGGGCTCTTCCGCACCGCGTCGCTCTTCGTCGCCGGCCCGCGCGCTCGCCGCATGCCGGTGCTCACCACCGCGGCTCGCTCGCAGCTCTTCAGCGGCACGGCGGGTCCCTTCGATCTGAGCGCGGCGGGCGGCTCGCTCATCGTCCAGTTCGATCAGGGCATGGGCGTCCACACCGTCAACTCCACGGGCGGCGACGTCCTCGCTGCGGGTACCGTCACGGTGCCCGTGTCGAGCGGCACCTTCGCCAGCGCCGCCGCGGCCACCCCGGCCGAGGTGGTGGCGTGGCTCAACCGCAACACGGCCTTCGCCGCGCGCGGCATCGCCTGGGTCGAGAGCAACGGCAGGGTCGGCATCCGCAGCCGCAACCTCGGCACGGTGTTCTCGATCCAGCTCCAGGCGAGCACGGTGGCGACCTCGGTCTTCGCCGGCGACATCCTGGCGCACATGCCGACGGGCTCCACGCCGTCGAACAACGTCACCCGCCGCACCGTCGCGGCCAACCAGGACCCGCGCGTGTCGTACACGGCCGGCGCGATCCGCTACCAGCTCGACCCCGTCGACGACCTCACGCCCGGCACCTACGTCGCCAGCATCGAGATCAACGACCGCGGCAACCTCAGCTCGTCGGACTACCAGACCCCGTCGGTCGCCCGCGTGAACTTCCAGGTCGGCCAGGCGACCGAGTCGCGCGCCCCCGCCGGCAACTGCGGATCTTGTCACCAGGGCCCGGACGGTCGCGGCTTCGTGCTCGACTTCGTGCGGCACTACAAGGTCTTCAACAACACCGCCGTCGACCAGTGCGGCGCCTGCCACGACTACCAGCCCCAGACGGCGGTGGGCGCGGCATGGACGGGCGCGGGCCCGATCTCTCGCCGCGTTCACGCGGTGCACGCCGCCTCGTCGGAGCTGAACTTCCCGCTCTCGACGGTCGGCTACTCCAACGGCGACCCGGTGCCGGGGCGCAACTGGAACCTTCCGTTCCCGCAAGATCTGCGTACGTGCGAGTCGTGCCACCCCGCGGCCACCACGAGCGGAACCTGGCAGACCATGGCCGCCCGCCTGCCCTGCGGCGGCTGCCATGACTCCGACGCGGCCACCAGCCACATGCGGCTGCAGACCTACGACCCGACGCCCGCGACCCCGTGGAGCGGCGACGAGGTCGAGTCCTGCACCGTCTGCCACTGACGCCTCGCTGAGCGGCCTCGCCGCTCCGAGGGTCTAAGACCGCGCTGCGGTGCGGTCCTTGCTCAAGCCGGTGGGTGCCATCATGACCCACCACCCGCCATCCACCCTCCTCCTCGTTCTCCTCCCCCTCCTCGGCGCGTGCCGATCGGCGCCTCCGCAGGCTCGTGCCGCGGAGGCCACGCCCGCGCAGCCCGCGACCCCGGCCGCCGCCGAGGTGCTCGCCACCGTCAACGGCGTCGCGATCACCCGCCAGGAGGTCGTCGGCTCCGCGCGAGGGCCCTCCGCCCACGGCGGCACCGGCACGGCCGAGACGCCCGCCGAGACCCTCGAGCGGCTCATCCAGGAGGAGCTACGCGCGCAGCGGGCCGCCCGCATGGGGCTCGACCGCGACCCGACCTATCGCGCCGACCTGGCGCGCGCCGAGGCGAGCCTGCGAGGGTGGCGTCGCACGCAGCTCGCGACGCTGCTCGACACGCACGAGCAGGTCACGAGGCCCGAGGTGAGCGAGGCCGAGGCGCGGGCCTTCTACGACGCCAACGTGCCGCGCATCCGCACCGAGGTGCGCGTCTCGCAGATCCTGCTGCGCGACGAGGCGGCCATCGGCCGCGCGCTCGCCGCGGTGCGCGGGGGGACGCCCTTCGAGGAGGTCGCGCGGCGCCAGTTCGCGGAGCTGCCTCCGGCCGCCGGACGCCCGTGGGACCTCGGCTACCTCCGCTGGAACCTCCTGCCTACCGCGTGGCGCGACCTCGCGTACACCCTGCCCGTGGGGCAGACGAGCGACGTGCTCCGCGGCCCCAACAACCGCTTCTGGATCATCAACGTGGTCGACCGGCGAGAGCGCCCGGAGCTCACCTTCGAGGCGATGCGCGTGGCGATCACGCAGACGCTCCAGGAGGAGCGCCGGCTCGCGGTGCGCACCGGGGAGAGGGAAGACCTGCGCCGCGACGCGCGCATCGTCTACGTGGGCGGCCACGCGCCCTGAGGCGACGGTCGGAGGGGGGGGCCGAGCGGCGTCCGCCAGAGGCGGCGGCGCGCACCCGGCGCTGCGCTCAGTGTCCGGCCTGAGCGTGGGTGGGCCGCGGGACGAGCCGCCCGGAGTGGGTGTCGATGTGCACCTGCTCGATGCGCAGCGTGCCGTCGTGGAGGCGCGCGGCGATGTTGGGGCGGGCTCGGAACTCCGCGCTCCGGGCGTCGCGCTCGTCGACGCCGGCGGCGAGGTGGGGGTAGCGCAAGCGCAGCGCCGGATCTCTCGCGACGCGCTCGGCGGCGCACTCCGAGTGGGTGGTGAGCACCACGACCTCGACGCCGTTGTCGACCGCGAGCTCGAGCATCTCCTCCTCGCGCTCGCTCATCACCGAGCCGGCGAGGCGCAGCACGTAGTAGTAGCGGCGCGTGTCGCCCACGAGCTCGTTGGTGTCGATGCGCGCGTCCATGCAGACGACCAGCGCCACGAGCGGGTGGTGCGTGCTCCGGGGGAAGAGGTCGCGCACCCGGGCCGCGAGGGCGTTGTGCGAGAGGACCTCCGCCCAGACCGCCGAGGGCGAGTGGTGCCCGTGCGGATGGATGGGATCCTGGAAGCGGTAGCCGAGGTCGATGAGGGCGCCGCCGATCACGAAGTCGAGCGTGTCGCTGGTCATCACGGCGACGGTGCCCGCGAGGGCCGTCGCGCCGAGCAGGGTCACGACCACCGTGGCGCGCCGGGAGAGATTGCGAAGACGTGGGAGAGCCATTGGGGATTCCTCGGAGCTTGCAGGGAAGTGCTGCTTCCGTTGTGGGTGTGCGCCCTCGTCAGGCAGGGGGGGAGGTCGCCGGCTGGTGGGTGCAGAGCGGGTCGTCGCCCAGCAGGTCGCCGCTCGCGAGGTACGCCCTGGCGCGAGAGCCGCCGCACGCGCTGCGCATCTCGCAGACGCCGCAGCGACCGTTGAACGAGTCCACGTCGCGCAGCGACAGGAAGAGCGGGGCCTCGCGGTAGATCTCGAGCGCGTCGCGCTGGCGGACGTTGCCCGCGGCGACCGGCAGGAACCCCGAGGGGAACACCTCGCCGTCGTGCGAGACGAACATGATCCCGTTGCCGTCGCGGATGCCCGCGGCGTGCCCCCGGCCTGGCGCGGCGAGCCGGCTCTCGGCCACGACCCGCCGGAAGTGCGGCGCCTCGGTCGTGGTGACGACCATGCCCGGGACGGTGGCGCGCTCGGCGAGCCAGCGGAGCAGGTCGGTGCAGGCCGCGGGGGAGATCGGCTGGAGCACGACCCCGCGCCCGACGGTGACCAGGAAGAACAGGCTCCAGCGGGCCGCGCCGATCTTGCGGGCGAGGAGCTCGATGCCGGGGATCTCCGCGAGGGTCTCCTCGGCGACGAGGGTGTTGACCTGGAAGGGCAGGCCGAGCTCCCGCGCCTGCTCGCCCGCGACGAGGGTGCGGGTGAAGGTGCCCTCCACCCCGCGGATGCCGTCGTGGATCGCCTCCGTCGCGCCGTCGATGGAGAGCGAGATCGCGTCGACGCCGGCCTCCTTCAGGGCCCGGATGGCCTCGCGGGTGAGCCGCGGCGTGGCGCTCGGAGAGACCGAGACCCCGAGCCCGAGCGAGCGGCCCTTGGCGATGAGGTCGAAGAGATCGGGGCGCTCCAGGGGGTCACCCCCGGTGAGGACCACGTGGGGCTTCGGGTTGCCCGCCGCGAGCTGCTCGAGGAGCCGGAAGCCCTCGTCGGTGTCGAGCTCCTCCCTTGCGCGATGGGTCGCAGCTTCTGCACGACAGTGTCGGCAGGCGAGTCCGCACGCCCTGGTGATCTCCCAGTAGACGCGCATCGGAGCCTGGGAGAACGAGTATCGGCCGTTCATGATCGGGGCTCCTACGCAAAGTCGCGGCCAGAGCCCAAAGCCAGGGGTGCGGTCATTCCCAACGGCCGCGAAGAGGCGTATCCAATCGCGCTCATGAGCGCGATGTTCTCGGGTCTTCGCCGTAGCTGGTGGCTCGCCGCCTGCCTCTCGATGGGTCTGGTCACGACGTCGTGCGCGGATGACGCCGCGATCGGCGAGGACGCCGACGGCATCTCGGACCTCGTCGAGCCTGTCACCGACGTCAGCCACACCGACGTGCGCAACCAGTCGATCGGCAACTGCTGGTCGTACGCGTCCGCCGCCTGGGTCGAGTCGCTGCACCGCGCCCGCACGGGCCAGTCGGTGAACGTCTCCGAGTCGTGGATCACCTTCTGGGACTGGCACCGCAAGATCACCGGCACCGGCGTGACCACCAACGCCACCACGATGCGCAGCGAGGTCTCGACCAGCGGCTGGTGGGACTCCGCCATGACCATCCTCCGCGACCGCGGCGTGGTGATGGAGGCCGAGTTCATCCCCGAGGAGGCCACCAGCGCCCGCTCGTCGCGGCAGTCCGAGGCCCTCGCGGCCATCAACGCCGAGCTCAACGCCGACGGGCGCCTCGCCACCGCGACGGCGCGGCGCGACCCGCAGATCGTGCTCAACGTGCTCTTCGACGCCTGGCGCATCAACGACGATGTGCGCGCGGAGGTGCGCCGGGTGTACGGCATCTCGGCGCGGCGCACCCTCGGCACCACGACCGCGACCCCCGCGACGTGGATGCGCAAGGTCACCGGCTTCCCGATCCGCACCTCGGTGGCGCGCAGCACGACGGCAGTGCCCACGAGCTGGGACGGCTACCTCTCCGACGTGATCCCCGGCGGGCGCTACGCCTGGCGGAGCGTCTCGTACCCCAGCGCGGCCTCGTCGCGCGTCGCGGTGCAGCGCCGCGTGATGCGCGCCCTCAACGCCGCGCAGCCCGTGCTGGTCTCGTGGCTCGTCGACTTCAACGCCCGCAACCGGTCGACGGGCGCCTTCGAGCTCGAGACCCTCCGCGCCGCGAGCGGCCCCGGCAGCCAGGGCGGACACCTCGTGTCCACCGAGGACTACGAGGTCGTCGTGCGTCAGCCCGGCCAGCCCGAGCGCCGGCTGCTCGCGGGCCAGATGGCCTCGGCCGCCGACATGCGCCTCGCCGAGCAGTACGGCGAGATGGTCTTCCTGCGCATCAAGAACTCCTGGGGCACCTCGCAGGGCCCCCTCGGCGGCACCTTCGGCGGCTACCACGACCTCTACACCTCGTACCTCAACGGTCCCATCCGCTGGACCGAGGCCAGCGCCGACCGCACGCCCCTCTCGTCCGTGATCGTCCCGTCGGGCTTCTGATCCCCTGACGCGGCGCCGCGGCTAACCCGCCGACACGAGCTCCGGCGCGTGACGGCCCCACTCCTGCGCCCACGCGGGTAGCGCCTCGGCGGGCATCGGGCGCGCGATGAAATATCCCTGCGCGACGTCGCACCCCAGGCCGCGCAGCAGTCGCCACTCCGACTCCGTCTCCACGCCCTCCGCGACGCTGCGGAGCTTCAGCTGCCGCACGATCGAGAGGCTCGCCTCGACGATGGCCAGGCACGACGCGCTGCTCGTCGCCCCGTTGACGAAGCCGCGGTCGACCTTGAGCTCATCGAAGGGGATGTCCCGGAGCTGGGTCATCGACGAGTGGCCGGTGCCGAAATCGTCGATGCTCAGCCCGACGTGCTTGAGCCGCAGCCGCGCCAGGATGTCGATGGCCGCGAGCGGGTTCTTCATGAAGCGGCTCTCGGTGACCTCCAGCACCAGCGAGCGCGCCGCCACCCCGGCGGCGAGCAGCTGGCGGGCGACGCGGTCGGGAAAGTCGAGGCAGCTCAGGTTGTCCATGGAGACGTTCACCGACAGCCGGAGCGCCAGCCCGGAGTCCTCCCAGCGCCTCGCGTGGCGCAGCGCCTCGATGAACACCGCGTCCGTCAGGTCGTCGATGAGCCCCGCCTCCTCCGCCACCCCGATGAACGCATCGGGGTACACGAGCCCGTCCCTCGGGTGCTGCCATCGGACCAGGCACTCGGCCCCCACCAGCTCGCCGCTCCGAAACGAGACCTGCGGCTGGAAGTGGCACACCAGCTCCGCCCCGGCGATCGCCGCGCGGAGCTCCTCGGCGCCGTAGCTCCGCTCGACGCGGGCCGGGCGGGCCGCGGCGTGCGGCGCGGAAAGCCGCGACCTCAGCGCCTCCAGGGTCACCGGCTTGGTCAGCGCGCCGAGCACGTCGAGCTTGTGCGCCCGCGCCAGGTGCTCCGCGGCCTCGAGGATTCGCTGGTCCTCGCCGCTCACGAACAGGATGCTCCCGGCGAAGTGCAGGCGGGCCAGGTGGCGCACCACCTCGATGCCGTCCATGTCGGGCATCTGCAGGTCGAGCAGCACCACGTCCACGCCGTGGTCCTCGGTCTCCAGCAGCGCCACGGCCTCCGTCGCGCGCTCCATCGGAAGCACGTCGGCGAGCCCGAGGGACTCCAGCTGCTCGGTCATCAGCGCGAGCGCGAAGACCTCGTCGTCGACCAGTAGGATCTTCATGGAATCACCCCTGATCCGGGGCCCCCTTGGCGGCCCGGATCGGACAGCCAGAGGCCAATCTCCGCCCGGACGGAGTCGAACATATCAAGCATTTCAGGGAGCCGCGCAGCGACCGTCGCGGCGTTGGGCTCCCGAGCGCAGCGCTCCATCGCGGCGCAGGCCTCCGCGAAGGCCATCGCCCCGACGGAGCGCGAGGAGGACTTCAGCTTGTGCGCCGCCCCGGCGACGCCGTCGAGGTCGCCCGCGGCGTGCCTCGCGCGCACGGCCTCGACCAGCGCGCCGGCGGACGTCAGGTACTGGCCCAGCAGCCGGCGGATCACCCGCTCGTCGTGGCCCACGAGCGCCCGGAGCGCGTTGACGTCGAGCAGCGCGCTCGACGCCGCGACGGGGGCCGAGGGCGGCGCGGTCGTCAGCGTCGGCCTCGCCGCGCGAAGGCCCGTCCACCGCTCGATCGTCGCGAGGAGCGTGGCCAGCGGCACCGGCTTGGTGAGGTGCGCGTCCATGCCAGCGGCCTGGGTGCGGATGACCTCGCCGCGCAAGGCGTTGGCGGTGAGCGCGACGATGGGAAGGCGCCGCGTGCCCCCCTCCTCCCGGCGGATCTGCGCGGCGAGCGCGTAGCCGTCCATCACGGGCATGTGCAGGTCCGTGAGGAGCATCGCGTAGGTGCCCGTGCGCCAGCTCTCCAGGGCCGCGCGCCCGTCCGAGGCGACCTCTACCGCGTAGCCCAGCAGCTCGAGCTGTTGACGGATGACCTTCTGGTTCGTCTCGTCGTCCTCCGCGACCAGGATGAGCCGGCCCTGGCGCCGCGCCTCCTCGACGCCGAGCACCGGCCCGCGCGCGTAGCGCAGCTCCTCCGGGGATCGTCCCCAGGCGAGCTCCGGCGAAGCCCGACCCGCCGCCACCGCGACCGCCCGGATGAGCTGCCGCCCCCGCACGACGTCGACGACCAGGGACACCACGCCCTTCGCCACCACCCTGATCTCCGGGCTCGACCCGTGCCGGAGCAGCACCAGCGTCACCCCGGCCGGCACCGCGCCCGCCGGGCTCGCGTCGTCCTCCTCGGGCCCGGCGTGTCGAAGCACGACCGCGGCGCCCCTGCCCGCCGTCGCGGCCAGCGCCTCGGAGGCCGAGGAGACGAAGGTCACGCCGGCGCCCGCGTACTCGAGCAGGCGCCGCAGGTCCTCCGAGTCGAGGCACGACAGCGGCTCGACGACGACGCACGCGACGCCCGTCAGGTCGGGGTCGAGCTCCACGGCCCTCCCTCGGACCTCCGACAGGGGCAGCGCCACGGTGAAGGTCGAGCCCAGGCCGGGCGCGCTCTCGACCGCGATGCTGCCCCCGAAGGCCTCCACGAGCCGGTGCGTGATGGCGAGGCCGAGGCCCGAGCCGCCGAAGCGCCGGGTCGTCGAGGCCTCGCCCTGCGAGAACGGGCGAAACAGCCGACCGATCGTCTCCGCGGTCATGCCGACCCCGTTGTCGTTCACCCGGAGGAGCAGCCGCGGCGCCTCGCCGCCGGTCGCCTCGATGCGCAGCCGCACCCGCCCCCGGAGCCCCGGCTGCGACCCGCTGAACTTGATGGCGTTGCCGAGCAGGTTGTAGAGCACCTGCCGCAGCCGCACGCGGTCCGTGCGCAGCGCCGCGGGCACCGCCGGGTCGACGAAGAGGCACAGGTCGACGCTCTTGCGCTGCGCGAGCGGCAGCAGCGACGCGCACAGCTCCTCCACCAGCTCGTGGATCGACGCGTCGGAGACCTCCAGCTCCAGCTTGCCCGCCTCGATCTTGGAGAAATCGAGGATGTCGTCGATCACCGAGAGCAGCAGGTTGGCGGACGAGTGGATGGTCTGCACCGCGTCCCGGTCGCGGGGTGACAGCTCGGCCTGCGAGAGCACCTCCGCCATCGCGATGACCCCGTTGAGCGGCGTGCGGATCTCGTGGCTCATCGTCGCGAGAAACGACGACTTCGCCCGGCTCGCCGCGTCCGCCGCCTCCTTCGCCGCCCGCAGCTCGTCCTCCTCCGCCCGGCGCGCGGTGAGGTCCATGTGCGTGCCGACGATGCGCTGCGGCTCGCCGCGCGCGTCGCGCTCCACGACGTTGCCCTGCCGCAGCACCCATCGGTACGAGCCGTCCTTCGCTCGCATCCTGAACTCCACCGAGACCCGGCCGACCTCGCGCAGCCTCAGGGCACACTCCTCCACCACCCGGTCGCGCTCCGCCGGGTGGATGAGGGACGCCCAGTGCCCGCCGTCCGTCGGCAGCTCCCCCGGCGCGTAGCCCAGCATCGTCGCGTACGCCGCGCTCACCGTCACCACGCCCGAGCGCAGGTCCTCGTCCCAGATGCCCGCCGCGGAGGCCTCCGTCGCGAGGTTGAGCCGCTCCTCGCTCAGCCGCATCCGGGTGTACGCGGCGGACACCGCGAGCTCGGCCCGCCGCCGCTGCACCACCCCCCAGATGTCGTTGCCGATGAGCTCCAGCTCCTGCGCGTCCGAGCCGTCGTACGGGGACGGCCGGTTGCCCACCACGAGCACCAGCCGCACGCGCTCGTTCGCGATGAAGGGCACGGCGATGGAGCGCGCCAGCGGCACGCGATCCGCCGCCACGTCGTCAGAGCCCGCTCGCTCGTTGTCCACCGCGGGCTCCCGCCGTCGCGCCGCCTCCGCCGCGATGCCCGCCGCCAGGTCGCGCTCGTCCCCGGGGCCGCACCCCAGGCCAGGGCCCGAGGCCGCCGTGACGGACTCCGCGCTGCGCTCGTCCTCCCTCAGAACGATGATCCACCCGAGGCCGCTCCCGGTCAGCCGCACGGCCTCGTCGATGCCGAGCTGCAGGGTCTGCGTCTCGTCCAGCGTCGCCGCGCGCTGGCTCAAGGCGAGCATGGCCTTCAGCCGTCGGTCCGCCGACTGCAAGAGCTGGTTGGCGTGCGCGAGCGCGGCGGTGCGCTCCTCCACCATCGCCTCGAGCTGGTGGCGGTAGCGCTCGAGCTCGCGCGCCGACTCGCGCTCGTTGGTCACGTCCTGCGCCAGCCCGATCGCCCGCACCGGCGAGCCGTCCGGCGCGTACACGATGCGCGCTCGCGACCGGAACTCCGCCACCCGGCCGTCCTCGCAGGGCAACCTCGCCGTCTCGTCGAAGGCCGTGTGCTCCGCCGCCGAGCGGGAGAGCGCGGCCATGAAGCGCCGCCGGTCCTCCGGGAGCAGCCGGCCGAACGGCTCCTCCGCCAGGTGCGTCGAGCCGGTGGCGAACCAGACCGCGCGCTGCAGCTCCGCCGAGCGGTGCAGCTCCTTCGTCGCGAACTCGTAGACCCAGCTCCCCATGCGCGCGACCTCCTGCGCCTCGCTGAGCAGAAGCTGGCTCTCCCGCAGCGCCGTGAGGTCCACCCAGCCGATGACGAGCTCGCCTCCGACCCGCGTGACGTGGCCCTGCACGAAGCGCTCGGTGCCGTCCGCGCAGCGGAACCGCAGCTCCGACGACGCCACGGACTGCTGGATGTCCGTGGTCCGCCGCACCCTCTGCCGCCAGCTCGCCTGGCGCTCGCGCCCCTGGGCGGGGTCCGGGAAGAAGCGCTCCAGCGCGACCGCGAAGGTCGGGAGGTCCGCGAGCGTGTAGCCGTAGGTCTCCGTGAAGGCGCGGTTGATCTGGACGATGCGGTCCGACTCGGCGTCCACGACGAACTTCGGCACCGGCGACCCCTCGAAGAGGCCCCGGAAGCGGGCCTCGCTCAGCTCGCGGCGCGCGGCCTCGGACTCGCGGCGCCGGTTGGCCTCCGCGGCGTGCAGCACCAGCGCCAGGAAGCGCGAGATCTCGCTGAGGAGCGCGACCCGCTCGTCGTCGAAATAGTGGGCGTCCGCCGAGTAGAACATCACCGCCGCGACGGACCTCCCGGCGATGATGACCGGGAGCGACAGCGAGGCCCCGAGGCCCCACTCGCGCGCCGCGTCGTGCCAGGGCGCCGTGCGCGGGTCGTGCGTGAAGTCGTTGACGATCACCGCCCGCGCCTCCCTGATCGCGGTGGCCGAGGGGCCCTGCCCGGACGCCAGCGTCGGGTCGGTGGTGATGACGATGTCGCGCACGTAGTCGACCGCGACACCGGCGGCGGCGGCGGGGCGGACGCGCCCGTCGGACTCGTCGACGACGCCGATCCACACCAGGCAGAGGTCGGCCTGGGCGACGGCGAGCCGGCAGACGAGCTCGTAGGCCTCCTGCTCGTCGCTCACGCCGAACAGCGCCTCGCTGACGCCGCTGAGCAGCACGTACAGGCGGTTGGTGCGCGCGATGCGGCGGTCGGTCTCCTGCGCGCTGGTGATGTCGTGGATGAACGCGAAGTACTCCCCCGCGCCGCTCTCGACGATGTACGACGCGCTCACGTCGAGGTGCCGCAGGACGCCGTCGGGGCGACGCCAGTCCGCCGTGAACCGGGCGCTGCGCTCGTCCCTGATCTTCTGCATCACGGCCGAGACGTCGCCGGGCTGCTCGACCGTGCCCAGCTCCTGCAAGGGGTGGCCGATGATGGCCTCCCGAGGCAGCGCGGCCAGCGCCTCGAGCGCCGGGTTGGCGTCGATCACCGTGCCGCGCGCGTCGAGGTGCAGGAAGGCGCTCAACGAGCTCTCGGTCGCGGCGAGGTAGCGGCCCGCCGCGGCCAGCGCCCGCGCGGTCGCCGCCCGCTCGGACCGGATGCGCGCGCTGCGCTGCGCCAGCGCGATCAGCGCGAGGAGCAGCACCGCGCTGCCCAGGGTGGCAAACGCCACGCGCCGCCTCGCCGCGTCGAGCTCCGCCGCCGACACCTTCACGACGACCATGTAGGGGGTGTTCGCGACCGGGTGGCTCGCGGCCACCACCTCCACTCCCCAGAGGTCGAGGCCGCGCACGACCCCCGGCCGACGAAGCCGCGACAGCCGCGGCACCACGTGGTCGCGGTCGGTCACGGAGAAGCGCAGGTCCGGGGGAATGACCCGGCGCCCGTCCTCCGCCGAGCCCACGTAGACGAGCTCCTCGCCGTCGCGGACGACGATCGCGGTCGACACCGTCTTCATGCGGCCCCGCAGGGGCACCAGCAGCGGGACGAGCTTCGCGCGGGCGTCGTTGGTCAGCGCGACCGCGCCCATCACCCGCGCGCCGTCCGCGGAGAAGACGGGATACGCGATCCCGTACTCGATGACGCCGTCGGCCTCCAGCCTCGCGGGGATCACCACCGGCTGCCCCGTGGCGATCGCCTCGCGCACGTACGCCGGCTTGCGAGCGACGCGCTCCTCGTCGCCGACCCCGGCGACCAGGCCCACGCTCGGGTCGAAGAGCTGCACCGCGTGGTAGCCGTACGCGCGATGCGTGGCCGCCAGGAGGTCATGCACGCCCTCGGCGGCGAGGGCTCTGGAGGCAGGGCTCGCGGCGGAGACCAGCGCCGCCCGCACGCGCTCTCGCGAGCTGAGCAGCAGCGCGTCGGCCCTCCGGTCCTCGAGGTGCCGCCGGACGATGTTCGACTGCAGATCCGCCGCGGAGAGCAGCGCCCCGGTCTGCGCCGCCGCGAGCTGCCTCGTGAAGACCCGGTACTCGATCACCCCGACGGCGACGATCGCCACGACCGCGGCGATCAGCGCGAAGGAGCGACGGGGAGTCGTCGGATGCCCCGGGCTGGACGTCCTGCCGCCGACTGACAACTCATCGACAGGACGCACGGTCAGCAGCCGAACACGCTGGAGACATCCCGTCAATGTTCGACGGGCTTCGCATGGCGGCGTCGCGATCGGCGAAGACATCGCAGGACGCACCGACGCGAAGGCTCCACGCGCAGGCACCTGCGGTGATTTGCCGGGCGCCCCCGGCGAGGCCTACTCTCCAAAGACGGAGGACCTCGCGGTGCATCTCGGGCGATCGGACGGCGAGGCGCGGGAGGCGGACGCCCATCCGACGGTGGCTTCGGGCGCGCCCGTCGATGCGCTCTCCCGGGGCACGGCGCTGGCCGACGCGTCGCGGGCCTTCGCCGCGGCCACGCCGGACCTCGCGGCTCTGCTCGTCGCCGTCGCGCGAGCGGGCTCGTCGCTCGTCGGCGACGCCTGCACCGTGCGGCTCGCCGCGGAGGACGGCGACGAGCGCGAGGCCCCGGTGGGCGTCCACCCCGACCCGGCGTGGGCGGCGCCTTTGGGGGCGGGCGATGATCTCTGCGAGAGGGTGCAGCGGAGCGGGCGCCCGATCACGCTCGCCGAGGTGACGGCGGAGGCCCTGCTGCCGGGCGCCGGCCCCGACGCGCTGGCGCTGCTCGCCCGGTGGCCCGTCTACAGCTTCGTGGCGGCGCCGATGCAGGCAGGGGGGCGCGTGCTCGGGGTGCTCGCGCTCACCCGCGGCGCTCCGGGGCGGAGCTACGGGCCCGACGACGAGGCCTTCGTGCAGGGCCTCGCCGAGCACGCCGCGCTGGCGATCGCCAACGCCCGGCTCCTGCGCGCGGAGCGGGCGAGGGCGGCCGAGGCGACGAGGGCGCACGAGCGCTTCCTCGACTCGATCATCGAGAACATCCCCGACATGATCTTCGTGAAGGACGCCGCGGAGCTGCGCTTCCTGCGCTTCAACCGGGCCGGCGAGAACCTCCTGGGCTTCGAGCGCGCCGAGCTCCTCGGCAAGAACGACTACGACTTCTTCCCCCGGGCCGAGGCGGACGCCTTCACCACCAAGGACCGCCAGGTGCTCGCCGGCCGCGCGGTGGTCGACATCCCCGCGGAGCCGATCCACACCCGGCTCAAGGGCGCGCGCACGCTGCACACCAAGAAGATCCCTGTCATGGGGCCTGACGGCGCGCCCATGTACCTCCTCGGCATCTCCGAGGACATCACCGAGCGCGAGCAGCTCCGCGCCGCGCTCACGCAGAGCGAGAAGCTGGCGGCCCTCGGGCTGCTGAGCGCCGGCATCGCCCACGAGATCAACAACCCGCTGGCCTACGTCGCCGGCAACCTCCACGTGATCGAGCGAGACGCGAAGGCGCTCGTGGGCATCCTCGACGCGTACGAGGGCGGCCGGGAGGCGCTCGCCCGGGTCGACCCCGAGGCGGCGGCGCTGGTGGCCGAGCGATCGGCGAAGACCGACCTCGACTACCTCCGGCAGAACCTCGCGCCGATGCTCGGTCGCACCCGCGACGGCATACGGCGCATCACGCGCATCATCGAGGCACTGGGCCGCCTCGCGCGCACCGAGCGCCCCGACGGCGGCCCCACGGACCTGCGCGACGTCGCCAGCGCGACCCTCGACGTCATCCGCGGGCGCATGGAGCGCCGCGGCATCGAGCTGGTGCTCGACTGGGGCCCCGACCCGATCGCGTACGGCGTCCCGACGCTGCTCTCTCAGGTGCTGCTCAACCTCCTGACCAACGCCATGTACGCCGTCGAGGCCGCGCACCCCGGAGGCGGCGGGCACATCCGCGTCGCGAGCCGATCGACCGCCGAGGGCGTGATCCTCGAGGTGGCCGACGACGGCGTCGGCATCGACCCGGCCGAGCGCGAGAAGATCTTCGACCCCTTCTACACGACCAAGCCCGTGGGCGAGGGGACCGGGCTCGGGCTCTCGATCACCCACAACATCGTCGCGAGCCACGGCGGTCGCATCGAGGTCGAGAGCACCCCGGGCCAGGGGAGCTGCTTCCGCGTCCACCTCCCCAACACTCCACCCATGCAGAAGGTAGACCCATGACCTCCTCACCGCCGAGGCACTGCCTCCTCGTGGTCGACGACGAGCCCAACATCTGCGAGGCCGTGCGCGACCTGCTCCGGCTCGACTTCAGGGTGCTCACCGCCCACAGCGCCGACGAGGGGACGCGCGTCATGACCGAGCACGAGGTGCACATCGTGATGACCGACCAGCGCATGCCGCAGGTGACGGGGGTGCAGCTGCTGGAGAGCGTTCGCGTGCGCTTCCCGCAGGCGGTGCGCATGCTCTTCACGGGCTACTCGGACTCCGACTCCATCATCGCGGCGGTCAACCGGGGGCACATCTTCGGCTTCCTCCGGAAGCCCTGGGAGCCCGAGGAGCTGGAGTCGGCCGTGCGCGAGGCCGCCGACGAGTACGACCGCATCGTCGAGAAGCTCATCGAGAACGAGCGCCTGCGGGCCGAGGTCGCAGACCTGCGGCAGCGCGTGGCGACCCTCCACGAGGCGACGGCGGGCCGGGATCCGAGCTGAGCGACGCCCGCCGCCGGGCCCGGGGGTGTCTCAGGGGATGATCGGGCGCCCGGAGCCGCCGTTGTAGATCCCGGCGATCTCGGCGTCGGTGAGGGCGCGTGACCAGAGCGCGAGCTCGTCGACGCGACCATCGAGCGGAGCGGGGCTGATGTTGGTGTACCGCCGCCCGACGATGATGGGGTTGGACAGCGCCGGGAGGGCGACCCCGTTGGTGGCCGACGCGACGGACGCGCCGTCGTAGAAGAGCGCGAAGCTGCTGCCCCGCCGGCGCACCACCAGGTGGTGCCAGACGCGGTCGACGATCGCGAGCGGCGCGCTGGTCAAGACGCCGCTCGGGGCGCCGTACCACTGGAGCGACCCGTCGCCGAGGCGACTGAAGGTCCACCCCGGCCCGATGGGACCCCAGCGCTCGATGAGCAGCTGCTGGCCCGTGGAGCCGTTGAAGTTCACCCAGAGCTGCAGCGTGAAATCGCTGGCCCCGAGCTCGAAGGCCGCGTCGCTGGTCGCGCGATCGGCGTAGTGGCTGGCGTTGTTCGGGAGGCTGAGGCTCTGGCCGAAGACGCCTCCCGAGAAGCCGGCGCCCCCCATGATGCGCAGCGGACGGGAGCCGACGAGGTCGCTGCCGTTGCCGTCGAAGGGCCAGTAGCCGACGAGGCCGACGTAGCTGCAGTCGCTCGCGACGCAGCCCTGCAGGAACCCGCACGCCCGCCCGCAGGCGCCGCAGTGGCTGGCGTCGTTCGCGGCGTCCGCCTCGCAGCCGTCGCTCGTCCGCGCGTTGCAGTCGAGGAAGGGCGCGACGCAGGCCCGCGCGCACGCCCCCGCGGCGCACTCCGCGGTGGTGTTGGCGCTCGCCGAGCAGACCGCGCCGCAGGCCCCGCAGTTGGTCCTCGAGGTGCGGGTGTCGACCTCGCAGCCGTCGTCCGCGCGCACGTTGCAGTTCGCGAAGCCCGCGTTGCAGGTGACCTGACACACCCCGCCGGCGCAGCTCGCCGCCGCGTTGGGCCGCGCCGGGCAGGCCGCCCCGCAGGCGCCGCAGTGGCTGGTCGAGGTGCGGGTGTCGACCTCGCAGCCGTCGTCCGCGCGCCCGTTGCAGTCCGCGAAGCCCGCGCTGCAGGCGAACTGGCAGCTCGCGCCGGAGCAGGCCGCCGCGGCGTTGGGGCGCGCCGGGCAGGCCGCGCCGCAGACCCCGCAGTTGCTCGCGGAGCTGCGGGTGTCGACCTCGCAGCCGTCGTCGACGCGCCCGTTGCAGTCCGCGAAGCCCGCGTCGCACGCGGCCATGCAGGTGCCTCGGGCGCACACCGGGGCGCCGTGGGCCACGGCGGGGCAGGCCGCGCCGCAGGCGCCGCAGTGGGCGGCGGTGACGCGCGTGTCGACCTCGCAGCCGTCCTCCGAGCGCGCGTTGCAGTCCGCGAAGGCCGTCGCGCAGGTGACCGCGCACAGCCCCGCGGCGCACGTCGGCGACGCGTTGGCGCCCGAGGGGCACGTGTTGCCGCACGCCCCGCAGTGGCTCGTCGAGGAGCGCGTGTCGACCTCGCAGCCGTCGGTCGCGTCGAGGTTGCAGTCGGCGAAGTCGGCCTCGCAGCGCCGCCCGCAGACGCCGCCGGCGCAGGTCGGCGTCGAGCGCGGGCCGGCCGGGCACGCGGCCCCGCAGGCGCCGCAGTGCATCGGGTTGGTCATCAGGTCGGCGCAGGTGCGGGTGCAGCAGGTCTGGCTCGGGCCGCAGCCGCGGTCGGGCTCGCACCACGGCACGCAGCCGCCCATCACGCAGTAGCCCCGGACGCAGTGCTCGTCGCGCAGGCACGCCACGCAGGCGCGCGTCGCCACGTTGCAGTACAGCGCGCGCCCGGCGTCGCCGCCGCCGCAGCCCTCGTCGCTGCGGCAGCCAGGCACGCACAGGTGCGAGCCGTCGTCACAGTGCTCGTCGGCCGGGCAGCGGTCGTCGGCCACGGTGCAGCGCACGCACCGGCTCGTGGTGAGGTCGCAGGAGGGCGTGCCTGGCAGGTCGACGCAGTCGTCGCTGGTGGCGCACCGGCCGTCGGAGTCGCGTGGCCGCCGGGCGTCCTCGCGGTCGGAGGCGTCGTCCGCGGGGGCGTCGACGAGGACGGCGTCCATCGGGGAGGCGTCGTCGGTCTGCGCGTCGGGGACGATCACCTCCGGCGGGTCGCTGCACGCGATCGAGAGGACCGCGGCCACCCCCAGCGCCGTGCGAAGGAGCGCAGACGAACCGACCCGGTGTGACATCACGGCGACGAGCCTCTGCAGCATAGGGAACATACGCGAGGGAGGGCCCCGATCGGTCGCGTCAAAGGATGGAAAGATGGACCGGCGTCGATACACCACGCCCTCGCGAGATGCGTCAAGCGATCGCCCTGACGCGGCGTGGTCGCAGGGGATCGATGGGCCTCGCGGCCGGGCGCGGGACGCCCGACGCCCGACGCCCGGCCCTGGACGCTTGACGGAAGTCCCGGAAGAGGCGTGGTATCGGCGACCGATGCCTGACGGGAGCAAGGAAGGCGAGGCGGGCGACCGCGTCGCGCGTGACGTCGTCGACAGCCTGCTCGAGGGCTGCCAGGTCATCGGCTTCGACTGGCGCTACCTCTACGTCAACGACGCGGTGGTGCAGCACGGGCAGCGGGCGCGCGAGGCGCTGCTCGGGCGCACCATGATGGAGTGCTACCCGGGCATCGACGAGACGCCGATGTTCGCGACCCTGCGGCGCTGCATGCTCGAGCGCACCCACGAGCGGCTGGAGAACGAGTTCACCTTCCCCGACGGCTCGACCGGCTTCTTCGAGCTCCGCTTCCTGCCGGTGGTCAACGGCGTGTGCGTCCTGTCGATGGACATCACCGAGCGCAAGCGCTCCGAGGCGGCGCTCGCCCGCTCGGAGGAGCAGCTGCGGCACGCGCAGAAGATGGAGGCCGTGGGGCGCCTCGCGGGCGGCGTCGCGCACGACTTCAACAACCTGCTCTCGGTGGTGCTCAGCTACACCGGGCTGATGCTCTCCAACCTCCCGAAGGAGCACCCCCATCACCCCGACCTGCACGAGATCCAGCGGGCCGGGCTGCGGGCCGCGGAGCTCACCCGGCAGCTGCTGACCTTCAGCCGACACCGCGTGGTGCAGCCGGCCGTGGTCGACCTCAACCAGCTCGTCGGGGCGATGCACCGGATGATCGCGCGGCTGCTGGGCCCCGGGGTCGAGGTGACCGTGCTGGCCGGCGCGCATCTCGGGCGGGTGAAGGCCGACGCGGGGCAGCTCGAGCAGGTGCTGATGAACCTCGTCGTCAACGCCCGCGACGCCATGCCGCGCGGGGGCAAGCTGACGATCCAGACCGGCGACGTGGAGCTCGACGAGGAGTACGCGCGGCAGCACCTCGGGGTGACGCCGGGGCCCTATGTGAAGCTCGTCGTCACCGACACCGGCACGGGCATGGACCGGGCGACCCAGGCGCACATCTTCGAGCCCTTCTTCACCACCAAGGCCCCGGGCCACGGGACGGGCCTCGGGCTCGCGACCGTCTTCGGCATCGTGCAGCAGAGCGGCGGCCACGTCTGGGTCTACAGCGAGCCCGGGGTCGGCACGACCTTCAAGGTCTACCTCCCTCGCGCCCGCGGCGGGGACGACGCGCAGCCCGCGCCCTCGAAGCTCGCCGCCGAGCCGACGGACGGGCTCGCCACCGGGACCATCCTCCTCGTCGAGGATGACGAGTACGTGCGCGCCAGCACGCGCAACGTCCTGCGGCGCGCGGGCTACGAGGTGCTGGAGGCCGCCAGCGCGGTCGAGGCGCTGCGCGTGGCCGAGGGCTACGAGCCGGCGATCGACATGCTGCTGACGGACGTCGTGCTGCCGCGCATGACGGGCCCGCAGCTCGCCGACCGGCTGCGCGCGACGAGGCCGGGCCTGCCGGTGCTGTTCATGTCGGGCTACACCGACGAGGCGATCGTCGAGCACGGCATCCTCGAGGCGGGCCTCGCCTACATCGAGAAGCCCATCACCGTCGATCTCCTCACCCGGCGCGTGAGCGAGGTGCTTCAGAAGCCCGGCAGCCGGAGCTGAACCCCCTGCTGGCACCGCTTCGTCAGCCGCTGTACCCGCTTCGCCAGCGTCGACGGAGCCTCCGCCCCGTGGGCCTGCTGCGCGTGCTCCAGCGCCCGGTGCGGATCATCCAGGTCGCGCTCATAGCAGCGCGCCAGCTCCAGGTGGATGGCCGCGTCCTCGGGCGCGTGGGCCAGCGCCGCGAGCAGCCGACCGCACCTCCCCAGGGCGTCCCCGGTCTTGTGGTGCGCCCTCGCCGCGATGAGGTGCGCCTCGCGCGAGGCGTCTCCCTGGCCGTGAGAGAGCGCGTCCCCCGCGTGGGCGAGCGCGCCCTCGTGGTCGCCCGCGCGGAGTGACGTGCGCGCGAGCCCCACGTGGTCGTCGGCCTCGAAGCGCCCCTCCGAGGGGGAGCGGGCCACGCGGGCCGAGAGCTCGCCGGTGAGGGCCGCGAGGGCCACGAGGTCCCAGAGGTTGTGGCGCACCACGGGGACGATGCCCGCGCGGTCGCCCTCGCGGAGGTAGCGGCGGTAGCGCTCGGGGATCTCCTCGCCGGCGATGTCGTCGAGGCGCTCGAAGCGCAGCACGTCGCGCTCCAGGCCCGTGAGCGAGCAGCGGTCGACCCGGGCGCCGTAGATGCGCCGCGCGACGTGGAGCAGGTCGAGGTGCGGAGGCAGCGCCGGGGGAGCGATGCGGGAGAGCACGAAGCGCGAGCGCAGCAGCGGCAGGTCGAAGCTCTTGCCGTTGAAGGTGATGAGCGCCGAGGCCCCGGCGATGAGCGCGGCGACGCGAGCGAGCAGCGCGGCCTCCGCGTCGGGCTCGTGCACGAAGAGCTGCTCCACCACCAGGGAGTCGTCCTCGAAGTACGCGAGGCCTACCAGGAAGGCGATGGTGCCGGTTCCGCCCGAGAGGCCGGTGGTCTCGGTGTCGAGGAAGAGCGCGCGGCCGACGTCGAGCTCCGCGAGGCCTGGGTCGAGGGCCAGCGTAGAGAGCGCGGGACCGCGGGCCGCGAGCGCGCGCTGCACCGGGACGGCGCCGTGCTTCGCCGCGGGGTCGAGGCGGGTGCGGGAGCGGTGCAGGGTCCCGTGCTCGGAGTCCGTGGGCGCGAAGGGCCACGGGGCGTCGTCGTGGAAGAGGGCCACGTCGGCCCCCACGGAGGCCCGGGCGAGGCGGCCCCTCCGCCGCTGGAGCTGCGCGCGCAGGGCCTCGAAGACCGACTCCCCGGGGGGCGGCGCAGCCGGGGCCGCGGGCGCTGGGACAGCGGGCTCCGGGGCAGCGGGCTCCGCCGCGGGGGGGGTTCGGGGGCGTAGGCGGGAGAGCTTGCGTTGGAGGTCCATCGGCGGGCGGGGGAGAGAGCCTATACCCCCGCGCCGACGGGGGGCGCTACCGGCGGGGCGCCGTCGCGGGGGGAGCGGGGTCGGTGATGTGGAACTCCACCCGACGGTTCATCGCCCTGTTGGCCAGGGTGATGTTGGGCCGCAGCGGGCGCGTCGGGCCGAGGCCCTGCGCCTCCAGCCGGGCTGCCTCGATGCCGTGGCCGGTGAGCCAGGTGACGACGCTCTGGGCGCGGCGCTGCGAGAGGTCCGTGTTGTGCGCCGCCGGGCCGGTGTTGTCCGTGTGCCCCTCGACGCGCACCCGGCGAATCTGCGGCGCGAGCCGCAGGGTGTCGGCCACCGCCTGGAGGATGGCCGTGCTCCTCGGCAGGATCTGGTCGCTGTTGTTGGCGAAGAACACCGGGCGGTTGATGCGGATGACCCCGCCGGTGACCAGCACGAGCCCGGGGCAGCCGTTCTGCCGGGGGTTGGGGTTGGGCGCGCCGGGCCGGTCGGGGCAGGCGTCGACGGTGTCGGGCACCGCGTCGTTGTCGCGGTCCGCGCCGGGGCATCCCGCGCGGGACGGGTCGGGCATGGGGCCCTGCGGCTCCTGCGGGCACTGGTCGGCGTGGTTGCGCACCGAGTCGTTGTCGTCGTCGCCGTCGGGGCAGCCGCGGCGGTCGGGGTCGGGCGTCGCGCCCGCTGCCACGGTGGCGCAGGCGTCCTCGTGGTCGAAGACCCCGTCGCCGTCGCTGTCCGCCGCGGGGCATCCCGCGCGTCGCGGATCAGGGTGCTCGCCCGGAACCTCCGTCGGGCACGCGTCGTCCCCGTCGAGCACGCCGTCCCCGTCCCGATCGGGCGGAGGCGGCGGAGGCGGCGGAGGCGGCGGAGGCGGCGGAGGCGCCACCACGGGCTCCTCCGGCGGGAGGCGCAGGCTCACCGAGAGCCCGAAGGAGAGGTACTGCGCGTCGGTGGGGTTGTCGCTCTCGCCGTCCGCGACGATGTGCCCGTAGCGGAGCATCGGCCCGACGCCGATGGCGCGGTTGAGCGCGAACTCGAAGCCCGCGCCCACGTCGAAGCCGAAGCGGGTCTTCTCGCCGGTGAACACGGCGCCCGCGTTGGCGTCGACGAAGAAGCGCCCCAGGCTGCCCACCGAGGGGTCGACCCGGAGCCCGAGGGTGAGCGGCGCCCCGAAGCCGTAGCCCTGGTCCGAGGGGAAGAGCCAGTAAGCCCCGGAGAGCTGCACCGAGAGCGGACCGGTGAGCGTGAAGCCCAGCCGGAGCGATCCCTGCGCGCCGAAGCCGTAGCCCAGCTCGTCGCGCTGGAGGTCGGCCAGCATGGCCGTGGCGCCGAGCTCGCCGTGCAGGGTGAAGCGCTGTAGCACCTGCGCCTCCGCGCGCCGGGGCGCGAAGGCGGAGAGGCCCGCGAGGGTCACCGCCGCGAGCGCCGCGAGGCGCAGCGGGTGTCGTCGACGCGCGCTCATCGGCACATCCCCGAGCGGCAGATCTGGCCCGTCGGGCAGCGGCGGCCGCAGGCCCCGCAGTTGGCCGCGTCGACCTGCGTGTTGACGCACATCGAGCTGCAGATGGTCTGGCCCGGCAGGCAGCGCGCGGTGCAGAAGCCGAGCACGCACGCCTGGGTGGAGGGGCACACGTTGCCGCAGCGCCCGCAGTTCGAAGGATCATCGATCACGCCCACGCAGCGCCCGCCGCAGAGCGCCTCGCCCAGGGGGCAGGTGCACCGGCCGGCGTTGCAGGTGCCGGGGCAGGTCATGCCGCAGCCGCCGCAGTTGGCCTCGTCCGTGGCGGTGTTCACGCAGGTGCCGTTGCAGCGCGTCTGCCCCATCGGGCAGGCGGCCACGCAGGCGCCCGCGGTGCACGCCTGGCCCGCGGCGCAGGCGCGACCGCAGGCCCCGCAGTTGGCGTTGTCGGTCTGCGTGTTGGCGCACACGCCGTTGCAGAGCGTCCGGCCCGTGGGGCACACGCAGGCGCCCGCGACGCAGGTCGCCCCGCCGCCGCACGCGCGGCCGCAGGCGCCGCAGTTGAGCGCGTCGGTCTGGAGGTTGATGCAGCGCCCGCCGCAGAGGCCCTGGCCCGTCGGGCACGCGCAGGCGCCCGCGGTGCAGGTCGAGCCGCCGGTGCACGAGACGCCGCAGCCGCCGCAGTTGCGGTCGTTGGTGCGGGTGTCGACGCAGGCCCCGGCGCAGGCGGTGCTGCCGGCCGGGCAGGTGATGCCGCAGGCGCCGCCGCTGCACACCTGGTTGGTCATGCAGCGGGTGCCGCAGGCGCCGCAGTTGGCGGCGTTGGTGCGCAGGTCGACGCAGACCCCGCCGCAGAGCGTCTGGCCCGTCGGGCACTGGCAGCGGCTGTTGAAGCAGAACTGCCCGGCGTTGCAGGCCACGCCGCAGCCGCCGCAGTTGGCCGGGTCGACCTGGGTGAAGAAGCACCCGCCGCCGCACTGGGTCTGGCCGGGGACGCAGTTCATCAGGCAGCGCCCGAAGGAGCACACCTGGCCCGCGCCGCACGAGCGCCCGCAGCCGCCGCAGTTGGCCGGGTCGCTCTGGCTGTTGACGCACACGCCGCCGCAGCGGGTCTGCCCCGCGGGGCACTGGCAGGCGCCGGTCACGCAGCGCGAGCCGCCGGTGCAGGCGCGGCCGCAGGCGCCGCAGCTCGTGTCGTTGCTGGAGAGGTCGACGCAGGCCCCGGAGCAGTTGGTGAGCCCCGTCGCGCAGCTCGCCGCGCAGGTGCCCGCGGTGCACACCTGGCCCGCGGCGCAGGCTCGGCCGCAGGCGCCGCAGTTGGCGCGGTCGCTCTGCACGTCGACGCAGGTGCCGCCGCAGTTGGTGCGGCCCGGATCGCACACGCACGCCCCGCGGCTGCAGACGGTCCCGCCGGTGCAGGCGGTGCCGCAGGCGCCGCAGTTGGCGCGGTCGCTCTGGAGGTCGACGCACGATCCGCCGCAGCGGGTCTGTCCCGCGGAGCAGGTCGAGCCGCAGACGCCCGCGCTGCAGGCCTGGCCCGCCGGGCACGCGTTGCCGCAGGCGCCGCAGTGCGCGGGGTTGCTCTGGAGGGCGACGCAGATGCCCGAGCAGTTGGTGGTCCCCTCGGCGCACACGCAGGCGCCGCCGCTGCACATGGTGCCCGGCACGCAGCGGTTGCCGCAGGCGCCGCAGTTGGCGCCGTCCGCCGCGGTGTTCACGCAGCGCCCGCCGCAGAGCGCCTGGCCCATCGGGCAGCCGCAGGCGCCGGCCACGCAGGCCGAGCCTCCGGTGCAGGCGACGCCGCACGCGCCGCAGTTGGCCGGGTCCGTGGCGGTGTCGACGCACGAGCCCGCGCACGCCGTCCGGGCGCCGCAGGTGCTCGCGCAGGTCCCGGCGCTGCAGCTCTGGCCCGCCGCGCAGGCGCGACCGCACATCCCGCAGTGGGCCGGGTCGGTGGCGTTGTCGACGCACACGCCGCCGCAGAGGGTCTGCCCCGCGGGGCAGGTGCAGGCGCCGGCCACGCAGGCCGCGCCGCCGGTGCAGGCGACGCCGCACGCGCCGCAGTTGGCGCTATCGGACTCGACGTCGACGCAGTCGCGGCCGCAGGCGAGGCGGCCCGTCGGGCAGAGCGCGCCGCAGGCCCCGGCGGAGCACACCTGCCCCGCGACGCAGGCCCGGCCGCAGGCGCCGCAGTCGGTCCCGCTGGAGGCGAGGTCGACGCAGCGGTCGCCGCAGCGGGTGGAGCCCGCCGGGCAGGCGCAGGCGCCGGCCACGCAGGCCGCGCCGCCGGTGCAGGCGACGCCGCAGGCGCCGCAGTGGGTGGCGTCGCTGCGGGTGTCGACGCAGGCCCCGGAGCAGGCCGTGAGGCCCATCCCGCAGGTGGCGCCGCACGCCCCGGAGCTGCACACCTGGCCCGCGGTGCACGCGGTGGCGCAGCTACCGCAGTGCGTCGGGTCGCTCCCGAGGTCGACGCAGCGGTCGCCGCAGCGGGAGGTCCCCGCGGGGCAGACGCAGGCGCCCGCGCTGCAGGTCGCCCCGCCGGCGCAGACCGTGCCGCAGGCGCCGCAGTGGTCGGCGCTCGACGCGAGGTCGACGCACGCGCCGCCGCAGTCGCTGAGGCCGGCGCCGCAGGCCGTCGTGCAGACGCCGACGTTGCAGACCTGGCCCGAGGCGCAGGCGGTGCCGCAGGCGCCGCAGTTGCGGGGGTCGCTCCGGGTGTCGGCGCAGCCGCTGCCGCAGCGGGTCTCGTCCGGCCCGCAGGTCGGCGTGCCGCCGTCGGTGCCGCTGTCGGCCCCGAGGTCCTCCGGAACATCGACGGCGCCGGTGTCACTCCCGGTGTCCGTCGGGGTGTCGCTCCCCGTGTCGCTCCCCGTGTCGGCGGATCCGAGGTCTATCGCGGCGTCACCCGTGACTGTCGGTGGACCGAGCAACGCTCGACCATCACAGCCGGAGAGGGCGACGAGGGCGGCGGACAAGACGATCAAGACGCGTGCTTGCATGGAGGCTTTCTCCCTATCGGGCAGACCGGTAATTCCAGGTGGTCCGCTCGCGGGATCATCGAACACCACGACCCGCCTCCGAAGCAACTGAGGCACACAGTCGCCCTCCGCGGCTTTGTCGTCGCGCGTGTTCGTCGTCAGCCCTCCGAGGGCCCTCAGCGGCGTCGTCGGTGCTTGGAGCGATCGCCCGTCGCGTGGGCCTCGACGTGGGCTTCGGGCTTCGCTTCGGTCTTCGCTTCGGGCTTCGCCTCGACAGGCTCGGCCGTGGCTTCGACCGGGGCTTCGGGCTTCGCTTCGACCGGCTCGACCGTGGCTTCGGCCTTCGCCTCGGGCTCCACGGCGGGCTCCGCCACGACGCTCACGGGAGCGGGCTCGACCACCGCCGCCCGGCGCTTCGCCTCGACCTTGGCGATGCGCACCAGGCCCAACCCTTCGAGCAGCGCGTCGACCTGCTCGCCGGCCTTCTCCTCGACGCCCCGCGCCCACGCCGGAACCGTCGTCGCCGCCACCTGGAGCGTCTCCCTGGCGCGAGAGAGGGTGCCCAGCGCGGCCTGCCGCGCGGCCTCGATGCGGGTCATCCGGGCCGTGTCCTGCGTATGCGTGTCCATGCTCGTCCCCTGAAACGTCGTTGACTCGACGCGTCATCTCTTCTCATGACGCGGCGCGCTGTCAAGGCGCGGCCCTGATTTCAAGCACATCGCGGAGGGCGATGACGCGGAGGGATCAGCCCGGATCGCGGCCGCAGACGCGGTTGAAGCACATGAGGCCGTTGCAGCAGTCGGAGGTGGTGGAGCAGGTGGTGCCTTCGCGGCGGCACATGGCGGGGGGCGGCGGGGTGCAGGAGAACATCCCGTCGGGGCCACGCTCGCAGAGGCCGGAGCAGCACTCGCTGGAGACGCTGCAGCGCTCGCTGTTCATGCGGCAGGCGACGGGGGCCCAGTAGGCGGACATGTTGTCGAGCGCGGTGTCCTGCCCCGGGAGCCAGTACGGAACCTGCGACGGATCGGCCCCAGCGGTGGGGCGGTTGGAGATGGCGGCGACCCAGATCTGTCGTCGGCGGGTGCCTCGGGTGCCGACCCGTGCGTTGCCGTAGTCGCGGCGCGAATAGAACGCGACCCAGAAGTAGCCCCCCTGGTCGAAGGGCGAGAAGTTGGGCCAGTAGGAGTCGGGCTCGCCGCTGCCGTTGGCGTTGGCGAGCACCAGCGAGGGGGTGTCCGGCGTGGCGCTGGCGGCGGCGATCTCCAGGCGCCCGGGGTAGTGCGTGCTCTCGTTTCCGCCGCGGGAGTTGGTGCCGTGCTGGAAGGCGATCCAGCGGCTGTCGGGGGAGAAGGTCGGGTGCGCGTCGGTGACGAGGGCGCCCGCGGCGGGGGCGGCGTCGGTGGTCCCGCGGTGCACCACGCGGAGCTCGCCGAAGGTGGTGGTCGCGGTGCGAGGGACCACGGCGAGGTCGCCGCGGGTGAAGTCCACGGCCCAGCCCATGTTGGTGTTGGTGACGAGGGCCACGCTCATCCCGTCGGGGGCCCAGTCGGGGTGCGCGGCGTGGTCGGCGGGGAGCCCGCTGCCTGGCACCACCATGCCGCTCGCTCGCTCGAGGAGCTGCATCGAGTTGCCGCGGTTGATGACGAGGTAGTTGGAGTCGGGGGAGAAGCTCGAGAAGAGGTAGCGCAGGTCGTCGCGAGGCCCGAAGACCGTGGGCGCCGGGTCGCGGGAGAGCTCGGAGGAGGTGAGGTCGATGGCGACCGAGGGCTCGTCGCCGCCCCAGAGCTCGGCGCTGAGGTAGCGGCCGTCGCGGGAGACCGTGTGGCAGGCGATGCAGCGAGACCCGGCGCCGGCGCCGGCGGGCTTCGGCGGGGGGTTGGCGATGGTGAGCGAGCGGGCGCCGGTGAGGGCGTCGAGGCGCATCAGCCGGCCGTTGGAGAGGTCCCAGTAGTAGATGGTCCCGGAGAGGACGGCGCGGGCGACGCGCAGCGAGATGGACTCTCCCGCGATGTGCTCCCGCATGGCGTTGTCCCAGCGGTCGACGGAGATCACCAGCGGGTCGGCGGGGTCGCTCTCCAGCAGCGCCCGCCACGCCTCGGGGTCGACGGCCCAGTGGTACCCGAAGGAGGCGCCGGTGTGCTGGAGGTACGCGCTCACCGAGGCGTGGGGCTTCTGGATGAGCACGCGGTAGAAGTCCCCGGCGGCGCCGCCCTCCCACTGCACGTCGGGCGCCGGGAGGTTGGTCGGGATCACCGCGCGGTCGAGGGGGTAGCGCAGCGTGGCGCGGCGGGCGGGGTCGCTCACCGGGGGGCGCACGAAGTGCTCGATGACGTCGGGGACGAGCCGGTCGACCAGCACCGAGCGCTCGACGCGCACGGTGACCGCCGCGGTGGCGCTGAGCTCCGCGCCGCCCGGACCAGGCACCCTCACGGTCAGCTCGATCACCGCCCCGGCGCCACCGCCCGCGGTGACCACGCCGGTGTTGGGGTCGACGGTGGCGGCGAGGGAGACGGGCAGCGACCAGGTGCCGTTGGCGAGCGGCCGGGTGGTGCCGTCGTTGAAGGTGCCGACGACGGAGAAGGCCTGCGTGGCGGGGGCGCCCGCGCGGGAGACGAGGGTGGCCGTCGGGGGGTCGACGACGATGCGGGTGAGCTCGCGGATGGCGATGGCGTCGCGCACCGGGCCGAGGTCGTTGGGCCTCGGGCGGTCGACCGCGGGGCCCCGGTCGGCGGCGGCGTCGAGGCGCACCCCTGTGTCAGGGTCGGTGGCGCAGACCACACCCTCGCCGCAGGAAACCTGCGTGGCCTCCTCGGCCGAGCAGCCGGCGAGCAAGGCGATCACGAGGCACCGGGAGGCCGAGCGGGGGTTGGTCACGGCGCGGGATTGCACCCCACCCACGGTGCGCGGCGCAAGCGCGGCGGCGTGGATCGCCCTCCGGGCGCGCCCGCGGTACCTTCGCCGCCATGATCGAGAGCAGCATCGAGGTCCCGGTGGCCATCAACGAGCCGGTGCGCTCCTACGCCCCGGGGTCGCCCGAGCGCGACGAGCTCCTCCGCACGGTGTCGTCGATGTCCGCGTCGCCCATCGAGGTCGCGGCCTACATCGGCGGGCGCGAGGTGGCCTCCGGGGAGCGCGTCGCGATGCGCTCACCCCACCGTCACGACATGGTGCTCGGTCACTGGCACGGGGGCGATCCGTCGCAGGTCGACGACGCCATCGCCGCCGCGCTCGCCGCCGCGCCCGCGTGGGCCGCGACGCCGTGGAACGCCCGCGCCGCCATCTTCCTCAAGGCCGCCGAGCTGCTGGCGACGAAGTACCGCTCGGTGCTCAACGCCGCCACGATGCTGGGTCAGTCGAAGACGGCGCACCAGGCGGAGATCGACGCCGCGTGCGAGCTCATCGACTTCTGGCGCTTCAACGTGGGCTTCCTCCCGAAGATCCTCTCCGACCAGCCCATCTCCTCGCCCGGCGTCTGGAACCTCGTCGACCACCGGCCCCTCGAGGGCTTCGTGCTGGCGGTCACGCCGTTCAACTTCACGGCCATCGCGGGCAACCTCCCGACCGCTCCCGCGCTCATGGGCAACGTGGTCGTGTGGAAGCCCGCGGCCAACGCGATGTACAGCGCGCACTTCATCCTGGAGATCCTCAAGGAGGCGGGGCTCCCGCCCGGGGTGATCAACATGGTGCTGGGCGACCCGGCCGCGATGGTGGGCCGCGCCCTCGCCTCGCGGCACCTCGCGGGCGTCCACTTCACCGGGAGCACCGCGGTGTTTCGCTCGCTCTGGGCGAAGGTCGGCGAGGGCGTCGGGGAGGGGCGCTACCGCAGCTATCCGCGCCTCGTGGGCGAGACCGGCGGCAAGGACTTCGTCTTCGCGCACCCGAGCGCCGACGTCGACGCGCTCTCGACGGCGCTGGTGCGCGGGGCCTACGAGTACCAGGGGCAGAAGTGCTCCGCGGCGTCGAGGGCCTACGTCCCGGCCTCGCTCTGGCCCACGCTCCGGGCTCGCATGATGGACGTGCTCCCGGCGATCACCGTCGGCGACGTGAGCGACCTCAGCCACTTCATGGGCGCGGTGATCGACCGCCGCGCCTACGACCGCATCACCGCCGCGGTGAAGGGCGCCCTCGCCGACCCGGGCTGCGAGGTGCTTCACCACGGCTACGACGACCGCGACGGGTACTTCATCCGGCCGACGCTCATCCGGGTGGACGACCCGGGGCACGCGCTGATGAGGGACGAGCTCTTCGGCCCGGTGCTGACGGTCTCGGTCTACGACGACGCCCGCTACGACGAGGCGCTCTCACGGTGCGCCAACGACTCGGAGTACGCCCTCACGGGAGCCTTCTGGGCGCGCGATCGGGCGGCGATCACCCACGCCTCGGGGGTGCTCCGCCAGGGGGCGGGCAACTTCTACGTCAACGACAAGCCCACCGGCGCGGTGGTGGGGCAGCAGCCCTTCGGCGGGGCGCGCGGATCAGGGACCAACGACAAGGCGGGCTCGGCGCTCAACCTGCTGCGCTGGGTGTCGCCGCGCACGGTGAAGGAGACGCTCGTCCCCCCCACCGGCTGGCGCTACCCCTTCATGGGCTGAGCGGGCCCTACTTCTTCAGCTTGCCGTCGGCCTTGAGCTTCACCAGCTCCCGGTTGCCGCCGATGAGCACGCCGTCGATGAACACCATCGGGAAGGTAGGGAAGCCCGCCCAGAGCTTGATGGCGAGGCGCTCCTTCCACTTGGACACGTAGCTCCCGTACTCCAGGTAGGTGAACTTCACCCCCTCCTCGTCGAGGAGCTTGCGGGCGGACTTCACCACCGGGTTCTGCGCCATGCCGACGACCACGACCGGGTCGCGAGCGACGGCGGCGGCGACCTCGTCGACGATGCCGCGGTGGAAGTTGGCGACGACGGCGTCGGCCTCGGGGGAGACCTTGTCGGGAGCGATCAGCGGTCGGGTGGTCATCGGGGGCGGGGGTGTAGTCGAGGCCCTCGCGCGCAGCAACGAATGGCTGCGAATCTTGAAGGAAAAGCGGGGCTGCGATAGCGTCGCGCCCCTCAAAGGGATTGTCTGCTAGCGGAACCTGACATGTTGAACCAGGGTGCCGCGGTGAAGGCGGGTGCGCCGATGCCGCGGGCTGCCTCCGCACTCGGAAACGCATGAGCGCCGCCGCGCTGGTCGCCTACATCGCCCTGGTGCTGGTGCTCCTCGCGGCGCTGCCGACGGCGTGGGTGCTGGTGCGAGAGGGCTGGAGCAGGCTGGCCGCGAGGAGGGCGCTCGACCGGCTGGAGCTCGCCCGCAAGGTGCTCGAGCGCGGCGCCGGGCAGAACCCCGAGGAGGTCGCTCGACGGCTGAGGGAGGGCTTCGACGCGGGCACCGTCGAGCGGGTGATGCTCCTGCTGCTGCACGAGGCCGACGTCGCGAAGAAGCAGTGGGCGGTCTCGACCTTCGAGCGCCTCGGGCTGATGGAGCGCTACGTCTCCCGGGTGCGCGAGGCCTCGACCTGGAGCGAGCGCGCCCACGCGGCCGAGGTGCTCGGGCTCGTCGGGGTCGCCAGCGCCGTGCCCGCGCTCGTCGCCGCGCTGCGCGACCCCCACGAGGACGTCGACTCGGTGAAGGCCGCCGCCGCGACGGCGCTGGCGCGCATCCACGCCGAGGAGGCGATCCCGCTGCTGGTCGACGAGCTGCGCACCACCGACGCGGGCTCGTCGCCCCGGGTGGCCGAGGCCCTCACCCGCTTCGGCTCCCTCGCGGTCGCGCCGCTCGTCGAGCTGCTGCGCGACGAGGAGCACCCGCAGGCCGCGGTGTGGGCGGCGAGGATCCTCGGACGCATCGGCGACAAGGCCGCGACCGCCGCGCTGCTGGAGCGCCTCTTCGACCGTAGCGACACCGTGCGCATGGCGGCCACCGAGGCCCTCGGCTCCCTCGGCGACCGCCGCGCCACGCAGGCGCTGCTGCGCGCCGCGCTCAGCGACCCGATGCCCCAGGTGAGGGCCCACGCCGCCGGGGCCATCGGCCGCATGGGGGCCGAGGCCTCCATCGACGTGCTGGTCGCCGCGCTCGCCGACCCGGACTACGGCACCCGGGTGAGGGCGCTCGAGGCGCTGGAGATGATCCAGCCGACGGACACGGGGCCGCTCGAGCGCTCGCTGCGCGACGAGAACCCCGACGTGCGAAAGCGGGCGGCGCTGGCGCTCGACCGCGTGGGTTACCTCTCGGCGCGCGTGGCGGAGCTCAGCTCGGAAGACCCTCCGGTGGCCCGCCGCGCCAGCACCGCGGTGCTCGAGCTCGGCCTGGCGGGGCTCGCGGACGCCATCGCGGCGCACCTGCACCACGCGGACTTCCGGGTGCGCGCGAGGGTGGCCCGCATCTGCGGCGAGCTGGGCGTCCCCCGCCTCGCCGCGCTGCTCGCGGCCTCCGCCGAGGACCCCTCGTGGCCGGTGCGCGCCCGCGTCGCCGAGGCCCTCGGGGCGCTGCGCGCGGAGGAGGGCACCGCCGCCCTGGTGGCGCTGCTCGGCGACGCCGAGCCGGTGGTGCGAGACACCGCCGCCGAGGCGCTGGCGCAGCGGGAGCCGAAGGGCATGGAGCGGTTCTTCCCCGAGCTCTCCCGCGCCTACCACCGCGGCTCGGTGGCGGCTCGGCTCGCGGTGCTCAAGCCCGTCGCGGCCTTCGAGGGCGCCGAGGCGCTGGGGCTGCTCCAGAAGGCCCTCTCCGACCCCAACTCCGCCGTGCGCCTGAGCGCGCTGGAGCTCATCGCGTCGCGCAACAGCGCGGTGGCCGTCGAGTCGCTGGTGGCCCGCCTCGAAGACCCGGAGCGCTCGGTGCGCCTCGCGGCCATCGACACCCTCGGGCGCCGCGGCCGGCGGGGCCGCAAGGACTCCGTCGACGCGCTGCTCGGGGCCCTCTCCGGGGCGTCCCTCGAGGCCAAGGAGCGCATCACCGACGCGCTGGCCTTCGGCGGGGGCGACGGCAAGGACGACGGCAAGGGCGACGTGCTGCGAGAGCGCCTCGACGAGTTCGCCGCCTCGCCCGACCTCGAGCTCCGGATCTGCCTCTGCTGGACGCTCGGCAAGCAGGGCGACCCGGCGGTGCTGCCCTACCTCCAGCGCTCGCTCCGGGACCCCGACGCCAGGCTCCGCTCGAGCGCCGCGGGGGCGATCGGGAAGATCCCCGGCGCGGCCTCGGTGCACGCGCTGCTCGTGGCGGTGAGCGACCGCGACCCGCACACGAGGGCGGCGGCGGTGAACGGCCTCGGCAAGATCGGCCCGCAGGACGACCGGGTCTTCGAGGTGCTGGAGGGCCGCCTCGCCGACCCCGACGCCTTCGTGCGCAACCGCGCCGCCATCGCGCTCGGCCGGGTGGGCGGGCCCAGGGCCGAGCGCACCCTCGCGGAGTGCGCTTCCGGCGACCGGGTCGAGGCCGCGGCGCGCGTGGTCGCGGCGGCGCTCCTCGGCACCGAGAGCGCCCTGTCGTCGGTGACCGACCTGCTCTCCAACGAGTCCGAGGTGAAGGCCCTGGGGGAGTTTCTCCGGCGCGAGGACCTCGCCCTGCGCCGCGAGGTGCTCGCGAAGCTCTGCCTCGACGACCTGGGCGGCGCCGCGGAGGCGCCCGTCGACCAGGCCGCCGTGGTCGAGCGCTACCAGCGCATCCTTCGCACCGGCCAGGGGCCGTCGAGCCGCCGACTCGCCGTCGAGGTGCTCGCCAAGGTGCAGGGCGACCGCAGCGTCGAGGCCCTCGCCGACACCCTCGCCATCGACCCCGTGGAGGGGCTGCGGGTGCTCGCCGCGCACGCCCTGGCCGCTCGCCGCTCGCTCGAGTCCGCGCGCGAGGCGCTGGCCCGCGGCGTCGCCGACCCCTGCGCGGAGGTCGCCATCGTCGCGGCGAAGGCGCTCGGCGAGGCGGGCGACCGGCGCTTCTCCGACGCGCTCTTCCGCAGGCTGGCGCTGGGGCCCGCGGCGGTGCAGTCCGCGGTCGAGGAGGCGCTCGCCCGGCTGCACCGCGGGGCGACCGAGGCCTTCGTCCAGCGCATGGCCGGGCCCTCTCGCCCGGAGGCGACCGCCGCGTGCCTGCGGGTGCTGGAGCGCATCGCCGAGCCGTCGCTGGTGCCGCTCCTGAAGGGGCTGCTCGCCTCCAAGGAGCCCGCGGTGCGCGGCGGGGTGGTGCGGGTGCTGGTGCGCATCCCGACCCCGGAGGCGCTCTCGCTGCTCGAAGAGGCCTCGATGGACCCCTCCGAGGCCGTGCGGGTCGAGGTGCTGCCGGCGGTGACCTCCGAGGGGGGCGCGGCGTCGGCGGTGATCGCGCGCTTCCGCCTCGACCCGTCGCCCACGGTGCGGCGCCACCTGGCCGAGCGCCTCACGACGCTCCCGGCGGGGCAGGCGCGCGAGCTCTCGGACGCGCTGCTCGACGACCCGGCGCCCGAGGTGCGCGCCGCGGCGATGGTCAGCCTGCTCGCTCGGGCCGAGCCCGACGGGCTGAGGCGCTTCGTCGCGACCTGGGCCTCGATGCCCCCGGACGTGCAGCGCGCCGCCCGGAGCGACCGACGCGGCGCGGGCGCCGTCGAGCAGCTCGCCCCGCAGCTGCTCTCCAGCCGCGAGGCGCGGGTGCGAGAGGTGACCGTCGAGGCGCTCGCGGCCTACGCGGTGGGCGACCTCGACCGGCTGCTGCTCCCGGCGCTCCGCGACCCGGCCTCGGAGGTGAGGACGGCGGCCGCGAGGGCCCTCTCGCTCTCCGAGAGCGCGGCGGCGCGCGAGGCGGTGGCGGCCCTGGCGGACGATCCCGACCCGACGGTGCGCGCGGCGGCGCAGGGCTCGCGGCTCAGGGTGGTTCGCTAGGACCGCGCTGCGAAGGGGGCGAAAGGCCTACCGGGTGGAAGGCCCATAGAGCGCCGCGTGGGGCCGGACGAAGCCCGGGGTGGGACGCGCGAACAGGTAGCCCTGGAGGAGGTCGCAGCCGAGATCGACGAGGGCGTCGCGCTCGGCCTCGGTCTCGACCCCTTCGGCCACGAGGCTGATCTCCAGCTCGCTGCACACCGCCGTCAGGGCGCGGATGATGCGGGCGGAGATGGGGTTGCGGTGCACCCCACGCACCAGGCTCATGTCGAGCTTCACCACCTCGGGGTGCAGCGCCGCGACGCTGGCCAGGCCCGCGTAGCCGGCGCCGAGGTCGTCGATGGCCACGCGGTAGCCCAGCGCCCGGAGCCGCCCGAGCTGCACCAGCGCGGCCTTCTCGTCATCGAGGCGCGCCCGCTCGGTCACCTCGATGGTCACCCGGTGCGCGTGGCGGGTGAGCGGGGCCGACGGGTCGTAGAGGTCGGGGTCGTTGAGGTCTTGCGGGTGGACGTTGACGAAGAGCCGCGCCTCGGGCGGCAGCTCGACGATGGCCTCCGCGGCGAGGACGCGGATGCGCCGCCCGAGGTCTTCGAGGCGCCCGAGCTTCTCGGCGGCCTCGAGCATGGCCGGCGGCGAAGGGAGCTGCGGCTCTTTGCAGCGCATCAGGGCCTCCCACGCGACGGGCGCCCGACCGGCGCAGGAGACGATGGGCTGGAAGGAGAGGAAGACGCCGCGCAGGGCCTCCTCGAAGGCGTCTTCGAGGGTGGCGACGTCGCCGAACGACCGCCCCGCCGAGCCCACCGAGCGGATGAGCGTCATGGAGTTGTGGCGCCGCCGGGTGTTGCGCCGGATGCGCACCCCCTCGTTGACCAGCGCGACCAGCTCCGCGTCGGCGACGGCCCGGGTGAGGTACCTGAGCGCGCCCTGCTCCATGGCCTCGACGGCGTTGTCGAGGTCGTTGCGGCTGGACACCAGGATGACCGACACGTCGGGATCGATCGCGCGCACCCGCCCCAGCAGCGAGAGCCCGTGGAGGTCGGGGAGCTGGGCGCTGCTCAGGATCACGTCGACATCCCCGTGGAGGAGATGGCGGAGGGCGGCCTCGCCGTGCTCGGCGGCCACGACCTCGAAGCCGTCGCCCTGCAGCGCCTGGCTCCACGCCTCCCTCCGCGGGTCGTGGCCCAGCACCGCCAGCACCCGGCCCGCGCTCACCGTGCGCCGCCTGACGGCCTGGACAGGCGGGGCACCGGGCGGCTTCGGGACCAGCGCCCCCCTGGGGATGACCGGGTTGTTCGTCATACGGTCGACTATCGGCAGCGCCCGCCGAGGCATGAGCGGATTCGTTGTTGAAAATGAGCCCGATGTGCGCTGTGACCATCCATGAAGGAATTCTCGGCCGTTCATGGCTGATGCGGCGGCCCGAGCCGGCGCGCCGGGGCGTTGTCGTGTGGATTGTATGGGCGATGTCTGTAATGCATCCGGATGGATGATTGACAGTCGAGAGGATATGAGAGTCGGATGTCGACGCTTCAGGCCCGCCGCGCTTCGCTCATGCCGACAGCGTCGAGCGGAGGCTCTTCACGATATGGGTATGGAGCTGGGATACGCGCGACTCGGAGACGCAGAGTCGGTCGCCGATCTCGCGGAAGGTGCGGCCCTCTTCGTAGTAGAGCCGTAGCATCTCGCGCTCCCGGGGCGGGAGGCTGTCGATCGCGCTGGCGAGCCGCGTGTGCTCCTCCTTCTTGGAGACCTCGTCGTCGGGCGCGGAGGCCCCGTCTCCAATGAGCTCATCGCCCCCGGCGCCCTGCACCGGCAGCGCGCTGGCCACCCGAGCGACGCGCGATTGAAACTCCGCGAGCTCGAGCCCCAGGCTCCTGGCGAGCGACTCGTCGCAGGCGCCGCCGGGCTCGCTGGAGACGACCCGGGCGGCGAGGTTGAGCTGACGGGCGAAGCTGCGCTGCGCCCGGGTGAGCGGGTCGGCCCGGCGGAGCTCGTCGAGGAGGGCCCCGCGGATGCGGTGATCGAGGTAGGCGTCGAGGTTCTCCGCGCGGTCGGGATCGAAGCGTCGGAAGCCCTCGACCACGCCGAGGAGACCCGCGCTGATGAGGTCGTTGCAGGCGATGTGCGGAGGGAGCCGGCGGGCCAGGCGTCGGACGTGCACGGCCACCCGGACGAGGTAGTGCCGCGCGAGCTCATCGCTCATGCGCGCGCAGTCGTGGGGCGCGGGAGAGGCATGGGAATCCGACGGATGTCGCATGAGAGCCATTCCATTCCACGAGCTTGGAAGTAAAGGGTGCGTCGATCGGTTCACCGCCCCGCTTCAGCCCTCGAAGAAGGGCGGAACAACCCGCTCTCGGATGGCTATGGAAGATTGATGCCGGGATCAATTCAAGAAAACTGTCAGCAATCCGATATGTGTCAATAATCCAACCGTAACGAATATGTGCCAATCGAGGGTTCTTTTGACACAGGGTTGACGGGGCCCTCGGGCGCGCCGGGGTGTCGGTCGACCGCCGCGGCATGGAAGACACCCATCGATTCGACGCAGCGTTACGCACGAGCTGGCAAGGTCATCGCTCGGCCGCGGGTGCCCGGGCGCCCTAGAGGGGCGTGAGAGGCCGCGCTCGCCGAGCCTGTGGATCGCTCTCCACGCGTCATGGCTTTGGCATCACGGGTTTCCCGGGTCGTGCAGGATGTGCGAGGGGGGATACGGGCGATCGCAGGTTCTGCGCCGCGCCGCCGCGCTCACGAGGGCGGCGGGTTCGAGGGGCCGATGGTGCTCATGGGATGTCAGTCGGACTCATAGAAGAGCGGGTCGCGCTTGCGGGTAAACCGCTCGATGACGCGCCTGGAGTCCGGGGCGAGGTCGGTGAACTGCACCCCGATCCCCTGTGGGGTATCGCTCATGGGGTTGGGCGCGCGTATCCATCGGACCACGCCCTGCGCCTCGATGGGGGAGAGGGTTCCGGGCAGGGTGAATCGCAGCGTGAGAAGATCGCCGAGGCGGTGCTCCTCGTAGGTCTCGAAGAACAACCCCCCGACGGAGATGTTCTCCGAGAGGCCGCGGTAGAAGTTGTTCTCGCTCTGCGCCGTGATCTCGAACTCCGCGTCGAAGCGGTCGCAGGAGCGACGGTTCTCGGGTCGCTCGTCGGACGGGGGCGAGAGGGTGCTGGTTGCGGTCATGGGCGGGGGTTGACTCCTTCTGGCGATCCGCGGACCGATGAAGCCCCGATCGGGCGCTCACTGGTCCGACTGGGACTTGGACTCCGGCTGGCTCTCTCGCTGCGCCACGTAGATCTCGACGGCGTTGCGCAGCGCCAGCGGCGGCACCTGGAACTCGAAGCCCAGCGCCGCGCGCTGGGACGTCTGCGCGATGCGCACCCAGCGGAGCACCGCGTTGGTGTGCACGATCACGCCGTTGCCCGGCAGGGCGAAGCTCAGCTGGACGACGACGCCGATCTCCAGGGCCCGGGCCGAGATGACGAGCACGCCGCGGGTGGAGATGTCCTCGATGCGGCCCTCCATCACCCCGTGGTGCCCGATGAGCCGCACGGGCGTGGTGTAGGGCGCGCGGGCGACCCTCCGCCGGGTGAGGCCGCTCGGCTGCTCCGGGGCGACGGGAGGGGACACCGCAGCCGCGGCGCCCCGAGGCGGCGTGGGCTGCCGGAGCGTGGAGCGCGGGGCGGGCGCCTCGAGCAGCGGGGTGATGGCGCGCAGCCCGTGCTGCGAGCTGCCCGAGAGGAAGTGCGTCGGCGCGCGGGCGATCTGCGTGGCCTCCAGGCTGCCGACGAGGTCCCTGGCGCAGGAGAAGCGCTCGCTCGAGGAGGACCGCAGGCAGCGCTCGATGGCGAAGCTCAGCGCGTCGGGCAGCTCCGGTCGGAGCACCCTGATCGAGGGGATCTCGCCGTCGTTTCGATCGCTGGTGAGGCCGTGCGGCGGGCGCCCGAGGAGGCACTCGAACAGCAACACCCCGAGGCTGAAGAGGTCCGACCGCGGGTCGACCACGCGTCCGCTCCGGGCCGCCTCCGGGGCCTGGTACACGAACGAGCCCGAGCGCCGGCGCGGGCCCTCCAGCGGCACGGCTTTCCGCGGCTCGTAGGTCATCTGGAGGTTGCGCAGCACGACGTGCTCCTCGCCGAGGGGCGATCGGACGAACCACACGTTGCTCGGGCTCACGTCGCCGTGGAGCAGCCCGTTGCGGTGCAACGCCTCGAGGGCGAGCGCGAGCTGGCGCCCGATGGTCGCGGTCTCCTCGGCCGTGAGGGTGCCGCGCACGGTGAGCAGCGCCTCCAGCGAGCGCCCCTCCAGGAGCGACGTGACCACGTAGGGGACCGAGTGCGAGATGCCCGCGTCGAGGAGCTCGACGAGGTAGGGGTGGCGGATGCGCCCGAGGGCGAACGCGTCGCGGATGAGCAGCGTCTCGGTCTCGTCGGGGCTGCCATCCCCGGGGCGCAGGAGCTTGATCACCACGCGGCGGCCCGTGTAGCGGTGCAGGGCCTCGAAGAGTACGCACGCCTCGCTCTCGCCCAGGTGGCGCTTCAGCTCGTAGCGCTCATCGATGTGGTCACCGACTCTCGGGTTGTCCATGACTACCAATTACCGACGATCGGGAGGCGTCAGCGAGCATTCGGCGGCTAGTGGCGATCATCGTCGGTCGTGCGATCGCGCTCGGTCACGCGCGTCTCCGGGAGCGTTCGCGGGAGATCCGCCGCGCTGTGGGGCGGCTGCTGCTCGGAGCGAAGCGCAGCGGGCAGCGCGTACGACGAGGCGACGAGCTCCGTCTGCGGTCGCCGTATCCAATGCGCCATGCCGAACACCAGGACGGCTCCGCAGAACACCGCGAGCGCGATGCTGATGCCCGAGACCACCCGCGACGGGCCGCCCCGACTCCAGGTCGAGGGCCGGAGGGTGTTGAACTCCGAGCGGTGTCGGCGCCTGATCTTGTGGCCCGCGGGCAGATGCCCGAGCGCGAGCGGGGCCTGGGCCAGCGGGAACTCGACGGCGCTCATGGCGTTGACGCGCGCCTCGCTCGGGGCGGGTCGCTCCTGCGGGATCGGCTGCGTCGGGATGCGCTCCTCGTCGTCGGGAGCCTTCGAGGCGCTCAGCCCAGGATCCGGCGGGCTCGCGAGCGTGGCCGGCAGGGGTCGAGGGGAGGCGGTGAGGACCACGGGCTGCACGTCGAAGAGCTCGGGCACCGGCCCCGAGGCGGCCCCGCTGCTGGCGCGCGAAGGCCGGCGGCGCCGAAGGTCGGTGAGGCCCTCCATGAACTCCGCGGGGAGGATGTCGCCGATGCCCTCGAAGCTGCTCGGCCGGGGGAGGAAGCTCTTGGCGAGCTCGGGGGTGACGTCGCGCCAGAGGGTGCACGCCACCAGCGCGTCGCGGAAGTCCGCCATCGTGGCCCAGCGCTTGTCGAGGTCGCGCTCGAGGGCCTTGTGGATCACCGCCTGGAGGTCGGCGGGCGCGTCGGGCCAGTGCTGATCGAGCGGCGTGGGCAGCCCGAAGATGATCTGCGCCATCACGGCGTTGGGGCTGGTGCCGCTGAAGGGCAGCGTGCCGCAGAGCATCTCGTAGATCATCGCGCCGACGCTCCACACGTCGGTGCGCGCGTCGATGGAGCTGTCGCCGAGGGCCTGCTCGGGCGACATGTACCAGGGCGTGCCGAACACCATCCCGGTGGCGGTGCGCTCGATGCGGTCGAGCTCGTCGAGGACCTTGGCGATGCCGAAGTCGATGACCTTCGGCACGACGTCTCCGTCGTCCATCTCATGCAGGAAGACGTTCTCGGGCTTGATGTCCCGGTGCACGATGCCCGCGGCGTGCGCGGCGATGAGGGCCTCCATCACGGGCACCGCGACCGCCACCGCCGAGAGCGGCGACAGGCTGCCGAGCTCGTTGAGGCACCCGGCCACGTCGTTGCCGCGGAGCTGCTCCTGCACGATGAAGCGCGTGCGCAGGGCGTCGTCGTGACCCACGGCGTGCACCCCGACGATGCTCGGGTGGCCGATGCGCGCCGCGGCGCGGGCCTCGCGCTCGAAGCGCTTCACGAGGTCTTCGCGCTCGTACAGGTCGGTGCGCAGGGTCTTCAGCGCTACCAGCATCGAGGTCTGGGCGTCCATGGCCTGGTACACCGCCCCCATGCCGCCCTTCCCCAGGACCTTCAGGATCTGATAGCGCTTCGCCACCACGGTCCCGGTCGGCAATATCGTGAACTCGCTCATGGACCTCTACGCCTCCACTCTCAACGTTGATATCGGCCGCCGTCTCAACGACGTGAGCAGCTCGTGGGTCGCACCTCGTACTCGACCGCCCGCTCGCCCGCGGCGCTGATCCGAACGCGATAGACGCTCCCGTCGGAAGCCGCGGGGAGCTCCCAGCTGATGGTGTCGTCGCCGTAGCCCGCGCGTCGCACCGTCATGCCGACGGCCTGCGCCACGCCGTCACGCCACACCTGCACCTGCGTCCCCGCGGCGCCCGCGCCCGGCCTCGAGAAAGACCAGGTCGTGCTCATCACCGCGCTCGGCACCCAGCCCGCAGGCGGCCAGGCGATCCACTGCGGCGCCCGAGGGTTCCGCGCCCCGAGCCCGAGGGTCATGCACGCGAAGCTCCCGGTCTGCCCATACGCGATCGAGCGAAGCTCGGGGCTGAGGAGCCAGCGACGGTGACCGAGGGTGTTGGAGAGGTCGCGCGCCTCGTCGATCCAGTTGCGCACCGAGTGCCACGGGCTCATCGGGAAGCCCGGGCTGCCCGACAGGTTGCTGCGCGCGGCGGCGTCGCGGCCCATCAGGGTGGCGCACGCCCACGCCGCGGGCGGCGTGTGGGAGAGCTGCCCGTTGCGCTCGAGCAGCACGGCGCAGGCCTGCGCGGGCGCCCGGTCGCTGCGGTCTTCGGCCACCGCCCCGAGGCCCGCCATGCGGCGGTAGTAGTTCACCCACCCGATCGAGGCCTGGCGCGTCGGCTCGGGGAGCGCGCCGAGGTCGCACCGGTCGGCCCCCGCCGACCACGGCGCGGTCGGCGTCTGCTGCACCCTCACCGCCTCGAAGGCCGCGCACGCCGCGGCCTCGCCCGGGTCGCTCGCGGAGACGGTCTGCTGAGACGTCGAACACTGGACGCAGTCCGCGGCCTCGACCACCTCGACGGCGCAGCCGGTCATCGCCGCCGACATCGCCGCCGTCATCGCCGCCGCCCACCCGAGTCGAGTCGTGAACAGGTGCTCCATGATCCTCACCCACGTCGATCGGTCGACGCGGAGAGCTCATGAGTGAAAAAGCTGGAAACACAGCCGTTCTATACATCGCAGCAGCTGTGGGATATCGACGCGCATGGGGGGCATTGGCCACCATCGCGGGCGCCAACCCCGATGAGATATCGGTTGAAGAGCGACACGAGGGTGGGGCCTCGACGGGGGCTCTCAGCGCGAGAGCATCGACCGGAGGTTCTTGACGGCGCTGGTGTGGATCTGGGAGACGCGCGACTCGGAGACCCCGAGGTGGGCGCCGATCTCCCGGAAGGTCTGAGCCTCTTCGTAGTGGAGGCGCAGCACGTCGCGCTCGCGGGCGGGGAGCGATCGGGTCGCGTCGGAGAGGAGCTCGTGCTCCTCCTTCGCGGAGACCTCGCTGTCCGGCGTGGGGGCGTCGTCCTCCGCGCGCTCTACGCCGTCGGTGCCCTGCATCACCGTCGCCGCGTGGACCACGGCGACCCGCGTTCGAAACTCCGAGACGCTGAGCCCGAGGGTCACCGCGAGCAGCTCGTCGCAGACGCCGCTGGAGCGGGTGGAGACGGCGCTCGAGGCGCGATCGAGCCGCCGCACGAAGCCACGCTGGGCCCGAGTGAGCGGGTCGGCCCGGCGGAGCTCGTCGAGCAGCGCGCCGCGGATGTGCTGATCGAGGAACGCGTCGAGGGTCTCGGGGCGGTTGGGGTCGAAGCGGAGGAAGCCCTCCACGACCCCGAGGAGCCCCGCGCTGATCAGGTCACTCAGGGCGATGTGCGCAGGGAGCCGGCGGGCGAGGTGCCTGGCGTGGGTGGTGACCCGGGCGAGATACCGACGGGCGAGGGCGTCGGTGAGCCGAGCGCGGGCGCGAGTCATCGGCAGAGGAGGGAGGGTCGACTGACGATGAAACACGGCGCTCTCCAACGGCTGATGGTTGAGGGGGAACTCGACGCGCGCCGGAGGCCGTTCCAGACCCCACCCGGCTGCGGCGGACGATGGGCCACCCAAGCCAGCTCGACAATGGAGAGATCGAACAAAGGCAGGAGAACCTACCGGTCGTAGCGGGTCCTTAGGGTCAGCGCGCGCTGAGGCGCTGGGGCTCGCGGCTGGCGCTGAGCCCGGCGCGGCGCAGCGTCTCCACGACCTCCCCCGTCACCGAGTCCGCGGCCTGCTCCCGGCCGTGCAGCGTCAGGTCGCGGAACACCTCGCAGGACCCCTCCGAGCTACCGCAGAGCGACGGGTGTCCGTCGCGCATCTCCATCTGGCTGTAGATCGGACGGGGCGCGCGCTGCGCCACGCCGACCCGGAGGCGCTCCCACTGGGCGGTCGCCGTGACCAGCGCCCAGAGCTCGCCCTGGCGCCAGCGGGTGTCCTCCGTGCTCCACGAGCGCTCGACGCCCACGAGGACGTCGAAGCCCTGCACCGGGAGCGTTCCCAGCAGCCGCGACGAGGCGCCCGCGTGGCATCCGTCGACGCTGGCGCCGCCCGGGCCGAGGCCCCGCAGGCACGTGCCCTGGTGCGCCCACTCCAGCCGCCCCGCGACGTCGCCGACCCCGAACATCCGCTCGCAGTACCCGTCCCGGCAGCGCGTCCCGCAGGTGACCAGCGCGCCGTCGAGCAGGCCGCCGCCCGACCCCATCGCGCCCGGAGGCGAGACGCGGCCGAGGTACCCGTCGCCGCAGCGGGCGACCACCTCGGGCGTCGCTCCGCGCAGCAGGTCGATCGAGCGCGCGAGCTGCACCCGCTCGAGCCGCAGCGCCTCGCTGCTGCTGACCGCCGTGCGCCCTTCGGTCCCCGCGAAGGCCAGCACCTGCAGCGCCTCGACCGATCGACCGCGGAAGACCTGCGCGCCCAGGGAGACGCTCCCCTCGACGTGCCAGCGGTCGCCCACCCGCTCGCAGCGGGCGCCTGCGCTGCCCGCCGCGTCGCCGCAGGTGAGGCGCACCACCCGGCCGCTGTTGCCCTCGCTGCCGCGAACGAGCGCGGTGCCAGCGCGGACGTCGGCCAGGTGGAGCGTCACCGTCGGCCTCGCCTCCCCGGACGCCGTGACGTCGGCCGCTACGAGGAGGTCCTCGCCCTGCTGGGCGACCCAGAGTGTGCCGCGCTCGCTCCTCGCCAACGGCTCGGTCGCGCCCCACTCGCCGAGGCGACCGTCGGTCTGCGCCCCGGTGAGCTCGGCGAGGGTGCGGCGGGGCGCGAGGCCGGGCGCCGCGGCCAGCACCTCGGTCGGGCGCTGCACGGTGAAGCGGTCGCCGTCGCGGTGGTAGCGCGCCACCGGCCACTGGTCGGACGGCAGCCGCGGGTCGACCAGGCGGACGTGAAACTCCGCGCGGTGCAAGCCCCGCTCGATGATCTCGACGATGCGCGCTCGCACCACCTGCGGTTGGACGCGGCGACCGACGCGGGTCGGGAGCGTGGGGCAGCGGTCGATGACCTCGTGCGCCATCTCGGTCCACGCGCCCTCGAGAAGGCCCCAGACGGCGACCCGCTCGGGGGCGACGCCGCAGCGCGAGAGCTGCTCCGGGGCGCGCGCCCGGATGACGGCGAAGCGCTCGCCCGCCACGATCGAGCGGCTGACGTTGACGACGGTCGTCCCGGCCGGACCCACGGGGATCGTCGCGCCCGGGAGCGCCACGGTGACGTCGTCCGCGAGGGCGGCGACCGGGGTCAACAGCGAAACACAGAAGGCTCCGAGGGCAATGGTACGCATGGGGGATCCTCCACAACGGTGGGGTGGACGAGCGGGCGGATGGAGGGGCGCGCCGTTTCCGGCTGACTCGCAGCCTCGCTGCGCCCTTCTTTCCAGCTTCATCGGTCAGCCTGCGCGCAGCATCAGTCGCCCTGGAATTTCAGTGAGAGGAGGGGCACCAACCGATGGAGAGGTGGGACACCGCCGGACCACCCGCCGCCGCCGTCGAAACCTGACATCCACCTGTCACCCGATCGGCTTGACGCCTCGCTGCGATCGGCACACTCCCTCCCCGGTGAAGAAGAACCCCTCGTCGCCCTTCGCGCTGGTGTCGGAGTTCGAGCCCCAGGGCGACCAGCCCACGGCCATCGCGGCGCTGCTGGAGGGCCTCGCGCGGGGCGAGAAGCACCAGACCCTCCTCGGGGTCACCGGCTCGGGCAAGACCTTCACCGCGGCCCAGGTGATCGCCGCGCACGGCAAGCCGGCGCTGGTGCTCGCGCCCAACAAGACCCTCGCGGCGCAGCTCTACGCGGAGTTCAAGGCGCTCTTCCCGGAGAACGCCGTCGAGTACTTCGTCTCGTATTACGACTACTACCAGCCCGAGGCGTACATCCCCGCGAGCGACACCTTCATCGAGAAGGACGCCATGATCAACGAGGCCATCGACCGCATGCGCCACTCGGCCACGCGCTCGCTGCTCAGCCGCAAGGACGTGATCATCGTGGCCTCGGTGTCGTGCATCTACGGCATCGGGTCGCAGGAGTCCTACAAGGGCATGGTCGCGGCCTTCGGGGTCGGCGAGGAGTACCCGCGCGACCACCTGCTGCGGCGCCTCGTAGAGATGCAGTACCAGCGCAACGACATCGACTTCCACCGCGGCACCTTCCGGGTGCGGGGCGACGTGGTGGAGGTCTTCCCGGCCTACGAGGAGGAGGTCGCGGTGCGGGTGGCCTTCTTCGGGGACACCATCGACGACATCGCGGAGATCGATCCGCTGCGGGGCAAGGTGCTGAAGAAGCTGCGCGCCGCGGAGATCTACCCGGGCTCGCACTACGTGACCCCGAAGAAGATGATGTCGCAGGCGATCAACGCCATCCGAGACGAGCTGCAGGTGCGGCTCACGGAGCTCAAGGAGACCGGCCGGCTCATCGAGCGGGAGCGCCTCGAGCAGCGGGTGCTGTACGACCTGGAGATGCTGGAGCAGGTGGGCTTCTGCCACGGCATCGAGAACTACTCGCGGCACCTGTCGGGTCGCGCCCCGGGCGAGGCGCCGCCGACGCTCATCGACTACTTCCCGCCGGACTACCTGCTGCTCATCGACGAGAGCCACCAGACGGTGTCGCAGGTGGGGTCGATGTACAAAGGCGACCGGGCGCGCAAGGAGACGCTGGTGGCCTTCGGGTTCCGGCTGCCGAGCGCGATGGACAACCGCCCGCTGAAGTTCGAGGAGTTCGAGCAGCGGATGGGCAAGACCATCTACGTGTCGGCCACGCCGGGGGACTACGAGCTCGCGCACAGCGGCGGGAGGTTCGTCGAGCAGATCATCCGGCCGACGGGGCTCATCGACCCGGTGATCACCGTGCGCCCGGTGGCGAAGCAGGTCGACGACCTCCTCGCGGAGGTGCGCGACCGCGCCGCGAAGGACCAGCGCGTGCTCGTCACCACCCTCACCAAGCGCATGGCGGAGGACCTCACCGAATACTATCAAGACCTCGGTGTAAAGGTCCGCTATCTACACTCGGACATCGACACGCTGGAGCGGGTGGAGATCCTGCGCGACCTGCGCCGCGGGGAGTTCGACGTGCTGGTGGGCATCAACCTCCTGCGCGAGGGGCTCGACCTGCCGGAGGTGTCCCTCGTGGCCATCCTCGACGCCGACAAGGAGGGCTTCCTGCGCTCGCCGCGCTCGCTCATCCAGACCATCGGCCGCGCGGCGCGCAACGTCGAGGGTCGGGTGATCATGTACGCCGACACCATCACCCGCTCGATGCAGAACGCCATCGAGGAGACCGACCGTCGAAGGGCGATCCAGCGCGCCTACAACGAGAAGCACGGGATCACCCCCACCAGCACGAAGCGCGCGATCAGCGACCTCTCGCCCGCGTCCGGCGCCCACGACTACGTGAGCGTCTCCAAGAGCCGTCGCAAGGGCGGCGCCGTGACGGAGGTTCCGAAGGACGACGCTGGGCGCGCGGCGCTGGCCGAGCAGCTCCGCGGGGAGATGCTGGAGGCCGCGGAGGCGCTGGACTTCGAGCGGGCGGCCTCGCTGCGAGACGAGCTGCGGGCGCTGGAGACGGGCGTGGCGCCGACGCCGAAGGCCCCGGTGACCTCCCTCACGCCGACGAAGGAGAAGCCCAAGGGAGACCCCCGGAAGCGCTTCGAGAAGGCCGGCCAGCGCTACACCAAGAAGGGCTGAGGCTTTACCCCCGTGACCCACGCACGCGCCGCCTCCGCGCTCTCGCTCTCGCTGCTCCTCGGCTGCGCCGCCACGCGCCCCGCGCTGCGCTCGCCCGCCGCGAGCACCGAGGCGCCCGCGGTGGGTCTCTCCTGGGGCGACACCCGCGGGGAGCTCACGGCCTCCGACGCCTCGACCGGGGACGGGCGCCTCGCCCGCCGCTACGCCATCGAGCTCTCCGAGGGGGAGCGGGTGCGACTCGTCATGCGCTCGACGGCGCTCGACTCGCGTCTCGTGGTCGATGGTCCGGCCGGGCTGCACATCGACAACGACGACGCCTTCCCTGGCAGCAACGACTCGGCGGTGATGTTCGTCGCGCCCGCGGCGGGGCGCTACTCGGTTCGAGCGACGACCGCGGGCAGGGCGCAGCCGGGGGCCTTCGCGCTGCGCGCCGAGCGGCTCACGGCGAGCGAGGGGGCGCCGCTGGCGCTCGGGGCGACGGCGGAGTCCGCGCTCGCTGCGGCGCCGGGGGAGGGGATGCCGGGGCGGTGGTTTCACTTCGAGGCGAGGGCGGGGGCGAGGGTGCGGCTGCGGGTGACCTCCGCGGCCTTCGACACCGTGGCCACGGTGCTCGGCCCTCGCGGCCAGAGCTGGGTGAACGACGACGCCAACGACCTCGGCCCCGACCGCACCGAGCGGCCGCTCGACAGCACGCTGGAGGTGATGATCCCCGAGAGCGGAACCTACCACCTGGTGGTGACCTCCTACGGGACGCGCGGCGCGGGGGCCTTCCGCGTGGCGTCGAGCGAGCGCCCTCCGGTGATGCTGCGCGCGGGGGAGGAGGCTCCGAGCGTGGGCTACGCAGGAGCCGACGGGCGAGGCAGGGTGCTGGGGCTCTACGCGGGCATCACGGCCTACACCGGGCACTCGACGCTGTACGGCTGCGCCGACGACGCGAGGTTTCTCGGCGAGGCGATGAGGGCGGCGCACCTGCAGGGGACGGGCGACCAGACGGTGCTGGTCGACGGCGCGGCGACGAGGGCGGCCTTCGCGGCGGGCCTCGCGGGCCTTGCGGCGAGGGCGAGGCCCGAGGACGTGGTGGTGGTGTTCTTCTCGGGCCACGGCAACGTGCGACCCGCGGCGGCGGGCGACCGCACCGAGCTCGACGGCATCGACGAGACCATCGAGCTGGCGGACGGGGCGCTCACGGACACGGAGGTCGCCGCGGCGCTCTCGGGGGTGCGGGCGGGGACGGTGATCCTGGCGCTGGACTCCTGCCACGCGGGAGGCTTCGCGGACGACTGGGTCACCGGCCCGGGGCGCATCGGGCTCTTCTCCTCGGACGCCGACGTGCTCTCCGACACGGCGGAGCCTCGGCGCGCGGGCGGTTACCTGTCCTGGTATCTTCGCCGCGCCGTGCTGGGCGAGGCGGACGCGAGGCCGAGGGACGGCGTGCTCCAGGCGGGCGAGCTCACCGACTACCTCTACGCGGGCTTCGTCGCCGACCACGCGAGGATGAACCCGCCCGGCAGCAACGACCCGTACCAGCGGCTGGAGTCGGCGCGCGGGAGCGTCCCGTGGACGCAGGCGCTGTGGATGTACCCGCGCCGCCCCGACGGGGCGCTGTGGCCCGTGCCGGAGGTGGCGCTCACCTCGCCGGCGCCGTGAGCCCGGTCAGAACGCCCAGCCCACGGCGAAGCGCAGCGCGGGCAGGAAGGCGACCTCGGCGTCGACGCCCGAGCGCCGGGTGAAGCGGGAGACCTGCGCGCCGAGGCCGAAGGAGGCCACGAAGTGCCCGGCGAGGATGGCGGTGTACCCGAGCAGGAGCATCCCGCGGACGCCGAAGCCCTGCACGCGGTCCTGCGAGGCGAAGGCCGAGGTCGCCACGCCGACGCCGAGGTCGACGAAGAAGCCCGCGGGCGCGTCGTTGAAGGGGAAGGCCCGCGCCCCGAGGTCGAGCGAGGCGCCGTAGACCCCGACCGAGAGTGACCCGTCGAGGCGCTGCGTCTGCGAGAAGATCGCCCCTGGCGCGGCGTACACCGAGAGCCTCCGGCCGAGCGCGCGCTCGTACTCCAGGTCGAAGTAGGCCGTCACCCCCGAGAGGGGCTGGAGGGTGATCACGTTGCGCGGGCGCTCGGGGCGCTGCGCCGACGCCGCCGAGGGCGCGAGCAGGAGCGCCGCGGTCAGCCCGAGCGCGCGCCTCACGAGGCCGCCTGCCACACCGTCGCCTCGCAGCGGTCGAGCAGCCGAAGCGCCTGCTGGTGCGAGGGGAAGCCCGCGCGCGCCACCACCGCGGCGTCGGCCGGGCCGAGCGCAGCCCGCAGCTCGGCGACGGCCGCGCGCTTCGCCCGGGCGACCTTCGCGCGCCCATCGGGCGTGAGACCCGCGTCGGCCCAGGCGTCGATCTGCCAGCCCAGCGCCGCGTGGCGCAGCTCGTCGCGCGCGATGTCCCGCATCGTCGCCCGCACGGTCGGGTCGGCCGCGCGCTCGGCCTGCCACAGGGCCACCAGCGCGCCGAAGGTCTCTCGCACGCAGCCCTCGACCGCGTTGTCGCGCGCCAGCTCGACGAGCGTCGGCGTCGCCCGGGCGGGCGCCATCACCGTGGGAACCGTCGCGCCGTGGGCCGCCGCGAGCGCGCCCATCGCCCGGGTGTGACGGCGCTCGTCGTCGGCGGCGCGGCGCGCGGCCCGCTGGAGGCGCGCCGGTGCGCCGTGTGCCGCGAGCGCGTCGGCCAGCGCCTCGAAGGCCGGGATGGACTCCGCCTCCAGCGCGGCCATCGCCCCGAAGAGGGCGCCCAGCGGGTCGTCGCAGCCGGGGTCACCGTCGACCGTGGCGCCCGCGTAGCGTCGACCGCAGTCGGACGCGGGGATGGGGCGCTGCGGGCAATCGCTCTGCTCGAAGACGCAGGCCGCGACGCGGCTCCCCGCCGGGCCGCTGAGGGTGCAGCCCACCAGTCGGGAGCCGGGTGAGCAGTTGGGGAAGACGAGACAGACCGCGGCGCAGGTGGCGTCCGCCGCCCAGGGGGTGCCGCCCTGGTCTTCGCGCACCTCCCGGCTGCTCTCTCGCACCTCGCAGCAGCCCGCGGCCTGCGCCGCCAGCGCGAGCGCGAGCGCCCGGAGAAGCCTCGCTCGTAGCTGTGAAGGTGTCATCGCCCTCCCTCGGGCACCGGCGGTTGCGCTATGAGGGGTTCACTTCCCATGAGCCTCCCGTGGACCATCGTCGACACCGCCGTCACCCCCGATGGCAAGCTTGTACTGCAACGCCGCGGCGAGCGTGACTACCTCATCACCATCGACGGCCGCGTGCTGATGAACAGCATGACCCACCGCTCCGAGGCGGCCCTCGGCGCGCTCGCCTGTCGCGGCCTCGCAGCCCTCGACGGCCCTCGCGTGCTGGTCGGCGGCCTCGGCATGGCCTTCACCCTGCGCGCGGTGCTCGACGCGCTCCCGGTCTCCGCCCGCGTCACCGTCGCCGAGCTCAACCCGGTGATCGTGGGCTGGTGCCGCGGCCCCATCGCCGACCTCACCGCGAGGGCCGTGGACGACCCCCGGGTCACCGTCGCCATCATCGACTTCTCCGACGCCCTGCGCGCCGCCGCGGGCTCGGCCCACCGCCTCGACGCCATCGTCATCGACCTCTACGTCGGGCCCGACAACGACACCCGCGCGGCCGATCCCCTCTACGGGACGCGCGCCTGCGAGCAGGCCTTCACGTCGCTGCGCCCGGGCGGGGTGTTCGCCATCTGGGCCGAGGCCTACCACGAGAGCTACGCGAAGCGCCTCGCCGCCGCGGGCTTCGCCGTGACGTACGAGCGCCCCGCGAAGGGCAACCGTCGCTTCGTGGTGTACCTCGCGACGAAGCCCTCGCGGGGGTGATGTTCGGGGGGGTGTCGGGCGACTACGGAGTGGAGAACGAGACGGCGACCGAGAAGGGACCCGACTCGCCGCTGCTGGCGCCGTCGACGTAGAGCGCGCGCAGGCCCGAGCCCGCGCTCATGCGGTCTGCGCGGAGGATCGACTGGAGCCCGCAGGCGTTGTCGTTGCAGAACGACGTCAGCGAGTTGCCCTGGCGGGCGTGGAGCACGGTGTTCCAGGTGGCGCGGGTCACCGTCGAGGAGTTGCAGGTCGAGGCCACCATCACGCCGCCGCGGTAGTCGGGGCAGGTGGTGAAGTAGAACGTCGCGTCCCCGGCGTTGGCGCCGCCGCAGGTGCCCGAGGTGCCGTTCGACGCCCCCGCCGTCGTGCCCATGACGGTGCGCGACCCGGTGGAGCGCATCGACGCGGCCGCGGTCGAGGTGGGGAGAAACTGCGCGTGGACGTTGTAGCGCCCGGTGCCGCCGCTACCGCCTACGCCGAGGAAGTAGATCCCGGCGTCGAGGCGCAGCGCGATCTGGCCCTGCCCCTGGCTGCACGCCCCGCCGTTGCACGCGATGATGTTCGCGGGGCTGCTGCACGAGTCGCGCATCAGGAAGAGGTAGGCCGGGAAGTCCGAGGTGAACGCGTCGGCGTAGAAGAGCATCGGCACGTCGAGGTGGAGGCTGTAGAACACGTCGGGCGAGGTCGCCCGCCTGGTTCCGCAGGGCGGGGTGACCGAGTGGCCGCCTCCGGTGACGAAGCCGGAGAGGGTCTGCTGTCGGCCCATCAACGGCCAGATCGGCCTCGCGGTCATGCAGGTGTCGTTGACGGGCGCGCCGACGCCGCAGAGCCGCGGGCTGCGCGACGGATCGGTGCAGAGCGCGTCGAGCACCGGGCGCGTGTAGAGGGACACCGCGGTGCCGCACTGCGGGGTCGAGCACACCGTGGCGCGGTTGCAGGTGCCGCCGTCGGGCAGCGCGACGGGGTAGTAGTCGATGGTCTCCTCGGTGAGCCCGGGGAGCAGCACGCCGCCGATGAGGAGGCCTGCGAGGGTGTAGCCGTCGCTCTCGTAGACCCCGGAGCCCGAGTTGCCGCCGAAGGAGTCGAGCGACGAGACGAAGTAGTTCGAGAGGACCGAGCGGTGGGTGACGTTGCCCTCCATGTCGATCTTCGCGGGGATGCCGTAGGGGAAGCCGACGATCTTGACGTGCTGCCCGCTGTCGAGCAGATCCGCGACGCGGCGCACCGGAGCGGGCTGGAAGATCGGCGTCGCGCTGTTGCGCAGCCGGACGATGGCGAAGTCGGGCTGGCCGAGGTTCACGTCGCCCTGTTGATGGACGACGACCTCCTCGCATTGGAAGACGTTGGAGGGAGAGAACGGGTGACGCACGCCAGGCGCGATGTAGTGGTCATTGAAGACGAAGCGGGTGTTGGCGCAGGTGTGGTCTTCGTTGATGCAGTGGCCTGCGGTGAGCACCAGGTCATCGTCGATGAGCGTGCCCGAGCAGAACGCGTGGCGGCGCTGCTCTGCGTAGCGCTCGCCGGGACAGAGGTTGAGCGACTCGCCCAGCGTGGGGCCGTCGAGCATGGTCGTCACCCCGTTCACGGTGACGAAGAACGACTCGTCCACCAGCGACACCGTGGCCTGCTCGGCGTAGCTGCGCATCCAGGCGTTCTCGTGCTCGAACACCTCCTTGCGGTCGTCGTTCTCGGAGATGAGCGTCTGCCCGCTCTGCGGCTCGGAGGGGTTGTCCACGGCGCACGCGCCCAGCGCGAAGGCCAGCAACGTCGCCCAGCGACCCCCACAGCAGCTCATGGAATGTACCTGCTTCATGGCACCGTCTCCTTGGTAGTGCCTGCGAGCGCGCAGGAGGGCCTATCGCGCGATACAACTGTCGCGCTCCTCCCCTGCTGGAGGCCTCGAGGCAGGGACCATGGCTGCAGTCAGCGTGCCTCACCGCAAGACAGCGGAAACACGCGCGGCGCGACGAGGCGACGAGGGCACGGAGTGCGCGGGGCACGCACCAACGCACCTCATGCGCTGGCGCTCAGGAGCTTAGAACCTCCGCGCTACTTCGGAGCCCAGGCGAACTCCGCGGTGAAGTGTCGCAGCCAGCGGCTCTGCTTGACGATGCGCACGCCGCGGATCGAGCTCGCCCTCGCGGCCACGGCGAGGATCGCCTCGGAGGCGAAGTCGAAGTGGCTCTGGGTGTAGACCCGCCGGGGGAACGCGAGCCGCAGCAGCTCCATCGGGTGGTAGCTCTCGGTGCCGTCGTCGGCGCGCTTGCCGAACATCACGGAACCGATCTCCACGCCGCGGATGCCGGCCTCCTGGTAGAGCGCGCAGGCGAGCGACCAGGCCGGGTAGTCCTCGCTCTTGAGGTGCGGCAGCAGGGCCTTGGCGTCGAGGTACACCGCGTGCCCGCCGGTGGGCCTCACGTGGGGGACGCCCGCCCGCAGCAGCTTGTCTCCCATGTACTCCGCGGTTCGTAGGCGATAGCGGAGATAGGCCTCTTCGAGCACCTCCTCCAGGCCCACGGCCATGGCCTCCAGGTCGCGCCCCGCGAGGCCGCCGTAGGTGGGAAAGCCCTCGGTGAGGATGAGGAGGTTCTTCGCCTGCTCGACCCAGCGGTCGTCGTTGAGCGCGAGGAAGCCGCCGATGTTGACCAGGCCGTCCTTCTTCGCGCTCATGGTGCAGCCGTCGGCGAGCGAGAAGATCTCCTGCGCGATGGAGCGCACCGTGCGCTCCCCTTCGCCCGGCTCGCGCAGCTTGATGAACATCGCGTTCTCCGCGAAGCGGCACGCGTCGATGATGAGGGGCTTGCCGTAGCGCTTCAGGAGGGCGGAGTAGGCCCGGATGTTCGCCAGGCTGACCGGCTGACCGCCGCCGGAGTTGTTGGTCACGGTGATCATCCCGAAGGGCACGCGGGCGGCGTCGCGGGCGAGCAGCGCCTCGACGCGAGCGAGGTCGATGTCGCCCTTGAAGGGGTGCTCGACGTGCGGGATCAGCCCCTCCGGGATCACCAGGTCGACGGGCTGCACCCCCTGGTGTTCGAGGTTGGCGCGGGTGGTGTCGAAGTGCGTGTTGTTCGGGACGATGTCCCCGGCCTTGCACGCGACGGAGAACAGGATGCGCTCGGCGGCCCTGCCCTGGTGCGTCGGGATCAGGTGCTGATAGCCGGTGAGCTCCCGCACGGTGCGCTCGAGCCGGTAGAACGAGCGGCTCCCGGCGTAGCTCTCGTCGCCCTCCATGATGGCGCCCCACTGCTTCGCGGACATCGCTCCGGTGCCGGAGTCCGTGAGGAAATCGAGGAGGACGTCGTCCGCGTGGAGGAGGAAGGGGTTGAGCTTCGCCCGCTCGAGGAGCCCGACGCGCTCCTCCGCGGTGGTCATGCGGATGGGCTCGACGCTCTTGATCCGGAAGGGCTCGATGATGGTCATGGTGGTGCCCGATGCGGGTACTGGGTTGGGGCGCCGCGGACTTGATCAGGGTCAAGCCGCGGCCGGCGGAGGGATCAGTGGGAGATGCCGTCGGAGGGGCGGGCGCCGACGCTGGGGTGGCCCGGAGGGAGCCCCGCGCTGGGCAGCGGGGGGTGGCCGGGAGGGAGGGCCGTTCCGGGGGCGATGGGCGCGGGGCCCGGGCGCGCCTGAGGGGCGGCGCCGCCCAGGACGCGCACCCCGCTCGAGAAGGTGAGCTGGGGGAAGGTGCGGTCGAGCGTGCGGCTGTGGAAGTTGGGCATCTCGTTGCCCGGCGGCACCTCGACCTCGTCGCCGACCGCGACGGTGGTCACCGGGACCGCGACCCACGTGCTGGCCCCTCCGGCCTCCACGCGGAGGTAGGTGTACCCGCCCGAGTTCATGGTCTCCCGAACCGTTCCCCGGCGGGCGCCGGGAGCGGGCTCCGAGGGAGCGGGGGCCGTGGGCGCGGGCTCCGTGGGCGCGGGCGCCGAGGGAGCGGGAGCGCCCGCGAGGCGCACCGACCCGGCGAAGAGGATGGTGTCGAAGGTGCGGTTGAGCGTGCGGCTGTGGAAGGCCTGCATGACGTCGCCGCCCGCGACGATGACCTGGTCGCCGACGGCCACGGTCATGGCCGTGGTGGCGACCCACTTGTCCACCCCGCCGGAGTCCATACGCAGGTAGGTATACCCGGCGGCGTTCATGGTCTCGCGCACGGTGCCGCGGATCTCGCCATGCGAGCTCGGGGCGTTCGCCGGGGCCGTGGGGGTCGGGGTGCTCCCGGCTGGAGCGCCGCTGGGAATCCAGTCCTGGAGCTGCGGCGCCTGGTTGGTGGCCCGGGGGGCGCTCGGGCTCTCGGCGGTCACTCGCGGCGCCGGCTCCGTCGACGGCTGGCTGCAACCGAAGGACAGCAGGGCGATGCACAGGGCGTATCGGGTGGGGGACATAGGCGTGATCAGCTCCTTCGCGCGATCGGGCGTCGCCTCGGTGCGAGCGCCCATCGGCAGATCAATGGGGGTTCTACGGGTTGGGGAGGAAGAGTTGGTGGCACGAGGCGCACGCTGCGGTGAAGGCTACAGGCTGCGAGGTGACCGCGGCGCGGCGGGTCACGTTGAAGCGATGGCCCGCGATCTCACCCTGGCGGTGCTGCACCGGCCGGGCGCTCGACGGGTCGGTGTCGCGCAGCGCGGGGACGCCTGCTCCGGCCAGGACGGTGCCGACCATGTGGCACGTCGTGCAGACGAACTGTCCGACCGGGGCCGAGTCGTGGATCGGCGTCGTGGTCATCGCGACGTGCGGGCGCACCGTCGTGAAGGCCGCGGTCGAGTGGCAGGTGGTGCAGAGCGAGTTGTCGCTCGCGCTCTGCCGCAGGTCGTGCGGGAGGCGGTCGCTGCCGTGCGAGTCGTGGCACGACGAGCAGGTCATGAGCTGCGTGGTGTTGCGGTACATCGTCGAGCGGATGAAGTCCGTGAACTGCTGGTGGTTGCCGCGCGAGTCGCCGGAGGGGTGGAGCCCGTCGGCGGCCGTCGCGTCGATGCGCGTCGTGTGCGCGCGGAGGTAGTCGCCGCGGCGCATCCCCGGCCGGGGCATCCGCCCGGCGGCGTTGAGGGGAGCCTCGGTGCCGCCGCCGCCGACCCCCACCGGGCGAGAGTGGCAGGCGCCGCAGAGGGTCATCTCGCGCTCGGGCGTGAGCAGCCCCGGCGACACGATGCGGGAGCCGCGCGTGGCGGACTCCACGTGCTCCGAGCCCGGCCCGTGGCAGCTCTCGCAGCCGACGTTGATCTCCTCGCGTCGACCGTCGCCGTCGAGGTCGAACTCGCCGTTGGGGTCGCCCACGGCGCGCCCGCTCCAGCCCTCCGTGGCGCCGCCGCGCAGGGTGAAGCCCGGGGCGTGGCACCCGAGGCAGCGGTTGTCGAAGGCGCTGTCGCCTCCCGGTCGGCGGAGCGTCCCGGCGGCGATGTCGTACCAGCGCGACGCCCGGTCATCGCGCCAGGGCCGCGAGGCGGGGTCCGTCGCCGCCGCGTCGCCGTCGTGGTTGAACTGCATCGGCAGCACGAAGAGCGACCAGGTGCCGCTGGCGTTGCGCTGGCGCGCGACGAACTGCTGGCGACGCAGCGCTCCTCCGTAGGTCAGCGCGACGTCGTAGCGGGCGGGGGTCTCGGCCCTGCGCTGGTTGACGAAGGTGACCGAGTACTCGCCGGGCTGCCCTCGGGCGACGGTGGGGTCGTGCGCCAGCCGTAGCTCGAAGCTCACCACCGCGGGCGCCGCCGGGGCGCTGTCGCTCACCGAGCACTGGACCGCGCCCGCCGCCGCGGCGTCGCAGTTGAAGTAGTAGAGCGTGCGGCCGGCGTCGAAGGCGGCGAGGGCGGCGTCGAAGCTCGGCCACGCGGAGGTGTCCTGGAGGTTGGACCGCATGCCCGGCACCTGCAGCCCGTTGAAGTGGGCGCTGCGCTGCGCGCGGTGCCGACCGTGGCACTGGATGCACGCGGTCGAGCCGATGTACGTCGCGCCCGCGCTCGGAGCGCCGGAGACCGCGATGTCGAGGCGTTGACCGACGAGCGAGGCGCTGGCCAGGGCCCCGCGGCAGCGAGAGCCGCCCGGGAGGTGCGCGTCGTCCGCCGGGGCGGGGCGCCACACGACGAACCAGTTGCCCGACGCGACGGTGGTGAAGCGGTACTGGCCGTTCATCGCGACCTGCGCGTGGGGGTAGGTCGCGGCGCGCTGGTCGAGGAGGTCTTCGAGGGGCTCGTCGTTCAAGGCCGCGGCCGCCGCGGAGGGCGAGAGGGTGAGGTCGATGGGAGGGCGGGTCGCCAGGTCGGCCGCGGGGATGAGGTAGACGTCACCGCTCGTGACCGCGAGGCCGGTGCCGTCGGTGACGAGGCCGACGAGCCCCGCGGGCTCGAGCTCGATCGAGACCGTCGGCGCGTCGGGAGGCAGGCTCGCGTCCGCCCCGGAGCCAGGAGGCCCGGGCGGCCCCTGCACGCCCGCCTCGCCGTTGGCGCCGTCAGCGCCCGTCGGACCGGGCGGGCCCGCCGGACCTACCGGGCCCTCGCACGCGGTGAGACCCGTCGCGAGCAGGAGGGCGAACGGCAGCACGCGCCCTGAGAAGACCGACCGAACTCGAGAGCGATAGACGAACGTCACGCCGCTGCCCCTTCAAGTGTCATTCCGTGGCGTGATGCCGCGGAGTAGTGCCTCGGTGAAGTTGCCGCGGATGCAAGGAATGCGTCGCGGGCGCAGATCTCTCTCCGGTTTTGGGTGCCCGAGGCGACCACCAATTGGGCGCCCCCTTAGCATCGCGGGCCCGCCAGCGCGAGGCTTGCCTATTGCACAATGAGTGGCTTTCCCAGTATTCCCGATGGTGCACACATGAAATTCCGATCATTGGTAGTGGGGGTTCTGGCGTCGGTACTCGGCGCCTGTGGGAGCGAAGGTCCGGCTGGCCCTGCGGGCGCTGCGGGCGAAGCTGGGGTTCAGGGTCTGCCTGGCGAGCAGGGGCCACGCGGCCCTGCTGGCGACGCGGGCGCGCCGGGCGAACCCGGCCCTGCGGGCCCTGCCGGTCCTGCCGGTGATGCGGGCGCGATGGGCACCCCGGGCCGCGTGCCCGCCAACGGGCTGACGCTCACCCTCCTCGACGTGACCGTCGCGAGCGATCGCACCGTCCGCGTCCACTTCAGCCTGCAGGACAGCCGTCGCCAGTTCCTGCCGCCGACGGAGACCGACAGCCTGGGCTTCTCGGCGAGCGAGGTCGCCCTCACCGCCGCCGGCCGGCCCGATCGCTACCGCGCCTTCACCACCTGTCCGGCTTCGGCTCCGCACGCCGACGTGCTCCAGCCCTGCATGGACAACGCGGTGCGCGGCACCACCGTCGCGACGACGCGCCTCACCGATCGGGGCGACGGCACCTGGGACTACCGGCTCGCCGCGCCGCTGCCGTCGACCTACAGCCCCACGCGCACCCTCTCCATCGCGGCGCAGGCTCGCCGCCAGGGCATCTTCGCCAACGACCCGGCCTCCATCGCCAACACCGTGCTCGACGTCGTCCCCGGCGGCGGCACGCCGGTGCGCGTGATGCCGGTCTCGCAGGCCTCGGGCTGCAACAACTGCCACGGCCAGCTCGCCGCCCACGGCGGGTCGCGCAACGACGTCCGCCTCTGCGTCCGCTGCCACACCGAGGAGCTCACCGACCCGGACACTGGCACGAGCCTCGACTTCCGCACGCTGATCCACAAGATCCACCGCGGCGAGAGGCTGCCGAGCGTCGTCGCCGGCACGCCGTTCCGGGTGACCGGCTTCAACGGATCGGTCCACGACTACTCGCACGTGCGGTACCCGCAGGACCTCCGTAACTGCAACGCCTGCCACAACGAGACGGCGACCGACGCGCCCGACGCGGCCCGCTGGGCCACGCAGCCCACGACCACCATCTGCACCTCGTGCCACGACAACATCTTCCTGGGCACGGGCACTCCCCCGATGGGCACCGTCGCCCACCCCGGCGGCGTGACCTCCGCGGCCGAGTGCGCGACCTGCCACCGTGAGTCGGGCTTCATCGGAACCTACCCGACGGGCGTTCGTACGGCCCACCAGACCACCGAGGCGCGGGCCAACGCGCCCACCATCGCGGCCACCATCCAGAGCGTGACCAACGGCAGGCCGGGGAGCGCGCCCACGGTGAACTTCACCCTCACCGACCGCGCCGGGATGCCCATCACCAACGCGGTGAACCCGCCGCCGGCGACGACCCCCGCGACCATGGCCCTCAACGGCGCCATCACCCGGCTGACGCTCAACCTCAACGGCAGCACCGTGCCGGACTACGGGCTCTTCCCGGTGCTCAACGGCGCCGCGGTCGGCACGACCCCGACCGGCACCCTCGTCCACATGGGCGCCGGACGCTACCAGTACACCTTCCCGGCCACGGCGGCGCTGCCCGCGACCGCGACGGGCACCTGGGCCGTGGGCATCGAGGCGCGTCGGGTCGAGTTCGTGCCCGCGAGCTCCCTGGCCCCCACCGCCAGGCTGATCAACCACGGCGTGTTCAACCCCGTGAGCTACTTCTCGACGAACTCTTCGCCGGTCGTGCCGCGCCGTCGCATCATCGAGTCCAGCCGCTGCAACGCCTGCCACGAGACGGTGAGCGCGCACGGCAACAACCGCCAGAACCCCGAGTACTGCGTGTTCTGCCACAACCCCGCGAGCGTCGACAACCGCCCGCTGACCGCCGGCGGACCGCAGAGCGTCGACTTCCAGGCGATGATCCACCGCATCCACATGGGCGCCAACCTCCCGACCGTCCGCGCCGGTGGACGGGTCTTGTACTGGGGCTCGGCGACGAGCAGCGCGGACTTCAGCACCGTGCAGTTCCCGCGGTCGGTCAGCAACTGCGCCGCCTGCCACGCGACGGGCACCCAGGAGACCCCGCGCACCGCCGCCTGCACCTCGTGCCATGACGACGCGAGCGCCCTCGCTCACGCGCAGATCAACACCACCGCGGGCGGCGTCGAGTCGTGCAACACCTGCCACGGCACGGGGCGGCTGTACTCCGTCACCGCGATGCACCCGGCGAACTGATCCTCCGGCCTCCCTCTCCCCTCCTCCGCCTCCCAGCTCCCTCCCCAGCGACGCCCTCCCCCTCCGGTGCTTGCTGCGCCACCCGCGCAGCAACTGCACCCGCACGTCGGCCGCACCCGTATAAACAGGTTCTTGCGATGTCGGTATGTCGCGTGCAAAGGGCATCCACTGCGTGCGTACTCTCGGCCCTGCAATGATCCTGGTCTTCGTGTCCGCGTCGGCCGCGTTGGGCTGTCATCGCGCCGAGCCTCGGGCTCGCCGGACCCCGCCGCCCTCCGCCACGGTGACCATCGTCCCCCGCACTCCGTCGATCGCGACGTACTCGTGCATGCAGCGGTGCCACACGCGCCTCCCGGCCAACCCGGCGCAGCGCGAGCTGGTGGACTTCCACACCGACAAGCGCCTCGCGCACGGCACCACGCTGACCTGGTGCACGTTCTGCCATCAGGACGACAACCTCGACCGGCTGCGGCTCATCGACGGCAGCCAGGTCTCCTTCGACGACGGCCACCGCGTCTGCTCCCAGTGTCACGCGGAGCGCTATCGCGACTGGACCCGCGGGATCCACGGCGTGACCACCGGCTCGTGGCGCGACGTCGCCCAGCGGCGGAGCTGCACCGCCTGCCACAACCCGCACGACCCCCATCGCACGCAGTTCAATGCCCTGCCGCCGCCCTCGCGCGAGCGTGGCCGGGAGCAGGAGGAACACCATGAGTGAAGATCACCAGAACGACGACGAGCGCGAGGCGGTCGTCGAGGGCGTCGGCAAGGCCCAGGCGAGCCGTCGACGCTTCCTGCAGGTGCTCGGCGCGGCCACGGCCACCGCCGCGACGTCGCAGGCCGATGCCGCGCCGTGGGAGGAGTACTTCCAGCAGCACTACAAGCGCCTCACCGACGAGGACAAGCGAGCGATCTTCGCGAGGCTCGAGGCGGAGGTGCAGGACAAGTACGGCGTGACCGTGCGCATCAACGACCCGAAGCCCATCGACGGCGTCGAGTTCGCGTACGCGCTCAACCTCCAGGCGTGCGTCGGATGCCGCCGCTGCGAGTACGCCTGCGCCCAGGAGAACAACACCTCGCGCAGCCCGGAGATGCACTACATCCGCGTGCTCCAGATGGACAAGGGCTCGCTCGACGTCGAGCGCTCGAACACCACCTACGAGGGCGCCGTGCCGACGCCGGAGCACTACTACCAGCCGGTGCAGTGCCACCAGTGCCGCGACGCGCCCTGCGTGCGCGCGTGCCCCGTCAACGCGACCTGGGCCGAGCCCGACGGCATCGTGGTGGTCGACTACAACTGGTGCATCGGCTGCCGCTACTGCGAGGCCGCGTGCCCGTACTTCGCGCGGCGCTTCAACTACGAAGAGCCCACGGTGCGGCCGTCGGAGATCAACCCCGACCAGGGGTACCTCAGCAACCGGCTGCGCCCGCGCGGGGTCATGGAGAAGTGCACCTACTGCCTGCACCGCACCAGGAAGGGGCTCATGCCCGCGTGCCTCGAGGCGTGCCCCACCGGCTCGCGCAAGTTCGGCAACCTGCTCGATCCCAACAGCGAGGTTCGCCAGGTGATCGAGACCAAGCGCGTCTACATCCTCCATGAGGACGCAGGGACCAACCCGCGCTTCTACTACTACTTCGGGTGAGGGCGTCGATGCGGGACTTCATCGCCTTCGTGAGGTCATCCCTCGGCGCCGTGGTGCACGGGAGCAGCGCGTACTACCGCTGGCTCGCCTTCCTCGGCGTGTGGATGCTGCTCGGCTGCGCGGCAGCGACCTACCAGTTCGCCAACGGGCTCGGCGTGAGCAGCCTCACGGACCAGGTGCCGTGGGGGGTGTACATCGCGAACTTCTCGTTCCTGGTGGGGCTCGCCGCGGCCTCGGTGCTGGTGGTCATTCCGGCCTACGTCTACCGGGACGCCGCGCTCTACGACATCAGCATCCTCGGCGAGCTGCTGGCCGTCGCCGCGATGGTGATGTCCCTCCTCTTCATCGTCGTCGACCTCGGTCACCCGGAGCTGTTCTGGCACCTCCTGCCGATGCTCGGGATCTTGAACTTCCCGCAGTCGATGCTGGCCTGGGACGTGGTGGTCATCAACGGCTACCTCTTCATCAACGCCTACGTCGTCTCGTACCTGCTCTTCTCCAAGTACTGCGGCCGCGTCCCCAACAAGCGCTGGTACTTTCCCGTGCTGCTGCTCGGCGTCGTCTGGGCCGTCGGCATCCACACCATCCCGGCCTTCCTCTACGCCAGCCTCGGCGGCCGGCCCTTCTGGCACTCCGCCGTGCTCGCGCCCCGCTTCCTGGCTTCGGCCTTCGTGTCCGGGCCCTCGCTGCTCATCATCGCCCTCAGCGTGGTGCGCGATCAGATGCACTTCCCCGTACGCGAGGAGGCCCTGCACCGGCTGCGGCAGATCGTCGGCGTCGCGGCGGTGTTCAACCTCTTCCTCACCGTGTCGGAGATCTTCGTGGAGATCTACCCCGGCACCTCGCACTCCGCGTCGATGCGCTACATCCTCGTCGGGCTCCACGGGCACAACCTCCTGGTGCCGTACATCTGGACGGGCATCGCGCTCTCCGTCTTCGCGGCGGTGGTCTTCCTCGCCCGCCCGCTGTACTCGCGCCCGAAGCTGCTCCTCGTCGCCTGCGCCAGCGCCGTCATCGGCGTCTGGATCGAGAAGGGCATGGGCCTCGTGATCCCTGGCTTCATCCCGACCTCGCTCGGCGAGATCGTCGAGTACTCGCCGTCCTTCATCGAGTTCTGCGTCTCCGCAGGCATCTGGGCGATCGGCGCCTTCCTCTACACGCTGATGCTCAAGGTCGCCGTGCCCATCGAGCTCGGCACCCTGCGCCTCCCCGGAGCGCCCCACGAGCGCATCGGCCTCGACCCGGTTCGGGGTGCAGCGTGAGCCCCCGCGCCGTCCTCCTCGCCGCCCTCGCCTGCACGTCGCTCGCGGCCTGTCACCGCGCGCCGCCGCGCCGCCCCCCGGCGATGCGATCGCAGGCCATGGACCTCTCCGCGGTGCCTCCGACCCCCGTCGCGGGCTCCCTCCGGGGACAGGCCTTCCGCACCGTCGAGGCCTGGTACCGCGTCGTCCGTATGCCGGGCCGGGAGCGCGTCGACCTCATCTTCTCCGAAGGCCGCGCCGGTCGGCTGTGCGCCGAGTCCACCCCGGAGCTCGCGCGCCACGTCTGGGTGCGCTTCCCGGGCGTCACGCAGCTCGCGCTCGGAACGCAGCGCATCGACCCCCCCGCGCAGACACCCTTCTCGGTGCACTACGAGTGGGCCGAGCACGACAAGTGGTCCGGTCACGGCGGAGGCTCCGCGGCCATCGCCGTCGAGGCGCTCCCGCCGGGGACCATCGTCGGCCGGGCGAAGATCTGCTTCGGTGACGCCACCCAGAGCTGCGTCGCGGGAGCGTTTCGCGCGCAGGAGTGCCGCAACGAGCTCGACATCGACGGCCCGCGCTCGGGCATCCGCCAGCGGGAAGGAGCACCGGCGCCGTGATGGCTCGGGGAGCGCGCGCGCTCGCGTGGGCAAGGATCGTCGCCGGCACCGCCGCCCTCTGCGCGGCCTGCGCCGAGGTGCGCCCGGTCGCCTCCGTCGCGCCCACCTTCGAGCGCGACGTGCGCCCGACGCTCGAGGCCCGCTGCGGGCAGTGCCACGGCGCGCGTCGCCCCGCCGCGGGATGGAGCGCCAGCCGCTTCACGGACGTCATCGCGTGCGTTCCGGCCTCGACCGACGGAGGCGTCCCCGATGCGGGCGCGTGGCCGTCGCGCCTCGCCGCCGCCCTCGCACGCCCCGATCATCAGGGCCTCCTCGACGACGCGCAGCGAGCCCTCATCGCCCGCTGGATCGCCGGTGGAGCGCCCGCCGCCCGAGGCGCGATGCACCCGCCGGGATTCTCCGATCCCCGCTCGGCGGACTTCCACGCACGCTCGCTGCGCAGCCAGCGCTGGGCGCCGATGCTCGACGCCACGCGCGCCGAGGCCTGCGGCCGCTGTCACGAGGGCTCCCCGACGCGCCCCGCCGGGGTGACCGGCGCGGCCGGCGATGCGCCGTCGTGCACGAGCTGTCACGAGCAGCCCGGCGGCCCGCTCTCCTGCGGCACCTGTCACGGCGACGGTGAGCGCGCCACGCCGCCGCGCGACCCGTGCCTCTTCCCCGGCACCTCCCCCTCCGCAGGCGCCCACGAGGCCCACCTCCGGGCGAGCCCGCTGCACGCGAGCCCCTTCACCTGCGAGACCTGCCACCCGTCCCGCACGGCCGACTTCACCGGGTCCCACGGCGACGGCGTCGTGGACCTCGCCTTCGACGCCGAGCGCGCAGGCGACGGCGGCACCTACGACCCCGCCACGCGCACCTGCACCGTCGGCTGTCACCGCCAGGGCGGCGCCCGCCCGACCCCGGCCTGGAACGAGCCCGGCCCGATGCGCTGCAACGACTGCCACTCGTCGCCTCCGGCGAACCACCCCCGCGGCGAGTGCGTCGCCTGCCACGCCGAGCCCGACGCCACCGGGTCTTCGCTGCGACCGGGCCCGCTCCACCTCAACGCCCGCGTCGACCTCGGCAACGGCAACGGGACCTGCACCGCCTGCCATGGCCGCACCGGCGACACGGACCCTTGGCCCGAGACGGGGAGCCACACCGCGCACCGCGCTCCCTCCGGGGGAGCCCCGGTGGCCTGCGCCACCTGTCACACGGTGCCGGCGCGCACGGAGGACCCTTCGCACTTCGAGGCGGCGCCCCGGGCCGCGGTGCGCCTCACCGGGGCCGCAGGCGCGAGGGGAGCCCGACCGATGTACGACACGACGACGCGCTCGTGCGCGGAGGTGGCCTGCCACGGGGCGGGGCTCGCGGGCACCCGGGCGGATGTTCCGACGTGGGGAGATCCCTCCGGCGTGGCGAGGCGCTGCGGCCAGTGTCACGGCGTCCCGCCCGCGCCGCCGCACACCACGAGGACCGACTGCGCCTCGCTGATCTGTCACGGCGGCGAGGTCGCCCTCAGCCCGTCGGGCCCGGTGATCACCGCGGCCGGCCGGGCGCTGCACCAGAACGGCGTCATCGACTTCGCGGGGGCCGGACCATGAGCCCTCGCGCCCGACGCTTCGCGCGCTCCCTCGCGCTGTCCCTCGGCGTGGCGACGACGCTCGCTCAGGCCCAGACCGCGGGGCAGGAGGACGCCCCCGCGACGATGAGGGTGCGCTTCGACGTGATCTTCCGCGGGGTCCCACGGTACGTGCTCAGCGCGCAGGCCAACCCCGTGAGCGCCGACGACCGCTACTGGCGCACCATCGCGCTCGCGCCGCTGCAGGAGCGCGTCAACCTCGACGCGAGCAACCTCCTCCGCGGCCGCGTGGACGTGCACCTCTCCGCCTGGAACGCCATCGACCTCACGGCCCCGGGGGCCGTCGACGGTCGCGTCGTGGGCGACATCGCCGTGGGCTGGGCCCGCTACCACCGCGGCCCGTGGAGCGTCTGGGCGGGGCGACGCTTCGTCGCGTGGGGAGCGCCCGGCGGGCTGCACGTCGACGGCGTCGGGGCCGAGGTCCGGCTGGCCGAGGCGCTGCGGGTCGAGGCCATCGCGGGTCGACCCGTGACCCCCGTGTACGGCGGCCTGCTCGGCGGGCGCCCTGGCTTCGATGGCGCCACCGGCGCGGGCGGCTTGCGCATCGGGTGGTCCCACCCGGGCGCCCTGTCGGCCTCGGTGTCCTACCTCGAGCAGTGGGCCGCGGGCATCCCCGCGAGGCGCGTGGCCGAGGCGTCCTTCGTGGCCAACCCGCTGCGCTGGCTCGACCTGCGCGGCAGCGTGTCGTGGGACCTCCTCGGGCTCGGGCTGATGCAGGCCGACCTCGACGCGTCGGCCTGGCTGGGCCGCACCGTGGAGCTCGACGTGGGCTACGGGCACCTCGACCCGGCGCTGCTCATCCCCCGCTGGTCGATCCTGAGCGTGTTCGTCACGCGCACCTTCGACGAGGCGAGGGCGCGCCTCTCGTGGCGCATCGTCCCTGCGCTTCAGGTCGGCGCCGAGGGCGCGGCGATCCACTACGACGTCGCGGGCGTCGAGGCCTCCAAGGCAGGGCCCGCCTGGGGCGGCCGCGCGGAGGTGTTCGCCCGGCTGAGCAGCCGCGACCGCCGGGAGAGCCTCGTGGCCATCGCGAGCCGCCGCGACGACGGCGTGCAGCGCATGACCCTGATGCGCCTCGCGGGGTCGTTTCCCCTGGTGCGCGAGGTCTTCGGCGCCATCGAAGGGGCGGTCGCGCTCGACAACGATGATTTCTCCGCGCCGCGCACGTCGTGGTACGGGCGCGTCTCCATGGAGGGCCCCATCGCAGTCGGCTGGCGCCTCGGAGGATCGGTCGACGCCGTGCGCTCTCCCATCGCCACCAGCGAGCTGCGCGGGATGCTCCACCTCACCGCCCGCTACGACCGTCAGACGGGAGCCTCGCGATGAGGTCGCTCCTCCTCGCCGCGCTCTCCTGCGCCCTGCTCGCCTCGTGCAACCGCCCGACCTCCGTCGCGCGCGACCACATCCGCTTCGCGCACGCGCCGCACCTCGCGGCGGGGCTCTCGTGCACCTCCTGCCACGTCAACCCCACGGCCTCGGGCGACGTCGCGCTCCCCACGGAGCAGCGGTGCCGCTCGTGCCACACCCGCCCCGCGCAGCAGCGCTGCGGGTTCTGCCACACCGCCCCGGCGGCGCCCCGGCGCTACGCCCGCGTCGACCGCGAGCTGCGCTTCTCCCACGCGCTCCACGGGCCTCGCGTCGACGGCAACTGCATGACCTGCCACGGCGTCGACGCGGAGACCCGCACGGTGCGCTCCTTCGAGCCGCGCGTCCCCAACATGGACGGCTGCGCCACGCGCTGCCACGGCGGCGACATGCGCGCCCTCAACTGCAGCCGCTGCCACTCCTCGCTGCGCCGGTACTCCATCGAGGAGGTCTCGACGGTGCGCCACGGGCCGGGCTTCGCGCGCCACCACGGGGCCGAGGCCCGGAGCATGGGGGCGACCTGCACCCAGTGCCACGAGCCCACCTTCTGCGCGCGCTGCCACGTCGCGCTCCCGGGCCTCGCCCTCGCGGACCTCGAGCCCATGGCCGTCACCCGGGACTTCGTCCACCGCGGCGACTTCTTCGCTCGCCACCCCGAGGAGTCGCGCTTCAACACCAACACCTGCACCCGCTGCCACGGGGTGAACTTCTGCGACGGCTGCCACCGCGCCTCGGGCATCGGCGGAGGCGTCGGCCCCGCGAGCACGCACCCGCCCGGCTGGCTCAGCCCCTCGTCGCCCAACAACCACGCCCGCGAGGCGCGCCGCAACCTGCTCTCGTGCGCCTCGTGCCACGAGTCCGACGCCACGCAGGTGTGCACCCCGTGCCACCGCGTGGGAGGCGTCGCGCCCAACCCCCACCCGCCAGGCTTCCGCGCGGGCATCGAGCCGCGTCAGCACTCCGTCTGCACCGTCTGCCATGGGGTTTCGCCGTGAGCCCACCGCTGGAGATCGCCCGATGACCGATGACGCCAGGACCGTTCCTGCCCCCGACGCGACGCCCATGGCGCGGCGCACGCTGCTCGACCTCGCCGTGGGCGCGACGGCCAGCGGCGTCGGGCTGCTCGCGCTGCTCCCGGCGGTGCGCTTCGCCACGCCGCCCGCCCAGCCCACCCCCGGGGCCAGCGGCTCGGTCGTCGGGCGTCGCGAGGAGTTCGGCGAGAACTCCGCGAGGGTGGTGAACCTCGACGGCGAGCCGGTGCTGGTCCTCGCGCTCCCCGGCGGAGACTTCCGCGCCTTCGTGGCGCGCTGCACGCACCTGGGCTGCGTCGTCTCCTACAACCCCGCGCGAGAGCAGATCGAGTGCCCCTGCCACGGCGGCCGCTTCGGCTGCGACGGCCGGGTGCTCGCCGGGCCGCCGCCCTCATCCCTGAGAGAACTCCCCGTCGTGGTGCGCCGCGACGAGGTCATGGTGGTGCGAGGCTGATGATGGAACCCCCCGACGAAGCTGCCGATCCGATGCCGATTCGCGCGCTGCTCCGGCGGCTCGCGGGCGTGCACGTCTCTCGCGGCGACGGCCTGACCTTCGTGCTGCTGGCCGCCGTGGCCATGCTGCTGATGGCCGTCGAGGCCGTCACCGGCGTGCTGCTGGCGCTCTACTACCGACCCACCACCGCCGACGCGAACGACTCGGTGCGCTTCGTCGTCACCGAGGTCGAGTACGGCGGCCTCGTGCGCTCGCTGCACTACTGGGGCGCGCAGTCGCTGATCGCGGTGCTCGGCGCCACCGTCGCCTGGGCCGCCCTCCGCCGCGCCTACCGCGCCCCCCACGCGCTCGCCTGGATCAGCGGGATCGCCCTCGCGGTGCTCGCCGTGGCGGAGGCCTTCACCGGCTCGCTGCTCCCGTGGAGCCATCGCAGCGTCGTCGACGCGCAGCTCTCGTCCTCGCTCGCCGCGCAGCTCCCGCTCGTCGGGCCGCTCCTCCGGGGTCTCATGCTGGGCGGCTCGCAGCCCAACGACCTCTCGCTGGTGCGCATCCTCGGCCTTCACGCGGGCGTGCTGCCGATGGTGGCCTCGATCTGCATCGGCGCGCTCTGCCTTCACGCCGCCGGGTGCGCGCCCCGTCATCCCTCCGCTGGGAGCCTCTCCCTCTCTCCCCACGCGGCCCTCCGCGCGGCGGCGCTCGCCGCGGTGGTCGCGATCGCGCTCCTCGCCCTGTCGTCGCTGCTCCCTCCGCACCTGGGAGCCTCCGCGGAGGTGGCGAGGGCCAGCGCCGCGGGGCTGCGGCCGTCGTGGTACCTGGCCTTCGTCCACCAGATGCTGAGCGCGGCGCCGCCGAAGATGATCGGCCTGCCCAGCGCCAGGGTGCTGGTGACCGCGGTGGCGCTCGGCGTCGCGACGCTGGCGCTGTTTCCCCTGTTCGACCGGAGGGCCTCGCGGGCGGGGCAGGTCGCGGTGCTCGTCACGCTGGCTGCCATCGTGGGAGGGACCATCCGTGCGCTTCTCCATTGAGATAGGGCGCCTCCGCGCCGTGCTGGTCGCGCTGGTCGCCGCGCTCTCCCTCGCCGGGTCGAGCGCCTCCGCCCAGGAGACCTGCGTGAGCTGCCACTCCACGCAGCAGGACCTCCGCCTCCGCGACCCCGTCGAGCGGCTGCGAGGGAGCGTCCACGACCTCGCCATGGGCTGCTCCGGGTGCCACGGCGGCCGAGGCAACGAGCCCACCGTGCAGGCCCACGACGTCAGCGTCGGCTTCGTCGCGAGGCCCGATCCGGCCACGGTGGCCGACCGCTGCGGCACCTGCCACGCGGACGCCCGCTTCATCCGGCGCCACCGCGACGACCTGCCCACCGATCAGCTCGCGCTCTTCCACGCCGACTCGCACGGACGCGCCCTCGCGCAGGGCAACCTCGCGGCCCCGTCGTGCCTGGGCTGCCACGGCAGCCACGACGTGCGCGCCCCCAACGACCCCGCGTCGCGCGTCGCTCGCCGGCGCCAGCACGAGACCTGTGGGGGCTGCCACTCGGACCCGGCGCGCATGGCCGGGACGCGCCTCCCCACCAACCAGGCGGCGCTCTGGTCGGAGAGCGTCCACGGGCGCGCGGTGCTCGCTCACGGCAGCAGCTCGGCGCCGACCTGCGCGGGCTGCCACGGCGCGCACGGCGAGTACCGAGAGGCGGGCGGGCCGGAGGGTCGCTGCCGGCACTGCCACGAGGCCGAGGCCGAGGCCTTCGACCGCAGCCCTCACGCGTCGGCGTACCGGCGGCTGGGCTTCTCGGGCTGCGTCGCCTGCCACGGGAGCCACGACGTGCGAGAGGCCGACGGCGCGCTCGGGACGGCCGGCGGCATGGGCGTCTGCCGACGCTGCCACGGCGAGGGCCGAGACTCCGACGGGGTCGCCCGGCGCATCGCGGCGGAGGCCGAGCGGGCGCGGCGCGACCTGGGCCAGGCGAGGGCGGCGGTGCAGGCGATGGAGGCCGCCGGGCTGCGGGTGCCGGCGGTGAAGACGCTGGTGGACGAGGCCGCGCAGGCCGACGTGCGGCTGCGGGTGGCGATGCACGCGCTCGACGAAGGGGTCGCCCGAGAGGCGGCGGCGGCGGTGAGTCGCCCGGCGCAGCGGGCCCGGGAGCTCGCCCGGCACGCCCGGGAGCGCGACGCCAACGGTCGGCGGGCGTGGCTGGTGGCGCTGCCTCCGCTGGCGATCCTCGCGGCGCTGCTGCTGCTCAAGATTCGTCAGATCGACCGCAAGCGGGGCTGAGAGGATCGACGCGTGGGCACCGGAACGAAGAACAGCGAGCGCCGATGGACGGCCTGGAAGGTCCTGGCGGCGGGGCTCGTCCTGGGTTTCCTGGCGGCGCTCTCGACGGTGCTGGTGACCGAGCGCGAGGTGCGCACCTCGCGGGACTACTGCGCGAGCTGCCACCGCGACGCGGCCGCCCACTCCCGCGGTCACTCGACCATCGCCTGCCAGGCCTGTCACCGCTCCAACCTCGCAGAGCGCCTCAGCCTCGGCCTCGCCCGGGTGACCCGCTCGAACCCTCCGAAGCACCACTCCGCCGCCGCGGCGCAGTCCTGCGCGGGCTGCCACTCCGCCTCGACCACGCCGGCCGGGGCCTTCACCACCACGCCCGGCCACGTCGCCCACGCCCGCGGCGCCCAGGCGGTGTCGTGCGTGCGCTGCCACGGCGCCTCGCTCCACGACCGCCCCCGCCGTGAGGAGTCCTGCGGCAGCTGCCACGCCGCCGTGCCGATGCGCTCCGAGCCGCGCGACGAGGCCTCGTGCGTGCGCTGCCACGAGTTCTCCGCCGACCCCGCCTCCTCCGAGGCCGCCATCCGGCTGGGCGTGCGCGGCGGCGCCCCGAGGGTCGACGCCTCCCGCGTCCACGGCGGGGTCGACTGCCGCCAGTGCCACAACCCCCACCGCGCGGCCGACGACCCCGCGGCCCCCGCCGCGGTGAACTGCACCAGCTGCCACCGTGGCGAGATCGCCACGCAGGTCGCCGCGGGCCCGGAGGGTCACCGCACCTGCCTCGGCTGCCACGCCGTGCACGCCGACCGCCGCGCGGGCGTCCCGCAGTGCGACCGCTGCCACCTCGCTCCCGAGCGGGCGAGCGCCCCAGGGGCCACCGCCCTCCGCAACTGGCTCACCCGCCCCGACGCCCGCCCCCCCGCGGTGCCCGACGCCGCGGCCCAGGCCGCTGCGGCGACCCCGGCCAACCCGACGTTCACGCACGGCGGCCGCTGCGCGAGCTGCCACCGCCCGCACACCTGGGTCGCGCAGCCGACCGACTGCCGCGGCTGCCACGCCCCCCAGGCCTCGACGCTCGCCCTAGAGACGCCGCACGGCCGCGCGGGCTGCGTCGGCTGCCACGACCCGCACGGGCCTCGGCCCGACAGCACCTCCTGCGCGACCTGCCACTCCCGCGAGTCGCGCCTCGTCCACAGCGCGCCGCCGGAGCCGCACCGCGCCTGCCTCTCCTGTCACCAGCCCCACGACCCCGTGAGGCCCACCGCCGCCGTGGCCTGCGCGAGCTGCCACGAGACCCAGCGCGACCGCGTCGCCAACGGCCCCGCGGCGCACGTCGACTGCGCCTCCTGCCACGCGCCCCACGGCCCGCCGCGGGCCTCCACGCCCGGCACCTGCGCGACCTGCCACGCTCCGGTGACCGCCTGGTTCGCCGCCAACGCGCAGCCCGCCCAGCACCGCTGCGAGGGCTGCCACGCCGACCACGATTTCTCTCCCCTGAGCGCCCGCGCCTCGTGCCAGCGCTGCCACCAGGAGCTCGCCTCGCACCGAGGGTCGCACCGCGGGGAGTGCGTGACGTGCCACTCGCCGCACGCGCCGGTCCCGCAGCGGCCGCTCGCCGACTGCCGGAGCTGCCACACCGCGACGCGCGTCGGCGGCCCTCCCGCGATGCAGGCCGGCCACCAGCGCTGCGACGGCTGCCACCGCCCCCACGAGGCCAGCGCCCGGGCGGCCTCGCAGTGCGCGACCTGCCACCGCCCTCAGGCGCAGACCGCGCCCTCGTGGCCCGCCGGGAGCCCCCACGCGGGAGCCTGCGTGCAGTGCCACTCGCCGCACCGCACCGAGGCGGCCTTCCCGGCCTGCGGGAGCTGCCACGCGGCGCAGGCGACCACGGCGCACACCGGTCGACACGAGCGCTGCGTGATGTGCCACGCGCCTCACCGCGAGCGCCCGGCCGGCGGCGGCGCCGCGTGGTGGACCCGGTGCGCCGACTGCCACCGCACCGAGGCCGCGGCCGCGGCGGCGCCGACGACGTCGAGCACGCACCGCAACTGCGCCAACTGCCACCAGCGGCCGCAGCTCAGGCCCCCGACCTGCCTCTCCTGCCACAGCGCGATCCCGACGCAGCTGATGCACGCCGTGCCGCAGCACGGGAGGTGCACCGCGTGCCACGAGAGCCACGGCAACGCCCCCCCGACGAGGCCGCGCTGCCTCGCGTGTCACACCGATCGCGCGCAGCACTTCCCCGACGCGCTGACCTGCCAGACCTGCCACCCCTTCGCGACCGGAGCGCATCGGCCATGAAGTACGACGCCTCCACCCGCACGCTGCAATTCACGAGCGATCAGGAGGTCGACCGCTTTCACGCGGAGGTCACGGCGCTGCTGCGGGAGGCGGTGAGCGCGGCCTCGCACATCGGCGACGCCAAGGCGGGCAAGCTCGCCGCGCAGGCGGTGTTCAGGGACTTCGCCAGCGTGATGCGGGCGCTCAACGTGCTGCGTCGCCACCTCGACCGCTCCGCGGGGGAGAACGATCCTCCCCCTCCGACGGAGGAGGGCCCCGTGGGCGACGGCTCCGAGGGCTGACCCTACCGCCGCCCCTGCAGCACCACGCTCGACGAGGTCGCCCCGCTCACCCGGTAGGTCTTTCCCCCCTCGGCCATGGTGGTGCCGTCGCGGAAGCTCCACACCCGCACCCGAGCGTCCATCGTGCGGAAGTTCGCCTGCGCGATGAGCGCCTGCGGGACCCTCACCCGCCCCGCCGTCCTCGCCACGCACACGATGGTCGGCGTGCTCGCAGGGTTCGTCGCCCCTTCGGGCTCGATGCGCACCAGGGCGCTCGTCGCGTCGGCGCTGCTCCACTGCACGTCGAGGTCCCCCGAGGCGGGCCAGGTCGCCACCGCCAGCGTCGAGGGCGCCGTGATGGTCACCCCCGTCGGCAGCAGCGCCGTGCCCGCGAGGTCGGTCACCACGTCGCCCATCACCCCCTCGTCGAGGCTGCCCACCAGCGCGCTGCGGTCGCTGCTCAGCGTCCCGCAGCCGGTGAGCACGGTCTCGTAGCGCACCGTCGCGCCCGCCGAGGGGCACAGCCCGACGGTCTGCGAGAGCGAGCCCGCGGCGACGGTGATCGCCCCGGCGCACACCCAGCGCATCCGCTGGAAGTCGACCTCCGGGGCGCTCGCGTAGAAGCGGCAGTCGGCCTCCGCGTCGAAGCCGGCGGGCACCACCGCCGAGGCCACCGGGGCGTCGAAGAGCACCGTGGAGAGCCCGCAGCGCGTCACGTCGCGGGTCGTCCCGGTGCGGTCCTCGCGAAACACCACGATGGAGCGCACCGCGTCGCCCGCCGCCACCCGCTCGGGAACCGGCGGCCGCTGCGTCAGCGCGTACCCGCTGCCCACCCCCGAGGGCGTCGCGTCGTCGCCCCCGCAGCCCAGGGCCATCACCGCCATCACCGCCGCCGCCCCACGCACGCTACGCATCACGCCTGCTCCTCGTCGTCGTCTGCCGCGCCCGGCCGCCGGATGCCGAGCGACCGCATCTTCTTGTAGAAATGGCTGCGCTCCAGCCCGAGGTCACGCGCCGCGTGCGTGGCGTTGCCCTTGTGGTGCTCCAGCGACCGCAGGATCAGGTCGCGCTCGGCCGAGTCGAGCATGTCCTTCAAGGGCGTGCCGGGGGTGTAGACCCCGTCGCGACCGCCCGCCCCTCCGGTGGCCCCGTCGATGCTGCCAGGAGGCAGGGCCTCGCGCAGGTCGTCCTCGTCGATGACCTCGCGCTCGGTGACGATCACCAGCCGGTCGACGAGGTTCTTCAGCTCGCGCACGTTGCCCGGGAAGCGGTAGCGCAGCAGGAGGTTCATCGCCCCCTGGGTGAGCCGCTTCAGCGCGCGGTCGTTGGCCTCGCACGAGGCCGGGAGGAAGTGCTCCACCAGCGCGGGGATGTCCTCCTTGCGCTCCCTCAGCGCCGGAACCCTGATGGGCACCACGTTGAGCCGGTCATAGAGGTCCGCCCGGAAGCGCCCCGCGGCGGCGTCGGCCACCAGGTCGCGGTTGGTGGCGGCCACCACGCGCACGTCGACCTTGATGGTCTGCGCCCCGCCCACGCGCTCGACCTCGCCCTCCTGCAGCACCCGCAGCAGCTTGGCCTGCATGGCCGCGGGCATGTCCCCCACCTCGTCGAGGAAGAGCGTCGAGCCGCTCGCCCGCTCGAAGCGACCCTTGCGCATCTTCACCGCGCCGGTAAACGCCCCCGCCTCGTGGCCGAAGAGCTCGCTCTCGATCAGCTCCTGCGGAACCGCCGCGCAGTTGAGCTTCTCCATCTCCTGCTTCGCGCGCCGCGAGCCCTCGTGGATGGCCCTCGCCACCAGCTCCTTGCCGGTGCCCCGCTCGCCGGTGATGAGCACCGGGGCCACCGCCGACGCCGCGCGCGCCACCACCCGCCGCAGCTCCCGCATCGCGGCCCCGTCGCCCAGCAGCGCGCTCGTCGACCCGAGGGCCTTCTCCAGCGCCAGCACCCGGCCCTTGAGCGCGGTGACCTCCAGCGCGTGCTCCAGCGTCAGCAGGAGCTTCTCCGTCGACAGCGGCTTCTCGAGGAAGTCCCTCGCCCCGAGCCTCGTGGCCTGCACCGCGGTCTCGATGGTGCCGTGGCCGCTCATCATCACCACCGGCGTGTCGAGCCCCTGGGAGCGCGCTCGCTGCAGCACCTCCAGGCCCCCGATCTTCGGGAGCTGCACGTCCAGCAGCACCACGTCGTAGCTGCGGGTGCCGAGGCGCTCTAGCGCCGCCGCGCCGTCCTCCGCGGTCTCCACCTCGTAGCCCTCCGCCCGCAGCGCCGTCCTCACGGTGCGCAGGATGTTGGGCTCATCGTCGACCACCAGCACCGTCGCTCGCGCCATGGATCCGGCACGATACACCGTCCCCCCCGGCGTGATAGCTTCGCCGCCCGTGGACGACGCCTCGCACGCCGACCCATCGCCCCCCGACGCGCCGCCCGAGGCGACGCCCGAGGTGACGCCCGAGGCCTCCGCCGCGGTCACCGTCGCGCCGACGGAGGTGATCCTCGAGCTGCCCGCCACGCCCGGCGAGCTGCGCCCCTCGCTCATCGACCGCCCGGTGGAGCCGGTACCCGGCGTGGAGCCCGACGGCCTCGACGCCCTCGACGCGCCGCTGGTCGCGCCCGCCCCGAGCTCCCTCGACACCCTCCGCGAGGAGGCCCTGCGCCACCTTCGGCAGGAGGGCTCCTGGCGCTTCGCGCTGCGCGCCCTCGGGGTCGTGCTCGGTGTACTCCTGGCCCTGCGGCTGGCCTTCGACGACGCCCTCCCTCGGCTGCTGATGGTGGCCGCGGGCGGCGCGCTGGGCCTCGCGCTCGCGGTGCTGCTGCTGCACCACCTCAACGAGACCCGCCGGCAGGAGAACCTCCTCGCCGCCCTCACCCAGCTCACCAACGTCGCGAGGGAGCACCCCTCGCAGGTGCCCTTCCTCGCGCCGCACCTGGAGGCCCTGCTCACCTCGCTGCGCGCCAACGCGCCGGTGTGGCCCTCGTCACGCCCGCCCGACGCGCTCTCCCGGGTGCTCACCCGCGCCTTCGCGGAGACCGCCCCGCCGCCCGAGCCGTAGCGCCACCCGCCCGATGCCCACTGCCAGGCCGCCCCGGGAAGAATCCCCTCCCGCCGTCGTTGCTCCTCCGCCGATGCGTCGATGGCTGCGTTCGTGGCGATGGATCCTCTGCGCCCTGCTCTCCGGCGGCGCCACGCTGGCGGCCGAGGTGATGGGCGCCCGGCTGCTTCGCTCGATGCTGGGCAGCACCTCGCTGGCGCAGACCGCGGCCGTGTCGGGCGTGCTGCTGGGCCTCGGGCTGGGCGCCTCGATCGCCGGTCGTGAGCTCACCCGCGGCGCCATCACCCCTCGTCGGCTGCTGGTGATCTCCCACCTGGTGCTGGCGGCCTTCGCGGCCCTGGCGCCCACGCTGGCGCACTCGCTGGCCGCCCCCATCGCGCGGCTGCTGGTGGGCTCCGACATGGTCTCTCCGCTGCTGGGCAACACGCTGCGGGCGCTGGTGGGCCTCGGGTCGACGGTGCTCCCGGGCGCCCTCTCGGGCAGCGCCTTCCCCGCGCTGGTGATGGCCGGCGGGTGGCGAGGCGGCGAGGGCACCGCCCGGGTCGGCGCCGCCAACTCCCTGGGCGCTGCGGGTGCGGCCTCGCTCGCGACCTTCGTGCTGGCCCCCAGCGTCGGCGTCTCCTGGACCGTGCGCCTCGCGGGCCTCGCCTTCGCCGCGGTGGCGGCGGTGGCCTGGGCATCGTCACCCGCCCCTCGCGGCGTAGGGGCGGGGCATGCCCCGTCCGCAGTGAGCGAGCCGGTCCACGCCGATGAAGGGAGGGGGGGGAGGTCGACCCTCCTGGGCCTCGCGCTGGTGGGCCTCGCCTCCACCGCGTGGCAGCTCACCCTTACCCGGCTGGGTATTCTCGCCTTCGGTCCCAGCGCCTTCGCCCTCACCGCGGCGCTCTCGGCGCACGTGATCTCGCTCTTCCTCGGCGAGGCCGCCGCCGCCGCCTGGATCGCCCGGCGCCCCGACACCTCCGCCCCCGACGCCCTCTCGTCGCTGTGCCGCCTCGGCGCCCTCGGTGCCGCGCTGGCGCTGCCCATCGCGCTCGCCCTGCCGAAGATGTCCATGCACCTTCTGGCGGGCGGGGCCCCGTCGACCTTCACGCTCTGGTCGTCGGCGATGGCCTGCGTGCTGGCGGCGACGCTCCCGCTGGTGGCCTTCGTCGGTGCGGCGCTGGCGCAGGGGGCGCGCGCCCTGGAGGCGCAGGGTCGCTCCGCCGCGCAGGCCAACGGGGCGGTGCTCCTGGCGACCAGCGTGGGCAACGGCGTGGGGGCGTGGGCGATCTCCTTCGGGGCGCTCCCTCTCTTGCGCCTTGAAGGGACGCTCGCCCTCTCGGCGCTGGCGATGCTGCTCGCGGGCTCGCTGATCGCCCGGCGCGCGTGGTGGCGAGAGCTCGCCTGGGCGGCGCTTGCGCTGGCGGGCATCGCGCCGACCCTGCGCGACGCGAGGGCCAACCCGGCCGCGCTGCTCACGGGTCCCTTCCTCTACGCGGGCGCGGAGGACCTGGAGCTGGGCCGGGTGCGCTGGCGGCGCGACGGCCGGGAGGCCACGGTGGCGGTGCGCTACGACGACACCGGCGGCGTGCTGCTGCAGATCGACGGCAAGGTCGACGCGACCAGCGAGGGCGACGCGACGACGCAGACCGTGGTGGGGCTCGTCCCGACTGCGATGGCGCGCAGCGTGGGGACGGCGCTGGTGGTGGGCCTCGGCAGCGGGATGACCGCGGACGCGGTGCGCAGCGTGCCGGGGGTGCGCTCGGTGACGGTGCTGGAGCTGCTCCCGGAGGTGGTGATCGCCGCGCGGGGGGACTTCGCCCGGAGCAACCACCGGGTGCTCTACGACCCGAGGGTGCGGGCGCGGGCGGCCGACGCGGCGCAGTGGCTGCGGGGCAGCGCGGAGACCTACGACACCATCGTGAGCGAGCCCTCCAACCCGTGGGTGGCGGGGATGAGCGAGCTCTTCACGGAGGAGTTCTTCACGGCGGCCAAGGCGAGGCTGCGGCCCGGCGGGGTGATGGGCGCGTGGTTTCACGCGTACAGCACCGACGGCGCGACGGTGGCCTCGGTGGTGGAGACCTTCCGGCGGGTGTTCCCACGCAGCGCGCTGGTGGAGGTGAGCGCGGGGCAGGACTACCTGCTGGTGGGCGCCAACGAGCCCTACCAGCTCGACCTCGACGCCTTCTTCGCGAGGGTCGAGGCGCCGGAGTCGAGGCGCCGGGCCGAGCGCGCGGGCATCGACGGGAGGGCGGCGTGGATGGCCCGCTTCCTCGCCGGTCCGCGCGGGGTGGCGGCGGTGGGCGAGGGGGCGGAGGTGCTCTCCGCGCGCGACCTGGTGCTGGAGTTTCGCGCCCCGTCGCTGCTCTACCGAGACGCCACGGCGGAGATCTTCGCGCGCTTCGCCCGGGTGCAGGACCTCCCCCTCGCGGGCCTCGTCCTCGACGCCTCCCCGGGCGGAACCTGGCTGCGCACGCTCGACGAGAGCGAGCCGATGCGCGAGGCGGGGGCGCACCTCCGGTCGATGGTGCTGGCCGATCGGGCGGGGGAGATCAGCCGTGCGATCCGCGAGGGCGAGCTCGCGGCGGGGCTGGTTCCGACGGATGAGCTGCACCGCACCCGGGTCGCACGGCTGTACCTTCAGCGGGCGACGCTCCGACGTCGGGGCCATGATCCTGGCGGGGCGGAGGCCGACCTCACCGAGGCCCTCGCGCTGCGGCCGCAGGTGTCCGAGCGCTTCCGGGCGCTGGTGGCGCTGGGCGACCTGGCCAACCGTCGGCGCGACGGCTCCCGGGCGTGGACTCGCTTCTCCGAGGCGCTCGACATCGCGCGCGCGGCGGGCCAGCCCGCGCCGGAGCTTCACGTGCGGCGGGCCGAGGCGCTGGCGATCATCGGGGCCCCGGCGGAGGCGGCGAGGGAGCTGGAGATCGCCATCCGGGAGACGACCGACCCCGCGAGGCGGATGCAACTGCGGCGGCTGCTGCAGGGCGGGCGGTGAGCTGAGCGGGGAAGAGGGCGGTCACCACGCCCAGAGGGTCGCGAGCGCGAGCTCGATGGCGTCGAAGGGCTCGGCGCGTACGACGGCGTCTCCGCTCGCGCTCAGCACCAGCAGCCACCCCTCGGGGGTGCGTCGAAACACCTCGATGCCCTGCGCCTCGGGGTCGACCATCCAGGCGTGCCCGACGCCATGGCGGAAGTACATCGGCATCTTCTTGAAGCGATCGTGGCGCTGCGTCGACGGCGACCTGACCTCGCACACCCAGTCCGGAACCACGTCGATCGTCGCGGTGTCGGGCATCGACGGAAGACGCTCGCGGCGCCACCCGGCGAGGTCGGGAACGACGAGGTCGGGTCGTGCGCCGAGGCTCAGCTCGGGCTCCGGGAGGATGATCCAGCCGCCTGGTCCGCCGCGGCCCCAGCGGAACGCCGGGGAGAGCGACTGGTCGACGATGGACGCCGCGCTCGCGTGCCGCGGCGCCGGGCGGGGCATCGTGGAGAGCTCGCCGTCGATGACCTCCGCGACGACGTTCTCCGGGGCGTTGCGCCAGGCGTCGACGACCTCGACGGGGAGGTTGGGGTACTCCGGGTCGAGGACTCTCGCGGGGTCGGACGCCATGGCCGACGGTACCATGCGAGCTCCCTCCCTCCCTGATGCGCTCGACCCGCTTCTGGAGCACCCTCATGGGCGCCATGAAGAGACCCTTCCGTTGCCTGGTCCTCGGCGCTGCTGGTCGCGACTTCCACGACGCCCAGCGCTTCTTCCGCGACGAGCCCCGCTTCGAGCTGCTGGCCTTCACCGCGGCGCAGATCCCCTCCATCGACGCGCGCTCCTTCCCTGGCGCCTTCATCGGCTACCCCGCGGACATCCCAGTGCACCCCGAGCGCGAGCTCGAGTCCCTCGTCCGCGAGCTCGACATCGACGTCGTGCTGCTCTCCTACAGCGACCTCGCCCACGAGGACGTCATGCACCTCGCCTCGCGCGCCCAGTCCGCGGGCGCGTCCTTCATGCTCCTCGGGCCGCGTCACACCGAGCTCCGCTCGACGCGCCCGGTCGTCGCGGTCACGGCCGTTCGCACCGGCGTCGGCAAGAGCTCGCTCACCCAGCACCTCGCCGAGCACCTTCGCGACCGCGGCGTGCGCGCGGCGGTGCTCCGCCACCCGATGCCCTACGGCGACCTTCGGCGGCAGCGCGTGCAGCGCCTCGCCACCTGGGCCGACCTCGACGCCGCCGGGTGCACCGTCGAGGAGCGCGAGGAGTACGTCCCCTACATCGAGCGCTCCCTCGTGATCTGGGCGGGCGTGGACTACGAGGCCGTCCTCCGCGCCGCCGAGTCCGAGGCCGAGGTGGTGCTCTGGGACGGCGGCAACAACGACTCGCCCTTCGTCCGCCCCGACCTGCTCATCACCCTGGTCGACCCGCTGCGGCCCGGCCACGAGACCCGCTACTACCCCGGCGAGACCAACCTCCGCCGCGCCGACATCCTGGTCGCCACCAAGGTGCGCGCGGCCCGCCCCGAAGACCTCGCCGCCGTGAAGGCCCGCTCCCTCGCCCTCAACCCCCGCGCCCAATGGGTGGAGGCCGACCTGCACATCGAGGTCGATGATCCCGAGCGCATCCGGGGCCGCCGCGTGCTGGTCGTCGAGGACGGCCCCACCACCACCCACGGCGGCATGACCTTCGGCGCCGCCACCCTCGCCGCGAGGAAGTACGGCGCAGGCTCCATCGTCGACCCGAGGGAGCACGCCGTCGGATCGATCGCCGCCACGCTCGCCGCGTACCCCGCCCTCCAGGGGGTGCTCCCCGCGCTGGGCTACACGGAGTCCCAGCGCGCCGACCTCGCCGCGACCATCGCCGCCTCCGGGGCCGACCTGGTCCTCGACGGGAGCCCCGCCCGCATCGACCGCGCGGTCGACGTGCGCATCCCCGTGGTGCGGGTGCGCTACCGCTTCGAGCAGCTCGCGGGCCCCCCCCTGCTGGAGCTCGTCGACCGCGCCATCGCTTCCGCCTCGGAGGCGTCGCGATGACCGCCGCTGGAGACCGCACGCGTGCCTTCATCGCCGAGGCCGAGGCCCACGGCGCCCGCAACTACGCCCCGCTCCCGGTGGTGCTCTCTCGCGGCGAGGGCTGCTTCGTCTGGGATGTCGAGGGTCGTCGCTACTTCGACTTCCTGAGCGCGTACTCGGCGCTCAACCAGGGCCACAACCACCCTCGCATCGTCGAGGCCCTGGTCGCCCAGGCGCGCACGCTCGCGCTCACCTCCCGCGCCTTCCACAACGACCGCATGGGCGCGATGCTCGCCCGCCTCTCGGCGGTGACCGGCTTCGAGCGGGTGCTGCCCATGAACTCCGGCGCCGAGGCGGTGGAGACGGCGCTCAAGGCGATGCGCCGCTGGGGCTACGAGAAGCGGGCGATCCCCGATGGCGAGGCGAAGGTGATCGTCGCGGAGGGCAACTTCCACGGCCGCACCATCACCATGGTCAGCCTGTCGACGGACCCTTCGAGCTACCGCGGATACGGGCCGCACACGCCGGGCTTCGTGAAGGTTCCCTTCGGCGACGCGGAGGCCATCGAGCGGGCCATCGACGAGCGCACCGCGGGGGTGCTGATCGAGCCCATCCAGGGCGAGGCCGGGGTGCTCATCCCGCCCGACGGCTACCTCCGCCGGGTGCGGGAGATCTGCACCCGAAAGGGGGTGGCGCTGTGCCTCGACGAGATCCAGACGGGCCTCGGTCGCACGGGTCGGATGTTCGCGTGGCAGCACGAGGACGCCCGCCCCGACGCCATCACCCTGGGCAAGGCCCTCTCCGGCGGGCTGTACCCCGTGTCGGCCTTCTGCGCCGACCCCTGGCTGATGGACGTCTTCACGCCCGGAACCCACGGCTCGACCTACGGCGGCAACCCCCTCGCGGCGGCGGTGGCCATCGCCGCCCTCGACGTGATCGAGTCCGAGGGCCTCGCCGAGCGGGCCGCGACCCTCGGCGCCCACGCGCTCGCCCGGATGCGCTCGGCGGTCGTGGGACCCAACGTGCGCGACGTGCGAGGGCGGGGGCTGCTGCTGGCGGTGGAGTTCTTCGCTCCCTGCGCGCACGAGGCCTGCGAGGAGCTGCTGGCCGCGGGCGTGCTCGCCAAGGACACCCACGACGTGGTGGTGCGCCTCGCGCCTCCGCTGGTGATCTCGAGAGAGCAGCTCGACGAGGCGCTCGACCTCATCCTCCCGACGCTGGCCCGGCTGGGACAGCGGCACCCGTGATAAGCCTCGTGGCCCATGAGCAGCCACGACGTTGACCTCTTCGTAATCGGCGCCGGATCGGGCGGGGTGCGCGGCGCTCGCATCGCGGCCTCGCTGGGCGCGCGCGTCGCCGTCGCCGAGGAGCGCTTCCTCGGAGGCACCTGCGTCAACGTCGGGTGCATCCCCAAGAAGCTCTTCTCCTACGGCGCCCACGCGCGAGACGACATCGAGGACGCCCGCGCCTACGGCTGGGACGTGGCCGAGCCCACCCTCGACTGGCCCCGGCTCATCACCAACAAGGACCGCGAGATCGCCCGCCTCAACGGCGTCTACCAGCGCCTGCTGGAGGGTCGCGGCGTCGCGGTGATGCTCGGCCGCGCCACCCTCGAGGACGCGCACACCGTGGCCGTCACCGCGCCCGACGGGACGGTCACCCGCCGCACCGCGGAGCACATCCTCGTCGCCACGGGCGGATCACCCGTGCGCCCGAGCTTCCCCGGCGCCGAGCTGGCGATGGTGTCCGACGAGGTGTTCTACCTGCCGAAGCGCCCCGACCGGCTGCTGGTCATCGGCGGCGGGTACATCGCCGTGGAGATGGCGGGCATCTTCCGGGGCTACGGCGCGCAGGTGACGCTGGCCTACCGCGGGGCGCTCTTCCTCCGGGGCTTCGACCGCGACGTGCGCACCCACCTCGACGCGGAGATGCGGCACCGCGGGGTCGACCTTCGCTTCCACACCGACGTGGCCTCGCTCACCCGCCGCCCCGACGGGGCCATCGACGCGGTGCTCACCACCGGAGAGACCCTCGTCGTCGACGCGGTGCTGGCCGCCATCGGCCGCGCCCCCAACGCGAGGGGCCTGGGGCTCGAGGCCGCTGGAGTCGAGCTCGACGAGCGCGGCGCGGTGCGGGTCGACGGGCGCTTCCGCACCTCGGCGCGGTCGATCTACGCCGTGGGGGACGTCATCGACCGGGTGCAGCTCACCCCGGTGGCGCTCGCCGAGGCGATGATCGTCGCCCACAACCTCTTCGGCGAAGCGAAGCGCACCCCGGACTACGAGTTCATCCCCTCGGCGGTGTTCTCGACCCCGCCGGTGGGCACCGTCGGCCTCACCGAGGACGAAGCCCGCGCCGAGGCGCTGGCCCGAGGCGGCGCGGTGGACATCTACCGCTCCACCTTCACGCCGCTGAAGCACACGCTCACCGGGCGCCGGGAGAAGACCCTGATGAAGCTGGTGGTGGAGCGCGACACCGACCGCGTGGTGGGCGTGCACGTGGTCGGCCCCGACGCGGGAGAGATCGTGCAGGGCTTCGCGGTGGCGCTGAAGCTCGGCGCTACCAAGGCCCAGCTCGACGGGACCATCGGCATCCACCCGACGGCCGCCGAGGAGCTGGTGACGATGCGAGAGCGCTGCCCCGACCCCGACCACGCGGTCTCGGTGGACCACCTCGCCCAGGGCGCCGCGCCCCACCGGGGGATCGTGCAGCACCGCTGGGAAGACAGCGAAGCGTAGACCTTAGAGCGACGTGCAGCCGTGCGTGCGGAGGTACTGCCGGCGGGCGGCGTCGTCGGTGATCACGCCGTAGTCATGGGCGGTGGTCGCCTCGCACTCGCGCTCCAGCGAGGGGTCTCCCTGGGCGCGGTTGTGGCAGTAGGTGTCGATCGACGAGCGGCACTGCTCCCAGAGCGGGCGCGCCGCGGCGGGGATGTCGTTCTGGGCGCTCTGCGCACCGGAGCAACCGACCAGGACCACCAACGACAGGAAGACTGTTCGCATCATGGTCGACGACATAGGTCTCGACCCTGGGGGTGTCGATGGCCCTTCTTTCAGGGCAGGCGCCGAGAAGACAGGAAGGCCCACGCGTCGAGCGCGAAGGTCTCGGGCATCACGTGGCCGTCGCCGTTGCGCAGCACGACCGTAGTGGCCGCCCCGGCCCCGGCCATGCGCTCGGCGAGGGCGCAGGTGTACTGCACCGACACCAGCGGGTCGCGCGTGCCGTGGGTGAGGTAGGCCGGCGGGATGCGCCCGCTCGTGGGGATGGGGCCCGGCAGGTCGGGCCCGCTGCAGCCGCACCAGCCCGACTGGGTGCGCAGCGCCGCGCAGGTGGAGCCGCTGCCCTGAAACCTGCAGCCGCGCGTGGTGCTGCAGCGCACGAGGCCCGCGGAGCTCACCGCGAAGCCCGCGATGCGAGTGGAGAGCTGCGTGGCCACGAGCTCGGCGAAGAAGCCGCCGTTGGAGTGGCCGATGGCGTAGATGCGCCGCGGGTCGATGCCGAAGCGGCGCTGCGCCTCGACGATGATCGCGCGCGTCAGCAGGAGGTCGGGGTTGGCGCCGGGGCTCACGCCGGAGGTCTGCCAGTAGGTCTCCTCGGTCGCATGGTCCCAGTCGCCGCGGGGCATCCAGCGAGAGTCGGGGGCGATGAACACCGCGCCGCTGCGGTCGGCCATCGCCCTCGCCGAGGACTCGTCGAGCATCACGTCGCCCGACCCGTTGGTGCCATGAAAGGCCAGCACCAGCGCCGGGGCGCTCGGTCGCGTGGAGGGCACGTACACCGTCACGTCGCGGGCCTCGCCGGCGACGCGCAGCTGCGCGCGGGACCGCCCGTTGCGCACGGCGAAGCTCCCCGTGTAGCTGACCGCGTCGGCCGCTATCGGCGCGCTGATGACCGGGCCCGCGTCCCTCACTCCAGCGTCCACGGTTCCTGCCTCCCTCACCCCCGAGTCACGTACGCCGGAGTCACGCACTCCGGAGTCTCGCACTCCCGAGTCCGTCGTCACGGCGGCGCTCATCGGCTGGCAGGGCACGTAGCCCTCCTCCGCGTAGCAGTCGTTGTCGCGGTCGCAGAAGCAGTTGGCGTTGCCCGGCCAGCACTGCCGGATCTGCCCCGCGGCGTTGCGCGGGTTGCCCGACTCGTCCCGCCGCACGAGCTCGGGGCAGGCCCGCAGCTCCTGCTCGACGGAGTCGTTCTCGGTCACGGCGCAGCCCGCGACACCTACGACGAACCCTGCACCCCACAAGAGCTTCTTCACGAGGGCTCCTGCGTACGGCGATGCGCTCTCGCCGTCAACGGCGTCGGGACTGAGGTGATGGAGGGAGGGGGAAGAGATCGGAGGGGAGAGAGGCGCGGCTACTTCTTGAACGTCGTCTCGGCGCCCACGTCGAGGGCGTCGACGATGGCCATGATCACGGCGTCCACGGGGCGGTCTTTCGTGGCCTCGGTCTGCCGCGCGGAGCTTCCCGCGGCGACCAGGACCACCTCGCCGACGCCGGCGCCCACGGCGTCGGCGGCGACCAGCGGCGCGCCCGTCGGGTCGCCGTGGACGTCACAGCCGCGCACCACCAGCAGCTTGAGCCCGTCGAGGGTGGGCTCCTTGCGGCTGGCGACGAGCGTTCCGGTGACGCGCGCGATGAGCATCGGCTCAGCCCGCCGCGTTGGTGGGCTTCGCCGCGCCGCGCCCGAGCGGCAGGATCTCGTCGATGTTGGCGTGCGGCCTCGGGATGATGAGCACGCTCACCATCTCGCCGATGCGCTCGGCCTCGCGCTGCCCCGCCTCGGTGGCGGCCTTCACGGCCGCGACGTCGCCGCGGACGACCACGGAGGTGTATCCCCCGCCGACCTTCTCATAGCCGACGAGTTGCACCCGCGCGGCCTTCACCATCGCGTCAGCGGCCTGCACCGCCGCCGCAAAACCCTTGGTCTCGATGATACCCAGCGCGTCGCTCATTGGATGGTTTCCTTCTCTACGGACGGTTGTCAGCGGTCGAGCCGCGTTTCCTGCTTCTTGCCCCGGACGCTCGACAGCGCGGCCCGTGCCGCCTCGGCTGCCGCGTCGATCTCCGCCTCGGAGCCCGAAAGGTAGAGCCTGCCGAACGCTCCGTAAGGCTGGATGTGCACCAGCTTCACGTTGGCGGCCTTCTCGGCCTCGTTGGCGGCCAGCACGATGTACCCGGCGGGGTCGGTCTCGAGGATGAGCAGCGACTCACCCGGCAGGATCATCATGCCCGAGGAGCTGCGGTTGATGATCTGGGCCTGGTAGGCCTCGATGCCGCGCAGCACCTGGTTGGTGGGGAGGTTGGGGGCGAGTCGGTCTTCCTCCTTGAGGTCGAGCGACTCGAGGATGGCGCGGCCCGCGTCCATGACCTGCCCCTTGTCCTCGTGGTGGATCTCGAGGAGCCCGTAGGCCCGCTCGACCACCTGCACGGCGGGCTGCACCTTGCTCGCCTTGAGGGCGATGTCCGTCACCCGGTTGATGGCCATGCCCGGGGCGATCTCCACCCAGAGCGAGGCCATGAAGGGGATCGGGAGGAAGCCGCGCGCGGTCTTTCCGATGAAGGACGCCAGCTGCGGCTGCAGGCTGTCGAGGAAGATGTACGTACGCAGGCCGACGCCGCTCATGACAGAGCGGGTATCACGGTGCTTGACTGCGTCGCAAGGGGATCAGTCGGTCGGAAGAGAGAGCGTGAGCCGGACGGCCCCGGCGGCCTCGGGCTGGAGGCGCGCGGTCATGGACTGCGAGGGGGCCCAGCGGACCAGGGTCTGCACCAGGTCGGCCGCGGTCATGGGGGAGGGGAGCCGGCACTCGAGCATCGAGGCGGTGGCGCCGTGGACCCGGCGAACCCGGGCGAAGCGCTCGTCGGCCTCGATGGAGAAGGTGGCCTCCCGGCCGCCGTCGAGGACCCGGGCGAGCACCCACGGACCCAGCGCATGGAGCGCCTCGGACCCTGAGGGCGCCGTCACGAACGGCACGAGCGGAAGCTCGTAGTTGGAGGACCCGACCAGCCCGAACGACCCTTCGGTTGCCATGATCCTGGGACTGTTACCCCGTTCACGGCATACGACAAGGGGAGGACGTTTCATTCCTGCAAGGGTCCTTTCAGGGCTCCCGCTCGGCAAGGGAGGGCTCCAGGAGTGCCATTGACGCCCGGCCGCCAGGCGGTGTGATCTCCGCCGATGCACATCGGGGCCGCGGATCAGATCGAGCATGAGGACGGTCGCGTCGAGCTGAGGCCCGGGGTCTCGCTCTCCGGCTCGTCGCTCTACAACCACGACCTCGCGCCCACCACCGTCGCCCAGCGCACCTGGAAGACCTACAACTTCGCCGCGCTGTGGATCTCCATGGCCCACTGCATCCCGACGTACATGCTCGCGTCGGGGCTCATCACCGCGGGCCTGAGCTGGTGGCAGGCGCTGCTCACCATCCTCCTGGGCAACCTCATCGTCCTGGTCCCGATCCTGCTCAATTCCCACCCCGGCACCCGCTACGGAATACCCTTCCCTGTATTCGCCCGCGCCGCCTACGGGGTCTTCGGCTCCAACTTCCCCGCGGTGCTCCGGGCCATCGTCGCGTGCGGCTGGTTCGGCATCCAGTGCTGGATCGGCGGCAAGGCCCTGCACACCTTCATGCTGGCGATGTGGCCCGGCTGGGCCACCCTGCTGGGCGGCCACGTGTCGGGCTACGCGCCCACCCAGTGGCTCTCCTTCGCGGCCTTCTGGGGCCTCAACGTCTTCGTGATCTTCCGCGGCATGGAGCTCGTGCGAAAGCTCGAGGACTGGGCCGCCCCCTTCGTGCTCGTCATGACCGCCGCGCTGGTCTGGTGGGCCATCGACCGCGCCCACGGCCTCGGCCCCATCCTGGCGCAGAACAGCCATTTCCACGGCCGCGGCAGCTTCATGAGCGTGTTCGTCCCGTCGCTGACGGCGATGATCGGCTTCTGGGCGACGCTCTCGCTCAACATGCCGGACTTCACCCGCTACGGCCGCTCGCAGCGCGACCAGTTCGTCGGGCAGGTCGTGGCGCTCCCCACCACCATGACCCTCTTCGCGGCCATGGGCGTGCTCATCACCAGCGCCTCGCAGGTCATCTACGGCGTCCAGATCTGGGACCCGATGGACCTCGCGGCGCGCTTCGAGTCGCGCGCCATGGTGGCCGTCGGGATGTTCACCGTGGTCATCGCCACGCTCGCGGTGAACATCGCGGCCAACGTGGTCTCCCCCGCCAACGACTTCGCCAACGCCTTCCCCAAGTGGATCAACTTCCGCCGCGGCGGTCTGCTCACCGGCATCATCGGCGTGGCGATGTGCCCGTGGAAGCTCCTGGCCGACCCGTCGGGCTACATCTTCAAGTGGCTCCTCGGGTACTCCGGCGGCCTCGGCGCCATCGCCGGCGTGCTCATCGCCGACTACTGGTACCTGAAGCGCCGCGAGCTCGACCTGGCCGACCTCTACCGCCCCGACGGGCGCTACAGCTACGGCGACCGCCTCGGCACCAACTGGATCGCCGTGGGCGCCACGGCCCTGGGCTGCGCGCTCGCCTGGGCCGGGGCCTTCGTCCAGTCGCTGCACTGGCTCTACGACTACGCCTGGTTCGTCGGGGCCTTCGTCGCCGCGGGCGCCTACCTCGTCGGGATGAAGGTCGTCGGCGACCGCAGCACCCGCACGCTGTAAAGCCCCGCTACAGCATCTCGTGCGGCATCAGGTCGCGCGGCGAGCGGAACATGTGCATCGGAGAGTAGTTCGCGAGGTTGGTCACCCGCGAGGTGTAGAGGCACGCGTAGTGCTCCACCTGGTCGCCGAAGGAGCTGAGCTCGACGCCCTGCTTGAAGAGCGACCCCCAGTAGGGGTGGAAGGTCTGCTGCGTGCGCTGGGACATCTCCCTCGCCTGCACCTCCAGGGTGCGCAGCGCGGCCTTGAGACCGTCCACCGTGCGCCGTGACTCCTCCGCCGCCTCGGCCCTGGCGGCGCCGCCGTCCGCGTCGTCCCGGGCGCCCCTCCGGGTGAGCGCGCGATACCTGCCCTGGTAATACCGCAGCTCGTCCTCCATGCGCTCTCGCCGACGCGAGAGGGCGTCGATGAGGGTCACGTCGTCCTGCGTGCGGCTCATGGCCTCCAGCTCCCAGTCCATCTCCTGCACCACCAGCACGGTGCGCCAGGAGGAGTCCTTCTTGCTCCGCAGGATGTCGCCGAAGATGTGGTCGCCCACGTAGAGGATCGCGTCGCCGTAGACGCCGATCATCCGCTCGAAGTCCTTGAGGTTGCCCTGCTCGTAGATGCGCCCCCGCTCCAGGGTGTACGCGGGGTTCACCGGGTCCGTCGGCCCCTCGCCGGAGCGCTCCATGAAGGGGCGCTTGTCGGTGAAGAAGGTCGGCTTGCCCGCGGCCACGCTCACCACGTCGAAGTACTGCCGCCACGACGCGTACTCCGGCAGCGCCCCGTGCAGCAGGAACTTCATCATCCGGTCGGTGTACGCCCAGCGCGAGTTGGTCAGCAGGAAGAGCTTCTTGCCCGCCGAGCGCAGCTTGTGGAGCGTCGAGGCCAGCGCCGGGTCGCGCTCGACGAAGCGCGGCAGGTCGTTGGCGATCACGTCGACGATGGAGCCGTCCCGGTGCGCCTCGTCGATGCACTCGCGGATGTCGTCGAAGAGCTGCTGGTAGTCGACGTGCACCCCGTAGGCGTCGAGCACGTCGACGGCGCCCGCGTACACCGCCGCCTCGGGGAGCGCGTAGAGCGTGTCGATCCAGTGGTAGCGGCTGCCGGTGACGCGCACCTTGCGGGTCTCGTAGAGCGCGTGCCGCACGTCGCGGTCGAGCTCCTTCATGCCGTGGTAGGCGCGGCCCACGTAGCGGTAGCGGTCCATCTTCAGGACGTGGCCGAGCCTCTTGTCGATGAGCAGCCCCCGGATGGCGAAGCGCGTGTCGAAGCGCGCCTCGGCCAGGAAGGGGGGGTAGCCCCGGTCGACCAGCTTCTTCACCGTCGCCTCGATGGAGAGCTTGTCGATCTCCTCCTGGCGGTAGATGGCCAGCGTGTAGTCCATGTCGAAGCCGATCCACTCGACGGACTCCATCCGCAGGCTGCGGTTCACGAAGATCCGCTGGTGGGAGCGCAGCGTCGAGAGGTGCAGCGCGCCTCCGACCTGGTCATCCGGCACGTTCGGGAGCTTCAACTGCGCTTCGTTCATCGATCACCCTTCGAGTGCCGCCCTATATCCTCCGTCGGGGCCGCCGTGACCCTCCCGAAGGTTGACCCGTCGGTGCAACGGGGACTTGACGCTCGCGGCCGATCGGGTATCTCTCGCGGCCCCGCGCAGCGCCTTGTCGGTGATTCCGATCATCGTCTCGAAGCCCGCGGCGCACAACGAAGTTTCCTGATCCCAACCTTTACCGCCGACGAGACGACTACCATGGCCAAGAGCGACATCACCGGGACGCGGCGCAAGATCGCCAACAAGGTCTCGCACTCGAACATCAAGACCAAGCGCTGGCAGTTTCCCAACCTCCAGGAGCGCCGTCTGTTCGTCCCCGAGCTCGACCGGCACGTGCGCATCACGCTGAGCACCAGCGACCTCCGCACCGTCGACAAGATCGGCCTCGTCGCCTACGCGGCGCGCTACGGCCTCGACGTCAGCAAGCTCTGAGCAGCCAGCGCCCTCTCCCCCGACCCTGAGCGGCGGGGGGAGGGCCTTCGCGCCAGCGCCCTCTACCCCCCCCCCCGCCACCCGTTCAGCTCACTCCACCCGCACGGGCTCCGTCTTCCAGATCTCGCTCGCGTACTCGCGAATGGTCCGGTCGGAGGAGAAGCGGCCCATGCGCGCCACGTTGCGGATCGCCATGGCGGTCCAGCGGTCGGGGTCGCGCCAGCACTCGTCCACCACCGTCTGGCAGTCGACGTAGGCGCGGTAGTCGGCCAGCACCATGTACGGGTCGTGGTCGAGCAGGTGGTCGACCAGCGGGTGGAAGAGCCCGGGCTCGCCCACGGAGAAGTGCCCCGTGCGGATCAGGTCGAGCACCGCGCGAAGCTCCGCGTCGGACTCGTAGTGGTCCCTCGGGCGGTAGCCCCCGCGCGCCCTCGCGGTCACCTCGTCGGCGGTGAGCCCGAAGAGGAAGAAGTTGTCCTCGCCCACCGCCTCGCGGATCTCCACGTTGGCCCCGTCGAGCGTCCCGATGGTCAGCGCGCCGTTGAGGGCGAACTTCATGTTGCCCGTGCCGGAGGCCTCCTTGCCGGCGGTCGAGATCTGCTCCGAGAGGTCCGCCGCGGGGAGGATGCGCTCGGCCAGCGACACGCTGTAGTTCGGCGCGAAGTGCACCTTCATCCCGTCGACGTCGTGGTCGTGGTTCACCACCTCCGCCACCGCGTTGATGAAGCGGATGATCAGCTTGGCCGCCCGGTACGCCGGCGCCGCCTTGCCGCCGAAGAGGAAGAAGCGAGGCACCGACATCGCCCGCCGGTCGCGCTTCGCCCGCAGGTACACCGCCACCACGTGCAGCGCGTTGAGGAGCTGCCGCTTGTACTCGTGGATGCGCTTGACCTGCACGTCGAACATGCAGTCCGTGGAGACCTCGAGGCCCGCGTGCTCGCGCAGCCAGCCCTGCAGGTCGCGCTTGTTCTCCAGCTTGATCGCCGCGAAGCGCTGCCGCACCGTCGGGTCGTCGGCGAAGGGCGCGAAGTCCTCCAGCCGGTCGAGGTCCGTCGCCCAGCCGGGGCCGATGCACTCGGTGACCAGCGCCGACAGCCGCGGGTTGCACGAGAGCAGCCACCGCCGCGGGGTCACCCCGTTGGTCTTGTTGGTGAAGCGCTCGGGCCACAGCTCGGCGAAGTCGGGCAGCACGTCGCGCTTCAGCAGCTCGCTGTGCAGCGCCGCCACGCCGTTGATCTTGTGCGAGCCCACCACCGCCAGGTGCGCCATGCGCAGGTGCTTCTCCGTGCCCTCCTCGATCAGCGACATGCGGGCGACGCGGGCGCCGTCGTTGGGCCAGCGGTTCATCACCTGCCGAAGGAAGCGCGCGTTGATCTCGTGGATGATCTGCAGGTGCCGCGGGAGCAGCCGCTCGAAGAGGTGCACTGGCCAGCGCTCGAGCGCCTCGGCCAGCAGCGTGTGGTTGGTGTAGCCCATCACCGCGACGGTGGTCTCCCACGCCGGCTCCCAGGACACGCCGTGCACGTCCATGAGCACCCGCATCAGCTCGGCCACGGCGATGGCCGGGTGCGTGTCGTTGAGCTGGATGGCCACCTTCGCCGAGAAGCCCGAGAAGTCGGAGTGGTTCTTGAGGAAGCGGCGCACGATGTCGGCGATGGCGCAGGCGACGAAGAAGTACTGCTGCCGCAGCCGCAGCTCGCGCCCCGCCCAGGTGCTGTCCGAGGGGTAGAGCACCTTGGAGATGGTCTCCGAGACGCTCTTCTCCTCGACCGCCCGCACGTAGTCGCCCTGGTTGAAGAACCCGAGGTCGAACTCCTCGCTGGCCCTGGCGCGCCAGAGCCGCAGGGTGTTGACGTTCTCCGTGCCGAAGCCCGCGATGGGGGTGTCATAGGGGACGCCGATGACCTTCACCCCAGGCACCCAGCGCACCCGCCACTGCCCGTGGTGGTCGAGAAACTCCTCGGTGTGCCCGTAGAAGCCCACGGACACCGTGTACTCCGGGCGGACGATCTCCCACGGGTTGCCGAAGCGCAGCCACTCGTCGGGCCGCTCGACCTGCCAGCCGTTCTCCATCCGCTGCTCGAAGATGCCGAACTCGTAGCGGATGCCGTAGCCGTGCGCGGGAAAGCCCAGGGTGGCCAGCGAGTCGAGGAAGCACGCCGCCAGCCGGCCGAGGCCGCCGTTGCCGAGGCCCGCGTCGGGCTCCTGCTCCAGCAGCTCGGTGAGGTCGAGGCCCAGCTCGGCCAGAACCGCGCGGAAATCGTCGTAGATGCCCACCGCCTGCAAATTGTTGCGCAGCGTGCGCCCCAGCAGAAACTCCGCGGACAGGTAGTACACGCGCCGGGGGTCGGCCTCCAGGCAGGCCCGGGAGGTCTTCATCCAGCGCTGCACCAGCCGGTCGCGCACCGCGAGGGCCAGGGCCATGTACCGGTCGTGCACCGTGGCCGCGTCCGGGTGCTTGCCCTGCGAGAACTGCACATGGTCGAGGAAGGCCCTGCTCAGGGTCTCCGGGTCGAGGCCCGTGCGGTCGTCCTCCACCACCACCACCCGAACGGTCTCCTCGGTCGTCTTCTTGTCGGCATCCATGGCTTTGCTCTTGGGGCCGATCAGAACCCATCGCCCAGCGGGGGGCGATAGAGAAATTCGTCGCGCACAAACCCACGAGGGTTTGATATGAATCCCGCGCGGGTCGATGGCGTAGTGATGGGTCGCGAGGCCCGCTCGATGATCCAGCGAGTCGCGCACGGCTCTCAACGCCTGTCAGGAGTGTAGACGACGATGAACAACAAGATGCTCAGTGTGGTGGGTCTCCTCGGCGCGCTCGCGGTCTCCGGCTACGGCAGCCAGGTGACGGCGCAGGGCGCGCTCCAGATCGGTGGCCGCACGGCGAACTTCGGCAGCCGTCGTGTCGCCCCGGGCTTCGTGCCCGACCCCATCAACGTCGCCATCACCTCGGGCGGCAACATCGACGCCAGCAACCTCGGCCTCGGCGCCGGCTGCCGTGGCTTCGTCACCCGCCAGCCCGACCACATCATCAACCTGACCGGCACCTCGGCCAACCTGCGCATCTATGTGACGGCCCCGGGCGACACCACCCTGCTCGTCAACACCGCGGGCGGCGCCTGGGTCTGCAACGACGACTCCTACGGCGGCACCAACCCGACCGTCGACATCCCCAACGCGGGCGCCGGCCAGTACGACGTCTGGGTGGGTTCCTACCGCTCGGGCGAGCAGATCCGCGGCGCGCTCCACATCACCGAGCTCGCCAGCAACCACCCGTGAGCCCAACCGGTCGGCGCTACGGCCCGACCGGCTTCACCCCGATCGCCTCTCCCCCGCCCTTCGCCTCGTTCTCCTTCCTCACATCCTCGGCGTCCTCGTAGCTGGCGGCCTTCGTCGCGAGGTATCCGAGCGCCACGCCCGTCAGCCCCAGGTCGTCGAGCCACCCCAGGATCGGCATCACGTCGGGGATGAGGTCGGCCGGCATCACCACGTACAGCATCGCGAGCACCGCCATGGCCTTCGGGAGCTTCGGCGCCGCCGGGTCGCGCAGGAAGCGCAACAGCCGCCGTGGCGAGGTGATCAGCGCCATGACGCCGCGCTGGCTGCGCGAGAGCCTGGTCGGGTCCGGGTTGGTCATGGCCGGCAGTGTGATCCACCGGCAGGGGCGCGGGCAACGATCGCCGTCCCAAGCTCGAGTGAGAACCGCGCTAAGGTCGCCGGGCCATGCTCGACGTGACCCTGGTGCCCTGCCTCTCGGACAACTACGCCTACGTGCTGCGCGACCCCGCCACCGGGGAGTGCGCGGTGGTCGATCCGTCGGAGGCGGAGCCCGTGCTCGCGGCGCTCTCCGCCCTCGGCGCGCGGCCCACGATGGTGCTCAACACGCACCACCACTACGACCACGTCGGCGGAAACGAGGCGCTGGTCGAGGCCTTCCCGGGGCTGCGGGTGATCGCCCACGCGAGCGACCAGGGGAGGGTGCCGGGGCAGACCGGCGTCGTGAAGGACGGCGACCGGGTGATGCTCGGGGGCACCGCGCTGAGGGTGCTGCACGTGCCGGGGCACACGCTCGGGGCGGTGACCTACGCGAGCGACGACGCGGCCTTCACCGGCGACACCCTCTTCCTCGGCGGCTGCGGGCGGCTCTTCGAGGGCGACGCCGCGATGATGTACGCCTCGCTGCGGCGCATCGCGGAGACGCTCGACCCGGCCACGAGGATCTTCTGCGGCCACGAGTACACCGCCAACAACCTCCGCTTCGCGGTGGCCCTCGAGCCCGGCAACGGCGCGCTGGCCGACGCGGTCGCCGACGCCGAGCGCCGCCGCGCGGCGGGAGAGCCCACGGTGCCCAAGACCCTGGGCGACGAGCTGCGGGTCAACCCCTTCCTGCGCTGCGACGACCCCGCGCTCGCCGCCGCGGTGGGAGGCAGCCATGACCCGGTCGCGGTCTTCGCCGCCGTGCGCGAGCGGCGCAACAACTGGTAGGGTGCCCCGTGGTGACCACCCGCACGCTGCACCCCAACACCCGCGCCCTCATCGCCCGGGTGCGCGCGTCGCTGACGGCCTCGGAGTCGCCCGCGCCCGCGCCCGCCCCGGAGCCCTTCACGCTCACCCCCTACCAGCCCAAGGCCTACAAGAAGGCCGCGTATGCCAAGGGTCCGTCGCCGCAGACGGCCTTCGCCTTCGCGGCGACGGCGCCGTCCCACCCGAAGGCCCCGACCAAGGCGCCGCCCCCGGCCGTGGTGGGGCCCGACCTCTCGGAGTTCATCGTCCTCGACACCGAGACCACGGGCATCGCGGTCGGGTCGCGCCTCGTCGAGGTCGCCGCGCTGCATGTGAAGAACGGCGTGGTGGTGCGGCAGTTCCAGTCGCTGGTGAACCCCGAGATGCACATCCCGGCGATCGTGCAGGGGGTGCACGGCATCTCCGACGCGATGGTGGCGAGCGCCCCGAAGGCCACGCCCGTGCTGGCGGACTTCGCGAAGTTCGCCGCGGGTCACACGCTCATCGCCCACAACGCGAGCTTCGACTTCCGCATCCTCCAGGGGGAGTACGGGCGGGTGAAGGTCGCCACGCCGGGCTGCGGGATGTACTGCTCGCTCAAGCTGGCGCGGCTGGTGTTTCCCGAGGCGATGAACCACAAGCTCGGCACGCTGGCGACCTGGCTCAAGCTGCCGCACCCGCCGACGCACCGCGCGCTCGCCGACTGCTTCACCACCATGGAGCTGCTCAACGCCATGGCGGCGCGGAAGAAATCCCACCAGGCCGTGCGCCTCGTCGGGCGCCGCTACGAGCTGTAACGAGAGAGGGACCGAGCACCGTCATGATCGATCTGAAGCGAGAGGGAAGCGTCTTCGTGCTCCGCATGAACAGCGGAGAGAACCGCTTCAACCCGGAGTTCATCCGGGCGATGAACGCCGCGCTCGACGAGGTCGAGGGGGCCGCGCGCCCGTCGGCGCTGGTCACCACCGGCGAGGGCAAGTTCTACTCGAACGGCCTCGACCTCGCGTGGATGGGCACCGAAGGCGTCGACGCGATCGCCTTCGTGCGCACCGTGCACCGGCTGCTGGGTCGGGTGCTCGGCTTTCCTCGCTCGACGGTGGCGGCGCTCAACGGCCACGCCTTCGCGGGCGGAGGGATGCTCGCCCTCGCGCATGACTTCTCCGTGATGCGCGCCGACCGCGGGTACTTCTGCCTCCCGGAGGCGGACATCGGCATCCCCTTCACCGCGCCGATGACCGCGCTCATCGCCGGGCGCCTCCCTCAGCCGACGCTCCACGAGGCGTGCACCACCGGCCGCCGCTACGGCGCCCCGGAGGCCCTGAAGGGGGGCATCGTCGCGGCCATCGCCGAGGAGTCCGAGGTGCTCCCGATGGCCATCGCGAGGGCCGAGGCGCTCTCGGGCAAGGAGCCCAGCACGCTGAAGGCCATCAAGCGCGGGCTCTACGCCCACGCGCTGCAGCTGCTCGAAGGCGACGGGGGATAAGGAAGCCCCCGCCGCGGAGACACGGCGGCGTGTGCGCGGGGCCACGAATACCTGTCCCGGTTTTCGCGAATACCAGCCCTGGTTTTCGATGGCCCCGCGGATGCAATCTCTCCGACCGTCTCGCAAGCGGGAGGAGACGATGATGAAGCTGTCGACGATGTCCCTGGTGTCTGCGGTGCTGCTCTGCTCGGCGACGGCCTGGTCCGATGGGGTGAGCGTGGTGCGCGGGCAGTTCACCGATCACGTGGTGGGCGGCAGGCCGCAGGGCGACGCGGCCTCGGCGGCGGCCTCGCGCGAGGTCGTGTACTGGATGGAGGTCGCCAACGCGGGCGCCCCCGCGGCGGTCACCGTGGTGTGGAAGGTCGGCGGGCGAGAGGTGCTGCGGCAGTCGCTGGACGTGGGGCGCGCTCCCCGGTGGCGCACCTGGGCGGCGCTCCGTCGCAACGGAGCGAGGGCGGTGGAGGTGCAGGTGCTCGACGCGGCGGGGGCCTCGCTGCACACCGACCGCTGGGCGGCGCCGTAGGACGCCCGGGCGAATCGGAGGTATCGATAGGGCACCTCCGATGGGATCCCTCCTGAGCGCGTGCGTGTTCGGTCGCAACTTCACCTTCGGCTCCATCAAGGAGGTGATGAACAAGGCCAACGAGCTGCGCTCCGGGGACGTGCAGGCGGGCCTGAGCGCGGAGAGCGACCGGGAGCGGGTGGCGGCCAAGCGGGTGCTCTCGCAGCTCACCCTCGACGATCTCTACGAGGCCCCGAGCGTCCCCTATGAGCAGGACGAGGTCACCCGGCTCTGCCAGGACTCCTGTGACGCCGGAGCGCGGCGGAGGCTCAAGGGCAAGAGCCTCGCGGAGGTGCGGGAGTGGATCCTCGACACGCGCACCGGCGGCGACGACCTGCTCGCGGTGTCACCGGGACTGACCCCCGAGATGGTCGCCGGGGTCACCAAGCTGATGTCCAACATGGACCTCGTGGTGGCCGCCCGGAAGATTCGCGTGGTGGTGCGGTGCAACAACACCCTCGGGCTGCCGGGGCGCATCTCGTCGAGGCTCCAGCCCAACCACCCGCGAGACTCGGTGGAGGGCATCCTGGCGGTGGTGCTCGACGGGCTCAGCTACGGCAACGGCGACGCCGTCATCGGGGTCAACCCCTCGACGGAGACCGTGGAGTCGACGGCGGAGATCCTCACCCGCACCAAGGCCCTGATGACCCGCCTCGGGGTGCCGACGCAGAACTGCGTGCTCTCGCACATCACCATCCAGATGCAGGCGATGCAGCGGGGGGCGCCGCTCGACCTGTGCTTCCAGTCGATCGCCGGGTCCGAGGGCGCCAACCGCAACTTCGGGGTGAGCGTGGCGCTGCTCGACGAGGCCATGGCCATGACCCGCGCGCTGGGCACGGCGAAGGGGCCCAACGTGATGTACTTCGAGACGGGGCAGGGGACGGCGCTCTCGGCGGACGCGCATCACGGCACCGACCAGCTCACCATGGAGGCGAGGGCCTACGGGCTCGCGCGGAGGTACGCGCCCTTCCTGGTCAACAGCGTCGTGGGCTTCATCGGGCCGGAGTACCTCTACGACGGCAAGCAGATCACCCGCGCGGGCCTCGAAGACCACTTCATGGGCAAGCTCAGCGGCATCTCGATGGGCTGCGACGCCTGCTACACCAACCACGCCGAGTGCGACCAGAACGACGTCGAGAACCTCGAGATGCTCCTCGCGGCGGCGGGCGTGAACTACCTCATGGGCATCCCCGCGGGCGATGACGTGATGCTCAACTACGAGACCACGTCGTTTCACAACAACGCGGCGCTGAGGGAGATCCACGGGCTGCGACCGGCGCCGGAGTTCGAGGCGTGGATGGAGCGGCTGGGCCTCTGGCGCGAAGGGCGGATGACCGAGAAGGCCGGAGACGCGTCGCAGTTCATGCGGAAGGAGGAGGTGCGCGAGGTGGTCTTCGGCGCTCAGCGCTTCCAGCGAAACCAGCCGTAGCCCGCGCGCTCCAGGGTTCCCTCCTTGAGGAGCTTCTTGACCTTCGCCTCGGTGTAGCCCAGCGCGCGAAGCTCCGAGGTCATCAGCTCCTGTCCGGGCGTGGGCGTCGGTGAAGGCGTCGGTGGAGGCGTCGGTGGAGGCGCAGGCGGGGCGACCTTCTCTGGCTTCTTCGCAGCGGGCTTCACGGGAGGCTCAGGCGGAGGGAGCTTCGGGGCGGGCTTCGCGACGCCTTCGGGCCAGAGCAGCGCGACGTCGGGGGAGATGATCTCCGAGGCCATCACGGGCATCTCGTGGGAGGCGTCGTTCGCGCGCGGCAGATAGCCTGGCAGCGCGCCGCCGGCCTCCCACGACTGCGTCGCGAAGGCCAGGGCGCCCCGCTGCCCCGGCGTCAGGGTGGAGTCTCCCGGCGCCGCCCTCGGCACCGCGGCGCGCCGTGGTTCGTTCGTGAACTCGTCGTAGTCGTCGTAGCCGTCGTCGGGAGCGTTCGGCGTCAGCCACTCTTCGAGCATCGGCTTCAGCGCCATCGGGCTCAGCACGAAGCGCGGCGGGTCGGACACCGTGACCGGGACCAGCAGCAGCGCCGCCTCGCAGCCCAGCTCCGGGTGCTCCTCGCAGAGCCGCTGGAAGGCCTGGCCGCGCATCGCCGCGTGGGGACACTCCGGCTCGGGCTCGTCCTGCTTCAACTGGCCGCGGCCGGGGAGGATGATCCCCAGCATCCGGAGGATCTCGGCCTGCTCGGAGTACTGGGTGTTTCTGTGGGAGAACCTCGGGTCGAGGGTGGAGCGTCGCTCGGCGCACACCGGGCATCGGGCGATACGACGGGTGGTCCGCGACAGCGTGGAGCGCAGCCCTTCGAGCGCCGCGGCCGATAGCGGGTCGAGGCCGGGGTCGATCGACGCCGCGGAGGTCAGCAGCTCGGGGCGCGAGAGCAGCCCGTGGTCGACCAGCAGCGCGTGCAGACCGGCGGCCACCACGTCCACCTCCGCCTGAGAGGTGGCGCCCTGGGCCATCCAGTGTTCGAGCGGGTAGAGTACCGTCCCGGCCCGGGAGCCCCCGGCCTTCTCGACGTCGGCCGCGGCGGCCGGGGTGAGCCGCAGCAGGAGCGCCTCCCAGCGGCCGGTGCCCGTGTTGCGACGCAGCTTCGCCTCGCCGAAGGAGAGGCCCGTGACGATGTACTCCTCCCGAGGGGCGCGGAGCGAGATGCCCGCGATGCGGTCGAGGCGCTCTCGCAGCGCGTCGCTCATACGCCCTCCTCCTTCGCGCGCTTGTCCAGCGAGAGGAAGGCCCGCAGCGCGCGGTCGTCCATCTCGGTGATCCACGACTCGTCGGCCCCGCCGAGGATCTTGTCGGCCATGGCCCGCTTGGTCTCGAGAATCTCCGCGACGCGCTCCTCCACGGTGCCTTCGGTGACGAGGCGGTAGACGTTCACCCGGCGCGTCTGGCCGATGCGGTGCGCGCGGTCCGTGGCCTGGTCCTCGACGGCGGGGTTCCACCAGCGGTCGTAGTGGATGACCGCGGAGGCGGCGGTGAGGTTGAGCCCGGTGCCCCCGGCCTTCAGCGACAGGATCAGCACCGGAGGACCATCCGGGCGCTGGAAGGCGTCGAGCATGGCCTCGCGCTGCGAGGCGTTGAGGCCGCCGTGGTAGAAGCCCGCGTCCAGCTTGAAGCGCGCGGCGAGGGCGCGCTGGAGGATGCGGCCCATCTCCACGAACTGCGTGAAGATCAGCACCCGCTGGCCCTCCGCGAGGAGCTCCTCCATCACGTCGAGCATCCGGTCGAGCTTGCCCGAGCGGCCGAAGAGGGCGTCCGGGCGCTCGGCCTCGAAGCTCTCCGGGTGGTTGCAGATCTGCTTGAAGCGCATCAGCGCCGCGAGGATGTGCGCCCGACGCTGGATGCCGTCCTTGTCTTCGATGCCCTTGAAGGCGGCCTCGGTCATGGCCGTGTAGAGCGCGGTCTGCTCTCGGGTGAGCTCGCAGGAGAGGTCCTGCACCTGGAGGGGAGGGAGGTCGGCGGCCACCGCGGGGTCGCGCTTGGTGCGGCGCAGAAGGAAGGGACCCACGCGTCGGGAGAGGCGATCCAGGGCCTTCTGGTCGCCGCTGCGGGCGGGCGTCTCGAAGGTGCGGGCGAAGCGGGTGGAGCCGCCCAGCAGCCCGGGGACCATCACGTCGAAGATCGACCAGAGGTCGCGGAGGTGGTTCTCCACGGGGGTTCCGGTGAGGCCGAACTTGGACTCGGCGTCGAGGCCGCGGAGCGCGCGGGTCTGGAGCGCGGTGGGGTTCTTGAGGTTCTGCGCCTCGTCGACGATGACGGCGCCCCAGCGCACGGCGGCGAGCAGGGCCTCGTCGCGGCGGGCGATCGCGTAGCTGGTGACCACCACGTCGGCGTCCTCCACGGACTTCGCGAAGGCCGCCGGGTCGCGCTCCCTCCCGAGGCCCTGGTGCACGTGGACCTTCAGCTTCGGGGTGAACTTCTTCGCCTCGCGAGACCAGTTGAAGACCACCGCGGTGGGGCAGACCACCAGGTCGGGTCCGCGCGGCGGAGGCGCTCCCTTGGCGCGGCGGGTGGCGAGGAGCGCGAGCACCTGCACGGTCTTGCCGAGGCCCATGTCGTCCGCGAGGCACCCGCCGAAGCCCTGCGCGGCCAGGAAGGCCAGCCAGGAGAGGCCGCGCTCCTGGTAGGGGCGGAGCGTTCCCTTGAAGCCCGCCGGGGCCTTGAGCTGCGGCACCCCGACGCCGTCGCGTAGCCCGGAGAGGAAGGCCTCCCAGCGCGAGGAGAAGATGGACTCGGCCTGCGCGGCCTGCTCGGCGGCCCACTCGTCGTCGAGGGCCACGGCGCCGGAGTAGTTGATGCCCTTGTCGGCGCCCAGCTTGCGCAGGACCTTCTCCCGGGCGCGCAGCAGCTCGAGCGCGGCGATGAGGTCGGCCCGCGGCAGCACGTGGCCGTGCACCCGGAGGAAGCCGTCGGCGGTGTCCTTGAGGAGGCGCTCGGCCTCGGCGCTCTCCAGCGCGTCGTCGCCGAGGGCGAGCTCCAGGTGCGGGACGAAGCGTGCGCTGTGGAGGCCCAGGCGCCCGGGGTCTTCGGGGTCGCCCGCGAGGTCCCAGCGGACGCGGACGCGCGCGGCGGAGGCGCTGCCCGGGGCGATGGAGAAGGCGATGAGGTCGCGCGGCCGGCGCTTGGGGCGGGGGAGGCCGGTCGACTCGATCCAGGCGTCGAACTGGTAGCCTTCGAGGGGGACGGGGCGAAACGCGAGGAGCCGCTGCGCCGTCGCCTCGGTGATGCGAGCGTGGCCGGTCAGGATCTCCGGGCGGCACAGGACGCTCGCTCCGAGGCGGAGCACCACGGACCAGTCGCGGGCCACCACCGAGGCGGGGTGCAGGAAGAGGGCGTCCTCGTGCTCGACGACCTGGTCGTGGAGGGTCTCCCTGGCGAGGAGCGCGTCGAGGGGGAGGAAGGAAGTCTTCCCCTGGAGGACGCCGAGGTCGAGGGCCCAGGAGTCGCCCGCGGCGTCGGGGGCGTCGAGGGGGTGGACCCTGGCGTGGAGGTGGTCCTTCGGGGCCTCGGTGATGGGGGCGAGGAAGGGGTGCTGGGGATAGAGGCAGCTCCCGTGGGCGCGGTGCATGGGGGCCGCGTCGCCGCGGGCGACGGCGTCGCGGAGGGAGCGCACGGTGGCAGGGTCGGTGGGCACCTCGGGGGACTGCGCGGTGGCTGCGCCGAGGAGCTCGAGGAGGAAGAGGGCGAGGCGCGAGGCGCGGGGCTCGTCGCGCCAGCCGTAGGGGCCGCGGTCGTCGTCGGTGTGGCAGGCCGGGAGGAAGCGCGGCGCGCGGAGGGCGCGGTCGAGGCGGTTGAGGTCGACCAGGGAGACCGGCGGGATCCACGCCAGCGCGACGGCCTCCTCGGGCGACGGGACGTGGCCGCGGGGAGGGCGGACGGCGGCGTCGGTGGGGCTGAGCGTGGGGAGCAGCGGGCCGGCGGAGACGCGGGCGATGAGGTCGTCGAGGAAGGCGATGACCGCGGGGGCGTGCGGCGAGACGAAGCCCGCGCCGTAGCGGGAGGACCAGTCGTGGAGGAGCTGGCGCAGGGGGGAGAGGGAGAGGGAGGGCGGGACGATCCAGCCTTCGAGGGCGAACTCATCGAGCGCGATGGGGTGGCGGTCGGCCTTGAAGTGGTCGACGTCCCACGCGTGGATGAGGCCGGGCAGCGGCACCGGGCGGTAGTTGCCGAGCCGGGGGAGGACGGCGATGAAGCGGGAGGGCTTGAGGCCGCGAGCGAGGCACGCGGGGCGGCGGCTGTGGGGGACGATCGAGGGATGGGGGAGGGGAGCGTCGCTGCGGGGTGCCCGGGCCTTCGCCCGGAAGGAGTCGGGCTCGCTCGGGGCCTCGAACCAGAGGGCGAAGCGGAGCGATCCTCCGTGGTTGAGGAGGTGGACGTGGAGTCCGAGCGGGAGGGTCATGACCCGTCAGGGGCGATCAGGGAGCGCCGGCGTCAGCGCTCAGGGCCGCCGCGAAGCAGGGGGCCCACGCGGCCTGCTGGGCCGAGCAGGCGGCCGGGGGCTGGGAGGCCATCATGGCGCTGGGGCAGCGGTAGCCGTTGTCGGCGGCGCAGCGCATGAGGGCGAGGTAGGAGTCGTTGCAGGCGGGCGCGATGGCCGCCGCGGCCTGGCAACGCTGGACGCAGCCGCCGCCGCAGTCGGGGCCGGAGCCGGTGCAGATCGACGCGCAGACCGAGCCGAGCGAGCCCCCGCCGGAGGGGGCGTCGGCGACGGTTCCGCTGTCGGAGTCGGTGTTGACGGAGCCGCCGGGGGCGTTGGCCGAGCAGCCGAGGGCGAGCGCGAGGAGGACCGTGATGCGGGGCGACATGGCGGGGAGAAACTCGCGGGTTGGCGGTGGGTTCGTCAAGGGGACATTGGTTCCCGATAGGTTGCCCGGGCGTGGCGGCGGGGCGTAGCTTGCGCGGCGGCGATGGTACAACCAGCGGTTTCGAGCGGCGCTCCGGCGTCGGGCAACGAGCTCCGCGTCTGCGTGCGCTGCGGCATCATCGCGCTCAACGGCCAGGCCCGGTGCCACATCTGCAGCGAGCCGATGGGGGTGCGCGGCCACATGGTGCAGTGCCTCCTCCCCGGTCGCCCTTGGGCCCGGCTGGAGATGGTGCTCCCTTGCCCCCACTGCGGCGTCGAGTTCTCTCCTCGGCCCGAGGCCATCGAGTCCGCGGCGCACTGCCCGTCGTGCCAGCAGCCCACGGTCATCGAGCCCGCGTGGTGGGACGAGGCGGTGCACCTCGCGCACGCCGTCGTCGACCTCGCGCACCCCGACTTCCACCACCAGAACGAGGCCCTCGGCGCGTTCAACCCCTTCGGCGACGTGGGCCTCTCCCAGCCCTGCGCCAGCCTGCCCAGCGACCGCATCCCGATGCAGTCGATGCTCAGGCTGAGGGTGGGTCCGGGCGCGCCGCCGTGCCTTCGCTGCGGGACGCCCCTCATCGTGCGGGTGCTCACCCAGGGTCGGCAGACCACGGAGTGCCCTCAGTGCGGTGACCGCGAGGCCTTCGCGCTGCCGCTGTCGCTGGTGGGGAGGGTTCCGGCGATACGCGCGCTCATCGGCTTCGGCCCGGAGGCCGCGGCGGCGCAGGGGCGCATCGAGCCCTGGTGGCTGTTGATGGAGGGGCCGTCGACGCTGCGCCCGCTGGTCCAGGCGCAGAAGGAGCAGGCTGAGAAGGACGCCGCCGAGCGCGCCGCCTGGGAGGCGTGGAACCTCCAGGAGCGAGAGCGCCTGGAGCGAGAGGCGAGGCTGGAGCAGGCGAAGGCCGAGCGCGAGGCCGCGGAGCGGGGCAAGCAGGAGAAGGCCGCGCGGGAGAAGGCCGAGCGGGAGCGGGCGGAGCGGGCGGCGAAGGAGACCGCGGCGGCGCTCAAGGAGACGCAGTCGCAGCTGGAGCAGTCGCAGCGGGCGCTGCAGGATGCGCAGTCGCGGGCCGCGCAGACGCAGCAGTCGATGGAGCAGTCGCTGCGGGCCGCGCAGGAGGCCCACCGCGCGGACGTCGAGCGGCTCCAGCAGGAGGCGTGGGGGCAGAGCGAGCAGCTGCGCGGGATGATGGCCCAGCAGGAGGCCATGTGGCGCGCGCAGGACGCGAAGCGCCAGCAGGAGATGGCCGAGCTCACGAAGAGGCACACGGTGCGGTGGCGGGTGGCCATCGGGCTGTGGGTGGTGGTCTTCCTGGCGGTGGCGGCGGACCTGGTGCTGGCGGTGAAGTAGCGCTGGGGGCGGCGGTGGCGGGGCGGTGGTAGGGGGGTCTTCGGTACGACCGCGAGGTTGTCGGCGACCAGAGCCCAGTCCCTGAGCGTCAGCGAGGGCGAGAGCCCACCCAGGCCCTCCAAGCCCCCTCATCGGGGAACGCCGCTTCCTACGATTCTCCCACTCGCTGGCGAGTGATCGGGATGCAGCACCGTCGCGTGGCCCGTTTGCGCGTGCGTCGAGCGAGTCCATCAGTGTGTAATGCCCCGCCGTCAAAGGCCGCCCCATGGGCGATCCGGGTTGCGGCGCACACGTCGGGAAGTCGGGCGGTTCGACAATGCAACACGTGATTCTGGTCCACGGTTGTCCGGGCAACGCGGCGAGCTGGGATCCGCTGACTGGGCACTTGTCGGCGAGTGCAGAGGTCACGGCACTCAACCTCCGCGACGTCGGTCGCGACGAGCCCGACGTGAGCCTCGACGACCTCCTCGCCGACGTCGTGGCGCGCGTCGTCGCGTCGCCCTCTCCCGTCACCCTGGTCGGTCACTCGTTCGGTGCCTGGGTGGCCGGGCACGTCGCGGCGCGGTTGCCGGGACGGGTCGCGCGGCTCGTGCTCCTCGCGGGCATGCGTGAGGTGGCGCCGCCGATGTCCGACGGCCTGCTCGGGCTCGCGGGCGCCATCGAAGCGGGGCAGCTCCCGCTCGACGCGCTCGTCGCCGCGGGGGCCGAGCGCTGGCTCGATCCCGAAGGTCCCGACGCGGGCTGCGCCGGCATGGTCCGAGCGCTCTTCGAGGCCGAGCCCGCGGCGCGGATCGCGCGGGCGTTGCGTCGTGGAGCCACCGCGGGGACGCCGATTCCCGCGGCGGGGGTCGCGGCGCGGGTGCTGTGCTGCGAGGGCGACCGCGCGGTGCCGGCGGACCTCGGCCGCGCGCTCGCTGCGCACCTCCGCGCGGAGCTCACGGTGCTGCCCGGCGCGAGCCACTTCGTGCACTGGCGCGACCCGGCCGAGGTGGCCCGGCGCATCCTCCCGTGAGGAGAGCGTTTTCCCCGTGCTCGAGCCGAGAGACCACGCCGCGATCCGGGAGCTGAAGCGCGAACTCGCGGTGGTCGGCGTCACCGGGGGCGGTCCGCTCGACCACGTGCTGCCAGCGATGACCGAGGCGCTCGGGGCGGAGAAGGTCGTCGTGTACCGGGCGCGCGCCAACCACGACACGTGGGCGCTGGATTTCTCGATCTCCCACGGCCTGCGCTCGCGGGCGAAGGCCTTCGCCGACGACCTCGACGCGACGCTGCACACGCTCGATCGCTTCGGGTTCTATGACCCGGCGCGCGTCGAGACGGGACAGCAGAACGTCGCGGTCGCGTTCTCTTCCGTCCGGCGTTTGACCGGGACCGACCTCCCGCGCTCCATCGACGCCCTCCGGCTCACCGCCCGCGAGAAGGACCGCCGCTTCGAGGGCGCGCGTCAGTTCGGGCACTTCTTCGCGCGCTGGGACATGGACGACGACTGCCAGCTCCGCGCGCTCGTGTGCGACGGCCCCGCGTTGCTCGCGTGGGTCGGCGGGCTGCGAGCCGCTCCCTTCGACGCGCGCGCGACGCAGGTGCTCCGGGCGCTGGTGATCCCGCTGCGCGACCGCCTGCGCGTCGAGGCGCGGCTGGGGCGTCTCGGCGTGGCGATCGATCCGCTGAGCCGCGCGGTGCTCGAGCACGTCGCCGGGGCAGGCTTCGTGGTCGACGCCCGCGGCTCGGTGGTGATCGCCAACGCCGCGGGCTACGCGCTGCTCGACCGCGCGCCCCGGGAGACCCGCGCGCTGCTGCGCCCCGCGGCGCCGCCGCGCGCCGACGTGAGCGTCACGTCCGTCGACCTCGCCGCGCACGGCGTCGGTCTGCTGCGGCTGGTGCTCGTGCAGGAGGAGGCGAGGCGGGCCGAGCACGCGGCGCGCGTGGTCGCCGGCCGCCACGGACTCACCCCCCGGGAGACCGAGGTGCTCGCGCTGCTGGCGCGCGGCGCGTCGAACCTGCGCATCGCCCACAGCCTCGGCTGCGCCGAGCGCACCGTGGAGGTCCACGTGGCGCGCGTGCTCACGAAGCTCGACTGCGCGACGCGCGCGGAGGCCATCGCGCGCACCCTCGCGTAGGCGCTCGTACGTACTTCCCACGATGGCGACGACCGTGCCCGCGGACCTACTCCCATGTCCATGGCACAGCACCCTGGCGTCGCTCCGTCCCACGCTCATTCGGCGTGCGTCCTGGTGGTCGATGACGAGTTCAACGCGCGCTACGTCGTGACGCGGCTGCTCGCCTACGAGGGCGTGCGCGCCATCGGCGCGGCCCACGGCGCGGAGGCGCTGGCGCTCCTCGCGGAGCACCCGGTGGCGCTGATCCTCTGTGACGTGCAGATGCCCGTGATGGACGGGCCGACGCTGCTCCGCGAGCTCGTCGCGCGGGGACTCCCCCGGCCGCCGCTCATCTTCCTGACCGCCTTCTCCGAGAACGCCGACGCCGACCTGCTCGCGCTCGGCGCCTGCGCCGTATGGAGCAAGCCCCTGGAGGTCTCGGTGCTGCTCGATCTCGTGCGCGCGTACGTCGGCGCGCCGGTCGCGGCGTAGGGCCCACATCAACGCGAAGACTCGAATCGAGGCTCGCGGCACACCGGACGCGCAAACCCGACCTTCCACCCCCGCCGCTCCGTCTCCTCCCCTCCCTCCGCGCCCGCGGTGAAGTAGTCTCCCGCCCCGTGAGCGACCCCAACGATTCCTCTGTGAAGGCACCGGCCGGAGCGCACCTCGACCTGGCCGGGGAGATGTCCTACGGCGAGTACCTCGGGCTCGACGAGCTGCTCTCCGCGCAGCACCCGATCACCGACGAGCACGACGAGGTGCTCTTCATCATCCAGCACCAGACCACCGAGCTCTGGATGAAGCTCATGCTCCACGAGCTGCGCGCCGCGAGGGCCAGCGTCGCCCGCGACGAGCTCGCCCCGGCCTTCAAGATGCTCGCGCGGGTGTCGCGCATCTTCGCGCTCCAGGTGCACGCCTGGGACGTGCTCGCGACGCTCACCCCGTCGGAGTACCTGACCTTCCGCGACAAGCTCGGCAAGTCGTCGGGCTTCCAGAGCCACCAGTACCGGATGATCGAGTTCATCCTCGGCAACAAGAACCCGGTGATGCTCCGCCCGCACGCCCACCACGCCGCGCGCGCGAAGGCCGTCGAGGCCGAGCTCGTCGCCCCGTCGCTCTACGACGAGGCCCTGCGGCTCCTCGTGCGCCGAGGCTTCGACCTGCCCCGGGAGCACGTGGAGCGCGACTGGCGACAGCCCTATGTGAAGAGCCCCGAGGTCGAGCGCGCGTGGATGGTCGTCTACCGCGACCCGAAGGCCCACTGGGACCTCTATGACCTCGCGGAGAAGCTCGTCGACATGGAGGACAGCTTCCGGGTCTGGCGCTTTCGCCACGTGACCACCGTCGAGCGCATCATCGGCTTCAAGCGCGGAACCGGCGGCACCCAGGGGGTCGGCTACCTCCAGGCGATGCTCCAGACCAAGCTCTTCCCCGAGCTGTGGGACGTGCGCACCGCCCTCTAGGTGTGGTCTCGTCGTCGGCGCCCATGAACGCCATCGACTGGACCCGCCCCCACCCCGTGCAGGGCACCGCCGCCCTCGGCCGGACGCACCTCGTCCTCATCGCGGGGCTTACCCTGATCTGTATTCTCACGGTCTGGAACCCGCCCGCGGGCCGCACCAGCTGGGCCCTCGAGGTGGGCCCCGGGCTCGCGTACATCGCCGTGCTCGCGGCCGTCTGGCGGCGCTTCCCCATCTCCCGCCTCGTCGCCGTGGGGATCTTCCTCCACGTGCTGATCCTCATCTACGGCGGGGTCTACACGTACGCGATGACGCCGCTCGGCAACTGGGCGCGCGAGGCCTTCCACCTGCACCGCAACCACTACGACCGGGTGGGCCACCTCGCGCTGGGCTTCTTCCCGGTGCTGACCATCCGGGAGGTGCTGCTGCGCCGCACACCCCTCCAGCGCGGGGCCTGGCTCACCTTCCTGCTGCTCTCGGTGGTGCTCGCCGTCGGCGCCTTCTGGGAGCTCGTCGAGTGGTGGACCACCCTGGTGGTCGCGGGCGACACCGGCACGGCCTTCCTCGGCTCGCAGGGCGACGTCTGGGACGCCCAGTGGGACATGCTGCTGGCCCTCGTCGGCGCGGCGGTGGCGCTGCCGCTGCTGTCGAGGGCGCACGACCGCTCGATGGCCGCGCTCGGCGTCTATCGGTAGGGGCGCCGCTCAGCCCACCACGAAGGTGTCGCCGTCGCAGGAGAGGGCGACGCCCTGCTCCTCGATGCTCCATCGCTCGGGGCTGTCGGCGCGCAGCGCGGGGTTGCTGTTGTTGATGTGCACCAGCGCCTTGCGAGGTCCGGTCACCGTCTGGAGAAACGCCAGCAGCCCGCCGGCTCCGGTGAGCGGGGCGTGGCCCATCCGCCGCGAGGTCTTCTGCGACGCCCCCGAGGCGATCATCTCGTCGTCGGTGAAGAAGGTTCCGTCGATGAGCACGAGGCCCGCGGCGGAGAGGCGCGCGTGCAGCGACGCGTCGAGGTCGAGCACGCCCGGCACGTAGACCACCGGGGAGGATCCGTCGGCGGAGGAGAGCTCGAAGCCCACGGTGTCGCCCGCGTGCAGGTCGGCGATCTCCTCCGCGCTCAGCAGCGGGAGCATGTACGGCGGGGGTTTACTGGCCACGGTAAAGGTCCGGAGGCGCACGCCGATGTCCTCGCCCGCGCGGTCGCGGATGACCTCCGGGTCGGCGGATCCAGGGGTGAGGCGACGCACGGTGACGGCGCCGTAGGAGGCCAGCGCGGGGAGCACCCGAAGGCCGTCGGTGAGCGCCCGCTCGGTGCGGGCGGTGCAGTACACGGGCGGCGCGCCGCCCTCGCGGAGGATGAGCAGCCCGGTGGCGTGGTCGATGTCGGCGTTGGTCAGGGCGACCGCGGCGATGGGGCTGTGGCGCAGGGCGCGCGGGTGAAGCGCGGGCGTCTGCGCGAGCTGGGTGCGGACGTCGGGCGAGGCGTTGCAGAGCAGCCAGCGCTCACCGTCGGCGGAGACGGCGATGGACGACTGGCTGCGCGGCGGAACCATCGGGTCGCCCGCGCGGGCGGCGGCGCACTGGGGGCAGTTGCAGTTCCATTGGGGGAGGCCCCCGCCGGCGGAGGAGCCGAGGACGATGACGGTCAGGGGCATAGGGGATGAACGATCAGAGGGGAGGAGGGGAGGAGGAGCGGGAGAGACGCTTACCGGGAGGGGTAAAGCGCGACGGGGGTCACTTCGCCTGGAAGGCGTACGCGCCGATCTCCGCGCAGGCGGAGGTCTCGACGAAGTCCGGGCGCTGCCACGGGCGCCGCACGGTGCGGGCGCTGTCCTGGGGGCGGGCGGTGGTGGTCTCGCGGGCTTCGCGGGTGTCGGTACGGCTCATCATGGGTTGAGGGCGCTCCAGTGAAAGGGTGTGCGCAGGTTTTCTAGCGACCGCCCGGGGGCGGGTCAAGCCGAGCGGCGCGCGGGCCGAGGGCCATCACCGGGGGTATCCTCCGCGCCTATGGACCCGACGACCCCGACCTGGCGCCGCGGCTGGACCTGGACCGCGATCAAGTGCTTCACCCTCACCGCCGCGCTGATGGGCCTCGGGGCCCTGGCGCTGCACCTGCTGCTGGGGGCGGTGGTTCCGCCCTGGTACATCCCCAAGCCGGTGTTCGAGTGGCTGATGGAGAACGTGCGCCCCTACGCCCTCTGGCTGGGCGCGGCGCTGGGCGGCTTCGCGGGCTTCCTCGGGAGCCTCGGGGTGGTTCTCTTCGACGCCCGCAGGGGGAAGCTCACCAGGGTGCCCTGACTTGCACCGCGAGGGTCTTTCGTGACACTGCGCCGCTCGAAGCGAAGCCCTCCCTCCGACACCTGAAGGGCGGCGCGAAGGAGCGATCGGCATGAAGTTCTTCATCGACACGGCTGACCTGAAGGAGATCCGCGACGCGGCGGCGATGGGCGTCATCGACGGCGTCACCACCAACCCCTCGCTGGTCGCCAAGAGCGGGCGGAAGTACCTCGACGTGGTGCGTGAGATCTGTGAGGTCGTCGACGGCCCCATCTCCGCGGAGGTGCTCAGCACCGACTACGAGGGGATGATGTCCGAGGCCCACGACTGGGCCAAGGTGCACAAGAACGTCGTGGTGAAGCTCCCGCTCACCCTCGACGGGCTGCGCGCCACCAAGACCTGCTCGGCGGAGGGCATCAAGACCAACGTGACGCTCTGCTTCTCGGCCAACCAGGCGCTGCTCGCCGCGAAGGCCGGCGCGACCTTCGTCTCGCCCTTCGTGGGCCGCCTCGACGACATCTCCGAGAACGGCATGGACCTCATCGCCGACATCGTCGCGATCTACGAGAACTACGACTTCCGCACGCAGGTGCTGGTCGCCTCGGTGCGCCACCCGATCCACGTCTCTCAGGCCGCGCTGCTCGGCGCGGACGTCTGCACCATTCCGTACAAGGTCATCGAGCAGCTCGCGAAGCACCCGCTCACCGACGCGGGCCTCGCGAAGTTCATCGAGGACGGCAAGAAGATCCCGCGCTGATCTGGAGGCGCTCCCTGGTGAGAATCGTCGGGCCCGATTTGACGTCGGGCCCGCCGCGGAGACCTATGTCTCGTGGCAAACCAAGACGATCCGTACGCCCGGGGCCCTGATGAACAGCTGAGCCTCGATGGGGCGTCGGTGCCCTTCTGGCTGCTGCACCTGTTCGCGGTGGCTGCGTTCTTCTTCCCCTTCCGCTGGAGCAACGTGGCCGCCTTCGCGGTGGCCTACTGCCTCGGCACCTTCGGCATCATGGCCGGCTACCACCGGTACTTCTCCCACCGCAGCTTCAAGACCGGCCGGGTGTTCCAGTTCGTGCTGGCGGCGCTGGGCTCGCTCACGTCGCAGAAGGGCGTGCTCTGGTGGTCGGGGCACCACCGCAACCACCACAAGTACTCCGACACGCCGCTGGACATCCACTCGCCCAAGCGGGGCTTCTTCTGGTCGCACGCGCTGTGGTTCCTCTCGAAGAAGTACGTGGCGACCTCGGAGTCGCAGCAGCGGGAGTTCGCGAAGTACCCCGAGCTGGCCTTCCTCAATGACAACTGGGCCATCGGTCCGGTGGTGCTCTGCGCGACGATGCTCGCGCTGGGCGGGCTCCCGTGGCTGTTCTGGGGAGGCTTCCTCGCCATCGTCGCGATGTGGCACGCGACCTTCACCGTGAACTCATTGGCCCACGTCTGGGGGACGCGGCGATACGAGACCACGGACACGTCGCGCAACAACCCGCTGCTGGCGCTGATCACCTTCGGCGAGGGGTGGCACAACAACCATCACCACTATCAATCGAGCGCCCGCAATGGGTTCTTCTGGTGGGAGGTCGACGTGACCTTCTATGTGCTGAAGGCGCTGTCCTGGGTCGGCGTGGTGTGGGACCTGCGGGTGCCGCCCGCGTGGGTGCTCGAAGGGGCCGCGGGGCCGACGCGCCAGGGGGAGGCGGCGGCGGTGGCGGAAGAGGAAGAAGAAGCGGCGGGGGTGGCGAAGACGGGGTGACGTCCTCGACGAGGAGTCCCCGGTACGACCGCGAGGCCGTCGGCGAGAAGTCCCCGGTACGATCGCGAGGCCGTCGGCAAGGAGTCCCCGGTACGACCGCGAGGCCGTCGGCGAGGAGTCCCCGGTACGACCGCGAGGCCGTCGGCGACCAGAGCCAGACCCTGAGCGTCAGCGAGGGGGAGAGCCCACCCAGGCCCTCCGAGCCCCCTCTCCGGGAACGTCGCTACCTACGATTCTCCCGATCGGTAGCGGGTGCCGCCCTGTCGGACGACGTAGTCGATCGCGACGACCACTCGACGCTCGTCATCGAGGTACCGAGTGCTCCCGTGCCGAGCCCAGATCTTCGCGAGCGCGTCGACCGATCCCGCCTCGCGAAGCCTCCGCGTCGACCAGCTCTTGAGCGAGTTCACCACCCACTCGGGCGCGACGTCTGCCGTCACGACCACGTGGATATGATCGGGATGCACCGCCGCCGCGTGGAGGAGCCACTGGCGGTACGCGCAGACCTCGACGATCGTGCTCGTGATCACCGCTCGCTGACGATCATCGAAGAAGACTGGTGGGCCGAGCAGTCGTTCGCGCGCGTACGCCGCGAGCGGTGGATACCGATCGAGCAGAACGGGCCCGCCGGGCCGCGCGCTCCAACCACGATCGTCGCCCGGCAACCAGGTGCCGTAGGGGTGAAATGTGAGGTGGTAGCCGAGAGGAATTCGCATGGGCTCCTCTCGCCTCCGAAGCCATCGCGGTTTCCTCGGGGCGCGCGACGGGGAGACGGGGATGGAGGGCCTGGGTGGGCTCTCCCCCTCGCTAACGCTCAGGGTCTGGCTCGGGTTACCGACGGCCTCGCGGTCGTACCGGGGACTCCTCGCCGACGGCCTCGCGGTCGTACCGGGGACTCTTCGCCGACGGCCTCGCGGTCGTACCGGGGAAGAATAGGGGCGAGAGGCTTCCTGGCGCGGGAGTTCGGGCGGTCGGAGGTATATCCGCTCGCGCTGGTGTGACGGGCGATCGGGTCACTCCACCGGGACGTGCTCGCGGAGCGCGGGGCGCAACGGTGCGGCGGCGCGCGTCGTGGGTCGGGTCGGCCGCGCGGGGATTGTCCGTTGAGGCGTCGGTGGCGTGCTGGCGTCGACGGCGAGCGCGACGGGTGTCGGAAGGACGGGTGTCGGTAGAGCGGGTGCTGGGACCGTCGCGTTGGTCGGAGGTGGAGCAGGCCGCGCAGGCGCGGGAGAGGCGGCCTGTGACGGGCCGTGGGTCGAGCGCGATTGCAGCAGGAAGATCACCGACGCCAGCGAGACGAGCGCGAGGGCGACGAGGGTGATCCAGGCGTGCGAGGACGACGGCGCGGGTGAAGAAGGCTGCGAGGCGACGGCGACCGGGGCGAGCGGCGCAGAGGCGCGCGGGGTCGTGACGGCCGACGGGTCGGGGCCGGTGGCGTGGGACGACCATCGGGCGCTCGGGCGCCAGGTAGCGGACACGGGGGATGCGGCGTCGAGGGCCTGGAGGAACTCCCTGGCGTGCTGGAAACGCTCGGCGGGACGGAGGGCGAGGGCGCGGGCGAGGATGGGTTCCCAGGGGCCGACGTCGAGGCCGAACTTCGCGGGCGTCGGGCGGAGCGGCGAGAGGGCGTCGACGGTGAGCGCGGTGCTGTCGTCGCCGCGGATGGGCGCCTGATCGGTGAGCACCTCGGTGAGGAGCAGCGCGAGGGCGTGGACATCGGTCCAGGGGCCGGTGCGGGTGGAGCCGATCTGCTCGGAGGCGGCGTAGGCCGGGGTGTACGCGCGGAGCTCGGTGCGCGTGGCGGTGGCGCCGGAGGGGGCGGACTCGTCATCGGACATCGACTTGGCGATGCCGAAGTCGAGGAGCTTGGGCTCGATGCCCTGGCGGGTGCGCGCGAGCATGATGTTGGCGGGCTTCAGGTCGCGGTGAGCGACGCCCTCGTCATGCGCCACGGCGAGCGCCTCGAAGACCGGGCGCAAGAGAGCGAGCGCGTCGGCGGGAGACTGGCCGCCGTGGTGGCGACGGGCGGCGAGGGCGGCGTCGAGGGTGTGGCCGTCGATCCATTCGAGGACGATCCAGGGGGCGGCGCCGCCGGCGGGGAGGAGGCCGCCGCCGAAGTCGAGGATGCGGACGATGCCGGGGTGTTCGAGGCGGGCGATGGTGCGGGCCTCGAAGACGAACTTATCAATGAAGGCCCTACGGGAGGCATCGGGGAGGGACGGAGGGGTCTTGAGGACCTTGATGGCGATGGGCTTCTGGAGCGTGCGATGGGTCCCGCGGTAGACGACGCCGAAGCCGCCCTCGGCGACGACCGAGTGGACGTCGTACTTGCCATCGAGGCGAACGCCTACGAGGGCGAAGGGGTCGGTGGGGACGAGGGTGGTGGGGCCGGAGGTGGTCATGCGCTGGGCATGGGGAAGGGGTCAGTTGAGCTGGGTGACGACGAGTCGACCGCACTCTACATTAGTGGTCGTCCACGATGACGGTGATGGGCCCTGGCTAAGTGATGTAAGCGAGCCGATTGCTTGCAGAGTGTAAGGCGTGGATGTACGGAAATTGGCAACCATGTTGACACGAATGGTCGTGCTCCCGCGATTGTAGTATTGGTATCCGCTGGAGATATATGGAATAAACAGTGCCGCTGAGGCTGGGGAGACTACGGTGTTTGTCGGTGCGGGAGTGGAGAGCGTTCGGATGGAGATAGAGGCCTGTCCGGAAATAGTGCAATCGGTAGTGATGAGGAAGGTTCCTGCCGCTCGTGGGGTAAACGTCAAGATCGTCCCCGAAATAGGAACCTCCGACGTACCACCACTGCCTGGACCGACGAACGTCGCTGAACCTCCAGTGGAACTGAACTCCACCTGCCGAGGCTGCGCCAACGCCTCCACAGCCGCGATCCGCGCCTCCAACGGCCCCGAAGCTCCCGCCGCCCGTCCCGCTTCCAGCGCGTACGGCACTGCGCCCAACTTGGTGCGAGCGAAGGTCGTGCTGTCGACCAGTACCTCGGCCCACAGGTTGGGGTTCGCCCGCACCGCACCAGTGCACGCGGCATCGAGCTCGATACGGAAGCGCCCCGCCGAGAACGCCGTGTTCGGCGCGACCGTCGTACACGTCGCGGTGCCGTCCGCTGCCCTGTCCCACAGGCGGATCGTGACGTTGCGCATCCCCTCCACGGGGCGTCCTCCATCATCCAGCACGCCGCCGTAGTACAGCGGCGACGCGGTCGGAACCCCGTCGGCCCTCGCGCGCCCGACCCGATACGCGACCACTCCTACGAGCGAGCACAGTCCGAGTGTCACCAGCGCCGACGTCTTGCGGATGTTCATGGAACCAATCCCCCAGCAAGGCAGAGTGAGCTCGCGCAGGTGCGGCCACTGAACTCGAAGCCCGTCTCCGTCAATCGAAGTGAACCCGAGGCGCCTGCACCAGCCGTCGAGGCGATGCCGTGAGCACGCAGCGTGAGCCCGGTCGGAGGCGGACCGCTGTCGGGTGTCTCGACGCCGGTATCGACAGCGCCGACATCCACGGTGACCGCCACATCGCCTTCCCCCGAGCCCGTGTCGCTCGCTCCAGCATCGATGAAGCCGACGTCGGACCCGATCACCACGTCGGTGCCGATCGGTCCGAGGTCGGTTCTCATCACGTCGGTGCCGATGGTCCCGTCTCTCGGGATCACCACATCCGCACGCGCAGCGTCGGACGGCCGTGCGCCCGCGTCGCGGGGTCGAAACTCCCAGTCGTCATTGGCGCATCCCGCCAGCGAGAGCAGCAGCGTCGCAAGGCGGCCGAGGCGTTGCGTCGCGCTCACAGCGCTCCTCCCAGCGACAATCCCGCTCCGCCAGGATGGACCCACGCCGAGGGCCGTAGCGCCCGCGCCTCTCCGCGGCCGGAGCGAGCGACGAAGAACCACGTCAGGCCACCCGCGATGGCCGCGGCGCCGAGGCCCATGGCGAGGTTGGTCCCGAGGGTGAGACTGCGCGCGGTCTCGTTGGAGTCGATGGACGACGGATCACAGCCTCGGGCGTCGCAGGCCGCGTCGCGGTCGGCGATCGCGCTTCCGCGCATCGACCAGAGAACACCCGCGACGATCAGGGAGGCGGCGCCCGCTCCCACGACCACCCATGGACCTGCTCCAGGGCCGCTGACCGTGGTCGTCACTCGTGGTGCCTCGATGTGAGTCGATGGCACGGGCGACGGCGCATCCGTCGTGGTCGTCGGTGCAACGTCTACGGTCGTCGGCGCACGCATCGCCAGCGCGACGTCGATGGTGACCGACCCGCCGCTGGCGACGCGGATCGTCTGCTCGAAGGTGCGTCCGTCCGAGTGGCTGGCGCGCACGGTGACCTCTCCCGGGTCGACCGGAATCGGCACCCCCCAGCCCGCAGGCGGGATCGACTGAGTGCCGATGCGCACCGACGCGCCGTCGTCCGCAGTGGGCACGCGGACCGTCACCCGGGCGACCTGCGTGGCGAGCGCCACCGCGAGCTCGCGGCAGTTGCGGGTGATGCGCGGGCGGTTGCGGAGGGAGCCATCGCGGGACGCGTCCGACGCGCATCGCCGGGCGTGGTCGAGCGCGTCGGCGATGTGCCCGAGCTGCTCGTGCTCCTGAGCGATCATCAGCCCCAGGGACGGCGTCGTCCGGAGCTGCGCAGCCCGCGTCGCCAGGTCGAGCGCCCGCGCGTGGTCGCCCGCCTCGCGCGCCGACTCGGCCTGCGCGACGAGGTCACGGCGCAGCGCCTCGTCGGCGCTCTGGGCGGAGGCGGCCGGGGTCGCCGCGGCCACGGCGAGCGCACCCGCGAGCGCCAATGAACGTATCCTCCCCCTCGGTCCAGACATCGGCGCGGACCATAGCCGAAGCCTTCGGCGAGCGTCCACGCACGGCACACCCAGGGACGCCCTTTCCAGACCGCGCACGGAGGGCGTGGGCGGTCGCGCCCTCCGCTTCGCTTCGGGTGAGGCGGTGACTGGCTACCCGAGCGCGGCTACGCCAGCAACCCCGCGCCCTGTTCCGACAAGCCCAACTCGCTCAGCCGCCGGGTCACCTCTTCATCCCACTTCCGCGCGCCCCCCGCGAGCACCCGGCCGTAGCAGGCCCGCGAGGGCCACGGCCGGTCGTCGAAGGCCATCCGGTACATCTCATTGATGGACGCCGTCGGCACCGCCGGGGTCATGGCCGACATCCTCCCGGCCTGCGCGACGAGCGCGTCCCTCTTCTTCTCGTCAATGTTCACCGGCCAGAACTTCAGCGCCGAGAAGTACAGCCACGGCACCGGAACCCCCTCCGCGCGCGCCGCCACGTATCGGTCGTGCCCATCGAGCAGCGCGAACAGGGTCAGCGCCGCGACGTCCGTGACCAGCACCGGAGGCAGCGTCCCCTCGCGAGCCCGCTTGCGCCACATCTTCACCCGGCTGCTCTCCGGCGGCGACGCCCGCCGCATCGGCAGCACCGCGTCGGCCCCGTTGAACCTCGCGCTCTCTTCGTAGAGGTCCTCCCGCCAGGCGTCGCTCTCCGCCCGCGCGATCACCGGGCGCGCCGCGTCCCAGCGCGACCAGGCCGCGTCCCGAGCGCGCCGCCCCCCCACCACGGTGAGGCTCGCCACGTCCCGCGCGTGCGTCGGCGCCACCCACCATTGCGCTGGCCGCAGCGGCGATCGCCCCGACGCCACCATCTCTTCCATGAACCAACGCGACCAGTGACGCCACCATGCGACCGTCCCCGGCGCCGCGCTCACCGACTGCACGTCGTCCGACGTGATCGCCCGCACCACCGCGTCGTCGTGGGTCATCGCATCGCCGCGCAGCAGCTCGACGCCCGCCCATCCGGGCTCGACGCGGCCCCACCAGCGCGCTCCATCCCCCGCGGTGATGCGCACCCGACCCGGGCGCACCACGTCGATGCTCCACGACGGTCGGCGGGGGACGTCGTCCTCGGTGAGGGTCACCGTGATCCCCTCCCAGGCGCCGTCGTCGATGTCCTTCCAGTGCACGCCTACATCCCCGCGTCGGCGGCCTCGGCGTCGAGCGCCTCGCAGGCCGCGAAGAGGTCGCCGGTCTCGTAGAAGTCCACCGTCACGAAGTTGGGCAGTCGACCCCGCGATTGCCGACAACGCCTCGCCCGATCCACCAGGAAGGGGTCGTGGTTGACCATGTCCGCCAGCCGGGGAAGCGCGGTGGGAGCCGTCAGGAAGTGGTTGAGGATGAAGAGGGCATTCCCGCTCCGGCCGCGGTTCTCCCGGCAGTCGAGGTCCGCCGGGGTCTCCGCGCTGAAGGGCGTCTCCTGGGCGAAGTCCCACACCGCCATGTCCCATGGGCGCGTCGGGTCGGCGTGGTCGTCGAGGATCACCACCCGCCGCCCCGAGGACACCATCGCCCCGAGCGTCGGCCACGGCGCGCCCACCGCCTGCGTATGAAGGTCTTCGAGCATCCCCGCCTCGCGCAGCGCGCCCTCCAGCTCCGGCCCGTCGATGTAGCTCTCCAATATCAACACCACGACCTCTTCGGGGTGCTCATCCATGAAGGTTCCGATGTCGCAGAGGCCCTCGGCCAGGCGGCGACGGCCGATGGTGCACGGACCGTGGCAGAGGTACGCGTCGCCCTGGTAGCGGTGCAGGTCGATCATCAGCCCCCGCACCCCGTCGCCGAGCTGGCGCGACATCGAGCGCTCCTGGTTGGGCAGCGTGAAGCGGTCGGCCCGGGTGGACATCGCGTTGTGCGTCGTCGGAAACACCACCTGGTCGAGGCGCCGCGCGCACCGTGAGGCCGCGCCGTTGCAACGGGTGGGCGTCGCGACGGGCGTCGGTCGCCGCCGCTCGCAGCGCCATGGGGGCTTCACCGGGACGTCCGCCGTGACCACGTCGGCGAGGTCCTCCGTGACCACGTCGGCGACGGCGTCGAGCGCGACGGAGGGCTGCGCCGCATCCGCCGTCGAGACGGGGGTCTCCCCGCAGCCCACCACCCCCACCAGAACCATCCCTGCGAGCGCGCGTACCAGCATCGGAGCCCCATCGTGACACAACCACCGCCGACACCCGTGGGACCGGATCATCCGGCGATGAGGACGCTGCCCCCTTCCCCGCTGCCGCGCGCCCTGCACCCCCACGGCCCTCCAACCCTCCCCGGCATTTGACCGAGGTCAAATCGGCCTCCTGGCGCGAGGCGCATCGATGGCGTGAGGCCAACGATGAAGCGCGCCCTCCACGCATTGTTCTTCTCTCTCCTGTTCGCGGCGTCGCCGGGGCAGCCTTCCCCCTCGCTCGACGCGCCCACCCTGCAGGGGCCGCGCTTCTCCCTCGAACGCCTCCGGGGGCGCGTCGTGGTGGTGGACTTCTGGGCGAGCTGGTGCGAGCCGTGCCGACGCTCCTTTCCAGCGCTCAACGACCTCTCCCGGCGCTACGCGGCCCGCGGCGTCACCGTGGTGGGCGTGTCGGTCGACGACGAGGCGAGCAACTACCAGCGCTTCGTCCGCGAGCTCCATCCGACCTTCGCGGTGGTGCACGACGCCTCGCACCAGATCGCCGATCGCTGGGCACCCTCGTCGATGCCCACCACCTACGTCATCGGCCGCGACGGGGTGATCGCCGCGGTGCTCACAGGTGAAGACGTCCAGCAGGTCGAGGCCCGCGTGCTCGCCGCGCTGGGGGAGGCCCGCTGATGCGCCGTCGAACCATGCTCCTCCTCCCGCTCGCCCTCGCCGGGAGCGCGGCGGCCGCCACCCTCTCCCGACGCCGCGGGGCCCCGCCGCCCGAAGACCCGCCCCCCGACACCGGCCTCACCCTCCAGCGCGTCGCCATGGGAACCCTCTGGCAGGTGGTGCTCCCTCCCGGCGCTCCGGACCACGCGGCCGCCGCCGCGTCTCGGGCCCTCGATGAAGTGCAGCGCCTCGAAGACGTGCTCTCCGAGTTTCGACCCGACACCGAGGTCTCTCGCATCAACGCCGCCGCAGGAGCCGACCCGGTGCGCGTCTCTCGAGACACCTGGTTCGTCACCGAACAGTCTCTCCGCTACGCCGCCCTCTCCGACGGAGCATTCGACCCGACCTGGGCCGCCCTGCGCTCGCTCTGGGACTTCCGCTCGGCCACCCCCCTCCCGCCTGATGCCTCCGAGGTCCGGGCGCGGCTCCCGCTGGTCGACTGGAGGGCGGTCGAGATGGACACCGCAGCCCGCACCATCCGGCTGCGACGCCCCGGCATGGCCATGGGCTTCGGAGGCATCGCCAAGGGCTACGCGCTCGATCGGATGAGGGCGTTGCTCCTGGGCGACGGCGTGCGCGACTTCGTCCTCTACTCCGGCGGCCAGGTGCTCGCCGAGGGCACCCGCGGAGGACGTCCCTGGCGCGTGGGCGTGCAGCACCCCAGGGACCCCGACGCCCTCCTCGGAGCCCTCTCCGTCACCGCGGCCTCGGTCTCCACCGGCGGCGACTACGAGCACTCCTTCATGCACGAAGGACGGCGCTACCACCACGTCATCGACCCGCGCACGGGCTGGCCGGTGGAGCACACCGCCTCGGTCACCATCCTCGCCCGCACGGCCCTCGAGGCCGACGCCCTCGACACCGCCCTCTTCGTCATGCCCCCGCAGCGGGCCATGGCCATGGCGAGAGAGATGGGCGTGGCGATGCTTCGCACCGACCCCGCGATGCGCAACGAGATGACCCCCGCGATGAGGGCGGTCTTCGAGCCGCGCGTGGCCATGGAGGCGACGGAGAGCTCGTGAGACGGGCGCGCTGGGCCGTCCTCGCCGCGCCCCTCGCGCTCGCGGGCTTGGGCTCGTGCAGCGACGACTCGCCCCGCGCTCGCTTCGACGCCGAGGTCGCCCCGCTGCTCGCGAGGCGCTGCGGGACCAGCGCATGCCACCAGACAACGCCCGGTCGGGTCTCGCCGCGGAGGCTGCAGTTTCGCCTCGACGCCGACGGACGCATCCCGAGCGACGCCATGGACGAGGCCTACGCGTCGGCGAAGCGGGTCATCGACACCACGGAGATCCCCGAGCTCTCCTCGATGCTGAGGAAGACCCTGCGCCCAGAGCTGGGCGGCCTCGCCCACGCCGGCGGAGCCAGCTTCTACGACCGCCGCGACCCGGCCTGGCAGACCGTCCGGGCGTGGATCGCCAGCGAGCGAGGCGGCGGCGAGGATGGCGACCCCGCGACGCTCACCGAGGCAGAGCGCTACTTCGCGAGAGAGGTGCAGGGCCGCCTCGGGGAGGGGCAGTGCATGCTGGCGCCCTGCCACGGCGGGCAGTCGGCGATCCCGCTGCGCTTCGACCCGGGCGTCGACGGAACCTTCGGGGTCGCGGCCACCCGCGCCAACTACCGGGAGGCCCTGGTGCACCTCTCTCTCGGAGGCTCACCTTCGCTCTCTCGACTCGCGAGAAAACCGCTGAGAGACGTGGCGACCGCCCTGCCTCACCGGGGTGGCAACGGGCTCAGCGCCTTCCCCACGACGCTCTCCGACCCGCTGCCCGCCGCCATCGTGGCGTGGGCGCGATTGGAGCGTCGGCTGCGCACCGGCGAGGGCGACGGAGGGCTCTCGGGGATCGCCTTCGTGGGCGGTCCCGTTGGACCGGCGAGGGTGGTCGAGCACGACGACTTCGTCCCCGGCAGCGACGTGTACCTGCTCTCGCCGCCAGAGCCCGGCGGCGCCGTGCGCAACCTCACCGAGGCGCTGCACCCCTCGCCCGCCGACCTGCGCGACCCCGCGGTGGATGACACCGGCACCCGGCTGGCCTTCTCGATGCGCGTGGGCGTCGACGCGCCGAGGGTGATCTGGGAGCTCGACCTCCGCACCGGCGCCGCGCGCGCGGTGACCCAGGGAGCGAGGCTCCCCGATGGGCGATGGTCCGCCGACCGCTGGCCCGCGTACGCGCCCGACGGGCGGCTGTGGTTCGCCTCGACCCGCGCTGCCATGCTCGCCGAGCACGCCGACGGCTACGACACGGACCTCTACGTCCTCGAGCCCGACGGCTCGCTCACCCGGCGAACCTTCACCCCGAGCCCCGAGCTGGCGACGACATTCTTCCGCCAGGGGCACGAGACCAGCGGCTCGGTGGCCTTCACCGCCATCCGTCGCCTGGGCGACGGCTACAAGGGCGTGGTCTATCGCTTCCCCAACGACCTCCACAGCGAGTACCACCAGCACGTCGGCATCACCCTCGGGGACGACATCACCTGGCACATGAGGGAGACGCCCGACGGCAACTACGTCGGGCTGCTGCTCGACCGCGACGCCGTGTGGTCCGCCGGGGCGCTCGTGCACGTCGACCGCAACCTGGGCATCGAGCTCCCGAGCAACCTCGTGCCCCGAGGATCGCTCCCCGCCTACCGCTCCCCGGTGAGCTACCTCGGACCCTACGGCTCCCACGACGAAGGCATCGCGGACCCCTACGCGCCGGAGAGCGTCGCCGGACCAGCGCGCCGGGTGCAGAGCGAAGGCGCCTGGCGAGACCCGCACCCTCTGCCCGACGGCCGCCTCGTCGCCTCGTGGGCCGACGGCACCGTGCGGCTCCGAGACCCGTCGGCCACGCCAGACTTCGGGCTCTACGCCGTCAGCCTCGACCGCGACCCGGCCACCGGCGCGCTGCGCATCGCGGGGAGGCAGCGCCTCGTCGACCTCTCCGATGTGTCCGAGACCCAGGCGGTTCCGGTGTTTCGCAACGTGCCCGGGCAGAGCGTGGCCCCGGCGCCACGAGGCGACCGGGGACAGCTCCTCCACGGCGGCGTCCCGATGATCGAGGAGATGCTCCGCCGGGTGGGACCCCACGGCGCGAGGGTGCTGCGCGACGACATCCGCGCCGTGCGCATCCTGGCCTGGACCCCGCGCTCCTCCGACCCGTCGCTCCCCGCCGCTCCGGGCCTCCCCTCGGAGCTTCGTCGCAGCGGCGCCGGGCCTCACCTCCCCGCCAGGGTGCTCGCCGAGGTGCCGGTCGAGTCCGACGGAACCCTCTACGCCTCCATCTCCGCAGGCACGGCGTTTCGGCTCCAGTACCTCGACGCGCGCGGCATGGCCGTGGGCACGCAGCACAACCGCTGGTTCGACATCCAGGGCGGGCAGGAGCTTCGCCAGGGCGTCGCTCCAGGCACCTACGACGGCCGCTGCGCGGGCTGCCACGGCGCCCGCTCGGGCCGGATCATCGACGCCTTCCAGACCATCGACGTCACCGCCCGGGCCTCCCGCTCGCTGGCGCGCTTCGTCGACGACGACCCCGACCGGGCCCGCGAGCCCTACCGCGTCGAGGGAGCGATCCGCGCCGACTGGCAGGCCGACGTCGCCCCGATGCTCGCCCGCTCCTGCGCCGGGGGAGGCTGCCACGACGCCCGTACCAGGGCCGCGGGCCTCGCGCTCGTCGCCACCCCGGGCGCCCGATACGACCTCGCCTACGAGTCGCTGGTCTCGCTCGGCGAAGGCTCGCTCCATGGCCATCGCTACCTCGACGTGACGGGCACCTCCGCGCGAGGGAGCCACCTCGTGGAGCGCGTCCTCGGGGAGGAGCTCGACGCGCCCCGCTCGGTGCGCGGCGCGGCGGCGCACCGGGGCGATCCTCCGCTCGACGCCGCGGCGGTGAGCACGCTGGTCCGATGGATCGAGTCGGGCGCGACCTGGCGCGCCGAGGAGCCGTAAGCCCATGAAGCGCCTCATCGCATTGGGGGCCGTGGCCCTCGCAGGCTGCTCCGACCCGGCGCCCGCGCCCGAGGACGCCGCCGTCGACGCGACGCCCTACGAGCTCAGCATCGCCGCCCCGCACCCGCTGGGCTACGCGCCCTTCGAGCCCGACGCCGGGGTCGAGATGCGGGTCGGCTTCCAGAGCTTTCGCTACACCCGCGTGGTGCTCGTCGCCCGGGGCGCGGTGCCCCCCAGCACCCCGGGGCGCATCCGCCTCGACATCGAGGGCTTCGACCGCACCGAGCAGCGGGTCAACGCCATCACCTTCCGAGAGGGCGTCTCGGGAGAGTGGGTGAGCCCCGCGCTGATGGTGTACGCCAACGACATCCAGCTCGCGGCCGCCGTGGGCCACCGCGCCACGATCTCCGTCGAGCTCGACGACCGGCGCCACCGCGCCACGGCGACCTACACCGGCGTGGTGCGCTGGGACCCGAGCTGCATCGAGGACTCGGAGTACCGCTGCCTGCCGACGTCATCGCCCGCCGACGGGGGCGCCCGTTGAGGCCCATCGCCCTCGCGCTCTGCTCCGTCGCGCTCATGGCGTGTCAGGAGTCAGCGCCCGTGGGCGACCCCGGCCGCAGGGCGCTTCGCCCCTACGCCTCGTCCTTCGGACCGGCCGACGAGCAGTGGCGGCCTCAGCCCCATCGGGACCGTCCGCTGCGCGTCGCGGTCACGCCCGATGGATCCCTCGCGCTGGTGACCCTGCAGGGCCTGGAGGACGAGCCCGGCCAGGACGTGGCCCTGGTCGACCTCGCCTCGCGTCGGGTCGTGGGTCGCATCCCCGTGGGATCGAGCCCCACGGGCGTGGCCGTCCACCCGGGCGGCCGCTTCGCGGTGGTGACCACCCGCTACGAGAACCGGGCCTCCGTGATCGACCTCGTGACCCGCCGGGTGGTGAGCGCCGTCGCGGTGGACTTCTACGCCACCGACGTGGCCTTCACGCCCGACGGACGCCACGCCTGGGTGTCCAACCGCTGGCGCGACCAGGTGGTGCGCTGGGACCTGGACGTGAGCGCCTCGCGATGGTCGGTCACCGACGCGAGGGCCCAGGTGCTCTCCCTCGGGACGCACCCCCGCGACGTCGCCATCTCCGCCGACGGCGCCCGCATGGCGGTGGCCGCGCTCGACGGGCTGGTGGTGTCCCTCTTCGCGCTCCCGGAGGGGCGCCGCGTCGCCGACGTGAACCTCCATGCGCCGGTCAACGACGTGGTCTTCGCGGGCCCGTGGCTCTTCGCGCTCACGCAGGGTCCGGGCTCGGGTCACCCGGCCCTGGTGGGCCCCGACACCGACGACGACGGCCGCCCCGGCGACTCGACGGCGAACGCCAATTTCCAGGACCAGCAGAACGATATCGCCGTGCTCCGCGCCAGCGACGGGTCGTTGGTGCGTCGCTACACCTCGGACACCACCTGCTGCCGCGACTGGCGCGACGTGAGCCCCGACGACCCGACGCTCGGGCGCTTCCTCCCCTCCGCCGATCTCTGGATCGTCGGGGGCTCGATCCCCGAGTCCGCGGCGGTGTGCGGCGACCGGCTGTGGGTGGCCTACCTTGGCTCCTCGGAGGTCGAGACCTTCGCCATCGGCGCAACGGATGGAACGCTCCGCCCCCTCGCTCGCGGCTCCACCGGGCACGGACCCACCGCGGTGGTCTGCGCTCCTGGCGGCGCGGCGGTGGTGGCCTCGCTCGCCGAGACCCTCGCGCTCTTCTCTGCGCCCGACGCCCGCAGGGAGGACGTCCCCGTCGGCGACCTCCGCGGCGGGGCCTTTCCCGCCACCGACCAGGAGATCGGCGAGCTGGTGAACATCGCCTCGGCGCCCTTCTCCATCGACGGCGACCAGTCCTGCGTGATGTGCCACCGCGAGTTCGGCGACCCCGACAAGGCCTTCTCCATGCCGCTGCTCATCGAGCCCGAGGGCACGCGGATGACCATGCCGCACCGTGGCCTCGCCGACACCCGCCCGTGGTTCTTCGAGGCCGCCATGGACGAGAACAATTTCTTCCCGGTGCTCAACGAGTTCGCCCGCACGGAGAACTTCTGCTGCACCGACCCCTCCCTCTGGACCACCGAGCGCCCCGCCCCGGCCGACTGCGAGACCTCACCCCCGCCCGTGTGCGCCACGCGCCCGTGGCCCCGCAGCCTGCCCAGCCGCAACGCCTTCTACGTCGAGGCCTCCCGCCGGGTGCTGGGTCGCACCCGCACCATCGGCGACGCCTTCGACTCCCCGCTGAACTTCCAGGGCATCACCCGGGCGCTCGGCCTCTCGCTCCTGCAGCGATCCCGGCTGCTGCCCAACCCAAACCCCGGCGACACGGCCTCGGTGCGCCGAGGGGCCGCGCTCTTCCGCTCGGTGCAGGTCGGGTGCGCCGGCTGCCACGACGGCCCCGGGCTCGCCGCCTCGGTCTCCGAGAGCCTCGGGGTGCGCCTGCACTTCGGCCCGGTGATCTCCCCGCAGCGCTCGGCGGACGGGCGCAACCTCGACCTGGTCAACGACGGCTTCCGCCGCACCTTCCCAGACACCACCCAGGGCGCTCGCACCATCGAGTTCGGCGTGACCACGGTGCGCGGCATCTGGGCGCACGCCCGGCGCTTCCTCCACGACGGCCGCGCCCGCTCGCTGCGCGAGGTGCTGCTCCCTCCAGGGCACACCGCGCTGCGCGAGGGAGAGCGAGGCTACAACGAGACCGACGGCGTGCCCGACACCCACGGCGCCACCTCGCAGCTCTCCCCCTCGCAGATCGACGACCTCGTGTCCTTCCTGGAGGCGCAGTGATCCGCCGCGCCGCGTGCCTCTCGCTCCTCCTGGGCTGCGTGGGCAACGCCCCGGTCGAGCCCCCTTCGCTCGACCTCGCGATGTTCGCGTCGAGGGTGCAGCCCGTGCTCGCGGCGCGCTGCGCGAGCCCCGCCTGCCACGGCAGCGATCGCCGGCGGCTGCGCGTGTACGCCTCGGGCTTCTTTCGCAGCGACCCCCGTCGGGTGCACCGCGACGAGCCCATCACGGCCGACGAGCTCGCCGCCAACGAGCGCTCCGCCGCGGCCTTCGTCGTCGAGGCGCCCTCCGCCGCCCAGAGCCTGCTGGTGGCCAAGCCCCTCAACCAGGTGGCCCACCTCGGCGGCCAGGTCTTCTCCGCCTCGGACGACGAGCACGCCGCGCTCCTCGCCTGGATCCGCACCGGGGCCCTCCCATGAGGCTCGTGTTGCTGCTGCTGGCGCTCACGTCACTGGGCTGCGTCACCGTGCGCCCGTGGCAGCGCGAGCGCCTCTCCCGCCGCTGCATGGAGATGGACGGCCCGGCCTCGTCGGCCTCCTTCGAGGCGCACGTGCGCGCGGTGCGCAGCGGCGACGTGCCCGCGGCCGGAGCGGGCGGCGGAGGCTGCGGATGCAACTGAGGTCGCTGGTCGGGCTGGCGCTGGCGTGCGGCTGCGGTCGGGCCCCGCAGCGTCCGGCGCGGGCCGAGCTCTCCCTTCACGGCGGCTACTACGCCGACAACGACCGGGTGTCGGTGTGGAACCCTTCGCTCCGAGCGCGGGTCCCGCTCTCCCGCCGGGTCACGGCGAGCGCCGGGTACGGGCTCGACATCATCTCCGCGGCCTCGGTCGACGTGGTGGCGAGCGCCTCGCGGGTGCTGGAGCGCAGGCACGAGACGAGCGTCGGGGTGCAGGTCGCCCTCAACGATCGCACCACCGTGGGCGCCACGGGCCGCGACTCCCGGGAGCCCGACTACCTCTCCGACGGGGTGAGCCTCACCCTCGACCGGGAGAGCGAGTCCCGCGACACGGCGCTCCACCTGGAGCTGCGCGGCCGCTGGGACCGCGTGGGCCCCGGCTGGACGCTGCCCGAGCGCGCGACCCTGGGCTCCGGCGTCGCCGCGGCATCGCTCACCCGGGTGATCGACCGTCGCACCCTGCTGCGGGTGGGCCTCCAGGCCGACGTGCTCTCGGGGCTACAGTCCTCGGTCTATCGCTACGTTCCGGTGGGCGACCAGTGGTTTGCAGAGCGGGTCCCCGAGCTGCGGGTGCGAGGCGCGGCCACGGTGCGGCTCCAGCACTCGCTGCGCCCGACGCTCGCGGTGCTGGCGGAGTACGGGCTCACCACCGACACCTGGGGCCTGGTGGCCCACGTCGGCGAGGTCGGCCTCCGCTGGGAGCCCGCGCCCTGGGCGATGGTCGAGCTGCGGGCGCGCGCGGCCCTCCAACGCGGGGCGGATTTTTACCAGGGACGGTATGCGTCGGTCACCGGGTGGCGCACCCGCGACCGGCTCCTCGGGGGCATGGCGACGCTCTGGCCGCAGGCGACGCTGCGCTTCATGTGGCCCGCGTGGCCCGCGCCGCCGAGCTGGGAGCTCGGCCTCCGGGGCGCGTGGATCCATCAGCAGTTCGACGACTACGTCCCGCTGCGCGCGCGCGACGCGGGCACCGGCGAGCTCTGGATCACCCGGTGGTTTTAGAGCGTTCGTCCAACGGACCTGGTACGCGGCCGTCGGCCCCCTCTCCGCGCTGCCGCGCGCCCTCACCCCCGCGGAGCGGGGGCAAGGGCTCGATCGACTGGGAGCGAACGATGAATTGGGCCCGTGGATCCGCCTCGACCCGCCAGTTCGAGCACCACCCGGACCCATCGCAGAGCCCTTGCCCCCGCTCCGCGGGGGTGAGGGCGCGCGGCAGCGCGGTGAGGGGGCCGACGGCCGCGTACCCAACCCGTCAGGCCACCGCTCCAGTGACCCCCGCTGATTGATTCCATCGGCATCGATGCGATGCTCCCGCGCACTCCACGATGAAGCCCACGGACCTTCACTTCGCCAGCAACGCCTTCGAGGTACCCAGCGGCCGCGGCCCCATCCGGGTGACCTGGCTGGGCACCGCGGGCTTCGCCATCGAGCACGCCGGAACCGTCGTCCTCATCGACCCCTACCTCACCCGCGCGTCGCTCCCGGCGCTCATCGCGTCTCCGCTGCGCAGCGACCACGCGGCCATCGCCCGCCACGCCCCGAAGGCCGACGCCATCGTCGCGGGCCACACCCACTTCGACCACGTGCTCGACGTGCCGGCCATCGCCCGCGCCACCGGGGCGAAGGTCTACGGATCGAAGTCCTGCGCCACCCTCTGCCTCGGCTCCGGGGTGCCCGCGGGGCAGGTCGTCGACGTCGAGGGGTCCATGCGCGGAGAGCCCCTCCAGGCCGAGGTCGGCCCCTTCACGCTGCGCTTCATCCCCAGCGTGCACTCGGCCTTCATGCTGGGTCGGGTGCCCTTCCCCGGGGACATCAGCGACTGCGACCAGGTGCCGCTGCGCACTCACCACTACCGCTGCGGGGCTGTCTTCGGCGTCGAGCTGCGCGTCGCGGGTAGAACCCTCTACCACCTCGGCAGCGCCGACCTCCTCGACGTGCGCGCCCCCCGCGACGTCGACCTCCTGCTGATGTGCGTCGCCGGCTGGACCACCACACCCCGCTTCACCGACCGGGTGATGCGGGCCTTCACGCCGAGGGCGATCCTGCTGTCTCACTGGGACAACTTCCTCTCGCCGATGAGCGCCGGGGCGAAGATCCTCCCGGCGATGCAGCTCCCCCGGCTGGTGGAGGGCCTCACCCGCGTCGACCCGAGCGTGCGCCTCGGCGCGCTGCCCCTGCTGGGCTCGATCGAGCTCTGACGCTCCGCCCGCGGGCGCTCCCTCGCCCGGCGTGTACACTCCCTCCCCGATGAACTCCCTCGTCGATGTCATGGGACCGCTACACCTCGTGGACCACGGCGGCGACGGCCCTCCGATGCTCCTCATCCACGGCCTCGGCGGCTCCGTCGAGAACTGGCTCCGCGTCGCCTCGCTCCTCGCGCGGGACCACCACGTCTACGCCGTCGACCTCCCTGGCTTCGGCCGCTCTCCGCCCGCGGGCCGTCCCCCCACCCTGGAGGGCTACGTCGAGCTCATCGCCGCGCTCATCCGCCAGCACATCCGCGAGCCCGCGGTGCTCGTGGGCAACTCCATGGGCGGACTGCTCTCGCTGCTCACGGCCTCGCAGCACCCGGAGCTCGTCCGCGGCGCCGTGCTGGTGAACCCCGCCCTCCCTCGCTACGGCAGCGCCCCCGTCGACCGGATGGTGGGGACGGTCTTCGCGCTCTACGCCATCCCCGGCGTCGGGGAGCTCTACTTCCGCAAGGTCGCCCGCCGCGCCTCGACCGAGGCCGCCATCCGGTACTTCTTCGACCTCTGCGGGCTCGATGCGAAGGCCCTTCCCCCCGAGGTGATCGACGCCCACCGCGCGGTGCACCGCTACCGCCGCGACCTCCCCTGGACCGACGCGACCTTCCTCGGCGCCGCGCGCTCGCTCCTCAAGATGGTGCTGCGCCCTTCGCGCTTCGAGGAGCACCTGCGCCGGGTGCGCGCCCCCACGCTGCTGATGCACGGCACCCGCGACCGGCTGGTGTCGGTGCACAACGCCCGCGCCGTCGCGAAGCGCCGCGAGGACTTCTCCTTCGCGGAGCTCCCCACCCAGGGCCACACCCCGATGCTCGAAGAGCCCGCGGAGTTCGTCGAGCGGGTGCTCGCATGGGCCGCCGCGCTGCCAGCGCCCGCTAGGCCCGCCGCGTCGGCGTGATAGCGTCCCGGGTCGGCGGAGACCCATTGCTCGACCCATCCCTGATCCCACTGGTTCAGCGCCTCGACCGCGACCCCGAAGACCGCGAGGCCATCGAGACCCTCACCCGCGAGCTCGACGCCCGCGGAGAGCACGAGGTGCTCGCGATGCTCCTCGAGAAGGTCGCCGGCCGACGCCGCTCTCCGGAGGGCTCCGTCGAGCTGCTGCACCGGGCGGCCCTTACCTGGTCGGGTAAGGTCGGCGACGACCCTCGCGCGCTCCCGCTGTGGAAGCAGGTGCTCGACGTGCAGCCCGAGCACGAGGGCGCGCTGCTGGGCCTCGCGTCGATCTACCGCCGCACCAACCGCGCGGAGCAGGCCGAGGGCCTCTACCGCCGGCTGCTGGAGAAGGCCGTCTCTCCGGCGAAGAAGATCCCGCTTCTCGAGGCGCTGGCCGCCCTCTACGGAGAGCGCGACCTGCCCGACCGGGAGATCGAGGCCCGCCGCGACCTGGCGGAGCAGCGCGGGCCCGGCGCGGCGGCGACCACCAACCGCCGCTCGCTGGCGAAGCTGCTGGTGGAGCGGTCGCGTCGTCGCGCGGCGTCGTCCCCGCTGGCCGAGGGCGAGGTCGACCCCGACCGTCGCGAGGCCGCGGGGCTGCTGGGCGCGGTGGCGCGCGAGGGGGCGACCGGTCGGTCGACGGAGTTCGCGCAGGCGGCGCTGACGCTCTGGCCCGGCGACGAGAGCGCCTTCGACGTGCTGGAGGAGAGCTCGGCGCTGAAGCAGTCGGAGCTCACCACGCTGCGCATCCAGTTTCTCGCGGCCAACCCGAGGGGGGCGCGAGGGCAGCGGGTGCGGCGCGACCTCGCGGAGGCCTACGTGGCCACGCAGCGCCCGGAGGACGCCATCGCCGTGCTCGCGGCGGCGGTGGACGACGACCCGCAGGCGGCGCAGTCGCTGGCGAAGCTCTACGAGCGGATGCAGCGCCACCTCGACCTGGCGAAGCTGCTCGACCGCCTCCCGACGCCGACGGAGTCCGAGGCCCGGCTGGGGCTGCTTCGACGGAGGGCCGCGGCGTGGAAGGCGGCCGGGCAGAGGCCGCAGCACCTGGCCGCGATGAGGGCGCTGCTGGACGAGTCCCCCGCGGAGGCCGAGGCGCTGGCGGAGGTGGAGCGGGACTGCCGGCTGCAGGGCCTGCTGGCGGAGCTGAGAGACCGGCTGCGCGCGGCGGCCATGGTGGAGGGCGTCGACGGGGCCTCGAAGGTGCGGTGGCTGCGCGAGGTGGCGCAGCTCGCGGAGCGGCGCTTCGACGACCTGGCGGACGCGCGCGCGGCCTGGGAGGCGCTGGAGCGCGTGGCCGACAAGGCGGAGGAGCGCGCGGAGGCCCAGGAGGCGCTGGTCCGGCTGATGGCCCGCGGGGAGGACTGGGAGCACGTGCTGGAGCGCCTGGAGGCGCAGGCCGAGGCGGAGCAGGACGCCTCGGAGGCGCGACGTCGCTGGATGCGCTGGGTGCAGGTGCGGCGAGAGCACCGGTCGGACCCGGCGCGCGAGGTGGCGGTGCTGGAGAAGCTGTGGGGGCAGCACCCGGACGACGACGCGGTGGCGAGGGCGCTGGTGGACGCTCGCCGCAGGGCGGGCGACGACCTCGGGGTGACCGAGGTGCTCTACGCGCTCATCGAGCGGGCGGGGCCGTCCAACGCGGCGTCGCGGTGGTGCCAGCTCGCCGAGCACCTCGAGCGGGTGGGCGACCTGGAGAGCAGCGCCGAGGCGTGGCAGAGCGCGCGCACCATCGATCCCAGCAGCGCGCTGGCGTGGGAGGCCGAGGCGAGGGTGCTGGGCTCGCTGGGCGACCGGGAGCGGCTGCTGACCGCGCTGGTGGCCTACGCCGATCACCCGGTGGCCGCAGGACGAAAGGCCGGGGAGCTGTACGCGAGGGCCGCGCACCTGGCCTTCGAGCTGGGGCGCAAGGAGCGGGCGGCGCACCTCGCGGAGCGGGCGCTGCGATTCAATCCCGACGACGACGCGATGAAGAGCCTGGTGGCGACGCTCGACGATCCGGGCACCGCGCCGGTGTCCTTCGAGGAGCTGCTGGCCGAGGTCTCCCGCGAGACGAACGCGGAGCTCTCGGAGCCGGTGGAGCCCTCGGAGCCGGTGGAGCCCTCGGAGCCGGTGGAGCCCTCGGAGCCGGTGGAGTCCGTGGGCGAAGCGGTGGTGGTCCCCGAGGAGCATGAGCCCGTCGAGGAGCCCACTGGCGCCGTGGAGATCGAGCGCGACGCCGTCGAGGAGCCCACCGGCGCCGTGGAGATCGAGCACGACGCCGTGGAGGAGCCCACTGGCGCCGTGGAGATCGAGCACGACGCCGTGGAGGAGCCCACTGGCGCCGTGGAGATCGAGCGCGACGCCGTGGAGGAGCCCACCGCCGCGGTGGAGATCGAGCGCGACGCCGTGGAGGAGCCCACCGCCGCGGTGGAGATCGCCGACTCCCAGGCCCCCCGGGAGGGCGCGACAGAACCGCCGGCAGAGCCAGCGCTCCCGGAGGCGATCGAGGCGCCGGATGTGTCGGTCGAGAAGACCCCGGTGGCCACGGTGCTGGCCGAGGAGGCTCCCGCCGAGCTGTCCGACGACCTGCTGGAGGAGATCACCCACGAGCCGACGGAGGAGCCTCCCGTCGAGGCAGCCCCTCCCTCCGCGCCGCCGCCGAACCCCGCGGACCACGACGAGCGAACTCCGCTGCAGGGCGTTCGTTTGCCGGAAGAGATCCCGATGGAGGCCGAGGCCTCGCCGCTCCCTCCGGTCGAGGAGCCTCCGGCCTCGCCGGGCTCCATCACCGCCGAGATGGATGCCGTCCCCGCGCCTCCGTTGCCGCCGAGCGTCCCGGTCGAGACGCCCACGGTTGCGCCCCCTCCCGCGGCCTCCAACGAAGACTCCATCATCATCGACGAGAGCCTCTTCGGTGAGCCGTCGGCGCCGCCTCCGATCGTCGTCGCAGCGCCGCCTCCGGTCGTCGTCGCAGCGCCTCCTCCGATCGTCGTCGCAGCGCCGCCTCCGGTCGTCGTCGTCACGGCGCCGCCTCCTCCGGTCGTCGTCGCAGCACCTCCTCCTCCGGTCGTCGTCGCAGCACCGCCCCCGGTCATCGCTCCTCCGTCGCTGCCTCCGCTGCCTCCTCCGTCCGTGGCTCCGCCGAGGCAGCGCATCGCGACGGCCATCCCTCCGACGATGCCCTTCGCGGTGCCGCCCCCCGCGGTGCCGGCCCCTGCGATCGCCGCTCCGTCCTTCATTCCACAGCCGGTCGAGCCCCCGGCCGCTCCTCCGTTGCAGTTCAATCCACAACCCGTGGTCGCGGCGCCTCCTCCCCCGGCGCTACAGTTCAATCCACAACCCGTGGTCGCGGCGCCTCCTCCCCCGGCGCTACAGTTCAATCCACAGCCCATCCTCGAGGCGCCGCTGCCTCCCCCGGCGCTACAGTTCAATCCACAACCCGTGGTCGCGCCGCTGCCTCCTCCGGCGCTACAGTTCAATCCACAGCCCGTCCTCGAGGCGCCTCCTCCCCCGGCGCTACAGTTCAATCCACAGCCCGTGGCCGTGATGGTGCCCCCCTCGTCGCCCGGCGATCCCTTCGGCCACGCCGCGGGCGACTGGGCCGTCGACGCCAGCGGAGACCCCTTCGCCCAGGCACCTTCCCCGGTCGCCGCAGCTCCGCCTCCGGCCGCCGTCGAGGCCCCTCCGCCGCCTGCTCCAGCGCCCGCCCCAGCCCCCCCGGCCTCACCCGCCTTCGAGCGGGTGCTGCTCCCGATGTTCGAAGCGCTCCTCGGTGAACGCCACGGCTGATCGCGGCCTCACATGGGCTCCCATGTGGGCTGAATAATCACTCCATTTTTCCTCATTCCGCACGGTGACAGGCCGATCATCCCATGTGATGTTGGATATCGAACCGGCGGTCACTCCGGGTGGTGTTCGCGGATATCCGATACCACCTGCGGCTTGATTCGATTCCGGTCTCACTCGGCTCCCATTCGTCGATGGAGGGGTTCATGCGTCGTGGTGTCTGGTCGGCCCCCGCTCTCTTCGCAGCCCTCCTCCTCGCCGCCTCCGGGGCGCAGGCCCAGCGCGCCGTCGAGACCGACTCCCCGGTGGTGCAGATGCTCCGCCTCTCGCCCGACGCCCGCACCCGCGCCCAGGCCGCCCTCACCCTCGCCCGCACCCGTAGCCCCGACGCCCCCGCCGCGCTGCGCGCCGCCCTCGGCGACCGCGCCGCGGTCGTGCGCGCCGCCGCCGCGGTGACCCTCGCCGACCTCAACGACTCCGACTCCATCGCCGCGCTGCGAGCCCACTCGCGCGACCCCGACGCCAACGTCCGCGACGCCGTCGAGCGCGCCCTCGGTCGCCTCGAGACGCCCTCCTCCAGCGCCCGCTTCGACCCCGTCCAGCCCGTCGACCTCACGCGCGTCCGCTACCTGGTGCGCCCCGGCGAGCTCGCCGACCGCGAGCGCTCCGACGAGGCCCGCGGCGAGCTGCTCCGCGCCGCCGTGCGCTCCGCGCTCAGCAACCGCGGCTCCGTGGCGCTCCACCCCGGGGTGCTCCCGGCCTCCGCGCAGCGCCGCCTCCGCAGCGGATCGCTCCGTCAGTTCTCCCTCGACGGCGGCCTCCAGGCGGTGCGCCGCGTGCCCGCTCCCGGGGGCGAGCGGCTGCGCGCCGAGGTCAGCCTGGTCATCGTCGCCGAGCCGCAGCACTCCATCGTGGGCATGGTCACCGGCGCCGCCTCGCTGCCCGCCCCGATGGGCGACGCGCAGGCCCAGCGCCGCGTCGAGGCCAGCCTCATCGCGTCGGCGGTGCAGGCCGCCCTGCGCGACGTCGAGAGCTACCTCGCGCAGACCCCGTAGCGCCCCGACGGCTCGACAAGCCCCCACCCGCGACCCAAGCTCGTTAGCGCTTCTGTCGGTCTGCCTTGCGAATTCGCGGGCGGGTCGGCGGTCGCGGAAAGCGAAGGTCCAACACATGACCCTCCGTACCAGGCTCCTCTCCGGTTCATTGCTTGCGGCTCTCCTCGTCCCGACGACCGCGCTCGCCGGAACGCTCCAGATCCGTGACCCGGGCGACGTTCTCCCCGCCCTGGAGGAGGTCAACCTCCGCGAGGCCGCACGCGCCTGGCCCTTCGACGCTCGCGTGGTGGTCACCACGGAGATGTCCTCCCGAGCGGACTTCGATCGCTACGTGGGCAACCAGGTCGCCAGCGCCAACATGGTGGTGGTCGGCGTAGACCCGACGCACCGCATGACCTCGGTGCACTTCGGCACCGGCACCCGCATCGCCAGGGAGCGCTTCAGCGCCATCGAAAACGCCGGCGACGGGTGGTTCCGCCAGGGGCAGTGGCGCGGCGGCATCGAGGCGATCCTCTCGTCGGCCAGCAGCGCCGTCGGCAGCGGCTCCCCGGGCACCGTCGCCTCGGCTCCCGCGGGCTCCCGCGAGGAGGCCCCTTCGTTTCCCTGGGGCCTGATGCTCCTCGGGCTCGGCGGCGTGGCCATCGCGGTGATGGTCTTCCGCGCCGCGCGCAACCGCGCGCAGATGGGGGCCATGGGCCCCGGTGCTGATCCCTACCGGGCGCAGCAGTACCCGCCCGGGTACAACCCCAACGGCCCGGGCGCTTACGGTCCCGGGTATGGTCCGGGCTACGGCCCGCAGCCCGGCGGCATGGGCGGCCTCGGCGCGGGCATCCTCGGCGCGGGCGTAGGCGGCCTCGCGGGCTACGCGATCGGGTCGGCGATGGCCAACCGCGATGAGCAGCACGGCGGCGACCACCACGCGGGCTCCGACGACAGCGGCGGCGGAGGCTTCGACGCCGGCGGCAGCAGCTCCGGCTGGGACGACGGCGGCGGCGGAGGTGGCTTCGACGGCGGCGGCGGCGACTCCGGCGGCGGTGGCGGCGACTGGTGACCGCACGGTAGACCTCATGGCCCGTAGCGCCATGAACGACCCCCACTCCCCGAACACATCCCCTGCTGACCCGTCGCCTGCGATGGGTCAGATGGCCACCGAGTTCCTGGCGCCTCCGCCGGTGGCGGTCTCGCTCGACCCGGCGGCGTCCAGACCCACCAGCCCGACGCCGGGGGGCCCTCGCCCCGACAGGGACTTCCACGGGCTCAAGGTCCACGGGATGCTGGGCGAGGGCGGCATGGGGGCGGCCTTCCTCGCGAGCCACAAGGTGCTGCGGGTTCCGCTGGTCATCAAGACCTTCAAGAGCGCGGCGCCGGCCCAGATCTTCCGGGAGGCGCACCTCGCGGCGAGGGTGTCATCGCCGCACGTGGTGAGCGTGCTCGACGCGGGCGTGGAGGACGGTGTGCCCTTCGTGGTGCAGCGCTACGTCGACGGCATCGACCTCGAGGAGCTGCTGAAGGCCCAGCGCGCCATCGGACGGCGACTGCCGGTCGACCTGGTGTGCAGGCTGGTGCTCGACGCGGCGATGGGGCTGCGGGCCATCCACCAGGCCGGGGTCATACACAGGGACGTAAAACCCGCCAACCTCTTCCTGGGAGGCAACGGGACGGCCTCGGTGGGGGACTTCGGCATCGCGGTGGAGACCCTCTCCGGCAACGCGCACGAGCCCATCGTGGGGACGCCGCAGTTCATGGCCCCCGAGCAGTGGAACCAGGGGGTCATCGACCGCCGCACGGACCTCTACGCCCTCGGGGCGACGGCGCACCTGCTGTCGACGAACGTCCCTCCCTTCCACGGGGAGAGCGCGCTGCTGCTGGGCGTGGCGCACGTCTCCGAGCCGTACATCCCGCCGATTCCTCGCGACCCGAGGGAGGCCTACCTCTTCGCGGTGGTGGGGCGGATGCTGCGCAAGCGGCCCGACGAGCGCTACGCCAGCGCCGACGAGGTGGTGCGCTCCCTCGGGGTGGTCACCGAGCCCGGGGCGAGGATCATCCCGCAGGAGCACGACCACGCCGCCATCGGGGAGGTGCGGGTGGAGCTCGTGGTGGGCGACATCGCCGAGCAGCAGGTGGACGTGATCGTGTCGGCCGCCAACACGCAGCTCAAGATGGACCGCGGGGTGGCGCTCTCGCTGCTGCGCGCAGGGGGCGAGGAGGTCGCCGCGGAGGCGAGGGCCCAGCGGGAGCTGCCCGTGGCGATGGGCGACGTGGTGTGGACCTCCGCGGGGAGGCTCTCGGCGCGCTACGTGGCCCACGCGGTGGCGGCGCTCGACGGGGCGATCTGCCTGCAACGGTGCGTGCTGCGGGTGCTGCTGGAGGCCGAGGCGAGGAAGGCGACGACGGTGGCCCTCCCGGCGCTGGGCACGGGCGTCGGAGAGGTCCCGATGGCGCAGGGGGCAAAGCTCATCCTGGAGGCCTTCCGCACCTTCGCGTGGGTGCAGCCGCAGCACGTGCGACTGCTCCGCGTGGTGCTCTTCAAGGACGCCGACCGGGACTGCTGGCGGGACGTGCTCCAGTCGATGTGACCTACCGCTCAGCGGCGCTGGCGCTCGGGGCGCTGCGCCGAGGCGGGCTCCTCGTCGGCCGTGGTTTCAGCGCTCGCGTCGGAGGCGGCGTCGATGCGCACCCCCGAGCCCAGCTTGCGGGCGCGGGCCTCCTCGATGGCCAGCGCGACGGCCGCGGCGTCGGGCGTGGTGATGACCACCTTGCGGGTCTTCGACCCCTCGGTGACCTCCAGCGCGATGCACTCCCCCTCGCCGCCCGGGACGCTGTAGGCCATGGTCCCGTCGAGCGCGCGACGGAAGCCCCAGCCGCCGAAGCGCAGGGGGTTGTAGGTCGTCACCTCGCAGCGGGTGATGTTCTCCACCGCGATGGTCGGGCCCCAGAGCCCGTACTGCACGTGCAGCGCGTCGTCGGTGACCACCACCCGCAGGTGCGAGAGCACCAGCGTGATCAGCATCAGCGGGATCAGCCCGATCAGGTTCACCGGCCCGGTCGCGAAGGCCGACGCCATCGTCATCATCGCCGCGAAGCCGATCACCGCGAAGAACCACCAGGGCATGCGCTGCTTCGTCACGATGCGCGCCCGGCCGCCCTCCATGTACTGCGCCGTGTACTCGTCTCCAACGGGCTTCGGTGCGTCGTCTGCCATGAGGTTTTCACGAGCCTATCGCAGTGGTCAGGGTATGTCACCCGCGTCGTTGCGGCGGGGCCGCGCGAGCCTAACCTTCAAGGGCATGCAAGCGATGACGAGGATGGCGCTCCAGAGGCCCGCCAACGACGTGGGAGACGCGCGCGCGGTGGTCGAGGCCGCGGCGCTCGCGCTGCTGGGGGCGCGCACCCTGGAGCGGGGGCGGCGGTACGTGGCGTGGGGCGCGGTCTACGACGGCAGGCGCCGCGGGGCGGTGCTGAGGGCGCGCTGCGAGGGCAGCGGGCAGGAGGCGTGGCGGGTGAGGGTGACCCTCGATCCGACGGGGGTGCGAGACGCGGCCTGCGACTGCCCGATGGGAGAGACGGGGGACTGCAAGCACGTGGCGGCGGTGCTGCTCACCTATGCGAGGGAGCCGGAGGCCTTCGTGGAGGTTCCGACGGTGGACGAGGCGCTGGAGGGCGTCGACGCCTCGGGGCTTCGCGCGCTGCTGGGGCGGCTGCTGCTTCAGCGGCCCGAGCTCGAGGCGCTGGTGGAGGAGGCGCTGCCCGCTTCCTTCGCGCGGCCGTCGGAGGGCGCCCGGGGGAGGGCGGCGGCTTTACTCCGCGGTGTATGGCCCGGAGCCGACCTCGACGCGCTGGCCTCTCGGCTGGAGGCGCTGCGCGCCGAGGCGGGGGAGATGCGCGAGGTCGAGCGCCTGGCGGTGGCCATCGTGGGGCGGCGGCGGAGGGTGGGCGGCGACGGCGGGGCGGTGCTGGCCGTGGCGAGGCGCTGCGTGGCGTCGGTGGCCGCGGGGCTGCGCTCGGCGGATGCCGAGGAGAGGGCGAGGGGGCTGCGCTGGCTGGTGGGGCTCTACGGCTACGACATCGAGCACGGCTGCGCGGGCGTGGTCGAGGCGCTGGGGCGCACGGCGGTGGCGGCGGCGCTGGCGATCGCGACGGAGGGCGAGCGGAGGGCGCTGGCGAGGCGGGTGCGAGGGGCGATGGCGCGCGGCGACGAGTGGGCGCGCTACGCGTGGGGCGCGGTGCTGGTCGAGCTGGAGGAGGGCATCACCGACGACGAGGAGGGGTGGATGGAGCTGGCGAGGGCGCACCACCGGCCCGCGGCGAGGTGCAGGCGGCTGCTGGCGCTGGGGAGGGTGGCGGAGGCCTGGACGGCGTTCTCGGAGGTGGCCGACGTGGAGCTGCTGACGCTGACCGGGCGCTTCGAGGAGCGAGGGCTGGGGGCGGAGTTCACCGAGGCGGTGAAGGCGCGGGCGGCGAGGGCCGGGGCCGCGGGGCGAGAGCGGCTGGTGGCGTGGCTGCGAGGGCGGGAGGAGCGGGCCGACGAGCAGGCGGCGCTGGGGCTGGCGGAGGGGGTGCTGGCGGCTGATCCGACGAGGGCGGCGCTCGACGAGCTGCGGCAGAGGGCCGAGGCGCTGGGGCGCTGGGGCGAGGTGAGGGAGCGGGCCGAGGCGGTGCTCGACGCGAAGGCCCCGGCGGTGCTGGTGGCGTGGCTGCTGGAGGCGGGAGACCTCGCGGCGGCGAGGCGCGTGGCGGAGGACGAGCGGGCGCGGCCGGCGGGCTTCGGGGCGTCGAGGGTGGCGGTGGCCGAGGCGCTGGAGGAGGGCGACCCGGAGGGCGCGGCGAGGGTGTACCTGCGGCAGGCGGAGGCCTGCGTGGCGCAGCGGGGGAGGGCGTCGTACCGGGAGGCCTGCGCGATGCTGGCGAGGGTCGAGCGGGTGCTCTCGGCGAGGGGGAGGGAGGCCGAGGCGAGGGCGCTGAGGGAGGGCTTCGCGGCGAGGCACGCGAGGCTGAGCAGCCTGAGGGCGGAGCTGGTGCAGCACTTCGGTCCGCTGGCGGCGTGAGCGGCGGAGGCGGGGGCTCTGGTGCTACAGGGCGGCGATGCCCCTCCGACCAAGGCCCGACCGCCATGTGTTTCCCACGCTGCCCCGGCGGCCCATCCGCATGGTGCTCGATGGGGTGAGCTACCTGCCCAACATCGGGACGATGTTCCGGCTGTGCGACGCCTTCAGGGTGGAGCGGCTTTACGTGTGCGGGTATGACCTGGAGCCCCATCGGCGGCGGCTGCTCTCCGCCGCCGCGGGCACCGTGGGCTGGGTCCCGTGGGAGTCGCGCCCCGACGCGCTGGGGGTGGTGAGGGAGAGCCGCGAGGCGGGCTACACCGTGGCGGCGATCGAGCTCGCGGAGGGGAGCGTCGCGCCGGAGTCGATGCGCACCGACGCGCCGATGTGCCTGGTGATCGGCGCCGAGCGACATGGCGTCTCCGCGGAGGTGCTCTCGCTGGCCGACCAGCTCGTGGAGATCCCCTCGGACGGCTTCGGGGGGTCGATCAACCTGACCACCGCGGCGGCCATCGTGCTCTACGCGGCATCGCGGGGGTATCCGCTGCCGCCCGATCCGTGAGGGGGCAAGGAGGCCGTCAGCGAGGGGCGGTGAAGAGGCAGCGCGTGATGGGGATGCCGACGTCCTCGAGGACGTAGAGGTAGTAGGTCGCGCCCGGGGTGAGGGGCGCCGGAGGACCGGAGGCGGGCAGGCGCTGCGTCGCGGCGGGAGGGAGCGTGCCGTAGGCGACGCCGCTCACGAAGGGCTGCGCCGTGAAGGGGACCTCCACCAGCCAGCGCGTCCCGGCGGGCTGGTCGAGGTTGGGAGGCACGCCCGGGCTGGCCGAGCCCTGGTCGAGCACGTAGAGGTAGCGCGCGGAGCCGCTCGACCAGCGGAGGCGTCCATCGCTGCCCATGCCGTCGGTGCCGGTGCACGCGCTCGGGGTGTAGCTGAGCTGGCTGGCGATGGGTCCGCCGAAGGGGGGTGTGGTCGCGAAGGACTCGCGGGTGCGGCCGCGGTGCGCGAGCTCCTGCTGGAAGAACCTCGCCATGCGCGCGGGGTCGGTGCTGGGCAGTCCGGAGGTGGTGCGCGCGAAGCCGTTGTTCTGGTCGGCGGGATAGGCGCCGAGGGCGGTGGAGTCGACCCAGCCCGCGCCGAGCGCGAGGCCGTTGTCGAAGAAGGTGTCCATCCAATTGCCGGGCGCGTCGACGAACCAGTTGGAGGGCCCGGCCGGCGAGGTGCGCGTCGCGTGGCAGCACACGCAGGCGCTCGCCTCCACCTGGGAGCGCACCCACGCGAGCTCGGCCACGTAGGCCGGGTCCTGCAAGCGGGTGTCGGGCGTCGCTCGCGCCGGCGCGGCGGGCCGGGGGTAGTACGGGCGCTGCGTGCGCACCCGGTCGCACGAGGCGTAGTCGTCGTAGCGACGGCCCTCCTCGGTGGCGCCGGAGACGGCCGACCAGGTGCACACCTGCCCATCGGCGCTGGCGCCCGGGCGCTCTCCGGGGAGGGGGGCGCGGCACTCCCGCACCGCGGGCTGGAAGATGGCGAAGCCCGTCGCGGCGGCGTCGGGACGGGCGGCGCCCGCGTCGCCGACGGCGGAGGCGCAGAGGGCCGACGGGGTGAAGGTCCCTCGGGCGAAGACGGTGCAGCCGGTGCGGGTGGCGGCGCAGCGGCTGGCGTCCGAGCCGGGGAAGGTGATGCGCGTCGCGCGCACGTTGGGGATCTGGATCTCGCAGCTACCCAGCGCCTCGGGGTAGGAGCAGGCGACGCCGGGGCGGAGGGTTCCGCGGGCGTTGGCGCAGTCGGCGGCGATGAGGGCGTCGGTCCAGCGGGCGTCGACGTAGTCGCGGCACTCGGCGCTCATCGAGAACGCGTTGGTGTACGTGCAGCTCCCCGAGGAGACGACGGGCGCCACGGCGGCGTCGGCGGTGACCGCGGGCTCGTCGGAGCATCCCCCGGCGAGCGCGAGGACGAGCACCACGGGACGGGAGTACGGACGACGCTTGCTCATGGGGGGTTGATCTCTCTCCGGGGCGGCCGACCTCCCGTGACGAGAGGCGGCGCGGCGGTGGGATGCCCGATGGGCGGCGAGCGGTCGCAGCTCGGCAGGAGATAAGGTCAGTCAGCGCACGATGACGCGGGCGTGCGGGGCGAGGAGGAAGCGCAGCCCCCCGATGCGGCGCTCGAAGAGGGGAGCCGGGTCGATGCCCTCGTCGACGAGGTTCTGCCGCAGCCGGTAGAGCAGGGAGTTGAGCTCCGTCCGGCCGTTCTTCTCTCCCGGCCAGACGTGTCGGCAGAGGATCTCCTCGGGGATGAAGTCCCCGGGGTTGAAGGGCGGCGGCGGTTGCAGCAGGCACGCCACCAGGTCGCAGCGCCGATCGGAGAGCGAGGTCGCGTGGAGGCGCCCGCCGATCTCCAGGGTGAGCAGTCCTCCGCGCGGCTGAAACTCCAGCAGCGCCACCACCGCGTGCTTCGGCCGGGCCTGCGTGTAGGTCGCCGCCTGGGTGTGCGCCTGCTTGGCCCGCACGCAGAACGACTCGCTGCGGTACGTGATGAGCTCGTCGTTCGCGAGCGTGACCCGCTCCCCCACCTCCAGGTCGTGTCCGCAGCGCACGCCGGGGAGCAGCGCCGTCAGCACGGGCATCCCGGAGCGCAGGTTGAGAGAGAAGACCTGCGGGTCCCAGCCCTCGACGATGAGGTCATCGCCGGCGCCGCCCCCGACGCGGAAGGTCGGCCCCGTGATGAGGTGGAGCAGGCCCGTCTGGCGCTCCAGGCACCACGCCGTCTCCGTCCACCGCGAGGCGTATCCGACCTCCGCCTCGCCCACCCGGAAGGACCACGTCCCGACGTCGATCTGGTCGCCCGCGTTGAGCCTCGTCAGCTCGGTGCACCCGACGCCGTTGAGCCGCACCGGGTCGCGCCCGAGCGGCAGCAGCTCGGCGCCCTCGCGACCCAGGCGCACCAGCAGGTGATGGCGGCTGATCTCGGGCTGCTCCAGGACGATGTTGCAGTCGGGGCTGCGGCCGATGAGCACGGCCCACGGGCCGATGGCCACGCGGCCATGGGGGGCGTCGAGCCAGTAGTGTTTCGTCAGCACGGTGGTGACCCGACGCTGACAGGTGGCGCCGGGCCGCGCCGATAGCAGGGCGGTGGCAACGGAGAGGAGGGGGTCGTCAGCGAGAGATCCAGGCCTTCACCGGGGCCCAGGCCTCGAGCGCTTCGTAGAGCCGGATGAGCTTCGGGAAGGCGTCGAAGACCGTGGTCGGGATGTGGTCCATCACGCCGCGGCGGAAGGAGCGCATGCCCATGTAGAGCTTCACGTCGACCACCATCGGCCGCTCGCCCGCGTAGAAGGGACCGTCGCCGATCTGCGCCTCGACGGAGCTCGCCCACGCGGGGAGCGTCGTCGCCGCGAGGTGCTCCCTGGTGCGCTGCTTGGTGGCCTCGTCGGCGTTGCGACCGGCCCAGGCGACGGTGGCGCGCAGGTCCTCGACGTGTGCCATCACCGCCTCGTGCAGGGCGGCCTCGACGGGGTCCGTCGGGTGCACGCCGTAGCGCCTCCCGATGTACGCGAGGATCGCGTTGGACTGCGCGATCACCGGGTAGCCCGGCACCTCGAGGGTCGGCAGCGCGCCGAAGGGCGTCGTGGGCTTGAGCGTGGTCCAGGCCTCGCGCGGGATGCGGTTGTCCTCGAAGTCGGCGCCCGCGATGGCGAACGCGAGGCGGCACTCCTCGCCTCGGCTGACGGGCATGTCGAAATAGGTGAGCTTCGGTCGTGTCGTCATGGCGGCGCACGCTAGCAGCACTCGGCCGGCGCCGCCGCGGGTACCGCCCGTCGCGGGCGCTCAGCCTACGGTCGACCTGGGGGCGAGCAGCGCGTGGGGGTAGGGCTCGCGCTCGTGCATGGCCAGCTCGTACCCGGCGGCGGACGCGAGCGCCTCGATCTCCTCCGGGGTGTAGCGCTGGTAGAAACCCGCCCCCGGGACGAAGCCCTCTCCCTCCGCTGCGGCGGCCCTCCCTGCGGCGCGAGAGAGCCAGCGACGGAGGGGAGCCCGCAGCCGCTCGACCCGCCCGTTGGCCCTGCCGTCGTCGTCGGGGCCGAGGTAGCTCAGCAGCACCGGGGCGCCCGGAGCGAGCGAGCGCAGGGCCGCGAGCAGCGAGGCCCGCTCGGCGGCGTCGGTGACGTGCGAGAGGCTCGCCCAGCCCAGCACCACGGCGTCGTAGCGCTCTCCGACCAGCGACCCGAGGGGACCGCCCCCGCCTCGCGCGGCGCGCACCAGGTCGGCGTAGGAGCCTCGCAACGCGCGGGCGCGAGGGTGCGTCGCGGCGACGGCGATCAGCGCCTCGGAGAGCGCGGGGGCGGGCTCGAAGGCGACGACCTCGTAGCCCAGCGCGCAGAGCCCGGTGAGCTCTCGCCCTCCGCCTCCGCCGCCCAGCAGCACCCGACCGGCGGGGGGAAAGGGCGCGGTGGCGAAGGCCTCGCGCTCCCACGCGAAGAGCCCGTGAGAGAAGGTCGGACCGCCCGGTGAGTAGGTGTCCTCCGCGGAGAAGACCGCGGCGTTGACGGCCTCGCGCTCGGCGGTCGAGAGCCCCGCGAGGAGCAGCTCGGTGCGCACCAGGGCGGCGAGGCGGACGGACGAGTGCACGGCGCGATCGGCGAGGAGCAGGGCGCGCGCCCAGGCGGGGATGGGGGTCGTCATGGTGGGTCGCGATTGTAGAGACACGACGCGCTCAGCGAGCGGCGATGCGCTGATCGGAGAGCTCGTTGAGGTAGCACTCCAGGTTGGTGTACCCGGGGACGCCGGTCAGGGAGACCGAGAGCTCGGAGCCGTTGGGATCGGGGCCGAGCGGGTCCAGGCCGTGCTCGACCTCCCAGGCGTCGGGCATCCCGTCGAGGTCGCTGTCGGCGGGCGCTGCGGGGGGCGCCGCGGGGTTGAAGTCCAGCGAGAGGGCGTCGCCCGCGGGGTTCACGTCGGCCTGCCGACCGTCGAGGACCCCGACGCGAACGAACTGCATCAGCCGGCGATCCATCGGGTCTCGGGGGAAGGCGCCGACGGTCGCGAGCATGTACTCCCGGAGCATCGCGGAGGGGGTGTACGCGATGGCAGGGAAGGGGTGGCGGTCCTGCAGGGCGAAGGCCGGGGTGCCGGGCGACGGGGCGGTCGCGAAGTCGTTGCAGCAGTAGTTGAGCTGGTAATCCCGGCGGGCGGGATAGGCCCTGAGGACGTCGTCGTGGAAGTACGTCGTCGACCTCGTGACGGTGGTCACTGGAAAGAAGATCATCCCATAGGGCATCGACGCGGGGGCGTAGCCGACGTTGCCCACCCAGTTGAGCTGGTAGTAGATCGAGGCCCCGCCCAGGTCGTCCGAGAGCACCGTCGAGTTCACGTCGATGTAGCGGCGCTGGTCCCACAAAAGGTTGTTGGAGAGCTCGATCTGCATCGTGCTGCCGGCCGCGGCCGCGCCGCTCTCCCTGGAGAGCTCGGGGTAGCGACCCATGATGCGGTTCCAGGTGTTGTGGTGGATCGACAGGCGATCGAGGGCGTAGCCCGCCGCGGGGTTGGTGTAGTTGAGCAGCATCCCCCCTTCGGTGGCGTGAGAGCCGAGGGTCTCCGCGATGAGGGTGTTCTGGATGGTGACATCGTTGGCGTAGGAGATCTCGACGGCCTCGTCGGCGGCGTTGCCGACCGAGACGTGATCGATGACGACGTTGCGGACGTAGCGGAGGCGCAGCCCATCGGGGAATTCCGCCCCAGCGGGGCGGGAGCGCAGGTGCCTCACGATGATGTTCTGCACCCCGCGAGCGCCGGGCCCGCAGGCGTGCTCGCAGAACACCGCCTCGGAGGTGTCGAAGCCGCGCACGATGACGCCGCCCGGGGAGGTCTGCCCGGCGATGGTGACGTCTCCGGCGAGCACGTGCGCCGAGGTGTCGATGACCCCGCTCACCCTGAAGAGCACATAGCGGGGGCCGGTCTCCGCGAGCGCCGCGTTGAGCGAGCCGGGGCCCATGGCGTTGAGGTTGGTCACGTAGATCACCCGGCCCCCGCGGCCCCCCGTCGCGCCCGCGCCGAAGCCCTGGGCGCCAGGAAAGGCGAGGGCCCTGCCCCCGTCGCGACTCCCCGCATCCACCGGGGTCCTGGCATCCGCGCCGCCCGCGTCGAGCGCGTCCGCCGGGCTACCCTCGTCCGCCGTGCTGCCGCCATCGACCGCGTCCACCGGACGACCTGCGTCGAGCAGGCCGCGGGGCTCTGGCACGCCCTCCTCGAAGATCAGCGACATGGACGCATCGACGACGGGCCGAGCCAACGGCGGGGCAGCGTCCTCCCCGCTCGTCGGCTCCTCCGCAGGACGGCTCGATGGCGGCGTGCACCCCCCTACCAGGACGGCGCACACGAGAGCTTGCAGCGCTCCAGTGGAGATGATCTGCATGCCTTTCCCCCCTCGATCCCAACGTGTACCGAGGATGAGCGGCTGCAATCCCAGGGCCGCTGCCCCTGATCGGCAGTGACGGGGAGGGGCGCCCTCAGCCCAGCAGGTAGCGGATCAGCCCCTCGGCGACGGCGTCGGGCTGCTCTTCCCACATCCCCGAGGCGGCGCCCGCGACCAGCTCCCAGCGCGCGTCGCGGATCTGTCGTACGAGCTGGTGGCCCAGCGCCTGCGACGATGGCCTCGCGCGGTCGCCCCACATGACCACCGTGGGCGCTCGCACCTTGGCGAGCTTCGGACCCAGCGCGGAGGTGTCGAGCACCGAGCGCTCCATCGTGCGCCACGCGCACTCCCTCGCCTCCGGGGGATAGAACTGCTCGAACCACGCGTCCACCGTGGCGCGGTCGTAGCGGTAGCCCGGCGCGAAGACCTCACGACGGAAGTGCGCGTGGAACATCCCCCGGCCGAACCACTGCTTGAACACCAGCGATCCCAGCAGGGGGATGGTGGGGAGCCGGGTGCCGAGGCTTCGCTCCGCGGGGTTGGAGACGGCGTGCATCAGCGCGAGGCGGTCGACGATCTCCGGGTGGTCCGCCGCGAGGGTGAGGGCGATGCCCGCGCCGAGGGCGTGGCCCGCGACGTGGGCCCGCGCGGCGCCTACGCCCGCCAGGAGGTCGCAGAGGGTCTCCGCGAAGGCCTCTCGGGTGAACGCGTAGCGCGTGGGCTTCTCGCTGGCGCCGAAGCCCGGCAGGTCGGGGACGATCACCCGGAAGCGCTGGGCCAGCAGCGGGAGCACCCGGCGCCACGCGCGGTGGTCGGCGAATACATCGTGGAGTAAGAGCAGGGTCGGGCCGTGGCCCATCTCCTGGTAGTGGACGCGCACGCCCCGCAGCAGGAGGTCGTGGGAGTGGGCCTCCGGGGGCGTCGGATCCGTGGGGGGCATAAGGGGCGATGGCGTGGAGGAGGAGCGGGGGCTCAGTGCGCGCGGACGGACGGCGCGAGCGGGCGCATCCCGGCGTCGCGCAGCAGGCGCTCGTCGTCGTCGGTGTCGGCGTTGGGGGTGGTGAGCAGCTTGTCGCCGTAGAAGAGGGAGTTGGCGCCGGCCATCATGCAGAGGAGCTGCGCCTCGCGGGAGAGCGACGAGCGGCCCGCGCTCAGCCGCACCATGGACCTCGGCATCAGGATGCGCGCGGTCGCGATCATGCGGACGAGCTCGAGGGGGTCGACCGGGGGGCGATGGGCGAGGGGCGTCCCTTCGACGGGGACGAGGGCGTTGATGGGGACGCTCTCCGGGTGCGGGTCGAGCCTGGCCAGGGTGACCAGCATGAGGGCGCGGTCGCGGGTTCCCTCTCCCATGCCGATGATGCCGCCGGAGCAGACCGTGATGCCCGCCTTGCGGACGTGCTCGAGGGTGCGGAGGCGATCGTCGTAGGTGCGGGTGGTGATGATGGTGCCGTAGAACTCCTTGGAGGAGTCGAGGTTGTGGTTGTAGGCGTCGAGCCCGGCCTCCTTGAGGGCCACGGCCTGCGACTCGCTGAGCATCCCGAGGGTGCAGCAGGCTTCGAGGCCGAGCTCCTTCACCCCGCGCACCATGGTGAGCACCCGGTCGAAGGCGGGGCCCTCCTTCACCTCGCGCCACGCCGCGCCCATGCAGAAGCGGGTGCTCCCCGCCTCGCGGGCTTGCCTCGCCGACGCGAGGACCGACTCCACGTCGAGCATCTTCTCGGACTCCACCGGCGACTCGTGCTTCGCGCTCTGCGGGCAGTAGGAGCAGTCCTCCGGGCAGCCGCCGGTCTTCACCGAGAGCAGGGTGCAGAGCTGGATGGAGTCCGGGGGATGGAAGGCCCGGTGGACGGTCTGCGCGCGGTGCAGCAGGTCGAGCAGCGGGAGGTCGTGGAGGGCGACGACCTCGGAGACGGTCCAGTCGTGGCGGAGGGGGGTGGTCTCGGGCGGTGAGGCGTCCATGGCGAGGGCGCGGAAGCTATCACCGAGGCGGGCCTCCGGACTATCCGCCGGAGCGCATCTGGGCGGCGGTGGTCACCTGCTGGATGGGCCTCACGGCGCACACCGCGGGGCCGCCGAAGCGCACCGCGGCGACGTGCCAGAAGTCGTTGGCGTCGCTGCCGCCCCGGTCGCCGGTGAGGTCGCGCTCGAAGCGGGCGACGCGCTGCTCGCCGCAGTAGATGACCAGCGTCGCGTGGGTGGGCCCCTGGCGCTGGTGCGACGAGTAGAAGTGCACCCCGATCTGGTAGTCGCGGTCGAGCGCGGGGGTGTCGACGCGGATGTTCTCGGGGCCCTCTCCGTCGACGTCGTCGGTGTCGAGCCAGCGGCGGCGACCCTCCTCGGGGAAGGCCATGTCGGGCTGGCGGTTGGCGTAGTAGCAGTCCTGCGGGGTGAACCAGCGGGCCTCCGGGGCGTCGAGGGCGTGCAGGTCGACGTCGGTGCCCTCGGTGTTCCAGGAGAGCTCGACGCGCAGGCCGTGGCCGAGCATCGAGACGGTGGTGTCGCACTGCGCGGTGGTGCCGTCGGGGGCGCGCGACTCGGCGTGCACGGTGAAGTCACCGACGATCACCGAGGTGAAGGGGACCTCCACGCCCTGCGCCACCACCGAGTCGGTGTCGTGGTCGTCGTACTGGGCGGCGAAGCGGTAGGCGCGGGTGTCGCCGGGCGCGGCGGTGACGCTCCAGCGGACGCGGGCGCCCGAGGCGACGCCTTCGGTGCGCAGGGTGACGGGCGTCCCTGCGAGGGCGCGGGAGGGGGCGGGGCAGCGCAGGGCGGAGGGCGAGACGGCGACGTCGAGAGGGTCGGCGGGAGGGCTCGCGGCGACGACGGCGACCCGGGTGAGGTCGGTGACGGTGCCGCCGCGGAGCGACGGGCCGCACGAGGCGAGGAGGGGAAGGAGGGCGAGGAGGGTGGGGGGCAGGCGGAGGGACATGGCGGTTGAGCTCCTTCGACGGAGCAAACGCCGGATGGGTCTTCGGGCTTACAGGGCGGCCCTTACTTCTTCGAGAGAGCGCGCAGCTTCGCCAGGTGCTCGCGCACCCGGGCCTCGGTGCCGTGCGAGGTGGGCTCGTACCAGGTCGCGTCGCCGAGCTCGTCGGGCAGGTAGCGCTCCGCCACGAAGCCGCCTTCGCCCGCGTGAGGGTCGCGGTAGCCCTCGCCGTAGCCCCACTCCTTCATCGCCGCCGTCGGCGCGTTGCGCAGCCTCATCGGGACCGCCAGCGTCCCGTGCTGCTGTACCGCCTCCTGCACGGCGCGCAGGGCTTTGTACGCGGCCTTCGACTTGGGCGCGACGGCCAGGTAGGTGACAGCGTGCGCCAGCGGGATCAGTCCCTCGGGCACCCCGAGGCGCTCGAAGGCCCGGTCGGCGGCGACGGCGATCTCCAGCGATCGGGAGTCCGCGAGGCCGATGTCCTCCGAGGCGAAGATGATCATCCGTCGGAGGACGAAGCGCGGGTCTTCGCCCCCGTCGATCATGCGGATGGCCCAGTAGAGGGCCGCGTCGGGGTCGCTGCCTCGCAGGCTCTTGATGAAGGCGCTGGCGAGGTTGTAGTGCTCCTCGCCGGACTTGTCGTAGCGGAGGTTCTTGGAGCGCGCGGCGGCCTCCACGTCGCCCACCGTCAGCGCGACGATGCCCAGCGCGGCGCGCTCCCTGGCCACGTGGTCGAGGAGGGTGAGGGCGCGCCGGGCGTCGCCGTCGGCCCAGCGGGCGATGGCGTCGAGGGCCTCGTCGGAGGCGGTGAGCTCCAGGGCGCCGAGGCCGCGATCGCGGTCGTCGAGGGCGCGGCGAAGGACGGCCACGAGGTCTTCGGGGCGCAGCGGGTCGAGGCGCACGACCTGGGCGCGGGAGAGCACCGCGGCGTTGACGGCGAAGGAGGGGTTCTCGGTGGTGGCGCCCACGAGGGTGACCACGCCGGCCTCGACGTGCGGCAGGAGGGCGTCCTGCTGCGCGCGGTTGAAGCGGTGGATCTCGTCGATGAAGAGCACCGTGCGCCGCCCCATGGCGCGCTCGTGCTCGGCGCGGGCGATCACCTGTCGCACCTCGGCGACGCCGGAGAGCACCGCGGAGAGCTGGACGAAGCGGGCGCTGGAGTGCGCCGCGATGCAGCGGGCGACGGTGGTCTTGCCGCAGCCGGGGGACCCCCAGAGGACGATGGAGGGGGCGCGGTCGGCGCGGATGGCGCGGCCGAGGGAGGTCTTGGGTCCGACGGCCTCGTCGTGGCCGACGAGCTCGTCGAGGTTGCGCGGACGCATACGGTCGGCGAGCGGGGCGTTGGGCGGCGGAGGGGGCTCCTCGGGCAGCGGCTCGGAGGGCTTGTTGCGGTCGAAGAGGTCCATCGGGGGGCTCTGGAGGGAAGTCAGCACCCAAGGAGGGGGGAGTGGCAAGCGCGGCGATGGCCGGACGGCCGGAAGGCGCCTCGTGTCGCCTCGGGAGGCGGAGTAGAGTCGCGGCCCAACGTGAGGTCCGCAGCTCGCTCCGCCACGCTGCTGCTCTGCCTCGCGACGGCCGCAGGCTGCGGCGAGCCCGCGCCCGACGACACGGTCGACGCTTCGGTGGTCGACGCCCCTGTGGACGACGCCTCCATCATCGACGCCTCCATCATCGACGCCTTGGTGGTCGACGCTGGCGCCAGCGACGTCCCTCCCGACGCCCCACCGACTGCACCCGTCGGGGTGGCTCCTGGCGATGCCGTACCGGGGGCGGTCGCGCTGAGCGGCGGGAGCGTCACCGTCGCGGTCTCGCCCTCGCAGGAGCGGGTCTATCGCATCGACGCGATGCCCGACGAGCACCTCGGGCTGCGGCTCGATTTCTCCCCCGCTGCTGCGTCGATCGTCCTCGCCATCGAGCGCTGGGACGGCCGCCGCGCGGTGGCCCTCGGAGAGACCGACGGCGGGAGCGGCGTGCGCTTCCTCGCGGCCTACGACCCCGGCGGGCCGCGCACCTTCTTCGCCCGCGTGCGGACCGCGAGCGCGGTGACCTCGGCGCGGCTCACCCTCGCCCGCACGCCCTTCCGCGACGGCGTCCGGTGCGACTCGGACTGCGCCCGGCTCCTCCAGCTCCCGCTCCCCAACGACCCCGCGCGGGACGGGTACGCCTACGCGACGACGACGGTGTTCCGGTACCAGTTCGGGCGGCGCGACCTGGTGATGTTCGTGCGGGCCGCGGGGCAGGCCATGGCGGCCCAGGGGCGCGCGCCCTTCGTGCCCGAAGACCTCTCCCAGTGGGACGGACTGACCCCGGGCGCCGACCGCGGGGCGCTGCGCCACGCCTCGCACCAGCGCGGCAAGGACGTCGACCTCTCGCTCTACGGCAGCGACGGCCTGGCCCCGTGGCGGAGCTACTGCACCACCCGCCCGGTGGACGGCGGGCGCGAGTGCAGGCCCGGCACCCTGCGTGACTACGGCGCGACGGCCAGCGCGGCGCTGCTGGCGCCCTTCTTCGCGAGCGGGCGGGTGACCATGTGCTTCCTCGACCGGGAGCTCATCGCGCCGACCCGCGCGGCGGTGGCGGGCGCCGTGGGCGCGGGGATCGTCCCATCGACGGTGCGGGGCCTCTACGCCGACGCGACCCACCTCCAGCACTGGCCCAACCACGACAACCACGTGCACGTCCGGGTGAGCGAGAGCGTCGCCGGGGCGATCGTGTTCGAGCCCTTCGAGGCGCCGTGAGCGACGAGTCCCCGGTACGAGCGCGAGGCCGTCGGCGACCCGAGCCAGACCCCAGCCCGTAAGGGCTGTCCTCTGGTCTCATTTCCGACGGTGGGGGCCGCTGCTTTCGTGGATCGTGGGGAGCGACCGCGACGCCAGCCCAGTGCGCCTCACCGTCGCGAAGCGACGGGCGCGGTGCGCCTCCGGGCGCCCGTGGTCAGCGGGGGGAAGGTCCCCGCCGGGTCCCACGCCTGGGATCCGTAGCTGAAGGTAACTGCGTCATTGAGAGATGAGGTGGAGAGCAACTGGAAGCGAACTCCCAGCCCGTACGAGAGGAACCCG